>Ga0182738_1000049_pt1 | contig 236166 bp, 215 predicted proteins | sample eDN5th30CBELigMG_FD_128876 | JGI IMG/M metagenome (GOLD analysis project Ga0182738, IMG submission 128876) | Enriched Miracle-Growth compost microbial communities from Emeryville, California, USA - eDNA 5th pass 30_C BE-Lig MG (version 2)... ...
ATGCAATACATCGAAGGAAAATCAAGAAAACAATGTGTTCTTTTTCCACAGGCGCTTGATGAGATCATTGATGAAAATAATGATGTGAGATTTATTGACCTGTTTGCGGAAAGCATTGACATCGGTTCGTTTTCATTTACAAACTGCGACAACATTCTACCATCCTTTGACAAAGGACAGCAGCTTGCATCGCATTAGCAATAGTTGAGCCGGACATGCATTTCATAAGCTTTTCGTTTGCTATTCAGCAGTAGTTGCAGGCTGAAAATTCTCTGTTCAGCAACAGAATAAATATCTAACTTTTTGTTCGTTTATTGACAGACGTTCCGGCGGAAAGTTATAAATTGCGCCGCCATCGCCAATCCGTGGCGGTTATGCGATATTTTTCAGCGTTTACTCCTGAAAACCCCGCCAGTCTTGTATATGCCAATCTACTTTGGCATTATGGACAGGGACTTGCCTATGCGAGGAAGCATAATTTTGACGGCGCGAGAAAACATCTGAATATTTTACAACAGAAATTGAGTAGCCCGCATTTGCATGACCCTGCGCCCAACTATGCCAACCCCGGAATTAATTCTGCTTTGGTGGCCGAAAAAGTTTTAGAAGGCGTTATAGCCGAAGAGCAAAATAACCTGGCGGCATCCATCACTTCTTTGAAGCAGGCGGTTGCCAGGGAAGACAGTATGATTTATAATGAGCCAAAAGACTGGGTGCATCCCACAAGGCAGTACCTGGGAAATGTGCTGTTGAAAGCCAAAAAATATGCGGAAGCTGAAAGGGTTTATAGACAAGATTTGGCAGTTAACCCGCACAATGGCAGGAGCCTGACCGGGCTTGCCATCGCTTTGGAAAAACAAAACAAAAAATCAGAAGCCGCCAAAATAAAAGCACAAGCGACAACAGCATTCAAAAGATCAGACGTGAAGATTACCGCTTCTGTTTATTAACTGATAAATTTTTACCGCTGCAAGATTTTATTTAGAGAAAAGGTCTTGCCATTTTTAAAAACCTCGCAGCAGCATTATATCATCGAATAAGATACTGATGTAAAAAATTAAGAAGTGAAAAATATAAACACTTTTCTTAATCATCAAAACATCCGTCAAAAGCACTTTTTTCAACTTTTTTCATTCAGCTTTTTGCTTATTTATGGCAGACGTTCGGTAATGTTATAAATTGCCCTGGCATTGACAATGCTTTTGCCATAGCCGAAACTGTTCCGTCAAAAGCACTTTTTATAGGATTTTTCAAACCGTGCGCTGATATTTTTTAATTTTACTTTAGTGGGAACAAATGATTCGATAACAATTCATTCGACCGTTTATTTTCTGCTCATTACACTCCTGCGATGCTGAAGTCCCCACTCTACCATTACATCCATTACTTTCGAAAAGTTTTTACCACTTTTAGTAAGTTCATATTCAACGGTTACCGGCATTGAATCATAAATACGCCTGCAAACGATTCCATTCATTTCAAGATCTTTCAATTCTTTGGACAACATTCTCGGAGTGATTTTAGGAATTTCACGCTCAAGTTCTGTAAATCGTTTGTTACCGTAAAATAATGCACCGATAATTGGCAATTTCCATTTACCATTAATGGCCTGCACAGTGTCATTGAGCGCTACAATAAAGGATGATGAACACATCTTCACCTTTTCCAGTTGGGATACATTACTCATAAAAAGGAATTAACAGCGTTTTTAACATTATATCACTATACAAAAGTATAGTACTTACCAAAGTATACCAAATATAAAATAATTTTGTCCAATATTTAATTTTTAAGATTATGAATATTGAGATCTGGAGTGATATAGCCTGTCCGTTTTGTTACATTGGGAAGCGCGAATTTGAAAAAGCTTTACAACAATTTTCAGAAAAGGAGGAAGTGAAAGTTGAATGGAAAAGTTACCAGCTTTCGCCTGACATGATCACAGATCCTACAGCTAACTCTTATGAAACACTTGCCGCTCATAAAGGAATAAGCGTGGCCCAAGCCAGGCAAATGTATGAAAGTGTAGCAGAAAGAGCCAGAGGAACAGGCTTACATTTTCAAAGCGATAAAATTGTGCCGGCCAATACTTTGAAGGCTCATTGCTTTTCTCATTTTGCAAAAACACAGGGTAAGCAAAACGAAGCAGAAGAATTACTTTTCCGTTCTTATTTTATTGATGGCAAAAATATAGATGATGAGAGTGTACTCGCCGAACTTGCAGTTGAGTTAAACCTGAATGCAGAAGCATTTAAAAGGGCACTTGAAAAAAATCTCTATACCGAAGCGGTTCGGTCCGACATATATGAAGCGTTTCAACTGGGCGTTCGTGGAGTTCCCTTTTTTGTATTCGACAGAAAATATGCTGTTTCCGGCGCTCAATCGTCCAGGATATTTTTACAAACCTTAACACAGTCGTTCAACGAGTGGAAAGGCAATAAAGGGGAATCTTTAAAAGTACAGGCAGGAGAAACCTGTGATATTAACGGTAACTGCAATTAAAATATATAATTTCAATTCTTACAAGTAAAATCAAAATTAAAAACATGAAAAATATTTTCTATTTTTTGGCGGCGTTTTTTGTCTTTTCTGCATTTACCTCCACTAATACTTTGTGGAAAAATGATAAAGCACATTCTCAACTATCCTTCACAGTTACTCATCTTGGAATAAGTGATGTGTCGGGTTATTTCAAAGATTTTGATGTCGATATTCAATCCAATAAGCCTGATTTCAGCGATGCCTCTTTTAAGTTAACAGCAAAAACCTCATCTATTGATACAAGAATTGAAGCGAGGAATAATCATCTTAAAAGTGCAGACTTTTTTGATGCGGCAAATCATCCGGAAATAACCTTTGTAAGCACCTCAATATCACCCAAAGGAAACAATTTATATGATCTTGCCGGTGATCTTACCATGCGCGGTGTAACCAAAAAAATAACCATGGAACTGAAGCACCGTGGCACTGTTGCTTCCGATGATGGAAAGAAAACAACAGCAGGTTTCAGCCTTTCAGGTACTTTGAAAAGATCTGACTTTAACATAGGGGAAAAATTCCCTGAGGCTGCTATCAGTGATATTGTCAGGATCAAAGCAGACGGCGAATTCATCAAGTAATCATTTATCAAAATATTTTATGTACCGGATATTTAATCCCACAAGCAGCAGAAATATGCGTGATGCCGGAACGCTGATCTTCAGAGTCATCATAGGTCTTTTACTGATATCACACGGCTTTCCAAAACTTCAAAAGCTTTTGGGAGAAGAACCGATTCAATTTGCTTCCGTATTTGGAATCAGCCAGTCTACCTCTTTATTTCTTGCTATGGCCGCAGAATTTTTCTGTGCTTTACTGGTGATTTTCGGACTGGCTACCCGGATTGCTTGTATTCCCATAATAATTACTATGGCTGTAATAGTGCTTTCCATTCATGGTGATGATCCATTGAATAAAAAAGAATTACCGCTTCTCTATCTTTTTTCTTATGGCTATGTATTGCTAACCGGCCCCGGAAGAATTTCTCTGGATAATTTGATCTATAAAAAGAGATCCGGGAATAGATAATCCGGTTTTTAAACTGTTTCAGGTGCAAAGCCCATAGTGAAAAAACTAATGGGCTTCCAACCAGTTGTCGCCCACACCTACTTCAGCTTCCACCGGCACATTGTGTGGCAATGTCATTGCATTTTTCATTGCATTCAGAATCATGGGTTTCAGCACATCCAGTTCCTCTTTATGCGCATCAAAAACAAGTTCGTCGTGCACCTGAAGGATCATCCTTGATTTAAATTTGTTTTCCTTTATAATTTGGGCAATGCTTATCATGGCCAGCTTAATCATATCCGCAGCAGTACCCTGAATAGGTGAATTGATAGCATTTCGTTCAGCAAAACCTCTCACTGTCCAGTTGCGCGATGAAATATCTTTCAGCCAGCGCTTCCTGCCCATCAGCGTTTGTACATAACCGTTAGCTTTACAGAATTCGATGGTTTCACTCATATATTTTGGAATGTGTGCAAATTCTCTTTTGTACGCATCAATGATTTCTTTGGCTTCGGTACGACTGACGTCTATATTTTCAGCCAGGCCAAATGCACTCTGTCCGTAAATGATACCAAAGTTGACGCTTTTTGCCTTGTAACGCATTTCTTTGGTCACTTCTTCCTCCGCCACATTAAACACTTTGGCAGCAGTGGCAGTATGGATATCTTTACCAGACCTGAATGCCTCCACCATTGCGGGATCTCCACTGATTGCTGCTACAATCCGCAATTCTATCTGCGAATAATCTGCCGACATAATCAGATAATCTTTATCACGCGGAATAAATGCTTTTCTTATCTCCCGCCCCCTGGCAGTTCGTATAGGAATGTTTTGCAAATTTGGGTTCGTACTGCTAAGGCGCCCCGTAACAGCAATAGCCTGACCATAGCAGGTATGCACACGCGAAGTTTTTTTATTGACAAGTTGAGGCAATGCATCTACATAAGTTGACCGCAGTTTGGAAAGTTCTCTATAATTGAGAATGTCATTTATGATCGGATTTTCCTTAGCCAGTTTTTTCAAAACATCTTCACCGGTAGCATGCTGGCCGCCCCTTGTCTTTTTTACATTTCCGCCCAATTGCATTTTATCAAATAAAACTTCACCTAATTGACGCGGAGACGCAAGATTAAAGCGTATGCCAGCTTGTGCATACACTTTTTCTTCACTCTCAATAGCCATTGCCTCAAGCTCTTTAGAATAGGCACTTAAAAACTCAGCATCAATCTTCATCCCTTCAAATTCCATGTCGCGCAATACTTTTATCAAAGGCGTTTCTACTTCCATAAAAAGTTTTTCGACCTGTTTTTCTTTTAAAACAGGATCAAAAACATGTTTTAACTGCAAGGTAATGTCAGCATCTTCAGCCGCATATTCTTTCAGTTTTTCTATTTCCACATCGCGCATATTTCCCTGGCCCTTTCCTTTTTTGCCAATTAACTCTTTAATAGAAACAGGTACATAGCCAAGATATTGAGCACTCAGCAAATCCATATTTCTCCTTCCTTCACTTTCAATAAGATAATGAGCCAGCATAGTATCGAATAATTTTCCGGCTACTTCAATATCATACCATTTCAAAACCAACAGATCGTATTTCAGATTTTGCCCCACCCATAATTTTGAAGGATCATCAAACAAAGGAATAAAATGTGCCAGCAATTGCCGGGTTGTAAATTGGTCTGCAGAAAAAGAAACAAAAAACGCCTCATGTGGCTTTACACTAAAACTCATTCCCACCAATTCTGCTTCGTTTGCATCAAGCGCCGTGGTTTCAGTATCAAAAGCGATCTCATCATACTTCATTAACTTATTTACCAGTTCTGTTATTTCCTGTTCTTCTTTAATAAGATAATATTCGTGCGGTGTATTGGTAATATTTTTATTCGCCGACAATCCGCTTTCTTCAGCGCTTTCTTTTACCGGCATTTTTGTTTCCTGTACCTGAACATTTCCAAACAAATCGGCCTGAACCATTTGCGGTGCTGATTCAAACACACTGTAATCATCTCCGAGAATGCGCTTACCCAACGATTTAAATTCCAGTTCAGCAAAAATGGGAGTAAGCAGTTCTTTATTCACCGGCTTAATTTTAAAGTCTTCTTCATGAAACCTGCAGGGTACATCTGTGATGATGGTAGCCAATTTCTTACTCAATATTGCCAGCTCTTTTCCTTCCTGAACTTTCTTGCCCAATGCACCTTTAATATTTTGCGCATTTTCAAGAATATTTTCGAGAGAGCCGTATTCCGCTAATAATTTCGCAGCGGTTTTTTCACCCACTCCCGGAATACCCGGAATATTATCACTGGCATCACCCATTAAGCCCAGCACATCTATTACCTGTTTTACATTTTTTATATTCCATTTGGCACAAACTTCTTTTTCGCCCATGATCTCTACATTGCCGCCCTGGTAACCCGGTTTATAAATAAAAATATTTTCTGTTACCAATTGTCCAAAGTCTTTATCAGGGGTTACCATATACACTTTATAACCTTGCTTTTCTGCCTGCTGTGCTAATCCACCGATCAGGTCATCGGCTTCATATCCATCGCATTCCACCACCGGCAAATTGAAACCTTTGATTATATTTTTAATATCCGGAATCGCCGATGAAATATCTTCCGGCACTTCCTGCCTCTGGGCCTTATAAGCTTCGTATTCGGTATGCCTGCCTGTGGGCGCTGCTGTGTCGAAAGCAACAGCAAGGTGCGTTGGATTTTCTTTATTTAATATGTCTACTAAAGTATTTGTAAATCCGTATTGGGCATTCGTGGTTTTTCCTTTGGTGGTTATGATCGGGCTACGGATCATAGAATAATAAGCACGGTAAATTAAAGCCATCGCATCGAGCAAAAACAATTTTTTTTCCATAATTACAAAGATAACCCAGTGAAAAAATTAAGGATCAATATAACGAATGATGCTCTATAATCAGTTAAAAACAGACACTCAAATCGCTAAAAACAATAATTAATAAACCTAAAAAATAAGCCTTTTTAATAAACTTTTTAAATAGATACAATTTAAATTTAATTCTTAATCATTTCATTTACCTTAAGTTAAGTCAAAAATAAATTCTGGCATTGTTTTAGCCTATTTACAGGTAAGAAAGTTCAAAAACATTGAGATTTGAACTCATTCAAAAGTCCTGTTTATAAACCCAAATTTGTCCAAAGTCGTTCGAAGAAACCATCGACATTGAATTTCTGAAAAACCAACAAAAAATTAAGGCTATCATTTGATAGCCTTTTTTATTTCTGAATGATCAATTCTTTTAATTGCTGGTTTGGCCGTCTCTTACATGCACCTTTTTTTTGCCGCTGTTTTTCTTTTCATACTCCAATACTTCCTTCGGCTTGATTTTTTTCATTGGCTCGTCACTTACAAATTGGGTGGGTGCTTCTTTGGTAACCAGATGCCCCCTATCATAAGTTTCTGTTTTCAAAATCCTTCCTGTTGTGGGATCATAGTAGGTCCAGTCACCATTTTTTACACTATACGTTTCTGCTTTTACCACTTTAAAACCAATTATCTCATTATTATCTTTTCCATAAATAGCAATTGTATCGTAGGGAGCAGAAGCATCATAAGCTCTCCAGTTTTCTTCGCGCAGTAAATTGCCGAAAGCATTATAATATTGACACTTGCCATCCTTATCGCCATCTTTAAAATTTTCAAGCGCTATAAAATCACCGGCGAGCGTGTATTTGCGCCATGGGCCACTTTTTTTATTATTTATAAACACGCCTTCCTCTTCGTAACCGGGTTCTCCGCGAAGCGGATCTACATGCACCACCCAACGCCCCTGTTTGAGACCATCTTTATCCACGATGTTGAGTGTATCGCCTTTTATTGAGATCTTAAAACTTTTATACTGGGCAGTTGCAGAATTGCAAATAACTAAAAAACTGATGAACAACAGGCCAATCGGCAGAAGCGGTTTTAAGGACATATTGATAGAATTGGAAGTGAATCGTAAAATTAATTAATTAACCGGTGAATAAAAGTATTCCGCCTATTGTTTGTAATACTTTAACCTCAGGAAGTAAGCCTGTCATTAACTAAATACAATCCAAAAACTACCGGATTTAACTCAAAATAATTATTTTATAATGGTGCCCACTCAACAATAAATAATCAATCGCTAAACTTCTCTTATCTTAATTAAAAACACATTTAAAATTAGTAACTTTCAATCGTACCAAAAATGCAGAGCCATGAAAATAAACATGAAAGCATTAAAATTCAGTGCTAAAAATCATCTCAAAGAATTTTTAAATGAAAAAGTGAGCAAGCTTGAAAGATTTGACGACAAGATACTTTCGGCTGAAGTAACGCTTACGCTCCTGGATGTTAAAAATTCGGCCAACAAACAATGTGACATAAGGTTAATCGTTCCCGGCAACGACCACATTGTCAAATGTACAGGAGAATCTTTCGAAGAAGCGATCTTAAAAGCTGTTGAAACATTGCAAAATGTTTTGCAACGCAAGAAAGAAAAATCAGCTCATTCTGATATATCGGCTATTACCGGATAATGATCACTGTAATTATTATGTATCACATTAAATTGCTTAACACTTAAAGAACGATCAAAAAATAAATAATCAATCCTCAAATGAGGCGCAATAAATCTGAAGGTTCGGCCAAATCCCGAACCTTTTTTTATGAATGCATCCTGAAGCCCATTCCGTAATAAAAAATAAACTTCTGAATTGGGTACACTATTTAAATCACCTGCAAATACTACAGGATGCGGACTTTCATTCATACTTTTTTTCAAGGCCTCTGCCTGCATGTCTCTGATGCTTCCTGTATATTTCAATTTTTGTAAGAAAGAACGCGAGCCTTCGCCTTTTTTAAGCGCTCCCGCATCTTCAGTTGTCATGCCCGTCGATTCAAGGCTTGCATTGAAAACACGAAACGTTTTATTTCTTATGGTGATATCTGCATACATATACCCTTCTGAATGCCCCGCATTATAAGGATTGAAAAAAGCTGTATCACTTATCGGATATTTTGAAAAAATAGCAATCCCTGATTGAAAAGTGTTATTTACCTGGAGTTCCGTTGGCACAAAAAAATAATATTGAAATCCTTTTTGCTGAAGCAGTTTTACATAAGAAGGAACAGTAGCATGTTGTGTGATATTGAAAAATTCCTGCAAACAAATCACATCCGGACTCATCTGTTCAATTACATCATACATCAGTGGCTGAAAGGTTTTGCCATTCTTTAAATCCCAATTGCTAATATCCAGTTTGCTTACATTCCACGACATAAACCTGATACCTTCCGGCCTTTCAATGGCGTCGCGATTAGCAAAAAAATGAAACCCTATTGAAGCTCTTATTTGTTGAAAGCCCAAAAAAATAACAACAAGATTTACAACCAAAAAAACTTTAGCATTTTTTCTTCTCCATAAAAACAAATAAACAAAACAAAATAGGATCAACGCAAAAAGGAAATACGGAAATCCCAGCCCTATCAATGTAAGCAACCAATCAATTCCTGAACTGACAAATGGGATAAGGCAACACAATAAATAAAGAATGACCAGGATAAGATTTACAAATATTAAAAATCCATTCATTCTATTTGTTGTAGCCATTTGCAGTTATGATTTTTCCGAAGATAAGTTTAATTGCTTTTTTTCTTTGAAGTGGGCCGGCAATGCTTGTTTAATGCACCAGGGTAAGCCATAGATTCAATTATTTATCTTTTTAAAAATTTCAGGAAAAAGTGCTTTTGACAGCAATTATTTTTTGAAATCCAAATCGGCTACCAGCGGATAATGATCAGAATAAGGAACATGAATTACCTGGAATTGTTTTACTTCAAATGTTTTATCCGGTAAAATATAATCAATTCTTAACGTGGGTGAAATATACCGGAATGTGCGTCCAATGAACGAACCCTTTTTAAGAAATGCGTCCTGCAAATTTTTTGTTATGGTAAAATAAGTTCCCGAGTTAGGCACATCATTAAAATCGCCGCAAACAATTACCGGATACGGGCTTTTCACAACCATCTTATTCACATTTACAGCCTGTTCATATCGTTTTTGAAAACCTGCTTTTAGTTTGGAAAGAATGGTTTTGCTGCCATGAATATTGGGATCTTTTGTTTTTTTCATATTACTCAGGGTTTGATAATCGGTGCTCTCAAACCTGACAGATTGCAGATGTATGGCAATGAACCTTATTGTTTTTCCATTGATTAAAATATCAGCATAGGCCAGAGGATCAGTGGTCTGGTTTTTAGAAATAACCGCCCGTCCGCTTTCTTTAATCGGGAATTTCGAAAAGATTGAAATGCCGGTATAATACACATCATCCTGCAATTGACCATGCAGAAAATAGAAATATTGATACCCGAGTGATTTAAGATCTTCAATATTACCCCGCAATTTTTTTCGGTCATTGCTTTCAAAAAATTCTTCAATGCAAAGTACATCCGGATCATACCTGCTGATCATTTGCATCATATCAGGCTGCGTATTTTCTGAAACCAATCTTTCATTTTCAAATAGGATCTGATTCCAATTATGCACATTCCATTGCATAACACGAATAGTTGAGCCTGACCTTTCCATGTTAAATGAAGTGGGGAAATGAAAAGCGATTGCGGCTTTTATCTGCCGGGCGCCTGCCAAAATTACCAGCAAAGAAAGAATCCACATTATTCTGGAACGCATAATGATCCAGAAAATCAAAAGCAAAAAAACGAGTAATAAAAGAATGGTAAATCCAAGACCAACAATTGATAAAAACCAATATTTACCGGTATCTACATAGGGTAATAAAACAGTACTGAGGTAAATAAAAAAGATTACAACAGATACCGGATACATTATTTTTTTAATTACCAGAGAAATGCGGTTAACCATCAATACTGCTATAAGAAGCTGAAAAGATAACTATGAAAAATACAAAAGAATAATAAAAATTTTCTCAGCCTCTTTTTTTAGTTTTGAAATATATGATATGGAAATACCTGCGAAAGGGGTTGAAATTCCGTTTTGATCGCATCCGGAATGAAAAAATAAAACAAAAGATCCTTGAGGCTATTCCCTTTTGGGTGGCCTCTTTACTTACGGGCCTTATTGCAGTGTTTTATTCCGAAGCATTTACTTTTCTGGAAGATGCGGCCTTTTTTGTGATAGAACATCACCGGGCAGCAATATTTATTTTAACTCCGGTATGCTTTGTAATTGGTTGGTGGCTTGTAATGAAATTTGCACCGCGTGCCAACGGCAGCGGCATTCCGCAGGTAATGGCAGGAGTTGAGTTATCCAATCCCAAACAGGATTTTCTTGTACGCAAATTGCTGAGTTTACGCATCATGTTTGTGAAATTATTTTCCGGATTGATAATGATATTGGGAGGAGGTGCCATGGGAAAAGAGGGGCCTACACTACAGATTTCCGGTGCAGTTTTCAAAAAAGTAAGCGAATTTTTACCCGCCTGGTGGCCAAAGGTTTCTCAAAAAAATATGATTATGACCGGTGCCGCGGCGGGTCTGGCAGCAGCTTTCAACACGCCGCTCGGAGGAATTGTGTTTGCAGTAGAAGAACTCACCAAAACACACATCAGTTATTTTAAAACAGCCTTATTTACCGCTATCATTGTAGCGGGCCTTACGGCTCAGGCTATTTTAGGCCCCTACCTGTATTTAGGATTTCCCTCAGTAACAGATATTACCAATAATATTTATTTCGGATTGATCCTGATCTCTGCCACCTGCGCTGTGGCTGGAAGTCTGTTATCCGGAACGATTTTAAAGATATTTAAATGGAAAGCAAAATTTAAATTCCGGTATCAGCATTTAATCTATGTGTCGATATGTGCATTTGCAATGGCTTTCATCGCTTATTTTTTAGACCCGCAAATTCTTGGATCGGGAAAGCGTGTGATGACACATACCTTGTTCACCAGTGACAAATATGTGCCATGGTACACGGCTATTTTCCGTACGGTAGGTATCATGCTTAGCTTTGCCACGGGCGCGGCGGGAGGCATATTTGCACCTTCACTGAGCGCAGGTGCTGCTATTGGTTCCTATCTTGCAGGTGTATTGCATTTTACGGCAGACAATGCAAACCTTCTGATCTTATGCGGCATGGTTAGTTTTTTAACCGGCATCACACATACACCATTTACCTCCGCCATTCTGGTATTGGAGATGACGGACAGGCATAGTGTTATTTTTCATTTAATGATAGCAGCGTTTGTTGCCAATCTTGTTTCGCTGGCTTTTAATAAACATTCTTTGTATGATAGTTTAAAAGTTAAAATTTTGCACGAGGTTTTACATGAGCATGATAAAAAGGTCAAACCGCCGCCTGGTGACAAAAACTAATCCCTATCACAAACCATAAATTTAATTATCTTAAACTCCGAAAAATAAAATCCCCAACCATGAAAAGAAAATTGATGATCGGATTGATCAGTACTTTTTGCCTTATTTCCTGTGACATCACCAGCCAGATCCCCGGCACTACAGGTGGTTCTCTAAGCACTTCAGAGATAGCCAGTGGTTTGAAAGACGCGTTGCGCGTAGGAACTGATTCTGCTACTACCAAACTTTCAGGAATTAATGGCTTTTTTGCTAATGCGGCAATTAAAATTTTAATGCCTCCTGAAGCGAAACAGGTTGAGAAAACATTGCGCAATGTAGGTATGGGCAAAGTGGTGGATAATGCCATTCTTTCAATGAACCGCGCTGCTGAAGATGCCTCCAAATATGCAGGAAGTATTTTTTGGAATGCAATTAAACAAATGACCATCCAGGATGCAGTGGGAATTTTAAGAGGTGGCGATTTTGCTGCAACGGAATATTTAAAAAAGCATACCACCGCAGAACTGACAAACGCTTTTAAACCGGTAGTAGAAAAATCACTTGAAACAACAGATGCCACCAAATATTGGAAAGATGTATTCAGCGTTTATAACAAATTCAGCAGTAAACCTGTCAATACAGACTTAAATACATACGTAACCGAAAAGGCACTCGAAGGTATTTTTTACGAAATTGGACTGGAAGAACAAAAGATCAGAAAAGACCCTGCAGCAAGGGTTACCGATATTTTAAAGAAAGTGTTTTCTAAGCAATAGATGGCCTTAAAATAACAAAACATGGAAGATCAGTTTTACCCGGCGCTGATAAAACAGCGTACTTTTTTTGAAACGGGCAATACCAGGTCATTCCAATTTCGAAAAAATCAGTTGCTTGCTTTAAAGCACGCTATCAGGCAATTTGAACCAAGGATATTTGATGCACTGAAAAACGATCTGGGCAAGAGTAAAGAAGAATCCTTCGCTTCTGAAGTGGGCATTGTGTATGCTGAAATCAACTTCGTTTTAAAGCATTTAAAAAAATGGATGCAGCCTGAGCGTGTTCAAACAAACCTGCTCAATTTTCCTTCATCTGCAATAATTTATAAAGATCCTTTGGGAGTTGTGTGCATTATCGGTGCATGGAATTATCCTTTCAACCTGGTAATGATGCCGCTGATAGGATCAATAGCAGGCGGCAATTGCTCTTTATTAAAGCCCTCTGAATTTGCACCTGCCACTGCATCAGTCATAAAAGAAATGTTTAAAGCCCATTTCAATCCGGAGTACATAAATGTGGTTACCGGAGCAGGACATGAAGTGATACCGGCAATGATGAATTCATTCAGATTTGATCATATTTTTTATACAGGAAGTACATCTACAGGTAAGAAAATATATGAAGCTGCTGCAAAACAACTAATACCTGTAACACTTGAGATGGGTGGCAAAAGCCCGGCTGTTGTTGATCAGACTGCCAATATTAAAGTTGCCGCTAAAAGAATTGTTCTCGGAAAATTCATAAATGCAGGCCAAACCTGCGTTGCGCCGGATTATGTATTGGCAGAGCGATCAGTAAAAAGCGAGTTGATCGTACAAATGAAAAAGGCCATTGAGGAATTTTATTCTAATGATCCCGAAAAAAGTGAGGATTATGGGCGCATGGTGAATACAGAACAATTTGAGAGATTGAAGGATTACATTGATCAATCTGAAGTGGTTTTTGGTGGAGATTATGATCCTGAAAAATTGTATATAAGCCCTGCAATTGCAGTTATCACCAACACTTCGGCTATTACAATGAAAGAAGAAATTTTTGGCCCCATCCTGCCGGTTATCGCTTTTGATGATAAGGCAGATGCACTCAATATTATCCGTCAACACAAAGACCCTCTTGCATTTTACTTATTTACGAATAACCGTGAGTGTGAAACATTCTGGATAGAAAGTGTTCGTTTTGGTGGTGGCTGTATCAATAATACATTGTGGCATTTATCTCATAACCGTTTACCCTTTGGTGGAATAGGTGCAAGCGGAATAGGTAATTATCATGGCAGATATTCTTTTGATACATTCACGCATGCTAAATCTGTATTAAGATCTCCAACATGGTTTGATCCGAAAATAAAATATCCGCCATTAAAGGGAAAAATGAAATGGCTCAGGTTTTTCTTTAGATAGCTTTTCTTTCAAAAGCACTTTTTCGGGGAAAAATTAAAATCTCAGGCAGCCTTTTTTTGAATCATTTTTCTAACCCCAAAATAGCCCGCCGTTAATATCAACAGTGAGCCACCGATCCAAAGAAACTTTGGCAGGCCGTTTTTCTTAATAGCGATCGGACTTATGTCGCCCATGATCACCAAACCCGCCCAATATTGAGGCGACATCATGCGTCCTTGTGCACTTTCGAGGTAAGCGATTTTTGCCTGTTGAAGTGCGATATCTTTTGTCATTCCCTTTTCCAGGTTATCATAAAAAGATTCAAGGATCTTTACACTTGCATATTCATCAATTTTCCAAAGACCGGTAAGAATACTTTTGCTGCCGGCGTAATTGAAAGCATGCGCCATAGAGATCATTCCTTCTCCCATAAAAGCGCTGCTTTGTCCGGTTTCGCAGGCGGTAAGTATGGTCAGGTCAGCACTGAGTTCCTGATTATAAATATCGTGAAGGTAAAGTGAATGATCTTCGAGTGGTTTACTCAGGTTTTTTGCAAACATGATCCTGGAATATTCAGGAAACTGATTATTCGCTTCTGCATGAGTGCCGATGTAAATGATAGAATGCTTGCCCGCTTGAGATTTAAAGTTTGTAAGTGTTGAATTTTTGCCAATGTAAACGGTGCTTTTAAAATTATCTCTGATTCTGGAAGCAAAATCACTGCTGAATGGCAAAGGCAACAAGGTCATGTAATTATAATCCACCTTTAAACTATCGCTTAATGATTTTTTATATTCCTCTTTTATTTCTTCCGAAAAACCAGGAGCAAACACCGCTATACCGGAAAAGTTTTTTTGAACAGGCGTCTTTTGACTGATCACATCAAGACTGTATTGATATGAAAAGGCATGCTTTTTTAACAGAGAAAAGAGGAGGAAATCGCTGGCATTAGCCACAGGCTTCGACGTGAGCATTTCAAAACTGATATTATAAATAACGCCATCAGGAATGATTGTTATCTGCCGCGAATGGATATATTTTTCAATGGGCTGCCACAATTGTTTATAGAGTTCATAAGTGTATTTTCCTGTTTCACCGATGGAAATACTGTTTTGCAGATTATCAATAATACGTTTCAATTCTTTTGCAGGCAACTGCACCCAATGTTTTTCAGATGAAGATAACACCAATGCATATACGATATCGTTGACGGTATAAAATCTGATCAATTGAGATTTTTCCGGTATTTCTTTTTGAATTTCATTCAGCGTTTTACCGGCAGCAGAACTATATTTTGCATGGTAGTATTTTGGATAATTATTTTTAAGCATGCTCAGGAAATCATCCCAGATCAATGATTGCTTAAAATAAGCATTCACAGCTTTTTTATCAGGCTTACCAGTTGCTATGGCTTCCTCCATAAGTTTTAAGATAGATGCTTCTTTTTCAAGTACAGAAGCAGGTACATCTTTAAAATGATAGGTAACCTGGCGGTTGTACATTGCCTTTTTCAGCCGTGTATAAACCAGCGATTCATTTCGTGATACAATTGAATCGAGGTAAGATGTATTTCCGGTAAGGTTATAAAGATCCAGTTGCAATTGATTTATAAAGTCATTGATTTCTTTATAATATTCGATCGTGTAGTTGATATTTTCATAATTAGTAAAGTACAATTTTCTTCGTTCAAACAGGGCTGTAGTAGCCTTCAGATCATTCAGGATTTTTTGCAGACTACTTTTGTCTTTCGTTTTCAGCAAATGATAATCCGCTACTGATTTACCGAGAATAGCACCTGCTTTAAAATTCTCAAACCTCATGGAGTCTAATATAGTGGGCGCATAGCTGATCAGTTTATCAAAAACAACAATTGCCTTATTCGAAAAATCTTTTACAGTATTATAATCGTGCAACTGCTTGTACACTTCTACCTGCGACATATATTCAACCCCTACCGGATACGAAAAATGATCATTTGATTTAAGCAGGTATTGCAAACTGATATCAGCCAATTGAACAGCCGCATCTTTTTGCTGCATTTTGGCGAGCAAGCGTGCATAATTCTGAATCAAACCAATTTGCTGCGAGGAATAAGCTCCTGCATTTAATTCATTGAGAATGTGATTTGCCATTTCAAAATAAGAGGCTGATTTTTCGTATTGGCCAAGTTTAAAGTAAGCCTGTGCCAATTTGGAATAGGCTTCCGCATCATAGGCGGTGATGGTATCACCAACTTTTTTAATAATCACCAGTGCTTTTTGCGCATAATTGATGGCGTTATTGGCATCTTCGCGTGCAAGGCTTAAACCCGAAAGATTGAGATAGGAATCATACACTTCGGGATCATCATTTCCCAGCACACGTTGTTTTTCTTTTAATCCGTAAGAGTAAAGACTTTTAGCTTTTGTGAAATCACCTGTTTCCAAAAGATTTCCAGCCATATTATCTATACAATAAAACAAATTTTTTTGCGTAGAAGGTTTTTGAGGATAATTTGAATCCTGCGCAAGAAAGGTGCGGTAATTTTCTATTGCGCTTTCATAGAGTTCAAGAGATTTTTTTGTTTCACCCATATCACCATATATATTTCCCATATTAGCTTCCAGCATACCTAACCTGTAGTATCTGTTTACGGGTGTATTGTCTAATGAAATAAGGAAATTTTTAGCCTTTACAGAATAAAATATAGCGCTGTCAAATTTCGACTCATAATACATTGCTATTGCCATCCCGTTCAGGGCTGTGAAATATTCAACTGTTTTTTTTACATCCCCAGGCATAGAAGTTATGCTGTTGCGATAATGGTTTGAAGTTAAAGCGTAATGCCCCAGCCGCATGGCATAATATGCCAAAGTATTTTCAATTCTGTACCTAAGATTTTCTGTTTTGTTTCTGAGTTCAGGATTTTTAATAAGCTGCTGTACCAATTGATAGCCATCTTTCATATACCCTTGTGCGGCAAATACATTGGCAGCGGCTGAATAAGCATGGGTAATCTGCTTTCCATCGGCATTCTTTTTTAAAATATAATGGAGCAAAATTTCATTCATCCTTGCTTTAGCAGCGTTGATGCCGTTGAGTGTCAGGATCGCAATTCCTTCATAATGGATGTAATTACACACTGAATCAATTTTTCCGATCCGGTCAAAATGAGTTATTCGTTGATGTGCAATCTTTTGAAGGGATTTATAATCTTTTTGATTTATTAATTCTTCCAATTGATCCACCACCTCGCGGCCCGATTGTGCCGAAGACATCCAATAAAAACAAACACCGATCACTACAAGAATTATTTTTTTCATGAGTGGAAATTGTGAGAAGGATTGTTACAGCAGTTTTGTAGCTTGTAATATAAATTTAATTTTTAAAATGTCGATTGTAAATGTGGTTTTGAAGGCTCAATATTTATTTATCGGATTTTACAAATATTGTCATCAGGGGGGGCTAAGATTTAAGATTTAAAATTTAAGATTTGTTCATAGGTTGATTCGTTGATTCGTTGATTCGTTGATTTGTTGATTTGCTGATTTGTTGATTTGCTGATTCGTCTGGGAAGTAACATTCATAATTCATCATTTATAATTCATAATTCATTATGAAAATATTTATTTTTTTATACATTTAAATGCGCTACATTTGCACCCCTTTTTAAGCATTTTGTGTTTTGGCTGAAAGGAATCAGAATTATAAAACATATTGCCCACATGGCTCCATAAGTCTCCGCCTGTGCGGGGCGCCGGCAGGGTGTAAAAGTAAATTTTTAAAAAAATGCCAAAGGTTAAAACCAATTCCAGCGCAAAGAAGCGCTTTAAAGTGACCGGCACCGGTGAAATCACTTATCAAAAAGCATTCAAGAGACACATTCTGACAAAAAAAACCACTAAGCGCAAGCGTTCGCTTCGCAAAAAAGGTGTTGTCAGTGATGCAAACAGGCCATTTGTAATGCGCCTTCTCAGAATGAAATAAGTAACCAAATCATTAATACCAAACAGGTAAAAATAGTACACCATGCCACGTTCAGTAAACTCAGTAGCCAGTCGCGCAAGAAGAAAAAGAATTTTAAAAGCAGCGAAAGGCTTTTATGGAAAAAGAAAAAACGTTTATACAGTAGCTAAAAACGTTCAGGAAAAAGGAATGACCTACGCTTATGTAGGCCGTAAATTAAAAAAGCGTGAATACCGCGCTTTGTGGATCGCACGTATCAATGCGGCAGTTCGCGAAGAAGGACTTACTTACAGCGAATTCATTTTTAAATTAAGAGATAAAGGAATTGATCTCAACCGCAAGGTTCTTGCAGATATTGCCATGAATGAGCCGGAAAGTTTTAAAAACCTGATCGCTTCTGTAAAATAAGTTTCAATAAATAATTTATGAAACCGCCTGATCCGGCGGTTTTTTTATTGGCATAACCGAACATTTATTGTATCAAATCCGAACAGTGATAAAAATAAATATATATAAACTAATTGATTATCATTGCTGTAACTTCAGGCATTACATTGGCAACCCGATATCATTAAAGTTTTAAACAAATTCATATTTAGTTCTGCCAAACTATGCTAAGAAATTATTTCAAGATCGCCTGGAAGAATATTACCAAAACAAGATTTTATTCTTTCCTAAATATTTCCGGACTTTCGATCGGGCTGGCGTTCACATTTATTATAGCAGCTTTTATTTGGAGCGAGCTACAGGTAAATAACAATCTGCGTGATATAGACAGGCTTTATATGCTGCAAAGCAGGTGGAAGAAACCCAATATGGGTGGGGAAATAACTACAGTGGCGCCTCTGGCAAAAGAATTAAAAATTCAATATCCCGACCTGGTAGAAAATTATTACAGGATCGACGCTGTTACATCAAACGTTTCAAAAAATGATAAAATCTATCGCGAAATCATACAAATAGGCGACAGTTCTTTTTTTGACATGTTTGGATTCCAGTTGGAACATGGTAGCATTAACAAGGCAATGAAAGACCCTTTCACCGCTGTGATCACAGAACCCGTTGCCCTCAAGTATTTTGGAAGAACAGATGTAACCGGAGAAACTGTAACAATTGAAAATTTTTCCGGATTAAAACATGAATTTTTAATAGCAGGAGTGTTAAAAAATGCAGACAGAAACACGATCACCGAACTCAATGCTGCTAACCATTTCGGTATTTTTATTCCTGAAAGTTCTATCAGTTACTTTGGCCGCCAAATGGATAATTGGAACCAGACCCACATTATAGGTTACTTAAAATTACAAGCAGGCGTAACACCTTCTGATCTTCAAAAACCTTTGATGCAATTGTTGCACTCACGTGCATCAGAAGAGATTAAAAACAATCTTCAACCATTTCTTGCACCTCTAAAAACCTATTACCTGAATGCCGGAAATGGCCTGGTTAAAAACATGCTTTATGCCTTAGCTTTTATTGCAGTGTTTATGCTGTTAATGGCCGTAGTGAATTTTACTAATATGGCCGTAAGCCGCTCGGGAAGCAGGCTTAAAGAGATTGGTGTAAGAAAAGTATTAGGAGGCAGCAAACAACAATTAATGCTTCAGTTCTTAACTGAATCGGTAATCCTCGTCTTGATTTCCACGATTTTTTCATTTTTCTTATACTTTATCAGCCGAGATTTTTTCAGTTCATTACTTGGCAACAGGGTTCCATCATTGGCAGCACTTCCAACGGCATTTTTCCTTTTGGGAATTTTGCTGGCAATTGTAATTGGTTTACTGGCAGGGCTTTACCCCGCAGTAGTTTTATCCTCTTTACGAACAGCCGATTCGGTAAAAGGAAAATTAAGCAGCGTAAAAGAAAAGGTTTTATTAAGGCGTATGCTGATCGGATTTCAGTTTGTAATATCAGTGATCGTACTTGTGGGAGCTTTTGTGGTATCAGGGCAAATCAATTATTTTCTTGGAAAGAATCTCGGATATGATAAAGATTATGTGGTGACAGCACAGGTGCCGCGCGACTGGACATCAGAAGGTGTTCAAAAAATGGAAAATGTGCGCAACCAATTTGCACGCATGCCCATACTCCGGCAGGTTTCGCTGAGCTATGAAATCCCCAACGGTAATAATTCCGGCAGCGTCATGCTTATTCCCGCAGATGGAAATGTTGACCGGAATATATCGGCACAATTTCTTTCTGCTGATCAGCATTTCGCAAATACTTATAATATTCCTATGGTTTCAGGCGCATTTTTTACCGGTTCAGCATTGTTGACCGACACCTCGAAAGTGGTGATCAATGAGGCGGCAGCCAAAGCGCTCGGCTGGAACGCATCAGATGCGGTAGGTAAAAAAATTAAAACATCAAATGATAATACCCTGTTTACCGTTGCCGGCGTAACCAAAGATTTTCACTTTGGAAGCATGAAAAATGAAATACCCCCGATACTTTTTGTGCATATTGAAGCTTCAAAAATATTTCGCTATCTCTCATTTAAATTGAATCCGGGAGATCCTCAAAAATCCATTTCCGCACTTCAGGCAAAATGGTCGGAATTACTTCCGGGCGCAGCTTTTGAATATCAGTTTATGGATGATACGCTCACTTCAATTTATAAAACTGAATTACAATTAAAAAAAGCGGCTTTTACCGCCAGCATCATGGCACTGGTTATTATGTTGCTTGGTGTAATCGGACTTGTTTCGTTGAATATTCAAAAAAGGATAAAAGAAATTGGAATCCGTAAAGTGCTTGGCTCGTCCACTCCGGCAATCGTTGCACTTTTTATAAAAGATTTTATAAGTGTGATCATCATTGCAGGAATTATCGCTTGCCCGCTTGCATTTTATATTATGAATAATTGGCTGAGCGGCTATGCTTACAGGATCGCACTTACAGGATATCCGTTTTTAATTTCAATAATGCTTTTGGTAATTATTACCATCGTGGTGATTTCTTTAAATACCATTAAAGCTGCCAGAGCCAATCCGGTAGAAAGTTTAAGAAGCGAATAAAGCTTATTGCTCTGCGCTTATAAGTTCCGTTGCTTCGCGGCCAAGCTGTGTACTTAACGCCAGCCCGATTCCACTAAGCCGGATGGCGCAATAAGTGTACTGCGATAATTTTTTCAGGATCACCTGTTTTCGTGTACCCATGCCCATAATGCCGCTCCATTGTTGTTCTATTTCAACATTCAGGCCCGGCAATATGATTTGTTGTAAAACCGATTTTAATTGTTGTTGAATCCGTTCATTTAACGCCAGCTCAGTTGTGGTTTCTGTTTCAAAATCAATATTTCGTGCTCCCCCCAGCAATACTCTTCCATCTATATTCCTGAAATAATAATAGCCTTCATCCATGTGAAAATTCCCTTTCAATTTCAAATTGGAAACGGGTGTGGTAATAAGTACCTGGGCTCTTGCAGGCACAGTTTCGCTATCCTTTAATATCTGCGAAGCGAAACCATTGTTAGCGATCAGAAAAATATTTGCTGAAATGGCACCATTACGTGTGTTGATCTTTACTGAAGAGCCTTCTTCAAAGCCCAAAACTTCTATTCCATTAAATATTTCAACTCCGGTTTCTTTGGCCAGGTTTAATAAAGAAGCATACATCATTCCTGTATCAACCTGACCTTCTTCCGTAATTTCGATCAGGTTTTCTATTCCCTGAAAACCGAATTGTGCAATCTTATGACTTGCATTTTGAAAAACCTTCGGAGCGATAAATGAAAGCATTTTATTCAGGTAATCAAGGTTATCAATGCACGTATTAAATAAAGGATCACCTGGTTTAAAAAGTTCATAACCATGGTCATGACGGTAACCGATATTTTTATCGCCCAATAAATTTCTTAGATTTAATAAACCCTTCCAGCGCTTTTCTACAAGGTTAAAAACTTCATCTTCACCGGAAATAGCGAGATCGGCTAATAATTCCGACGGGCTACCGAAGGTGGCAAATCCCGCATTCTTTGTGCTTGCCCCTCCGTTTACCGGATCTTTTTCAAGAATAAGAACCGATCGTTCCGGATATTTTCTTTTATAATAAATAGCCGTCGCAAGGCCCGTAAACCCTGCTCCGCAAATGATAAGATGGCGGGGATAAAAAAATGTTTTCTTTTCCCAATAGCTCTGCATAAAAAATTTTTAAGGCACAATTTAATTAAAGCAGAACAGAATCTTTCTGTAAGTATGAGGTCAATCGGGCGCATTAAAATAATGAAAGGTGCAGCAGCCCGGATCTATGGCATAAATGCTTGAATGCAGCGAAAAATATTGTTACAAAAAATCCCGAAAAAAGTGCTTTTGAAGTAAAAACCTATACCGGAAGTTCCTGCAATAAATCAATAACCATAAATACAGAAATTTCATTAGCGGATTAATGAGACGGCTCCATGATTGCAATCATAATTTTGTGTAAGTCAGCATAGGCATCCGAGAATCCTGTAAATGCTGAGGTAAAAAATTCTTTAGGAAGGGTCAATCCTCCTGCCGGATTGGTCTTTATAAAAGGTTTTCACCTTTTGATTAATATTAACCGTAAATGATTTGCCTTCAATTGCAATTCTTGTTTTGTAAGAAGGCCCGTTAGCAGGAAAACTTTTGAATATCTTATCTGGTTAGTATTGGAGATTTTGAGATTTACCAAGATAAATCTTTTCAACTAATTAATCAAGTAAGCTTACCAAGTCAATGAAATTGTTCCTCTATGTTTTCAACCTGACAGTTTTAAACGGCTCAAAAAAATATTTTGTTTTAAACATCATTTAAACAATGTTTGCAGCTCCAATTCTTTATGACTGAAGATCTTAAAACGAATATAAACACGGGTACAGGCATTCCGACTACGCTGAAATATTTTATGGCTGTTTCCTGCGGCATCATGGTAGCTAATTTATATTATTGCCAACCGCTGCTGGGAGATTTTGCCCGCATTTTCAACGTGTCAGAAAGCGCCGCCGCATGGATCAATATCTGTTCGCAATTAGGATATGGCCTTGGATTATTTTTTATTGTGCCTGTAGGCGATATGATATCGCGAAGGAAATTGCTCACCTGGATGCATGTTTTTGCTGCACTGGCTGTAGCCGGAATGGCATTAGCCGTAAATATTGATATGCTTTATTTTTTTAGCATTGCCACAGGGCTCACCGCCACAGCCTGCCAGGTGTTTTTACCGCTCGCCGCGCATTTATCCAATGATGAGGAACGTGGCAAAGTGATAGGCATCATTATGGGTGGATTGCTGTCCGGTATTTTGTTATCACGAACGCTTAGTGGTGTGGTGGCAGAGCTTTGGGGGTGGCGGGCTGTGTATTGGATCGCATTCGGCATCATGCTGCTGATGGCAGTGTTGGTTTACAAAATGATTCCGGGCGAACAACCCGGCTTCCATGGGAATTATGGCAAGCTTATGCGATCACTTTTTCAAATGATCTGGTCAGAAAAAGTAGTAAGAGAAAGCTCCTGGATAGGTGCCTGTACATTTGGAGCTATTTCTGCCTTTTGGAGCACCATGGCTTTTTTCCTGGAAAAGCCGCCCTTCAGTTACCCGGTTTCGGTTATCGGCCTATTCGGTATTGTAGGACTTGCAGGTGCGCTTATTTCTCCCTATGTCGGATCGGTAAACGATCGTAAAGGCCCATCATTGCCCATGAAAGCAGGTATTATTATTATGCTTGTGGGATATGCCATCATGTTTCTGAGCATTTACAGCATTATCATTGTGGTAGCCGGTATCATTTTGATTGATGTAGGGTTGCAAGCGGCTCATGTGCCAAATATTACCCGCGTTTCTTCACTAATCCCGGAAGCGAGGACGAGATTAAATACCATTTACATGACCTCCTTCTTTATAGGTGGCACCTTAGGATCTGTGTTTGGAAGCTTCGCCTGGGATGCTTTTGGCTGGAACGGCGTGTGCGCTATTGGAATTTTGTTTGTAATTGCGGGCGGATTGCCTGTTTTTATAAGAATCAAGAGGAAACAAAAGTTGTTGTCAAGTTGACAAATTGATGTATATTTATTAAAAAAGAAAAATGGAGATCCTAAGTGTCGGAGAATTCAAATCACGATTTTCTGAGGTTTTAAAAAAGGTTGCTTCGGGGCAGGAAATCGGCATTTCTTATGGTAAAAGAAAAGAAGTTATTGCTAAAATTATACCTGAAACCGAAAAAAAGAGAAAGAGAAAAATTGGTTTTCTTGAAGATAAAGTGAAGGTGAAGTTCAGTAAAGATTTTAAAATAACAGAAGAGGAATTTCTTAGCCTATGACCTTTTTACTTGATACCCATTATTTCATCTGGGCGCTTACAAATACCAAACTACTTCCTAAGAAAGTTAAGAAAGCCATTGTGGACCCAAATAATAAAATACTGGTAAGCGCTTTAACCTTTTGGGAAATTTCGCTAAAGACAGCTTTAGGAAAAATGTCGATCAGCGGTATTTCACCTGAAAAATTACCGGAAGTATGCAGAGAGGCGCAATTTAAAATAATTTCCTTGTTGCCGGAAGAGTGTGCTACATTTCTCCAATTGAAAGCGCATTATCATAAAGATCCTTTTGACAGGATGCTTATCTGGCAAGCAATCTTTAATGACTTTGTTTTATTAACCGGTGATAAACAAATAGTACAATATTCTTCCGAGGGATTAAAATTGTTTATAGCATAGAAATCCTGAGCTATAGTCATTAACGTTTTACAAAAACCAGAAAAAAGTGCTTTTGACAGCAATAAGCACAAAAAAAAGACCGCCATTTACAGGCAGTCTTTTTTAAATATTTGAATCAATCGAACTACTCTCCCACTACTTCAAGTTCGATCTCAAACTCGTGGCCGTTACCAAAGTCGATCATCGCTTTGTAAGTACCCAATTCTTTGATCTCATCAAGGATCTGGATACGCTTGCGGTCGATCTCATAATTACGCTGGTCGCGGATAGCACGTGCGATCTGAACGGTAGTAACACTTCCGAAAATTTTTCCTGAAGTACCGGTTTTGGCACCGATCTTCAACGGACTTTCCTGTAAGGCGTTCTTCACCTGGTTGATCTCAGCAAGAAGCTTCGCTTCTTTTTTAGCTTTTACTTTCTCGCTTTCTTTCAGCTTTTTCAGGTTCGGTCCGTTTGCTTCCACTGCCAATCCCTGGGGGATCAGGAAGTTGCGGCCGTAGCCATCTTTTACGGTCACCAATTCGTTGGCACCGCCCAGGTTATTTACATCCTGTATCAATATTACCTGCATCGTTTTGCATTTTACCCAATGTGCTTTATAAGCTTTAGCTACACACTGTCTTCCGCAGATGCGGAATTAGGGTGGTTAAAAATTTATTTTAAAAGATCTGTTACATAAGGCAAAATAGCCATCTGACGTGCTTTTTTCACGGCATCGCTTACTTTGCGCTGGTATTTCAATGAATTACCGGTAATGCGGCGGGGCAACAATTTACCCTGCTCATTTAAAAATTTCTTTAAAAAGTCGGCATCTTTATAATCAATGTATTTAATGCCCAGCTTTTTAAAACGGCAATATTTCTTTGGCCTTTTGTCGGCTTTAATGGCCGTAAGGTATTTGATCTCGTTTGCTTTAGCCATTGTTTACCTCCTCTTTTTGATTGGCAGTAGAAATTCCTTTTGCCTTTTTAGCGTTATACTCCACGGCGTATTTGTCAAGTGCCGTGTACATGTGGCGAAGTACTGATTCATCGCGCAAAAGCTGAGTTTTCAGCTTTTCATTGAAGTCGGATGGCGCCTTGTATTCCAGAATCCAGTACAAACCCGTTGTTTTTTTCTGGATCGGATACGCCAGTGATCGTAATCCCCAGGCATTTTGATGCACTACCTCACCACCATTCTCAGTAAGAAAGCTGGTGTACTTCTGCTGGGCGTTGTTAAACTCCTCTTCAGAGAGTACCGGGGTAAAGATCACCATCAATTCATAATTGTTCATGCGTTTGATTTGTGATTAATTTAAAATTTTGGGCTGCAAAAGTAAGGAATTCCGGCAAAATTATAAAGAAAATATTGTGAAAGAAGTTATGAATTTTGAATTATGAATTATGAATTCCAGCCGTGGTGGATTGATGGTTAATGGTTGAAGGTTGAAGAGCCTTTCCGTTGAGGCGGAAATGGTTTAATAACGATCAGAGCGCTGAAATAAAAAAAGATACATTCCTTAGAATCATCGAAGGTTGAATGTTAATGTTTTTCTTGCTACTAGATACTTGCTACTTGCTACTTATCAGTGATCTGGTGATTGAGTTTGTTTTTTCTTGCTACTTGTTACTTGCTACTTAATACTTTTCCCAATAACCACTTTCAAAACTTTCCCGCAGATAAACGCAGATTTTTTACGCAGATGGACGCAGATTTTGAAGATTAATGATTTGGTGATCTTGTGATCGATTTTGTGAGTTTGCTTTTTCTTGCTACTTGATACTTGCTACTTGATACTTGCGACTTTTCCCACTACCCAATACCACTCCTACACAAAACAAAATTTCTCTCCGTCGAACAGTCCTTTGTCGCTTATTTTAAGTTTTGGAATCACCAGTAAAGCCATAAAAGAAAGTGTCATGAACGGCGCGGTTAATTTTGAGCCCAGTTCTTTGGCGGCCAGGTCAATAGCGGTATATTTCTCAGCCACCTTATAACCATTTTCATTACTCATTAGTCCGGCAACAGGCAAAGGGAGCAATTTATCCGAAGCTGAACTGGAGGCATCAGCCACGCTGATTCCTCCTTTGCAATCAATGATCAGGTTAACCGCCTTACACATACTTTCATCATCTACGCCTACTACTATTATATTATGGCTATCATGAGCCACCGAAGAAGCAATCGCTCCTTTTTTTAGTCCAAAATTTTTAATAAATGCAGATTTCACCGGGGCATTTTGGTACCGGTTCACAACCGCAATTTTTAAGATGTCATTTGTTGGATCACTTACATAATTTCCATTATCCTCCAGGATTTTTTCCCTTAGATTTTCAGTGATCAATTGCCCATCAAGCGCTCCTATAACAGGAATATCGTGCCCCTCGTTTTTTATGATAAAATCTTCCGGTATTTTTTCTGTGCAATTAAAATGATTAATTATTCCTGCTTTTTGCGGATCAATCATGCTCTTTCCATTCTCTGCCACTTTTATTCCATTTATATAAGTTGCCTGAACACCAAATTCTTTCAGGTCTTTGCATATTACAAAGTCGGCCATATCGCCCGGCCTTAGTTGCCCCACATTCATTTTGTAATGGATGATCGGATTGATGCAGGCAGCTTTCAACACTTTAAACACATCCACACCTTTGGCCACAGCGCGTTTACACAATTCATTAATGTGCCCTTTCACCAGGCTGTCAGGATGTTTGTCATCGCTGCAAAACATCATATCATCTTCATGATCATTCAGCAATCCGATCAGTGCATCAAAATTTTTTGCTGCGCTTCCTTCCCTGATCAAAATTTTCATACCGTGCTTTAATTTATGCGCCGCCTCTTCTTTAGTAAAACATTCATGATCGGTGCTTATACCTGCGGCTATATACCTGGCAGCGTCTTCCCCCATCAATCCGGGAGCGTGGCCATCCACAGGTTTTCCGTGCTTTTTTGCAGAGGCAATCTTTTCCAATACTTCTTCATCACCGTTAAGCACACCGGGAAAGTTCATCATCTCACTCAGGTAATAAATATCTTTTATAGCCAACAGTTCATCCACAGCTTTTGAATCCAGTTCAGCTCCTGCCGTTTCAAATGAGGTAGCCGGCACACAGCTTGGCGCACCAAAATGAAATTTAAACGGAACCTGTTTACCATTTTCGATCATATAATTAATACCGTCAAGCCCACACACATTCGCCATTTCATGGGGATCGGAAATCGTGGCAACAGTTCCGTGCGCAACAGCCAGCCTGGCAAACTCCGAGGGTACCAGCATGCTGCTTTCTATGTGTACATGAGCATCAATAAAGCCGGGTAAAATATAATCCAGGTTTTTATCTTCATCTCCATCGCGAACAATAGTTGTTATTCTGCCTTCTGAAACAGAGATTGCACCAGCGTAAATTTTTTTTGAATAAATATCTACAATATTCGCTTTAATCGTTTCTTTCATGTGCTCAAAATTATAGAATAAAATTTCCGCTGATAAGTTGGAACAAAGAGTGCTTCTATTTCTTCACTTTTTTATAAACAGGGCAAGAGGGATGGTGGGCGCCCGGCAGGTATGCGGTACTCATCAAAAATTCATTTACGATTTCGCCACCTACAAATTTGAATTGTTTTTTAAAAATTTTCACCCATTCAGGCAATGATTTAGCGCGTTGATCATCAAGCCAATTTTTAAAAGAGCCGAACTCTTTTTGCAATTCAAGGATTGCTTTTGCATTGGCGATTGCAGCATTAATTTTTAACCGGTTGCGAATAATTCCTGAATCATTCATCAGCCTCTCAAAATCTTTTTCTGAAAAAGCGGCTACTTTTTTGATTTCAAAATTTTTATACGCCTTCCTGAAGTTATTTTGCTTTTTCAGGATGGTATCCCAGCTCAGGCCGGCCTGGTTGATCTCCAGGATCAGTCTTTCAAACAATTCATCATCGGTAAATATTTCGAAACCATAATACTTATCATGATAAATTTTATGAAGGTTGTCAACACTTAAATTCTTTACGTACTCACAATAATTTGCTGCCATTTATTTCTATTATTATAAAGATGAATTTAAGATATTTCAATATGAGCACTTTAATTTCTTATTTTGTGATTTACAAAAAAGATAATATGAAAAGAGCGCTCACACAATGGTACAGCCCTTCGCTTCAAAAAGAAATGCCGGTAGCGGTTTACGGAGATTACGGTTTTGCATTATTGATGGTTCCGACCGCATCAGCCGATTACCTGGAGTATGAAAGATTTCAGCTCATTGATGCGCTCGCGCCGTGGATAGATGCCGGCAAGATCAAAGTATTTTCCATCAACAGCATCAATAATGAAAGCTGGCTGAATAATGAAATGTTGCCCGAGCATAAAGCGATACGCCATAATCAATTCAACAATTATGTTTTTGATGAAGTGATACCTTTTGTAAAAAACAATACCTCCCTGGAAACGCCCGTCATAACCACCGGGGCAAGCTTTGGCGCTTTGCATAGCATGAATTTATTTTTAAAGCGGCCTGATCTTATCAACGGAGTAATTGCCATGAGTGGCGTGTATGACCTGCATGAATACACGAAAGGTTACAGCGACGAGCAGACTTATTATAATTCCCCGATGAGTTATCTTCCCGACCTGCACGACACGTGGTATCTCGATAACATCAGAAGGAGTAATCACATTCATCTTTTATCAGGAAGCGGTAATTATGAAGACCCTGATGCGTCAAGAGCATTTGCTGCTGTGCTGTACAACAAAGGAATTAATTACGAGCTGGACATATGGGGCAGCGACATGAACCACGACTGGCCTACCTGGCGCAAGATGCTGCCTTATTATATTGATAGCCGGTTTTAGTACCTGGTCATTGCGTTTATAACTAAAGGCACTTCACCAATCTTAAAATCTTTGCCTTTATAAACTTTTATAAGGAAACTACCGGTATTATAAAAAGTAATTTTACCACGCAATTCTGAAGCACCTTCAAAAAAGGATTGGTGGGTACCGTGCAGTTTATATTTTCTACCCTGTTTGCGGTAGACTTTATACGTGTATTCTCCTCCCGGTAAACGAAATCTATATGGATGCCTGATTACAATGTAGGCGTATGAGCCTGTCTCGGTATTGATATTTATTGCTTTTTGTTTTTTCTCAACACCATTCTCGTACTTTTCTATACCCACATACACTTCCACATTTTCATAAGTATTTTTTAGTTTTTTTTTCGACTGTGACTGGCACGGAATAGAAATAGAAAAAATTATTGCCAGCAGGATTGGCAATCCAATTTTAGTCTTCATAAAGCAGTTGTTTTTTTAAAGAATTAAATTGCAATATAAAGTGCAAAAGCTGGAAAAGCAAGAACTACAGGTTGAATTATGACTGTCCGCCGTGCGGGAATGATGAATTATCAATGATAAATGATGAATGATGAATTAGAATGGTGCCTGTCCGCCGTGGCGGAAATTATTCCTGTCCACAGTGGTGGATTTAAGATTTAAAATCTAAGATTTAAGATTGCTCGTTAATCAGTAATTTGTTATCAGTTCTTGCTACCTGCTACTTGCTACTTGTGAGGGTTAATCTTATAAAAATGCCAAGCAATCCTCAAAGTGTTGAACAAATCATTAAAAAATATTTTTTAAAAAAACCAATAAAAAGTGCCTTTGAAGAACCTGTCCGCTGTGGTGTAAATGATACCTGCCCGCACCACTCGCTACTCACTACCCACTTCTACTTCACACCTTTTTCATCATCCCACCAGCCATGCATTTTTCTTATGTATAAAATTTGCCCTGTGTGATAAGCATTATGTGTACCGATGTGTGCGATGGTAGGGTACCATTTTACTAATTTGGTTTCATCAGCCTTTTCAACTGCGGCCTCCCATGCTGTTAAAACACTATCAAGCCTGGCTACTGTTGCCGGCCATGACTTTTCATCTACCGGAGAAAACGTTTCTTTGTTATCACCGCCAAAGTCCTGAGGTTTTTCACCATTAAATCTTTTAAGCAGGTCAAGATTCCAGAAAATAAGATGTGTGGTCAGTTGGGCTATTGAGTGATTTTCAGACGAATCTTTCCAGTTGGCCTGTTGTGGTGTAAGCGAAGCGACGGAATTTGATGCCGGAACAAACCACTCCTTTTTATTATGGGTGCTTCTAAGCTGATCGAGCAGAACGGATTTAAGTGTTGGAGTTTTATCCTGCCCATAAGTGATGGCCGCTATTGCGCACAAAAAGAGTATAAATAAATATTTCATATCCTATTTTTTGAGAAAATGAATGATGAAATTATTTAAAAACTGTCAATCGGTTTTTTAATGATGGCATTTCTTTTTTAATTTTTTATGAATGGCAAGACCAATTGAGAACCGGAATATTCCTTCGATGTAACCGCTATTTATTCGCTCCCTGGAAGCGAATATGTCGCGAATATGTCGCGAATATATCCCGAATATATCGCGGATACAGACACATGGGTTTATGGAGATATTATTTGGCAAGAGGGAAAGCAATTATAGCCAGGTCAAGAAAAAATTACAAAAAAATATTTGTTTCATAATTAAAAAGCCGACTGGCGAGTCAGAAATAATATGTTTAACAAATAAATGGGTTCTAACTATACAATCTCTTAAGTTATATTTCCTATTTTCATTCAAGTACTATAATTTAATCTTACCTAACAATTATTACTATGAAAAAATTTTTTTTACCTGTTTGTTTAATTATGTTTATAAGTGTTTCAGCCTTTTCTCAAACCATAAATAATATACCTCTTAAAGAACTGAAAGCTGAATACATCCGCGTTTCCGAAGATGCTATAGTGATGAGTAGAAAGATAAATATTTACCTCGACTATGGTCAACCTTTTAAAATAAAAAACTTAAGAGTTATGGACGAAGATGGGTCTCCCATGCAATTTAATTCAATGATACATGTTTTGAATTATATGAGTACACTCGGTTACAAACTCGTTCAAGGGGGAGATAGTACTACATCTTTTCTTTTAAGAAAGATGCCAGTAGATGAGGGTATGCACGTGGAGTAGTGTTTTGCTGAGTCGATTTAGTTCCAATTTAATTTTCAATATCTCAATTCCATACTGGTTCGATTAAGAGCCAGGCAAAAACCCGCCTTTTATTCATCGCTGCGCGTTTCAATTCCATACTGGTTCGATTAAGAGTTAACGGTGAACCAATCTTTGATAATTGGGATCTGTGTTTCAATTCCATACTGGTTCGATTAAGAGTCCAGGCATCCAGGCGTTTCATGTCTATAACCCATGTTTCAATTCCATACTGGTTCGATTAAGAGGCAAAACGGAGACGTGCAAGTAAGGGTGCGTGTGGGTTTCAATTCCATACTGGTTCGATTAAGAGTAGGGAAAGCCTCACAAGTGTAAAAGAGGGTATTGAGCGTTTCAATTCCATACTGGTTCGATTAAGAGGGGGTATCAGGCAATTCAATGATGCCAAACTATCCTCCGTTTCAATTCCATACTGGTTCGATTAAGAGATTTTATTGTTTTTAAATTGTTTACTGACTATGCGCGTTTCAATTCCATACTGGTTCGATTAAGAGTGCTATCAAGGGCGGCATACCAAAGCCTCTTTGGGATGTTTCAATTCCATACTGGTTCGATTAAGAGAACAAACTCGCCCGATTGTCAGAACTGGCAGAACGCGTTTCAATTCCATACTGGTTCGATTAAGAGAAGGCTGGTTACACTTTCGGCCGCTTTACCCCCATGATGTTTCAATTCCATACTGGTTCGATTAAGAGTGTTGTTTGAGTTCCATTATTTCATGTCCTCCTGAGTTTCAATTCCATACTGGTTCGATTAAGAGTAACAACTATCACCAATACCGGAACTTTAGTATAGTTTCAATTCCATACTGGTTCGATTAAGAGATAGACCCAAGAATTATAGTAGTAGGAACAGACCAGTTTCAATTCCATACTGGTTCGATTAAGAGGTATAGCTGTTAGCTTATTTGTGGATGCAGTGCTTGTTTCAATTCCATACTGGTTCGATTAAGAGTTGGTTTGATTTTAATTATTCACTCAACTATTTCGTGTTTCAATTCCATACTGGTTCGATTAAGAGGTTTGTCTCATCCTTCCAAAGTCAGCTGCTTTATGTGTTTCAATTCCATACTGGTTCGATTAAGAGTTGGTTTCGTCGCTTACTTCTGTTTCGTTTTGTAATGTTTCAATTCCATACTGGTTCGATTAAGAGAAGGTGATAAAGCATAGCAACAGCCATTTGATCCACGTTTCAATTCCATACTGGTTCGATTAAGAGTAGTTCGTGGTAAACGCCAACTTCTTTACCACATATGTTTCAATTCCATACTGGTTCGATTAAGAGATTCTTACCCGCTCATTTTTAGAAAAATGAATTGGGTTTCAATTCCATACTGGTTCGATTAAGAGTTGCGTCCCTTCACGTATTTGTCTTTTAGTTCCATCCACGTTTCAATTCCATACTGGTTCGATTAAGAGCGCAAAGTCTTTTGTTATGTGCAAGGCGGGTAAAAGTTTCAATTCCATACTGGTTCGATTAAGAGCCCATCTTTTGGGCTTGTGATATGATACTTAAACACGTTTCAATTCCATACTGGTTCGATTAAGAGCGGTTCCGGTGAAATTTGGTGTGACCCTGTTTTAAGTTTCAATTCCATACTGGTTCGATTAAGAGAGACTATAAAAATGGCAAACGAATACCGCGTAACCCGTTTCAATTCCATACTGGTTCGATTAAGAGTTGTAAATAAAGAAATAAATACCTCTTTTTTTGAAAGTTTCAATTCCATACTGGTTCGATTAAGAGTCCTTCATCTGCCAATGATCACCCTTGTAATCACTCGTTTCAATTCCATACTGGTTCGATTAAGAGAAAAACAGAAGCATGCGTATAGAACTCTTTATTAAGTTTCAATTCCATACTGGTTCGATTAAGAGGCAATAAATGCTTGATATGCATCTTTTTCAATTTCTGTTTCAATTCCATACTGGTTCGATTAAGAGTCATCTTTATGCCCGTATTTGAACCCGCGCTTGCAAGTTTCAATTCCATACTGGTTCGATTAAGAGAGTTCTACAAGTCGCAATAGGCTGCGGAAGGTGCAGTTTCAATTCCATACTGGTTCGATTAAGAGCCAGAACATTCAACGGTATACCGCTACTCGCTTATGTTTCAATTCCATACTGGTTCGATTAAGAGTTTCTTTCCCGACCTGTACTCCGGTGGTGCCAAAAAGTTTCAATTCCATACTGGTTCGATTAAGAGCCAGAACATTCAACGGTATACCGCTACTCGCTTGTGTTTCAATTCCATACTGGTTCGATTAAGAGTTCAACATCAGTCAGCCGTTCGATATTTTACCAGCTATTTCAATTCCATACTGGTTCGATTAAGAGTCAAGTAACACTGTAGGGCTTTGTTTTGTTTGCCTTATTTCAATTCCATACTGGTTCGATTAAGAGAAAAGAAAAGTGCCGGTTTATTAAATTACTATCTTACATTTCAATTCCATACTGGTTCGATTAAGAGTTAGTTTTATGTTTTTTCCTTTCAAAAGCACTTTATATTTCAATTCCATACTGGTTCGATTAAGAGTATTTTACCATCCACGCCTTTCCATATTTTTTTAAAATTTCAATTCCATACTGGTTCGATTAAGAGTCGGTTATATTACACAGTCTTGGAGATCTCTCACGCATTTCAATTCCATACTGGTTCGATTAAGAGTATCACCCTTTGCTTCTTGCATGGCTTTAAAATAAATTTCAATTCCATACTGGTTCGATTAAGAGAATGCTACAAGACCCGGAGTCTGGGAGGCAATTATATTTCAATTCCATACTGGTTCGATTAAGAGCCAAAAACGGCTGTGTATTTTGACAGCAGATCTGATTTCAATTCCATACTGGTTCGATTAAGAGAAATGCTACAAGACTCGGAGACTGGTAGGCAATTATATTTCAATTCCATACTGGTTCGATTAAGAGGCGCATAGTGTACCGGGTAATCTCCCCACATCTCGCATTTCAATTCCATACTGGTTCGATTAAGAGTGATAATTCATACCATCCACTCAACAAACTATCTCTATTTCAATTCCATACTGGTTCGATTAAGAGCTGATGCAGATGTATGAAGAAGATAAGTTATTATTTGAATTTCAATTCCATACTGGTTCGATTAAGAGCCTTTGGTAAATTGGGGTTTCTATTAGTTCGGCATATTTCAATTCCATACTGGTTCGATTAAGAGGATTATTGTGTCAAGCGACCAAACACCGGATGATGATATTTCAATTCCATACTGGTTCGATTAAGAGATCTGCTTAGGTTTCTGTTCGGCGCTTTTGCTCTGCAATATTTCAATTCCATACTGGTTCGATTAAGAGTTTTTTTGCGCTTCTACTTTTTCTTTGCTACCCTCATTTCAATTCCATACTGGTTCGATTAAGAGTCCAAAATAGATGTCAAGTTTGCAATACGACCCCTATTTCAATTCCATACTGGTTCGATTAAGAGGTTTTCTTACTTCTGTCATTAACATGCCAATAATTCCATTTCAATTCCATACTGGTTCGATTAAGAGATTTTGATAAGACTGTTGAAGTGCTCACTTCAACCTATTTCAATTCCATACTGGTTCGATTAAGAGGCTACTGTCGCGTCCCATGCCTGCCACATCCACACCGATTTCAATTCCATACTGGTTCGATTAAGAGCCTAATAAGCTCTTTCGCCGTGTAAGGGATAAAAAATTTCAATTCCATACTGGTTCGATTAAGAGGTATTTTGACCAGTGAAGAATTAGCCAGTCTGTTAAATTTCAATTCCATACTGGTTCGATTAAGAGAATTCCTATCATCTATTACTCACAGCCACAGAAAGAAATTTCAATTCCATACTGGTTCGATTAAGAGTGAAATCAGCAATTTGAATGCTCAGGCAGATATGTTATTTCAATTCCATACTGGTTCGATTAAGAGCAGAGCGACAGTTAAAACTATAGTTGCACCCTAAAAAATTTCAATTCCATACTGGTTCGATTAAGAGCATTTTATCCGCGCACATATCCAAATAGTGTAGAATTATTTCAATTCCATACTGGTTCGATTAAGAGATTTAGGGGCGTAGATCAGGTAATGAATGCTTTTGAATTTCAATTCCATACTGGTTCGATTAAGAGAAATAAAGCTTCAGGACTTAAAGTCAGGGTTTTGCATTTCAATTCCATACTGGTTCGATTAAGAGGAGGCAACATACACAGGTGGAGTACAAACCGACCTATTTCAATTCCATACTGGTTCGATTAAGAGATAATAAGTCTAACACCACGCATAGACTATTCACATTTCAATTCCATACTGGTTCGATTAAGAGTGGCGCAATGCTGCATCCTGTGTGGGTGCTTCAACGCATTTCAATTCCATACTGGTTCGATTAAGAGCGTTCTGATGTTATTAGTTTGAATAGCCCTTGTTAATTTCAATTCCATACTGGTTCGATTAAGAGCTTCCGGGGCTTACAGCAAAAGTATCATTTCTTGAATTTCAATTCCATACTGGTTCGATTAAGAGTGATAGCTGTTTTTCGTAACCGAATCGCTTTATGGCATTTCAATTCCATACTGGTTCGATTAAGAGATCTTGCGCCCGTAGCTTTTCCAAAACATTTCAAATTTCAATTCCATACTGGTTCGATTAAGAGAATTAGAAGGACAACCGTTACAAACACGAACATTCAAATTTCAATTCCATACTGGTTCGATTAAGAGAGAAATACAAGCGGACGGCTACGAGTTGGACAACATTTCAATTCCATACTGGTTCGATTAAGAGTTAATAAAGCCGTAACAACCTTCCAAGTCGTAATAGAATTTCAATTCCATACTGGTTCGATTAAGAGCATTTTTTCCGCGCACCTATCCCAATAGTGTAGAATTATTTCAATTCCATACTGGTTCGATTAAGAGTGCCATTGAAGATGAATAATTTCTTCAGCACCCCAATTTCAATTCCATACTGGTTCGATTAAGAGCAAACAATACAGGAAATAAAAAGCAGGATAGATATGTTTCAATTCCATACTGGTTCGATTAAGAGGTTTTAAGAATTGATTGATACTGCGTTCACTGTATGTTTCAATTCCATACTGGTTCGATTAAGAGTGCGCAGCAGATCCAGCACCTGGGGTGCCAGCATCACCGTTTCAATTCCATACTGGTTCGATTAAGAGCGCTTGCAATACTCTATATACCTAAATTTATTTGGCGTTTCAATTCCATACTGGTTCGATTAAGAGTGACCCCTAAGCTGAACGCCATCCTGGCATTTAAGTTTCAATTCCATACTGGTTCGATTAAGAGGCCACTGGCGCCCTGCAAAAGGTAAATTTACCTTACATGTTTCAATTCCATACTGGTTCGATTAAGAGCATTCTGAATAAATAAACAAAAGCCGTCTTCTGTGTGTTTCAATTCCATACTGGTTCGATTAAGAGGAAACCAAACAGTAGCAGAAGCCCTTTCAGAAATTATGTTTCAATTCCATACTGGTTCGATTAAGAGTGCAATTATCAGAAGCCAGCATGTCATCCCAATTAGCGTTTCAATTCCATACTGGTTCGATTAAGAGAATTCTTTACGAATTGAGGAGCAGCAGGGCGACTACGTTTCAATTCCATACTGGTTCGATTAAGAGAGGTCCGGACGATCGTAAAAAAATGTTTGCCTACATCGTTTCAATTCCATACTGGTTCGATTAAGAGATAGGTGATTTTGCTTTCGATGCCACTACTTTCTATTGTTTCAATTCCATACTGGTTCGATTAAGAGTTTGTTTGATAGTCTGCTTTTTTGCGGCCAGAAAAGTTTCAATTCCATACTGGTTCGATTAAGAGCTTTGTTTCGTCGCTAACTTCTGTATCATTTTGTAATGTTTCAATTCCATACTGGTTCGATTAAGAGGGCTGTAGAAACAGGAAATACAACCGGGCATCAGGATGTTTCAATTCCATACTGGTTCGATTAAGAGAATAGGTGATATATTTTTTGCAAATGTATATTCAAGTTTCAATTCCATACTGGTTCGATTAAGAGTTTATTTCATACGAGTAAATCACCAAAAAAATCACAAGTTTCAATTCCATACTGGTTCGATTAAGAGCGAGGGCTTGTTGCCGTTTGAAGGCTTTTAACTCAAGTTTCAATTCCATACTGGTTCGATTAAGAGCGATGAACCGCATAGAGTAAGTGGCAAGAGAGGATGTTTCAATTCCATACTGGTTCGATTAAGAGAGAGAAATGGCGCCTGGCCATGTATGTAGCGCCCTTCCTGTTTCAATTCCATACTGGTTCGATTAAGAGGTTACATCATAGAGGTTATTGCTCTGCAGGCTTTCGGTTTCAATTCCATACTGGTTCGATTAAGAGATGAAACGCCTGGTTCAGATAGCTCTATTGTTTCATGGTTTCAATTCCATACTGGTTCGATTAAGAGCCGCCCGGTCGACGACAAAAAAGAGCCTGTTTATAAGGCTTTCAGAATTCAAATCTACGCATTTCTGGCAGCAAAAGTTGTCGATCCGCAATTATAAGATTTTATAGTGGTCTCCGACGACCTCTTTCTTTAAGTGCCGAAGCTCGATTTTACTTCGCTTTAAAAAGCAGCAGCGCCCTTCTGCCGTAAAATCGAGGCAGATCGACGACTAAATAAATGTATCCAATTCGTTCTTTTCCTTTCCTACGATCTGTCTTTCAAGCCATCTTTCATTTCTTGATTTGAAAATAATTACACTGTCATGTTCCGGGTTCATGATCAGCCGGGCCTGATGAAGCAATTCCTTCAGTTTCACCTCCGTTATCTCACCTTCAAAGACGCTGTTTTGAATCCAATTCAAATACTGACGACACAGTTTAAGCATTTTGGCTACACGCCGCTCGCCGATATCATAAACAAGAATCACATACATAAAAATCGTTTTTTTAACCAATGCCAACTGCTAAAGAATATCAGCCTTCCGGAGCTACCACCATGCTTTGAACGGTTTGTATTCTTCCATATTTAAAATGTGTTTTGTGAGTTTGTAACACTCGAGCTTTACCAGGTGTTTATAGCTCACGCTTCTTTTCAAAGAGCGGTGTTTGATTGTTTCGCTGAGTCGTTCCTCAAAGGCCCTGACGAAGGTTCTCCGCCCGCTATCCTTCAACACCACGCCATTCACCTGCAGGTCAAAATCTTTGGCCTGAATCTCTCTTTTGTTGAGCACTTTAAAAATCGTGCGATCCACTAAGATAGGTTTAAAGATCTCTGCCAGATCGAGCGCCAGAGAAAAACGGCGGTATCCCGGCTCGTGCAGGAAACTGATCGTCGGGTTCAACTGCGTGTGATACAGTTGGCTCAGGCAAAGTGTATAGCACATCATATTTCCAAACGATACCAGGGCATTTACTTCATTCTTCGGAGGCCGTTTGCTCCTGCCGTCCATAGCAAAATCATTAAGGATAACATCGAATGCCTGATAGTAAACCTGGCGGATATTGCCTTCGATGCCCATTAGTGTATCGATATCCTCTGCCTGTGCGATGAGCTGCGAAAAACCTTCAATGGTTTCAATAAAGCCAGTGGTGTCTTTCTCTCTCGATTCATAATACCGAAGATTTTTCAGAATATTGAAAGCTGCTCCTTCGACAAACTTCCTGGCGATGATCATGCGTTTCTGCCGGTTCGTGTAATGCTTTGTTTGTTCAATCTGCATTTTACCCGCGAGCAGATATTCTTTAGGCAGAAAGCTGCCGGTATAATGTTCATAATAGTCAAAAAAATGTATGGCTATCTGTTCTTTGCCCAGAAAATTATACAAGGCACTGTTCGCATCCAGTGAGCCAAAACAGTAGAAATCGGAAATGCCTTCTACGGGAATATATTTGGGCGTTAATTCCTGGCCTTGCTCATCAACCGGTGTGAATTTCAATGTATTGTCCCTCCGACTGAGACGCCCGGGATTAAATAAGTAATAAGTTTTTTTCATACTTCCGTGATATAACACAACTCATAATAGGCACAACTCCGGCAAATTTTAGAATTGATGACCGGCGGGCAGACTTCGCTTTCTTTAAGTGCCGAAATGTTAAGAAGTATTTGTTCAAAAGCATGAATGTCCTGGCCGGATAAACTAACCTTTTCTGTTATCCGGAGTGCGGGATAATCCAGCGTTGCAATGGCGTTGTGAATACCATTTAATTGAAGGAGCCAGAGATAAAACTTTGCCTGCCATTGATGCACCGTCTCCACTTTATTACTGCGTTTTGTTTCATGTATGGTATTTTGTAGAGCGTCGTAAAAATCTATTTTTCCAGTGAGATAAAATCCGTTGTATCGGGCAGTTAGGGTGAATTCAGTATGCTTTTCATTTCGTTGCGGATAACTTGTCTCGTGCAGTAATTTACCATCGGCGACAATATCGGAGGTAGATTCCATTTGAATCTGATTTGCAAAAAGCCAGAGCTTTCGTTTGCAAAGGTGGAAATAGTTGATGTCGGTAGCGGTGATGTTCAAAGCAGCGGTGTTAGCCACGTGATTGCGCAGTATTTGGCCATGGCCAAAAAACTTTCATAGACAACGATGATATAATGAGTATTGCCTATATTCCTGCATTCGATCACGTATCGTTAACAGGTCATGCTCCTTATTCATTCCTCATAAAGCCCTCCGTAATAAAACAGAGGGCGTTGCGGGTAACTTTCTTATCCCTAATAAGAATAATAAGCAACTACGGAAGCCGGCAAATCAAGATACAAAGCGATCGTTATGCACTCAAGTTTTCATTGTAAGGGAATGAAGATATAAGTTCTATAAGATATTTCTCTGCGTCGTCTAGTGCAGTACTACTGCCTTGTATACCCAGTCCTTTGCCGGATCCTACAGGTGCAACAAACACCTTACCGCCCGCTTCCATGTCCACTCTTGGTAGAGCACGCTCTTCGGAATTTTCATTGCTTTCATCCAAATCAGCTCGAATGGCATTTACGATATGGTTGGCGTTCTGGCTTACTGCTACAGCCAAAACCTCTCGGGGGTGGTAAGTGCGCGCTTGGTTACTAGTGATATCCCAATTAATGAGAGCATGGGCAAGTGCTGGGATGATTTGTTTACGCTGTTCCGAAGGGCACAGGAGGCACGGTCCAAAGGAATTTTGGCTTTCCGTCCAGCCTTTTGACCGCAATTCGTCAGCTAAACCTCTCTTGAGTTCTGGATCTGAAGGATCCAGGGAAACCGTAAATAGTCTCCGCAAGTCAATAGCTATATCGTAAACAAAAAGGCCACAAGCTCGCGGGTTTTTATCTCCCAAGTATTTAAAAGGCCGAAGCGGTTTGTCGGAAGTTGATAAAAAGTCCAGTAATTGCTCTTCTGTCATCTCCTTCCCATTCTCATCAAGCAGTCTGACCTTAGAAGAAGCTTGTCCTCGGCGGTCAAATGTCATGGCAGCATCGTTTACTATTCCTGCAAGAAGTGGATGAAGGGGTCGTAAAGCAGACACAGAAAGGGGCGACCGGCGTTTGATGACATTATCATCATCTTTCTCTTTACCCTCACCACTAGCTCGCATCCAGCCTCCAATCAGTTGATCTGGAAAAGAAGGATCTAAAGTCTGAAGCGCAATGTCTTCTTTAGCTTTTTTTCTACTTTTGTCAGTTTTGTCAATCTTGTACCGAAATTCAACGGGAGCCATCCCCTGACCCATTTCGGCCATCATGGTTTCAAGTAATGAGCGCTTCACCTGTTGGCCGCTTGCAAACGGCATGTTCTTTTGATACTGTGCATCCCAGTATTTCTTTTGGCCGTCCGCCACGGAAAAAACAGTAAAGTCAACGTTGCGAAGTCCGCGCAGGTAAATAAAAGGTTTGAAAGTCATAATCACGATATTTAAAAGTTAAGTGAAAGGAATTAATTAGAAGAGTGGAATTTGCACATAAGATAATCCGATTTTGTTAGTGCCTTAAAAAGTTGTAGCTGGTCAGAAGGTATTTTTCGCTGAACAGCATTTTCGGCCTTCTTCAGCACTTGCACGGCTGCATCGATATGCTCTTTCGCGGTTTCTTTGGCATCAATTACGCCCTTGTGCTCTTTTAAATCATTAGCCGCGTTGATAAAGGCTGCTTTACTTGCGGCATTTAAGAGAGCCTCAATCTTTGTAGTTGCCGTTTCGCGGGAGTTCGTTTCAATGTTGCGTAAGGCGAGACCCAGGTCGCGAGCCAGGTCGGCCAGTTCGTCGTTGTTTAGCATGGCAATTATCCAGGATTTAATTAAAAGTTTATAATTAGGATTGTTATCTGACTTTGAAGGCTTATTCTCTTTCATAAAAGCTTCTACTTTCGCCGGCCGCAAGGTGCGGATAGAGATGCCGCCCAGGGCTATCATATCCGCAAGCGTGTAGTGAGCCTGGAAAATTTTGCGTAATTCTTCCTGCCCGTCGGAATAACCATATTGGTCAGGATAGGTGGCATGTAGAATTTTAGAGAAAATGTCTCGTAGATTTTTTACGGGTTGCAATTCAATATTCAGAAAGCCTAAGGTTGTGTTCATTTGTCCGAACTTATAAGCATAGGCCTGCATTCTTTCCGGAAGGCTGCCGTTATTGGCCAGGTTCAGAAACATACGAAACCAGTCCGGTCGTTCGGCAAGATTGCTTTCTTTCTTAGCCGTTACACCCTGATGTTCCGGCAGCTTGTCCATTAACCGGCGGAAGCTTTCTTCCAGATCGGGCGCCCCAAAACCATACACCAACCAGAGTCCATTCCAGGTTTCTATCTGCCGGCCTTTAAAGGTCGTGTTCTCGTCCAGGAAGCGGCGGTAATAAGACCAGCCATTCATGATGTGGTCTAAAATATCTGCATTGTCAATCAGGATATTGACCCCTCCGGCTAAACCAATACCGCTGGCGGCTCCTATCCAGGTCAACGCGATCGTCTCTGCGTCTAATAGCTGCCGGATATGACTAACCTGACCTGCCGTATTCTCAGCCGGGCCACTAGCGGGATATCCGACGGCTATGGCTCCACTCACCGCCTTTTTTCCTGCTGCCACATCTGCAACAAGCAATTGGTGACGTTCATGTTTATGTGCTCCAAGTGACTTCCCTGCTTTCCGGTCTTTTTGGGGATAAGCCTGAAAAAAGGACGAATTTCCGACTTGCATCAGATGAAGTGGGTCATCGTCTGTATCAAAAAACACAGGAAACATCACCTCATCAAAAAATGCTTTTGCCGTGAGGGCCTGGGGCTTGTCTTTGTTGTACAATGCCAGCACGCGCCGGCCAATTTCAAGATTGTACATAAGTATTAGAGTATGTTGGTGTCTTGGGTATCAATCGTATTATTTAGGCGCAGACCATAATGTTCATAATCTTCCGGGTTTTGGTCCACTAGATATATTTTGTCGTTTACACCCTCCAGCGTTGGCAAGCCACGAAAGCGGGCGGAGCCTGGTACTGGTATCTCAAGCATGCGCCGCGCCATAAAATCTTCAGCGTCCAAATAAGGCCCTATGTCGCTCTGAAGTAAGGCGGTTACTGTGTCTATCTCCAACAATTCCATCAAATTGACAGAGCCATTGCAAAGGGCTTTCTTCATAAATACGCCCTCAGCATTCCAGGCAAGGTTGGCTTCAATGAGCGTAGGATTAAACTCAGGATAAACCTGATCAATGATGCTTTGCAAAGCCGGAGCTTCCAAAGGGGATCCGTTATCCGGCAGGGCGCGTAATGTAGCTTCCAGTATGTCTCGTTTATATGGCAGGCACTGTTTGGGCAGGCCCAGTATATGCACATCCGCTAATTCAACCTGCCGTTCCCGCCGACGGTTCACACGACCCAGCCGTTGCACCAGACTGTCAATCGGAGACACCTGGGTGATGATGATGTCAAAGCTGATGTCCAGGCTTACTTCAACTACCTGTGTGGATACACAGATGCAGGGCAGCTTACCGGGGTCCAGTACTTTTTGCAGTCGTTGTTCCCTTTCATTGCGGTCCTTACGTTTAAAGCGAGAGTGTAATAGCACAAACTGTTTTTCATTATCCATATGTTCGAAGTCGGGACATGCTCGCAATTGCTGCGCCCATAGCTGCGCCTGTGCCACGGTGTTTGCTACCAGCAGCACTTTTGCCTCGTTGTTTGCCTGAAAAACTTCCCGCACCAAAGCGGTTACGTCCGCATCAGCCGGATGCTGATAAATGCGATGCCGGGTGTAGGTTTCCAGTTCTTCGGGAGTAAGCTTTATTTCCAGCGTTTGTGCTGCGCCACCCAGCAAATGCAGCAGAGCTTCGTAAAGCTTCGTCGGCACGGTAGCGGTGCCAATATGGACCCGGCAACCTAGCTGCACTAGTCCGCGAACCAGGCCATGCACCAGTGCCTGCCCGACATCTTGGTAGGTATGAATCTCATCCAGAATTACATCCTGTCCCTTCAGATCAAGCGCTAACGCTTCAAATCCCGGCGCTGCCAGTGCCACTGCTGCCAATTGGTAGGGGGTGAGCACCTTTATACTGGCGCCTGCATAGGGTTGCAGAAGGGTATCCATTTCGCTTTCATCATCATCACTGCGCAATTTACTTGCGCCATGCAACCGGTGAATGCGGATATCATCACCTTCCGGTATCATCGGCGGAATTTCGCGCTCGCTATCGCCCTTGGCAAAGCGGTTATACATCGCGTCAATACTGGCCTGAAACGGCAGCGTATAAAACACCCGCCCCTTGCACCGGCGCATTAGATAGTCGGTTTTGCCTGCTCCTGTGGGCGCTACAACAAGCGTATGTGGCTTGAGGCTGTCTGCTACGCGCAGAGAGAGCGGAAAGTTCTCAGACCTTCTTTCAAATGCAGTCAAATCAGGTGTGCCAAACAGTGCCGGTACGGAAAAACCGGTAGTGCCTTGTTCTAATGCCGAAGCCATATGGTCGGCAGCCATCATCAATCCGCGCAGTTCACTGAGGCGGCGTTCGCCGGACCACTTTTGGCATAGACAAATAGCATGGGACAGTCCTTTCCGCGCATCTTCTTTAGAAAAACCTGGCGGGGTAGCAATGCCAAGTTTTGCCAATACATCCAGCGCAGGTTGCTTCCAGCTTTCAAAGTCTTGCAGGTAGTGATGTACAATGGCTGCTTCATCTTCCTCTGCCAATAAGCCTAAAAGTCCTTTACGTTTTGGCGCATCAATAGCCTTGTGGTGACCCACTACCATTTCTACCAGCGCATCCCAGTCTTTTGGATCAAACAAGGGCAGGAAAAACAAGCTGGCAATCTCATGGCGGAAGGGCCAGGCCCGGCAGATACCTTTCCCGTCAAATTGACTGCTGCCTTTGATTGATAAAGAATGATGAATCCTGGCCTGAAAGGCAGGATGCGCTTTTCCGATATCATGCAGCAGACCTGCCTGATAAGCCAAATCCTGATCCTGCTCAAAACCAGCAGCCAGGGCACGGCAAAGCGTTGCCACATGCAGCAGATGGTCTTTTAGCAATACCAGCGGTTTTGATTTAGCGTAAAGCATAATTATGATGAGGTATTATTCCTTTTTTCCGAGTTCAAAAATTTCACCCAACCGCATCGGTTCGCCGGTACGAAAAATGTTGCCGTATTGCGGTTGGTGATAACCATCCTCATCAACGAGGGTGCGATCCCAACCGTGGAAAACGCCTTCCTCGCCTGTCGCAGGGAAGTATTCAAAACCGGGAAGAACATCAAAGTCCGCTTCAGACATTATGGTGGGCTGATCAGGCCAGACAAGGTCCTCGTTGCGGCACAGACAGAGGTGTTGTTCGGCAGCGATCGCGGCATCGGCCTCGGTGCCAAATGCCAGGTGGAGTACAGGATTCAGCATAATCCGCCTTTTGAGTATGCCGCCTGCCTTAGCCGTTTTAACCAGTTTGGGCAGTGTGCGTTCCTGAACTTCAATGAGCTGATCATAGCTCAGCCGATGTCGCTTTATTTTATCCATAACGCCAAGTCCAAAAAACTTTTGACTCATACCTTTCAAAATAGATTCAGTAAGATAAAGCTGTGAGAAAGTAAGCTCATCACGGACCGCCGACCAAGGTTTGATGAAACCAAAGGGACCGGAAAAGGTTACTACATAATATTTTTTCATAACGATTATTTTAGAGCGCCAAAGCCAATTCCCGTTGAGTTTCCTAATCCTAGACACCAAGCAAATGCAATTTGCTTGGGTGTTCCTTCGATAATGATCGGAGCGAACGATGTCTTGTTCTGGATGCCGTTGTAGGTTACCAGTTTCGTTTTTTTGTAAGATGCACTTGGATCAAGTTTAATCGCAACACCTTCCGAAGACAGGCAATGTCTCTCAAGTTTATTTTTTAAATTTTGAGTCAACACCGATTCAAAATTTGAATCCTTAAGTGTTACATGATAGGTGGTATTACCGTCCTTTACCTTTAAAAGGACCGGACTTGCCATGGCGAACACATGTTGACTATTGAATTCTGGAACAGGGGTCATTTGCACATCCTCGACGCTGATGTCCAGAAACATTGTGGGATCCGCCAATATTCCTTTGATGAGCTGTTTGATAATGCTGACATCATACGCGCTGATAAAAAAATAAGATCTGTCGGTTAATGTAACTCCCGATTGACTGGCTTGCGCATTTTGAATCCACGAAAAAGAGTATTGTGCCGATTTTCCATGTATCGCGTTGTCTTTTCCGAGCCATTTGTGAATAACACCCGTCAATAGGTGTTGATAGCTGAAAGGTAGTACAGCGCGTGACTTACTAATTTTAAGGTATAATCTCATTATAGCGTTTTTTAGAATCAAATTTTTCTGATATTCTCTTTATGGCCGAACTTTCCCCCGCCATCCCACATCCCAAACTATTATAAATCCCCGCCCCGGCATTCATTATCAAATCAATAAACCTCCGCTCCGCCGTCAGCCGCAACCCGACATTCATCCACCCCCGGATCTTTGTTTCTTCGGTAGTGCCGGCCTTGATGGTCATTAATCTTGACTTTGGCGGACGCTCAAACAGCATCACTTCGGCCAGCAGCATTGCACCGTCTGCTGATTCGTTATCAAAACAAGTCCTGATCTTTTCGCGCCAGTTATACCGGATCACCTCCGGGAAGCGTTCATCATCGGGTGATAAAAAGTCGTAGTTGCCCTTTTCATTTTTTAAGCCGGCAACCACCGGCGAAATGGGAACAACATCAACAGAAATGATTTCGCTGGCGCCCGTTGACACAAATGGGCTTTTTACCGTTTCTACGGACCGCACAGTAAATCTCCCCCGCGATACTCTGTCGGCGATCTCCATTTCCTGGGAAGCGAACAGCCCCTTAATAAAATTTTCTGCAGCGTCTGGTAAATGGAAGGCTACGTGAAGCTGCACTTCTGGTTCCAGAAACGTCAGACGATCACGATGAATCTGGAACGGTCCCTGCAATTGCGAAAATGTAAACAGCTTAAATCCCTTCCCATAACCTCTTTCATGCAAGAACGCCGAGTACTTCTCGTCTGCTCGGTTTAATATCTTATATATAGCGGCGGATAAGGGATATTGATAATTGACCGGTATTTCGGTATTCCGACTAACTGCAATTAATTTAAGTAAAAATCTCATTTTTAAATTTATTCTTTTTTGAAACAGCAATCTTTAAATTGCTTATACCTGGCTTCGCCATTCTGAGTCCCATTCAGGAAGCATTTGCTTAGTTAAAAAACAAACATAATCTTCCTTAATGTCAGATTCTGACAGTTTCAGTTTTTTTTCATCTTTTATTTTTGGTTTAAATAAATTTCCCTATTTCAGGCCGGCAACCATCTTTCTTAAATACCGTTTAAACTCAATTGATTGGATTACCTCAATATGATCAATCAAACCAAGCACAAATCTGCCAATTCCTTCGTAAGCTGCTACGGGCACATTTAGTATATGGTAATCTTTCTCCTTAATCAATTTAGAGACATCAGGAAATTCCTCACAAAAAAGATAATAAGCCTTAAAATCCAACTTTAAAATTATGGTGTCTATTGGGCAGGCTGATGAAAAATTGAATATATCTGTAAATGGAATCAAATGCTTTGATTGTGCAACGAATTCCTTATTAGTTATTATAATATCTCCAATTCTGCTTATTTTGAATCGCTTACATTTTTCACTTGCAATCTCGTATGCCCAGACACCCTGTTTTTCAAAGGAAAATTCAATAGGTTCAACCAGTCTTTTGTAAATGGAATTACTATTGGTTGACCGGTAATCCATTACCCATACCTGTTTCTTTAATCTAATTGCCCGAAATAACTTTTTAACTATTAAAAGGGATTCGCTCAATTCAGGATTTTTCCTTACTCCGTCATATTTTTTCTCAATACGGTAATAATACCCATCTTCAGCGACGAGATTATCTTCAGCGACATTAAAAATTTTCATTGAATGCCTATCCTGTTTTTCCGGATCTATTCTGTAAAAACCATCCTTTCTATCAATAAAAAAACCCGCATGCTCCATAGTTTCAAAATCCCGGTAAATCGTTCGCTCTGACACTTTCAACCTGCTCATCAACTCAAATATTGAATATTTTCTTGCTCCACATAGCAGAATGACAAGTTTTAAAACTCTTATAGTTTTTGGATTATCCATAACTTTTTTACCAATTATTTAATCCCTCCACCCATCACATCAAACCTTTTCCTAAAAAACATCAATTGATAGCCTATTGCATTTCCCCAGTACTTCCAGGTGTGGCCGCCGAAGCGCTCAATGTAATCATGGGGAATTTTTAATTCAATAAGTTTTGCATGCATGGCCCGGTTGACGCCAATGAATGGATCATCTATTCCGCAGTCAATTATTACAGGGATGCTTATACGATTATTTGCTGCAATCTGCAGATCGGAATGCTGCTCCATAGCTGCTACAGAAGTATCACCAATGATACTTTCTATATTGTATTTATTTTTAAAAGGCATCAGATCTAATACGCCACTCATGCTTCCGGCTGCCCCAAACACATCCTGATGCCTGAAAGCAAGATATAATGCGCCATGGCCACCCATGCTCAACCCGCAAATGGAACGAAAATCTTTCCCTGGCTTTGTGCGAAAATGATTGTCGATATAAGCCGGCAATTCACCGCTTATGTAGGTTTCATAATTTCCACCTGCATCGGCCTTGCTATCGAAATACCAACTGTTCTTTCCATCAGGGCATACCAATATCATTTGAAACTGATCAGCATAATCTTTAAAATCCGAAACTTTTTTTACCCAGTTAGAATAATCGCCGGTATAACCATGAAGCACAAATACCACGGGAAAAACTGAATCTTTATACCGCTCGTAACTGTCGGGAACGATCACCACGCATTTTGTTATATTATTCAGCGCCTTGCTTTGTATGGCAAGTGTGTCAACACGTGAGGCCATACATGATGGGCCAATCAACAGCATTAAAAAAAATAAAATGTTACGCATACCTTTTTTATTAACGGGCTTTCTTTCAAAAGCACTTTTTCCGTGATTTTTTAAAAATTCCTTCTAACAAATTTTCATTTCATATTCATTGAAGCAATGATCGCCTCTATTCTTTGTTTAAGTTGTGCAAGCTTTTCATCAAAATCCTTTACATTATTTAAATCAGTGTTCACACTGAAGTAAAACTTGATCTTAGGCTCAGTACCACTCGGGCGGGCAGAAATTTTATCGCCATTTTCAAGGATGAATTGTAATACATTGCTTTTTGGAAAATTGAGTTGGCTCTTTTCTCCGGAAGGAAGATAGCGGCTCTCGAGTGTCAGGTAATCCAATAGTTGCACTACCCTGCTACCGGCAATTTCTTTGGGCGGATCATTTCTGTATTGCTGCATCATAGATGCTATTTCTTTAGCGCCATTCATGCCTTTTTTGGTAATGGAAATCAGTTCTTCATAATAAAATCCATATTGTTTGTACAGATCGAGCAGTTTGTCAAAAAGGGTTCTTCCTTTTTCTTTTTCCACTGCTGCCATTTCGCAAATAATGGCCACGGCGCTAATAGAATCTTTATCGCGCACTTTGTCGCCGATCATCAAACCGAAACTTTCCTCGCCACCGATTATATATTGTTCGGCCGGCTCCTTTTCCCTGATCAGTTCGGCAATCCACTTAAATCCTGTAAGTGTATTATAACAATTCACATTATTTATCGCGGCGATTTTATCAATCATATCTGTAGTCACAATGGTTTTAATGACCATATCGTTTGGCTTTGCCACACCCTTTTCTTTTCTGGATTCGATCATGTAATTAAAGGCTAGCAAGGCGGTTTGATTACCATTGAGCAAAACCCAATTACCATGATTATCTTTAACACCCACGCCTACACGATCTGCATCCGGATCGGTACCCAATAAAATATCCGCATCCAGTTCCCTTGCTTTTTCGAGCCCTATCGACATGGTTTCTTTTTCTTCCGGATTTGGATAGATAACGGTTGGGAAATTTCCATTTGGTTCTGATTGCTCCTGCACAATATGCACATTATCGAAGCCATAAGCGGCCAGCGCCTTGGGCACCAGCATAATACCTGTGCCATGGATAGGCGTGTACACAATTTTGAGATCATGCTGTTTAATACACGCTTCCGGATTCACACTAAGGCTTTTAACCATTTGCAGATATTTATCATCCATATCTTTTCCTATAACGGTAATATTTTCACTTCCGCCCGACCATTTCACATCATCAATTGATTTTATTTTTTCAACCTCTGTTATTACATTTTTATCATGCGGAGGCACCAGTTGGGCGCCATCATCCCAATAGGCTTTATAACCATTATATTCTTTCGGATTATGAGAAGCAGTAAGCACCACACCTCCCTGGCAGCCCAGCGTGCGTATGGAAAAACTGAGTTCAGGAGTAGGGCGCAGCGATTCAAAAATGTATACGTGAATGCCATTTGCAGCAAAAATATCAGCAGCTATTTGTGCAAACTCGCGGCTGTTGTTTCGAACGTCATAAGCAATGGCGACGCTCACCTTTTCAAAAGAACGTTTCAGATAATTGGCATAACCCTGTGTGGCCATCCCAACTGTATATTTATTCATGCGGTTGGTACCCGCACCCATCAGGCCGCGCAGGCCACCTGTACCAAATTCCAGATCGCGATAGAAGGCATCTTCGAGCCCCACAGTATCTGTATCCTGCAATTTTTTAATAGCACTTTTGGTCTCTTCATCATAATCTCCGTTGAGCCATTCGTTAATTTTTTCTTTAGTGCGTGCTTCCATATTTTTTAAAATTTTAAAGTTTTTCAAGTTATTCATTTTTTGAATTTCCATGTCGTGAATCTTTACAGTTATTTTTGTGCCATGTTGCGCAGACTTTTTATTTTATTATTTCTTTCATTCGCTACGCAATTTTTTCCTGTTGCTCTACATGCCCAATCTTTAACACAAATAGAAACTGATTCTCTAAAGATGAAGTTGCAGCCCGTTGAGAATACTGTTCATAAAAACAGGATCAAATGGGTGGCCGCGGCAAATATTGCAGGATATGGCGGCAGCCTGGCCGCTTTAAATGCCATCTGGTATTCGAAACACCCACGTACTTCTTTTCATTTTTTTGATGATAATGCAGAATGGTTGCAGGTGGATAAGGTAGGCCATCTATACAGCGCTTACCTCGAAAGCCATGCAAGCAGCGAGCTTTGGAGATGGGCAGGACTGGAAAGAAAAAAAAGGATCTGGATCGGCGGCTTAAGTGGTGTGGCCTATCAATCTATCATTGAAATTCTGGATGGCTTTAGCGCAGATTATGGTTTTAGCACAGGCGATTTTGCTGCCAATATTTTAGGTTCTGCACTATTCATTTCCCAGGAACTGGCGTGGGACAAACAAAAAGTAAAAATTAAATTTTCTGTGCATACCAATAATTACAGTTCACCTGATCTTGAAGCTCGGGCCGATAAAATTTATGGCAAGACAGTGCTTGAAAGATTTATCAAAGATTATAATAGTCAGACCTATTGGCTAAGCGGTAATATTCATGACCTTTTTCATAGCGGCAATTTTCCAGAGTGGCTCAATGTTTCAATAGGATACGGAGCAGATGGCATGTTTGGGGCAAGAAGTAATATTGCTAAGGATGAATTGGGAAATTTCATTTTCGACAGGAGTGATATTGTCAGATACAGGCAGTGGTATTTAAGTCCGGATATTGATCTCACAAGGATTAAAACGAATAAAAAAGGTTTGAAGATTTTATTTTTTGTTCTGAACTCATTTAAATTTCCGGCGCCTGCATTGGAACTTAGCCAGGGAAAAATAAAAGGGCACTGGATTGTATTTTAGCCTTCGATTCGTGCGCCTGCGACATCTCCGGCTTCGGTCTCAACCACTATTTTCTCCGACAAAGCTGTTGCGATGGAAAGCCCTGTAAAATCAGGGGTTACGGGAAAGCGTTTATGGCTTCTGTCTACCAGCACCAGCGTTTGGATCTTTGCAGGATAGTATTCGAGAAAAGGCCTGATTGCGTAAAGCAATGTTTGCCCAGAATTGGACACATCATCTACAATAATGATTACTTTATCATCAAATTTTTGAGGTTGTTTTTTTGTAACGATGGCAATTTCCCGCGGGCTTTTTTTATTTATAGCGATCTCTATTAAATTGATTTCTCCCTTAAAAATGGGTTTTAAAAAATCGCCTAATATTTTGGAAATGATCACGCCATTTTCTTTGATGCCTGCCATGATAATTTCCTTTTCATTAAAATTGGATTCCACTATTTCATAAGCCATTCTTTGTAATTTCCGCAATGCTTCATCACGACTTAAGATCATCATAGTTTAAAATTTAAGATGAAAAATTGAAGTGTGTAATTTAAATCATTTTTTACAGGTTAAGTTTGGTTGCATGGCTTAAACCGATGCGGGTTTCACTTTTCGATTCTTACCGATAATTTAAAATTTAATAGAAGACATACTGTGCCTTTAATTTAATTTTATATTTACAGCCACTAAATCAGCATCCGGAACCTCTGCTCATGCAAGCATCAGAATCTTATTTTTCGAAAGCCAGGAAAAGACTTTTTAAAAACAAAGCAGCCGTTGCCGGATTGATTACCATTATCTTATCTGTTTTCATTGCCATCTTTGCTTATTTCATAGCCATGGATCACACACCCAATGCTGACAGGCAAACTGTAGAAATACAGGCAAGGAAACCGGGTTATAAACAAAGTTTCATTAAAGTATTAAAACCAAGAAAGGTGGAAAGCACTTCTTTTTTCTCCAGATTATTATTTGGAAAAGAAGACCCTTATGTACTTGTGCCTGTTAATTCATATCAGGATGAAGGTGATCGTGTAACCGTTCAGAAATATATTGATGAAGGGTTGCAGGAACCTGTTACCTATAACAAATCTCAATTAGCAGAAAACTATATCACCACAAAAACCTTCTGGCTCGGCACCGATACATTCGGCCGCGATATCCTCAGCAGGCTGATCGTTGGTATTCGTGTAAGCCTCGCTGTTGGCCTGATCACTGTGCTCATTTCTTTGTCAATCGGAATTACTCTTGGCGCGCTCGCCGGATATTATGGCGGTAAGATTGACGATATCATCATGTGGCTTATCAATGTTGTTTGGAGCATGCCTACGCTGCTTTTAGTGTTTGGGCTCACACTCACCTTAGGCAAAGGTTTCTGGCAAATCTTTATTGCAGTAGGGCTTACCATGTGGGTAAGTGTGGCACGTGTGGTACGCGGACAAGTGATTGCGCTATCTCAATTGGAATATGTGCAGGCGGCACGTGCACTTGGATTAAAAAACAGCCGGATCATAATGCGGCATATTTTGCCAAACGTGTTAGGGCCTGTAATGGTGATTGCTGCAGCAAATTTTGCGAGTGCAATTATTATCGAGGCAGGACTAAGTTTCCTTGGCATAGGTATTCAGCCACCCACACCAAGCTGGGGATTAATGATCAAGGAGAATTATAATTTTTTGATAACAAATAATCCGGCATTGGCACTTGCTCCGGGAGTAGCGATCATGATACTTGTTCTTGCTTTCAACCTGCTTGGAAATGGATTGAGAGATGCGATGGATGTGAGAGGGTGAGGGGTTGGAGATTGAAGATTTAAGATTTAAGATTGAAGATTGGTTGATGGTTTAAGATTTAAAATTGTAGACGGTTTTATTCGTTGATGCGTTTATGGGTTGATGTGTTTATTCGTTGATTCGTTGATGCTGGCTTCTTTCTACTCAATTCTCAATACCCAATACCACTTCTTGCTACTTGCTACTTGATACTTGCGACTTTTCTCAATACCCAATACTCACTACCCACTACCATTCATAATTCCCGCCACGGCGGGCAGACGTCATTCATAATTCCCTCCGTACCAACTTGCTGAAGCGAAATGTCAAAAAGATAGCAGACAAGGTAAGGCCTGCGATAAAGCCTGTCCAGATGCCGGATGCGCCCATTCCCATGTTAAAAGTAAGGTAATAGCCAAGAGGCAAGCCCACTACCCAATAGGCTATTGCGATAAAAAAAGTTGGCACTTTTACATCTTTCACACCTCGAAGCAAACCTGCGCAAATTGCCTGAGTGCTGTCTGAAATTTGAAATAATGCGGCAAAGACCATCAGCAGTGAAGCAAGTGTCACCACTTCTGCATTTTTATTAAATAATAATGGCAACTGATTTTTGAAGACAATAAAAAAGAGGGCGCACGTGGCTCCGTAAATCAATGCGATAATAAGTGTACTCTTTCCGATAGCGCCGATCAGCTTCCAGTCTTTTCTCCCAAAAGCATTGCTGGTGCGGATTGAACCGGCCTGCGATAATCCCATCGAAATCATAAATGTAAAAGAAGCCACACTCAGCGCAATCTGGTGCGAAGCAAGCGATACTGCTCCCAGCGTTCCGATCAAAATACCGGAAACAGCAAATGCGCCGGCTTCCATGGCAATTTGCAAACTGGAAGGAATGCCTATGTGTAATAAATCCTTTATCGTCTGCATACGAAAATACCATGCGCGTTTACCAATAAGCATATACTTTTTAAATACCGGATGAAATATGATCACCAGCGCCAATACCACAAACATCACGCTTCTTGTAATAAGTGTTCCAAGTCCTGCGCCATATAATTCCATACGTGGAAAACCCCAATTGCCATAGATAAGCAGCCAGTTTAAAAATGCGTTTAAAGGAATAGCCCCAAGCGAAAGCACCATAGCAGTTTTCGTATATTCAAGACCGTCAGTGAATTGTTTAAGCGATAAAAAAAGAATCATCGGTATGATACCCCAGCCCATGATCTGTAAATAAGGAACTGCCAATTGCGCCACTTCGGGATCCTGGCCCAGATGAAAGAGTATGTCTTTAGAAAATTCCAAAATAACTGCTATTGCTACGGCAGAGATAACACAGAGCCAGAATCCATTGAACAAATAATGGCTTACTTTTTTTGCATCGCGGGTACCATGCGCCATAGAAACCATTTGCGACACAGATATGGTTATGCCGATTCCAAAAACGAATGGAATGTTGATGACGCTTAATACCAATGCGGCAGCAGCCAATTGCCTGTAGCCCACTGCGCCTACCATAGCACTGTCGATAAGGCCCAGCGACAGTTGTGCCACTTCACCGATCATTATAGGAAACGCCAGCGACAAAGTTTTCTTCGCCTGTAATCGAAGCATGAAAAATGTTTAAAGAATGGAATTTATTTACCTACTACTGTATCCACTACCACACGTTCATTTTGCTCTTGCTTTGCTTTTTTCTTAAAGAAACCACGCAATAAAAAATTATGTTGCAATGCTTCAAGATCTTCATCGAGTTTTTTACTTGCCGATTGTAAATTAGATAATGTAGTCTTGATTTTTTGAGCTTCTTCATTATTGTTCAGCAGCATACCAAGGGGAGCATTTTTGTTGTTCACACCTTCTTTAAGTGTTACCCCCACTGCATTCAGGTTATTAATCATGAGTTGTGAAGAGTCTGCCACACTTTTAAGCCTGCCGGTTATTTTTCTCAGGTCGCTGAACACGGTTGTATCGGTTACCAGGTCATTTGCAAGCGAGCCGGGCTTGTTGAGTTTGGCAGTGTATTCAGATGCCGCACGGCTCAAATCTTCCACATGATTTGCCGAACGGTTGAGGCTGATCACAAGCGCATTGATTTGGTTCGAAAGCGTTTCATCTGTGAGCAATTTGCCCAAGGTGCCCTGTCCATCTGCAATGCGGCCAGTGATGGTTTTAAGATCAGTAGTTATCTCCAAAAGATTGTCATTATTTTTCGACAGAGTGTTCATCATAGCATCGGTGCTAAGAAGCGTATCAGTCCTTAAAATATCACCCGGTTCAATATGAGGCACCTGCGATGAACCGCCATATATTTCCACGATCTTATTACCGATCAATCCATCGGTACTTAGTTTGGCATGAGCGTCTTTGCGGATATATTGCTGAGCAGATTCATCAATATTCAATTTCACTTCTACTTTGCCGCTTTCAATAATATCAACACTTTTTACAGTGCCTACCTTTACACCGGTAAACCAGATATTATTGCCTTTCTGAAGACCGTTTACATTACTGAAATAAGAAGTAACGGTAACGGAATTCGTAAACGTTTTCTTTTGCGAACCAAGCGTAAGAATAGTGACAACGAGTATGGCGATACCGATCAATGTAAAAATGCCCACTATTACCGCTCTTCTGTTACTGGTCGATCTCATAATTTATTGTATAAAATTATATTCGTAAAAATGTTTTATCCTTTCATCATCTGATGCAAAGACTTCATCAAAAGTACCCTGTTTTATAAATTTTCCGTCATACAGCATCGCCACCCTATCACCGGTCGCTTTAGCGCAGGTAAGGTCGTGTGTGATGATGATGGATGTGGTATTGAATTTATGTTTTACATGATTGATGAGTTTATTAATCTCGATACTGGTGATAGGATCAAGGCCGGAAGTAGGCTCATCGTATAACATAATCTTTGGATGAAGAATTAGTGTGCGTGCGATGCCTACTCTCTTCCGTTGTCCGCCGGAAAGTTCTGCCGGCATTTGATTGATCGTTTGCAAAAGTCCCACGTCATCCAATACCGATTCGATCTCCATTTGAATTTGCTTGCGCGAAAGATGTTTGGCATTGCGCACCAATGGGAAAGCAAGATTTTCTTTTACGGTCATGCTGTCGTACAGAGCGCTGTTTTGAAAAGAAAAACCGATCTGCAACCTTAACTTCCTTAATTGTTCCTTATTCAGGTTATGCACCTCCTGCCCAAAAACCTTTACAGACCCGCTATCCGGAGTAAGCAATCCTGAAATCAGTTTTATCAGCACGGATTTTCCTGTTCCCGACCTGCCGAGCACCACCACATTTTCTTTGTTGTATACGTCGAGGTTTACACCGCGGAGCACATGCAGATCGCCAAATGACTTATAGAGATCGCGTATGCGGATCACCTCACCGTTGTATGCTTCAAATTCATTCATGCTACATGTATCTGATATGGTTAGTGACCTGTACGATCAAAATCTCTTCTACAAAAATTAAAAACATGCTCAGCACCACCGCCGAATTAGCCGCCCGGCCTACCCCTTCTGTGCCGTTTTTCGCATGATATCCTTTATAGCAACCCACCATTCCTATCGTGAATCCATATACGATACTTTTTACAAGGGAAGAAAAAATATCAAGGAATGAAATCTTTGCAAATGCATTTTGAAAAAACAGGGTTAAGCTTGTCATTTCATTTTGATGCACATTCAGGTAAGCTCCCATCATGGCTACAAAACCTGTAAAACACATCAGCATAGGTATCATAATGGTGGTAGCCAATACGCGGCTCACAACCAAAAATTTAAACGGATGAACTGCCGAAACTTCCATAGCGTCTATTTGCTCCGTCACCTTCATCGACCCAAGTTCAGCACCCATATTTGATCCCACTTTTCCGGCGCAGATAAGCGCTGTTACCAATGGTGCCAGTGCTCTTACAATAGCAATAGCCACCAATGATGGCAACCATGATTGCGCGCCAAATTCACTGAGGGAAGGTCGTGATTGTTTTGTAAAAACCAGGCCTGTGATGAACCCTGTAAGCGTGATGAGAAATAATGATTTGTACCCTACCTGGTAACACTGCCTGATGATCTCTTTAAATTCATAAGGCGGTTTGAATACTTCTTTAAAAAACCGGGTAACAAATGCAAAGGCTGAATAAATCCCAACAAAAAATTCATCAATCCGTTTTGTGATCAAATATTTTTCCGGAGTTTTTAAGCTCATTGTTTTGGCCTTATGGCAATTGGTTTTTGAAAAATAACAATTCTGCAAAGATGGCTCCAAGATTTTTAAATAAAAAATTGGCCGGCTGTTTTTTTGGCTGAACGGCAGTTTATTTAAAAGACGACAAAAAATGGCATTGAAAGTGCAGAGAAAAATTCCGGAATTATTTATCAACGCAAAAAAATGAATTATGTCACTGGTAGGATTTTTAATTTTATTACTTATAGCGGCCATTTGCGGGGGCATCGGTCAGGCTATTGCCGGCTACGATCTTGGTGGCTGCCTGGTATCTATTATTGTTGGATTTATTGGTGCCTGGATCGGATTATACATAGCCGCCAGGATGAACTGGCCTGCGTTTTTTGAAGTGAATATAGATGGCAAACCCTTTCCGGTTATCTGGGCAGTGATTGGTTCGGCGATATTCACATTTATTGTGGCTCTTTTGCGAAGGGCTTTTGTGGGCAGACCTTAATTTTAAATTTCATCTAAAAACTGCCTTTAAGCAGCATTTTTAGCAGCATTACATTATATTTGGCGCTCAACCACGGCATAGTATAATGTTTAATCTTATCTTATTTGGCCCTCCGGGAAGTGGGAAGGGGACACAGTCTGAAAAGATCATTTCTAAATATCAACTGCATCATATTTCAACAGGCGATCTGTTAAGAAGTGAGATTGCGAAGCAAACTCCTTTGGGAATTGAGGCAAAGATTCTGATGGATAAAGGCAATCTCGTTCCGGATGAAGTGGTAATCGGAATGATCAATGACTGCCTGCAGCAACATCAAAACGCAGCCGGATTTTTATTCGACGGATTTCCGCGCACATCTGTACAGGCTCGCGAACTGGATAATCTTTTACAAAAAAATCAAACATGCATTGATGTAGTTTTGGCCATGGAAGTAAGCGAAGAAGAACTGGTGAAAAGATTGTTGAAACGTGGTGAAACCAGCGGCCGCAGCGATGACATCAATGAGCAGGTCATCAGGGCACGCATTGTAGAATATCAAAAGAAAACCAAAGCAGTGCTTGACCATTATGCCGAACAATCAAAAGTAGTTTCTGTAAATGGCGAAGGCACCATAGAAGAAATTTTCCTGAGGCTAAGCAAAGAACTGGATGAAGTACAGGCCCGGCATGCGTGTTAGGAATGATGAATGGTAATGGGTAGTGAGTATTGAGTATTGAGAAAAGCCGCAAGTAGCAAGTAGCGGCGGAAGATAACGCCTCGCCCCATCAACCAATCTTAAATATTAAATCTTCAATATTCAATCCAAACACCTCACCATTGTAAGTATGGTAGCCACGCCCACCAACGGATCTTCGGTGTGATCCAGAATTTCAACATACCACTTTACAATACCTTTTGGAATGTCGCTTCCTTTGGGTAATTCCTCTCCGGGTTTTGCTTCTTTTAATTCCTGCGACTTTTTTTCTTTGCAGGTAAAACGTATAAAAATTTCATCGCCCGGATAAACAGGTTTTGTAAATCTTAATTCCTCAATTCCATAATTAAGCAGCACCGGATTTTTTTCGTAATCATCCACAAACAAACCCGCAGCCGCACTCATGATAAAATATCCATGCGCCACCTGCTGCTCAAACATGGTTTCGGTAAAATCAGTGGTTTTGATATGCGCGTAAAAGTGATCACCGCTCAGATCTGCAAACCGGTCAATATCTTCTGATGTGATGGTTCTTGATTCTGTGATCAACTGATCACCCACATTTAATTCTTCAAAATATTTTTTAAAAGGATGCACATCCGCTTTTTTGCCCGGCGCACCCGGCGCATACACATTCGTAACCGCTGTGAGCATACCCGGAGAACCCTGAAGCGCCACACATTGCATATAATGTTTTATGCCACGAAGTCCGCCCATCTCTTCTCCACCACCGGCGCGGCCCGGCCCGCCATGAACAAGCATAGGCAATGGCGATCCATGGCCCGTACTTTCTTTAGCACATTCACGATTCAAAACCAGCATTCGTCCATGATGATTTCCGGCGCCTAAAATAAATTCCCTCGCTATATTTCCCCGGTTAGTAACGATTGTACTGCACAAACTTCCTTTTCCAAGTTTGCTTAATGCAATCGCTTCATCCACATTTTTATAAGGCATAATGGTACTCACCGGCCCAAAGGCTTCCACCGAATGAGGGTCTTCACTTTTAAAAGGATTTTCATTTTTTAAAAGGATCGGGCTGAAAAATGCACCGGTTTCAAAATCTGCATCAATCACATCAATGCTGTCGAGTGTGCCATAAATAATTTCTGAGGAGGCTAATAATTTTTCTACCTGTCTTTTCACTTCCCTGCGTTGTTCCATTCCTGCCAGTGAACCCATTCGCACTTTTTCATTTGCAGGATTGCCAATGGTAGTTTGCTGAAGGCTTTTTGAAATATCGATCCACACATCTTCCATCTTATTTTCCGGTACAAAAATCCTTCGAATAGCCGTACATTTTTGGCCGGCCTTTACGGTCATTTCTTTTCTTACTTCTTTAATAAAAATATCCCATTCCGGCATTCCGGGTATAATATCTTCACCCAAAACAATGCAATTCAACGAATCGGCTTCCATATTAAACGGAACATTTTCCGCCAAAACACGCGGATTCGATTTCAACATTAAACCGGTGGTTGCTGATCCTGTAAAGGCAACCACATCCTGAGACTGTACATGATCCAGTAAATTTCCCGCACTGCCACAAATCAATTGCAGTGCGCCTTCCGGCAAAATTTTTGAAGCGATGATTTCTTTTACCACAGCTTCCGTAAGATAGCTGGTAATCGTTGCAGGTTTTACAATTGCAGCCACACCTGCCAAAAGATTGACTGCAATTTTTTCGAGCATGCCCCACACCGGAAAATTAAATGCATTGATATGAATAGCAATTCCTTCCTTCGGAATAAGAATATGTTGCGCAGCAAAAGTACCTCCTTTGCTCAACCCGATATTTTCACCATCCATCGCGAAAATTTCGTCAGGCAATTTTCTTCTGAGTGAAGCGTTGGAAAACAAATTTCCAATGCCGCCTTCGATATCAATCCAGCTATCTGCCCTCGTAGCGCCGGTTTTATAACTGACAGGATAAAATAATTCTTTTTTGGCAGAGAGATGGAGCGCCAGCGCCTTGAGCATATTGCCGCGCTCTGCAAATGTCATTTTGCGCAGCGCAGTGCTACCTTTTTTTCTGCCATAATCCAGAGCTGTTTTAAAATCAATTCCTTTGGTGGTTGCAAATCCGATCGTTTCGCCGGTGACAGCATTAAAAAGTTCCTGCCCTTCACCGTCACCTTCGATCCAACTTCCCGCTATATAATTTTGTAATTTTTTCATGTATTTCTTTGGTGTAAAATTAAATGTAAGTCCATTATACAACATTTTCTATATTTTAATATAGTGCGTAGCTTTCACAGTGTTCAACTTAAAAAAAATTTACATGGGATCTTCATTTTCACAAATTTATATTCAGATCGTTTTTGCCATAAAAGGGCGACAATCATAATTAAAAAATCGTGGGAAGCGGAAATGTACGGGTATATTACCGGGATTGTTCAAAACAAAAATCAGAAAATGCTGGCAATTAATGGGATGCCGGATCATATACATTTTCTCATAGGGATGAAACCTGCTTGTTGTCTTTCAGACCTTGTGAGGGAAATGAAAAAATCAAGTAATGAATTTATTAAAAACAAAAATTTTTCCAGCCAAATCAATTGACAAACCGGGTATGGCGCTTTTTCATATAGCCATTCTCAACTCCCGAACGTAATCGGATATATTCTGAAACAAAAAGAACATCATAAGAAAAAAACATTCAAGGAAGAGTATCTTGAATTGCTGAAAAAATTTGAAATTCCCTTCGAAGAAAAATATCTTTTTGAATTCGAAAGTTTATGACTTTTATTCGCCCCTTTCAGGGTCGCTGCTCATTCCGTTTTTATTTCTATAAACATTTAATCTGCTTTGCATATCATTTAAATTACAATTTATTCATTTAATTAATAGAAACCAATTTTTGAAAATTGAATTATCAGATTTTATTTTTCTTCCTAAATTTTTTCAACGGAAAATAATTTTATTATAAACATCTGCTTAATCCGCAAAGCGGATGACATGTTTATAGCTATGCAAAAATTTTTCAGACCGACCCCGAAGCGGGTCGAATTTATCTATTCATATTTTGTAAATTTCCATTTTCAAAAAATGTATTTATATGGAAGAAGGTTATGTAAAATGTAATCGGCGCAATAAAATATCAACAATAGAATTTTTTCATCCACTGAGCAATTCATTGCCTGGAAATTTGTTGAATGACCTGGCAGAAACAATTCAGCGGGAAAGTGATACTGATACACATGTCATCGTGATAAAAAGCGCCGGAGAAAAAGCATTTTGCGGCGGTGCGAGTTTTAATGAATTGATGGCCGTAAAAAATGAAGCAGAGGGATTAAGATTTTTCTCAGGATTTGCAGATGTCATCAATGCCATACGCACCAATAAAAAATTGATCATCGGCAGGTTTCATGGTAAATGTGTGGGCGGCGGCGTGGGCATTGCGGCAGCGGTGGATTATGCCATTGCATCTGAAGCAGCAGCGATCAAATTGAGCGAACTGGCTTTGGGCATCGGTCCGTTTGTGATTGGCCCGGCGGTGGAAAGAAAGGTTGGAACAACAGCTTTCAGTGAGCTGGCCATAGATGCTTCTTCATGGAGAACGGCACAATGGGCCAAAGAAAAAGGATTGTTCAACGAAGTTTATGAAACGATAGACAAATTGGATGAATCAGTAAACCGGTTGGCAAATGTATTATCCGGTTACAATCCGGAAGCAATGGCTGCCATGAAAATAGTTTTTTGGGAAGGAACAGATCATTGGGAAAATTTATTGAAACAAAGAGCTGCTATCAGTGGGGAATTGGTGCTAAGTGATTTTACGAAAAATGCAATTGAGCATTTCAGAAAAAAGTAATCGCCCCACTTTTTAGTAACTGATACTTTTAATTAAATGATGAGTATTCATTTTTATCGTAACGGGGTAGCCTGAATTCAGTAATTTGCAGTTCTAGCCATTCAACCATATCTGAAATGAAGAAAATTTACTTTACACTTATTTTTATTCTTGCGCTTCAATTACACCTGCAATCTCAAACGCTCTGCGCCACTGCAAATGAAGGAAACAATGTTGTGCTTACTGCTCCTGCAGGTGAAGTTTTTATTGAAATAACTTTTGCAAGTTATGGAACACCTGACGGAAGTTGCGGCAGTTTTACTACAAGCAGCTGCCATGCTGCCAACAGCAAAAGCATTGTGGAAGGCTATCTTCTCGGGAAAAATTCAGCAACTATCCCGGCGACAAATACAGTATTCGGCGATCCGTGCGTGGGTACCGTTAAGCGCCTTTATGTTCAGGCAGTTTATGGCAGCCCGTTACCTCTCAACCTGATTTCATTTACGGCTACTGTCAATCAAAATGGCAACCTGCTGAACTGGAAAACCTCCGGAGAAAAGAACACTAAGCTTTTTGTTGTGGAACGAAGTGCTGATGGTAATCAGTTTGCAAATATTGGCAAGGTAACAGCGCATAATTCGGAAGGAGTAAATGAATATTCATATACAGATAACGATCAGATAGAGGGAAGAATTTTTTACAGATTGAAGCAAACAGATATTGATGGCAATTTCGTCTACAGCAAAATTATCAGTGTAATAAATAACCAGCCGGCTGGCTTGTCGATTTTTCCAACGCCGGCAAGAAACTACATTGAAATTAAAGGCCTGAAGGAAAATGCAATTATTGAATTGGCAGATTTACAGGGCAAAGTTTTACAGCATTTCAGAACAACATCACCTTCCCGGAAAATTGATATTTCCAGTTTTCCAAAGGGAATGTATGTTCTAAAATATGTGGCGGGCGATAAAGTGGTTTACTCAAAATTTATAAAGCAGTAACAGAACCGGGCCGGATAATCATTGCGAAAAATTAGCTGAAAAGAGAGCTGTATAGTGCGAATTGGTTTTAGTGATTTTACCAGAAAAAAAAGACTGGCTAATTCAGGAAAAAGCAAATCTTTCTATATATTTTGTCAAGCAATTGAAAAACAATAATATCAATAAGCATTACTATCTGAAAAGAAGGAGAGGTTGAAGTGATGCAGCGATAATCAACTTTTTGATGTCATTGTAATTGAAACTGTAAGAGCTATTTACTATTGATAGCAGGCGAAAATATTTCCAGATAGCATACGAAGTTTTTTCGTACTTTATGCAACAGATTCACTGGAAAACTTAAATGAAATAACACAAACTTCGATAAGGGAAAAATGGATAGCGAATAGTTTTGTCAATAGCACATTGGTTACGGATTATTCCAAAAGCGAAGGAATCAATAGATTTTATTGTGCAAGAGAAAAATATTTTTTCGATTAAATCATTTTTTATGAGAAAGTTATTGAGCACTACAATTTTGATAGGATTATTTTGTTCAGTGGCCTGCTCACAAAGCAATACCCAGCTATCAGATACCATACAAGATTGAATTTGGAAACCTGAGATATTTTAGTATTAAATTCAATAAACGTAGTGTTTCCAATGCTGCAACCATCTTGCAATCTGTATTTAGGCCAATAGAGAATGGTGAATCTTTCAAAATAATAAAAATCAAAAGCCGGATAAAGGGGGATACAAGCATTTTATATCAGTAGATGTATAAAAGTGTGCCGGTATATGATGGGTATTATTTTTTGCATTTTAAGAGAGATACTTTAATGTATGCAAATGGCGAATATACTCCAATAAGAAGTGTAAGTAACACTATTAAATTAAATTCAGAATCAGCAACAAAAATAGCTTTTAATTACACTTCCTTCGCTCTTTACGTTCACCTGCTACTGAAGGCTTTCGAGAAGGATTTGCAACTGAAGGGAATTATCCTGATACAAGATATGGCCCTAATTGGGATGTAACAATAATAATCAATTAATGTTTTATATGAAAGATATTAAATCTACTAAATGGCATTTACTTTCAACGACAAAACTATAAAAAATGAAAAGCACATTTTTCCTAATTCTGTTTTCGGTCATGTTTTTTTCATGTCAAAAAGAAAAACCTATAAGTGGCACCAGAGATTTGAAAAATCTTTCTTTGCCACAGTTGAAGGAATTCCTTAATGGCAGATGGCGTTATCAATTTGCGCATTTATCTACATTTCATGGAAATGACACGATTTATTACCCTGATAGTCATTTATTTTTTTATTCAGAAGATTCGATTAGATTATCAAACCATAATTCTATAGTATTTAAAGAAAAAATAATCTACCAATGGGGACAAATCAGTTATAATGATTCTGCATATATACTCAACTTTTTCGGATTCCATTGGGTAGCCGACAGAATTAAAAATGATACTTTGGTCTTAATAGATTATTTTGATAGTGAAGGACCCAACAGCTACTATCTCACAAAGGAAAAATAAAACATTATACTCAACTATTTAAAAAAAAAATTGGCCCCGGTAGAAACCGGGGCCGTTTACCAAAACTAACTGCTTATGAGAAAATTGTATTTCAAATTTTACTAAATAAGTAAGGCAAAACTAATGCCAAACAAAATCTTTCTAAAATCTACACTGCTAAAAAAAAACTAAAACCTATCGGCTTCACTTATAATAACTAAAAAAAAATTGGCCCCGGTAGAAACCGGGGCCGTTTACCAAAACTAACTGCTTATGAGAAAATTGTATTGTCTGATTTTTAATCTCTATAAAGTCAATTCTCATGCCAGAAAGATTTTTAAATGATTAAATGTCCTTTCCGGTCTTAAATATAATTTAAGTGGGCATCCATTGATGTAAATACAGAAACATTTACTAACCGGAAATCCGGCGCCCGGGAAAATAAAACTATAGTTCTGTTACTGATGAGTAAGTTTCTCTGCATTCTCTGCAAACTGCAATGCATTTATAAACTCCTGAAGTTCTCCATTCATTACTTCTTCAAGATTATATACTGTGAGCCCGATTCGATGATCTGTCACTCTTCCCTGCGGATAATTATAAGTTCTGATCTTGGCTGAACGGTCGCCTGTACTTACAAGGCTTTTTCTGCGCCTGGAAATTTCCTCCTCCTGTTTTCTCACTTCTTCTTCATATAATTTTGTCCGAAGCATTTGCATCGCTTTTTCCCTGTTGGCAAGCTGGCTTCTTTCTGTCTGGCACATTACTACAAGGCCCGTGGGTATGTGGGTAAGCATTACTTTAGTTTCCACTTTGTTTACATTCTGGCCACCTGCGCCGCCGCTCCGTGCAGTTTCCATTTTCACGTCACTTTCTTTTACATCCACATCTACCTCTTCAGCTTCGGGCATTACAGCCACAGTGGCAGCACTGGTATGCACCCTTCCACTTGCTTCTGTATCAGGTACCCTTTGTACCCTATGCACGCCACTTTCAAATTTTAATGTGCCATATACATCATCTCCTTTTACCTCTACCTGCACTTCTTTATAACCACCTACTGTTCCTTCATTCTCGCTGAGTACTGCCGTTTGCCAACCTTTGTTTTCGCAATATTTAAGATACATCCTCAGCAGATTTCCGGCGAATAAACTTGCTTCATCACCGCCCGTACCGGCCCTTATTTCAAGTATACAATTCTTTTCATCCTGCGGATCTTTAGGGATGAGCAGATTGCGTATATAGCTTTCTGTTGTTTCTTTTTTCTCTGTTAAAAGTGGCAATTCTTCTTTTGCCAGCGAGCGCATTTCTTCGTCATCGCTTCGCAACACTTCTTTATTAAATTCTATATCGTCAAGCAGTTTCAGATAATCTTTGCGTGCAGTTACGATCTTTTCAAGGTCGCGGTATTCTTTGCTTAGCGTACGGTAACGCTTGTTGTCGCTCACAATTTCAGGGTTAGAAAGCGCAACCGATAGTTCGTCGAATCGTGCTTGAATGGCTTCTAACTTGTCGAGCATAAATAATGATTTGTAGGTATAAAAATCTGGGCTGCAAAATTAGTTTATTTCAGGTTGCTTTGAAAAGGAATGCCTTCAAAAGCACTTTTTTTAAGATTTTCTCTAAAACATTTGTTCAAAAACTTCAAGGGTTTTGAAGCCTGTGAGCTCTGCAATATGCCATTTATAAAATCGTTCAATTAATCGGAGTGCACGCTGACGCCGGTGCCGCTCAAGCTTTAAGGATGCGAGCAAACTGGTATCCTGAATCTTTAAAATAAATGACAGCACCTCATTTATTGATGCATCCTGCTCCACATCCGCATCAGAAGCATCATCAGTAAAAATTCCTTCCCGCACATTAAAATATAAAAATTTTTCTGAGAAATTATTATCAATCCCAAACCCGAGATATGCAGGCAGATGCAATGCAAAGAAAACAGGCATGTATAGCGAAACTGCATGCATACTGCTATCCAGCAACAGAAAACACCGTTCGCAAAAATCAAAAAGCCTTTCATTTTCTTCCGGATGCTGAAGCGTTTTTTGTAACAACTCCACCATGAAAAGCGCAGCAGAATGTTTGCTTACAGATGTAAAAACATCTTTGTAAACATAACTCCACCGGGCATCGCGCACTCTTTGCAGTTTTTTTAATTCATTATGATATACCTCCATATCAACCAGTGAAGCAGGCTGGTATAAATGCGCTTTAGAGGATTTTCCGGAAGTGCGTATTCCATTTATTAAATAAGATTGCAGACCAAATTGCCTGGTAAGAATCGTAACCACACCGCTGGTATCGCCATACTTAATATTTCTTAAAACAATACCTGTAGTTGAAAATATCATCTTGCATCAAAGTTGGGTGAATTACAGGCAATTATTTTAAAAAAAATCATTAAATGAACAATGGATTATTAATTTTATTCGTTATTTACTTTTACAGGTCAAATTACATCTGTAAAGGACAGTATTCAATATTCTTAATTAACCCATTTTATGAAAGTATTTATTCTTGCTCTTTCTTTTTTGGTCGCTCCTGTAATGGTGCTTCAGGCACAGGATGGTTATTATCATGATTTTGATTCAAAAAGAACTACTGGTAAAAGTGGTACAGGCGACAACATCGACGTAAATTATTACAGATGTGATTGGACGATTGATCCCAGAACCACAAGCAAAACAATTACCGGAACGGTAACGACCTATTTTACCACCACCACCACTAATGTAAATACCATTAAAATCGATCTGAATTCAGGATCCTTCAACAATTCTTCTCTCGTAGTGAAATATCATGGCACAACCTGCACCAGATCTTTGTCATCGAATATATTGACCATTACACTGCCGGTAACAATAGCGACCAAAGGAACTTTGGATTCGCTTTCTATCAGTTATTCCGGAAATCCACCGAATGTTTCGGGGGCAGCACAAGGTTATCAGAGAGGAAAGGATGGAAATAATATTAATTATGTAAACACGCTCTCCGAATCGTATGAAGACAGAGACTGGTGGCCGTGTAAAGCCGATATGCAGGATAAGCCCGACTCGATGGATCTGATCGTGAAAGTGCCATGGGCATCCAGCGGAACGGATACTTTTTGGGTGGCTGCCAATGGAAAAATGATTGACTCTACCATCAGCGGTGGATGGAGAACATTCCATTTTAAAACGAAATATCCTACAGCCAGCTATCTGGTAGGCATATCAGTTGCGCGGTTCAACAGGTATTACCGCACGGTAAATATTAATGGCACCACAGTACCGGTTGTTTACAATTTACTTGCAGGAAAATCCTCTTCCTATTACACCAACGCAGTAAACGCGATGGATAAAATAAACCAGGTAATTGTAAAGTTTAGCGAAAAATTTGGCGACTATCCTTTCAAAGATGAAAAGCATGGCTTTTATGATGGATTGCTGGGCGCCGGTGGTATGGAGCATCAGACCTTTTCTGCTATTGCACCCAGTGCACTCACCAGTCTGGGTACACTTACCCATGAACTAATGCACCAATGGTTTGGAGATAAAGTGACCTTCTCTACCTGGAATGACCTTTGGCTTGCCGAAGGCTTTGCAAGGTATAGTGAAGCCCTTGGCCCCGAATTATTACCCGCCGTTTTTGGTTCCAATCCTTCAAGCATTCGTCTTGGTTGGAAAAACAGCTCAAAAAATAGTTATTCAAGTGTGGGCGCCTGGATTCCAAATTCAAGTATGGGAAATTCAGATGCCATCTGGAACACAGCCTATGGTGGTGCGGTTTACGATCGGGGTGCCATGGTGGTGAGCATGCTCAGAACACTTTTGGGTGATGATAAATTTTTCGAAGCTTGCCGCAATTATCTGAACGACCCGTTGCTGGCCTACGGATCGGCCAAAACTTCTGATCTGCAAAGGCACATGGAAGCGGTTATCGGAGGCTTCAGCCTTCAGGAATTCTTTGATTCATATGTAACCGGTAATGGTTATCCCATCTATACAAACAGCAATTCTATTCAATGGCAGGCAATAGGTTCAACAGGTATCCGGTTTGGCGTTGTAGGCCAGGGAAGGAGTGCCGGCTCAAATGTATCATATTATGCTTCTGTGCTACCAATCAGAGTGCAGGGAGCCGGCGGAAAAGATACCCTGATCGTATTATATGACAGGGGCACACAAGGAGTTTCCATTGGAGGGCATGGCATTGAATATGGCAATTCGCCCACTCCGGAAATTTACCTGGGATGGAAACCCACCTCAGTAACTTTTGATCCTTATAATATGAGCCTTGTAGATGGTTCAGTAATGGCCGGAACAGTAATGGCTACTCATATTACAGAATTCAATGTGACGAGGCAAAATGATAAAGATGTGGCGACACTGAAAATTGAAGATTATAATAATGTAAAAAACGTATCATTGGAAAGCAGTAAAGATGGAAACAATTTTATTTTTTCTGCTGCCATGCAATCTGGTGCAAACGGAACCTATACTACCTCTTTGTTGTCATCTGGGTCAACTTATTACAGGGCTAAGGTGGTAATGCAAGGCGGAGAAATTATTTATTCAGACATAAGGCATATTTTAAGAAATGAAGAGTCAGCCAAAGCGTCTTTACTAAACAATCCCGTAAAAAATACCTTGAGGATCAAATTGGCATCCAACGGCCGTAATTCCGTTCATGGATATACGATCATGGATATGTCGGGCAAGACCCTTCAAAGATCTGGAGCCAAATTTTCGGGCGACTTACTGGAAGTGAATGTTGAATCTCTGCCACGAGGCACACATGTGCTTCAGATACAATGCGATACAGGCAATCAAACGATACAGTTTATCAAGGAATAAGAAAAACAAAACCCGCAATAAAGCGGGTTTTTTTACGTTTAATCAGGATACCTGAACTCCGTCTTATGAAAAGATATTTACCTCTGATCTGTATTATGTTATGCGCCAGCATCAATCAAATCTTTGCTCAGGCTACCAAGAGTTATCCTTTTGCTATAGGAACTACTAATAATTGCGGTGGAGGCGGCACACAGGAAGTCCATTTTTACGATTATAATGGCACTTCAAACATATTAACTAATATAACCTCAACAACAGGAAGTAATCCGGTTGCCAGATTCACGCCTCAATTAAGAATAGGAACATCTTCATCCAGTGGGCAAAGATATACACCAGTTTACGCTAGCATTTCATTTAACCCTAAAGATCATAATGTTTATTATTTCTGGACAAGTTTATCATCTATAAACGGCGCAACTACACCAAGAACTTATGTTTGGCGGTGGCCTGTAGGCACAAAGCCAACCTCTACCTCTCCAAGACTTGATACACTTTGTTCATTCCAGGCAGATCTTTTAGGAGTTGTTTTTGATAATAATGGAAATGCGTATACATTGGATTTTGATTACAGCGTGCCTCCTAATACTCCTCAAACTGTTTTTATCAGATCTGTAGATTTTATTAACAGAAGCCTTGGTGGAAAAGATTATTTAAGTTTTACGGGCGGCGCTATTGTGTACCAATATGGATCAGGAGATATCGCACTTACGCCCAGCGGGCAAATGCTGTTCGTTTTGGATAATAAATTTTTCACACTTGATTATAAAAGTTATACTGGTACAGGAATTAATCTAACTGCAACGTATGTTGATACGGTTAAAGTTCCCAGTGGAAATTTTGTGGGACTTACTTATGCAGAAGGTGAAACTGTAGCAGCTTTTTCCGGCGGTACATGCCCTTTTAATGAGATAAACCCGTTAACAGCTGTCCTGACAGGGATTACCAAATCCGGTGGAACTTCCTATAATGCATGGGATATGGCATCAATCGTTTCCGGCATCGGCGCTGCAAAAAAATTAGTGTCGGTCACACCCACCGGCACGCCCAATCAATACACTGTGGTCTATGACGTATTCGTGAAGAATTATGGAAATATGGACGTTACCAATGTGCAGGTAACGGATGACCTGAAAGCGATTAATGGAAACAGTAACGTGGCATTTGTTTCGGCAAATTTTGTTTCCAATCCGGCAGGAATGGTATTAAACCCGGCTTATGATGGCATAACTAATATCAATCTGTTAAATGGCAGCGGCACGTTACCAAACTATCCCGTGGCCAATAATAATTTTACTATCAGAATCACCTGCGTGCTTTCAAATATCATGGCAGGAACCGTTTACAACAATAGCGCATATGCAACCGCAAAGGATTTCAATAATAATACGCTCACCGATAAAAGCACCAACGGCAGCAACCCCGATTTGAACAGTAATGACAAACCGGACGATGCGGGTGAAGACGAGCCCACACCCTTGCTAATCGCGGTTACGCCTACCATTGCTCCCTGTAATACTTTAGGGCAGGTAATTTATCTTCAGGACTTTGGTTCCGGAACCGGAAGAGTTACAACTTTCCCTATGGCAACCGGTGGTACTGCCACGCCAACTACTCAATATGCTGGCACAACCACAGCGCCGGTACCTGTAGAAAAATATACCATTTCCAACAATGCTGTAAATGGCGATGCTTCCAAATGGATCAGCCTCACAGATCATACAGGAAACAGCAATGGCAGGATGATGCTGGTGAATGCAGACGCGCAGCACTATATTATTTATAAAGATGAATCTCCGATCGCATGTGCCAATCAGCAATATTCATTTTTCTTTTACGGCGCTTTTATCGGCAACAGCAGTTACCAAACGATCTGTAATGGATTTGGAGGTTTTAAATATCCAAAAGTAACGCTCAGAGTGAGGGATAAAACTACCGGTTCTATCATTGCCCAGGCAACTACCGATGATATTACTTCCACCACATGGCAGCAATATGGAATGAAATTCACGATGCCTGCCGGATTTTCAAATGTCATTTTAGAATTGGTAAATGAAGGCGAAGGCGGATGTGGTAATGATCTGGCTATCGACGATATTCAATTCGGGCTGTGCGATCCTTCACCAATCGTTTCGATAGGTGCCACAGCAGCGGGCTGTATCGGCAGCGCGGCTGTGTTTAATTCAACCATCAGCGATCCTACGGCATTGAACGGAACTCCACAATACCAATGGCAGGTATCTACTGACAATATCACTTTTACAAATATCACCGGCGCTACAAACGCTGTTTATACAATTGCAAATACAACATCCGGCGATGTTGGTAAATATTACCGCGTGATAGTTGCAGGACCCGGAAATCTGGCATCTACCACCTGCCGGTACGTTTCTCCCGGTGTGATTCTACCTGCAAAAACGCAATCTACAGCTCCCACAAAAGCTAATGCAAGCCTTTCTAAAATTTGTCCCGGCAAGGTTGTAACGCTCAGTATCACCGGCGGCACACTCGGATCGGGCGCCACCTGGAAATGGTATTCGGGATCCTGCGGAGGAACCGCTGTAGGCACAGGTGCAACAATCAATGTTTCTCCTTCGGTAACCACTACCTATTATGTACGGGCAGAGGGCGATTGTAACATCACTATTTGCCGTGCTGTTACAGTTACAATCACCTGCGATATCGATAAAGACAAGGATGGTATTCCGGATTGGGTTGAAAGTAACATGCCTGCTGCCTTTGCCGATCATGACGGAGATGGAATTGTAAATGCTTTCGACACAGATTATCCCGGATTTATCGATAACAATGGCGATTTTATAAATGACTGGTTCCAGGCAGACGGCGATGTGGATGGTGATGGAATTCCAAATTACCTGGATACCGATTTTCCGGGGCGAATAGATGTAAACGGAGACGGAGTGGATGACAGGTTCGATAATGATCTTGACGGTATTATAAATATGTTAGACCTCGATAGTGACAACGATGGAATACCTGATGTGGTTGAAGCAGGAGGCGTAGATGCAAATGGAGATGGAAAAATTGACAATTTTACAGATAGCGATGGCGATGGCCTGAGCGACCAGGTAGATAAAAACCTCAGCGGAGCATACAATTCCGGAACGGGCCTGGGATTAAAGGACACAGATGGTGATGGGGTGCCAAACCAATTTGATCTGGATAGTGATAATGATGGCATTCCTGACGTAGTGGAAGTCGGAGGATCAGATGCTAATAACGACGGAAAAATAGACGGATTTGTAGATGCCAACAATGACGGGATCGCAGATCATATCGTAGGAGTAAATGCACTTCTGAAAACAGGCGCTGATGTGAATAACGACGGCAAAGCCGATAGCTATCCTTTTAAAAATATGGATAAAGACGGCGTACCAAATCCTTATGATCTTGACAGCGATGGAGATGGTATTGTTGATGTGCTGGAAGCTGATCTTCCGGATGCGGATTATAATGGAATCGTAGATGGAACTATCGGATCGAATGGATGGTCAACCACAGTTTCATCGAAGCCAACCTTGATCTTGCCGAATAGCGATGGCGACCCTAATCCTGATTATCTGGATATTGACAGTGATAATGATGGAATAACCGATAATATTGAAGGGCCGTCAACTTTCGATTATAAACTTCCACTCGGTATTGATACAGACAATGATGGCATTGATGATGCCTACGATAATAAGAAAACACAATATGGCGGCCATGGAATTTATATCGCAGATACAGATGCTGATGGCATTCCCGACTTCCGCGACCTGGATACTGACGGTGATGGTTATCCGGATATTGTAGAAGGCCACGATTACAACTTCAATGCTATTTTTGATGAAACTACTACCCTCACCGGAATTGATACTGATGGCGACGGCCTTGATGATCGTTTCGATCTGGATAACACTTCTGCAAAAGGAACTTCATCCAACCTTGGAAATAACGGAACTTTTTCCGGCGACCCAAGCCCGGGCACTACAGCAGTGGTGCAGCGTACTCCACCTGCAGCACCCAACCGAGACTGGAGATGGCTGCCTTTTGTTTTACCGGTAAATTTTGTTCAGTTCAATGCTCAACCGGCAAACGGACAAGTATCCATCAAGTGGGAAATAAATGATGCAGACAACGTGAAAAGGTTTGATGTATTTAAAAGTTCTGACAATCGAAATTTTTATAAAATCGGTGAAGTATCGCCTTCATCCAAATTAACTGCTTACCATTATGCAGATCAAACGATCGATTATTCAAATAATACCGTGTTTTATCGCGTGCACGCCATCACCAACACAGGAACCACGGTGATGACAAATGTAGCAGCCGTTCAACTGAATAACAACCAGGTTCAATTAGTTGTAAAACCAAATCCCGCAACCAACTCAACCATGGTGAGTTTTCATTCCGCAAAAGAAAGTAATGCTACTATCGAGATCCTGAGCAATACAGGCAAAGTGGTAATGACGCTGAAGCAGAAAATCTATCGTGGCAATAATTCGATTTTGCTCAATAATCTATCAATGTTTAGCAATGGTGTTTATAATATTCAAATCATCACAGATGAAGAATGGTACCACACCAAACTTGTAATATTAAAATAAACGAAAATTAAAAAGTGCGCTTTCAAAAGCACTTTTCGGAAGGTTTTTTAAAAAAGAAAATCAAAAAAAATTGAAGGTGGTCCACAGGCCACCTTTTTTTTATAGAGCCCCTATCAACCAATTTCTATTTACTTAAATTTCTGTAACAATTTCATTTTTATATCCGGAGTTTAACCATGTTAAAAAGTACCTTGCATTCATGTACAGGTTAAAAAAATCACTCGGGCAGCATTTTCTGAAAGATCAGCATATCATCCAAAAAATCGTTGGAGAGCTTGGTAAAATACAATTCAACAATTTACTTGAAGTGGGTCCGGGCGGAGGCGCATTAACATCCGCATTAATTCAAATCGAAAACATTCATTTTAAAACTGTGGAAATAGATGATGAAAAAGTGGCTTACCTCAAAAAAAAATTTACCGGTTTAGAAATTATCCATAAAAATTTTTTGGATTTGGAAAAACCATTTGACATGCCCTTTACAATCATTGGCAATTTTCCGTATAACATTTCTTCACAAATACTTTTTAAGATCATTGATTGGTTTCCTGATGTGACTGACACCATTGGGATGTTTCAAAAAGAAGTAGCCGAACGTGTAGTATCAAAACCGGGAACTAAAGATTACGGCATCTTGAGTGTGTTGGTGCAATATTATTTTGAAACGAGTTATCTTTTTTCTGTAAGCAAAGCATGTTTTAATCCGCCTCCCAAAGTAGAAAGTGGTGTAATTAAACTTACGGCCAGAAAAGATTTGCTCCCGGTAAAAAGCGAATCATCTTACAAAAAACTTGTTAAGGCGTCGTTTGCCCAACGTAGAAAAACACTCAGAAACAACTTAAAAGGCATTATCCATACTGAGAAATTAAGTGAGCCGCTATTCGACAGGCGTGCGGAAACACTTTCTGTGGAGGAGTATGCGGCATTAAGTTTTTTTATGTAAATCTTTTTTCTGAACCGGAAAAGGGAGTTATAAATAAGGTTACAATTCTTTTCGTCCACAAACCTTTCACTACCTTTGCACTCGCAAAAAAATAAGGAATGAGCACCGAGCATTTATCCGAACAGGAGATCATCAGAAGAGAAAAATTACAGCAGTTAAACGAGCTGGGAATTGATAGTTACCCGGCTGCCGGATTTCATACAAACACTCTTGCCGCCGAAATCAAAAAGCATTATTCAGAAGAAAACAAGGAACAATTTTCTGAAGTTGCTTTAGCAGGCAGGATCATGAGTGTACGCGATATGGGTAAGGCCTCTTTTGCTGTATTGCAAGACAGCAGCGGCAAAATTCAAATCTATGTACGCCGCGATGATATAGCACCCGGAGAGGATAAAACCATTTACAACACGGTTTGGAAAAAAATGATCGACATAGGCGATATTATTGGTGTAAAAGGATATGTATTTACCACAAAAACGGGCGAAACTTCAGTGCATGTAACCGAATTTGTGATATTAAGCAAAGCACTACGTCCGCTTCCTGTGGTAAAGGAGAAAGATGGCGAAACGTTTGACGAAGTAACGGATGCCGAATTCAGATACCGCCAGCGCTATGCCGATCTGATCGTAAATCCTCAGGTAAAGGAAACATTCATCAGGCGCACCAAAATGATCAACGCAATGCGTACTTTTTTAAATGATCGTGGTGCGCTGGAAGTGGATACACCGGTTTTGCAGGCGATTCCCGGAGGTGCTGCCGCACGGCCCTTTAAAACACATCACAATGCGCTCGACATTCCATTTTATTTGCGGATCGCAAATGAACTTTATCTGAAACGCCTGCTCGTGGGAGGTTTTGATTGGGTATATGAATTCAGCCGAAACTTCCGCAATGAAGGAATGGACCGCACCCATAACCCGGAATTTACAATACTTGAATTTTATGTGGCTTATAAAGATTATTTGTGGATGATGGAAACCACAGAGCAATTGCTGGAATACACTGCCATTGCGGTAAATGGATCTGCTGAAGTACAAATGGGAGCACACACGATTAATTTTAAAGCGCCCTACAAGCGGATATCCATGTACGACGCCATCAAAGAATTTACAGGAGTAGATATTTCGGATATGGACGAAGCTCAACTTCGCGATGTTTGCCAACAATTAAATATTCATGCAGATAATTCTATGGGTAAGGGCAAATTGATTGATGAAATTTTTTCAGAAAAATGTGAAGCTCATTTTATCCAGCCCACTTTTATCACCGATTATCCGGTGGAAATGAGTCCGCTTACTAAAAAACACAGGAGCAAACCTGGACTTGTAGAGCGTTTTGAGCTGATGATCAATGGTAAAGAAGTGGCCAATGCTTATTCCGAATTGAATGATCCTATCGATCAAAGGAAAAGGTTTGAAGACCAGGTAAAACTGATGGAGCGGGGCGATGAAGAAGCGATGTATATTGATTATGATTTTTTACGGGCCCTGGAATACGGTATGCCTCCGGCCAGCGGTATCGGTTTTGGTATTGACAGGCTCGCTATGCTTTTGACCAACAGCGCTTCTATTCAGGATGTTTTATTTTTTCCACAGATGCGCCCTGAAAAATCGTTTCAGCAGGAAAAAGAAAAAGAGGAAAAATAATAAATCTAAATCGTTTTTATGCACCGTGTCAATTCCAATTATCTTTTCGTGTACAGCTCACTGTTAAAAGGCTTTCGCACACCGGAATATGAATATGTATCGCGGTATTTTGATTTCGTGGGCGAAGCGAAAACAAAGGGGGTTTTAAGTATTTTGGATCACATTATTGCAGGCACACCTACAGAAGACGACCGCTATATTAAAGGTGAATTATACAAGATCAGGGAAGATGAGCTTTTTTCTTTTGCTATCGGGCAGTTGGATGAATATGAAGGTGTTCAACCAGAGCCTCCTCTTCAGCCATTATATAAAAGAGATGTGTGTATAGCCACAACCCCTGACAATCAACAATTCACAGCATGGGTTTATTGGTACACAGGAGACGTTACAGGTTGCAACACCATCGAATCGGGCGACATGCTGATGTTTCTTAAAGAAAAGCAATAAAATTTTTTTTTATAAAAAGCCCGAAAAAGTGCTTTTGAAGGCAGATCACCCTATCAGATATGCTTCTCCGGCATTTACACTGCCAAAGAGATCTGCAATTGTTTTCTCTCGAAACATGCGTTCCATTTTAGTTCTTATTTCTTCGTATTGAAAATGGATCGGACATGGATGAGCCGATGAACAGCGTGAAAGACCAAGGCCACATTCGGTAAATCTGTCGCGGCCATCAATGGCTTCCACAATTGACAGCACTGCGAGTTGCTGTTGTTCGTTCGAAATAAAAAAACCGCCGGCAGGGCCTTTAAGGCTGCAAATGATTTTATTTTTAACCAACGACTGAAGAATCTTTCCAACGCTATGCTCACTCGATTCAATAGAGGCAGCTATTTGCTTAATGCCTGCATATTCTTTTTGCTCACTTTGAGAACATAAATAAATAACAGCTTTAATTGCTGTCTTACACATTTTACTCAGCATCTTTAATATCCGTTTAAAAATTCACGCCCTTCCGGTGATATTTTTTCCATACTCCATGGCGGGTCAAAAGTCAGTTTTAATTCAACTATAAACCCATCAAAAGTATACTCCAGGCATCTTGTTACATTTTCTGTAATAGATTCGCCCATGGGGCAAAACTGAGTGGTAAGCGTCATAGTGCAATAGATCTTATGCTCATCACGATCGAAATCCAATTGATATATTAAACCGAGATCTACTACGTTTAATCCGATTTCCGGATCATCCACATCATGCAAAGCATCCAGGGCGCGGTCGCATAATTCTTTATCATTTGTTATTTCATTCATTGTTTACCTGATTTAAAACGAAGCATCTTAAACACATTTGTATTGAATAATACAGAGGTTGCGATCAATAAGCCTGCTCCGGTTTTAAGAAGAATGATCATCTTAAAAGCTACACCACAAATAAATAATAAAAGACCGGTGAAATAGCATAAAAGCATACTCACAAAAATCTTTTGATCAAACAACTCACGCGGGTTGGGCGTTTTGCCGGCCCCTGCGGCTGCATGAAACTTTTTATTCCACAAAATAAACGGAAGTGTTTTAAAGGTCATCCCGAAAATGATGGCAGATATCCATCCGAAAAATATACAAAAGCCATAAATCACAATCAGGTTTTCCATCCTGCGAAAGATTGTTGGCAATAAAAGGATAATCAGAATTACAAGAGCCGGCACAAGCATCATCCATCCGGATGCTATCGAAATTTTTATCTGCCATTCCACTTTTTTCCTCAACCGGTTTTTATAAGCCTTATTACAAAAGACAATAAACAGTACTATAGAAAAAACAACAGCAGCCATACACACAAAATAAACTATGGGAGCAGGCTTAAAAATGAAAGACAGAAAGAATAACAGAATAGCTCCATTTATCAATCCATACATCCACCACAGCATTTTTTTATTGTCAAATTTAGAAATAAGAAACATAGGAATCAGGCGTGTGCCCACTCCCATCACGATCATAAGAAACCAACCCAGTATGCCGATATGCGCATGAAGCGGAAGGTAATGCAGCGAATCGAATGACAATAAATTATGCTGAAAATTAAATACAAGCAGCACGCCCAGTATCACCGTGATCATCATCCAGAGCGTGCCGGTGAAAACGAAAAGCGCATGAATATTTTCATGCTTACTTTGAATCATACTGGCGGCAATATTTATGAGGTAAAGAATAATAGCAGCTAATATACAAATGCCGCCCACTTGTGCCGGCCAGCCAAAATCAAAAAGATAAAATCCGGTTATTAATAAAATGATACCCACTGCCGCCAGTATAAATGAAGCATAACCTAACCAATCACTAAACAATTTCCCTTCAATCAATACAGGAACCAACTGATGGCTGGCGCCTAATATCATCATGCTACCCCACCCCAAAGCCATCAAATGAGTGACCGCAAGAATCCGGGGTTGAAAATAATGACCTGCAAAATCACCGGCACCAACAAACAGAATAAGGGTAGCAACAAAGAATGACATCGATGCATATACGTAAAATGGAATTACAACCTTGTGTGAAGTTGTTCTCGTAAGATTATTTGATGATCCCGGTGCAAACATTATTCTTTAAAAATTAAAAGGCGGACATCTCCGTCGGATATCTCTTTGATACGATAATCAAATCCTCTTTCCTTTAACTCAGGCAGCAAAAATACCGGTATCCTTTTATGATTTACATACAAGGCTTTTCCAGGTTGAAGATCATCAAGTGATTCCAAAATGGTATGCATCGGCATAGGCATTTGCAAATGGCGAACATCTATTTCAACCAGAGCATTCTGAAATTTATTTATCATTTCATCCCATCCTTCCTCTTTTACATGTATATCCAATTCTTTCGGGGAACTATCAGAAGTATTTTTATAAAACCAGGTTTCAACCACATCAGCATCCACGCGGTCGACAAAGTAATTGTAGCCTTGCTTTTGTAACAAACTGATTAAGGGAGTCGGCTCAAAGCTGTTTATTATTTTTAAAGCTCCTCCATCGGGTATCTCTTTTACAGCCTGCAAAATATTTTTCAAAGGATCTTTTCCACTTTCTATTATGGGCCTTACATCCAGCGTTACGATATTTTCTTCTTTCACTGTGTGCAAAAATGCAGGAACAGGATGAGGTTTTTCTTCTTCAGCTACAATTGATTCATTTACTTCAAAACCAAGCGGCCGCAACTTTTCATAAAATGCACTCACCCCGCAACCACTTATTTTGGAAGCCATGGCTATGCTGGTTCTGCCGGCCATCAACTTTCTTAAAAGTGGGTTTCTTAACTTTTGAAATTTTGGCGTGATGCTGATGATCGCGTCAAGCGCTTCAGGATGAGATTTTATGAGCGCTGCGATTTTTGTATTAGCATCAATTACCATTATTCAAAGTAATTTTTATAATTGTGTATCCTTTCATTGATGGATGTAAACAGCGGCCTCGCATGCGTGGTGTCGCCGGCATTTTTTAATTCTTTTGTCTCTTTTATTAAAGGTTCAAGCCACTTATGCAGTTGGTCGTGAGGTTCACCCTTCATACTGCATTGACGCATCATTGTATCAATTGAAGTTTGAAGATCGGCAGCTACCATCTTGTATTCGTCCATAGAAGGAAAGGGCGCAACAGAAAAATTCTCTGCGATCATTTTCATCTTTATGACATTGTGATTTGTGGCAGAATCAGCCTTCCATTTGTCGCCGTTGTTTAATGCAAGTGTATCTGATGATACATGCGAGTGCTCAACTTCTGTTGATTGAACTTCAGGTTTGTCATTACTGTTGTTGCAGGATATCATAAATCCCAGCACAACAAAAAAAGCGACCGGTAACAATCTTAATGATTTCATATTTTTTGTTTTAAATAATCAGCCCGGCTTTTAGGAGCCGCTTCTTTTTATTTCTTTACCAAAACTTAAATAGGCAGCGGCGTATTGGCACAAGAAATCAGCGGCCCCTCAGCCAGATAAGCAAATAGACTGGTTTCTCAATTTTTAAAGTTCTCCCTTTTCCCTTTTTATTGCTTTAGGGAAAAGAATATTATTCTCTAAATGAATGTGTATGTGCAGATCCTGCTCAAACTCATCCAGTGATTTAAATAAAAATGAATAGCTGGCACAGGCATCTTCGGGTAGACTGTAATTATTACTTAAACTTCTGATCTTTTCCATATTTGCTCCCACCAACTCATGTTCCTGAACTCTTAAGTCAATAGGCTCTTTTACAGAATTAAATTTATCAGTAGATGCACTTCCGTTTTCTTTTACCAATCTTTTGATGTAAGGAAATAATACTTCTTCTTCTTCGATAGTATGCGCAGCCATTTCATCCATTGTTTGTTGTACCAATTGATTGATCTCAATCAGTTCCGGATGATGGCCGCCATGAACTTTAGCCACTTTGGCTGCATAAGCTTTCAGATCGGGCATTACTCTTTTCACATAGCTATGGTGCGTATTTACAATATAATCTGCAAGGAAATCCAGATTCCAATCATTGTAAGGTAAAGGCCGCTGTGAAGTAGCAGACATCTTTTCAGATTGCTGCAATTCTTTTTCCACCTGCGTTACATCAATACCTTTTTCTGCACATGCTTCTTTTACAGTCTTCTTTCCGCCGCAGCAAAAATCAAGTCCGTATTTTTTAAACACTTCTGCTTTGCGCAGATCTTTGGCAGCTATTTCGCCTAATGTTTCGTCATTCATTCCTGATAATTTTTTTGTAATTAGTATTTGCCACGTTTCGGGGCCCTCTTCTTTATATTCCCATGTAAAAATATTTCCACGCTCGCCCAGCAATTGATAATACAGTGGTTTGGGATCGTGATCATTTATTATGGTTAGATCTTCTCCGGGTTTTAATTCGTCAAACTTTTGGAAAATAGTTGGATGCTTTAGTCTTGGTTCTATAGACGGTACATGGATCACATTTGAACCTTCCCGTGAAACTGAGTTTTTTTCGGATTTTTTAAAATCCTGAACCGGCTTTTTCGTGATCAGTATTCGAAACTCAAATGGGCCTTGCTGCAGATATTCCCATGTAAAAATTTCGCCTCGGAATTCTATCAGTTGATAATAAAGCGGACGCGGATCATGGTCATTCAATAAAATGAAAGATTCGCCCGGCTGTAGGCTGTCAAACTTCTTAAATATTGTAGGGTGTTTTAATCTGGGCTCCAGCAAAGTTGCATTGAGTACATCGCTTACGCCGGCGTTCTTGGTAATCCTGATCTTCCAGGTTTCAGGCCCGTTTTCAACATATTCCCAATTAAAAATATCACCCCTTTCAGCTTTTAATTCGTAATACAAAGGCCTGGGATCGTGATCATTATGTAATGTCAATGTTTCTCCGGAAATCAATTCATCAAAGCGATCGAATATGGTAGAATGTTTTAACCTGGGCTCCAGTGCGGTTACATCCAGGACGTTTTGCTCGGTAGTTTCCATCTTTTTTATATTAAATATTTATGAGATCGGATGCAAAACTAACACAAAGAAATTAATAAAAGTATTTTTTTACTTTTATTTTTTAAAGGGGTAAATTATCCTTTAAAATTTTGCAATATGAATTTAAAATTTTCGTTTTTAAGATATATCAATTGGTGAAAATTGTATATTCACCAAATCAAACTGACTGAATGAAGCGTTTCGTTATATATGGTTTAGGCGCGATATTAATAATAGTAGGAGGTTATACATTATATAGTACCGGCAGTATTTTAATGAATGTAAATGACGCTAAGGCGAAAGCCGGCGATTATATTCAAATGACGGTTGTAGCCAATTTTATTTGTTCATTCCTTTATATCATTTCAGGATTTTTATTTTTTATCAGAAGTAAATTATCCACCACTCTTTTATTTTTTGCTACCATCATTATGTTTATCGGCTATATCGGAATGTTGTTTCATATACAGGCCAATAAACCGTTTCATGTTTCCATTATTCAGGAGATGCTGATTCGTACTACCGGCACTATGCTTTATGCAGCCGTAGCATGGTATATTTTCACACGTATCCGGATTGAATATCCTGCAGGACACAATGCTAAAACATTCAAGCAGTATATCAAGGACCGTGAAATGAAGAAAGCGAAATATCCTTATTAATTGTTGATGGGATCAACGACAGGCATTGGATCGGCGGGCCGCTCATGATTGTATTCAACTATAAAATTATTCATTCCTTCGCCGATGATAATGAGCAGGTAATTTTGCTGAACCAATTCTAAAAGGTTAAGAAACAAAAACAGTGCATGAATTCTGTTTTGGCATACGTCAAATACTTTCTCAAATGAAAGGCTGTTCTTCGACTCTACAAGTTCCAACACATATTTTCGTGTACCCTCCATTGTATAATTATATTGCACTACAGTGTGTACAGGCTTATTGCGATTGTCGTGAAGACGTTTTGCCACACGCTCAAACGCCTTCATTAATTTAAACAACGATACAGTCTGTATCTCAGTTCCTTCCGCTGCTTCTTCGCCCACCATTACTAATTCATGCTGAATATTGCCACGGCGAAAGCGCAACATCCTATCTGACTCCATCTCTGAAAGCTGGCGCGAAGCTTCTTTGAAGTGTTTATATTTAATTATTTTATCTATCAGTTCCTGCCGCGGATCAATCTCATTTCCCTGGTTATCCAATTCTTTACGTGGCAGCAACATGCGCGCCTTTATGTGCATGAGGGTAGAAACAAACAAAATAAATTCGCTGCTCAGTTCAATGTTGAGTGATTCATTGTGATGGATATAATCCAGGAAATCATTAGTGATCTTTGTGATCGGAATATTATAAACATCGAGTTCGTCTCTTTCAATAAAAAATAACAACAGATCGAACGGCCCTTCAAACTGGGGTAATTTTATTTGATAGCTCTCAGGTTTCATCGGGCTGTGAGATTATTTTTTGATTTGCGAAAATAAAGGATATTGCTTAAGTAGCAAGGATTATAGGGTACAACAGTAAGCAGCATCTTTAAAAAAATTCCCGATTCTGAAAATCAAGTTTCAATTACCGGCCATGTTCTTTAAATTTGAGAACGTAACTTTGCCATTCTTAAAAATCCACTCTTTGTAAATAAAGCCAGTGGAGCCGTTTTTGAATAAAATTTTATTTTAATCTCAGATCCAATAAAAAATAACAAATGAAAAGTTCTCTCAAAACACTCTGCCTGATCGGTCTGGCTACTTTTACAGCTTTACAGATGTCCTGCAAATCCGGAGGGCCAACTGATGCTGACGATGCGAATGCAAAAATCGACACCGCGCTCAGCGGAACAGTTACAGCCGAACTTACAGATGCGCCAAATGTACCAAAACCACTTACTTATACATCTCCAAAAAGAGTGATGGTAACACTGGAAGTGGTAGAAAAAGTGATGAATATTTCTGACAGCGCCCAATATACATTCTGGACTTTCGGTGGCCATGTACCTGGTAAAATGATTCGGGTAAGGCAAGGTGATCTTGTTGACTTTACATTAATAAATGCTCCTGATAGCAAATTAACTCACAACATCGACTTTCATGCCTGCACCGGCCCTGGCGGTGGTGCTGAAGCATCGAGCACAGCTCCGGGTCAATCTACCCGTTTTCAATTTCGTGCGCTGCAACCGGGTTTGTTTGTTTATCACTGCGCAACAGCTCCGGTACCGCTTCACATTGCAAACGGGATGTATGGTTTGATACTGGTTGAACCACAAAGCGGCATGGAAAAAGTGGATAAAGAATATTATGTAATGCAAGGCGATTTTTATACCAAAGGAAAATATGATGCTGCGGGTTTGCAGGAATTTGATGAAGAAAAAGCCAATGCAGAAAATCCCGATTATGTATTGTTCAATGGCAAAGTAAGATCGCTGGTAGGAAAAGGAGCGCTTACTTCCAATGTGGGAGAAAAGGTAAGATTGTATATTGGCAATGGCGGCCCAAACCTTGTTTCATCCTTCCATGTGATAGGCGAAATATTTGATAAAGTACATACTGAAGCAGGAACATCTGTAAACAGAAACGTTCAAACAACGCTGATACCTGCCGGCGGCGCCACTATCGTAGATATGAAAACTGAAGTACCCGGTACTTATTTGCTGGTAGATCATTCCATTTTCAGGGCTTTTAATAAAGGAGCCATTGGCCAGTTAAAAGTGACAGGAAAAGAAGATCCTTCCATTTTTCATAAAATAAAATAACTTTTGAAAACGGACGGATCAACACCGTCCGTTTTTATTTGCACCATGAAAGCGCTAATCCTGTTTCTTAGTTTTACGATCCTCTTATTATCAGGCAGCTTGCCTGCCGGAAATGTGAAGATGGTTAAGATCTCCGGCGGTACCTATACTCCGTTCTTTAAGTTGCCGGGTACACCGCCTTTGCATTTAAGGCCTTACCTGATGGATGAAACAGCCGTAACCAATCGCCAGTTTCTTGATTTTGTGAAAGCCAATCCAAAATGGCAAAGAAGCAAGGTGAGCCGGTTATTTGCGGATACTAATTATTTAAAATATTGGGAGAGCGATCTTGTGATTGGTGAAAAAAACAAAGGTTTGTATAATAGCCCGGTTGTAAATATTTCATGGTTTGCTGCCAAAGCGTATGCTGAGTGGCAGGGCAAAAGACTGCCCACTGTAGCTGAATGGGAACATGCTGGACAAGCACCTCCGGCCGGAGGGACCGAAGAGAAACTCACTCAATACATTCTTGGTTGGTATCAAAAGCCTAATCCAAAAGTACTACCCAATGTGAGGTCAACTTTTAAAAACACTTACGGTTTGTACGATATGCACGGCCTTGTATGGGAATGGACCTTTGACTTTAATAGCTTTATAAAAAGTGGCGACAGCCGCGCAAATACAGAAGACGAATTAAAATTGTTTTGCGCCAGCAGTTCGCTATACGTCGACAATAAAGAAGATTATGCTTCCTTCCTCAGATATAGTTATAGGGGAAGCTTAAAAGGAAACTTCTGCATTGCCAATCTTGGCTTTCGTTGTGTAAAAGATCTTTAATTGAATGGTATGAAATCATTGATTTTTATTTTCGTATGCGCATTAGCGTTATTTAGTTGTAATAATGAACCTAAGTCGGCCTTTACAGGGACAATTGAAAATAACACAGCTCCTGTAGGCACCATTCCGGAAGAAAGTATCTATAATATATCAGACACTTTTACAACTCAGAATAAAAGAGAGATCGTTCTGAAAGACTTTGCCGGCAAACCGGTAGTACTTGGTATGATATTTACGCATTGCACGTATGCCTGCCCAAGGCTGACAGCAGACATTCAAAATATTGAAAAAGAATTGGGCCCGAATGCGAAAAATGTAAATTTTATTTTGATAAGTTTTGATACTGAACGCGACACACCCGCGCAATTGGAGAAATTTAAAAAAGAAATGAACCTCGACGATCGCTTTACTTTGCTTCATGGCAGCGAAGATGCCGTGCGCACCTTGTCAGTATTATTGAATATCCAGTTTCAGAAAAACTCAAATGGCGATTTTTCGCACAGCAACATCATTTCTGTATTAGACAAAAAAGGAAATCTTGCTTACCAAAAGGAAGGCATTCAGGCAGATCAAAAAGAGACAATAAAAAAGCTTAGCGCCTTAACCATGCAATAGCTCAGGCAGCTTCTGTTGCTTTTAAGAAGCCTGCTTCTGCCAGCTTTTCTGCTATCTGCACCGCATTGGTAGCAGCGCCTTTACGCAGATTATCACTCACAATCCAGCAATTGAGCGTTTTCGGATTGCTCTCATCACGGCGCAATCTGCCCACAAAAGTTTCATTCTTTTCATGCGCATTCAGCGGCATCGGATAAACAGCATTTTCCGGATCATCTTCCAAAACAATACCGGGCGCTTCAGAAAGAATCTGTTTCACTTCATTCAAATCAAAATCGTGTTCAAATTCAATATTTACACTTTCGCTATGTCCGCCCACAACAGGAATTCGTACACATGTAAATCCTGGAGAGCAGGTGAAACTGCGTTTCAGGGCTACGCGCCCAGGCGTATTTGTATACCATTGCGCACCCGGTGGAGTAATGACACCCATCCACGTGGTATCCGGAATGAACGGCGCCATCATGGTATTACCGAGAGGCGGATTGAAAGATGAAAACGGAAACTCTGTAAAATATGACAAGGCATACTACATAGCAGAGCAATATTTCTATGGTGCAAAAGGCCCTGATGGAAAATTAGAGCAGTACGAAACTGTTCAGAAAGCTGTGCAGGCAAAAGGTGATGCTATTAAGACATTAATGCCTGCTTACATTGTATTTAACGGCAGGGTTGGCTCGTTGGTGGGCAAAAATGCAATGACAGCAAAAGTGGGTGAGAAAGTTTTGTTCATCACTTCAGAGGCCAATAACGACAGCCGTTTCCACTTAATCGGTGGCCATGCAGATCTGTACTGGCCCGGAGGAAAATTTAATAATACACCCTTGACAGATTTTGAAACCTGGGCTGTGCCCGGCGGATCAGCCGCAGCTGCATTATATCAATTCAGGGAACCCGGCACTTACACTTTTGTAAATCATAATTTGATTGAAGCTGCAGTATTCGGTGCTGCCGGACAGGTGAAAGTAGAAGGTAAATGGGACAGCACTTACATGAAGCAAATTCAAAAACCATCGCCAATACAATAAGTAATAAATAGAAAAATAAGTACTCCTTTCAAAAGCACTTATTTTACATTTTTATAAATGCAAAGTTGCCAACCTTGTGAAGGTTGGCAACTTTTTTTGTGGGCTTCAATAACCTCAAATCGAATTTAAAACCGCCTGCTAAAGAACCATCACCTATACACATTCAATAAAAATGCATTCTCAAATTACAATAAGAAATATAGGTAAAAAGCTTTCTTATTACCATTCATTTTTTTTAAATTTAAATTTATAACCAAAAATATATTCTTATGAAATACCCCATTGCCCTTATCTTATTACTACTACTTTCAGCCGCAAGCTGTAAGAAAAATAAAAAAACAGATCCGCTACCGCCAGCTACTCAAACCGGAGCTAACACAATGGGCTGTTATGTGAATGGAGTAGCCTGGCTACCTAATACTGAACCCTTTGGAAGTATCCCGGGGTTGAAACCAATTAATGTAGATTTCTTGAATAATAAAAGCCAACTATTAATGACTTTTTATAGGAAAAAGAATCCGGATGATCAGACCTTAGAAATATTTATAAATGCATTCAATGGGGTTGGTATTTATATGATGGATTCCTCTTCAAAAATAATTGGAATTCCTGGAAGTTATGGGCCCTTGAATAACTATCAATATTTTGCAGATGATAAGATAAAAAAATCATTTGTCACTGATGAGAGCCATTTAGGAACTGTAACAATCACACTCTACGATTCAATAAAAAATATTGTTTCGGGTACTTTCCAATTTAAAGGAAACAATTTGAGGAATGTCACCGATTCAGTGGTTGTATCTGAAGGTCGGTTTGATGTTACACTTTATTAATTTTAAAACTATTAACTATGAAAAAAATACTACTTCTTATCACAATGTGGCTTGCCATCAGCAATACCAATGCTCAAACCAATCCTGTAACAGGAACTTACACTGAAGATGTAGATTCTTTATTCCAACACATGAACAAATCAGAAATCACCACTGGCATATTATACGATCGGGTTTTTCCTTTGTAGATATGCTTAATTAACAAATAGAATTATTAACTTACCATAAAAAATTGCACTTATGAAAAATAATATAATAGTACTTTTTATGATAACATCTCTTTTCGGTTGCTCAAAAGATAAACTTACCAAAGCAACACAAAAAGGCGCTAATACATTTTCCTGCAAAATAGACGGAAAAGTTTTTAAACCGTCAGAAAGTGGAGGCCTCTTTGGCTCACCGCCAATTACTGCGTACAATCTTCATTATAATGGTTTTACTTTATTGGCAAGCTTTTATGAAACAGATAACGGACAAATTCCTAAAGATGTCGTAATTAACCTTTATTATCTCCAATCAACAGGCACCTATGATTTAGGGGTTTACCCAAATGCGATATTTAGATATAGCTATGCCTATGGTCCCGAATATCACACAAATAATACTTATACAGGACAAGTAAATATCACCCGATGCGACACCATTAATAAAATTTATTCAGGTACCTTCTTTTTCAAGGCTATTGACGACAGTACCGGTAAAGTAGTGAACGTTACTGACGGAAGATTTGATGTTAAAGAATAATGGTTAATTTTTAAACAAATAAATTCTTATACTATGAAAAACAAAATTTTACTCTTTCTGAGCATCCTTGTAATTACAATGGGTGCCCGTTCTCAAAATATTCCTGGTAATTATATGGTTGCCCCCTAGGATACCATAAGCCTTTATCAGCAGAGCGCCGATCGGGTATTTATTTCATAGAAATTTCCGGAAATGGATTTAAGGAAAAGCATCAGTTGGTGATTCAAAAATAAAAAATGAATTACGTGAAAAGAGTACTCTGCCGGTATTTCCAGCTTCAATGTTAATAGAATTATATTGAATAGCAAAGTTGCCAACCTTGTGAAGGTTGGCAACTTTTTTTGTGGGCTTCTATAACCTTTTCTCACGCATGCTTCCAGACCCGTGCCCCGACGCTCCTAAAAACGTATTTTATTTTTTTACAAAAACAAATTAAAAGTGCTTTTGAAAGAAGCATTTAATTATTACCCTGCACCGATAAATTAGCATGTCATTCCACAAATCCCAATTCCAATAATTTCTCGGCTATCTGCACCGCATTGGTAGCAGCGCCTTTACGCAGATTATCACTCACAATCCAGCAATTGAGCGTATTCGGATTGCTTTCATCGCGCCGCAGCCTGCCTACAAATGTTTCATTCTTTTCGTGTGCGGTAAGTGGCATAGGATACACAGCATTCTCCGGGTCGTCCTGCAACACCACACCGGGAGAAGCGGCAAGCACTTCCCTGATAGCATTCAGGTCGAAATCTTTTTCAAATTCTATATTCACACTTTCACTGTGGCCGCCCATTACCGGTATGCGTACACAGGTAGCCGTTAGTCGGATATTTTCATCATTCAATATCTTTTTCGTTTCGTTCACCATTTTCATTTCTTCTTTGGTATAACCATTATCCAGAAACACATCAATATGCGGAATCGCATTCTTATCTATCGGGTATTTATAAGCCATTTCACCGGCAACATTATTCCGTTCATTTTCCATTTGTTGTACAGCCTTTACGCCTGTGCCGGTCACACTTTGATAGGTACTCACTACCACGCGGTTTATGCCATATTTTTTATGCAATGGATGCAATACAAGCACCATTTGAATAGTAGAACAATTCGGATTGGCGATGATTTTATCTTCAGCAGTCAGTTGATTGCCATTTACTTCAGGAACGATCAGTTTTTTGGCCGGGTCCATTCGCCAGGCTGATGAATTATCAATTACAGTAATTCCTGCTGCAGCGAATTTTGGAGCCCATTCCAAAGATGTGCTGCCACCTGCCGAAAACAGTGCAACCTGTGGCTGGGCGGCAATAGCATCCGAAGCTGATACGATCCTGTATTCTTTTCCTTTAAATGCAATCTTTTTCCCTATCGACTTTTCTGAAGCAACAGGAATTAATTCTGTAACCGGAAAATTTCTTTCTTCCAATACCTGGAGCATTTTACTTCCAACAAGGCCTGTAGCGCCTACTACTGCTACTTTCATTTTTATTTTTTTTGAGAATGCAAAGAAAGTGCAAAGTGCTATCTTTAACAACAACACTAACTGCATGTTTTCAAAAATTTATTTTTTGTGCTGCTTTTGGTTTACTTGTCTTGTATCTCAGGCACAGCTTTTCGATACATTTAGCGACGGCGAATTTTTGAAAGACCCGCAGTGGAAGGGTGATACTTCTTCTTTTATCATCAATGATAATTTGCAGTTGCAAAGCAATCGTTTTGAAGCAAACAGTACCTTTTATTTATCCACGCCTAACCACCTCGCTAATGAAGCGATGTGGCAGTTTTATGTACAAATGGATTTCAACCCATCTTCGGCTAACTATATAGATGTATGGCTGATAGCAGATGAGGAGCAACTAACTGCTGCAAACAACTCCGGTTATTTTGTAAGAATAGGTAATACGAGCGACAATATTTGTCTTTATAAAAAAGACAAAAATGGAAAGGAAATAAAATTGATCGAAGGCCGTCAAGGTCTTTTGAACCGTTCGGCAAACAGGTTGGTAGTAAAAGTGATTCGTACTGCGGGAAAATTCATTTTGTTGTGCGATGCTTCCGGCGCGGGACAAACATTCAGAAGTGAAGGGTCTTTTTTTGATGAAGCTATTCAATATGCCAATGCATTCGGCATCATTATCCGGCAGAGTACATCTTCCTTCTTTCAAAAGCACTTTTTTGACGATTTTTTAATAAAAGATTTTATAAAAAGCAAAGAGCCCCTAAATATTTCGAAGGTACTGGCCATCGATGCTCACACATTGGAAATCGTTTTTTCGGAAATAATTCAGCCGCAAACTATTTCTGCTGCTAATTTTTTTTCGAGCCATGATGGTTTTGCAGATGCGATCGAAATAGATGTATTAGACGGAAGAATTGTAAGAGCTCATTTTGATGCACCTTTTAAATCGGATCAAAACTATTTATTGACGATCTCCTCAGTAGCCGGAATTTTCGATGATGCTGTATTTGACATGCAGCATTCATTTCTTTATCACAAACCAATGCCGTATGATGTTGTTATTAATGAAATCTTTGCCGATCCGCAGCCGCAGGTAGGGCTTCCCGCTCAAAAGTTTTTTGAACTAAAAAACGTTTCTGCATTTCCTATTCAATTAAAGAATTGGACTGTCGGCGATGGAAATAATTTCGGTGTATTGCCTTCCATCCTATTAGAACCTGATAGTTTTTTAATCGTTTGTCCATCGAGTGGATTGAACAATTATTTACCGTTCGGAAACGCAATAGCATTGTCGCCATTTCCGACTCTTCTCGTTGCCGGAGGCACAATCATTTTATATGATGATGCAATGGCAGTTATCCATGCGGCAGAATACAATTTGAGCACTTATAAGCACGACCAAAAAAAAGACGGAGGCTATTCGTTAGAACTGATCAATCCACAATATGCATGCATTGGCGAAGAGAATTGGAAAGCCTCAGCCGATCCGATTGGCGGAACACCCGGAAGGCAAAACAGTGTACACAGTACAGAACCGTTGCATTACGATGTAAAACCTTTAGCCGCATACATCCGCGGGCCAGGTGAGCTGATATTACAATTTACGCATGGGCTGGATAGCGCCAATGCAGTTCAATCTGCTCAGTTAAGAATCGAACCCGAAATAAAAATGGTTGGAGCTACAGTAATGCCACCCTTTTTCAAAACTTTAAAATTGGATTTGGAAACCGATCTGCTTTCTGATATAATTTATACCATTTATTTTAAGAATTTAAAGGATTGCACCGGTGAAGGGATAGATAGCGGTTCACTTAGGTTCGGTATTTCAGCAGCACCCAAAGAAAGAGATATTGTCATTAATGAGATATTGTTTAACCCGAAAAAAGACGGTGTCGATTATGTTGAACTTTATAATAATAGTAAGAAGTTAATCGACTTGAGTGAACTGTTTATCGCTAACAGAAGCAGTACCGGCATTTTAGGCGCTATGCAAAAAATAAGCACCGATGGCAGGCTATTATTTCCGGAAGAAATCTTATTAATATCTGCGGATAAAAAGATCGTACAATCGCAATATTTCAGTCCGGATCCAAAAGTTTTTATTGATGTCAAGACAATGCCTTCCTTTCCAAATGAAAAAGGCACAGTTGTAATTCTGAACAGCGTTTCGGAAATAATAGACGAAGTAAATTATTCAGCAGGATGGCATTCGCCTATGATTAAAGATCCCAAAGGCGTATCGCTCGAAAGAATGCGATTGGATGGCCCGTCGGATCAGAGCAATTTCCATTCTGCTTCCTCTACGGTTGGCTATGGCACACCGGGTTACAAAAATTCGCAGGGCAATAGCCCCACCTTTACAGAAGAAGAAATAACCGTTTTTCCCAAAGTATTTTCTCCTGATGGCGATGGTATCGATGATCGGCTAACCATAGAATATCATTTCGCGTCACCGGGATTTATTACCAATATCAGAATATTTGATGCCATTGGAAAAGAAGTTTGTCATTTACAAAAAAACGCTTTGAGCGGACGCTCAGGTTTTTTCTATTGGGATGGCACAGATAATAAAGGGCAGAAATTGCCCCAGGGCGCATACCTTTTGGTTATAGAATGTTTTAGTAAAGAAGGCTTTACCAAAAAGATTAAAAAATCAGTAGTGCTTGCAAGAAAAAGATAACAGCATAACCATTTTTACGGTAAAAAATAGGGGAAATAGTGCTTTTGAAAGGAAAGAGGGAATGATAACCAGATAAAATATTTTTAACTTTTTGTTTTAATTAATGATTTATAGTTATTTTTATTCTGCGGTTTATGCAATATTCGCCATATTTATTTGCTTAAAAGCCGCAATTGCTTCACATTTTTTTAGAAAAAATCAGAGAAAATAGCAACTTTATTATAACTGCTTTAAATACATATTAACCTTTCAAAATTAAAATCAACATGCAAAAAGTTTTATTACTCCTCTGCAGTGTATTTTTTTGTCTGGGCATTTCTGCACAAGCGCCGGTAACCGTTTCCGGTAAAGTAAGTGCAAAAGATGGCTCACCGCTTCCGGCAAGCGTTATGGTAAAAGGTACCACGCGCGGAACAAGCACAGACGCAAAAGGAAACTTTACATTAGCGGATGTTCCGTCTAATGCTGTTTTAGTTTTTTCATCGGTAGGCTATAAAACAACCGAGGCAGCCGTAGATGGTAAATCTGTTGTAAATATCACCTTAGACTACGATGCGCAAGCATTAGATGAAATTATCACCGTAGCGTATGGAACTGTAAAAAAAGGAAGCTTTACAGGTTCGGCAGATGTAATAAATGCTGATGAAATAAAAAATACGCCTACCACTACATTTCAAAATGCAATCATTGGCAAGGCGCCCGGTGTGCAGGTTACAAGTGGATCCGGACAAGCTGGAAGCGTTACCAATATTCGCATACGAGGCATCGGTTCCATGAACGCTTCGAACGAGCCCTTATATGTAATTGATGGAGTGCCTGTAAATTCAGGCGATGCAGGACAGCTAAGCGATTATATTTATGCCACCAATAACGTTATGAATACGCTTAATCCAAATGATATCGAATCCATCACTATACTAAAAGATGCGGCCGCTTCAGCCCTATATGGCTCCCGTGCTGCCAATGGTGTTATTGTAATCAATACTAAAAAAGGGAAATTAGGCAAGCCCAAAATCAGTCTTAGCTCTTCAATAGGTTTCACTCCCTCATGGGCTACCGATAACTATGAAGCAGCCGGCGTGCAGGAGCAGGTAGATATGATGTATCAGGTATTTTGGGATTACAGAGTATCTAATGGCTGGAGCGAAGCGGATGCTAATGCCGATGCCTTAAACCGCTTGAATGGGAAATTTAAAAAGCATGGCTATTATTTTGAAACTGCAGGCACCGGCAGATATGAAAGGGTAAATATCAAAGGCATGACCGATGGTCAGGTAAATCGTGAAGGCAAGTATTTCGATTGGGAAAAAGCGTATTTCCGTACAGGCCAGTATCAAAACCACGATCTGTCGGTAAGTGGTGGTGATCAAAATACCAAATACTTCACTTCTTTAGCTTATACAAGAGATCAGAGCAGGATCAAAATAAACGATTTTGATAGGATTACAGGTCGTGTAAATCTTTCTCAAAAAATTGGAAAGCTATTAGACTTCTCTTCTAATGTAAGCATTGCTAAAAGCAAGCAAGAAGGATATAATGATACCAGAAACCTGGGTGGCAACTATTATTTGCAAACCAGAAATTTGCTTTGGCCGTTGTACTGGCCTACGGATTATAAAACCGGATTACCATGGACCGCTCGCTATGGAAGCTATGCGTACAATGGCTTATATTATGATAATGAATGGGAAAACAATTCTCAAACATTACGTATTTGGGCCAATGAAGCGCTTACGCTGCACCTGATTCCGGGCCTGGATATCAAATCTGTATTTTCTTACGACAACATCAATACAAAAGATCACCTGTATTACAGTCCCAACCATTACAATGGATCAAACGATAATGGAACTGTGGATGAAATGGTAACTAATGTAAACCGTTTGGTGAGTTCGAATACGATCAATTATGACAAAACTTTTGGCGACCACGACTTGAGTATTCTTGCAGGTTTTGAAGCTGAAAAGACGGTTACTGATTATACAAGAGCTTCCGGAAAGGATCTGCCTTCAAGTGCACTGCATACAGTAGCTACCGCCGGAACATTGGAATCCAATGCCTATTCCTGGGGCAACAATATGCTTTCGTATTTATCGAGGGTTGAATATAATTTCCAACAAAAATATTATGCATCTGCTTCCTTCCGGCGCGATGGTTCTTCAAAGTTGGGACCTGATACCCGCTGGGGTAATTTTTGGTCTGTAGCCGGTGCGTGGAGGATCAATAAAGAAAGCTTCTTAAGCAGCAATTCTAATATCAGCAACCTGCGTTTACGGGCATCTTACGGAGTAAACGGTACATTGCCGATTAACAACTACGGATGGAGATCGATGGTTGTTTATAATGATAAATATATGGATATGGCAGGCGGAAGCATTCAAACCGTTGCAGATCCTAATCTTACCTGGGAAACCAGTTATACCACTAATCTCGGTTTGGATTTCGGAATTCTTGATCAAAGAATATACGGTACTGTAGAATATTTTAACCGCAATTCTAAGAACCTTTTACAAGACGTTCCTATTTCTACCGTTACCGGTTTTTCTTCTACTTTAAAAAATGTGGGAGAGATCAATAACCATGGAGTTGAACTTTCGTTGGGCGGAGACATTGTTCGCAATTCTATCGTAAGATGGAGCGCTAATGTAAACGCATCTTTCATCAAATCGAAAGTGACCAAGTTATATGCAGGAGAAGGAGAAGATAAAGGACAAGACATCATTTGGTACGACCCAACCGGTGGCGACGACAGAGCGCAATTTATTTACCGTGAAGGCGAATCCACACTCTCTTTTTATGGATATGAATGGGCAGGCGTCGATCCGGATAACGGAAAAAACCGTTGGTACGTAAATGACCCGACCGATAAAACTTCCGGCGATTTTCAACTAAACGGCAGAGGAGCCACTTATGATTTTGACAATGCCAACTATATAATTTTAGGAAGCTCAATACCAAAAGTATTCGGCGGATTTTCTTCCGATGTAGAATATAAAAGCTTTGGCCTTTCTGTCAACTTCATTTACAAAATTGGAGGCTACATTTATGATGGAGCTTATAAAGATGTAGCGGATGATGGTTACTATTGGGAAAGGATAAGAGCTCAGAGCGAGTGGGACAACATGTGGACCGACAGCCATAAAGACGGATCACTTCCTCAATTGAGCGGAAATGACCTTACCGATCCTCAGCAATACAGCAGCCGTCAAATGACAGACGCTTCTTTTTTACGGTTAAAAAATATTACTTTATCCTACAGCCTTCCTACCAATTTGATCAACAGAATAGGCATTAATTCAGTAAGAATTCACGCCACAGCATCTAACCTCTTAACGTTTTCAAAATACAAAGAGGCAGATCCTGAAGTAAATAATTACGGAACAAGAGGCTGGGAAACTCCTTATGGAAAGACCTTCTCATTTGGAATCGATTTGAATTTTTAACCGAAACCGCAAAAACTTATTAAAATGAAACAAATAAAAATATTCTTAGCTACAGCCTTAATCCTCTCAATGGTGGGCTGCTCGAAAGATTTTTTAGACGTGCCACCAACGAATGCCGGTGATGCAAGCGAATCCATTCAAACAGCATCTGATGCCAATCGGATGATGATCGGATTGATGGCAAACATGACATCCTCTGCCTACTATGGCCGAAATATGTTTATGTATGCTGATGCCAAAGGCGGCGACCTTACTATCGCTTCTGCCGGTCGCGGGCTCGATGGTTTGTATACTTTCAATCATTCTCCATCCGTAGGGTCCTATTCAGGATATTGGAGCCAAATTTATCATTGCATCCTTCAGGCAAATAATATTATTTCGTCGATTGAAGAACTAAAATCAAATGGAAGTACAGAAAATTTTGACAAATATCTTGGACAGGCACTAACCGCGCGCGCTTTGATGTATTTTGATCTGGTAAGGCTTTATGGCAAGCCCTATAATATGGACAAAACTGCCTTTGGCGTACCAAATATTACAGAGCCTTTGGTAGCAAGTGCACAACCATTGAGAGCTACCGTAGAACAGAATTATAATCAAATATTAGATGACCTGGTTGCCGCGGCTCCATTACTTCCAAAAACAAAAACTAACGGATTCATTAATTATTATGCAAACCTGGCACTACAGGCTCGCGTTAATCTATACATGGGACAAAATGCAGCAGCGCTGACAGCCGCTAAAACTATCATAGATGACCATGTTTACAAACTTTACGAAAATTCAGAGTGGGTAGATTCATGGACAAAACAATTTGGTTCAGAATCTATATTTGAAATTTCTATGGACCCTGTCAATGATCTGGGAACGGCCAGTTTGGGTTTTTATTTAAGAAGAAAAGGACATGGAAGCTCAGCAGCCGCAGGATGGTTTATGGCAAGTGATTACTTTTTAAACAGACTTGGCCAGGATCCTAATGATGTAAGATGGGGTATAATGAGCTACGACGAAATCAGCTCTACACATAGAGGTGCTTTGTATAAATACAGCGGATCTGTAAATCTGGATGGTGATGGAAAAGGTAATTCATCGGCAGTGAATATTAAAGTCATCCGCCTTTCAGAAATATATCTGATCGCAGCAGAAGCAGCCCTGCCAACCGATAAGGATGCTGCAGCCACTTATCTGAACGCTATAAGAAAAAGATCACCGGGATTGGCGTCTGCTACCGCCTCTACCATCACTCTTGATATGATCTTAGATGAAAGAAGTAAAGAGCTTATTGGCGAAGGGCAGAGATTTTTTGACATGATACGGCTCAACAAATCGATAACTTATAACGACGAACTTGGATCTGTACCAAACAGCCACAGGCCTAAAACCATCGATCGTTCTTTTTCTAAAATCATTTTGCCAATTTCGCAAGATGAAATCAATGCCAATCCGGGATTGAAAGCGCAACAAAACCCCGGTTATTAATAACGGTACTTTACTGAGATTTTAATTTGTTAATGGCAGCCACTTCAACGGCTGCCATTTTTTTCCCTTTCAAAAGCACTTTTTTTAAACATTTAAAAAAAATCTTTCAAGCTATTAAAGGGTTGCCTAATTGTGGTTTGAATGTTGTTTCATTTGCTCTCAAATGAAACCGTATGAAATTGGATTATCTCGATTTAATTCCTGTGCAGCGAGAGGGAAAAGAAATCATTACAGATGCTATTGCAAAGTGTGAGCATGAGCAGGATGCTATACAACGGTACATGGCCGCGAAATCAAATCTTTTAAACGTAAATGGCTGGCACGAACTTGCCGGCATTATCAGCGCGCAATTTCATGTGGTAGATGAGGAAAACAAAGACGCCGATCGTGAAGTGCAGAAAGGAGATTATATCAAAATAGACATTCCCGGACCGGGAAGCTCCGCGGGCGATGGTTATGATTGGGTGTATGTAGAAGCGTTTAAAGAGCTGGTGCTTGAAAATAATATTCAGAGCATAGGCTTCAGAGTAAGGCCTACAAAAAATCCGACAAATAAAGAAGAAGGAATCGCTCATTTTTACGACGAGGATGCCACCAGCACCTTTATGGTCACCCGCGATGGCGCTTCGGTGTACGTGTACATCATAGATCGTAATCTGAAACCCAATAAAGATGCGGCTTCGCTAATAGACAAGATAAGAGATACAAGCGCGGGTATTGGAGCTATCGGATTATTTTCCAAAATTCAATGGCAGAATCTTGCTGATGGTATTTTGAAAAAGACGGAAAAATAAATCAAATTTTTACCCGAAATTTCAAAAATTCGGAATAATCGGTTCCCACCACTTCATATCCTTCAGGCACTTCACTGCCCAGGCTATGATAAGTAACCAATCTTGTTCCTGACGGACGTTTCATCAATTTCTTGTACAAAAACAAATTGTAATAATCGTAAAGCTTTTCGGAGTAAGAAACGCTATAATCGATCTTTTGCGTACCCGGCAGGTTTTCGTAAAAAGAGTTGTAAAAATAAAAGTGATCGTATGGTTCAAAATCAGCTTCCGTAATATTTTGAGCAAGGAATTTTACATTTTCTATTTTTAGGCGCGCTTTCATTTCATCACATAATAAAACCAATTCTTCCCTTTGCTCTACACCCGTCCATTGTACATGCGGATAAAGATGGGCTGCTATCAGGCAAAATTTTCCTGATCCGCTTCCAATATCCAATACTTTAGCGCCGGAATGCGTGGCCAAAAAGGCTGCTGCTTTTTTAACCACATCTACGGGCGTCCAATGCCTTGCAGCCACTGCTTTAATGGGATCAGGATATAAAGCGTTAAACGCTTCATCATTGTCGAGGATATTTTTATCGGACATGTTTTTCAGCGGCTGTGTCATAGCTCTCTTTGCAAAAAATTTACCGAAGTACTTTAAGTTTTACCGCTTCTATTCGTGTATCGCCTACGGTAACAATATCAAATTGATAATCGTCTATGATAATTCTATCGCGCTGCCGCGGTATAGCTCCGTGTTGATTAATAATATAACCGCTAAGCGTTTCTGCTTCCTCATTTTTCCGAAAGGTAAGTTTGTATTTTTCTTGCAGATAATTTAATTCAAGCCTGCCGCTAAGCAAGTATTCGCCCTGCGAAATTTGCTTATCGATAAATTCTTCTTTTACATCGTACTCATCGTATATATCACCAAAAATTTCTTCTAAAAGATCTTCCATGGTAACAATACCTGCTGTACCTCCGAATTCATCGATAACCCACGCTATGCTTTTGCGTTCTGCCGAAAATTTATTGATCAGGTCGGTGGCATTCATGCTTTGCGGCACTATAGGAATAGGTAATAGCATGGCATTAATATCAACCGGATTTTTAAAAAGATCTAATTGATGTACATATCCCTGAATGTTATCGATGCTATTTTCATATACTACCAGTTTGCTCAACTTGGTATCGCTGAAAACTTTTATAAGATCGTCGATAGATGTGTGCTTTTCTACTGCTACGATTTCTTTTCTGGGTACAAGGCAATTTCTTACTTTGGTTTCGGAGAGCGTAAGAATATTTTCAAATATTTCATTATTCATCTCTACTTTATCATCCGATTCAGAGGAACGTATTTGCTGAATAAAAATGTCAATATCCATTCGTGAAAAAACTTCATTCTTTGCATTCAGTTTTACATTCAAAATGTATTTTAAAATCCACTCGCTGGCTCTTACAAGATATACCGCCAACCAGGTAAAAGAAGAAAACAAAACCGAAACTAAGAACGCGATGAATCCGCTGCCCAATACAGGTGTAGGCCGTGCATGAAATAGAGCCCTGAAAACTGCTTCTACAATTAATAGACTGGCCGATGCAGCTACAACAGTCGCTGCCAACTGAACATAAATGTTGTCGATGCGCCAATACGTCCACACTGTTTGCAATACAGCCCACCATAATAATCCAAAACCTGCAAGTAAGAGGTTAAAAACGAGCAACGAAGTAGATACAAACCGCGCGGGCTTTTCAAAATAAGCTGACCAAATACGGCCACTGTATTTATTCTGCTTTTTCTTTAGCTCGATAGACAAACGACTGGCAGAAAAGTAAGCCAGCTCCAAACCGCTCAAAAATGAAAGAATAAGTCCGATAATTACAAGGGCAATGATAAGCGCATTCAACTCCATAGAGCAAATGTATTATTTTGGCCTGAAGCTACGGCGTTTGCAGGAATTCACCGATTATTTTATCCGCTTCGGCACAGGCCTGTTCAAAATCGTTGTTAATAATAATATTTTCAAAATGCCCGCGAAAAGTCATTTCGTAAGATGACTTATCAAGCCGCGCGCTCAGCGATTCAGGAGTTTCAGATCCGCGGCTGAGCAAACGCTCACGCAGCGCATCTAACGATGGTGCTTGTACGAAAACTGAAATGGTATTTACAGGATATTGCTGCTGCACATGAATGGCACCATGAACATCCAGATCAAGCACCGGCACTTTCCCTTTTTCCCAAATGCGTGAAAGCTCTGACTTTAGTGTGCCATAATATTTGTCTTTATACACCATCTCCCACTCCAAAAATTCCTTTTTATGAATCTTTTCTTTGAAATTTTCCGGACTTAAAAAATAATAATCGACCCCATCCTTTTCTTCCTTCCGAGGCGCGCGCGTGGTGGCAGAAACAGAAAACTCCAACTGCGGAAATTTTTTCAGCAGGTGACGCACAATGGAAGTTTTTCCAGATCCGGACGGAGCGGTAATGAGGATGATCTTATTGTATATTTTGGTCATGATCTTTTTTTAAAAAAACAGCAATAAAGTGCTTTTGAAACACCTGATTTATTTTCTTATGATATCAGCACCGAGTGATCTTAAGCGCTTGTCAATATTTTGATAGCCTCTGTCAATTTGTTCAATGTTTTGAATAGTACTTTTTCCTTCGGCACTCAAGGCAGCGATCAGCAATGCAACGCCCGCGCGTATATCGGGGCTTGTCATTGAAATACCGCGCAACGGCACCTTACGCCCGAGGCCTACCACCACTGCCCTGTGAGGATCGCAAAGCACGATATGCGCTCCCATTTCGATGATCTTATCTACAAAAAACAATCTGCTTTCAAACATTTTCTGATGGATCAATACACTGCCTCTGGCCTGAGTAGCCACCACCAGTAAAATACTCAACAAATCAGGCGTAAGCCCGGGCCAGGGATGATCGCTGATGGTAAGCATCGAACCATCAAGGTAGGATTGAATTTCATAAATTTCCTGTGTCGGTATATAAATATCATCACCACTCATTTCCATTCGGATGCCCAACTGGCCGAAGCGCTCAGGAATAACACCAAGGTGCGCGATGCCCGCATTTTTGATGGTTATTTCACTCTGTGTCATGGCTGCGAGCCCGATGAATGATCCCACTTCAATCATGTCGGGCAGCAGTGTATGGGTAGTTCCTTTTAATTTCTTTACACCTTTAATAGTAAGCAGATTGCTTCCGATGCCCGAAATTTTGGCGCCCATTGTGTTAAGCATGTTGCACAATTGCTGAATATAAGGCTCGCAGGCTGCATTATAAATAGTGGTAACACCTGCTGCCAGAACCGCCGCCATCAATAGGTTTGCGGTACCGGTAACACTTGGTTCATCCAATAAAAGATAAGTGCCCTTCAACCCTTTTGTTTGCAGATGAAAAAAATATTCATCATTATTAAAGTCGAACTGAGCGCCCATTTTTTCAAAATTGGTGATATGGGTATCTAATCTCCTTCTTCCGATCTTATCACCACCGGGCTTGGGAACATAAGCATTTTTGAACCTGCCAAGAAGCGGCCCTGCCAGCATTACGCTTCCTCTTAGTCTGCCCATTTTTTTCTTAAACTCAGGTGAAGCAAGGTAATCCAACTTTATTTCATCAGCCTGTAAGGTGCATGTATGACTGCCCGTGCGGGTAACCTTTACGCCGATATCATGTAATAATTCAATTTGGAGATTGACATCAAGAATGTCAGGAATGTTTTTGATGGTTACAGGTTCAGATGTAAGCAGTGCTGCAGAAATGATCTGAAGCGCTTCATTTTTTGCGCCTTGCGGCTCTATCGCTCCTTTTAATTTTTTGCCACCTGTTACTTCAAATACTCCCATTGATTTAAAAGAATAATAAACCCCGGCTTTTACCAGGGTTTTAAATTAGGCTTGATCAAAATGATCAATATTTTTTCTTACCAAATTTCCGGTTGCGGCCGCCATTGTTATTGCGGTTGTTCCTGGAAAAGTTTTTACGGTTGTTTTTTCCGATGTTGCTCACAAAGTCTTCCCTGCTTGCCGATGCGCGATGCTTGATAAATGGCCTTGTATCAAATTCAAGTTCGCCATTGGTAAGCGAAGCAAGCTCCGACTGGATACTATCATCGTGCACCAATTCTTTGTGCCAGTTGCTGTAAGTGAGTTTCATGTAGTAAGCAATCGCATTGGCCAATCCCTGCTTTTTTTCTTCATCCTTTTCATGCATCGCTTTATCAATCAGGTTTTCTATGTTTTTGCCAAGGTGATTATATTTGGGATGTCTTTTCGGATAAGGAATATTATCCGGCTTTTCCATATAATCTTCTTTGCTGGGCTTCGGATAAGGGCTATCCACTTCCAGTTTGAAATCACTGATCAGATAAAGATGATCCCATAATTTATGCTTATAATCTTCTACTGCTTTTACCTGCGGGTTTAAAAAACCCATTAATTCGATAAGCGCATGCGCATTTTTGGTTCGCTTATCTCTGTCTTCGATGGTGAGAATATATTTTACCATTTTCTGGATATGCCGGCCATATTCTTTTATAACCAGTGCACTTCGGGTGGTATTATACTCCATCGGTTCTGTATTTTCCATGCGGCAAAAGTATTGTTTATTATTTAAAATTTTTGTTGCCAAAGCCTTTGTTTATAATATTTTTCAGCAGATAAAGGCAGCTATTGTAACAGAAAATCGCGTTTTAAACCGCGGCATTTATCTGGCAGACGGGCACTTGTAAGATGTAAGGTTAATGGATATTCCAAGTTCTGCCAAGGCATAGGAATCCTTTTGCTTGCTCCATCCTCTTTGACGCCCTTCTACGCCAATCACCGGGCCTATTTCGTACGATCTGTCCTGTAGCAAACCGGCCACATTATTTCCACCCGTAGAAGATGGAAATTTATCTATTCCTACATAGGTGGTACTTACATCATCCAGATAGTCAGTATTAGTAAATCTGTATCCTACTTCAAAAGAAACATTTACCCTGGATGTAATTGCATATTTAAATCCAAAACCTATCGGGAAGCAAATAGCCATAGTACTATAAGGTTTTCTGTCTTCATAAAAAGTTTGCCCTTCGGTATGCAATGGACGCAGATAATATTTTTCACCATTAAGCATGGCATACGGATCATAACTAAGAACCCCTACACCAATGGATGCATAAGGGGTGAAAGCGTGATTAGGGTCGGTGGGAATGAATTTAAAAAAATTAAAATCGCCCTGAACAGCCAATTCAAAAATGTTTGTATTAAAACTCAGATTTCTGCGTTGCTGAAAATCGTTGGAATTGTATCTGTCGCTATATCCAAGTTGGGCAAAATGCCCGGAAATACGGGCGGAGATATAGTTTCCGAATTGCCTTCTGAAAAAACCGCCGATAGCCAGCTTTGGCCTGTTCAAGCGCATTTGATTATTCAAATCGCCAAAATAGTGTGCCACCCCACCGGTGATACCAAATTCGGCCTCCTGCACATATTCATATTGTTCCATTTGAGCCTGAGAACGAATGGAAAAAAGAAAACACAATAAAAAAACCGGAAAAATCTTTTTCATCGGGTGTAATAATTCACTGAAAACAGTGATCGGATTTCTGTTACTTTTTAAGAACGCTAAAATTAGGATTTAATTCCTTTTATCCAATCCCCAGCTAAGTTTATTTCTTAAAGTTTGCAAAAAATTATTCTCGTTCAACCGTACCAGGTTGATGTGAAACACTTCCTTTCTCACGGCGAGAAGCGCTTCGATAGGTGCAATTTCCCTGCGGCTGTCGAGTGTGCATTGAAAGCCATCGGTTCTTCCTTCCACTTCAAAAGAAATTACCGAAGTATCCGGCACCACAAGTGGGCGCACATTTAAGTTGTGTGGAGAAACGGGCGTTATCACAAAACTTCCGCTATCAGGAAAAAGGATGGGCCCGTTGCAACTTAAAGAATACCCTGTAGATCCGGTGGGTGTGGCCACGATCAATCCATCAGCCCAATAAGTGTTGAGAAATTCTCCATTCAGATACGTATGTATTTTAATCATTGGAGAAGTGTCTTTTTTATGAATGGCGAATTCATTCAATCCAAAAGCCACTCCGCCGAAAAGCGGCATGTTGGCATCAAGGTGCACAAGTGTTCTTTTATCCAAAACAAAAGTTCGTTGAACCAATGATTTAATAGCAGAATGAATTTCACTTTTTCCGATATTGGCCAGAAAACCTAATCTCCCATAATTCACGCCCAGCACAGGTATTCCCCGGTTTGCCACATAGGTGATGGCATCCAAAAGCGTTCCGTCGCCGCCAAGACTGATCATAAAATCTATATCCTCAAGATCATCGGGTTTATTGAAGGTGCCATAATTTTTCTGAATGGAAATAGTGGTATAAAACAGGTTAAAAAAATCCTGATGTATCACAGGTTCAATATCATACCTGTAAAATTCTTCAAGCAATAACTTCAAGCCTTCCATTTGGTCCGAATCCAGGCTTCTGCTATAAATGGCTATCCGCATTGACAAAACGTTTAATTATTGGCCAGATCAAGCTGTAAAATTAGTTTGTTTTAATCGAATGATCCGCTCTGCCGAAGGGGCTGCTGTCAAAAGCACTTATTTCCGATTTTTTTAAAAAAATTATTTGTGCAGGTAAATGCCTCCGTTACCCAGTCTGTTGACACTAAATTCTATTTTAATGGCAATATCGTAAAGCGTCACAATATCCAATCCGAAACCTCCACTGTATTGAAGTTTGTTTCCGAGCATTGATTGGCGTTTACTGTATGCATAACCGGCATCTCCGTATATTTTAGCGTATAGGGTAAAAGGTATTTTACTGTAATTTTTTGAGTTTAAAAAAGTGGGTACTTCAAAGGAAACCAATTTCTTTTTTAGATCTAACGAGCTAAGGCCAAAAGCCGAACCATCAATCACATAATATTCAAGGCCCCGGATATAATTATCACCATAACCCAATAACCGCTGATTGTAATAAGGCTGCTCAAAAGGCAGCTTTACCTCTGCGGCCAGCCGCATTTCGGTAAACCAATTTTTACCCAAAGGCAAATAATATCTCATATCAGCACCTACACTTAACATATCCATTTCGCCATTCCATCCAAAACCACGTTTGGTGGCGCTCACCTGCATAGTATAGCCTTCGAGGGGATACATTACATTATCTACATCATCATATCTGAATTTGTAATTCACTTCAGGATAAAAGATCTTGTTTTTGCTACCCCCAAAAAAATCTGCATTGTAATAATTAGAAATACTATCTGCTATCCATGAGCCGTGTAATGAGAGTGTAAGCCATTCACGTTTTTTAATTTTTTTTCGCGACAACACACCTACAGATGCAAACCATTCTTTGCGCTGGTTGTGACCGGACTGGTGGTACAATAATTTATTTTGACCGGAACTGATGTAAGGAATTTCTTTTGAAGCTAATATGCCACCGGCAAAACGAAGGCGTGCCGTAAGATCTTTATTAATATAGGGTGTGGTATATTCCAGGGCTAATTGGCGGTTGAATCCGGCCACAGCTTTTATTTCCAATTTGTCATTTCGTCCGGTAAGGTTTTCCTGCAGAAAAAAAATACCATAACTCAATCTTTTTAAATCGGCATGATAGGTATGCAGCCACACATTCAGCGAGCGGTCGGCAAGTTCTACATAGGGAAAAGGAAATGTATACCAACGTTCTTTTAATTCTATAAGAATATAGAGCCGGTCAGGCTCAATAAGTTGAGGCACCACATTTACAGAAATAAATAATTTGGTGTTGTAAATATTCTCTTTGGCTTTGGTAATTAATTGAGGTATCGCATTTTTGTTTATAGTATCATTTACTTTCACAGGCATTTCGCGAAGAATGATATAATCTTTCGTTTTATTATTTCCCACCAGAATGATTTTTTGAATCACTGCTGTAGAATCACTCTGCGCCCTCAGATGGTTACAACAAAGGATAGCGAAAAAAAACAATAAACATTTGAAGTTCTGTGCGATCATCAAACCGGCTAAAGAGGGTTAAATGCCAAGATAGTGCATGAGGTTGAAATAATTATCCTCAAGTTCGGTTTCCAAAAGATCTTCACCGGAAGAATAAAGCACTTTATAATTGTACCGTTCCAGGTTTGCGAGAATAGTTGAAACTTCTTTTTTGTCAATTCCGATCGTTACTTCCATCACCTCCGAAGCCGCTATGGGTGATATATTATAATGTAATATGGTAGCTCCATTGCTTTCCATAATTGTATTGATCTCAGACAAGATCAGTTTTGATTTTTCAATTTCCAGTACGATAAGCGCTCCATATTCACCGGCGCCACTGAAATTGCCAAGCGCATTTACAAGATCAAGTTGTGTGATGCTTCCCAGGTATTCTCCCTGGTCTCCTGTCACAGGAATTACATTCGTCCGGTAAAGGTTTGCCACAATTACACCGCGCAAAAAATGAACAGATCCATTTACAGAAGCTGGCAAAAAATCCTGAACCACGGCATGAAGTGTTTCATTTTTATCGGCATGACTTAATACTTTATCACTTACCAATCCTTTGAAAGCGCCATCCATAATCACGGGCAGATGGTTGCATTTCTGCGCTTCCATTTGTTTGAGTGCACTTTTTATAGTGTCATCCAATTGAAGTGGTTGGAGTTGCTTATCTATTAATTGTAAAGCGGTCATATCGGGCAGATTATAAATGAAAAGATCGGGCTGCACAAATCCTTACTGATCGAAAGACAAATAAAAACCTTAAACTGTTGCGTGTGACTTTAGTTTGGACAAAAACCCACTCAATATTTTATTAAACTCATCAGGCACTTCCATCATTGGTGCATGTCCGCATTTGTCGATAAAATGCAATTCGCTGTTCGGTATCAGTTTATTAAACTCCCTCGCTACAAAAGGGGGCGTAATGGTATCATTATTTCCCCAGATCAGGCAGGTAGGCTGCTGTATCTGATTCAACTCTTCACCCAGGTTATTACGGATTGCACTCTTTGCCAATGCAATAATTTTAATCACTTTTAACCTGTTGTTGGTTATTTCAAAGCATTCGTTTACCAGTTCTTCTGTGGCCATTTTAGGATCGTAAAAGGTGAGTTCTGTTTTTTTCCGGATGTATTCTTTATCACCTCTTTTAGGATAACTGTCGCCCATTCCACTTTCAAAAAGGCCGGAACTGCCTGTAAGAATCAATGATTTTATTTTTTCGGGATGTTTTAAAATATGAACCAACGCCACATGGCCGCCAAGAGAGTTCCCAAGCAAATGAATATTTTCATAACCACGATGATCGATAAACTTCCTTACAAACTTCGCAAGGCCACCCACTGTGGTGTGTAAAAGATCAAGATCAAAAAGCGGAAGCAATGGAACTACTACCTTATATGTTGACCTGAAATATTCAACCAGGTGTTCAAAATTGCTTAACGCTCCAAAAAGCCCATGCAACAATACCAGGGGTTCGCCCTCTCCCTCTTCCAGAAATTTATATTTACCATCTTGCTGTACCTGATATTCCATGTTATGATTTTTCACCCTTTGATTTAACGGTGTTGGATGCTAAAATAATTGTTTCTAATTAAAAATCTTACAATTAATATTCAACCTGCCATAGAAGTCATCACAATTTTTGTCCCACTTTTTCAAAAAACATTTGCAGTTCGGCAAACATATTTTTGAAAAAAGGTAAAATTTTTCCCAGCCATTCCACCATTTGCGGCCCTACCGGACTTATAATCCGGTAAACGAATGATGTCTTTGCCATTTCTTCATTAAGTACAGATGCCTTCACGGCAAAAAACAACACTATACTGAAGATAAAAATGTAAATAAGTACAAAAAGTACTACACCGGCCAGCCTGTCGAGCATACCCATCATCGAAATACGGGCCATTGTTTTAAGAAGCCTTGCTCCAAGGTTTACCAATATGACAACGGCAATAAAAACGATCAGGAAGGAAATGACAGGAATCCATCTGCCCGATGCTGCTGCATCATTTTCAAAATAGCGGGCAGCTACTACTGAAAGTTTTAATGCAGCAGCCAGCCCTATGAAATAAGCAAGAAATGAAAATATACCTACGATAAATCCACGGGTAAATCCTTTAAAGATGGCGTATGCCATAGCGATAAAGAACAAAGTATCTATAAGCACAGTAAAATTTTGTCAAACCTTATTAGTCACGATCCCGACAATAATTCCTTTACTACAGATGCAATCGTTTTTCCATCGGCTTTTCCTGCCAGTTGCTTATTGGCTGCGCCCATTACCTTTCCCATGTCAGCCATAGAACCGGCGCCTGTATCTGTTACTATTTTTTTAACCGCTGCCCGGATTTCATCTTCCGACATTTGCGCCGGTAGAAATTGCTCTATAACCGCAATTTCCTCTTTTTCCCTTGCAGCAAGATCTTCACGCGACTGCTTTTCATAAATATCCAGCGAATCTTTCCGCTGCTTCACCATCTTTTGAAGCATTTTTATTTCTTCATCTTCCGAGATGGTACCGCTGAATCCTTCGGATGTTTTCGCATTAAGAATAGCGGATTTAATCGCACGCAAACTTCTTAACCTTACCTCATCACGATTCAGCATTGCTTGTTTAATACCTTCTGCTACCTGCTGTTCTAAACTCATAATATATTTTTTAGAAATACAAATTTACAAAACCTTAAACGCTCCAAACCCTAAACTTCCCTCAACCGCTCACCCATTCTTCTTCTGCTCCGCTTCTTCAAACTTTTTATGAAACGCGTTGGCAAACTTTTTAATGTCATTTTTCAATTCTGCATTTCCGGTAGCACGTTCAAAAGTATCACCCATAGTGAACAATACCTGGTAAAAAAAATCTGCCATTTCATCCATCATCATATCTTTTGTCCAAAGGTCGATGCGAAGCGCTGACTTATCTTTTGCATCCCAAAAGGCTAGCAACATTGCTTTCGCCTCCTGTAATTCATGAGCTGAACTATCTGTGGCATTCCATTTTATCTGGTGCGGCACTTTATCATCGTCAAGTTTTACCGCAATATGTATTTGTGATTCTTTCATGGGCGCAAAAGTAACGCAAAGCGTACAAGGCAGAAAAATGAATAAGCAGAATTATATTCGTAATTATGTATGATTGCAAATATTACAGGAGATCTTGTACAATCTGCCAAATCGCCCACAGATATGTGGATGGCCGTTTTACGGCGCTTCCTTAATAAACAGGGCAAGGCAGCCAAAGAGCTGGGATATTTACCGGAATTAAATATCAATAACCCTGAATGCAATTCAGGGATCACCCCGGCAACACTCCACCAACCCTGAAAGGGTTGAACATCATAAATCATTTTCCAAAATCACCGAATAAGTGCTTTTGACGGATGCAATCCAGATTCATTTGAGAACTCAGCACAACCACGGGAAAACCATCCCAATGATTTCGCAATCATAAGCCCCCTCGCTTATTATGTTTATTTTTGGTTCTATTCTTGTTTGAAAAATGTATCTGAATTCTTAATCATAAATCATCAAAAAAATGAACAAACCTCTTATTTTAACACGCAATCTCTTTATGGGCTTATTGCTCACAAGCTTTATTGCCTGCAACAGCTCATCTACAGAAAAAGAAACAGACGCGCACGATCATGATCACATGGTAATGTCCGACAGCACTACAAAAACTGATGTAAAAGGCCCGGTTTCCATTCAGCAATCCGCTGTAGCAGAATTAAAAGGTACTTACGAAGACACTACTGTTAGCGGTTCCGCAAAATTCACCACCGAAAGTGATGGCCGCGTAAAAATGATATTAAACATTGAGGTGCCATCCAAAGCCAACAAATCTGTGGCAGTGCATATTCATGAAAACGGCGAATGTGGCGACCATGGAAATGCAGCCGGTGGCCACTGGAATCCTACCAACGAACAGCATGGCAAATGGGGCGACGCGCACTTCCACCGTGGTGATATCGGTAATGTAAAACTGGATGCAAACGGAAAAGGTACCCTCGAACTGACCACAGATTTGTGGCAACTTGGCGGCGATGAAACCAGAAACATTCTCGGCAGATCAATCATTGTACATGGAGGCGTAGACGATTTTGTTTCTCAACCTTCAGGCAATGCAGGAACCCGGATCGGATGTGGTGTTATTAAATAAAAAAACATACAGGTAAAGAGTGCCCGACCCACTCTTTACCTTTTTTCAAATGCTTACTTAAATGAAAATACCGATGAAAATATTTATAGTTCTTTTAATCCATTCATTTCTGATCAGCAGTTGCAACACCGGTTCACATTTACCCGATCCCGTGATAGTGGATCTGCCTGAAATGGGCAGCATAGATAGTTCGCTTATTAACCAGGAAGGAATGGCTTACGACCTTTCGCATCCTGATAAAGAATGGAAGCTTCCGAAAGAATTAAAGGAAGTGTCAGGAAACACTTTTATTGATGAGAATCATATTCTGTTGATCGAAGATTCAAAACCCAACCTTTATTTGTTCAACACAAAAAACGGAAAAGTAGAAAAAACAATCACATTTGCTAAACAGGAAAAAGGGCAGTTTGATATTGAAGATGTAACCCTTGTTGGTGATATTGTGTATGCCCTGCAAAGTCACGGACGTATTTATAAGATTGAAAACTGGAAAAGCAATCCTAAAGTAACAGAGATCAAAACTTTCCTTTCAGAAAAAAATGATGTCGAAGGTATTTGTTATGATAAGGATAATAACAGGCTGTTATTGGCATGCAAAGGACATTCGGGTGTAAAAGATGCAGACAAACACACGAAGGCGGTTTATGCATTTGATCTGAAAACAGAAAAGTTGGTTGAAAAACCTGTACTTGTTTTTAAGCCTGAAGATTTTAAGGCAATCATTTCGCGTGAGCTAAGATTTAATCCATCTGCTATAGGCGTGAATCCTGCAACGAAAGAATGGTATTTGCTAAGCACGCTCGACAACAAAGGCATGGTCATATTTGATACACACGGAAAATTAAAAGCCTACCAGGCAATCAATGAAGATCTAATGCCGCAGCCCGAGGGCCTGTGTTTCGCTCCAGACGGCACTTTGTATCTATCTTCAGAGGCAGCAAAAGAGGATAATGGAAAAATATTCCGGTTCAATAAAAAATAGCTCCTTCAAAAGCACTTTTTCCGGGAAAAAATAAAATTATTTTTCCTCATTCAGGTCCGACAAAATGTGGTTCACATTGCTTTCTGTCTGCGTAAGTTTTCCCTGGCAGATTTTTATTAATTCAGCGGCTTTTTCCACTTTCGCTGCCAGTACATCCACGCTTATATCGCCACTTTCAATTTCTTCTACTATTTGCTGCAACTGCCCGAAGGCTTCGGTATAATTGATCTCGCTCATTTTTTATTTTTTATTTTTTACTGATAAAATTTTACTTTTTAATTCCCCGTCTGCTAACCTGGTGACTATTACATCGCCGGTTGCTGCATCGCTGATGGTTTTAACGGATTTACCATTCACTAAGGTAATTGAATACCCCCGCTTTAACACGTTTTGAGGATCCAGGTTTTTGACCGTGCCCGTCAGCAATTGCAGTTTTGTTTTCTCGGTTTTTAATTGAAATCCAGCAGTGCTTTGCAGCAACTTTTCCATATTTTTTAAATGATTCAATTGAACCTGAACAAGGTATCCGGCGTTATTGAAAAGGGATATACCTGCGTGATGCAGCCTGTTTCTTTCTGATTGTATTCTTATAAATGACTTTTGCGATATGTAGGTCTGGGTAGCAGACAAAAGATGCTTATGATGTGCCAAACCAGACGATGCGGCTGAGCGTGAAAGCCTTGCAAGATTGGATAAAGAAATTTTTTCATCTCTCAGCAGTTGCCTGGAGTATTCAGTGATTTTGCGTTTGGCATCCTGGACCGGAATAGAAAAGTTATGGAATTTCTGAATCAGAAATTCAGCAAGTTTGGTGGGTGTAATGGCGTTGAAATGAGCGATCATTTCCACTACGGTCTCATTGGTACTATGGCCGATGCCCGTTAAAACAGGAATTGGAAATTCACAGATTGCTTTGGAAAGTTTCAGATCATTATAACAACTCAATCCGATATCTCCACCACCACCTCTTATGATAGCCACCATATCAAAATGATGGATTACTTTTTTGATTCGTTGCAGTTGCGCCATAATAGAGCGTGTCGCCTGCTCGCCCTGCAGCAATGAAGGAAATAAAAAGCAGGAGAATTTATAACCCCACGAATTTCCTTCAATGATGTTCAGAAAATCGGCATAACCTTTACTTGTTTCAACTGAAATAACTGCGATACGGCCAGGCAACAACGGCAGGCTGAGGTTTTTATTTTTTTCGAAGAGCATTAAAGATTTTAGCTCTGCTATAGTTTCCTGTTTTTCGCGCTGAAGATCACCCAATGTAAATGAAGGATCAATATCGGAGATCACAAGTGCAAATCCATATTTAGCATCAAATGTGATTCTTGCAAAAATTAAAATTTTGATTCCATCCTTCAAAGGCTCATTTAAAATACTTCGGAAATTTCTTTCTATTCTCTGATAATCGCTGCTCCACAATATGGCCTTCGTTTCAGCAATCACTTTTCCGTTTTCCTTTTCAACAAGTTCAGGATAGCAATGCCCGGAATGCCTGTAAAGATTAAGTTTATTCATTTCAGCCTTTACCCAGAAAGCAGTGGTATAGCGGCTCTCAATGGTTTTTTTAACGCTCCGCATCACCTCCGCAAGGGAAAAAACTTTTTTATCTGCAATCGTTTCTGCCAATTATTTGAATATTTTATGAATCCGTTTTTACAAATATTTAAAAATGCAACGCATAAAATTAATTATGTTTTCCGGGTTTGATAAGGGAGCTTATTTTTACATCCCTATCTGCACATACCAACATGCAAACAACCTCTAAGATCTTACTGGTAAAACCCACCACTTTTGGTTTCAACGAAGAAACGGCTGTTTCAAATACTTTTCAAAATCAGGTGATTAGTGATGCGAAAATTATCAGGGATAAAGCATTGAAAGAATTTGATGCATTTGTAAAAAAATTAAGATCCGAAGGCATTGGAGTTCTCGTGTTTGAAGATCAGGAAAAAACTGAAAAACCCGACGCAGTGTTTCCAAACAACTGGATCAGCATGCATGAAGATGGAACAATGGTATTATATCCAATGCATGCACCCAACCGCCGAAACGAAAGAAGCGCTGAACTGATTGAAAAGATCAAACAGGAATTTGAGGTAAAAAGAATTGTGGATCTTACGCACTACGAAAAGCTGGAAAAATTCCTGGAAGGTACTGGCAGCATCGTTTTTGATCATGATGCAAAAAAGGCATTTGCCTGTATTTCTCCACGAACGGATGCAGAATTACTAAACTTATTATGTAAAGAAATTGGTTATAAACCTATCACTTTTATAGCTACAGATAAAAACAATGTTCCGATCTACCACACAAATGTGATGATGTGCATCGCACCTGATTTTGCGGTCATTTGCCTCGAAAGCATTAAAAAACCTGATGAGAAAAAAAGAATTGAACTTTCCCTGTCTGCCGGTGGTAAAAAAATAATTGACATCACATTACAACAAATGCATGCATTCGCCGGAAATATGCTGGCCATTCATAACAGAGAAGGGAAAAAATTTATTGCCATGTCAGAAAGCGCTTTTGATTGTTTAACTTCCTCACAAAAAACCATATTGGAAAACTTCTGCACTTTACTTCCTTTAAATGTAAAAACCATTGAAACTGTAGAAGGAGGTAGCGTACGCTGCATGATGGCAGAAATTTTTTTTGAAAGAAAATAATTATTTAAGATAGAAACAAACAGCTAAAATTCATGAAAAAACTGATTGCCCTTTTTCTTCTTTTTTCTTTTAATCACTCAATAGCGCAACTCAATTCAAAAGACAGCCTGAAGCTTGAGTTGTTAATAAAAAAGATGACTCTTGAAGAGAAGATCGGGCAAATGACACAATACACCGGTAACATATTTGGTGATACGCCAATTTTTACTTCTCAATTTAAATATGATGATGTATCCAACGGACGAGTAGGTGGAATTTTAAACGTAAACAATGTAAAAAACACGCGTGCGCTGCAGGAACTGGCGCTTCAGTCGCGCTTAAAAATCCCTTTACTTTTTGGAAATGATGTATTGCATGGCAAGCATCTCATTTTTCCAATTCCCCTGGCAGAAGCATCAAGCTGGGATTTGAAGGCCATTCAATTGTCGGCAAGAATTGCAGCCACAGAAGCTGCGGCATTTGGCACCAACTGGCTGTTTGATCCTATGGTTGATATTTCGCGCGATCCCCGCTGGGGCCGTGTTATGGAAGGCGCCGGCGAAGATCCTTACCTTGCTTCGCTTATCGCTTCAGTGCGTGTCAAAGGTTTTCAGGGCAATGGCATAGGCGATACAACTTCTGTAATAACCACTCCAAAACACTTTGCAGCTTATGGTGCTACTATCGGCGGAAGGGATTATAATTCAGTGGACATGAGTCTTCCCGAACTTTGGAACGTTTATTTACCTCCCTTCAAAGCGGCGATTGACGCAGGCGCCTCAACGATCATGAATTCGTTTAATTCTTTGAATGGAATCCCCACTACCGCCAGCACTTATTTGTTGAGAGATATCCTAAAAGGCCAATGGAATTTTAAAGGGTTTGTTGTAAGCGACTGGGGTTCTGTAGGAGATCTTATCGCCCATGGATATGCGAAAAACGCCGCAGAAGCAGCACTGGCAGCTATTACAGCAGGGGTGGATATGGATATGGAAGACCAGATTTATAAAAAAGAATTACCTGCATTGGTGCAATCAGGTAAGGTTTCAATGCAATTGATTGATGATGCTGTAAGGCGGATTTTGACAAAAAAATTTGAGATTGGATTATTTGATGATCCCTTTCGGTTCATAAATGAAGAGCGACAAAGGCAAGTAATCAATCATCCTGAAAATATAAAAGCTGCACATGACATCGCGAAAAAAAGTATTGTGCTTTTAAAAAATGATACGATCAGCCAAAGAAAAAGCCCTTTGTTGCCCTTGCCAAAAAATATTAAGAAAATTGCACTGATCGGGCCTCACATTAAATCTGTAAGAGAAAATTTAGGATTTTGGAGTCCATGGTGGCCCGACGATTCATCGAGGATCATCACCCAATACCAGGGAATAAAAAGTAAGGTGAGTGCCGGCACTCAGATTTTATATGCCAAAGGTTGTGAAGTGAGTGATACTTCCAAATCAGGATTTAAGGAAGCAATAAATATTGCCAAACAAGCCGATGTAGTAATCATGAGCATGGGCGAACAATTTGATATGAGCGGCGAATCGAGAAGCCGCGCGGATATTACCTTTCCCGGTGTACAGGAAGAACTGATCAAGGCTATTTACGCCACAGGTACACCTGTCGTTATATTGGTCAATGCAGGAAGGCCATTAGTGTTTGACTGGGCTGCCGATCACATACCCGCTATTTTATACACGTGGTGGCTGGGCACACAGGCAGGAGCTGCTATTGCTGATGTGCTTTTTGGAGATTATAATCCGTCCGGAAAATTACCCATGACTTTTCCAAGAAGTGCAGGACAAATACCGATCTATTACAATCATTTAAGCACTGGTAAGCCTCCAAAGAATGACAGCGTAGCCTATTACCGTACCGGTTATATCGACCTGATGCAAAATCCCAAATTCGCATTTGGCCACGGATTAAGTTATACATCTTTTGAATATTCCAATTTAACCTTAGACAGGAAGAAAATAAAATCACAGGAAAGTATTCGTGTAAGCGTCAATGTTACAAACACAGGAAAGCGTGCCGGTGAAGAAACTGTTCAATTATATTTGCGCGACAAAGTTGCATCGCTGGTTAGGCCGGTAAAAGAATTAAAAGATTTTCAAAAAGTATTTCTGAATGCAGGTGAGACCAAATCGGTGAACTTTATCATTACAAAAGAAAAATTATCATTCTATAATCAGCAATTAGATTTTGTAGCGGAGCCGGGCGAATTTGACCTTATGATTGGTTCAGCTTCTGATGATATCAGGCTAAAGTCTTCCTTTGAACTCTTAAATTGATCAACAATTTTTTTTAAATGAAAAGCTATTTAAAAATACCCGCTGATAAATGGAAACATATTATTGTGGGCGCAATATTGGGCATCGGATTTCCTATTGGCTTTCGTTACTTTTTTGCTGAAAATCTGTTATGGGCATTTGCCGGCAGTCTTCTTGCAATAGCAATTATCGGCTATGGATTTGAAATTTTTTCTTTAGTAACCGGGTTGGGTCATTATGATGTAATGGATGCTGTAGCCACTGTAGCCGGAGGAATAGGCGGCATCACCATTTCGGCCCTTTTTATTTTTTTAATCTGAATCTTCGTTTTTGGGATAATCAAAAAACAAAAATTTCTTATCGGCGGCCTGCACTTCCGACCAATCGCCTGTTTGAATTTCTATTGCAAATACTCCACAGGTAGGCATATTGTACACAGGCAAACAGCCAAGATCATTCACAAAATCGGTGATGCCTGGGTTATGTGAAAAAAGGATTGCTGTTTTAAAATCGTTATCTAAATTTTCAATTACCTGATAAAAATTTTTAACGGGCGCTTCATACAACGCAGGCTCTATACGCAGTGCATCCTGGTCAAAATCAAATTCTTTCAAAAAACGTTTGGACGTTTTACGTGCACGCTTCGCAGGGCTGCTGATCATTATATCCGGCCTCAGGCCTTTTTTGGCTAACCTTGCCGCCATTTCTTTTGCATCTCTTTTACCCCGTTCATTCAAAGGCCTGTCGATGTCCGCAAGTGAAATGTCATCCCAACTGCTTTTAGCATGCCTTACGATAATAAGAGTTTTCATCTCCTGACCTTTTAAATCAATAACTTCTTTCATCCTTTCCTTCCATGTAATTCATGAAAGATTTGTTGACTGCTCTGTTTCCTCCGGGTGTTGGATAATCGCCGGTAAAATACCAATCGCCACGATTGGTAGGACAACATTCGTGCAGGCTTTCTATGGTTTGATAAATGACCTGTACCGGAATCTGAACATCCTCAGGTGTGATCAATTCTGCGATCTTATCACTGATCTGCTCAGCGGTAAATGGCTTGTACACTTCCTTTACCACATTTTTAGTATGCAACTGATTATTGCGCTGCAGGTCTTTACATTCGCTGAACAATTTGTGCAGCAAACCGGCATTGCCTGCTTCATGAAGCAATACTACAGCAGCCCGAAATGCAACAAATTCGCGCATTTTACTCATGTCAATACCATAACAATCCGGGTATCTTATCTGCGGAGCAGAAGAAACAATGATTATTTTTTTGGGTTGCAGCCGTGCCAGCATTCTGATAATACTCTCACGAAGGGTGGTGCCTCTTACAATTGAGTCGTCTATTACCACAAGTGTATCTATTCCTTTTCTTACGGTACCATAGGTAATATCATACACGTGCTGAACCATTTCATTCCGGCTGTTACTTTCGGTGATGAATGTGCGAAGCTTTACATCTTTGATTGCTATCTTTTCGATCCGGATACGGCGGTTCACCATTTCAGAAAGTTTATCCTGATCGTACTCATCACCCCAACTCATAATACGTTCTATCTTGATCTTATTCAGATAATCTTCCGCGCCTTTCACCATGCCGTAAAATGCTGTTTCGGCTGTATTGGGAATAAAAGAAAAAATGGTATTCTTCAAATCATAATCCACTGCCTGCAACACTTTTTCACTCAGGTGGTAACCAAGGTCTTTTCTTTCCTTGTAGATCTTTTCATCGCTGCCGCGTGAAAAATAAATTCTTTCGAAGCTGCATGCCTTACGCTCTTTAGGCTCTATTACTTGTTCCACATGAAAACTGCCATCATTTTCTGTAATCAGCGCATTCCCCGGCATTAGTTCTTTCACCTGATTTTCTGAAACATTAAACACCGTGCGGATTGCAGCACGTTCACTGGCTGCCACCACCACTTCATCATCAGCATAATAATAGGCCGGCCTTATGCCATGTGCGTCGCGGGTAACGAATCCAACGCCATTTCCAAGCAATCCTCCGAAGGTGTAGCCACCATCAAATAAGGGAACTGCTTTTTTCAAAATATCTTCTATGCGCGGCGTTCCCTCATTTTTCTCATCAGCCGAAACCAGGAAATGATAGATCACATCCAGCATGGCAGCAAGGTCACTTTCTTTTTCATGACTCTCTCTGCTGCTGTTCACCAGATCGAACAATTCACTGCGGTTTACCAGGTTAAAATTTCCTGCCATGGCAAGATTTCTTACAGGTTTGGTATGGCAACGAATATAGGGATGGCAGCTTTCTGCAATATTTTTTCCCTGCGTTCCGTACCTGAGGTGCCCTAATAACAATTCACCTAAAAAATCTACATGCCCTTTCATAAACTCTGGCTGATCTGCTATATTTTCATGATAGCGCTGCACTTCATTTACCTGCGCCATAATTTGTCCGAAAATATCGGCAATCGCCTGGCTCTGCACACTTCTGAGGCGGTTCATAAAGGGATATCCTTCTTTGGTATTTATCTTAACGGAAGCTATACCCGCACCGTCCTGTCCACGGTTGTGCTGCTTTTCCATAAGCAGGTACAACTTATTCAACCCGTAGAGAACGGTTCCATATTTTTTGTGGTAATATTCAAAAGGTTTTCTTAGCCTGATAAAAGCTAATCCGCATTCATGTTGTATCGCGTCGCTCATTGTAAATTTAGAGTGGCAAAATTAATACAATAAAAAAAGGCAGACCTATAAAATACCTGCCATTCTATTAAAATTATATTAATTACCCGTGGGCTTTACCGGAAACACCATATCAGGATAGTATTTCCTGATTTTAAAAAATGTCAATAAAAGTGCTTTTGAAAGTCAAAAAAACCTATATCATTCGGTAGCTGTAACCCATTTGCTCATTTCAGGGCATTGCATATAGTCAGGGTCGATGTGAATATAAAAGGAAGAAACTTTTTCATTGAACCATTTATCCAAAGCAGCATTCTTTTTTTCTTCCAAAGCGCGCTGTGATACCATGTCGTAATCATCTTTCAGATTCTCGCGGTGAGGCTCTGTTTTAGAAATAAGATATAAAATACGCACTGCCTTTTTACCGCGTTCATCGGTAAATTCAACCGGTTGTGAATATTGACCCACCTTAAGATCGCCGAACATTTTGACCAGGTCTGGATCAAGTTGATCGATGGTAATACTTGTATTTCCGGTAACGGGGCTTGTAATACGTCCTCCTGTAAACTTGCTGTTCTCGTCTTCGCTGAATTTTGCAACTGCTTCACCAAACTGGAGCTTTCCATCTACCAAAAGATTGCGTATAGAATCGAGTTCATGTAAAGAGTGATTTATCTCAAAAGAACTTACCTGTGGTACCTTTAAAATGTGTCTTACTGTGGCATCATCACCCTTGCGGCTTACCATCTGTATAATGTGATATCCGAATTTTGATTTAAACACATTGGAAACCTGGCCATCTTTTAAAGTAAAAGCTTTTGCAAGAAAAGTGGGATCCACATTTTTATCATTGCGGTTAAGTTCAAACAAACCGCCGCTGGTTTTGGTACCGGGATCATCGCTGTACAAGGAAGCAAGCACTTCAAACTTTTTGGTACCGTCTTCCACTTCTTTTTTATATTCCTTCAATTGGTTGATCGCGTAATTTTCTACATCCCTGCTGGGCTTGGGGTAAAGTACGATCTGCCCGATCTCTAACTGAGATTCATAAAACGGAAGACTGTCTTTCGGGATCTTATCATAATAAGCCTGCACTTCTTCGGGCGTGATGCGGATGTTGTCTACAATTTTATTGCGTTCGCCTTCGGCTAATTTTTTTTCGCGAAAAGCTTGTCTTGAATCTTCTTTAAGTTGGTACACCGTTTTTCCGGCCACTTGCTCCAATACATCTTTTGATCCGAAGCGCTGAATAAATCCACGAATCTGATTTTCCAGTTCTGCATTTATTTCTTCATCGCTTACAGGAATACTGTCCTTCTCGGCCTGTACTACCAGAGCTTTCATACCCAGGGCCTGCTCCAGCAGCAAACACTCAGCATTGTCGGGCAAAGGAATATTCTGGCGCTGATAATCGTGAATACTGTTTTCGATATCACTTTTAAGAATGATTTTGTCGCCAACGGTAGCAATGATCTTATCGGCCACTACTTTTTTCACCTGGGCCTGCGATTGCAAAACAGCAGCACCCATCAACGCAATTAGAAAAAATTTTTTCATCAGGAAAACCTGTATTTGATATTTTTCAAAAATACACCCGGCTCACTTGCCGGAAATTATATTTAAGTTAAAATGGAATCGTGTTTTACAGTGAGCGTTTTACTTCGATCTCTTCAAAAGATTCGATCACGTCACCGGGTTTGATATCATTATAATTTTTGAGCGTCATACCACATTCCATATTGGTTCCTACTTCTTTCACGTCATCTTTAAAACGTTTCAGGCTTCCAAGGTCGCCAGTATGTACAATGATACCGTCGCGTACGAGTCTTACACGGTTATTACGGGCAATTTTTCCTTCTACTACCAGGCAACCTGCCACAGTAGCCTTGTCGAATTTGTAGGTTTCTTTTATTTCAGCGATACCGTTAACTTTTTCCTGGATTTTGGGTTCAAGCATACCTTCCATGGCACTCTTTACTTCATCAATTGCGTCATAGATGATTGTGTAGGTTTTAATCTCCACACCTTCTTTATCTGCAAGCCTTGAAGCCTGAATGGCCGGCCGCACGTTAAATCCAATGATGATCGCATCTGAAGCAGTAGCAAGCATTACGTCTGTTTCGGTGATCTGGCCTACGCCTTTATGTACTACGCTCACTGCAATTTCTTCCGTGCTAAGCTTTTGCAAACTATCACTCAGCGCTTCCACCGATCCGTCCACATCACCCCGCAGGATCAGGTTTAGTTGTTTAAAGTTGCCAAGCGCAAGCCTTCTTCCGATCTCATCGAGTGTAATATGTTTCTTCGCCCTGATTCCCTGCTCGCGCAAGATTTGTGACCTCCTGTTCGCGGTTTCTTTCGCCTCCCCTTCGTCGCTGTAAACTTTAAAAGTCTCACCTGCCTGTGGCGCACCGTTCAATCCAAGGATCAAAACAGGGGTAGATGGCGGAGCTGTTTCCACTCTTTGATTGCGTTCGTTGAACATCGCTTTGATACGTCCGTAATATTGGCCTGATACCAGCAGATCGCCCTGCCGCAATGTACCACCTTGCACAAGCAGCGTAGCCACAAAACCACGTCCCTTATCCAAGGAGGCTTCTATCACCGTACCATTGGCAGGCTTTTGAGGATTTGCTTTTAATTCAAGCAGGTCAGATTCAAGTAATACTTTATCAAGAAGTGTATCTACGTTCAATCCTTTTTTTGCACTTATTTCTTCACTTTGATATTTTCCACCCCAATCTTCCACCAAAATATTCATGGCCGAAAGTTGTTCTTTTATTTTTTCCGGATTGGCACCTTCTTTATCTATTTTATTCAAAGCAAATACCATGGGCACATTTGCAGCCTGCGCATGCGAGATAGCTTCTTTAGTTTGCGGCATCACCGCATCATCGGCAGCAATCACGATCACTGCAATATCAGTAATCTTGGCACCACGTGCACGCATCGCTGTAAAGGCTTCGTGACCGGGTGTATCCAGAAAAGTAATCGATCTGTTGTTCTTTAATTTCACTTCGTATGCACCAATGTGCTGTGTAATACCACCTGCTTCTCCGGCAATTACATTGGCGTGGCGGATGTAATCGAGTAGGGATGTTTTACCATGATCTACGTGACCCATGATGGTAACGATGGGCGGACGTGATACAAAATCTTCAGGATTGTCTTCTTCCTCTTCCTCTTCCATTTCCTGAGTATCGTCAATATTAATAAATTCAACTTCGAAGCCAAACTCACCTGCCACCAATTCGATTACATCAGCTTCAAGGCGCTGGTTGATAGAAACCATGATGCCAAGGCTCATACACTTGCTGATCACATCAGCAAAGCTTACATCCATCAGGTTGGCAAATTCGCTTACAGAAATAAATTCTGTTACCTGCAATTTATGATCTGTTGCTTCTTCAGTGGTTTGTTCTTCCTGTTCGCCTTGTTTTTTCTTACGGTATTTTGCTCTCAGGCTCTTTCCTCTTCCGCCGCCACCGGCCAGTTTGGCCTGTGTTTCCTTGATCTTATCCTGAATTTCTTTTTGATCTATTTCTTTTTCCTCATGCTTTGCGGCCGGCCTGTTGAATCTTGTACCCGGACGTTGTCTATTGCCTCCACCCCCGTGCTGGTCTGGCCCTGAAGGCTTCCGCACTACTTTAATGCGATTGCGCTTTCTTTTATCATCAGAAGAGCGGCCTTTATTTTCTGTTGTTTTCGGAAGATCTATTTTATCCACTACTTTCAATCCGCTCAGTTTCTTCGCTTCGAGTTTCAATACATCAGGCACTGCCTTTGGCGCCTCCTGCGTAAAGGATCCAATTGTTTTTTCTACCTTCGGCTGCGGGGCAGTTTCCGGCTTTTTCTCCTTTGGTTTTTCTGTTTTTACCTTTCCCCTGGGTTCTTTTTTCGATTCTTTTTTCGGCCTTACAGAGGAATCGATCGAATCAATATCAATTTTATCAACCACTTTAATACCCGGCACTTCGGGGGCGCTGATATTTTCAGGTTCAACCACTTCTTCAGCCGGTGGAGGTTGCGGAGCCTGTACTTCGGGTTCGGTTACAGGTTCGGCAGCAGGAGCATCCATGGTAGGTACTTCTGCCGGCATTTCAGGTTCAACAGCGGGTTGTGGTTGTTCTTCTTCTTTTTTGGGCGTTTCTTTTTTAATGGAGATATCCTGTTCGTCTCTGCGTTTTTTTGGTTCGGCAGGGGCTACTTTAGGCAGATCTACGGCTTCCGCTTTTTTCTTAGCGAGCTTATCGGGCTGAAATTCCTTTTGCAGCGCCAGATACATTTCTTCTGAGATCTTAGACGTCGGCTTTAACTCTTCGGCATCGAAACCCTTGGACGTAAGAAAGCTGGTAAGGGTATCTTTACCGATATTAAATTCTAAGGCTGCTGCCATTAACCGTGGTGTCTTTATTTCTGCCATTAAAACGCTCCTTTTTCCTTTTTTGAAGGAAATTTTTTGCTTATTTAAAAATTTATATTCAGTGGCCTTCCGGCGGCCATTTTCATTCTTTTGAAAGTTCTTCCTCGAGAATACGTTTTACTTCCAGCACTGTTTCTTTCTCCAGGTCTGCCCTGCGTTCCAGTTCCTCATTGCTCAGTGCCAATACACTTTTTGCAGTATCGCAACCGATCTTTTTTAATCCGTCTATCACCCAGGTATCGATCTCGTCTGCGAATTCATCCAGATCTACATCTATTTCTTCTTCATCCTCATTATCCCTGAACACATCTATTTCAAGGCCGGTAAGTTCGCAGGCCAGCTTGATATTCACGCCACGGCGGCCAATAGCCAAAGACACCTGGTCGGGTTTCAGATATACATTTGCATGTTTATTTTCTGTATCCACTTCCATGCTGGTGATCTTTGCGGGAGTAAGTGAACGCTGGATCAACAATTGAATGTTATTAGTCCAGTTGATCACATCTATATTTTCATTTTTCAATTCTCTTACAATACCGTGGATACGGCTTCCTTTCATACCTACGCAAGCACCCACGGGGTCAATTCTGTCGTCATAACTTTCCACAGCCACTTTTGCTCTTTCTCCCGGATCGCGCACGATCTTTTTGATAACAATAAGCCCGTCAAATATTTCAGGCACTTCAATTTCAAGCAATTTAGCAAGAAATGACGGATCTGTTCTTGACAGAATCACCACCACCTGGTTATTTTTAAGATCTACTTTTTTTACTACAGCTCTTACTGTTTCACCTTTCTTAAAATAATCGGACGGAATCTGCTCGCTCTTCGGCAAAAGCATTTCATTTCCTTCTTCATCCAACAGTAAAATTTCTTTTTTCCATACCTGGTACACTTCTCCGGTAACAATCTCTCCTACCCGGTCTTCATATTTCTTAATCAGAATATTTTTCTTCAGATCGTTGATCCGGCTGGCAAGCGTTTGTTTTCCGGCAAGGATAGCGCGGCGCCCGAATTCCTTTTGGATATCTACTTCTTCATAAAGCTCTTCGCCTACCTGGTAGTCGGGTTCTATTTTGATTGCATCTTTGTATTCAATCTCCGTAAGCGTATTGTACAGATCATCATCTTCCACGATGGTGCGCCTGCGAAAGATTTCGAGGTCGCCCTTCTGGTCGTTTACGATCACATCAAAATTTTCATCCGATCCGTATTTTTTGCGGATGAGCGTTTTGAACACATCCTCCATCACTTTCATAAGTGTGGGGCGGTCGATATTTTCGGCGTCCTTAAATTCCTGGAACGATTCTATAAGGTTAATACTTGCCATAGTATTTAATTAAAAAGTTACAAGCACTTTCACCTGCTTTATTTCGGCGAAAGCAATACTTATTTCGGTTTTTTCTATTTTATTTTTCTTTTGTTTTTCCTGTTTTTCAATTGTGATCTTTTCCTCATCAGCGGCCAGCAACTTTCCCGAAAGTTTTTCGCCTTCGCTCAGTTCCACTTCTACATTGCGGCCGATGTTTTTGGTAAATTGCCGTGGCAACACCAATGGTTTGTCTATTCCGGGTGATGAAACTTCTATGGAGAAGTTATTTTCAGAAAACAGGTTTTGTTCTTCAATGAACTTGTACAGCGCCCGGTTTACTACAGCGCATTTTTCAATATTCATTCCTTTATCTGCATCAAGAAGCAAGGTTACTTTGTTGGAAGGGCTTATTGTAGCATCTACAAAAAACACATCTGGCCATTGCTGAATAAAGCCTTCCACAAATTCTTTGATCTTTAATAAAGGAGCTGACTGCGTCATGTAAGGGAAACCGTCTTTTTAGAATAGAATAAGGGAACGCTTCCGTTCCCTTTCACTAATCATTTTCGGCTGCAAATATACGAATGGTAAGAGGTATCTTCCAAAAAATTTATTGTGCAACCCTTTTAGATTAACAATTTTTTACTTTCTGAATCGCGTAACAATCAGGGCGTTTAAATCCGATTTGGTTAATTTCGCAGCATGAACATCCTGAAGCTTGCAGCACAAATATTATTGATCTACATCCTTTACAGGTTCATTGTGAACTTTGTCATTCCTACAGTGAGGGGCGTACGCAGGTTTCGAAAACAATTCCGCGAAATGCAGCAGGGAATGAATCAGCAATTTCAACAACAACAGCAACAACCAAAGGCCGAACCCAGTGCATCTGTAATAAAAGAAGGCGAATACATTGAGTTTGAGGAGGTGAAAGATTAATCCAGCAAATATTTCAATTCATTTTCGATGCGCTTCGGTTTTTCAAGAAATAGCGTCTTAATACCTAAACGCTGCGCAGCCTCAATATTCTGAATGGAATCATCAACAAACAGCGTGTCTGACTGATCTGTTTTCAATTGATCTAATACGATTTGATAACATGCAATATCGGGTTTACGCTGGCCCATTTCAAAACTGTAAAAACAGTGTTTAAAATATTGTCTGAACCCTTTATCTCTTGGTTTACTGAAATAAATTTTATCGAATGCTTCCAGGTGAATACAATTGGTATTGCTCAGCAAATAAATATGGTACCCATTATTTATTTTGTCTAAAAATTCCAGGCTTTCTTCTCTAAAATCCAACAACATGGCATTCCATGCACGGTCAATTTCTTCATCACTCAGAGAAAGGCCGGTGCATTCATTTAGCTTCCTGTAAAATTGATGTGGATTGATGCTTCCTCTTTCCAGATCGCTGAACAATTTGTCGGCCGCAGCCTGGCTGTACATCGCATCAAAATCTTTTACACCTAATTCTTCAAAGGCCTTTTTCGTAAGATTATAATCTATATCAAGCAATACACCGCCAAGATCGAAAATGATATTTTTTACCTTGTCCATCCTGCAAAGAAAACAGATTTAGGGAGATAAACTTTTTTATAAAAATGCAAAAAAAGTGCTTTTGAAGGCACTTTCTTTTTCTCTCTGATGGAGATCCAACCTAAGCTAAATGAGAAGTTGATGTAAAAGAGCACCGGGGTACGCGCGGTGCTCTGTTTTACCGTCCAAATTGAAAAACCAAAAATTTATATTGATATGTAAGTCGCAAACATTGATGCAGCAAACTTATACCGAAGTAGTAACCGGGGCTATGAAAAAAAGGACAAAATAATTCACAGAAAAAAAATTACACCAATTCGGTGTTTTGCTGCTGGAGTGATGCCATGTATTGAGATGGTGTCATATTTGCAAAACATTTAAACTCTGCAGCGAGATGTGAGCCATCAGCATAACCCAGGTCAAAGGCTACACGCGACAGATTCTGATCCACAAGACCGTTATCTATAATAGACTTTAAAGCATTGAAGCGTGTAATGCGGCTGTATAATTTAGGTGTCAGTCCCACAAAATTTAAAAAAGCTCTTTCCAACGTTTTCCTGGAAGTATTGGTTTCATATTGCAATTCACGCATGTTGATAGTTCCGTTCGATCTTTGGATCAGCATAATAGCATGATCTACATTTTCGTACCTGTAGTGTATTCTGGTATTGCAGCTCTTGTTCCATAAAAAATTTTCGAGTACATCTATACTTCCCTGGATAGACCTGGCACTTTGTATTTCCTCGCAAATAAATTCCAGTTCTTTGTTCCAGATATCATCGGCCCCAATGATCGCATCGGCCACGTGCTCCATATTGATACCTGTAATTTTTGCGATGCCAAGCGGATGAAATTTCACACCCAAAATATCAATTCCTTTTTCGTTGGTATTCACTATACGAGAGCTGGTGGGCTGGCCAAAAAAATAAGCTTGCCGATAAAGCTGCACTTGCTTTCCATCATAAGTGTGATGCTCCGCAAGTTTTTTAAAATTAAAGATAAGCCCCTGCAATAATGGTGTGGGATAATGTTGAACCACTGAGCCGGAAAGATCTACTTTCGAATACCAGTAATGTTCCACAATGTGGGCCAATTCCGGCTTAGGCTTAAAAACTTGATAGATCATTCCAACGCTGCTTTGGTACTTACCAACAAATATGGTGATTTTTTTACAAGTAACACTATCTGGCAAACAGAGAAAAATTACATCGTTTCTTCAAAAATATTTTCTACCTGCCGGTTTTTTTTCAGCAGGTGATAATGACTTTTTAAAGAATAGGCCAATGAAAAACTTTTGTAGGGCAAATCATTTTTCAGCGCTTCTTCTTTCAGCATTTGCGTAAGTTCCGGATAATAAATATGGCTGATTCGCGGAAAAAGATGATGGATTACATGAAAATTAAAACTTCCCATAAAAAATCTTACAAACCAGTTGTCATGATCCACATCATTGGTATGTCCTATCTGGTGCATAAACCATGAGGAATGTATCTGGTGATGGTCGTCTACCAATGGAAAATCGTGCTCGGTATTGGCATGAGGCGAAAGCAGTACAAGTAAAGAAGTAATGCTGGCCGTAAACATCATGATTAAAAAAGCGAAAATGCTTTGTAACCAGGAAATGCCTGTTAAAAGCACAGGTAAAACAATGGTATAAAACAGGAAAACCGCTTTGAAAAAAAACAATTTTACATATTCTTTTTTCGGAATATCGGTAACCCGCCACAGTACTCTTTCTTTATTAAAATAATCTTTAAAATCGCGCACCAGCAACCAATTGAGCAGGTAAAACGGATAGATAAACGGCAGATAAATATGCTGATATTTATGCAACCTGGAAAAAGGCCCGTGCGGAAAGATGCGCGCCAGCGGACTTTGATCAATATCGCTGTCCCATTCTAAAATGTTGGGATAATTATGATGCAACCTGGTATGCCTGATTTTCCACACAAAACTGTTGGCACCCATCAGGTCGAAAAAATAAATAAATGCCTTGTTGATATTTTTATTGCGGAAAAGTGTGCCATGCACCGCATCGTGCACCAGGTTTAAAAACACCACCACAAGCATAAGACCCATCATCATATAAGCGCAATACAATACCCAGGGGTAATTTCCCCAAACAATCGCACACACATAAGCACCGATATAGAGCAGGGGAAACAGGATAGCTTTTATGGTAAGGATACCCCGCCGCTCAGGCTCCAGCTCTTTTACGATTTGTTTTGCTCTTATTTTGATCGTGTTAAAAACAGTATCGCCCGAGTCTTTTTGAAACTGAGGCTTAATATATTTTTCTGCCCGTACGTCCATTAAAAATTTTTGATTTAGTTAAGCAGAAATCATAGCTTCTAATTCTATACCAAAGTATTATTTGTCCGGTTGCGATATGCGCAAATAATTGGAATTGTATTTTTGAAAAAATCGGATAAAAGTGCTTTTGAAAGAGAATAAAAATCAATTTTAAGTTGCTGAAATATTTCAGCTGAAATTTTCTATTTTTGCCGTCCTTTAATAAGCTGCTAATTACGGGCCTATAGCTCAGTTGGTTAGAGCACCTGACTCATAATCAGGTGGTCCCAGGTTCAAGTCCTGGTGGGCCCACACGGTAAACAAAGGGTCTCAAGAGATTGAGACCTTTTGTGTTTTTAGGAATTCCAAGCAATTTCCAAACATTTTACGTTAATATTCGTAAATAGCTATTTTACCTTTCTTAAAGGTTGGAGTCAACAAACAAGTAAATGTTCTTCTCTATTAAATAATCTTTCTTTCTTTTATTTCTGGTTTACAACCGCACGCAAATAGGCTTACTGATTTTAATTCGCAAACAATTAAAGGGCAGATCTAAATCAAAATGCATTTGACTGTTGAAAGACTTTAAGAGAATTGATTTGACAGAGAGAAGTTTGAATAGTGTCCGTATAAATTGCCAGCAAAAGAAATTTAGCAGGTTTTGAGGTTAGCTTTGTGTAAGTGCGACGATGGATGCATAGCAGTTGCTGATGGATTAGAATTTTATTTGAGCCTGTAAATGCGCTAAAGTATGTATCGAAAAGAATACCTATCCATAATAACTTTCCACCCGGGACGAGTAAGCTTAATTTCATTTAAGATTTTATTTTCAATATCCACTGTACTACAAGCGCGATTGCTGCTCTTATCTTTCCACCGAAAATATATTTCCATAATTCGACCCGCTGCAGTGGGTTTTTAAACACAATTCTTTTTTTTCAATTTCGTAGTTTCTTTCTATAGATTTTACTTTATCATATTCTTTCCAACAATATTTTGATCTGTAATAAATCGCCCCCTTTAATGTAATAAATATTTGCGATGAAGGGTCTTTTGATGTTTCCAATCTTATATGCCATGGAAAATTAAAACTTCAATCGCATCTGAAACCTCCTTATAACTATACAAGTCGGTACTGATCTCTTCTTTTTTGGAAACTTTGTTTTTAGGTGTTGCTTCGTTTTTATACTCTTCTGGTTTATTTAAAATATCTACCAAGGTTCCATAGTATATTCCATAACTATTATCATATTTTCTTTCAAATGAAAGTGTGTGAGGTATTCCCCTCGGAAAAGCGCGTCCAAACCCGTTTGCGTTTGCTTCAGTACTAATTTTTAATATTTCATGCTCCAAAATAATTAAATTTCTTTCTACCAGTTTTTAAAAGATTGTGTACATTTTCTATTGGCATGCTTTAAAAATTATCGTCATTATTATGCTAAAAACAATAAGTCTCAATATTCCTTTTACCACAGCTTCTCCCATTGCTTTTCCACTGACTTTGGACATCCCTACAATATCCTCTAGGGTTTGTTTCGCAAGATTCACCGCTTGTTTTCGTGCGTTTGACATCCACTTTTTAAGTGTTTCATCGAAAATTTCATAACTGCTGTCTTCGAATGTTTCTGAATACGTACTTTGCTGTTCTTGCCTTTTTTCTCTTGCCCTATCTTGTTGATGTCTTTCTCGTTCTTGCTGTTCTTGAAAAGATTGTCTCTGATGTTCTTTGAAACGTTGGTATTCTCTATCATACCTCTGTCGCGCCTCTGTATCCTTAAGGATAAGATGTGCTTCATTGATTTGTTGCATTAGTTCAGTTGTATCAAATCCCGGATTCTTGTCGGGATGCCATTTTAAAGCTTGTGTCTTATAAGCGGTTCTTATTTCGTCATAGCTAGCATCAAAATTAACTTGGAGTATGGAGTAATAATCAACAAACATTCCTTAGTCTTTATTTAAGGTGTGTTTATCTTCATTTTTCTTTTCAGGGTTGTACTTCCATACCGCCCAAAATCCTGCTATGATTGCTGGCAGAATAATAAATCCAGCAATCCCACCCGAAGGGCCTCCTGACATTCTTATAGCTGTAATAAGAAACGAACCTCCGCATAAAATTGCAATGGATAATAAAATTTTCGTGATGACTGTCATAAGAAAAATTTTTGGTTAAATAAATATTCGTGATAAATAAATGACAAAAAGAGAAATAGTGAAAAGTAGATATAGACCGAAACGAATTTTCTTATAGAAATTGCTGCCATTAAAGCGATAAATAAATTCGCTTGCTAATGCTGGGAAAACTAGGATGATACTTGAATTTAGCTTAAGTGCGGTGGTAAATTGCAGATGTAAAGCATAGTAAATAGCTCTTGTTAGTCCACAGCCTGGACAAGGAAGCCCGAAAAGTTGTTGATGAAGGCAATTGCTATCCCCGTTAAGGTTAACCGGAAAAAACCTGACCGGCAAAAAATAAATGGTTGTTAAAGTGCCAACAACCACCAATAATAGAAGAGTATTTCTATTTGCCAATTTGAAAATGCAGTGGTTCTTGGTTGCACACAGCACTCAAATTTATGCCTATAAGACCTCTCTATCAAAAAAAATTCCGGTTGCCAATGATCATAATTAGTATTAAAATAATTTCGGTTACAAATTTTGATAGCTAAATAATTTAGTAATGACAATCAAATTTGGAAAACAAACCTGTCTAGGAATTTGTTATTGAAGATCCACGAACTCAAATAGATTTTGTTTACCTGGATTATCGCAACCGTGTGCACAAAAGGAACGGTGCATGCAGGGTAATTTATTTTGCCCTGGTAATGCTTCCAGAAGAAAGTATAAAACACCTGAAAGATCGAAAGGAAGATCAAAAGGCAATCCTAATAATCAGCACATCTCGCTTGGAGAACGGGCACGCAATTCACCCCAATAATCAATTGTAAGCTGGAACAAGAATAAAAAGTCATTGTTTTTTATATCCCAGAAGATCATAAAAATGAATATCCCACAATAAGTTGGTCAAAATGCTGAGGGGTGGACATTTTAAGCAGTAGTTCAATCAAAGGAGGAAGTATAACCTTTTTTTTCGTTCGATTAGAAGCATTTCTAGTTTCGTATTCTCAATATGTTTATTGAACACAGGTTCTCACTGAGATACATCTGTCAATTTTATCCAACCTTTAGTGCGTTTGCCGGTTTGGTTGACGAAATCCACCAAAATAAATCCATTTTTTGTGATAGAACTTTGAAAAGATTCACCATAAACCAAATAAGCTTTCTTCTGAAAGTTTATATCTGGTTGCTCATAAAAATATGCTCTATTTTTGGTAACACTAAAGACCTTTGACCCTAATTGGGAATCACTCATAGTCGTATTATTGAACGATGAAGACTCAGAGCTTCTGTTTAATTTCTTTAAATAAAATATATCTTCTGCTCCATAACCAAAATAAAATGAACGAAATCTAATTTTTCTTCCGGGAACCATTATAGCTTCAAAGGCACTAAATCCTGGATGACTCATATGATAGTATTCAGTCAAATGAAATTTTTCTCTTTGGCCGATTTTACGCTTTATTTCTGGGAACGGGGATGGAGAAACTTTGGTAAATTGAATAGTAACAATCATATTGAACTCAGATGAGACTTCGTTACAAAAGTCTGCTTTGCCTCCTCCGGATGGGTCTTCTTTTGTAACATCAATTATTATACCTTCCAATATTGGATGATTGTATTGGTTTATAATTCCACCATACGCCGGGTCAGACAGTGCATCTGCGCATATTAATTCTTCTTTCATAAATTCTTCCTGACCCCAAAATGGCTCGCCGCTTTGTTCATCCATTGGGGGTGGCGGAACTGCAGATTCATATCTTTGTTGCGATGCCTCATTCCAACCTTTGGTAATTGCTTGAATACGCCTAAGCTTAGAAGGGTGTGAATATGAATCAGATTCGCTTCCTAAAGTTTGAATTGCCGCAATGGATTGTTTTAGTGATGCTCCTAACTTGTAAAGAATGAAGCCAGAAAATTTATCTGCCTCTAGTTCATCATGAGGATTTGAACCCCTATTGGTTAGGGTATGCCCGGATAGATGATGTCCAATTTCATGGGCAAGAATCGACATGGACGACCAGTAATTTCCAGATTGCTTATCTGAGTAAGAAAGCAGGCTTGGATCGTACAGTATGTATCTTTTGTTATCTATGATGGTAGCAATAGCATTTTCAATTGGAGCACTATAAACTTTAAAATTTGAAGATAATCCTGAATAGCCTAGAATTAAGCTGATTTGATTTAACTCTCGTTGTCCAGGCTCACTAACAGTAATCGATTTTTGAGTTGGAGTGTAATTATATCCACAACCACCAAAAGAACCTGTAATTAATCCCTCTTTAAATTCAGTTGGTTCAATCAATCTAATTGCCGATTTTTCCTTCACAGCTGACTCCTCCATCTTAGGAGAATTGTTACAAGAAGTTGTCAGAAAAATAATTGTTGTTAAAAATAATAATAACGTTCTCATTTATCTGGCGATTGTAATAAGATAATAACAACTCTATCTGACTAAGTTTGATTTTCAGAATCCCTGTTGATGGAGCTGTTGTCAAATTTATAATAAAAATTCATGATTTAGTCAAATCCGGGTGCTCCAAACGAACTAAAGAATCATCTATCAGAGTCCAAAGTAATACTCCTTGATTTTTGTCGCCATAAGTTTTCGCCGCAGAGTTAAAAAGTCATAATAATCGTCAATATTCATTTGCATTATTTCTTCAGGCACACAATTCATACTTAGGTTTTCTAAAAGCTGTTTTTCGGTTGAGATTCCGCTTACTTGTTGGTGTTTCTCAAACATTTGTTTCGTGATTACTTCAAAATAGTCTTTTGGTGGTTTATTGCCAACTTTTATATTAATCTCAGATTGCATATAAACATAGTTAGCAATTTGGTTGTATTTACCTCTATCCAATCCGTTCTTTTTTAAATAGTCCTTTGGAAATAAATGGTGTATGTCGCCACGAAGAGAGATGAGATCACTAACTAAAACGTCCCGTGATAAAAAGCCTCTATCGTTTGCTTTTACCTGGGATGCTAAAAAAACGTGGAAGTATGGACTGCTTGCAACCGAAGTGTCTAAACTTTGTGGTAATGAAGCATTCCAAAATGCGTCGGATAATTCACCTTCTTCTTTTTCTTTTAGATATTCATCAAAAGGTTTTTGAGAAATTTGTTTTATATCAAAGTCAAAAGAACTTTCAGGTGAACCTGAATATCTGCCTGTCAAAATAGAGTATACTAACCAACGTCTTACATAGCTTTCAATAACAACAGAATTAACACCTAACTCTTTGAGTTTTAAATAAACGATGTAGGCAAAGTTGATTGCATTTTGTGAACGAATAAGTTTAGGTGAAATAAATCCTGCTGATTTCACTATCATCAAAAAACGTTTAAAATTGGTTTCATTGATGAAACTATTAACACCAGCTCTCAAGGTGGTAAATGATTGTTCTGCGATTACATCTTCATAAGTTCTTGTTTCAAAATTTCTTCCTGATAGTAAACTTACCAGGTCAGAAAGTCGTCCTCTGTTAAACTGGGAAGTAAATGCAACACGAATAAGGTCATTATAATCAGGGTCGTACAAATCTTCATTTTCAGTTTTAAGCCATTGCATCTTTTGAAAGTAATCTGTCTTTGCAAATTCCTGATCGTTGTCAACTATTTGCTTATAAAATTCTGGTGCAATAGCTAAGTGGCAGAAATAATCAATCGCTTTCCGCAATTCGTTTCCGTTATATTCTGTATTTGAAGCAATTTTGCTCATCGCGAAATCAGCTTGACTTAATACCACGCCCTTTGAATTTATCCGGATAAAAATTTCCGTCACAGTTTCTATATCCAAGTCATGTGACAATTCAATAAGTCCAATTTGCTTTTTAGGGATATTGATTAAGTTTGAGAAAGAATTTCGCACGAGTTTTTTGTCAGCATCGGGATTAAGTTCAAAATATTTATCAGCAATTTCAAACAAATCGCTTTTGCCGTTAATTGCTTCTGAAATGTCGTGAAGCCAGGTTTTGTCTTTTAAAATTGCAGGGTTCTGCACTTCAAATTTTTCTGAAATGGGATTGAATGCAATTTTTATTTTTATCCGTTGGTATGTTTTGTCGATTACATAATGCCCAAGTATAGCGGCAGTCAATGCTGTAACCCTTTGCTGCCCGTCAATAAGTATTTTTTTCCCTTCACTCATACTTCCGTCTTTTAAACGAACATTGGGGTTCCGCCAGGCAATAACATAACCGATAGGGTAGCCCTGATATAAACTATCCATTAAGTCCCGAACTTTTGAACTATCCCAAACGAAAGGTCTTTGGATTTCTGGAATTGCAATCTCACCTGAATTTACCCAGGCTAAAACTGTCTCAATTAGATGTTGGTTTACCGAATATTTCTGCATTCAGTATGTCTTAGTTTTGTTTGCCAAAGATAGCAAGGCTGATAATTAGAATCATCGCTAAAAGTTTTAGATTGACGCGAATAAAGATTATTGATAACTGAAACCTAAACAAATGTACTAATGGGGTGAGTCTTGCATAAAATTCATCGAATGCAATCACCATCACTTTTTCTGAATCTTTTCAGGTGACTCTTCTTAATCCCATTTCTGATTCATGAAACAATCTGCTAACTTTTCTGTAAACTTTTGTAATCCTGAATTAGTAAAATGGATTTGAGTACCATCTTCATCAGAAAACAGGAAACTCATATCGTCAAATATGTCTACGCTAGAATGACTGATAGCATTTCGAATTTTTCTTATTGTAAATTCTAATGTTAATTCATTTTCAACAGCGTAAATCTTCTTTTGTCCAAGTATTTTGATTGCTTTTGTGGCAATGATTTGTAAATAAAATTCCCACATTGATTTCTATCAACAATGCCAAGTCTTTTTACTGGGATATCATTATGAAAAATTTCTTTTGGATAAGGAATTAACCCATATAGGTGTGTAAGTAGGACACCTTGATTTATTATCGAATATTCCTCTGGCTTGTCCCATTTAATAGACTTCTGCCAGTCTTTAAAGAAAACTCCAATTGGTTTGTCGGGATTATTTGTAAGTTGAATTTTTTAATTTCCCGAGTAGATCAATTGACAAATTCGTTTGAATAATTATTGTTTTTTCAGGTATTTTGTCTATATGAGATAAAGATATATTTCTGCTTGAAAAATTGTATTCAATATCTACATAAATAGAATTAAATATTTCTCTCCAATTATCTACCAAACCATTATTTCGCTTTCCATCTCAAATTTTTACCTTTACCACACAAAACCAAAACCAATTCAGACGAATAACTAATTATGGTTACCGGAGAACTAAAAAGCAAAATTGATAAAGTCTGGAATTCCTTCTGGACGGGTGGACTCTCTAATCCAATAACCGTTATCGAACAAATGACCTACCTGCTGTTTATTAAAAGGCTGGATGAACTACAAACCCAGAAAGAACAAAAAGCAGCATTCCTCAGGAAGCCTGTACAAGATCCAATATACAGCAAGGAGCAAAAAGAACTTCGGTGGAGTTATTTTAAGAATAATGATCCGGAGGTCATGTATAAGCTCTTTACCAGGGAGAACGGTGTTTTTGATTTTATGAAAGAAATGGGTGAACAGGGTACAGCATTTACCAAATTTATGAAGGGGGCGACTTTTATGATTCCCACGCCAAGGCTGTTAGCGCAGGTGGTGGATATGTTGAGTGATATTAATATGGAGGATCGTGACACCAAGGGAGATGTGTATGAATACCTGCTCAGTAAGATTGCTTCTGCAGGGCAGAATGGGCAGTTCCGTACACCACGTCATGTTATCAAGATGATGGTGGAAATGATAGAACCTACTTTAGATGATGTAATCTGCGATCCTTCAGCGGGTACCTGTGGATTCCTGGTTGCAGCAGGTGAGTATTTAAGGGAGCATTATAGCAATGAATTAATGAAACCAGAAATACAAAAGGATTTTCAGCAGAAATCTTTTATGGGGATGGAATTTGATCCTACGATGATCCGGATAGGCAGCATGAATATGATTTTGCATGGTGTTGAAAACCCGCGCTTAACGGATGTAGATTCTTTGAGTGAAGCCAATACCTCTTTTACAGAAAAAGCGACCGTCGTGCTCGCTAATCCACCGTTTAAAGGAAGTTTGGATAGAGAAGCAGTAGATTCGAAAATTATCAATATTGTTGATTCGAAAAAAACAGAATTGTTGTTTTTGGGTTTGATGTTGAAAGGATTGAAAGTGGGTGGCAGAGCAGCCGTAATAGTACCCGATGGGGTATTGTTTGGCAGCAGCAAAGCGCATTTACAAATAAGGAAGCAACTCATAGATAACCATAAACTCCAGGCAGTGGTCTCTATGCCATCAGGCGTGTTTAAACCATATGCAGGAGTAAGTACCGCTGTATTATTTTTTACCAAAACCAATAGTGGTGGTACCGATCATGTTTGGTTTTATGATATGACCGCAGATGGATATTCTCTGGATGATAAAAGAAACCCTGTTTCAGAAAATGATATACCTGATATTTTAAAACGATGGAAGGATATCAAAAACGAAACCAAGCGGGAGCGAACCGATAAAAGCTTTTTGGTGCCGGTAAAGGAGATCCGTGATAATAAATATGACTTAAGCATTAACCGTTACAAAGAAGTGGTGTATGATGAAAAAGAATATCAGAAGCCATCTGAAATTATAAAGCAAATTGAACAAATAGATGCCGAACGGAATACGCTTTTGCAAGAGTTAAAATCACTCTTAAAAGGTGGCAGATCAGAAGAACAATTGATGGTAGCTGCTGAAGCTGAAGCAACTTATTCCTTAACTAAAAAGGGTAAGAGATGAGTTGGGAAAAAGTAAGATTAGGTGAATTGTGTAAAATGAATAGTGGAGGAACGCCAAGAAGAGGTAATCCCAAGTTTTATGGTGGAGATATTCCTTGGGCAAAAATTGGAGATATTGAATCAGCTAAACAGGGGATAATTTATGGAACAGAGGAATCAATTACGGATGAGGGATTAAAATCAATTGGTGGACGAATTTTTCCAAAAGGTTCTCTTTTACTTGCAATGTATGGATCGGTGGGGAAAGTTGCATTTGCAGGTACAGAATTGTCTACTAATCAAGCTATCCTTGGAATTAGAATTCATGATACCAAAATTCTAAATTACAGTTACTTAAAATATTGGTTTGAGACTATCAAACAGCAACTGTTAAACAGAGCGGTTGGGGTAGCTCTGCAAAATATATCTTTAGGTATTGTAAAAGACTTACAAATTCCCCTTCCCCCGCTACACATCCAAAAAAAAATTGCGAACATTTTAGATAAAGCAGATGCACTTCGTAAAAAAGACCAGGATCTTTTACAGAAATACGATGAACTGGCTCAATCTATCTTCATTGATATGTTTGGTGATCCGGTGAAGAATGAGAAGGGGTGGGAAGTGAAAAAGCTGGGAGATATGGCACAGTCAGATAAAGGAAGTATCAGAACAGGGCCATTTGGAAGTCAACTATTATTAGAAGAATTGCAGGATGAAGGAATCCCTGTATATGGTATTGACAATGTTCAAAATAGTGGTTTTATTTGGGCCAAACCAAAATTTATTACACCTACTAAATTTATTGAACTCAAGGGATTCTCAATTTATGAATCTGACGTTTTAATTACAAGAACTGGAACTGTGGGAAGATCCTGTGTAGCTCCAAAAGGTATCCCGCAAAGTATTATCGGACCCAATCTTCTCCGAGTAACTCTTGATCAAAAGGTAATGTTACCAGAAATACTCAGCTTTTTATTGAATAATTTTAAATCTATAAAAGATAAAATCAAATCATTATCACCTGGGGCAACTGTAGCTGTATTTAACTCGGGTAATTTAAAAGAGCTTAGATTATGTGTAATACCTATAATGATGCAAAAGAAATTTGTAGACATCTTGAAGAATTTAGATATGCTAAAAATGTTTATAAATGAAAAAAATCACTCAGAACTCCTCTTCCATTCCCTTTTACAAAAAGCATTCACCGGAGAATTAATGCATGAGTAACTAACTATTGAAGTAACTTTTTTATCTTTCTTTTTGTACTGGTGCTATTGATTATGCATTTGATAATTGCTGTAAATTCTGCATCGATAAGAATACCTTTTTCTTCATAGTCAACACCTTTAATCCGATACACATCTTCCATGATTTCAAGTTCGTAATCCTCCACTTCGTTTCCATAAATAAAAGTAGGCAAATCAAAACCAAAACCATTTTCACAAATCGATTTTCCGGGTTCAAACAAATAACAATTGAAACAACGGTCATCAATATTTACACATCCATGTTTTTTATCCAAAAGAGCAGGAGCATTATTGCTTCTTGTAGGAAGGGAAGCCACTACAGTTTTACTATCGACCACACCTAAAATAATCAGGTATTTAGGCTTTGATGTGTTGCCGTTTTTAAAAAAGAACTCATTAAAATAAATAATTTGTTTTGGCTGAAACATTCTAAGATTTTAAATGTCTCACAAATTCCAAGTTCTCTTTTACTTGTTCAAATTTTTCCAGCAAATCCGGATTGTTTTCAAATAATAATGAAAAATCAATATTGAATTCAGTGCTGTTTGTTAATTCTTGTTCAAGTATTTCTAATACACCATTATTGATTGCAGATTTCCGCCAAAGAGAATTATTGCTATGAGTATGTTTGACTAAAGCTGTAGCACTTTTATCTTTTGCAAAATCAGAAATGAGCTCTAAAAGATGAATATCATTATCACTGAATTCATCATCATTAAAATCAGTCTTACCGGTAAATATAGATGGATCATTCTCATCTCTTTGTATATATTCTGCTAAAAGTTCAGGAGAATCTTCAGATAAGTCAATAAAAATATCCTTCACCACCGGGCCTAGTTTCCAGATTTGGAAATCGACACCAAAGAAGGGGTATCCGTATTTCTTGATAGAGGCCTCCTCTAACAGAAAAAGCAACTTAAGTATTTTAGTTTTATTCAAATCGCCCATCTTCTTTGATAAAAAGATAATAGTGTTACCTATTTTATCAATCTGATTTTTAGTAAAAGCAATGTCTTTTGTTGGAACGAGCATAATTGAAGGGGTGCAAAATTACTAAATAATTTATTAATATTACAACATTCTTCCTACAAAACCAAAATAAATGTACGACATTTTCATTATTTCTGAATCAAAGTTTGTTCCATTCGTTTCCTCTTTCGTTCATCACCTACAACATAGTTGTTCTAGTTTTATTTACTACATTTCTTGTGAATTAAGTATAATTCTACAGAAAAATTCCATTCATAATACAAAACTGAATGTGACATGTATTTCTATAACTTCAAACATCGTTTCATAAAACAGGATTAAAAATTTTCTGTCACCTTAAAATATTTTACAATCTTTGAAACTAAAAGATACCTTTCAGGGGTAACATGACTAACTTCTCATTCATATCATCTGATTGGCTTCCTTTAAAGCAAACATTGATAGATGCAGAGAAGACAGTCTATTCTTCACCGGTGTATGCAGCAATCCTTTGCAGAAAAAGCTTAGAAGAGTGGGTGCATTGGCTGTATGAAAACGACGCTGATCTTGAATTACCTTATGATACTACTTTGAATTCCCTGATGTTTCAACAGGAGTTCAAGGAACTGTTGTCTGATCCCTTATTCAAACAGGTAAACGTGGTTCGGAAATTGGGCAATGATGCAGTTCATACCAATTTCAAAATACAACCAGCAGAAGCTTTGCATGCATTAAAGATCATGCACAACTTTGCAAGTTATGTAGTACGGGTATATAGTGGTACGAATGTAGCTGTTCCGCGGTTTGATGAAACGCTTGTTCCCGTTGAAGGCGAACACGTAAAAACCAAAACACAACTCGAAGCATTAGAAGCAGAATTATTACAGACAAAAGAAATAAACCGAAAGCTTCAAGAAGAATTAGAGCTAAATAAACGCAATAAGGAATCTCACGAAAATATTCCTCCCCCTTCAGATCCCAATGAAGCGCTTACCCGAAAATTATACATTGATCTCTTACTAAAGGAAGCTGGTTGGGATGCTAACGGTCATAATGTTTCTGAATACGCGGTCGTTGGCATGCCAACCGGTGATGGTAGAAATGACGGCCCGGGAAAAGTTGATTATGTCTTATGGGGTGATGACGGTAAGCCCTTAGCTGTGGTAGAAGCCAAGCGAACCAGCAGGGAACCAAGGGTAGGGCAAAACCAGGCAAAGCTATATGCGGATTGTCTGGAAAAAGCTCATGACCAGCGTCCTGTAATTTTCTATACCAACGGTTTTGAAACATGGATATGGGACGATGTAGAATATGCACCCAGGAAGATTTATGGGTTTTATAAGAAGGCTGAACTAGAACTTCTGATTCAAAGAAGAACAACACGTAAATCCATTACGGAATCAGAAATTGACAAGGATATCGTCGGCCGCTATTACCAGATAGAAGCCATCAGAAGTGTGGGCAAAGTTTTAGAAAACAGAGGGAGAGAAGCATTGTTAGTAATGGCCACCGGATCGGGTAAAACACGGACGGCAGCCGCAATAGTAGATCTGTTAAGTAAATGTAATTGGGCTAAACGGGTGTTATTTTTAGCCGATAGAACTGCATTGGTTTATCAGGCACGAAATGCATTTACCAATCATTTACCGAATCTGCCCAATGTGGATTTGACGAGAGAAAAAGATACCATAGATGCCAGAGTAGTTTTCAGTACCTATCAAACAATGATCAACCAGATTGATAATGTATTTGATGAAAATCAACGACACTTTAGTATTGGCCATTTTGATGTCATCATCTTTGACGAAATACATCGTTCCGTTTATAACCGGTACAAAGCGATTTTTGAATATTTTGATGGTTACAGGATCGGATTAACCGCCACACCAAAATCGGAAGCTGATAGAGATACCTACCAGTTATTTAATTTAGAACCGGGTATTCCTACTTATGCCTATGAGCTTGATCAGGCAGTAGCCGATAATTTTTTGGTACCTCCCAAAGGAATTTCCGTACCCATAAAATTTCAACGGGAAGGAATAAAGTATGCTGAATTATCACCCGAAGAGCAAAAAAAATATGAGGAAGAATTTACTGACCCGGTTACCGGAGCGTTTCCGGATGAAATAAATAGCAGCGCATTGAACAATTGGCTTTTTAACACGGGTACCGTTGATAAGGTGATTGGCTACTTAATGGAAAACGGAATCAAAGTAGCTGGTGGAGATCGTTTGGGAAAGACGATCATTTTTGCCCGCAATCACAGACATGCTAAGTTTATTGAAGAAAGATTCAATATACAATACCCTGAATACAGAGGTCACTTCTGTAAAGTGATAGACAATTATGAAGAGTATGCCTATGATATCTTAAACAAATTTTCGGAGAAAGATAGTTCACCACACATTGCTGTGTCAGTTGATATGCTTGATACGGGTATTGACGTTCCGGAAATTGTGAATCTTGTTTTCTTTAAACCTGTGCGTTCCAGAACAAAGTATTGGCAGATGATAGGTCGTGGCACCAGGTTATGTGAAAATTTATTTGAACCAGGTGTAGATAAGAAAGAATTTTTGGTCTTTGACTTTTGTGAAAATTTTGAATTTTTTGGAAAGAAACCGGAAGGAATTGAAGGTAACCAGGGAAAGAGTTTGAGTCAAAGATTGTTCGAAACAAGGTTGAAGCTTACGGCAATTTTACAAGAACAGGAAAGTGCAGAATTAAAACAGTTTGGAGAAGAAATACAACAATTCTTATTTAAACAGGTAGATGATTTAAATGAAGAAAGTTTTTTAGTTCGTCAGCATTGGAGAATCGTAGAGAGGTTTAAAGATCCGCACCAATGGAACGCCCTAAGTGACCTCGACTTAAAAGTTCTTGTAGATCACATAGCACCATTGGTAATCGAAACAGATCAGGACGAACAAGCAAAGCGCTTTGACCTGCTTTGTTACCAGATTCAGTTAGGGCTACTCACCCGGGGATTGCCACCTGATTATTGTTTGAACAATGTAAAACTGATCGGCGCTAAGCTGAGTAAAAAGGGTGCAGTGCCTGCTGTTGGCGAAAAGATGCCACTGATAAAGAAGATACAGGAACGATCTTACTGGAGTGATATATCAGTGTTAAAAGCAGAACAGCTAAGAATTGATCTTCGTAACCTGATTAAATTTATTGATAAAGATCAGGGTGTTGTAGTTTATACGGGATTCGATGATGAATATTCAGGTGTAGCAGAAGAGTACGAAATTTTTCAAAAAGTAAATGATCTGGAAGCCTATAAAAGAAGGGTATCACAATATATACTTTCCAAAAAGCACGATCTGATCATACATAAGTTACGAACCAATGTACCGATCACTTCTTCCGATTTAGAAACCTTGAATAAGATGTTATTTGAACAGGGAGATTTGGGAAGTAAGGAAGAGTTTGAAAAAGCTTATGGTTCACAGCCATTGGGTAAATTCATCCGTTCCATTGTCGGACTCGATATATCGGCTGCAAAAGAAGCACTTGGTAAATTTATTAATTCACCTGCTTTAAATGCGCAGCAAATTCGTTTTGTGGATACCATTATTCAATATTTAACTGTGAATGGTACCATAGATCCGGCAGCATTATTTGCACCCCCTTTCAGCGATATTTCCCCTAACGGCCTAATAGCTGTTTTTAATGATGAACAATCGACCGAAATTGTTTCTTTACTGGATCGGGTGAATAGGAATGCGGTGGTAGTGTAAAATTATCTTAGAGCAGAATAAATAGGACCTTTTGTATTTCAAACATTAAAGAAGTATTATGGGCACCCCAAAGACTACCCCTTGGGGATCAGTTATTTTATTAATGGGTAAATGGGATCAACGCAAAATAACCTTTTAAGTATTTACGTTAAAAGGGATTATAATCTATAAAAGTTTGACATGCTAGGTGGGTACCATGATCTTATTGTTTCAAATCTTATATTTTTCAGTGTTTTTATTTTAGGATATTTTGTATATAGATATTGCAATGATAAGCCACCTACTCTGAAAAATCCTTTCAAGTATGATACAATTATAAAGGAGCTAAAGGCTAATAAATATTTCCATCAAGTGAGTCCTATAAAGAAATTAAAATTTCCCTTTATTTTTGATCAGCCGCCTAAATATCAGATTATAGGGAACTATGATGTGTTCCAATTTGTGATTACTTTAGATGAATGCCAAACTGTGTTAAAGATTTCAGCAAACATCTGGTTCAATAGAATAGAAGGTTTTGAGTCAGAAATTACTTGGGTTCCTATAAACTTAGCATATAGTTCTTACACTCACATTGGCAAGCATTTAGTTTCACAATTGAAAGAAATTCTGGAACTCGGTACAGAAATGAAACCTCGGTACACATTAAGAATCCCTCTGCAGAATTCACAGAAGTTTTTCCATGAAAATGTAACAATGATGTAAATAAATAATAAAAGTTTTTATTCGAAAATTTATATTCATAAATGATTGTAATTACAAATCAGGCAGTTCCAAGTGAACCTAAAGTAGGTGCTTCTTTTTTTTCACGTGCCTTTATCGCTGCAATCTTAAACGCTGCAACGGTCACCAAAACCGAATTATCCACAATTTACAATAAGCAAATTGAAAATCTAAATGAACAATTAAAAGCCACAAGACAATTGAGAGAAAAACGTTAACTGCTACAAAAACGAATTATTCAGAACAGATGGAAACGCTATCCTGCAAATTAAAATCATTTGAAGAACTAGTGAGTAAAACAAAAAATGAGAAAAAAACTCTGCATTTAATAGAAGTTAGTAACTTAAAGAAGCAGATGGAGAACATTACTGCCTTACATCAAAGTCAAGTGAATTAGATAAATAATCTTCAAGTGGATAAATAATCTTCAAGCTTAAAAATTAAAATCACTCCAAGACCAAATACAGAATTTGGAAAATCAGCAAAATGAAAACGTCACGATGATTCATCAGGCAAACAACCTCGCCTCAACCTACCAGAAACAATTAAAAGAAGTACAATCAAACTCGGGTTCTAATATTATTGCGATTATAATCGCAATGGTAGTCGGTTTGCTAATAGGCATCATTATCACGTCGAAAAGTTAAGTCTAGCAGCCTAGTGATTTTGTTGAAAGCACCCTATATTATATATGACTAAAACTTCAAAAATCAAAGTAGATGTTATTTGATAATCAAATAATGTCTTCCATGCTAAAAGCAAATTTCAAAAATTTTTTTTGTAAAATTTTTGACTTCTCAAAAGCGCTCTTTAATGCTAACGAACAGGTATCCCCGCCTTCTATGCGGAACCGTTTGTTACAGGTTCCCTTCCTTTTAACCCCGCCTTAAACTTGAGCAACCCTTCCCCCCTACCAGGTGGTGATAGTATTGCTCATTCATAAACAATTTTATTTAACAATCTAAAACCTAAAGACATGGTTACGATTAAATCAATCAAAAAGTATTTAAGAAAAGATGGTAGTGAATTCATTTCACTACAATTGGAGTCCGGAGTTGAATTTGTTCAGTCTCAATCCACCGGAAAGTTTTATGCAACTGTACGCAAGTGCAATATCCCTTGCACCTTTGATGAACAAACAGCTGAAAAGCTTATTGGACAGACCATAGGAGGTACAATTGAAAGGGTTTCCTCTGAACCTTATGATTATACGATTCCTTCTACCGGTGAGGTGATCCAACTCGCCCATTCCTATCAGTATCAGCCAGCAGATTCTACCGCTGTTATGCAAAACTCAGAACCTGAATTTGCTTAAACTGATCTCAAATGAACCTGGGATAGAGCATCTGTTCTATCCCTTTTTTTTATCCTTTTTAAAATTATAATTATGAAATTACAGCAAGCAGAACGCAAAAGAGCTAAAATAAGAATGGCTCTTCAAGGTCCCAGTGGAAGTGGTAAGACTTACTCAGCATTATTATTAGCTTACGGATTATGCAAGGACTGGACTAAAATAGCAGTGATTGATACTGAAAATCACTCTGCGGAATTATATTCTAATATGGGTCATTACAATACGGTAAGTATTGCAGCACCATTCACGCCTGAAAAGTATAACGAGGCAATACACTTATGCGAACAATCCGGCATAGAGGTTATTATCATTGATTCAATATCACACGAGTGGGATGGTTCTGGTGGTATCCTTGATATACATGGTAATATGACGGGCAATAGTTTCACGAATTGGGCGAAACTGACACCTCGCCATAATTCCTTTATTCAAACAATTCTGCAAAGTTCCGCACATATTATCGGAACAATTCGAAGTAAGCAAGATTTTGTTTTAAGTGAAAAAAATGGAAAGATGGTTCCTGAAAAGGTTGGACTCAATGGTATTACCAGGGATGGTATTGATTATGAATTCACACTTTTATTTAACCTGGACATCAAACACAATGCATCTACTTCTAAGGATAGAACCGGAATGTTCATGGATGCACCCGAATTCAAAATTTCTTCAGAAACCGGTAAAAAAATTTATGACTGGTGCAATCAACCACTTGAAATTCAGTCATCTTCTGAAAAACAGATGCTGCTTAATATCGATGCGTGCAAAACCGTGGATGAGTTGCTGGCACTGTATAAGCAAAATCCCCAATTCCAGCAAACACTACTACCATCTTTTACAAAAAAACGTCAGATGCTCATTATCCCTAAAGACCTCAACTCATCTATTCAACTACAAAATTTACCAACAAATGGAACTCATACAAATCAATAATCATTCTTCTTTTATAGAGGATTTAACATCAATTAAAGCTGAACAAAGCTCAAAAAAAGATCTGTTTTTCATCAACGCAAATACTGTTGAAATGCCCTTGCAAAACATCAGATCTAACCATATCATCCCTGTTTATCACAAAACAAATGAAACTGTCATTAGTCAAATCGATTTCATCGAAACCGTAATTGATGTCGTTAAAAAGGTGTTTCCTGGTGAGCGGTTTAAAAGCCCTGACATCAGGGTGTCGCATCCCGTCAAAGGTCGTATTCCTGAAGCGAAAAATAAACCCGCAAAAGATTTACAAGAATATGAGAAAACGATCTATTATGAACGAATGGCTTTCATGATCGAGTTTCCTGACATCACTGAAACGATTGACGGTAATCTTGTGTGCATGACAGTAGGAGGGGTCAAAAATTATGGAAGTGATAACCTGAGTGGTAGAAAAGGTGATGAATCTTTTAAAGTCCTAATTGGATTTCAAAATAAGATTTGTCTCAATCTTTGTGTTTGGAGCGATGGTGTAATAGGTGATCTAAAAGTAAAAAACAGGTCTCAGCTAAATTCTGCCATTTATTCCCTGTTTGCAAGTTACGATGCAGTAAGTCACATGGAAAAGATAAAGAGGCTAGAGAGCATTTATATTTCAGCAAAAGAATTCGCTCAATTAATTGGTCGTTGCAAAATGTACCCCTACCTACCGAAAAGCACTCAAAGAGAAGTATATCCAATGGAATTTACAGAAGCTCAAATATCCCATATAGCAAAGGGTTTTTACTGGGACAACCATTTTTGTTGTGATCCTAATGGCAAAATAAGCTTGTGGAGGTTATTCAACCTTTTTACCCAGGCAAATAAAAGCAGTTATATCGACACATTTGTAGACAGGTCAGTGAAAGCCTATGAATTTTTAGATCAGATCTGTAACTGCATAGAGTACAAAGAGCAAAACTGGTATTTAAACTAGTCCAATAACCATTTAAAATAGTACATACCATGATTGTAACACCCCTCACCAGGAATTTTAAAACAGATTCTCTACTAGTGATAAATAAGAATGGAAAGATCAGGCGTCTTTATACTCCATTTAGGGTGCTTGCAATTATTTCCGTTGGCAGCATACCTAAAAATACCTGGGTATTGGTCCAGGAGATAGCTTCAAATAAAAAGCACCAGTTACTATACGTAATTAATAATGAGCAGTATTTATATGAGTCGTTCAGAATTTACATTCAATTTTAAAATAACATCTCTCACAATTCCTTTTAATCTTCCGGCTTTTATCAATTCTTAGAGAGTGAGTAAGAGCCGGTTTTAATATTATTATAATGAAAAAATTATTTTCTGGTGTCGCAGAGATTTCTGTGAGTTATAAACCATACATAAGCGATAAACCTATTGTTATGTCGGCTCTTGATGCATACAATGTCTTTTTTGATTTTTTTCCGTTAGAGACAATTGGATTACAAGAAATATTCCTGGTTATGTACCTGAATAATGCAAGCAGAGTTCTGGGAGTTTACAAGGTTTCTACTGGTGGAATCACGGGGACAATCGTGGATTTAAAGCTGATATTATCTGTAGGTTTAAAGATTGTAGCGAGTGGTATTATGCTTGCTCATAATCATCCTTCTGGATCCTTAAAACCTTCGCATCAGGACATTTTGGTAACTAACAAGATAAAAGACGCTGCAAAAGTTTTAGATATTAAATTACTCGATCATCTGATCGTTTCACCCGAAAAAGGAAGTTACATCAGTCTCGCGAACGAAGGAATGTTATAAATGATGGAGAAGAAATTGAATAAAACCAAAACTTCAAGTAGACGATATTTTTCAACAAAAAGGGTGAGATTATAACTACATTTCATCTCACCCTTTTCTATTTAGTTGAAAAGGCACAGATCTGTTTAAAAGTTGATTTTATCGCCATTTTGCCATTTCGCCATCGTAGAATTCTAATTTTCAGGTTTCAAATATGATCCTTTCGATGGGTGTTTCAGTTTACCATTTTCCAAAAAATTATTCAAATATCGATCTGTTGTTCGTTCGGAGATTGAAAGATTTTTTCCAATTTTGATTGCTTCTGCACGGGTAAAGCTTTCAGTTAAAGACGAATAGAACTGGGAATTCTTGTTAAATGATTTTTTACCAGCATAAGGCAAAGACTCCCATGCATCTAAAACCGAATATAATGATTGGTCAATCAGATACAATGCGGTTTCAAAATCTGTATCTGAGCAGAAGACCTCACTGTCAGTATTCTGGTTCTCATACTTTCTAAGGGATGTAAGTGTCATGCACATTTTAAAGAGAATTAATCCATTCCGCTTTATAATTCCGTTTGATTCAGCGCCATATGTTTCTGAAATCTCTTTTAATTTTTCAGTTCCGTACGATTCTATTGATTTCCATTGTTTTTCAGTCAGACACACTCTTAATGAAGCTTTTGTAATGGTCTTATAAAAAGACAAATACTCGTCGGATAAACCATCAAAGAATTCAGTCAAATTGATACAATCAGGACAAGGTCCAACATTTTTCCAGCCCTCATAACCTTTGAAATCCATTATTAAAAATCTACTAAGTAGACCATCTTCTCTATTATTGATAAATGAAAAAAGCTGCCCTGGCGTACCTGAAAGCACAAGCGCAGGTTGCGGCCATTTAATGTCAATAAATTCTGAGTTTTGTACTATGCTTTTTGATATGGGTTCATTTTGAAATCCATTTCGTATAACAGCAGAGAAGTTGCCATGGTCGGAAGCAATTGCATTCGATATCGTATCCATCTCTGTTTCTATGATAAGGGATGGAACATTGGGGTGGTTATCAGATAAGTGTTTTAAAAGTTTGGCTTGCGTTATATTACCAGGTATAATAACTGTCCTAAACGCTGGGGGGACTTCTTTTTTATTCTTTCTAGCTTTAAACTGCTCCAAATCAGATATTGATTTTTTAAGGTAAATTTCATTTATCTTTTGCATAAGTTGTCTTACATGGACAATTATCCCTTTACCTGTTCCTGCGTTTCCAAGTGCCATGAAATAAAGATTCGGACTACATTCTCTTTGGTCATAAATTCCTTTAACGTTAATTAAGAGTGAGCTTATCGCTGTAATAATTGAGTAGGTCATCAAAAGCTGTTGCTCTATATTATCGAACACCTCTACACCTTTTTTGAGGAGAGGTGGCAAATTGGCAAATGGCAGTTCATTTGGGATTTTGATTTTTTCTTTGACGTTCATAGTTATAAATTTTTGAGATCACTAATACCTTTGCATCTTTGATCTCGGGTTAAAATAAATGAGTTAAACTCGATATCCATTTTTGGGTAATTAATACCCTACAATTACAAGTTTCTATTGCTTACCGCTTTCAATCCACGCAAGAAGCTCAGAAACTTTAAAATATAATTTACCACGTTTGTAATGTGGTAGTGTTAGCTGCGAACAAGCTTTATAAATCTTGCTCTTGCTAAGTCCTAAAATAGAAGAAGCCCCTTCTATATCCGTAAACCCGTACTGTGGGTCAATTTTTGGATTTTTAAAATTTTGTTTTTGCACCATAAAAAAAATTATTTTACGGTGCAATAATAAAAACACTTCTATTGAAAGAAGGTCTGTTTCTATTGAAGGACTAATTAATTAGTCTAATGATTTTTGCTGTAATCGCTGGTGCCACTCAATTTTCGACCAAAAAGATTTTTGAAAGCTGAGAGCTTAGATAATTCAGAATATCGGCTGCAGAGGAGTCTGGCGTTACGCTATTGATTTCAGTTGTATTTCTTTTTAAAAATTTCTTGTAGGCGAGACTTTTGCTAAGCCTATTTAGAGCTTCGTTCAAACTGTTAGAATTTATAGGTGTGTTGGTATTCGTGTAAAAGCAATTCATTCTTTCTAATGCAGGAAACGCAAAGTTAAAATGCCTATTTGTTTGGATCCATTTAAAGATAAAAGCTACGTATTTAGTTTGGCAGTTGAATTTAAATTTGGCATCAGTAATACCATGATCGTAAGTAGATAAAATTTTTTGAAACATAAATGACTCACTACTTTCATCAATGTTTATCAATGAAAGGTTTGGTTCTTCCTTGGTGATAGTTAAATTATACAAGCTTTCCGCCTCATGAGTTGTAATAATAAAAACGTCTCCTTTTTTTCGGCGTACCTCCGATTTATTGTTAAAAGCGTTTTTTCGTGGTGTATCATAGGGTACTGCAGAGTCAATCTCTCCAAAATAATTTTGAGTTAAGGTTGTAATCTCTTCTTTCAAACGAGGTACAAATTTTTTAGACCATTCGGTCGTAATCTCTCCAATGGCTTTATTCGGAAACGAAATCTCATCATCAATTCTAAATTCACGTTCTATATATATTAGGTCATCTCGAACGACCCTTCTATACTCTTCCTTATTCAAGGATAAGTTCCAACGCTGTTCATATATATAAATAACCTTTCCAAATTCCTCATTAAGTAATGCCTTCAAATCATCTATCATATCATAGGAATAACGCTCTATCTTTCCCTCATAACCTTCGACATGATAAGTCCATTGATCGTTAGCCAAATTGAATTCTTCACCTTCACTATGTATAAAAGGTAGATTCTTCCAATATTCATCGTAATAAACATTAAAGCCCCGACTGAAAAACCATATAAAGAACTTAAAAGGTGATCCAATTGTGGGAGTAATCAAATTGAAAAGTTTCTTAGTTTCATTCAATTCTTTCTCTAGGTCATGAAAAGAGTAATAATCAATTCTGCTTTTAAAATAAGTAAAAAACTCGGATGATGTGTTCATATACCTACTTTAAAAATGTAGACAAAGAATCTGAAAGTTGCTTTTTTGACTCATCGTCAAAGGAATCCAAGTATTTTTGAGTCGTATTACTGCTTTGGTGCCCAAGAGCTTCGCGAATCTCCTCAATTGATGCTCCGGATCTTTTTAAGATAGTGGCTGCTGAATGTCTTGAAAAATAGCTTGTAGCAGGTTTTTCCAAACCAATTTGCTCACTTATCGCTTTCATATACTTATTTGTATTTTTAATGAATTGGGCAACTTTTTTTACTTGAACTATTGGATCGTCTCCTGATTGTAAAATGGTAAAAAGATACGCATCATCAGATTCATTTTTACCTCGCCACTTCTCAATAATTAATTTAGCCGGTTCACTTATGTGGCAGGATATGACTGTCTGATTACCTTTGGTTGTATTTTTCGTTTTCGCTCGAACAAATCTTATCATATCTCCATCAATATTTTTATTTTTGAGATGTGCTATATCCTTGAAGTTAATCCCGTTACATAGATAGCTAAAGATCCAAAAATCTCTTGCTCTATCTTCCGGAGTTCCAGGTACACTCGGATAATTATAAATTTTACCGACCTCAGAGATGTTTAAAGCTTTTTTAATATTCCTACCTGCGGGAATTACATATTTTCTTTTACCGAAAGGATATGATTCGTCTCTTTTTATTACTCCCAATTCAATGGCATAATTATAAATTGATCGAAGAGAGCGTACGTAAATACCAACGGTTGTTTCAGAAATATTTCTTTCAACCTGGTATGCATGATAATCTCTTAGAAATTGACATGTTATATCATACAACCCTATCTTATTATTAAATTTTGCAAAAGAATTCCTTGCGGTTTCATAACTGCTTGCTGTTTTGATCCTTCCTTCTTTGTAGAGGTTATCTATGTACTCGTCAAAAAATGGATAAATATCAGAAGCCTCTTTAAAACGCCCATTAAATAAAGTATCAAATTTGTTGAAAGTAAATACACCAGTATCGTTGATGATTCTATTTGCTTTTGCGATAGCCTCATTCATTTTATTTGCAAATTCTCTAAATCGCTTTTTTACATGTGTTGATGAGGCACCATCAAATTCTTCCTGGGTGAGATCTATACCAATTGGAAAATCTTTCGAAACTCTTTGATATATTATTCGAATTTTCACTGGATATTTTCCATTCTGCTTTTTAAATCGTGTTACCAGTAAAAGTTGTACTGAAGGTTTCATCTGCAAATGATCAGATAAATAATTAATATTTCCAAACAATTTCCAAACAATTTTTGAAAAATGATGAAAAGAGAAATTAAAAAAGGACAAACATAAATTATGCAACTGATTGAATATCAGCTGAATGTAAAGAGAAAATAAAATTATGCAAATTTATGATATTATTCAATACCTGACTCATAATCAGGTGGTCCCAGGTTCAAGTCCTGGTGGGCCCACAATAAAAAACCCTTGCGATGCAGGGGTTTTTTATTGGCTTTTTCATTTTGAGATTTCTTTACTTAAAAGTTTATGGTAGATTACAAAAAAATGTAAAGAAGTATTATTAAGAGTTTAGAATTGTTTCTTTTATTTACACACTAAGCACTTAATAAAACTTTCAAATAATGGATGTTCTCAGTTAAAAAAATTTAAATATTTATCTTACGCTTTATTAAGGAAGCAGATTTTTTCAAAAAAGACTTTTATGAACCTTTATCTGTCTAATTTAATACCACGATTGCGAGTATATAGTGAAGGACTTAACAGACAAGAAATATTCATAGATCTTCCGTGGGTATATATCGACCATTTGGCAAACCAGCACAAGTATATCTTTAGAAGGGACGGCAAGTTAATTTTGTCATTGAACGGGAAGGTTGTTGAAGGCAGTTGGGAATACCTTAATAATGCGAATAGCCTTCTGATAAATAGGGGGCAAGACATGATTTTGCTAAACCAAGTTTTCATTGAAAGAGGCGTGATGGTTTTGAAACAGGATGGAATTGCGGATCTTATGATCTTGGGTAACGAATTGGTAATTCCAGACAACAACGTATTGAACTACTTGAGAAATCTCCTTTATTCAAAAGAGAATATTACTCTGAAAATGTTAAAAGATGGTAGAGAATTGGAAGTGTATAATTACAATACATTTACAAGAAGAGTGACAATCGAAGGGTGCGATGTAAGGGACAGTGAAGTCGAATTAAATAATGGTGAAATTTGGGAGCTAAATCACAGTGAGGTAGTATGTGTTCGGAAAGATAGAAAGTATCAAACAGATGTGGGAAATATTATAGTTCGTGAAAAAAATGGTCTTGGACCATCAGAAGGTGATCTTGTATTTCAAAATAATAAATTGGCTAAAGATGGAACTTATCGATTTGGTATACTTGACCGGATCGTTGTAAAGGACGGTCGTATAATTAAATACAAGCTTTTTTGGTAAACTTTAAAATACCAAAATGTTTTAAACCAATTTAAAAAATTGATCCTTTTCCCGCAATGTTTGCGCAATTTGCAGAATCTGCATTTATGTGATTATTAACTTTGCAGTATTTATTTTTTGTTCTTTCAATAAAGTTGGATCTTATTCTTTTCAATTCTGTTGAAGCTTTCTATTCAAAAGAATATAGATGTTTCAAAAAAAATAAACCCCGCAAATCAGCAGGGTTTTTATTTGTATTATTTGATCGTAAATCTGAAGCCGCCATAAATAAGCCGCCCGCTTACCGGCCCCCAAACCATGGAGGCATCGAAGTATGGGCCAAACGGATCATCGTGCGCGATAATCAGATTTTTTTGAAAATAATTCGTCAGATTTTCTGCTCCCACATACACATCAAAAAGCTTTTTCTTTCCGAAGGTTTTGCTCACCTGCGCATTCATCGTGAAGTAAGGTTGAGACCTTTCCGGCATTTGGTATGCAGCAGGATTGCTTTGTGTAGATGGAATTCTTTTTGAACCGGTGTAATTGCCCGTCACATCAAATTTCCAATCTTTCAACGCATAAGCAAGGTTTGCAAAAGCTCTGTGTTTTGCCGTATAGGGTTTTTCCATCAGCACACCATCGTATGTTGTCTTCACATCAAAAAGGCGGTAAGCCAATCTTACTTCCAATTTATTAACCGGCAAAAATTGAAATTCAGTCTGCAAACTGTTTGAATAGCTTTTCCCATCCAGGTCGTAGAATTTTACTTCCCGCGGATCTTCCAGATCAATGACTGTTTGATCTATAAAATCATTTCTGTAAAAATCCATACTGAAGGTGGCATGCCCGTTAAACAAATGAAACTTCTGATCAATACTGATACCTTTATTCCACGCGGTTTCCGGCTTCAGCCCATACCCTTTCACATTTGCATCACCTAATACTTCTATGATTCTTGAACTTGCAAAAATGCCGATGTTTTCTGCAAAAATATTTGCAGTGCGTTGTCCTTTACCTATGCTAAACCGCAGCGTTGTATTATTAGTGGGCGCATAGCGAATATTTAACCGCTCGGTAGTAAACCAGCCAAATAAGTTATTATGATCAACCCTGAAACCGGCTACCACATCAAGTTTAGCTGAAGGCTTGTAAGTATATTCACCAAACCACCCGGGCACTGTTTCTTTTCTTGCATAATTATTCTGACCTATAAATTCATTATAATCGTCGTGTACGAGGCTTAAACCCGTTTTAAATGAATGTGCTTCAGATCCGATCTGCGATTGATAGATCAGATTTGTATAAAAATTCTTTTGATCGCCATCGTATTGGATAGTGCCAAAATAAGCGTTCTCATCATGGCTGAATGCGGAAATTTCAAACCCTATGCTTTTGTGCATTTTTTCAGGAAACACATAACCGATCTTTCCAAAAACTTCAAAACGGTTGGTATGAAAGCCGAGACCATAGCGTGTGGTGCCGAATTTATCTTTGTCTGCATTAAAATCCATTTCACCTCCGGTTTTTCTGTCAAGCAAGGCCTTGCCTCCTAATTGAACAAACAGTCCGTTATCACCCAAAAATTGCCAGCGATGCACAGCGCTGAAAAGATTCCCAATCGGCAGATCAGCAAACCCATCTTTGTTTTCATCTTTTTTTGTGAGCAAAAGATCATTGTGCAACAAAAGACCGGTTGACCATTTGCTGTTTATTTTTTTTGCCAGATTCAGATTGATATCCGACCGGCCCATGTCATTTACATAACCATTTAAATAAAGTTGCTCCGACTCCTGTGGCTTTTTTAGCTCTACGTTGATCTGGCCGGCAATACTTTCAAAACCATTCACCACAGATCCGGCTCCCTTTATCAATTGAATAGATTCAACCCATGGACCGGCAATGCTGTTCAATCCTAATGGTGTAGCCAGTCCGCGCGGCCCCGGTAGGTTTTCTACTGTAAGTTGGGTGTATGGTCCGGCAAGCCCCAACAGTTGAATTTGTTTTGATCCGGTGATTGCATCGCTATAGGAAACATCTACGGAAGGATTGGTTTCAAAACTTTCGCTGAGGCTGCAGCAAGCTGCCTTCAACAATTCTTTCTTAGTCATCACTTCTGTTCTGAACGGACTGAAACCATCAATAAAACTGGTGCGCGGCCGCACACTTATCACCACTTCAGAAAGTACATTGTCTGATTTTTTAAGTGTAATCTGCACGTCCTGCATATTATTTAATGCAAGTGTATCTGTTTTGAAACCGGAATAGCTGATAAGGATCTTGCTTTGGCCTGCTGATTTTTTTAATAAAAATTCTCCGTGTTCATCAGACATTGTTCCTTCATCGGTACCCACATAAGATACTGTAGCGCCAACAAGTGGAGTGAGTTTTCCGTTGGATGATTCAACAATGATGCCCCTGATATGATCAGCAAGTAATACACTATCAGAAATGTTTTGTTCATGTGTGATCTCGCGGTAAAGACAGCAATCGTCTAAAGCTTCATAAACTCTATCATCTGCTTTTTCATGTTCTGTATCATGACCCACAGCCGCTACTTTTTTCTCAAGATCACTCACACTATACCTGGAAGGATCAAAAGTAATTGTCAGTTGTTTGGTGCCCACATCCCATTTAGAAGAACGGACACCCGTTATATTCATGCTCTTTTCTATACGCTGTTTACATTGGATGCAAACGCCGTTAACACCAAAGGAAACGGTTGTATCCTTTGATTGTGCAAATGATTCATTCGCGACAAGCGTAAACCCTGCAAGGAGGGTGTAAAAAATAAATTTCATTTGATTTTTGATTGATCGTTAATTAATAAAACCTGCGCTTTAACAGCACAATTATTTATTAAGCGATCATATCCTGTAAACGCAAAAAAGCTGGTTCCTGTCTTTTTGAAAAGGTATAGATGTGAATAATGCAGGCTGAAAATTCTGGATGCCACTGTAGCGTTCAAAAGAAATTTCTGTTGCACCCGGCTTAACAGCATCAAACTGAAAGAAGGTAAAATTAATGACCTTGGCATTGTCATATTCGCCATTGATCTTAAAATCAATTACACGGTCGTTGCAACATGTGTCATCACCCTGCTGGCTTTTTTGTTTATCGCAACAAGCATGCTTAGCCACAGCCGCCTCTTCTACAGGATCAGGGCAGCAAAAATGAAAATACAGGTTCATCCCAAATGAAGTGGAACCATAGATCAGGAACAATAAAATCGCAAGACCTTTTTTCATTTCGATTGCAAAAATAAAAAATTTTTATTTCGACTGGAAGCGGCAATTGTTAATTAATTAACAAGGAAACAAAAAAGGATTTTATTTACAGATGTAAAAATGCTTTTGATTTTCTATCTGCTTTTTTATTTTTGATGATTATGCAAATCATAAAAAGCTAAGTGTTGATTCTGAAAAATCTGCTCGTTGTATTTTTTCTTTCATTTGTTGCCTGTAATTCAAAGTCTGCTGAAAAAATTGCAGAAGAATTTAAGGCAAAAGTGGTGGCTGTTAAAGATGGAGATACAATTGTAGTTCTCTTCAAGGGTAACCAAATTAAGATTAGGCTCGATCATGTAGATTGTCCGGAAATAAGAAATTCACAGCCCTTTGGCAGAGCGGCAAAAAATTTCACATCAGATTTATGCTTTGGACAAATGGTAACCGTTCTGAACAAAAAAAAGTTTGACCGCTATAGCAGGCTAATCGCCGTAATAATAAATGAAGAAGGCAAAAATCTGAATAAAGAATTAGTGCAGGCGGGATATGCGTGGCATTTTAAAAGATATTCATCTGATGCGGAATATGACACATTAGAAATGGATGCAAGGCATCACAGGCGCGGCCTTTGGCAGGATAAAAATCCAATCGCTCCATGGAACTGGCGGAAACAAAAAGGCTTTTAAATAAAACTCCTTCAAAAGCACTTTTTCGAGGATTTTTTAAAAACCTTTTCAGGGTGTAGATGCTGTATCCAACTGCCTCATTTCTTCGGTAGAGAGTTGAACTCGCGTAGCCTTGATTAATTGATCCAGTTGTTTTGCAGACGTGGCGCTGGCAATTGCAGCCGTGATATAAGGCTTTTGCAGCAGCCAGGCGATTGCTATTTCTGCAAGGGTTATATTTTTTTGCGCGGCAATTTCATCCATTGCTTTCAGAATAAATTTTCCCCGATCATCCATGTATTTTTTCATCCCATGGCCACGCGCACTTTTATCAAAATCTTTTTCACTTCTGTATTTACCGGTCAGAAATCCGCTGGCAAGAGAATAATAGGGAGTAACACCGAGCGATTGTTCTTTAACCAGCGGCAAATATTCTTTTTCAAATTTTTCTCTGCTGTATAAATTATAAAGTGGCTGCAGGCACACGTAACCTTTCATTCCGTTTTTGGCAGCGAAATCATTGGAAGCTTTAATTCTTTCTGCACTCAGATTTGAAGCGCCGATGTAGCGCACTTTTCCTTCGTGAATCAATTCATTAAAGGCTGTAATGGTTTCTTCTACCGGTGTTTCCGGATCATCGTGATGTGCGAAGTACAGATCAATGTAATCGATTTGTAATCGTTTGAGGGAATCATTTGCTGCTGCTTTGATATAATCACCCTTCAATCCCTTCCTGCCATTTCCCATGTCGCTTCCCACTTTGGTAGATACGATTATTTGATTCCTGTTTTTCTTTTGTTTCATCCAATTGCCGATGATGGTTTCTGATTCGCCGCCCACATTTCCCGGCGCCCATCTGGGATAGCTATCAGCCGTGTCGATAAAATTGAAACCTGCTCCGCTGAATGCATCTAATATTTTGAAAGATTCATTTTCGTTGATCGTCCATGCAAATACATTACAACCCAGCATCAGCGGCGAAACGCGGAGGTTTGTATGTGGAAGAGTTTTAAAAGTATCCATAATGATTATAAATTCTGTAAAACCAAAGGGCTCAAATTGTGTACCACGGCGGCGCCTGAAGAATCGTCATAAAATTAAAATTTGCTGATTGCTTACCTTTATCCAAAATTAAAAAGATGTCACCTTTCAATCCCGAATTGCCAGTGGCTATCGGCTGCGACCATGCAGGCTTCGAATACAAAGAAGCTATTATCAGTTTTTTAGATGGCAAGAATTTGACTTATAAAGATTTCGGAACTTATTCAGATGCGTCGGTGGATTACCCTGATTTTGCACACCCGGTAGCTGATGCGGTTGAAAGTGGTAAAGCCTCTTTTGGCATTCTTATTTGCGGAAGCGCAAATGGCGTTGCCATTACAGCAAATAAACATCAAAAAATTCGTGCGGCCGTTTGCTGGGGCGAACAGCTTGCTGAACTTGCCCGCAAGCATAACGATGCCAATATATTGTGCATTCCATCTCGTTTTGTGCCCGAAAGCGATGCTGAAAAAATGGTGAATATTTTTATCAATACTGAATTTGAGGGTGGCCGCCATTGCCTGCGCGTTGAGAAAATTCCCCGCTGACTTTTTCTATCTTTTTCTTTTTACACAAGCGGTAGCTTCAGCCTTCCGCTATTTCAATAGTTTAGCCAAAAAAATATCATTGCATGAAACATTTATTATTTCTTTCTTTTTTGTTGGTTGGATTCGGTTTAACCTCTCATTCTCAAACCGGTGATGCATGGAAGTATGCACAAACAATCACCGAAAAAGGATTGAAAGATCAATTATCTGTGATCGCTTCGGCACAAATGCAAGGCCGCGAAACTGGTACTGAAGGCCAACGCAGGGCAGCCCTCTATATTAAAATGCAATTTGAAAAAATAGGATTGAAAGCACCGGCCGCATTAGATGGTTATCAACAGAATTATCCGCTCTTCCGTGATTCGCTTTTGAGACAGGAATTTCATATCAATAAAAATGTGCTTAAGGTGGAGCAGGATTTTTTACTTATACCCGGATCAGCAATCAGCGAAACCGTAAAAAGCAACCAACTTGTGTTTGCAGGATATGGAATTGACGACGCAAATTATTCTGATTATAAAAATCGCAATGTAAAAGGTAAAGTGGTGATTGTAATGAATGGCGAACCAAAAAACGGCAACACTTATTTGGTAAGCGGCACCGAAAAATCTTCAGTTTGGTTTTACAGTACCAACAGAAAACTGGCGGCGGCACAAAAGCATGGTGCCATAGCAGTGATTTTTGTTGATCCGGAAATGACCTCCATACCACAACGTATTGTAAATATGGCCAACTCCAACAGGCTGTATTTCCCACGCCCCGATGCGCAAAGGGTTTCAATGGTTTATCTGTCTGCTCCCAAATTATCCGATCTGATTGGAGAAGCTGATGCTGAAAAGGTGTTGGGCCTTACAAAAAATAAATCAGCGATGGATAAATTGAACATCACCTCAAAGAAGGATATGGAAATAGCTTTCAGCAAAAAGAGATATACCATCTATGCAAGCAATATCATCGGTTACATCGAAGGTTCGGATAAAAAGGATGAATATGTTTTTCTGACAGCACACTACGATCACCTTGGTATGCATAACGGGCAAATATATTACGGAGCTGATGATGATGGTAGCGGCACCACGGCTGTGATAGAAATGGCCCAGGCTTTTAAGAAAGCAAAGGACGATGGCCATGGCCCACGCAGAACGATTGTATTTATGACTGTAAGCGGAGAAGAAAAAGGATTGTGGGGAAGCGAATATTATTCCGAGCATCCGGTGTTTCCAATTGATAAAACAACAGTGGATCTGAATACAGACATGATCGGCAGGTTGGATCCAAACAGAAAATATGGCGACAGTACAAACTACGTGTACCTGATCGGAAATGATAAATTAAGCAGCGACCTTGATCCGATAAGCAAAGAGGTAAATAACAAATACACACACCTGGAACTGGATTACAAATACAACGACCCGGCAGACCCTGAAAGAATTTATTACCGCAGCGACCATTACAATTTTGCAAGAAAAGGAGTGCCCATCCTGTTTTATTTTGATGGTATTCACGCAGATTATCACAAACCTTCAGACACAGTTGATAAAATCAATTTTGATGTAATGCAGAAGCGTACACAATATATTTTCCTCACAGCATGGGATATAGCCAACCGCGATGAAATGCTCAGGCGCGATATTCCTTTGCCGGAAATGACCCGTTAGAAAAAATGTAAATTGCCATTTCAAATCTTTCATAAATGAAATGGCTTTTTCTTTTTCTGGCAACTGCATGCTTTCAAACTTTATCAGCACAAAATATTACCGGTGCCTGGAAGGGCGCTATCAATATTGGAGGCAATGAACTACCGATTGTAATTCATTTAAAACAAAATACATCCGGCACAATAACCGGCTCGTGGGACAGCCCCGCGCAACATGTAACCAATCTCCAGTTTTCAAAAATGGAAGCAAATGGCAATGAACTGATCCTCGAAATGGAACAGTTTAATGCCCAATACAAAGGCACTTTTGTAAATGCGGATTCATTAAACGGCAATTGGGTACAAAACGGGCAAAGCTTTCCGCTACATCTCAAAAGATCTGATGAACAAACAGTATTCTATCCCAATGAAAAAGAACTGACATTAAAAATGCGTGACGGATATAAGATCAGTGGAACATTATTAGCAAAAGATAAAAAACAGCCGCTGGTTTTGATCATCGCAGGATCAGGGCCCACCGACCGAAACGGCAATAATCCTATGGCGTCGGTAGATGCATACCGGATGCTTGCACACAATCTCGACTCTCAAAATATTGCAACTTTCAGGTTTGATAAAAGAGGTGTGGCCGGAAGTTTATTGACTGGTTTTAAAGAGGATGATCTGCTTTTCAAAACCTACATTGACGATGCGGAAGATATCGTTACACAATTATATGAAATGGGTTTTAAAAATATCGTTATCGCAGGGCACAGTGAAGGATCGTTGATAGGAATGGTAGCAGCCGTTGATAAAAAAGTGCAGGGCTACATTTCTATTGCAGGAGCAGGAAGGTCCATAGACAAAATATTATCTGAGCAACTTTCCAAAGGCGTGGCCGATTCGGTTAAAACAAAATTAGATCTGATCATTTCATCATTACGAAATGGCGAAGAAATAAAGGATATTCCGGCCGGGTGGCAAATGGTTTTCAGACCTTCGGTACAGCCGTATTTAATAAGCTGGATGAAATACAACCCATTGGTTGAAATAAAAAAATTAAACTGCCCGGTATTGATTATAGCAGGCACATGCGATATTCAGGTGCCTGAATGCGATGCAAAATTATTGGCGGATGCGTTTCCAAAATCAAAGCTTGTAATTATTAAAAATATGTCGCACACACTTAAAAATGCCGGCGACGATTGTAAGCTGCAACAATCAACTTATTCGTCAGCCACCATGCCACTCGACAAGGAACTTACAGAGGTCATTGCCACTTTTGTAAAAAAAGTAGCCGGATAATTTTAAAAAAACCTAATAAAAGTGCTTTTGAAGGAAATTATTTTTCTTCGAGGAGTGAATGAATATCCGTTTCCAGTTTGGCGATTTCATCTTTTTTCAGGCCATCGTAAATGCCGCGCACGCGTTGCTGCCTGTCGACCAATGCAAAAAATTGTGTGTGAATGAAATTATCTTCCACATTCTCTGAATTATTATTGGGATCATCTAACAAATAACTCTGGCGCGCCATTTTATACAGCGAATCTTTCGGGCCGGTTACAAAATACCATTTGGCGGCATGATCCGTTTTGTCGCCGAGCATCCTGCTTTCATATTCTTTCAGAAGTGGTACTGAATCGGTTTCGGGCATGGAAGTATGGGAAATGATCGCAAAGTTTGAATCATCTTTATACTTGTCGTACACCTTCGCCATATTTGCATTCATCTTAGGACAAATGCCTGTACAGGTAGTGAAAAAATATTCCGCTACATATACCTTGCCCTTTATGTTTTTGTCGGAGATCAATTGTCCGTTTTGGTCAGTAAATTGAAAATCCTGCACATAACTCATTACCGGGAGTTTCACATCAAAAAAGCCTTTGGTAGTGCCGAGTGTAAAATAAAATCCGGTGATTAAAACCGCAAAAAACACCGCGTAAATCCAGAATTTCTTTTTCATGCCGCAAAGGTACGATAATTGGTTTGGCACAAAAATTCCGCAAATTTGTAAAAATCAATATTATGAAATCTTTACTCTTTATTTTATGCTTTGGTTTTTGTTTGAACCAGGCACAGGCTCAAAACTTTGATGAGATAGAAATCAAAGGCGTGTTGCTCCAACAGGTGCAAAAATGGAATGAAGGAAACCTGGAAGGATTTATGGAAGGGTATTGGAAAAATGATTCATTACAATTTATTGGCAAAAATGGTATTACTCAAGGATGGCAGAATACGCTGAATAATTACAAAAAAAATTATAATGACGGCATGGGTGTACTTGCATTTACTGATTTGCATTTTAAAAGACTTTCAGATCAGTATTATTTTGTAACAGGCCAGTGGCATCTTGCCCGAAATTCGGGTGAAGTGAAAGGCTGGTATTCTCTGCTTTTTGAAAAGATTAATGGCCAATGGAAGATCGTAGCCGACCATAGCAGTTAAAGTTTTTCCTTTTCACTTACCTGCACGCTCCGGTAAAAATTTTCGGAAAGAGAGATCAGGGTTTCGGTGCGTTCAATGCCTTTAATTTTCTGAAGATCATCGTGCAGCACTTTTTTTAGCTGATTAATATCTTTACAAACGATTTCAATGAACATACTATAATTGCCGGTGGTATAATTGAGGCGAACAATTTCAGGAATTTTTTCCAGCTCTTTGGCCACCTGTTCAAACATGGAACTTTTTTCAAGAAATATTCCCACAAAAGCTGTAATATCGAAACCCAGCAGCTTTAAATTCACCTTTAACCTTTTGCCCTGCACAATGCCAAGTTCTTCTAATTTTTTAATACGAACGTGTATAGTGCCGCCACTAACAAATAATTTTTTGCCCAATTCAGCATAAGGAGTCTCAGCATTTTCGCTCATTTCCTGGATGATCTGAAGATCGAGTTTGTCAATATTAAACTTTGCAGCCATAAAATTAATTTAATTTGAAAAATATTATCGAAACACTAAGATAATTAAATCTTTTCCATATTTACAATTATTTGTTTAAAATATTTGTTTTATTTGACGTCTTAATTTAGATTTGCATCATTAGTTCTTAACACTGTGGGGTGATGAAATTTTTGGCAGACATGCCCTCTTGTCTCGGGGGTGAGGATCATGGAATAAACATAGCATAGAGCCGTTTGGGCCTTAAAACCTGAACGACCAGGGTCGACCACTGAACTTTGTGCTAAGGCTAACCACCTCGTGAAGGTTCGAACCCTTCCCCTACAGCAATTTTCATTGAAGGCACTTAAACGGTGCCTTTTTTTATTAATGTGGCCACACATTCGATATGGTGCGTATGCGGAAACATATCTACCGGCTGCAATTTTCCAACTTCATATAAGCCACTTAATAATTCAAGGTCTCTGGCCTGCGTGGCCACATTGCAACTTACATACACCATTCGGTCGGGCTTAATTTCCAGGAGCTTTTCGATGAGCTTTCCATGTAATCCTGCACGCGGTGGATCGAGGATTACTACATCCGGCCGGCCATGTTTCTGAAAAAAAGCATCATCACATATTTTAATTACATCGCCGGTATAAAATTCCGTTTCCTTTATTCCATTAAGAACCGCATTTTCTCTGGCATCTTTTACTGCATCTTCTATGGCTTCTACTCCTATCACCTTTTGAGCTTTATTGCTTAAATAAATTCCAATGCTACCGGTGCCGCAATACAGATCATAAACCGTTTCATTTCCCTTCAAAGCAGCGAAATCACGCACTACATTATACAATTGCTCAGCCTGTAAAGTGTTGGTTTGAAAAAAAGATTTTGGCGAAATTTTAAACCGGTAATCGCCTAATTGCTCAATGATATGCCCGGGCCCAAATACTACCTGCGGTTCAAGATCGTAAATAGTGTCATTCAGCTTGTTATTGACCGTAAAAAGCAGCGTAGTAATAAAAGGGAAACGGGTGATCAATTCATCAGTTAATCGCTTTTGAGCTTCAACGTTGTTATATGCCACCACTATGTTGATCATTGTTTCACCTGTAGTAGCATATCTGATCATCATATTACGAAGCCAGCCTGTATGCTCTTTAAGGTCGTAAAATGGCCAGCCATTTTGGTGTGCAAGTTCACGGATAAAATTGCGGATCACATTATTACGGTTGTCCATTAAATGGCATTCGGTGATGTCAATTACTTTATCAAAAAGCCTTGGCACATGGTAGCCCACTACATTTTGCGATTTGGGAATGCCGGCATCAAAATCTTCTTTTGGTAAAAAAGCCTTATTGCTAAATGTAAATTCGAGTTTATTCCTGTATTGATATATTTTTTCTGATCCGATGATGGGAAGGATTTGCGGATCTTTCATCTTACCAATCTTTCGGAAAATATCTGCCACCTCCTGCTGTTTGTATTCCAATTGCTTTTCATAGGGAAGCATTTGCCATTTGCAGCCACCGCAAATACCAAAATGAATACATACCGGCGTAATACGGTCGGGTGAGGGTGTTTTTAATTTTACGATCCGGCCTTCGGCCCAGTCTTTTTTGCTTTTGGTAAGTAATACATCCGCTACATCACCGGGTACAGCGCCCTGCACAAAAAGCACTTTTCCCTCAGGCCTTGCAATAGCCTTGCCTTCGGCGGCATAGCCGGTAAACAATACATCTTCCAGAATTACATTCTTTTTTCTCACGGCGCAAAGGTAAGTTTTGGCACAAGCATCAAACACGTATGGCAGATAAGCAAAATGTTAAGTATTTATGTGCCATTATTATTACTCATCAAATTAAATATTTTTGTGAGCCAACATAGCGCTAATGAAATCTGTTATAACTACTGCTTTGATCCTTTTATGCTTTACCGCAAAAAGCCAGTACACCGTAAATCTTCATACACCGCAATTTGACAGCGGCTATGCCTATCTCACTTATTATTATGGCAAGAATATGAATGTAGAGGATTCTGCGCTGGTGGATAAAAAGGGCAATGCATTGTTTAAAAAAGAAACCCCGCTACAGCCGGGCGTATATTCAATTGTGTTTCCCGGAAAAAGCAGATCATTTGATTTCCTGGTAGGCGATAATGTAACCAAAATGGATATTCAGGTAAAAGACACCAACGACCTTGTGCTCAATTCAAAAGTGGACGGCTCGCCCGAAAATGCACTTTTTCAAAAATACCAGGAATTCATTGCTTCCAAAGGACCGGCTATGGAACATGAACGAAGTGCTTATATGCAATCAAAAACAACGGCAGATAGTGCATTGCATGAAAAAAATTATCGTGAACTAAGTCAGCAACTCACCAATTACCGTGAAAAACTGATTGAAGATGAGCCCAATTCAATGCTGGCGGCTTTATTAAAAAGCATGAAAGAACCAACATTGCCTATACCATATCCGAAAAACCGGCAGGATACTCTTGAAAATTATAACTATTATAAAAAACATTATTGGGATGGTGTAACGTTTACGGATAAACGAATTATCAGGTCACCGTTCTTCGTTCCAAAAGTGGAAAGATATTTCAGGCAAATAGTTGACCAGTCGCCCGATTCAGTTATAAAAGCGGCTGATTATTTATTGCTTCTGAGCCGTACCACACCTGAGATGTATAAATTTTTGCTGAACTGGCTTACTGATGAATATTTTAATCCAAAGTTCATGGGCCAGGATGCCGTGTTTGTGCATTTGTTTGAAAAATATCATTCTAAAGGCGTGAGCAACTGGCTTAATGAAAAGCAAATGAAAGCAATTACCGACAGGGCTTATATGGTGATGAGCAACCTCATTGGCAAGCCGGCGGCTCCATTGCTTATGGCCGACAGCAGCGGCAAAGAAATTCCTTTATATAATATCAAATCAAATTTTACCGTTGTAGTTTTTTGGGATCCTTCGTGTGGGCATTGCCAGCAGGAGCTTCCCAAATTAGACAGTGTTTTCAAAGCAAAATGGAAAAAAGAAGGTGTGGCAATTTATGCAGTACTCACAGACAACAGCCATTTTAAAAGCTGGAAAACATTTATTGCAGATCACAAACTTGGCGATTGGACTCATGTATATGAAACAGATGCTGAAAAGAAAAAAGTGGAAGATGCAAAACTTCCGTCTTACCGGCAGTTATATGATGTGATCCAGACACCAACGATTTATTTACTTGATAAAGACAAACGCATTATTGCTAAAAAGCTCACATTAGAACAAATGGATGAGTTGTTGGATACTAAAATAAAAAATTCAAAACCATAATGAAAAGAGTTGTTCTTTTTTGCACCTTATTTCTATTATTGAATCAATTAGAGGCGCAAACATTGTTCACTTACGGTAAACACAGCGTGAGCAAATCTGAATTTTTAAAAGCATACAATAAAAACGGTTCAGTGTCGGGCGATCACAAAGAAACTCCCGAAGAATATCTCAATCTTTATATACTTTTTAAATTAAAAGTGCAGGATGCAAAAGATCACCATCTGGATACGCTTCCTGCGCTAAAAGCAGATGTTTTAAATTTCAGAAACCAGGTGGTAAATCATTTTTTATTTGACAAAAAGGAACTTGATTTTTTAACCGCCCAGGCCTTGACAAGAAGCAAAAAAGATATTCATCTTACAGCCTATTATGTTTCAGGAAACGATTCGTTGAAATCGAAAACAATAGCAGGCAAACTTGCCGGCCAATTAAAAAAAGGAAAAACTTCAGCGCCGGAAAATGCAGGCGATGAAATATCAAAGGAAGATTTTGGTTTTATCACGGTCTTTTCACTTCCTTACGCTATTGAAAATATTGTATATAATCTTTCACCCGGACAATACAGTGAACCATTCAAATCAGGAAATGGTTATTACATTTTTAAAAATGAATCGGAACGGCCTGCAATCGGTAAGATGCAGCTTGCACAAATACTGATAGCAGCAGCACCAAATGATGACGCTTCGTGGTCGGGTGCAAAAAAATTGGCCGATTCAATTTATGATGCGATTCGTAACGGGGCCAATTTCGGAGAACTGGCAAAAGAATTCAGTAATGACCGCTCCACATTTATGAACGGCGGACAAATGCAGGAATTTTCTGTTGGAAAATATAGCCCAGATTTTGAAACGCATATTTATGAATTGAAAAATGATAGCCAGGTATTAAAACCTTTCGCTTCTGCATTTGGATATCATATCATCAAACGAATTTCTGCTAATCCTGTTCCGCAGACATTTAATGAAGATTACACAGCAATGATCAGGCAACAGGTAATGAATGATCCAAGAGTAAACATCGCTAAAGAAAAATTACTTCAAACTGCTACAATCAATACAGGCTTTAAACAAAATCGTGTAAGCATACCTGATATTTATACGGTCACTGATACTTCTTTGATCAGTAACAAAAACATTAAAAGCGGAAATGTGGATGAAAAAACCATTGTATTCACATTTAAGGATGGATCGAATACTACTATAGGTGATTGGAATATTTATGTGAGAAATTCAGGTAAGGTGGTTGGTGGACAGTTGCATCAATCTTATGATAAGCTCTGGCCCGAATTCAGAAACGAGATGATTCTTGAAAACTACAGAAAACACCTGGAAGATTTTGATCCGGAATTTGCAGCTCAAATGCAGGAGTTTAAAGATGGCAATATGCTTTTTGAAATAATGCAAAGAAAAGTATGGAACAAAGCCGGTAATGATACTGCTGCACTAAAAGATTATTATCAAACTCATTTATCTGAATACAAATGGGATGAAAGTGCCGACGCAGTTATTTTTAGTTGCACCAATGAAACCGTTGCTGATCTCTGCCGTAATGAATTGATAAAAGAAAACAATTGGCGTAAGGTGTTATTAGATCATTCTTCCGAAGCACAGGCAGATTCAGGCAGATTTGAAATAACGCAGCTACCGCTTAATGGCAATAAAACTAAACCGGGCATTACCGAACCGGTTGTGAATAAATTTGATGGCACCGCTACATTTGTTGCTGTGCTGAATTTATACCCTGCAGGTTTGCAACGCAGCTTCGAAGATGCACGGGGACTTGTCATCAACGACTATCAAAATATTCTTGAGGAAAAATGGACAAATGAACTCAGGAAAAAATACCCGGTAAAAGTGAATGAAAAAATAATGGAAAGCCTGAAACAGCACTGACCGTTATACCATCACCACTCAAAAAACATTTTTTAATTTTTCAGCAAAAAAGTGCTTTTGAAAGAAGAAATCAAAATAAGCGGCTCACTACATTAGCCACCACATGCTGTTTGCCTAATGTGTAGTAATGTAATACAGGGGCTCCGTTTTCCTTTAATTCTTTTGATTGTGCAAAAAGCCATTCCTCTCCCACTTTTTCAACTTCAGCATCGGTTTTACATTTCAAAATTTCATTACTCAAATCTGTAGGAATATCTACATGAAATGTTCTTGGCAAAACAGACAATTGCTTTTTACTTGTAAGTGGTTTTAATCCGGGAATAATAGGTATGGTAATACCTTCGCTGAGGCAAAGTTTCACAAAATCAAAATACTTTTTGTTGTCAAAAAACATTTGAGTAGTTATATAATCGGCACCTGCCTCCACTTTTGCCTTCAGCACCTGCAGGTCGCTCTGCATATTCGGAGATTCAAAATGTTTTTCAGGATAGCCTGCCACACCAATGCAAAATGAAGTTTTATATCCATCACGGATATCATCTTCCAGGTAAATTCCATGATTGAGATCAACCGCTTGTTTTAAAAGATCCAGAGCATAGGAATGTCCATCTTCTTCAGGTTCAAATACAGCTTCATTTCTTGCTGCATCTCCGCGCAGCGCAAGAATATTATCAATACCCAAAAAATTAAGATCAATCAAAGCATTTTCTGTTTCCTGTCTGCTAAATCCACCGCAAATCAAATGCGGAACAGCGTCTACACGATAATGATTCATAATAGCGGCGCAAATGCCCACCGTTCCGGGCCTTTTTCTTACTTCCACTTTTTCGAAATTACCATCAGCTCTTTTCTTAAAAATCTGCTCACTGCGATGATAGGTAACATTAATGAATGATGGTTTAAACCCCATGAGCGGATCCAACTGATTATAGATTGATTCTATCGTTTTGCCTTTAAGCGGCGGCAATATCTCGAATGATATCAAAGTGCCTTGCGCTTGTTTAATGTGATCTGTTACCTTCATAGTTAAAAAGTTGGGCGAATTTAAACGGTTAATTTAATAACTGCAATATTTCCGGTTTATTTGATTCAATGCAGAAAAAAAGATAAAATACCTGTGGCCACCAAAGTTAATCCGGTGATAATTCCGGCATTATGCTCAAGTGTATGCCAGTTAAGCTTTAGCGAGCCCTTGTAAGCAAGAAAAACAAGCAGCAACATTCCGGCGATAGTTATCACAAGGTATAATCCTGCAATAAATCCTATCAGCCATTTATCATAGGCGCCTGCAAGCAAAAAATAAGCTTCTATTTCCATGCATGGAGATAAAAACATGGCGACCACCAGAGCGAGTATGATCCGCGTTTTGGTTTTGTTCTTTTTGACGTCGTCATCTATATGAAAATGTTTATGCACATGATGGCGATAAATAAAAATAACACCTATCACGATAAGTATAACAGGGGCTACCCAACGGGTAAAGGCTTCAAAGCGTTCTGAGATTTCGGCGCCTATAATGCTTAAAATAACACCAATCACAATAGTGCTGAGCCCATGTGCAAGAGCCGCTATAAAAGTAACCCTGATCACTTCCTGAAGCGACCATTTTTCTTTTTTACCAATAGCTATTACAGGCAACCAATGATTGGGAATGGCGGCATGTAACAGGCTAAGAATAATACTTCCGGTAATGATGTTATACATCTGCTTTTAATTGGCAAAAACGGGGGCGCAAGATAGTTCAATTGGCACTTGACCGAAGAGAAAAAGAACAAATAAAAATCAGATCGAGCCTGCAATACCTTAAAGAAATCTTAAAAACCATTCTAAATCCGTATTTTACACTAACAATACTACCAAAGAAACATTTAAAAAAAAAGATTTCCATGACTCATGCAGGCGATCGTTTAGACAAATATCCTTTTTTAAAAAGAGGGGGTGAAATGGCTGGCCTCATTGCTGAGAAAAACTGGAATAAAACTTCCCTTGGGCCAATTGATAAATGGTCTGAAACATTAAAGACTGCTGTTGCCATTACATTAAATACCACCTTTCCAAAATTGCTTTTGTGGGGGCCTGAGCTGATTTGCATTTATAATGATGCGTACAAATTATTTCTGGGCACAGGTGCAAAGCATCCACGTATGTTGGGCCTTGGGGCTAAAGAAGCCTGGCCCGAAAACTGGAACCGGATGCAAGAACTTATTAGTGAAATCCACCAGGGCAAAACGCATTCATTAATAGAAAATATGCCGGCTCCCATCTTTCGCAATGGAAGAATGGAAAATGCATTCTGGACTTATAGCATAAGTGCTGTGCCGGATCCTGACGGAGAAGTAGCCGGTGTATTGTTTACCGTTATTGAGACCACAGGACAGAATCAATTGATAGAAGATCTTAAAAAAAGTGCGGCGAAATTTGAAAGTTTCATTTTTGATATACCAATTGGAATTCTTAAAGTAAAGTGTCCTGATTATGAGATTGAACTGATCAACAATTCAGCTTGTTTGATGATTGACCGAAACAGGTTGGATGTCATTGGAAAACCTTTCTTTAATCTGTTTCCTGAAATTGAAGATCGGATAAAACCCTTGTTTGAAATTCTTCTTCAAACCCGAAAGCCCTACTATGGCAATGAATTTCGCGTAGAATTAATGCGTCATGGGAAAAAACAAACCGCCTATTTCAATCTTGTTTTCGATCCGGCATTTGATGCTAATGGCGATCTGAAAACGATAACCCTGCTTTCCATAGAAGTAACCGACTTTATAGAACAGAGAAATTATTTACAACAGTCGGAAAAGAAATTTAAAAAAATGATCCATGATTCACCCATCGGAATGACAATCCTCCGTGGACCTGACCTGATCATTGAAATGGCAAATGTATCTATGGCCACCAAAGTGTGGGGATTAGATGTTGAAAGCGTTATCGGACGGCCATTGCTTGAACTTTTTCCTGAACTAAAGAATCAAAAATATTCCAAACAACTGGAGAAAGTATTAGAATCAGGAAAGATTATTTCCGAGGTTGAGTCGAAGGCTACCCTTGTACAGAAGGGTAAAGAAATTACTTACTACTTTGATTATGAATATGCACCGTTGACGGATACCGACAGCCTGACCAAAGGAGTAATGGTAACCGCATACGATGTAACAGAAAAAGTGATTGCCAAAATCAAGCAAGAAGATATAAAGGAGAGGCTTGAAATAGCCATTGAAGCTACAGGCCTTGCCACCTGGGAATTTATTCCACAAGAAGATAAGTTTACCTATTCGGCCAACTTGCCGGAAATTCTTCAAATAAGTGAAGAAAAAAATTATTCACAGCAAGATCTTATGGATCTTATAATTCCGGAAGACCGAAAGGTAAGAATAAAGGCATGGGAAGAAGCATGGAAAACCGGTATTATACATTATGAAGTTCGTTTTAGAATTGCTGATAACGAGATTATTTGGTTAAGCGTAAGAGGCAAACTTTTCTACGATAAGGATAAAAATCTGAAAAGGGTGTTGGGCACTTTGCGCAACATAACGATAGAGAAAAACAGCCACCGTGCACTTCAAAAAAGTGAGCAAAGGTTACGCCGTTTGATTCTTCAGGCTCCTGTTGCTATCGGAATTTTACGTGGTCCCAATTTCAGGATAGAGATCATCAATCAAACAGCTCTGACACTGCTCGGAAAATCAGAAAATCAAATGCTCAATCAACCGGCACTTGATGTGATGAAAGAATTTGACCAGGATATTGCACGTGAAATGCTTGAATCTGTTTATTACCAGGGCAAAACAATTTCGGCTACCGAATTTCCAATAAAGGTCATGCGAAATGGAAATCTTGAAAAGATATATATCAACTTCGAATACGATCCTATAAAAAATAATAACGGAGATGTAATCGGCGTAATGGTTGTGGGCTCGGATATAACAGGTCAGGTACTTGCAAGAAAAAAAGTAGAGCAGAGCGAATCGAGGTTTCGGTTATTGGCAAATAATATTGCGCAACTTGTGTGGACAACAAATAAAGAAGGTGTAATAAGCTACCTGAATCAAACCATGCAAATTTATATCCATGGCCGGGAAGCGAAAGACATTTTCAATTGGTTTGAAAAAATCCATCCCGATGAAAAAACCGCAGTATTAAAAAAATGGAATTCATGTGTGCAATCCGGAAACCCTTTTATAGATGAACATCGCTTATTGAGATATGATAAGGAATGTAGATGGCATCTTACAAGAGCTAATCCATTGATAGATAAAAGCGGAAATATCGGCGACTGGGTGGCTACAGGCACCGATATCCAGGAGCTTAAAGAATTAGACCTGGAAAAAGATTTCTTCATAAGTCGCGCAAGTCATGAATTAAAAACACCAATAACTTCCATAAAAGGGTACGTACAGATATTGCAATCAATGTATAAAAACAGTGACGAACCTCTGCTGACGAATTCTTTGGACAGGATCAATGTTCAGGTAGATAAACTGAGAGTGCTTATCTCCGACCTGTTGGATGTAACCAAATTAAACAGTGGTATTGTTTCATTAAAATATTCTGAATTTAAAATCAATAAACTCATCCGCGAATGTATTGAAGATGTAATGTACATTTCGCCGGAGGCGGCGATCAAATTTGATCCGTGCGAGGATATCATAGTGCATGCAGACAGGGAAAGAATAAACCAGGTACTTTTAAACCTGCTTACAAATGCTGTAAAATATTCCATCAACGATTCCAATATCAAAATATCCACTTCTGTTCAGGAAAACAAAATAGTAGTATCAGTAAGAGACCATGGGATCGGTATTAAAAACGATTATCAAAAAAAGATCTTCGAAAAATTTTATAGAGTGCAGGGAAAAAATGAGGAAACATTTCCTAGTTTTGGGATCGGGCTGTTTATTGCTTCAGAGATCATAAAAAAACACAATGGTAAAATTTGGGTTGAGAGTGAATTAGGAAAAGGTTCTACATTTTACTTTGAGTTTCCTTCCAGGCCGTAACAAATTAATTAAATATCAGCAGTTTTTCTTTTATACAAAACAGGCATTAAATATTTCATGCAAATAATGGCGGATAACATTCCCAAAGCTGCTCCGGCGATCACATCTTCAGGAAAATGCTGCCCGAGGTAAATCCGGCTGTATGCTGTCAGAACGGCAACTATCAGAAATAAAATTGAATATTCTTTTTTACGGATAGAAAATGATAACAGGCCGTACAAAGCAAATGCAGTAGCAGTATGCCCTGAAGGAAAGGAATAAATAGAATGCAGTTCTACATGAAGCGGAAATTTCGTATAACCACCATGTTTAAAATATAAAAATGGCCTCGGCATATTGACATAATGCTTAAGAGCCTGAACGCAAAGTCCGGATAGTGCATATCCCGCCATGATCAGCACTGCAAGCCGCCATTGCCTGAAAAGTAATAAGAGGAGGGAAAGTGCTACCACAAAAATACCATCTCCAAGAAAGGTCATAAACCTGAAAAAATAATCAAGAGCCGGATGATGAATGTAATTTAAAAGGATAAATGTAGCCGGCTTTGGGAAAGCGAGTAGTAATACGATTAATAAAACAGTAAAAATCATCCACCCAAAAAAGAAAAAATTATTAAAGCTGAAAGGTCTTTTTAACATAAGCGCAATTGTGAATCAAACTTCAGTTTCTTCCTTCTCAAATTGTAATTGATGTAATTTATAATAATGCCCTTGCAAACGCATCAATTCGGCGTGAGATCCCATTTCAATGATCTTTCCTTTATCCAACACCAAAATTTTATCAGCCTTTCGAATTGTCGACAACCGGTGCGCAATTACAACGGAGGTTCGTCCGCTGATAAGTTTATCAATCGCATGCTGAATCAGGCGTTCACTTTCACTATCAATAGAAGAAGTGGCTTCGTCAAGAATGAGAATTGCCGGATCGTAAAGGATGGCCCTGATAAAAGAGATCAATTGCCGCTGGCCAAGCGATAGTGTACTGCCTCTTTCCATTACTTTAAATTCATAACCACCCGGCAATTGCATAATAAAATCGTGAACACCAATCATCCTGGCCGCCTCTTCAACTCTCTCTTTTGATATTTTAGGATTTCTAAGTGTAATATTTTCAAACACAGAGCCGCTGAACAAAAAAACATCCTGAAGAACGACCGCTATTTTTTTTCTTAAAAAATGAATATCATAATCGTAAATGTTTTTATCATCAATGCGTATTTCACCTTTATCAATGTGATAAAGACGATTGATCAGGCTGATAATGGATGTTTTACCGCTTCCCGTATGCCCTACGATGGCTATGGTTTCTCCGGCCCGTGCAGTAAACGAGATATCGCGCAACACATATTGATCATCAATGTATGCAAACCAAACATTCCTGAATTCAACGTCGCCATTCAGATCCGTTTGAATGATACCATTTTCAGTGGTGTGTGTAACATCAGGATTTTCCAGCACATTAAAAACCCGCTCGCTTGCCACCATACCCATTTGAAGCACATTGAATTTATCTGCTATAACACGAAGCGGCCTGAACAATAAGTTTAAATACATAATAAATGAAATGATGACACCCGCATTAAATGCATAATTGCCGCCCCACCATACCAATAAACCAATAGAAAATGCCAACACGATTTCGACCACAGGAAAAAAAACAGAATAAGCAAAGATGGCCCTGATGTTAGCATTGCGATGTTGCTTATTGATCTCTATAAATTTTTTAAACTCCTGTTCTTCAGCCGCAAACGCTTGCACCACGCTCATTCCGGTAAGATGCTCCTGCACAAAAGCATTTAAAGCAGCTACAGCATTTCTCACTTTGATAAAAGATTTATTTACGCTTTCCTTAAAAAAATAAGTGGCAATAATTAAAATGGGAAAGGGAGCAAGACTGATGAGTGAGAGTTTCCAATCAACGCCAAACATGAATAATAAGATCGAGATGATCGACAGCAGATCGGCTACGATTGGTATTAAGCCATCAGAAAAAATATTATTTACTGCTTCTATGTCATTTATAGTGCGGGTAGTGAGTGTGCCAATCGGTGTTTTATCGAACTGAGTAAGATTAAGATTCAAAACTTTTTTGTACACGATCACCCGTAAATCGTTCACTACATTTTGTCCTAACCATGATGTAATAAAGCCGAAATAAAAACGAAGCCCGGTTTCCACCAACAGCATTCCTATCTGGATAATGGTGATCAACACCAGCCAATAAGCATCTTTATCCCTGATAAAATGATTAACGGTATATTGGATCAGGTAAGGGCGAAGCGGGGATAGTACTGCCAGTACAATAGAAATACCTATGGATAGATAAACTTTGTTTTTGTAAGGCGCCGCAAAAGAAAATACTTTCCTGAGTATGCTCAGGTCCAAAAATTTTTTCTTTTCACGATTCGACGACATCGCACAAAATTAGCAGAATCAGCTTTAATGAAAGGGCCGTAGAAAAAGCTTCCTTCAAAAGCACTTATTCTGCTAATTTTTAAAAAATCTTTTTAGTGAATGCCATGCATTTTTTTCTTCAGGGTTCCGTTCAATCCATACATGACCAATCCTGCTACTATCGGCACAAATGTGAAAATCAGAAAAAATACAGATATAGAATAATTATTTGTAATCTTATCAATAAAACTACCTGTAAATCCTGCTAAAGTATTTGCGATAAAGCTTGCTACGAACCACAAGCCAAACATCAAACCCACTATTCTTACCGGACTCAATTTACTGATGTACGATAATCCTACAGGAGAAACACAGAGCTCACCCATCGTATGAAACAGATAAGCAAGAATTAGCCAAATCATACTTACCGAAGCCACGTTGGCGCCCTGAGGGATAACTCGGCCACCAAAAGCCAGGAGCGCAAAACCTATTCCTAATAAAATGAGCCCTGTTCCAAATTTAATAGGCCCCGAAGGATTGTATTTACTGGCCCAGATCCTGGAGAATAAAGGAGCGAGGGTAATAATAAAAAACGAATTTAAAATACTGAACCAACTTGCCGGCACTTCGGTAACAGGCGCTGAAAATTCTCTATAAAGCATCCATATTACAATTGCCCAGATAACTGCGAAGGCGAATCCAAGGAAACTGTTGCTCAACGCATATTTTTTAAATGTCTTCTTAAACAGATTGATAAGTACAACAGTAAGGATAACCATTGTTACAATCACGATGGCGCTGTTTAGCCATTTAAATGTTGTAGCGCTCCCGCCAGTCAACACACGATTCGTATAATCTTTTGCAAAAATCGTCATGCTGCCACCGGCCTGTTCAAATGCCATCCAAAAGAAAATAGTAAATACAGAAAAGACTATAATAACGATGATCCTGTCGCGTCTTACTTTTGCCGACTCATGCGATTCTTTTTCGATCTCTTCTGTTACCGGATTCATTTCTGCATCCAGCTTTGCAAGCTCTTCTTCTTTCTCAGGCTTAAGACCAATAGTTCCGAATATTTTTTGCGCAAATGTAAATTGAAGCATTCCCAGCAACATAAAGATTCCTGCAAGTCCGAAACCATAGCTCCATCCTACCTTTTCGCCTATGTATCCACACAATAATATTCCTAAAAAAGCCCCTGCATTTATTCCCATATAAAAAATAGTGTATGCAGAATCCTTTTCTTTTTCATCCGTGTAGAGTTGCCCAACAATAGAAGAAATATTCGGTTTAAACAATCCGTTGCCAAGAATTAAAAGCACAAGCCCCAGGTAGAAGAAAAATGGCGTATCCACTGCCATACTTGCATGGCCCAACGTCATAGTCAGCGCACCAAAAATGACCGCCTTTCTAAATCCCAGATATTTATCTGCGATCCATCCGCCTATGATTGGCGTCAGATACACAAGGCCAGTGTACACGGCGTACAATTGCAAAGCATCTGATCTGTCCCATGCCCATCCACCTTCCATCACACTGGAAACGAGAAATAATACCAGTAATGCCCGCATTCCATAATAACTGAAACGCTCCCACATTTCTGTAAAAAAAAGAATGAACAACGAAGGCGGATGCTGTGTTTTTGTCGAAACGTTAGGCTGTGAAGAAGTAAGCATAGTAGGTTTTTTTGTTATAATGGTGTAAAATAGGGATTAATCAATTATTTAACTTTCGCATGTTTTCTTTTTAAAATATTTAACAATCGGAAAATCCCGGTCTTTGTTCCAAATTTTATTTTCGAATATTTATGACTGTTAGATTCTGAAGATAAAAGCGGAAGATTTTATTTTTGTGACTTCCATTTAAGCAATAAGCTTATTCGATTTTTTATAACTTGCTTCTTAAAATCATATTTTTTGAAAATTTTAATACTTGGTTCAGGCGCCCGCGAACATGCGATTGCCTGGAAATTGGCAGAGAGTAATTCGCCCACTGCCTTATACATTGCACCCGGAAATGCCGGCACTTTGCAAATCGGGGAAAATGTGGAGCTTGATTATAACGACTTCGAATCTGTGAAAGCCTTCTGCCTTGCAAAAAAAATTGAGATGGTAGTGGTAGGACCGGAAGAACCGTTGGTAAAAGGCATTTATGATTTTTTTCAACAGGACGAGTCACTCAGGTCAATAATCATTACAGGGCCCGGCGCACAGGGCGCGCGGCTGGAGGGAAGTAAAGCATTTGCAAAAGCCTTTATGGGCCGCCACGGTATTCCTACCGCAGCTTACCGCGAATTTGAAAGTTCATCATTTGAAGAGGGCGTTTCCTATTTAACCCATCACAAGCTGCCAGTTGTATTGAAAGCCGACGGGCTTGCGGCCGGAAAAGGTGTGGTAATCTGTCATGATACAAAAACAGCCATCGCCGAATTTACCGCCATGATAAAGGAATTGAAATTCGGCGATTCAGGGAAAAAAGTGGTGGTTGAAGAATTTTTGGATGGCACTGAGATTAGCATGTTCGCATGCACAGACGGCGAGCACTATGTGATGCTTCCTGAAGCGAAAGATTACAAGAAAATTGGAGAAGGAGATACAGGTCCAAATACAGGCGGCATGGGAGCTATAAGTCCTGTTCCCTTCGCTACGGATACTTTTAAACAAAAAGTAATAGAAAAGATCGTTGAACCAACGATTGCCGGATTAAAATCAGAAGGAATTGATTACAAAGGATTTTTATTTTTTGGATTGATAAAAGTAAATGATGAACCATTTGTGATCGAATACAATTGCAGGTTGGGCGACCCCGAAACAGAAGTGATTTTATTGCGGATTCAGAATGACTTTTTAGAACTTTTATCAGCCATGTATGTTGGCAAATTGGATGAGATAGAAATGGATATTAAAAAAAGTGTAGCTGCTACGATGGTAGCCGTAAGTAAAGGCTACCCCGGCAATTACGAAAAAGGCAAACTGATAGATTTTAATTATCTGAAAAATCCGAATGCAATAAAACATATGGATGAATATGGCGGGGCCATTGTTTTTCAAGCGGGAACGATTAAACGCGGTGAAAAAACATTTACCAATGGAGGCCGCGTGCTGGCAGTTTCTTCCCTTACCAATGCACTTGGTGAGTCTGTTGAATTATCGCAGGAAATTTTACAGCAAATTCATTTTGATGGCATGTATTACCGCTCAGATATTGGTTTTGAATTTTTGGATTAAAAAAAATTGAATATTTCAAGCGCTTTTATACTTTTTTAATTTTTCATTTCGTTAATTAAAAGCGACGCCGCATCTGTTGTTATTCCAATTTATTTCTACAACTTTGCGCCATTAATAATTTTTCAATATACCTACATTAAAACATGGGCCTTTTCAATTTTTTTACCCAGGAAATCGCTATTGACCTAGGAACAGCCAACACCCTTATCATTCACAATGATACTGTAGTTGTAAACGAGCCTTCGATCGTTGCACTTGACAGAAATAATCCTAAGAATATTTTGGCGGTAGGTAAAAAAGCCCTGATGATGCATGAAAAAACCCATGAAAGCATCCGCACGGTAAGGCCTTTGAAAGATGGTGTAATTGCAGATTTTAACGCTGCCGAATTGATGATCAGGGAAATGATTAAAAAAATCCATCAAAGAAAACCACTTTTTCCCCCAAGTTGGAGGATGATGATCTGTATTCCAAGCAGTATTACGGAAGTAGAAAAAAGAGCCGTAAGGGATAGTGCCGAACAAGCAGGCGCCAAAGAAGTTTATTTGTTACATGAACCTATGGCAGCAGCATTAGGTATTGGCATAGATGTGGAAGAACCGGTTGGTAATATGATCATTGATATAGGTGGCGGTACTACCGGCATTACAGTAATAGCCCTTGCAGGTATTGTGTGTGATCAGTCTATAAGAGTTGCAGGAGACGAATTTACTGCCGACATCATGGAAGCGCTTCGCCGCTATCATAGTTTGCTCATTGGTGAGCGCACTGCCGAACAGATCAAAATACAAATAGGCGCTGCAATGAAGGATATAGATAATCCGCCGGATGATATGCCTGTAAACGGGCGCGATTTGGTTACAGGTATTCCAAAACAGATCATGGTGAGCTATCAGGAAATTGCTGAAGCGCTGGACAAATCAATTTTTAAAATAGAAGAAGGAATTTTAAAAGCACTGGAAACCACACCTCCGGAGCTTGCCTCTGATATTTACAGGCGCGGGCTTTATATTACAGGCGGAGGCGCACTTTTACGCGGGCTTGACAAAAGACTTGCGGCAAAGATCAAACTGCCGGTTCATATAGCTGATGATCCGCTCAAAAGTGTTGTAAGAGGTACAGGACTTGCATTAAAACATTACGACCGATACCCTTTTGTAATGAGATAGAAAGGAAATTTCATGATTTATCGTGCTAATTCCTTTTCTGATTTTAGTGTATATTTCAACCCATTAACTCAATCTCTTCTTACATCAGGAACAAGCGGCCATGCGTAACATTATCCTTTTCATCCGCATTTACTTTACGTTCATTTTCTTTTTGTTCCTGATGGGTCTTTCCTTGTATTTGTTGTTCACTTACAACAAGTATCACAATGCAGTATATTCTGAAGTGGCCAATGAGATCACTGGTAAGATAAGTACACAGTACAATAATGTCAGTTATTATTTTTATTTAAAACGCACCAACGACTCTCTGGTAAAAGCAAACGAACGTTTGTATAATATGCTTCGGCAGGATTATTCAATACCTGATACCACTAATAAAATTTCTGTGGACACTTTGAAAGTAGATTCTCTTACTACTTACCGAAGATTTCTATATATGCAGGCCAAAGTGGTTCGTAATTCGGTAAGCCAACCAAACAATTATATCATTTTGCACCGCGGTAAAAACCAGGGTGTGCAGAAAGACCTGGGCGTAATAGGAACAAACAGTGGTGTGATAGGCACCGTGGTAGAAGTGAGTAATAATTTTTCGGTAGTAATGAGTTTGTTGCACAGCCAAAGCAATATAAGCGGCAGATTAAAGCGGGGAGGAGAAACGGGTACCGTGATTTGGGATGGGCAGGACAGAAACATTTTACTCTTGAAAGACATCACAAAATCAGCAAAAATAAACCAGGGCGATACAGTTATTACCAGTGGTTTTTCAGACAAATTCCCTGAAGGACTGCCGATAGGATATGTTAAGGATATTATTAATGACAAAAGCAGCAGCACTTATACGGTTCGTGTACAGTCTGCGGTAAACTTTGAAACACTGCAATTTGGTTATGTGATCAATAACCTACAAAAAGAAGAGCCAAACGAATTACTTAAAAAAGTAAAAAGCAAATGAGTAGCCTCGTAAAAAATATCATTCGCTTTTGCCTTTTTATTCTGGTTCAGGTATATATCTTAAACCAGATTCCGCCATTGCATCAATTAGTATCGCCTTATTTGTATTTTTTATTTATTCTGTGGTTGCCATTCAGGATGGGAAGGCGCACTCAACTGCTTTTTGCTTTTGCGTTGGGATTTGCATTGGATAGTTTTACAAAAACCTATGGCCTTCATTCAGCGCCTTGTGTGCTGATAGCCTACATCAGGCCGTTTCTCATCAATCTTCTTATTACAAGGGAAGGCGCAGAATTAAACTACAACGAACCTTCTATTCAAAGCATGGGCTTTACCCCTTATTTTACTTATATCACGATACTAACATTTGTGCATCATATGTTTTTATTTTTTCTGGAAGCGCTGCAAACAGGAGGGTTTTTGTACTTTATCATAAAAGCATTATTTTCTACAGCAGTAAGCCTGGTGTTGATTGTTTTAACAGAATTATTATTTAGCCGAAAACAGCGATTCCGGACAAATACAATTTAGGAATGTTAATTTTGCAACTGCAATACGCGCTGCTAACTCCCAAAAACAAGTCGCTTGTCAGTATTTAACCAATCAAGAAAAAATATCATTATTGCTATGATCCTGCTCATAGGCATAGTGATTGTTTCCAGGTTGTTCAGCTTACAGGTGATCAATACCAAATATTCTATTTTGGCAGATGAGCAGGGCAAATTCAGAAAGGTCATATATCCCGATCGTGGTATTTTATTCGATCGGCAGGGTAAGGCAATCCTGCGAAATACGATTATTTACGACCTGATGGTTACTCCGGGAAAAATCAAAGCCACTCATCTTGACACAGCCGCATTTTGTAAAATACTAAAAATAGATACCGCTGAATTTAATAAAAGGATTATCACCGCTATCATAAAAAACAGAAGCTACAGGCCCTCAATATTTGAGGCATCACTATCTGATGAAATGGTAGCCCGTCTAAATGAAAGCATGTATAAACTGGTACCGGCATTTTATCTTCAGGAGCGACCGGTACGCGATTATCCTTTCGACGCTGCCGGAAATATTCTTGGATATTTATCAGAAGTAAGTCCTACTTTTTTAAAAACACATGAAGGTGAAGGTTACCAGGCCGGTGATTATGCTGGTAAAACCGGGCTCGAGCGTACTTATGAAAAAGTGCTGATGGGCGAACGTGGAATAGAATACTGGAAACGCGATAATAAGAACAGGCTGACCGACCGACTTGAAAATGGCAGATTTGATACGCCTGCGGTTTCCGGCCAGAATCTTCATTTATCACTCGACATTAAATTACAAATGCTGGGTGAAAAATTAATGGAAAATAAGGTAGGTGCAATAGTGGCTATTGATCCCAAAACAGGTGGAGTTCTCGCTATGGTAAGCAGTCCTACTTATAAGCCAAACTTACTGAGCGGAAGTGAACGGCCAAAGCACTTTGCAGAATTACTATTAGATCCGAGGCTGCCTATGATGAATCGTTCAGTGAGCGCCATCTATGCTCCGGGAAGTACTTTCAAAACTCTACAGGCACTCATCGGTTTACAGGAAGGAGTAATTACACCCAGCACTACTTTTTTATGCACGGGGGCTTTTTATGGTTGCGGGCGACCTATGCGATGTCTTGATCCGGGAAACTTTAAGTTGAAAGAAGCAATCACGTGGTCATGCAACACTTATTTTGCCAATGTAATGCAGCGAACCATAAACAATCCTCAATTTGGAAATGTGGATAGCGCCCTGCGTGTGTGGGATCATTATATGTATTCATTCGGACTTGGACACAAATTGGGCATTGATATGCCATCCGAAAAAGCGGGATTGATTCCTACTCCTGAATTATATGATAAAATGTATGGTAAAGGGCATTGGAACTTTTGCACATTCAGGTCTGTAAGTATCGGCCAGGGCGAAGTGGATGTAACACCATTGCAGGTGGCAAACGAAATGGCCTATATCGCCAATAAAGGATGGTTTATCACCCCTCACATGGTTGATTCCATTGATGGAGGCGACCAATATGGTTTGCTGGATTCTTTTAAAATGCGGCACAGGCCACTGAATATTCCTGATACTGTTTTTGAATCGGTTCATGATGGCATGCAGGGGGTAATGGAAAGAGGTACAGGCGCTGCCGCTAAGGTGCCTGGCATTACCGTGTGTGGAAAAACAGGAACTGTGGAAAATTATTATAAAGGTGTCAAACAAAAAGACCATGCTTTTTTTGCGGCTTTTGCGCCAAGAGAAAATCCCCGAATAGCCATTGCCGTTATTTGTGAGAATGCCGGTTTTGGATCCAGTTCATCTGCTCCTATCGCCAGCCTGATGATTGAGCAGTATTTGAGAGATTCAATAGCAGGACCAGAACGGAAGGCCAAGCTGGAAACGATTTCCAAAATGAATCTTATGCCTGCCCGGATCGTTGATGCTATCCGCAAAAGAGATTCCATCCGCCAGGCAAAGGCTTTACAAATGGAAAAAGAAATCATGAAAAAAGCCAAGGATACAATGGATGTTCAGGAAGATGATGATACAGATACCTACGAAAAATTAAGAGGGTTGCTGCCTGTTAAAAGTGATTCATTGCCTCTTCAAAACCAGGATGACAGGTTTAATAAGCCAGCCATCCTTACTGAGATCTATAGAAAAAAATTACTGTGGAATCCTAATTATTAAAGCTCAGAAATATACATGCGCGATCAGATTGCATTATCAAAGGGAATAGACTGGCTGATGGTTTGGTTTTATATCGTGCTGGTTTCAATCGGAGTGATTTGTATATTTTCGGTAGAATACCGGGCAGAAGATCATGTTTGGAACACACTTACCGGTTTGAAAAAAAATTATTCCAGACAAGTACTTTTTACAGGTATTTCCGCCATACTGGCCATTTTTATTTTGTTGACCGATAGTAAGTTTTTTACGGCTACTGCAAACATCAGTTACCTGTTTGGAATTGTATTAATGTTGTCAACTTTTGTTTTAGGGAAAAACATAAACGGCAGCCATTCGTGGATACCGCTTGGTTTTTTCAATTTGCAGCCTGTAGAAACCTGTAAGATCTTCACCGCACTAGCTCTTTCAAAATTTCTTTCAAGGCCTGAAACGAATTTCGAAAATGCGCGGTCGCAATTAATTGCCGCAGCGATCGCATTGACACCTGCGGTGTTCAGTATTTTACAGAATGAAACAGGCCTGGCGCTGGTATATTTTTCCTTCCTGATCCCAATGTACAGGGAAGGATTGCCTGCCGTTTACCTCGTAGTAGGGTTTTCAATTGCTATACTTGTAATCGCTACTATTCTGGTAGAAAAAAATACGCTCGCTTTGATCCTGACAGGCATAGCCATTTTATGTGTATTTATTTACAAGCGCTCTATAAAACGAAATAAAAGTGTGCTCGTACTTATCATTATTTTGTGGGTGGTAAGCGTAGGTATTCAAAGATTTGCGGTACCGTATATTTTCACCAAGGTGCTTCAGCCTTACCAGGTAGAGCGCATTATGAGCACTTTTGGCGTGGATTATGATCCAAATGCAACAAAAAATTTAACGCCTGAAGAATTAAAAGAACAGGAAAAACAAAAAGAAAAAAAGAAAGCAAAAGAAAATTACAATGTAAAACAATCAAAGATTGCAATCGGATCGGGTGGCCTTTGGGGTAAAGGTTTTTTAAAGGGCACACAAACGCAGGGCGACTTTGTACCTGAGCAACATACAGATTTTATTTTCACAAGTGTAGGCGAGAATTTTGGATTTTGGGGAAGTAGCCTGGTGATCATCATTTATGTATTATTTATGCTCAGAATCGTGTTTATAGCCGAGCGGCAACGAAGTAAATTCAGCCGGGTGTACGCATATAGTGTGGTAGGAATTTTATTTTTTCACGTAGCCATTAATATTTGCATGACGATAGGGCTTGCCCCGGTAATTGGTATTACCCTGCCTCTTTTAAGTTATGGAGGATCATCTTTACTTACTTTTACGATTCTGATCTTTATTCTTATCAGGCTTGATGCCGACAGGCAGATGGTATTACGATAAAACGTCACAAATGAAAATAATTCCACTAATCGAAGGCGCATTTACTGTTGACCAATCCAAAGAGTTTATACCCTTCGATCTTTCCAAAGACAAACTGGAAGCCCGTTCGAAAGGAAGTCTTTTGGTAGAAATTCAACCATTTCTGATCATCACTTCAACCGATCTAATTCTGCTCGATACAGGATTAGGGTTTACTGGCGAAAATGGAAAAATGCAAATCCATAATAATCTTTCAGCTCTTGGAATAAATCCTGAAGATGTAACCAAAGTACTTATCTCTCATTTGCACAAAGACCATTCCGGCGGCATAAGTATGCCCGACAAGCAAACGCCTTCATTTAAAAACGCTGTTTATTATTTGAATCGAAATGAATGGGAACATGCTAATGAAAAACATTCCCTTTCCTATCATTCAGAGGATTTTCAATCCCTTCAAAAGCACAAAAAAGTGGAATTTTTAAAAGGCACAGGATTCATTGGTGAACATATCGAATATATTTTTACCAACGCTCACAGTCCATATCATCAGGCTTTTAAGATTACAGAAAACAATTCCATTGCATTTTTCGGTGGAGATGTAGCGCCTCAGTTGATGCAAATGAAAAACAGGTTTAAAGCGAAATATGATTACGATCCTCAGAAAGCTGCTGACTTAAGGCAGCAATGGCGGCAATTGGGTGAAAGTGAAAATTGGAAATTTCTGTTTTACCACGATATAAAATATCCAATATATTCTTTCAGACAAGAATAAAAAAAAAGGCCTGCCCTAAAAAGAGCTGGCCGTTGCTAACCTATGAAAAACACCTAAAGCAAAAATAGGAGAAAAAATGAATTCTCTCCTATTCTTTAATTTATTTTTTTTTATTATTTGAATTAAAAACCTTTACGGTTATTCTTATTCTTTAAACGCTTGATTAATAGCGCCCTAAAGTCGCGCTCCGCGACAAATAGCTTATTCATTTTATCATTTCCCAGGATCTTTTGAAATTCGGTGCGGTATTTTTTCTTAACATCCACCAGTTTTTCTTCATTTTCAATCACATCACCATTTTTTGAATTGGAAACTATTGATTTCACTTCCTTTTCATAATTATTATAAACCGGCCAGAATTTTTTTGCTTCGTCTGCGGTCAATTGCAGCCGCTCTGTGATGAATGCAATCTTAAGTGCTTCGATCTTTTGATCGCGCGTCGGATTACCTTGCGCATAAGTAAATTGAAGCGCTCCAAATAAAAAGACAGTAATAATCAGAAATTGTTTCATGATAAGAATATGTTATTGCTTTTCTAAGCTTTTATTATTGATTTTATTAAGATAGTTTGACAATGCTTCTTCATCTAACAGATATTCCATCTGATCCGGCATTTCACTTACATCCGTATTTTTTAATAATAATTCATTATCCAAAATATTGCCATGTTGCTGCAAATAGTTCACGATTTCCTCATCACTTAAAGATGCTATGCCTTCATCAAATTTCTTTTCAGAATTATATTTCAAGGCCGCCGGATCCTGCACCGTTTTTGAATTAATGGCAGAAAAACCACCATTATTTCCGGAATTGATCATAAAGAAAGCTCCCATAAAAATTACAGCAGCTACTACAGCGGCAGCAGCCACACGCATCCAACTGGTACGCATCGAAACTACTTTGGCAGGCTGCTTCTTAGAAGCACTGATCCGGGCCATAATTGCAACGGGCAATTCGTTAAAATAATCTGGAGGTACAGAAAATACGTTTTCATTCCCCACTATTTTCCTAAGATCAAAAGTAGATTGTTCTGAAGGCAGCTCTTTTACTTTCTGCATAATCTGATTACTCAATCCATCAAAATACCCATCCGGCATATCCGGTTTCTTATTGATTAATTTAACTTCATCAAATTCAACGGTCAACAACTTTTCAAAAACGCTTTCGTGTAAATTTTCAAAATAATTTTCCGGCACCGTGAATACATTTTCACGGGAGATTGTTGCAAGAAACGGGCTGATCGCCTGTAATTCATCTAATATTTCCTGATTTTTTTCCATTCCGGATTTCTGACTCCTTTTGATGAAGAAAGTTTAATTATTTAAGATATATTCTTCAATTTTTTTGGCCGCATGGTGATAGCTTGCTTTTAGAGCCCCTGTACTTGTTTCAAGTACTTTACTCATTTCCTCATAAGGCATTTCGTCATAATAGCGCAAGTTGAACACGATCTTTTGTTTATCGGGAAGCGATTGTATCGCCATCTGAAGTTTCCATTCCAGTTTATTGGCGTCAAAATGAGTATCGCTTTTTAACTTATTTGAAAGTGAACTTTCTTCATTATCTATTGATAAGGAAGCATTTTTTTTCTGCTTGCTCAAATATGTAAGAGATTCATTGGTTGCAATTCGATACAACCAGGTGTATAACTGGCTTTCTTCACGAAAATTATCCAGGCTCTTCCATACTTTAATGAACATATTTTGCAATACATCATTTGCATCTTCATGCCCGATCACCATTCTTCTGATATGCCAGTAAAGTTTCTCCTGGTATTTTTTAATAATATTTTCAAATGCTGATTCCTTTGTATTCGGATCTCTGAATTTTTCTAATAGTTCTTCGTCGGAAAAAGTTATCGCCATAAAAAACGGATATAAGACAAAAATAAACAATAAAGGTTTAGCGCTTCTTTAAACAACCTTCCTTTCAAAAGCACTTTTATCGGCAATTTTTAAAACGAATTCCGGATGCTATCTAACCGCTGCCAATGATGAAAGATTCTTCTGCGGCAGATCTGTAAATATCCGGTTTGGCAATTGATTATTTGGAAATAAAATAGACCATCCCGTAAGAAAAATAATGATCATATCAGTTGAGAAGGATATATGCCTGAAATACCAAAGTTCGAGTTCCATTTTATACTCATAAATATTCCTGTAAGTAGTTCTGTGATCTTTGCTTTCAGACAGAATCATTTCTTCATCCCTGAAAATAAGAGAACCGATTCCGGTTACGCCCGGTTTTGAAGAATAAATTTTTTTACTTACTTCCTCCGGATATAATTTGTGACTCACTTCCATCAGCGGGCGGGGCCCTACTATAGACATATCACCGGCAAATACATTGATCAATTGGGGCAGTTCGTTAATTTTCGTTATCCGCAATATCCTGCCCACTTTCGTTACTCTTGGGTCATTTCTTACAGTGATTTCTCCGGTGCCAATGCGGGCGCTGTTTTTAAGCATTGTAGCGAACTTCCATATATAAAATGGCTGATTCTTAAACCCGATTCTTTTTTGACGATAAAACACTTCATGTTCTCCTGTGAATAATAAAATGACCATAACTACGATAAGCAGTGGAGAAAGTATAAGGAGCGCAAAAAAAGCTATAATCAGGTCTATAAACCGCTTAACATATCTATACATAATTTCAATAGTCCAACACCGGCAATTTACGGCTCTTTAAACATACACAGATTTAATTTTTTCCGCTACAGCATTCATATCTTTGTTGGTAATGTTAGTGCTACAGGGTATGCTGAGGCATGAGTTATAAAGATGATCTGACACATCGTTGTGCGTGTAATAAATATCGTGCATAAACATGGGCAATTTATTCATGGGCACCCAAAAAGGACGGCTTTGCAATTTATTAGAATTCAAGATATTCAGCACTTCTTTTTGTTTTTCGGTTTTTATGGTGGGAAGCCACCAATTGGGTTTTACATCATCGCTTACATATTGAAATAGAATATCTCCAATTCCGGAAAGAGCTGTTTTGTAATATGAAATGATCTCCTGTTTTCTTTTTAGAAATGCAGGTAGTTGTTCCATCTGGGCCACCCCCATTGCGGCAGCTACATTTACCAGCCGGTAATTATAACCTATCTCATCGTGAAAGTATTCGAAGGCATCTGCTTTTGCCTGTGTGGTAAGGTGCTTTGCTTTTTTTGCCAGATCAGCATTATTTGTTACTATCATTCCACCACCTCCGGTGGTAATTATTTTATTTCCATTGTAACTGAATGTGCCCATAATCCCGAAGGTGCCTGCATGCTTTCCTTTATAATAGCTGCCCAATGCTTCGGTACTGTCTTCAAGTATAGTAATATGATACTTTGCCGACAATTGTTGCAACCTGTCCATGTCGCACATATTTCCCAACACATGCACAGGCATGATCACCGGAATTTTTTTTCCGGTTGATTTATGATAGCAAATGCCATCTTTCAAAAAAGTTTCTTTTTCCAGAAATTCCTCCAGGAGGTTAAGATCCATTTGCCAATCATTCGCATCAGCATCTATCAACACGGGCGAAGCTCCCGTGTATTTCACAGAGTTAAGCGTAGCAATAAAAGTGATATTCGGAACAAGGACCAAATCTTCAGGCCCCACGCCAAGCATTACCAGTGCTGTGTGTAAAGCAGTGGTACCGCTGCTTGTAGCTACTGCATAGGCCGATCCCGTAAACTCAGCAGTGAGTTTTTCAAATAAGTCAACATAAGATCCCACACTGCTCACCCATCCGGTGGTGATACATTCTGAAACATACTTTAATTCGTTTCCACCCATATTAGGACCGCTAAGCAAAAGCATAAATAATTTTTTAACCGGTTAGATATTCCTGAATTTTTGAGAAAAGGAATCGTTAATGATTCCGGTGCTTAATAAAGTATAAATTTCCTTTACACCATCAGGTACTCTCTTGGTAATGGTAAATCCCAATTGATTTTTTATTTTATCAAAATTAACTCTGTAATCGCGCGGGTCTTCGTTCATTTCCACATAATTCACTTTTGTGTCGGGAACCACCTTGCAAACCTCTTCGATAATCATGCCCTTGTTATAATTTTCATCGGTAGAGCCTACATTAAAAACATTAGCTTTTACTTTCGATTCGTCGCTTTCAAGTACCAGCACTACTGACCTGGCAAGGTCATCTACATGGCAATAAGGCCTCCAGAACTGAGCGCCCCAAATTTCCTGCTCACCATTAATTGTAGCATTCCTGGTAAATTCGTTTACTGTAAGATCAAAACGTATGCGGGGAGAAAATCCATACACCGTGCTGAAGCGCAAGGCTGTGGTACATACAGGGCTATCTTTCTTTTCTTCGAGCAGATATTGTTCAAACTTTACTTTCAGCCGCGCATATAATGATACAGGATTTAATTCCGAAGTTTCGGCTACAAAAGCATCCGGATCAGCCATTTTTCCATAATTGCTGCAGGTGCTTGCAAATACAAATCTTTTTACTCCCGCTTTTTCAGCAGCATCAAACAGGCCGACACTGCCATCCCAATTAGTTTGCTCTGCCTCTTCTGAAAATTTCTTACATGCCGGATCGCCTACTATGGCAGCAAGATGCGCAATTGCATCTATACCTTTCAATGCTTTTTTTACATCATCTTCATTACGGATATCGCCCTTCATGAATTCAAAATTTGGATGTAGCATTACATCATATAGCGCATCACCACCAAATTTTAAGCTGTCAAGAGCACGTACATTGTACCCTTTTTTTAATAATTGACGGACAAGAACAGATCCGATATAACCGGCACCGCCGGTAACGAGAATATTCATATAATTTCTTTATCTATTTTTTACAAGCTTTTTTGATGGATTACCTACTACAATCTGATCATCGTTGACATCTGAAATAACCACCGCACCTGCTCCAATGATCACATTGTTTCCAATATTTATATTTTGCCTCACAACTGCACCTGCTCCTACAAAACTGCCCTCTCCTACTTTTACATTTCCACAAAGAATTGCACCCGGCCCAATATGAGAAAATTGCTTAATTACACATTCATGTTCAATTATACTTCCTGTATTTAATATTACACCATGCTCTATACTGGCAAAAGGATTAACACACACACCGGCAGCTATCATCACACCATTTTCACTGATCAGCGCATTATCATCAATAATTGCAGTGGGATGAATAATGGTAATGGGATATTTAGATTGCTTTTCAAAATATAAAGTGACGTTTCTTCTAATCGTGTTGTTTCCAATAGCTATAAAAAAATCTTTTGACCCGATCTTTGCTGCTACCTCCGGATTTTTTTCGCTTCCTAAATAATTTATCTGCAGCGGGTTGAAAGACTTTTCTTGCTCATCGCAGTAATCAGTTACAGGATTTTTCATTTTAGATAAAATTCCTGCGGCAACAAGTGCATGTCCTGAATAACCAATTAAAACCATACTTAAAATAAAGACCGCAAATTTAGCTAAACTGAATCATTTACTTCACATCCAGTTTATGCAATACTGATAAATAGGCATCAACAACTATTTGTTTATTAAATTGAGTTTTAATTTTTTCTCTTGCAGCTTTCCCCATTTTTGTTCTTTCTGCATGAGATAATTTTATCATTTTTATCATCATACCGGCTAAATCATTTGCATCTTTTGCCTTGCATAAAAATCCTGTAACTCCATGGTCGATTATTTCTTTGCAGCCCGTTACATTGGATGCAATACAGGGCTTTGCCATACTTCCTGATTCCAACAAAACATTACTCATACCTTCCCTGTAGGAAGGCAGTACTACTACATCTGCATTTTCTATAAAAGGCCTTACATCGTCCGTATCGCCTAAATATTCTATTCCTGCTTGCTGATACTTTTTCAGGTCGGATTGAGTTATTGAATTTGATTTAAAATTTTGATTCCAGAAGGGGCCAACTATTTTAAATTTTACCTTAGGATAACTTGATAAAACGCTTAAAGCAGCTTCGCAATATTCAATAATCCCTTTATCCTTTATAAGTCTGCCAATAAATAAAAAGGATAGTTCATCATTCACTTTTTCGTTTATGGAGGGCTTAAAAAAATGGACATCAACTCCGGATCCCGGAATTACCTGAGTGTTTTTTATATGGACCAACTTACGGGAAAGAAATAAATTCCGGTCGTCTTCATTTTGAAAAAAAATCCATTTCGTTTTTTGTAATGCATATTTCAATAAAGTGCGGGCAATTGTATATCCAAATTTCTTCCTGCTAAAAAGAGCGCCAATTCCTGTAATATTTGAGATTACTGGTTTGTTCAAAAATCCTGCAATAAAATTTCCCCAAATATTAGGACGTATCGTAAATGTGAGAACCACATCCGGATTGAAATTTCTGATAGACTTGTTTAGCCTTACTATATAATTGTAAATACTTTTAAGCCCCACTCCGCCTGCCCCGATATTTTCAATAGGAATTCCTGCTGATTTTACGGCGTTCATCTCAGGCTCTTCCCCTGTGGTTAAAACCAACACATCATATCCATTTTCAATCAAAGACAATGTGAGTTTCTTTCGAATCGTGTTTGTAGCAAGTACATTATTTTCAATAATTGCGATTCGCTTATTCATTTCTATTGGCTTTTTTCCAAACTTCCATCGCAAAAAGCGTCCATAATATTTTTGCTCTTTTCTCTCCAGAGATGTTGATTTTATTTTCCATCAGATTGTGTATAAATTTCTTTTCTACAAAATTCTGATAATAGGCCTGCGGTGCCAAAAGATGATCATTGATCACATCCCGGAGTTGATCATTCACCCACTTTTTCAAAGGTATTTCAAACCCGCGTTTGGGTTGATCTATCAGTTCCGCAGGCAAATATTTTTTTGCGAGATTTCTTAATAAATATTTTGTTTGCTTTCCATGTATTTTATAATTATCGGGCAATGCAGGTGCATATTCCAAAATTTCTTTACACAAAAAAGGGCTCCTGCCTTCCTGTGAATTTGCCATGGTAGCAATGTCCATTTTAACCAACAGGTCGCCAAACAGATTAATATCAAAATCCAGGTTCATTAGCTTTTGAAGTCCGCTCAGGTTACTATTTGTAATTTTTTCAAAAACTTTAAAATATTCCTGCAGGTATTCCTTTTCTGGTGTTGTTATATATTTTTCAAACCCTTCAAAAATATCTATACCCGCGCTCAAATAAATGCCGGGCCCTGTGGTGGCGGAAAAAGATGCAAGACGATAAACATAGTTGTACATCGATTTTTTGTTATGCCCTGGCGGGAAAACCGTGGTAAAAAACTTTCCTAAAAAATCAACGAAAAAGTGCTTTTGAAAGAAATCATATTTGGCAAATGGAACATAACGGCGATAGCCGCCAAACAATTCATCAGCCCCGTCGCCATTTAAAATAACCGTTACAAATTCTTTCGCTGCTTTACTTACATAATAGCTTGGTATGGCTGAACTGTCAGCGAAAGGCTCGCCATAATTACCAAGAATTTTTTCAATATCATTCTGAAGATTATCGAATGAAATTTTTATTTCATGATGTGTGGTTTGATATTTATTGGCGACCAATTTTGCTAAAGGCGCTTCATCATAAGCATCATCAAATGAAACAGTAAACGTTTTTAATTCAGAATTATAATTTTTAGCAATGGCAGTAACCAGCCCACTATCAATGCCACCGCTTAGAAAAGCGCCCACTTCAAGATCACTAGTATCAATTCGCCTCTTTATTGCCTGGTGAAGTAATTGGTCAACTTTGTTAACAGCGTTTTCAAAATTATCAGAAGAATTTTTTAAATAAAATTCATGGATATTCCACCATTTTGCTTTGCGAAATTCTTTTGATGTGCAATCAACTTCGAGGTAAGTTCCGGCATTTAATTCCGAAACATTTTTATAAGGCGTACTGCTTTTATAAAAACTTCCAAATCTCAGGTATTGGTAAAAATGCTCATTACAAATCTCCAGCGGAAGCATTGATCTTAAGCCATTCAATTCACTTGCAAAAACAAATTTCGAACTGTCTGAATAATAATAAAGTGGCTTCACACCTGCACGATCGCGCGCAATAAACAGTATATTTTTTATTTTATCATGAATGGCAAAAGCAAACATTCCATCTAAATACTTTAAGCATTCAGCGCCCAATTTTTCATAAAGCAATAGCAAAGTTTCAGTATCTGAGGATGTAATTGCCGAAAGCCCAAATTTATTTCTCAATTCCTGGTGATTAAAAATCTCACCATTAAAAACGATTGTGAATTTTTCGCCTAAATGCATAGGTTGTTTACCACACGCAATATCAAGAATAGAAAGCCGTAAATGATAAAATTTCACTTTATCATGTAAGTAGGTAGCCTGTTCATCAGGACCACGATGACGCATCCGTTTTAAAACATGTTCTTCATTAAAATTATAGCCAACAGAGCCTGCGATGCCGCACATGGAGGAGGATTAAAATTTGTGCAAATTAAACCAAAATACAGGAAGCGTGGAGAAAACTGACTGTCACTGATGTCAACCTGCAACATTCACTTCTGATGCATAAGAAAATTCCTGAGCGCTATTATACGCTACAGGTATTGTAAACACATGCTTTGGCGATGGATTTAAAATATTTGATATCTCATTCATGTAATGCGCTACCACAATTTTTTTATCAAATTCTCTGATCATTTTTTCCCTGGCCCGTTCGCCCATCTGCTGTCTGATAGAGAGTGGAAGAGTGATCATTTTAATCATATTGAACAAAAGATCTTCGCAATTTTTTACTTCAAAAAGAAATCCTGTTCTTCCATGTTCAATCACTTCCTTACAACCCGGAACATTAGAAGCAATGCAAGGCTTTTGCATCGAAGAAGCTTCGAGCAAAACATTTGATGTACCTTCCCGATGTGAAGGAAGTACGATACAATCAGCATTAGCTATATCTTGCCTGACGTCATCCTTTTCGCCTAAATATTCAATGACTCCCTCCTGCTCCCATTCTTTTACAATTGCTTCCGACAACAAATTAGACTTAACATTCTGATGCCATACAGGGCCAATAATTTTGAATTTGGCATTTTTGTAAAGGCTTCTCATCATTCTGGCCGCATCAATAAATTCCGGAATTCCTTTATCTTTTATAAGCCGGCCAATAAATAAAAAAGTAAAATTTTCTGAAGCGGGATGCTTTTCGCACGGGTAAAATTTTTGATGATCAACACCTGATCCGGGAATTATTTTTGATTTATATCCTGAAACGAATCCATGGTCTTGAAATAATCTCATATCATCTTCATTTTGAAAAAAAACAACTTTCGTTTTTTTCAAAGCAAAGGGATATATACTTCTGATCAATTTATAAGAAATGCTGTCATTTGAAAATAAGGGACCAGTACCTGTAATGTTTGTAATAACAGGAATATTAAAAAAGCGGGCAATGATATTGCCATAAATAGCAGGCCTTACACTAAATGTCAAACATAGCTGTGGCCTGGTGGAAAATAAAGCCATAAAAAGTTTTCTCAGGTAGGTCATTATATTTATTGGATTACAATTTGCCGATCCAATGTGAATGACCTTTACACCAAGGTTTTCTACCTTTTCATGGTATTTATTTGTGTGGGTTAAAATAAATACTTCAAATCCTTTTGACACTAATTCTTTAAGTAAACCCTCCCTTGCAGTATAACTGGATATTAAACCGTTTTCAAGAATAGCCACGCGTATTTTGTCGGAGCGTTTGATCTTCATAAGAATTGGTCTTGGATAAGGTCAAAAATGATTATTCATTTATGGCCTTTTACTTAAAACGAATTTTTTAATTCGCTATTGTATAAACTGATCATTAAAAACTGAGATGAGTCTATTGCATCAGGCGATCCGTAGTTGATCCTGACCCGGAATGTTAGAAATTTTAGCCTTCTTTGCCAATTTAACCCTGGCATATAATAAATAAAGTGCAATACAATAAAAAGGCATGCAAGGAATTTTATAGCGCACCAGTGTTCCGAAGTTTAAAGTACTTGTTCCTACAAAAAGCCCAAAGATCACAGCAAACAATAAACAAAACAGAATAAGCGGGTCGGAAATAACATAGTTGAAAAATCTGAAGGGTCCGGCTTTAAATATTACCATTAATGTAAAATACACGAGCACTATACTTTCAGCAGCCGCCATAAGCTGAGATATCTTATTCGTTTCCCAAATGAATGGCCGAAAAAATGTAGCTGCAAGTGCGTAGGGCATAATTTTCACCAAACCAGGTAAGGTACCATCGAATGAGGCACCTAATTCAAAGGTTGATTCTGCATCATCCCTTCCTGCAAATGATGCTGTAATCTCATTTGACAAAGCAACTGATGATGCAAGGTTCTCAAGAGCATAACTATTTAAGTCATCATCCAATCCTTCATAAATCTGTGAAAACACCGCAAATATTCCACCTATAATAAAGATGGTAATTATATATTTTAATAAGGCTATACGAATAGACCGTAAACGCTTTAAAATCAAATAAAGCATAAACAGGGGTGCATACGCCAGAAGAATATAAATCTTAATAATATACAGCAGATAAACAGACACAAAAACAATAGCAGTGTTTCGAATAATTCCCTTTCCCTTTAATAAATTATACAGCGAATAAGTCATCCATCCAAGTGCGCCAATGCATAATGAATCTTTCATCAATCCGGAACTCCAGAAAACAAGAGATGGAAAAAAAATGATAGATATAGCAAGCCCTTTTTTCAAATCGGGGCGTTGTTCATAAAAAAATAAGAATAAGCGCCATAGGCCTGAAAAAGCAAATAGTGCAAAGATTAATCCAATGGGTGTGTAATATCCAAAAGACAGGAAACAGCAAATAGCTGTAAGCCTGATCACCATAAAATTAGCCTCGCTTTGAAAATAGCCAAAATTGGATTTGGCTGCCATTAAATTTAAATCGAATTCAGTGCCTTTATGAAAAATATAATACCAGTTATTTGAATCTTTTAATAAAAGGTGATATAGATTTTTCCCTTCAAAGAAATAAAGAGATCTGGTATCGCCGCCGGTAAGATAGGTGTAATACAAAGTGAATAAAATGGCGGCAAACATTTTCAGCCAAAAACCTCTTAGATATATCTTTTTTAGACCCGATTCCATTTTGGATGCTTTAAAGCGAATCACACAATAAAATGCGAGAATATATAATAGACTTAATATGACTTCCACAAAACTCATCTGGCCGTCAAAGAGTTTAATATTTGCAAATAGTGGGGCGCATTTGTGTGAATCGAATACTTTTCTTCAACTTTTTTCCTTCCCTCTCTGCCTAAACGCTTCCTTAATTCAGCATCTTGAATAAGTTCTGCAAGTCTGATTGACCACTTTTCATAATTATCGGGGGCTATTAAAAAACCATTGACACCATCAGTTATAATTCTAAAGTTTGCACCTATGGCAGTTGCAATAGTTGGTATTCCTAATGCCATATATTGTATCGCTTTCAAACCACTTTTTCCATATACCCATTCCTCATCAGGAAGTGGATAAATACCAATGTCAAACGATTTTAAGGTTGTCATTTCATTCTCTTCACTCCAGGGAATCGCCTTTATATTTACTCCTTCAATATAAAAATCTTTATCTCCCATCACCACCAACTGAAATTTGTGGCTTTTTGAAAGTTCTATCAATACATCTTTTAATAAATATAAATATTTAGAAGTGCTATAGCTTCCACTCCAACCTATTTTTATTATGTCATTACTCTCATAATCTGCTTTGGGCAGATACCTTTTTTCTGTATCAACAGTACTGGAAATATCTGTTGTATGACTATTAAATTTTTTTACAAAATCATCTAATCGTGGCGTACATGTTATTACATGGTCTGCGATTCTCATAAGGTAAAAAGATTTGCTTTTGCCTTTAAAATTTTTTAAAAACTTGTTTGCCTCATTAGTGTCACGGAGGTAAATGAGATCATCAATATCATAAATCAATTTCCTGGAAAAAGCGCGTAACAATCGTTCGAATACCGGAGCGCCGAAAGGAGTGCCCCACAAATGAACATATACCAAATCGTATTTATAAAGTGTGCCCAATAGTAAATACCTTTTGAAATAGGCAAGTGCCGTGTATATCGCTTTTTTAAAAATATTTCCCTTGATATATAAAAAACCCCATAACTTCTCCGAAATAAAAGAATCAGATTTCACTATATACCCCACCTGCTCAAACGCAGAAAAATATTGCTCATATTTCAACCGTTGGCTAGGTGCCTTGTTGAAGGGATATGGAGAGAGAAAAAGAATCTTTTTTGCAGACATCAGATGAGATATGTGTAAGAATGTAAATATTTATTAATTGCCATGTTTAAATCAAAATAGGTTAAAGCTTTTTCACGGATCTGAAATGCATCATAATTTTTGGTTTGTATCAGTTTTATTGCTTGATCAAAATTTTCCATACCTGGTTCGTTTATGCAAAAGCCACAATTTAACCGCTCCACTATATCTTCAACATCTCCAACATTATTGTTACAAATTAACGGAATACCCATTGCTAACAATTCGCCCATCTTTGTAGGACTGCTTGACATTTTAGAGTAAGAAGGCTTGATAAAAAATATTCCATAATCAGATGCGTGAACTATTTCTGGTATGTTTTCTCTTTCTGCGAAAGTTAGAACGATATCCTTTTCGCAAAGACCGAATTGCTTTAATTTAAAAGGTGATACTTCTTGAGCATCTTTGGTAAGTATAAGAAATGTAGCATTATCAATTCTTTTTTTTAACACACTGAAAAAGCGAAGCATATCATCTAACAAATACCATGTACCCAAAGACCCAATATAAGTGAGAACGAAATCTTTATAATTCAGCCCAAGCTTTTCTCTCGCGTGAGCCTTTGATGCTTCAGTTTGCACTTTGAAGTGGCAAAATTGTGTCGCACATGGAATAACCGTAATTTTTTCTGAATTTACATTTGCAATGCGCCATGATAATAATTCTTTTTTCGCGGCAATTGTGAGCGAAATAATTTGGTCGGATGCTGCTAAAAATTCTTTTTCCTTACGCTTAAAATATTGAAATACCTTTTTATAAACCGGGTTCGACAAGTTCCATAAATTTCCGTCCACTCTCTCATCTGCCCAGAAACCCCGCATATCAAAAATAAACCTGATCGCGTACTTACGTTTTAATCTTAATCCTACCAAAGAAGCTATATAGCTCCTGCAATGAACAATTTTGAATTGTTGTTGTTTAAATAATTTTTCAGCTTTACTGATTATCTTATAAAGATCCCAAAGTGTAGAAAAAACGGGAGGAAACTTTGTATAAAAGACCGGCTCCCACACTATTCCGGCCTCTCTACAAATTTTGTGAATAGCTTCTTTTTTTTTGTTAAAAAGTTGCGCTTTTTCGCAAGAAATAATGGTAAACCGATAGCCGTTTTTAGACAAACCGATCAAATATGGAAGAATCTGGCTTTGACCCAAAGGGTCAGTCAGACCATCATACGAAATATATAATACGTTCGTTTGCAAGGCAGGATATTGTAGATTTTTGAGTTAGGGCTCAGAAGAATAACGCTTAAAAGACCGGAAAATTTTGCAGGAAAGTTTTTAAAATTGAAAAAGTTCAGTCCTTTTCAATATTTGGAAAAGGGTAGACAAGCTGGCCGGATTTAATGCTTTCTTTAAACAGCTTCGCATAATCTATGGCTTCTGCAATAACGTGTTGCATATCCAAGTAACGGTAAGTTCCGAGTCGCCCCAAAAATGAAACTGAATTTTGGCGCTCAGCTTTCAGTCTGTATTTTTTAAGTTTATTCAAATCTTCAGGTAATCTTTTCGGATAAAAAAGATCATCTCCTTGTTGCGCCTCCTTACTGTATTCTTTGAAAATGATTGTATCACCAAATTTCTTCCATGGTGTAAAATATTTATGCTCTGTAATTCGGGTATAAGGCACATCTTCATCACAATAATTCATCTGTGTGCATCCCTGATAATCGCCTTCCTTCAATTGCTTCTCAAATTTGAGCGTTCGGTAAGAAAGATGCCCGAAGCAATAATTAAAATAGGCATCGAGCGGGCCGGTATAAAAAATATGATCATATCCTAAGGGCATTTGAGAAGCGTTGAATTGCTTATTCATTTCAACATGGATTTGTGGATGTTGAATTAAATTTTCCACAAACTGCGTGTATCCATGTTCCGGTATTCCCGTGTATGCATGCAGGTGATAATTATCATTATAATCGAACCGCACCGGTATGCGCTTCATGATGGAAGCCGGAAGCTCTGATGGTTCACAACCCCATTGTTTTTTGGTATAACCATAAAAAAAAGCACGATACAAATCTTCTCCTACAAATTTTATAGCCTGCTCTTCAAAATTTCCCGGCTCACCTTCATGCAGGGATTTTATTTTATCAAAATACTTTTTAGAAAAATCCGGCGAAAAAGTGCTTTTGAAGAACTGGTTAAGCGTCATCAGGTTTATCGGGAAAGAAAAAACCTGTCCCTTATGAACAGCTTTCACTCTATGGACATAAGGCCTTAATGTAGCAAACTGATTAAAATAATTCCAGATTTCCTTGCTATCAGTATTGAAAATATGTGGTCCGTAATGATGCACCGTGATGCCGGTTTGCTCATCTTCTGAAGTATAACAATTGCCCGCCAGGTGGTTTCTTTCCTCCCAAATATCTACGTGGCAATCCAATTGAGAAACCAACTCTCTTGCCAGAACGCTGCCAGAAAAGCCGGAGCCGATGATGAGAAAACGCATATCAATTCAGTTTAGTTTAAATTCAGGATTTACAGGTTATTACAGAATCATAAATAGAAACCAGATTTCTAACATAGTGTTCTAATGTAAAATTTTCGGAAAATCTATTGAATCCCTTTTCTGCTAATGCGATGGATTCGTCTGGATGGTCGATCGCTCTAATTAAAATTTCCTTAAGGCTATTAAGGTCCTTTAAGGCAAAAAAACTGGCTGCATCATTTGACTGCTCGCGAAAAGAAGGAATATCTGACAAAATTAATGTTAGCTTTTGAGCCATTGCCTCAAGAACACTCAATGAAAATCCCTCAAACTTCGAAGCACTAATATAGTAGTCATAATTTGAAAATAATTTTTCCACATCCGCCACAAGTCCTTTATAATAAACAGGAAGATTAGCGTTTTTTATTTTGTAAAAATTTTTGGGAATAGTTCCATCTCCATAAATATCCAATTCTATACGATGGTCGTTTAACTGGTATAAGCATTCCAGCAAAAATTCGGTATTCTTACTCTTTTTTATACCAAGCGTAACCATTCGAAGTTTTTCTTTTACTCTTAATTTATTTATTTGTGCATGATTTTTTATTGCATAAGTATATAAGACCACAGACTCCTTAGATTTAATACCAAAAAAAGTTTCATAATCTTTTTTTACTGTTTCTGAAACAAAAATGTAAGTGCACCTTCTAATAGAAACAGAAAATTTTTCAAGCCATTTAATATGCAATTTCGTATAGGCGATACTTTTACTCACCATTGTATGTATGCTTGCAAACAAGGTAATTTTTGAGGGGGTTGCAAAACGGGCAATAATATTTGGCAGAGGCAGATGCGAATGAACTATTGCCGGTTTATTTTGATTTATAATTTTTCGCAGTTTGATTACCGCCAAAGGTATATGAAGTGTTGAAGGACAATTCAGGCAATATATTTTTAAGAAAGGAATCTTTATAAAACGACATTTGTTATTGAGTAGCACCAAAATGTGGTCATAATCATTTAATAAATCAATCGAATTTACAAGCATTTTCTCGGCCCCTCCCAATCCAAGATCATAGATGAAATGAATGATTATAGGTTTACTCATTTTCTTTTTACTTTATGGAAAACAGTTTCTTAAGCACCTTATGGGTTTTAAAATAATAGGGGACATAAGGCTGTGCATCCTGTAAATGAAACTGACTTTGTGATGCGAGCTTCATTAATTTATCGACCACTATTTCAAGCTTATGATTGGAGACTACATACTCAAAGGTTTTTTCAGAAATTTCAATTTTCGAATTTATCTCCGTAACGTGGTCAAATATTTCACCAAGTGGTTTTCCCTTTCTAAAACCTCTTTTTTCAATGAATCGGCCTAAACAATAATCCTGAGTTTCGTAAAGCCATGAATAGGAATAATCTTCTGGGAACTTGTTTTCGGAAGCGTCTATAAGAATAGTAGGAATACCCAAAATTGCACCATGTAATGCCGCTGTGCCCATCCCAAAATGTAGATCTGAATGGTTAATTAGAAAGCTTTCTATTTCGGAAGGAGGATAGTTTTCAAAGATCTTTATCTCAAGGGTAGCGCTTTCATATTTTTTAATAGGTAATAATCGCTCCAACTCATTTTTGTCATCAACCAATATATAAAATAAAATGTGTTTTTGTAATCTCGAACAATCACTTAATACTTTTTCAAGTGGAGAAAGTTTCCAATTGACACTTCTTCCAATATAAGTGGCTTCAATAGTTCCAGGTTCCTTGTTATGCCGTAGTAAATATTGATTTTCTGAATAAGGAATGGATACAGGGATAGGCAATAACGAAGACTCTTGAATTTCCAAATCAAATTTAGATTTTATATTGAAAGTGCCTGTGTCGTCCATAAACCACAATGCCTTTTTATTTAGTAATTCAAATATTAATTTCTGAGATAAATAATAAAATTTTAATCCAAACTTATACGAAGAAATATCTGTAATAAAGTCATTGATATCATAATAGCAAATCGTCGGGTTAACTTCCATCAAAAGATTGAAATATTCATGAAACTTTGAAATAATCAATATGTCAGTTGGAAAAATATAATTTGAAACATTCTTTTTATTTAAATGATCTATGTCCAAAATAGTAACATGAATGTTATTTTTATTTAGCTCCCTCACAATCAATCCGTCATTGTAATTAATTAATACCACCTGTTCACCCTTGTTTACAAGACCGGTGATAAGAGAAATAAGAAGTGTAGTATAGCCACCTTTCAAATCTGCATATCCTGAATAGAAGCAATATCTCATTGTATCTTGCTTAAGGTTTTTTCAAATATCGCCATACCATCAATTCCATTACAATCCAGTAGATTAGATAATTTAATGCAAACGCGTAGGTAGCTCCTACCACCCCAAAGTGACCTATAAAAAGGTATGACATTAGAACAAAATTTGCTGCAAACAAAATTTCTGTAATAATATATGTACGTGTCATTGCCTTTGCTATCATGATAAATGCGAGTAGCCAACTACCAATTTTAAGAAAATCTCCAATTAATTGAAAAGCGAAAAGCTCTTTCATTTCTATAAAATCTGGCGTAAATAGCACATGAATTATAAAACCTTTAAAAATCCAAATCATAAAGGAAAAAAAACCAACGATTGGTAAGATCAACTTATAACCATTCCTTATTTCTTTTTTAATTTCCGTTTTGTCAGTCAATTCAGATAACCGGGGCATATAGTAAACCACCAGTACGGAAGTAATAAATCCTAGATAATAATCTGAGATACGGGTAACAGCCTGCCAATAACCTGCATCATTTAATGAAACGGAATTAATAATTTTATTTCTCACCATTATTTGCATTATTGGAATAACTGTCCCACTTACGACTGCCATCAATGAGAAGGCAAGCAATTTTTTGACAATGTCCCTGTCAAAATTTTTAAGATCAGGTTTCCAATTTATTCCTAATCGTTTAAACATAAAAATGTTTACCCACATGATGACAAATGCTACAATGGAACTATTTATTAGCACACCGATCAAATCAAAATAATAAGCAGAAATTACCATTGAAATCATTCCCACTAATGAAGTGGTAATATTAATAAAGGTTAGTTGCTTAATTTTCTTTAATCCATTTAGAACAGAAGAAAATATAACATTAAACGAAACGGCGGAAATGCATATACCGTAAATCAGATACACAATCCAATATTTGGAGGTTTTAAATGCAAACTGAGATAATTCACCGGAGCAGCTGATGGTAAAGATTGAAATTATTAAAGAGGCTAATAAAACCATTAAAAAAGCAGTATTTATCACTCTTTGCTGACTTTCCCTTTTGTTTTTATATTCAGCAAGATATTTAATCACTCCGGAAGAAATTGCTGCTGTTCCGATCATTGCAAGTAGAGAAGTGGTGTTTAAAAATTGGCCATAATATGCCATTCCCCCCGGTCCAATTTTGACAGCCACTACTTTGGTTATAACAAAGCCTGTCAGGAAAGTTATACCTGTAGAAATAGATGTGTAAAAGCTTGTTTTAATCAGGTTCACAACACCACTTAATTGAAGAAATTTTTAATTGTATTCGCGACTTCCAGAACTTCTCTTTGCTTCATTCCCGGCCATAACGGTAAGCTCAAACAAGTATCAGCGATTGCTTCTGCAATAGGGAAATCTCCTTTTTTAAAACCCAGATGCTGATAAGCTTTCTGTAAGTGTGGAGGAATCGGATAATGAATTAGACATCCTATACCGTGCCGGGAAAGGTGTTCCTGAAGTTGATCGCGCCGCTTTGTTCTTACCATATAAATATGATAGACATGAGTAGCACCGACGGCTGTTTTTGGTAAAACAATATCGCCAACATCTTTCAGAGCCTCATCATACCATGCGGCAATTTCCTGTCTCTGTCTTGTCCATTCGTCCAGGTATTTCAGCTTTACAGAAAGAAATCCAGCCTGGCATTCATCCAGCCGCATATTGAAACCGATTTCTTCATTATAGTATTTTTTTTCAGATCCATAATTTCTCAGCATCGCAACCTTCCGCGCTATCTCAGCATCATCGGTAGTTATTGCGCCTGCATCGCCTAATGCGCCCAAATTTTTTCCGGGATAAAAGCTTGTACCATTTGCATGACCAAAACTACCCGTCAACTTTCCATTATATGAGGCGCCCTGAGATTGCGCATTATCTTCAATTACTTTTAAATCATGCTTTTCTGCTATCCTCAAAATGGCATCCATTTCACATGCCTGGCCATATAGATGCACAGGCATGATCGCTTTAGTTCTTGAGGTAATTGCACTCTCGACTTTTAAAGGATCGAGATTGTAAGTCTTTAAGTTTGGTTCTACAAACACAGGAGTAGCACCTACGTATGAAACCGCAAGAGCGGTTGCGATGTATGTGTTAGAAGGTACGATCACTTCATCGCTTGTTCCAATGTGCAATGCTTTTAATGAAAGATGTAAGGCATCTAGCCCGTTGCTTACTCCAATGCAATGATTGACATTATTGAACTTCGCATATTGTTGCTCAAAATTTTTTACACGATCTCCCAATATGTACCAGTTACTATCGAAAAAGGACGTAAAAGACTGATAAATTTCATCTTTTATCAAGTTATTCTGGTAATCAAATGACAGGAAAGGAATTTTCATTATAAATCAATTTGATAGAAATCATGAGCAACTGATCGGCCACCCATCATTTCTTTTTGTTGTATTAACCCTTCGTTCAGTATCCTGCCAGCATCCTCATTAGAAGAACCAAAACTATAATAATCCCTGTCAATATATACCTCTTCTAAAAGATAATGATTGATATAATCAAGCGCTCCAATTTTTCGCCCTTCGTCAGAGTTGGCCATGTATTGGGTATGAACCACCGAACCATAATCGTATATAACAATTCCAGCCAGCAGATCCCCATTTAATTTAGCTTCAAACAATCTTATGTTTCCGGGAAATAAATTATTTAAATTTTGAATTTCCTGTAGGCTATGGGTAGGTGAACTATTATGCCTCAAAAGCACTTTTTCCAACAATTTCCAAAAATTTACAAACTCGGTATTTTCAGTTATTATTACCCCATGTTGACTGCACTTCTTAACCAACTGTCGTTTTGTTTCAGAGAATTTCAATTTTGATTTTAATTCAACAACACTAAATACATCACGCCTGATAAGCTGTGCCTCCCGTCGGAATAATGCATACATATCTTCCTGAGCAGGATACGTATGAAATATGTAGGGAATTGTCTTATAAATAAGTCGCTGGATATTTTTTCCCTGATAATAATCTATAATGTGGTTAAGAACAGAAATAACAGTAGCAGTTCTAATCTCCATTCCATAGATTAATCCACCAAAAGTAAGTCCCTGGTGAGAATAAATAGTATTTTCTAAAAGATTTGCTGGAAATACAGCAACCAGTTTTTTATTCTGAAAAACAAGCAATGAGGCGTCTACAAATCTTTCACGGTGATATTCCATATAGTCTCTAAAAAAAAGAAAGCAACCATTCTTACTCTTTTTGATGAATTCATCCCACTGATTTTTAAGATTTGCTTTATAGGGTTGAATTTCTAATTGCATAATTCCAATTCATATTTAAGAATATTGTTTTCTTCTTGTTTCAAGGTAAAGCCCATTTTTTCATATAAACCTATTGCCCTCATATTTGACCGACCAACTTTAAGGTATATTGAATCGAGTTGAAGACTTACTGCTTTATTTATAGCCTTGTCAATAATAAGTTTTCCAAGCCTCTTTCCCCAATAAGATTTTTCGCCAATATATCCCCAATATTCTGCCGTACGTAATTTTAAATCAATATTTTTTAATCCCATAGCACCAATTGGTACCCCCTTTTCTCTAATCCCTTTTATCCAATAATTAGTACGGAACGGTAAACTTTCAAAAAATTTAATTTGGTCGGAGCGATCAAAATGCGGCGTTAAAGTTAGTTGCCTGATTTCCGGGTCTGAAAGCCAGGTAGAAGAAAGGTCCAGGAATTCTTTTGTATAAGTTACAAATTCCATTTATAAAGATTTCAAATTACCAAAGAAAGCGCCATTTGTAGAAACTCGTTATAATCTCTGATGTAATCGCTTTCCTGGTACACCATATTTGCAATGCACATCTGCACAGAATTGTGTGTGTATTGCATTGTATGCCAGCAATATTTCGGCAGAAAAAGTCCTTTTTCGGCGGAGTCAAGAATGAATTCCTGCTTTTCTTCGCCTGGCATTTGGGTGGTGACGAGTATGCGACCGGAAACTGCTACAAGGATTTGTTCCAGAAAATGATGTGCGTGCCCGCCGCGGCTGATGCTTTCAGGCGTGAAGTAGGTCCAATAGACTCTTTTCACTTCAAAAGGAAGTCCATCGCCTTCTGCGACAGAAATATAACCTTCGATCGTCTTTCCAATTTTGGGGAATTGGATGATGTAAGGATTCATAAGAAATGGGTTTTGTTAGGGGTTAGAATAATAACGGCATTTCTATATTTGTATTGTATAAAAATTGGATATTACTCTCGCTTGCTTTAAAGACCATATTCTTTTGCCAAATCCTTCATAGATAAATTAATAAAGCCATATTTATTACGTAATAGTGAATAATGCTTTAAAATTTCTTCTAAAAATGCAAGATTTTTTTCGATATTAATTCCATAATTGTGAGGGTGTCCCCAGAGATGATAAACAGTCTTAGTTTTGGCAGCAAAGGTCATTTCAAGCTTAATCCTTCTTAGCCGTAACCATTCCAAAAAAGATAATCTGCTATTGAAAGGCCTAAGTAATCGGCTTGCAGGTATATTTAGAATTTTGCCACTTTGTGTTTTTTGTGGTAAAAAATTATTATATCCACTTAAATTTATATAGCTGTCTGCAATTCTTATTAATCGTTGCAACCACCTTAATTTTGGAAAGCTGTCATACTCATACATAAAATGTTTCAGGTTGCCACGATAATTTGTAAATCCCGCTTTCACAAGTACATTTAAATAACCTTCATTGACTTGATTTCTCGGAAAAACAAAACTTTTTAAATCTTGTCCAAATTTCTTAGATATGAGGACTGCCTGATTTATATCGCTCTCAAATTCTTCCAGTGTCTGACCTGGTTCATTACAATAATAGTGGCAAAAAGAATGAGATCCTATTTCTTGCTTTGACTCGATAATTTGTTTTACCAAGCTTTTCCCAAAATGAAAAGGATCGCCCAGTTCATTTTGTCCAACATCCTCAAAAAAATTAAGATAGGGCGAAAGATTTTTGTTTTTGTAAGAAGGCTTTTTTTGAGGTAAAGCTGCAATTAACTCCTCTTTATTTTCAAAGAATAAAAATCCCACAGTTGCAAAAGTTGCATTTATTTCATATTTATTGAATAGAGATAATAATTGTGGCAACATGATTCTCACACCTAATAAATTTTCCCTATAAACTTTTAAGTTAACAAGATCTTTAACACCCCAAAAAAGTTCAAAGTCTAAAGAGAAAACAAATGTTCCTTTCATAAATCACAATATACAATTATTAGGATGATTAAGCTTTAGGGAAATTGACTGGTCATTTAATGCAATATAATTCTGAGCACTCTCTTTACTACATTTGCAGTCAATTATTGTGATGAAGATTATGAAATTGAAAATCGGCTACGTTCCCTATTTGCCTGATCTTTCTCAACCGGGAGACAGAAGGCGTTTCCCATATTTTGCGAAAAGAAAAGGAATCGAGTTTGAGATTGCAAGTGTCGATAAAAAATATGATATCATATTATTAACTGCACCTTCCAATCTTACAAAATGGTTAAAATATAAACAACAGTACCCTGAAACAAAGTTCATATTTGAAATGGTTGACGGATTAGTTTTCAAAATGAATACATTCACAACCTTATTTAAAGGATCTGGAAGATATTTTTTAGGCAGGGAGAGCAACCTGATTTTTAATTATAAAACTATATTAGATAAATGGATAAAAATTGCAGATGTAGTAGTTTGCTCCAACAAAGAATTATCAAGATATATCAAAAAAATAAATATTAACTGTGCAATTACACCTGATTATTTAGAATCAGAATATTCGAAAAAAAAACAAAATTTTTTCATTGATAGAAAATTAAAAATTGTATGGGAAGGGATGCCTTCTGTTCTAATACATTTTTCAGCATTTAAAAAGGTATTTTCAAAAATTAATAATTTTTGTGAGCTCCATGTGATAACCACTGAAAAATACCCTGTAATTCCACTTCTCTATCACAAGAAAACAAAATCCTTTTTGAAAAAATTACCAATTAAAGCTCATTTTCACAAGTGGGACCATTCAACTAATCTGGACGTTTTGATAAAATCTGATTGTGCGATAATCCCTATAAACAAAAAATACCAATTAGCATGGTTTAAACCTGCAAATAAACTTGTTTCATTTTGGTTCAGTGGATTACCAACAATTACTTCAGCTACACCCGAATATAAAAACTTGATGGATAGTGTGGATAGTAACCTTTATTGCAATAACGAATATGAATGGGTCGAAAAATTAAAATATATCTATAATCTAAGCCCAGAAAAAAGAGAGGAAATTGCACAAAAAAATTTTGATTTTGTGAAGAACAATTATTCTGATGAAAGGCTCGATAAAATATGGGAAGATGTTTTGAATCTAATTAGTAATCAAAAATAATCATTCTTTGCCCCGTGTGTATTTGCGAGCAAATAACATCTTATAACCTCGTAACACCTCCACAGCATCGGAAAATTTGCCGAGTGTAAAAAAATAGATTGGTCTGGAAATAGGTTCGATAAAATAAGTGATTATAAAGGTTAAAAATTGACCAATTTTATTAAAATGTTTTTTTGAATACTTTATGCGGCTTTCAAGTAGAAGAGCTAACCTAAAAGCCTTTACTTTAGATGTTGTACCAGCACCTATATGTATTGCCTTTATTTCAGAATTAAAAAAAGACCTTTTACCTGTTTCAGCCAACCTTTTCGAAAAGTCTAGATCCTCGAAGTAAACAAAAAAATCTTCATCTAAATATCCTAAAGAGCTGAACAGGCTCCTTCTAATAAATAGATATGCCCCCATTACTTGATCAACTGGCCTACTCGTCAAATGATCCCAATCAGTCATGATTATAGACGGTTTAAAAATTTTTGGGAATATTTTTGAAAGCCCGACCGAATCAAAAAACAAAGCAGACGGGCTAGGAAACCTTGAGCAAGTATATGTGACATTTCCATTCTGATTCAGCAATTGGATTCCAAGAATATCTATCTCTGGGTTTTCATTCATAAAAGAAGCAGATTCAAATAGAGTATTCTTTAAAATTTTCGTGTCCGGATTTAATAATAACGAATAAGTAGCGGTACTTTTTTTAAACCCTTGATTAGCTGCTTTTGCAAATCCATTATTAGTCGTGTTTTTAATTATTTCCAATCTATCATTAATAGGAAGCAAGTCCAAACTGCCATCAGTAGAATTATTATCAACTATAAATATTTTATTTACTAACTCACCTCCAGCAGTATTTATTATAGAATCAACACAATTTTTAAGTAAATAGGAACTATTCCAATTTACTATAATAATATCAATCATTTTTTTCAAATATTATTCTGTTGCATAAAATCAGCAATTCAGTTATAACAATCACCTGTAACCATGTAGATAAGAGCGAAATATAGATATCCTGGAAAAAACTCATAAATAAAGGATATAATGTCAAGCTATAATATATAGAATATCTTAAATTCTTAGTTTGAATCGCTTTGTTGTAAATTAAAGTTTGAATCATACCGAAAATTGCCAGCATCGCTAAGGCATAAGGTACGCCATAGTCTGAAATATATGCATAGTAAATCGTATACACATTAGTGGAATAGGGAACAAAGGAAAATTCTTGAATGAGTTCCGGAACTTTTTCATATTTAAAGAAGCCCGCAGATTGTCCTAAGGCCTTGAAAAATCTCAATGAATTATTTCCATTATAATTAGGTGGAATGTTTTGCTGTAGTTTTAGATCCAATGCATTTACAGAAGCAACAAGATAACTTGATGTCACCTCAGATGAACTTTTCAAATTATCTTGGAATGAGGCTTCTGTATTTCCACCTTTACCAAAAAAAATTCCTATGATAGAGAAAAATACTATAAAAAGTGAAATAGTAATGATTATCCTTTTAAATGAAAAGTTTTTTCCATGCAAAAAGTTCATCCCAATCAAAATGGTTGCAACCCACAAAATTGGTCCGCGCCCCGTTGTAAAAACGGCATAAATTAAAGCTGTTGAAATGCTAATAATTAAGAAGAAATAATTATTAATTGATTTTTTTTTATAAAAGCAATATTGTTGAAATGCCATTGAAATATATGAAACCGTGGTCAAATATTTTTCCGGTCCTAAATCAACGTCACCATAACTTAATTCAGTTCTGAGACCAATGAAAAAATTATCAATGTTTGATAGTAAAAAGATCTTATAGCTTTGATAGATATAATAAGGTAATCCTAAACATGTAATTAATAATATAATCACTTGCAATTTCGAGGAGAAATAATTTAACCAATTTGGATTATTATAAATATCACCAAACTTTTTCCTTTCCCGTTTTTCTTTTAATAAAGTAATTAGAAATGAACCTATGCTAAAAGATAATGTTCCAAAAAATATAATTACCAATGTTTGTAGGTGAAGGTCAAAAAGTAAATTAAGGATGGATAGTTTAAAAATTAAATGTAATAGTAAAATAAAAAACCAAATTAGTGAGAAAAGAACAGCAGGATGCATAAGCCTTTTCCTAGAAAAGTGATAATTTATCACAAACAATAAAAGATGAAGTAAAATAAACCCCAACTCAATAATATTGTGGAAATAGTGATTCATCTTTCAATCATTATGATATACCGAACTTTTGCCAAGACTTCGCATTTTTAAAGAGTGATTGAATTTGAGGTATCGAAATTAAAATCAGGTATATAGTTGATGATAAAAGAAATCCAAAGGGAGCTGTTAACTGATTCCCATGACTACCAGTTACCAAATAAAATAAAACCTGTGCAAAAAATGCTATTAATAAAAATTTGACCATAATTCTGCTTTGATATTTTAGCTCAAGACGCTTTTGAGCTAAAATTGAAAGTTGCCAAATAAATGCTGAACAAATAATTATAAATCCCATTACTCGATACATTAAATTATCGGGAATGTTTAAGATAAAAAAAATAATTTTAGCTCCTATAATCCAATACCCAATTGAAATTGAAACGAATCCAATTATTTCATAAAATGCCAATCTCTTTAATAATGCTTTGATTTCCTTACGATTATTCTTTTCGTAGGCATTAGTTAACAGAGGAAATACGGATGAAATGACAGGTGAAATGACAAGGGTTAAACTCTTATTCAAAAAGTCAAAAAGTGCTTGGTAATTTCCTTGAAGATGAGAGCCAAAATAGTTTAGTGAAAATAGTTTATCAATATACGTAAGTAAATATGAAAATATAAACCACATTGAAAGCGGAAGACCATAATGATAGAATTTTTTAAGCCAGTCAGTAGGATCAGTGCTCCTTTTAAATGTGTTTGCCGACAATTTTGATTTAAAATTTAAAAAGAGGTATATCCCAGAAACCAAATATGAAAGTATTATTGCAATAAAGAGAGAATATAAATATGTGATATTCGTAAAAATTAAGAAGGCGGTGCTACCCCCAACATAAATTAATATTCTAATCAATTCAGAAAAAATTATCTTCTTTGAAAGAAAGCTGGATTGAGCGATAGAAAGAATTGTAAATTGAAGAGAACTTAAGAAAAGTGTAAGTCCGCAAAGGATTCCTAAAATCCAATCATTGCTAATCCAAAAGACAACAATTATTACAGGGAGAAAAAATATAGATTGAGTTTTTAAAGAATAAAAAAGTGCTTTTAATGAAAAACTTAATTGATTTTTACTAGATGGAAAATATCTGATCACACTCTGTGCTATCCAACCAGAAAGAACTGCTGTAAGAATTAAAATTGCATTAAACCAGAGCGCAAAACTTCCATAACCTGCTGATCCTAATATATGTTTGAATAAAGGTATAGAAAGGCCTGAAATAAGTGCAGGTAATATAATACTAACCAGATAATTAAAATAATCACGTTTAAAGCTCGCAAATAATTCCATTATTCCAGATTAATTCTTAAAAACATACTTAATCGCAAGAATTAAAAAGAAAATTACTTCTGCAATAAAAGCAAATACAAGTGCAGAAGTTAACTTACCTAACTTATTTTTATGCATTGGGTATTCCGGTTGATCTATAATCTGCATCAAAGGAATTTCGTCCAGGTAATTAAATCTGGCAATTTCTAAATTTTTAAACAATTCAGCATAAGCAGCACTGAATGTTTGAATATTTGCTTGTTGCTTTATTACCGGAACCTCTGCCTTTTCAAATGCAGGATTAATATTTACATCCTGAACATTTGCTCTCTCGGTTATACTGTTAGTAAGATTTCCTTTCATACTTGCTACCCGCTGCTCCAGAATAGTGAGTGTCTGTTTTGCTTTTTTTGTTCTTAGCTCTATATAAAATTCATTGGCCTTTTCCAATAATTTATCTGTAAAAACTTTTGTCAATTCTTCATTGGGCGTCGTAACACGCACTTCATAAATACTAAGTTTTTTATCAGGGCGGTGCGCTACAATTAATTTTTTGCTGAAAAGATTGTAATAGTCTTTAAGCACACTATCTTGTTGATAACTGTATTTTTCTTTGGGTAGTGAAACAGGAAAACTTATTTCTTTCTTTATACTTTCTTTTTTTATGTCAGACTCATCTATAAAAAACTGAATTAATGTAGAGGGTTTACCTTGAAAAGTATCAACAGACGTTAAAACGGTTTCAATAATCCGCCGGCTTTTTAAAATTTCTATAATATTATCTCCTCCAAAAATATCAGATGCACCGCCTCCCACGTTTATACCAAATTGAGAAGCAAGATTCATCAAATTTCCCACCCCTGAGCCTCCGGCATCATCCAGTGCAAAGGTTGCCCTGCTCTCATAGCTCGCATCCTGGTTACTTGCGTAAAAAATGCCTGCTAACCCCGCAACAATGCCAATTAAGATAATTACCCACCAAAATCTGATGATACTTTTAAATACCGATTTCAAACTTTGAGAAAGTGAGTTCGCATTCGTGCCGTTAATTCGCTCTTCCATAAAATCTATTTGGTAATATTTATAATAACATTACTCGCTATACCTAACGCAGAAATGATCAACGCCCATTCAGCAGTGGAAATCCTTGTCTTATTTGATTTGTCCTTTTGAGGTATAAAAATTTCAGATCTCGGAATAACTTCCGGATAAAATTTGAAGAACAAAAAGTGCTTTACTGATTTCACCTTGCCATTAGGATAAATGACAAGTGAACCATTTTTCCTTGCCCGCGGCATAAAATTACCTGCTTGTTGAACATAATATTTTAAATTCTTCCCCGGGCGGTAAGCTGTAATTGTTGGAAAATATACTTCCCCAGATACTTTTACAAGATCCGAACTTCTCGAAACAGAAATAATATCACCATCCTCGAGCATTAAATTATCTGAGCTTTCGGGATGCTCAATTGCATTATTAAGATTAATACTAATGAGATCGAATGACTTATACAATTCATTCTTAATCGAAAGATTATTTTCTAAACTATCCTGGTTTATGTCAAAAACTCTTTGAAATATTTGTTTACGCTCCTCTGTATTCAGGTTATAATTTGTAATCCGCCTTATGGTAACACTATTACTATCGGCCGAGGCTTTAAACCCGCCTGTCCTATTTAAAACATCCAATACTTTACTTCTGCTATTTTCTAAAGCATATTTGCCAGGCCTCAACACTTCACCTTGTACGAGAACTGATCGCTGAAGCACAAATCCAGGCTTTTCTTTTACAATGACTACATCATAAGGATGCAAAGGCAGATCAGCTGATTGGGTTGTTAGATCAACGATAATTACCTCAGTTTCCTGATGGTTAAGGCTCATAATATCAGCATTTGAAATACGCCTTGATATTTCAATCTTTGTTGAATCTCCTGCTGACGAAATACCACCAGTTGCAACCAGCACATCCTTAAGAGTAAGATTGTTTCTCCATTCCAAATCTTGCGGCTGTCTTACATAACCCTCCACTCGAATGTTGTTTTTATCGCGCAAATAAAAAATTGAATGTATCACAAGTGAGTCATTTTTTTCTAATAAAACCTGCTCACCCAGATTGTAAACAGAATCCAAATCAACTGACTTCATTGCGGGCAGCTTATTCGGCAAATACCTATAGATCAAAGCACGTTTGGTATAGGCGTCTACCGTCAATCCACCTGCCTTATTGATCAGATCTTTAACCCCCATTCCAGGTACAAACTCATAAGGTCCTGATCTCTGAATCGAACCAGTAACATACACTCTATTGCCAAATTCTTCCTGCAGTTTTCGAACAAAATATTTGTCACTGCCTTTTACATTGAATGTTTTATAATCCGAAGAAGAAAGGTCAATCATTTTTCTGATTGAATCACTTAACCTTTCGACCGAAACCGCACCCCGATAAGCCGCATCCATAAATCCTCCCGAATAGTTAAGGAGGTCAAAGAACGTTTCTCCATTCAACATTTCAAATTTACCAGGCCTTTTAATCTTTCCTGATATAGTAACCCTGTTTTCATAATATGGTATTCTTATTACGTCACCCTCTTTTAATAGTATATTGTCTTTTTGATTTCCATAAACCAGGAAATCATAAAGATCGGCATGGCGCTTTTCTTTCCCTCGTATTATTTCTATGTTCCGATAACTGCCCATTTCATTTGGGCCACCACACAAATACAATAAATTGTATAATGTAGTAAGAGAAGAAACGGTATATGTTCCTGGTTTCTTAGCCTGGCCTATTACCGTAGCCCTTACACTTCTTATGTGACCCAGGCTCACTTGCACTTTTGTTTGGCCCGAACGAATGGCGGTATAAATTGTACTTGCCAATTTGTTTTTAATTTTATCAGTAGCCTCTTCCAGCGTGAAGCCGCTTAACATTACGGGTCCTACATTTGGAATATAAATTTCACCTTGCTCATTAATTGTGAGTGTATATTTTTTCTCACTGTATCCATAAACCGAGATGACAATTTCATCGTCAGGTCCTAATATATAATTGGAAGGTGCAGGGATTCTTAGATTCGGTTCAAAAGCAAGGCTCGCTGATGAAAATAATTCAGAACCGAATATGCTAGAATCAAAATCAAAAGATTGTTTTTTAATTTTTCCAAGTGTTGAATCAAACCTCCTGTCAATTTCATTACTGGAATCAAAATATTGTCTATTTTCTAAATTTTTAGGACGGACGATTGATAAAAGTCTGTTTTTTAGCTTATCGAGCTCGTATTGGCTTAGACCCTTTTGCAAAAGAATAGAATATAATTGCTGATCATCCAATCCTGCTTCCTTAGCTTTTGAATAGAATGCAGCAATTTCTTCATTCGAATATTGATCAATGTTGATTTCACTAAGGTTGCTTGCATTTAGTAAATTTGTTTGAGCTGAAGAAGAAACAACAATAATAAAAAGGAAACAGAAAACAAGTAAACTTGTCCTGAAAATATAAGTCATTAAACAGTCTTTTAAGTAGAATTAATTGTCAGCGTGCAAATTTAGTTATTGAAGTTAAAATAATTCCACTAGAAACATTAAAACTAAATAAACTTGGTAAATAGTAAATCAGTATTTATTGTTCTAATTCTCACCATTATCTTTTACAGTTACACATCCGCTCAGAAAATTGTAAATATCAGAGACTTTGGAGCAACCGGAAAAGGTCTAGAGGATGAAACGCAGTATTTACAAAAAGCGATTGACGAAGCTGCTAAATTTCCGGGTTCTATTGTTTTTTTGCCAAAAGGAATCTATTTATTAAAAAGCTTTACAATTACAAACAATTATCTTGAAAATTATATTTTAAGATTGGCTGATAATATTACCATTAAAGGTGAGGGCCAAAATAGTGTGATTAAACTGGCTAATCACTTATTTGACAAGCGCGATATTAATGCAAACGCTCATGTATTTTATGGTTTAAATTTAAAAAATGTTCGTCTGGATAATTTTCTAATTGATATGAATGGCCGCAATAATCTTGTTCCAAAAGGTACGCTTAAGAATTATTCATCAATTTTTTCAAAACGTGGTAATAACTTAATAATAGAAAACATAGTAATTAAGAATTCCGCAGGCAGAACAATGATAAACATCATGGGAGCGGGAAAGAATTTGCACATAAACAATAACAACTTTATTAATGGCGGGCCTTACGTTGGAAATCAAACTTTAAATCCTAATCAAAATGATTTTTCTTTTTTGTATAGTGAATGGGATAGTACTACGATTTCTAACAATATAATTTGTCAGGATAACGTTAAAGCAGCTTTGACAAATTATAACGGCGGCATAGAAATCCATGGTTCAAATTCACTGGTCAACAATAACCATATCACGGGTTGCTGGCCTGGATTGTATATAACAAGCAGTATGAGTAATACCTTGGAAAATGTGGCAGTAGTTAATAACGTTTTTAATGATTGTGCGGTTGGAATTTCCTTTTGGATAATTCAACCTATGGAAAATATCAGAATTCAGTATAATAAAATTGGATTGAGAAATCCTACACAAAATGATCATCAATTGGTAACAGGCATCCTTATCCCAAACGGCAATTCAACAGAATATTCAATAAGCTTTGCTAATGCATCCTTTAACTCACATTTATTTATTGATAGTAATTATATATTTGCAAAAGAAATGAAGAATCCTTCACAGGGAATTAGTGTTCATTCTGTTCACAACAGTGTCATTTCTAACAACCTGATTTCCGGAATGAATTACGCGGGAATTTCAATTGCTGGAAGTATATGGGGAATTGATTCTTTGAAAATAAAAAAAAATACCTTCTCTGGCTTTTTGCCAAATAATCACAAATCTCTGGTGGGTGGTTTTTTTGTGATAACTGATACTTATAGTAAGACCCAAAAAAAAGCTAAAGGATTTAAGAATATTGAAATCAGTGACAATAGGGCAATAAACAATTTAAATTTTTTAAACTCTAAAACTAATGTTTACAACGGCTTTATTGCACTTCCTCAAAAACTGATGAATCAGGTTATCAGGAAAAATAATGATTTCGGAAATACAAAAGATTTTCACACAGTGATTACCGATTAAATTTTTGCTGCTTAATATAAAAACTACTTATGAAACAGTTTCTATTACCTGCAATAGGTCTATTTGCCATTCTAACTATTATTGCCTGTTCAAAGAATCTTTCCATCAAACTTCCCCAGGTATATAATATCGAGCAATTCAGGCAACCTGATATGAGTGATTTTGATTTAATCCAAAAAGTGGTAAACGACGTTCCTGAAAATTCAATTATTCAATTTGAAAAACATAGAACATATATTATTGATCATACTGTAATTTCTTTTAAGTCATTAACTTTCAAGGGACCCGCTACTTTAAAAAGAGAGAACCAGATCACCTATCGTTTAAAAGAAAATGCTAGTTCAGTTTCTACTTATATTCTTTTGGACCATACTTCCGGATTACAGGTAGTTGATAGACTGCTTTTGGCAATAGACTCAACATACAAGGGAACAACTCAAATCAATTCAGTAGCGAGGATAAGTAATGACACAGTATTCTTAAATAATCCCCTTGGCAATACGGTTTCAAGTCAAAGTGAATTTCCCATAGGTACACAGATATTTAAGAATATTAATTTCTTTTGGATTTTGGATCCATCGGGTTATCCACAGAAAAGTTGCAAATTTGAAAATTTAAATTTCGATGGCAATCGTGATAATAACAAGGGCTCATATACCTGGTTATTGAACGCTGCTATCACTGCTCTTACGAAAGGGCCTACCTATTACCGAAATTGCACTTTTTATAATAGTCCTGGCGAATCAATTGTTGGTCATAATGCTGATATTCGGAATTGTGTATTTAAAAACTTGAACGGTAGTGGGTTTCATACTTCTGCAGATAGAATATATAACGCGGAAGAAGAAATAAATTCCTTTTTGTCAAATAATTTATTTGAAAATACTAATGAAATCCCTACAGCTATAACAGGACATAGTGAAGGTTGTATTACCCACAGCAATAGTGGTGGATATTACACTGCCATTAATAATAACTTTATAAATGTTGGCGAATCAGTATTAGGAGCTATATATCCTTCATTAAGTGCCAATGACTGGGGCACCTCAAATATTACTTTTAGGGACAATATAATTAATACTCAAGGGAGGATGGTTTGGCTAATAGATGTTAAAACACCCGGGGAAATAAAAAATGTAATAATTCAGAACAATAACATAATTGATATTAATACAATTGACCGGTCGGAAGAGCTATCTATTCGTCAGGGCATCATTTTGGAGAATACTAAAACTGAATAAATAAATTTCATCAGACAGTGTCAGAATCACTGTAACTTAAATACCAATTGTTCAATTTATAAATTTCATTTGACTTTTGGCTATTCAAAACTTTTACAATGAAGCCTAATTTTTGGGGTCTCAATCTTTCAGGAAATTTGTAAAAACCAAGTTTTTTATAGGTACTATAATTAAAAGAATGCTTATAGCACCAAGTTAAAATCAAATCTGCTCCGTTTACTTTTAATATGCGAGTGGCAAATTGTAATAAAACTTTCCCTGAAATAGTATCCTTTCGATCGAATAATAAGTCCATAATATATCCAATTTTTCCTCCGTGCTTTGATTTTAAAGTAAAAACGACAACACCTTTTAACTTATCATTATCAAACAAGGCAAATCTGGCATAGCTTTCATTTGGTTTTGTAACGTATCTCCAATTCATATAATTAGACCCACGGTCTAATCCAATTATTATTTCATCTTTAAATAGCCCATAAAATTGATCATATTCTTGCCCAAATTTTTCAATTTGAGTTAAGCCAAATTTCGATATTATTTCAGGTGATATCTTTAATTCGATTGACCGATCTGATATTATTTCTGGCCTTTTTAAAAACCTTTTGAAAATCCTTTTGAAAAAAAATGAAACCTTTAAAGGTTTGATCAAAAATGGCACTTCACCGAAACTGTGAAAATATAACTTTTTGAGGAACCCTGGAGTCGAATTTTCATTTGGAAAACCATATATAAAAGCTGTCCCTCCTTTCCTTTGTTCTTCCTCTATTTGTTTTGCTAATTTTATAAAAAGTCCTTTGCCCCTATGACCTTTGTCTGTTAATGTATCAAACGATTGCATTACATTAACCTCTTCTCCTAAACATCTGAATACAACTGGCAAATAAGTATAAATAGCTGCAATTTCATGTGTAGTATTGTCAATCGCAAACAATATAGAATGTTTTCCTGGCAAGTTTTCCTGGTGTTGCCACTTAAGTAATTTTAGAAGTTTAGGCGATCCATTGTTCTCAAAACACTTTTTATATTTCTCTAACTCTTCATCAGAAGCTGTTCCCTTTTTTATATAGTATTCAGTATTCATCCGCTGTTCTTATTTAATCTGCCAAATTAGAAAAAATCAGTAATCAAAATTTCACTTCACCCTTCTCAAATACTCTCCATAGCCGCTTTTCTCAAACTGGCTAGCTAATTTATCAAGTTGCGTCTGGTTAATATATCCCATTCTATATGCTATTTCTTCCGGACATCCGATCTTAAATCCTTGACGCTGCTCTATTACGCGTACAAATTCTGAAGCATCGTGCAAAGATTGAAAGGTTCCGGTATCCAGCCACGCAAAACCCCGATCGAATACTGCCACTTTCAGTTTTTTTTGTTTAAGGTATTCGCGGTTCACATCAGTAATTTCATATTCTCCGCGTGGTGATGGTTGGATATGATGAGCAATATCTACTACGGAGTTATCATAAAAATATAAACCCGGAACAGCATAGTTTGATTTTGGCTGAGATGGCTTTTCCTCTATGCTTATTGCAATCTTGTTTTTATCAAACTCCACCACACCGTATCTTTCAGGATCGCTTACCGGATAAGCAAAAATCACAGCCCCTTCCGGATCAGCAGATTGCTGTAACAATTTGCTCAATCCGCTTCCATAAAAAATATTATCTCCTAATACCAACGCTACAGAATCATCTCCGATAAATTCTTTGCCGATCACAAAAGCCTGTGCAAGACCATTTGGTTTTTCCTGTATGGCATATTGAAGATCACATCCCCATTGACTTCCATCACCTAATAATTTTTTGAATTGAGCCTGGTCTTCAGGAGTTGTAATGATAAGAATCTCATTTATCCCTGCAAGCATCAATGTGCTCAATGGATAATAGATCATGGGCTTGTCATAAATCGGCATCAGTTGTTTACTGATACCCATTGTGATTGGATAAAGCCTGGTTCCTGATCCGCCTGCGAGAATAATGCCTTTCATGGTTTAGTTGAGGGTTTAGGGTTGATTGTTGAGTTGGAAGTGTCTGATAATCTCAATTTGGTTAACTTTCCTGTAATAGGCTCTAACTTTAATCTTATTTCTTCTAAGCTTTGCTTGCTAAGAATTTGAAGTTCACATGCAATGATCAGCTGATTTAATAATTCGACTGTGCTGGAATAGGCAATAGTATAAAAATAGAATTGATCTTTTCTGCTCATTCTGCTACTGCCCTCTGCGATATTACTTGCTATCGAAATAGCCGCTCGCCTCATTTGAGAAACCAAGCCAAACCTTTCATCTGAAGGGAACCGATCATTTAATTTATACACATCGATAGATAAACTTTTTGCCAGATGCCAGACATCCAATTTTTCGAATGAATATGTGTACACTTGTATTAATTTTGTTCTATTAATCTCCAACCTAAATCCGGAATTGTCAATTGTCAAACTCAACCCTCAACATCTCCACTCTCAACTTCTTTCCTCCCCGTACATTGCCTCGTAATACTTCATATATTCCCCGCTCGTTACATCTTCCAACCATTTTTCATTTTCCAGATACCAATCTATGGTTCTTGAAAGACCTTCTTCAAACTGCAAAGATGGCTTCCATCCTAATTCTTCTGTCAATTTGGTAGGATCGATCGCATACCGCAGATCGTGGCCTGCGCGGTCTTTTACAAAGGTGATCAGTTTTTCAGAAGTGCCTGCTTCTCTTCCCAGTTTTATATCCATTTGCTTACACAACTCCCTGATGATATCAATATTCTTCCATTCATTGTGTCCGCCAATATTATATGTTTCGCCCACCTTTCCTTCATGAAAAATAAGATCAATCGCCCTTGCGTGGTCTTCTACAAAAAGCCAGTCACGCACATTTTCACCTTTGCCATAAATGGGAAGCGGCTTGTTATTAATTATATTATGGATACACAATGGAATCAGTTTTTCAGGAAAATGAAAAGGGCCGTAATTATTGGAACAGTTGCTTACAATTACAGGCAGACCGTAAGTGTGGTAGTAAGCGCGAACAAAATGATCAGAAGATGCTTTGCTTGCAGAATACGGACTTCGCGGATCATAAGGCGTTTCTTCTGTAAAAAATCCGGTATCACCCAATGAGCCATACACTTCGTCTGTGGATATATGATAATACAATTTTCCTGAATAGTCATTCACCCATGATTCTCTTGCAGCCTGTAATAAAGTAACAGTACCTAATACATTTGTTTTTACGAATGCCAGCGGATCAGTAATAGACCTGTCTACATGACTTTCTGCAGCGCAATGCAATACACCATCAAAATTATAAGTATGGAATAACTTCTTTAATAATGCACTATCCTGAATATCACCTTTAACAAATTTGTAATTAGATTTTGATTCGATGTCTTTCAAATTTTCAAGATTGCCTGCATAGGTCAACTTGTCAAGATTTACAATGTTACAATCAGGATATTTATTTACGAATAACCTGGTAAGGTGTGATCCGATAAAACCGGCGCCGCCGGTGATCAGAATATTTCTGTACTTTGCTGCCATAATTAAAAGGCTGCAAATTTAACTATTCTGATTTACATAAATATTCCCATAAGGCAGGATTGATGAGATATTATGAGGTTAAAATGTCGCCTGATTCATTTGTCTTTCCGGTGATTCTGGCAGGATTACCGGTTACAATAGAAAATGCAGGAACATCTTTAGTAACAACTGCACCGGCGCCAATCAATGCATAATTGCCAATTTCTATTCCGCATAATAGAGTGGCATTTGCACCAATGGAGGCGCCCTTTCTTACAATCGTTTTTTTAAATTCTGATTTCCTTTCGATGAAACTTCTTGGATTTGTCACGTTTGTAAAAACTACCGACGGGCCAATAAATACATCATCTTCGATTACCACACTATTGTAAACTGAAACATTGTTCTGGATTTTTACATTATTCCCAACCACGGCATTATTATCTATAAATACATTCTGTCCAATATTACAATGGGCACCAATCTTTGCACCGGGCATAATATGACAAAAATGCCAGATCCTGGTTTCCATTCCTATTTCAGCACCTTGGTCTATGATGGCCGATTCATGGCTAAAATATTTTTTCATGTGCACATTTTTTTTGAATCTTTAATTTAAACATGTTGCCCGCAATCCTGGTGATAGGATGTTTGCTCAAATGATGTTTCAATCTGAATAGTGGTATGGGTAATTTCGAATTTGTCGTGCAATTGTTTTCTAACAGTTTTCAGTACTTCATCACTGTTTCTTTCAGGAACGATCAGGTGCGTGGTAAGCGCGTTTTCGGTGGTACTCATCGCCCATATATGCAAGTCGTGCACACCCGTCACACCCTCTTCAGAAAGCAGATAAGAGCGAACTTTTTCAAGGTCTATACCGGCAGGTACCGCATCCAGCGCCAGGTCGATAGAATCTACAAACAATTTCCAGCTTGCCCATACAATAACGATTATAATTATAAAACTTACTACGGGATCAATCCAATAAATCCCTGTTTTCTTAATAAGCAATCCTGCCAAAAGCACGCCTGCAGAAACCAAAGCATCGGCTATCATGTGAAGGAAAGCACCTTTCACATTTAGATCGTGCTTTTGATTTTTCATGAATAAAAGAGCCGTTCCGCCATTGATTAGTATCCCGATTCCTGCAACGAGCATCACAGTATTTCCCTGTACAGGAGATGGGTCTTTTAACTTTTCAAACGCCTCAAATCCAATGAAAATAACCGCTGCAAAAATCAGAATTGCGTTTAACAAACTCACCAGTATAGTGGTTCTTCGAAATCCATAGGTGTATTTCCCTTTGGGTTTTTTAGATGCCAGCCACATTGCAGTCCACGCAAATGCCATGCTAAGTACATCGGTTGCATTATGCCCTGCATCCGCTATTAGGGCTGAAGAATCAGCAATAAAACCATAAAAAATCTCAACAAAAATAAAAATGGCATTCAAAGCAATTCCAATCATAAAAGCCCTCGATTGGCTGCCACCTTTTACAGGCAAAGCTAATTCGTGAGCATGATGATGGTGATGATCATGTGCCATAGACCAAAATTACATTTTTAGAAAATCCTGAAAATAGTGCTTTTGAAAGGAGCCTGGTGCTAAGATTTTTTACGACCGCCACCAATGGTATTCATTAAACTATAAACGATAAAAATACTATACAAAACTCCTGCTGTATCTGCTACCCAATCCCATAAATCAAATGTGCGGCCTGCTATATAATAATGTTGGATCACTTCGGTAATGATTCCCCACAATACCACTAAAACAGCTATCATAATCAACCATAAATCCTTTCTTTTCGGGGATAATGATGATTTCCAAACGGGAATAATAAATAAGATAAACAATACACCGAATAAGATAAAATGTGCCGCTTTATCTGCATGAAGATGCTGCATCCAACCGATTTTGGGCACATCACTGCCGGGCATAAATACAAGAATGCAAAGAATTAAAAACCAGATAATGGCAGGAATAAACTGCTTAAAATGAATTTTAGATTGCACTTTAAGAAATCAGCCTTTGATAGGCAGCAGCATCCAAAAGTTCGCTTACGCTTGCCGGATCATCCACTTTTAATTTTACCATCCAGCCCTCGCCATAAGGATCTGAATTTACTTTTTCGGGAGCCGCATCCAAATCAGGATTTACTTCTGTAATAGTACCGGCAACAGGCAGGAAAAGATCACTCACCGTTTTTACAGCTTCCACAGTTCCAAAAACATCTCCGGCTGCCAGTGGTTTACCTTTTGTGTCAATTTCTACATATACAATGTCGCCCAATTCCTGTTGAGCATGTTCTGTAATACCAATCGTGGCAGTATCGCCATCTAATAAAACCCATTCGTGGTCTTTGGTATATTTAAGATTTTCTGGAAAATTCATTCTGTAAACTTTATAATGGTTGAAATTTCAGGCAATTTAACACCATCCTGCTGATATAAAAAATACTGTGAAACGCATTAACCGATACCAAAAGCATCTGCTTCACGATCGCCATTTTCGAAGTATAAAAGAACGTGGTCTTTTAAAAAATTTTCCTGCTCCATAATATTATACGCAGGTAGTTCTTTGGCTTGCTTAAAATGTGGCCAACCCTCATCATCATATCGCTCCAGAAGATAATAGCCACTTTGCGACAAAAGTGTACATACAGCAATATGCATCAAATCCTGCTTCTGTTCTTTGGTAAATTTCTGTTGTGAATTGCGCAATTCCTGAATGCCGATCAAAAGCAACATAGCTTCCATATCCGGCTTTTTATTGAATTTGGCCAAAAACCGTTCTTCCAGTTGCCACCAGCGCGCCTGCAGATCATCTTTTATTTCCATGAGGCAAAGTTACAAACCGGCGCCATCACTTAAATGGCAAAAGTTTTACTCTTATTATATTTGCCGCCATGTTACAAGTATCATACATCAGGCAGCATAAAGATGATGCGCTCAAAAGACTCGCAATAAAAAATATAGATGCCGCAAAGATCATCGATATCATTTTGCAAACAGACGATGAAAGAAAAAAACTTCAGTATGAAAAAGATGAAACACAGGCCAAAATAAATGCAGCTTCAAAATCTATTAAGGAACTGATGATGTCCGGAAAAAAAGATGAAGGAGAAGTGCAGAAAAGGTCTGTAGCAGATTTTAAAACACAGTTAGCCGAATTAAGTGAAAAACTTATTAATGCTGAAAAATCACTTCACGATCATTTAGTGCAGCTTCCGAATTTGCCACACGAATCTGTGCCCAAAGGGAAAAGTGCAACGGATAATATCACGGTAAAAGAAGGAGGTACAAGCATACAATTGCCTGAAAACGCTCTTGCACATTGGGATCTGGCAAAAAAATATGACCTGATCGACTTTGAACTGGGCAACAAAGTTACCGGAAGCGGATTTCCGTTTTATAAAGGCGATGGTGCAAAATTGCAAAGAGCGCTCATTCAATATTTCCTTGATTATAATAGTAAAGCAGGCTATACAGAATATGAACCTCCGCTTATGGTAAACGAAGCCAGCGCCTATGGTACCGGGCAATTGCCGGATAAAGAAGGGCAGATGTATTTTGTAGCTGCCGATAATTTTTATTTAATTCCTACTTCAGAAGTTCCGCTTACCAATATTTACAGAAATGATATCCTGAGACAGGAATCGCTGCCTTTGAAAATGACCTCATACACGCCTTGTTTCAGGCGCGAAGCTGGCAGTTATGGCAAAGATGTGCGGGGATTGAACAGGCTTCACCAGTTCGACAAAGTTGAAATTGTGCAGTTGGTTCATCCTTCCAAAAGCTATGCTGTACTTGAAGAAATGGTTCAACATGTTGAAACACTTATTCAATCTTTGGAATTGCCTTACCGCATCTTAAAATTATGTGGCGGCGATATGAGTTTTGCCTCTGCACTTACCTACGACTTTGAAGTTTTCAGTGCAGCGCAGCAAAAGTGGCTTGAAGTAAGTTCTGTAAGCAACTTTGAAAACTTTCAGACAAACAGAATGAAGATCAGGTTCAAAGACGATGAAGGCAAAACCCAACTTGTGCATTCGCTGAATGGATCATCATTAGCACTTCCCAGGATTGTAGCCGCTTTGTTAGAAAATCATCAGGCTGAAAATGGCATCAATATTCCTGTGCCATTACAAAACTATTTTGGAAAAAATAAAATTGGTTAGTGGCTTTCAAAAGCACTTTAATCTTATTTTTTTAAAAAATTATTTCAGAAGATTTTGCACGTCCGGATCAGCTTTCAGATTGCTCATTTGCCGCATGATCCATGGATAGCGATTTGATACTCTTTTTGACATTGGGTTGATGGTAAACTTAACCGGATTTGGAAGACAGGCAGCGATTTTCGCAGCTTCAGATGCTGTGAGATCTTTGGCATTTTTATGAAAATAATATTGCGATGCAGCCTGTATGCCAAATACGCCTGGCCCCATTTCAGCCACATTCAGATATACTTCCAATATTCTTTTTTTACCCCAGATCTTCTCAATCATAAAGGTGAAGTACACTTCGAGCCCCTTGCGAAACCATCCGCCGTGTTGCCATAGAAACACATTTTTTGCAGTTTGCTGACTAATAGTGCTTGCGCCCCGCAAAGATTTGCTTTTAGAATTATGCTTCATTGCTTTTTGAATGCTTTTGAAATCAAATCCGTTATGATCCGGGAAAAGCTGATCTTCTCCGGCCATTACAGCAAGCTTAATATTGGTGCCCATTTTTTTCTGGTCGATATAATCACGGCGAATACTGTGGCCATGCAAGATGCTTGATAATTGCGTAATAGTAAATGGTGGATCGACCCACTTACATAAGAAAACATAAACTAAAGAAAGCAAGAATCCATAAATAATTACCTTCAATACCGTGCGAACAATTCTTGCGGCAAGCGATCTTTTCTTTGGAGATTTTTTTTTCTTCAAAATACCAGGAATTATTTATCGCGTGCTAATATATTGTAACGAATATTTCTTTCCGACAGGCATACTTCGTTTATCTGCCTTCATCATTAAAAAACCCACACCCGCCAGCACTGCAGCGCCTCCCACCAATTCTGGCCGGGCATAATATCTGGTATTCGGCTTTGCAAGCACCCACGATACTAATCCGGCCGCTGTGAGTAAAGTGCCGCCACCAAAAAGCGCTGCTCCCGAATTTTTAATAAATCCACCAGTATGTTTACCTATTGCGGTGATATCTTTATATGATATAGCATAGGGATATGCAGCTACAGTATCGAGCATATATACGCCAAGGTTGGTCATGACGGTTCTTACATCATACTGAACCAAAAAAAGGGAATCTTTCTTAATGTCTTTAATATACGCATCGCGAAAACCTAGTGCGGTACTGTAATAAATTTGGCTGCCCGGATAAAAACTTTGAACAAGTTTATTCCTTTTTTTCAGCACCAATATATCCGATTGGGCAAATGCAGCAAAGGGTAGAAATACGATCAATATTAAGGAAAGTGTTTTCATAATTTATTTAAAAAGAACACCACGCCGGCGAGCAAAACCGTTCCAAAAATCAGGAAAATAACCCCTGATATTTTATTGATGAGCCTGATATTTTTGAGCGTAAGTTTTTTTCTTAATTTACCTGCAAGTGTCACTTTTATTACATCCATTGTCATATTAAATGCCATTGCCACTCCAAAAATAATAATCCTGTCGCGTACCGTATGTGTAATGGCAATAGCCGTAGCAGCCGTTAGCCAAAAAATCATTACAGCCGGGTTAAGCGTATTCAATAAAAATCCCTGTATCGCAATGCGCGCATGATCGCTGCTGCGAAGGCCCGGCATAGCCACATCTTCGGGGTGAATATGCACTTTTTTAAAAATGAGATAATACAATCCCATAATGATCAGAAATACACTGCCTGCCACTCCTATAGCTTCTTTAAAATCTAATAATCTGGTAAGCAGTTCAGTAAAAAGATTACTCAGAACGATCAAAATAAAATCACTGGCCCAAACGCCCGCAACAAAACTAAAACCTCCTTCGCGGCCATTATTTATGCTTTGTTTGATAATTGTAAAAATGACAGGCCCTACTGATAGCGCCAGTAAAACTCCCATAGCGAGTCCTTTTCCTACTGCTTCAAAAGCATCTATCATTCTGCCGGGGAATTTAATTTTTTAAATTAAAGATGAAAAAAAATGCATTACGGTTATGATGGCTCATCCGGTTACATTTTCGTTTTTTAAAAAAGCCTGCCACTCTTCCAGCAATCTTCCTTTCAATACCCTGGGAAACTTATGCTGTCCGCCCAGCTTGCCCTTTGATTTCATAAAATTCATAAATGTTTCTTCTTTCAAAACATCTACGATCACTTCTTTTAACGCATGATTTCTTTCAACTTCATAATCATCATTCAATTCTTTAAGTTTTTCGTCTATCAATGCACGTAACTGCTCCGAATTAACCGGGTCGTCTGTAGCAATAAACCAATGATGTGCGAAAAAGTTTTCATAAAACACGCCTGCCACAGTAAATTCTCCGATAGAAATATTTAATTCTTCGCTCACCATATTAATCGCTTTATTCATATTATCCACACTTAAATGCTCACCTACAAGACTTAAGAAATGCCTTGTTCTTCCGGTAATAACGATCTCACTTTTCTTAATATCTACAAACTGAATTATATCACCAATAAGATACCGCCATGTGCCGGCGTTCGTGCTGATAAGTAAGGCATAATCCCTGTTCTCTTTTACTTCATGTATCATCAGGGTTTCGGGGTTGGCCACCATATTTCCATCACCGTCAAAGTTTTTGGTGTCAAACGGAACAAATTCAAAAAAGATATTATTATTCAATGCCAGCTTCATTCCTTTAGCCGCCTGCCTGTTTTGATAAGCTAAAAATCCTTCGCTGGCCAGGTAGGTTTCAATATAGGTGATGGGCTTGCCCAACAGCTTATCAAATCTTTTTTTATAAGGTTCCAATGCCACACCGCCATGCACATAAAAAGCAAGGTTAGGCCATATTTCATGAATGTTTTTTAAGTTATAGCGTTGAATCACTTTCTCCATGCACAATTGCACCCAAGCCGGTACACCCACAATAAAAGAAATATCCCACTCCGGCGCTTTTTCCACTATTTCATTCAATTTTTTATCCCAATCTTTTTCCTTCGCTATTTTTCTACCCGGCTTATACATTCCCTGAAACCAAAAGGGAATATTCTTTGCCTGTATTCCACTTAGGTCGCCGGCATAATAGGTAGGGCCTTTTTGTAATTCGGTGCTGCCACCCAGCATCAGCCAACCTTTGCCCACATATTTTTTAGGAACATTATTATAACTGGCCAGGCTGATCAATTGGCGGATACTTGTAAGTGTATTTGCTTTTATAAGATCTTTTGTGATAGGAATGTATTTACTGCTTGCCTCGCTGGTGCCACTGCTAAGCGCAAAAAATTTAATTGTTCCGGGCCAGCATACATCCGGCTTGCCTTCCTGCGCCCTACACCACCATTCGTTGTATATTTTTTCATAATTAAATACCGGAACAATCTTTTGAAATGTTTTGCCCATGTGCCGGCTAAGCAGGATCTGATCGAAAAGATATTTTTGGCCAAACTCTGTAAACCTGGATTTGGTAAGCAATTTTTTCAACACCTTCATTTGCTGACGCTTGGGCGATTGATCAACAGGCAGTTTTAATGCCTTCGCCAGCGTTTTAGGAAGTCGTATGTCAATAAATGCCATTCCTGAGGATGTTGTTGAACAGCAACAAATTTAATGAATTGTTTCGCTTGCCGGTTACTTATTAAAATGCTGTGGATGAACGGTATGTATGAAAAATCGAATGGAAACTTTTTATACTGTTAAAACACCTTTCTTAAAAATGAAGGTTTATTAAACCGTGTATCTTCGCAGCGATGAGCGAAAACGACTTATATGAGCCGGTGATCGGACTTGAGATTCACGCACAACTGCTTACAAAAAGCAAGTTGTTTTGTGGAGATGCAGTTTCTTTTGGCGATACGCCGAATTCGCATGTAAGCGCCATCAGCCTGGCACATCCGGGCACATTACCACGTGTAAATAAGGAGGCTGTAAAACTGGCAATCAGGCTTGGCCTCGCCCTGAATTGCCAAATAAACCGCCATAGTGTTTTTGCAAGAAAGAATTATTTCTACCCCGATCTTCCTAAAGGATTTCAAACCAGCCAACATACCGAGCCCATTTGCAAGGGAGGAAGAATTCCCTTAAATGCTGACTCAACTCTTAAATCAGGAGTGGCACTGCATCATATTCACCTCGAAGAGGATGCCGGCAAAAGCATTCATGATGTGGATGATCTGCATACCTGTATTGATCTGAACCGTGCCGGCGTGGCACTGGTAGAAATCGTTACAGAGCCTGATATTTTTTCTTCATCAGAAGCTTACGAATGCCTTACGATGATCAGAAAAATTGTTAGGCACCTGGAAGTGTGCGATGGCAATATGGAAGAAGGAAGTTTGCGGTGTGATGCGAATATTTCCATCAGGAAAAAAGGAGAAAAGAATTTGGGAACCAAAGTAGAAATAAAAAATCTTAACTCTATCCGAAATGTAAAACGTGCGATAGACCATGAAATAGAACGGCAAACAAAAGTTTTAAAAAGAGGAGAAAAAATCACACAGGAAACAAGAAGTTTTGATGCTGAAACCGGTTCCACTTTTTCATTAAGAACCAAGGAGCAGGAAAATGATTACCGCTATTTCGCTGAACCGGATATTCCGCCGGTACATATATCCGAAGATGAGATTGCTCAAATTCTCGCATCCTCTCCTATGCTTCCCCACGAATGGGAAACAAAATTGATAACCCAATATCATTTACCTCCATCATCTGCTGCACTTATTGCAGATGAAGTTATTTTAAGATCGGTGTTTTTAATTGCAGTTGAAAATACAAAAGAGTATGGCATCGTGGCCAACTGGCTAATCGGACCCGTAAAATCGTATTTCAATGAGCAAATTGATGAGACTGTTGATGAAAAAAAATTGAGTGATGTAGTTGTTCAATTAACAGCATTAACAGCAAACAACCAGGTGGCCTTTTCCATGGCCGCTTCTCATATTTTTCCGAATATGATGCGCTGCGAAACGAGTGCATTAGAGCTTGCGAAGCAAAAAAATTTATTGCAGGTAAATGATTCAGATGAATTGCAAAACTGGATAGAACAGGTACTCCAAAAGATGCCGGAAAAAGTATCAGAATATAAAAAAGGTAAAACAAATTTAATAGGCTTATTCGCCGGCGAAGTAAAAAAAGCCAGCCAGGGAAAAGCCGATATGAAACAAGTAATAAATATTTTAAAAGAAAAACTCAATAAAGATTTATGATGAAAAAAATAATAATCCCTTTACTTGTTCTTGCATTTGCAGGATGTAAAACGAGTGACAAGATTGATAAGTTTACCATCACAGGCGAACTTACAGGGGCTCCTGATCAGAAAGTGTATTTGGAAAAACTTTCTTTTGATCAGCAAAATCCACAGATACTTGATACAAGCGAAATAAAAAACGGGAAGTTCGAAATTTCCACACCTTCCAATGAAGAAGGCTTGTACAGAGTTAGATTTGAAAAAGATCCTGGTTATATTTTTATAAATGACCGCGAAGAAATACATTTAAAAGCCGATGTAAACGATTCGACACTCAGCAATACACAGATCAATACTCCTGCAAGCAGCTCTTTGTATCACCTCATCATGACACTGGACAGCATACACACTAAATTGCTCGCCGAAGATGATGCCCGTCGCCAGGCGGCCATGTCGGGTCAGGATTCTTTAGTGGATGTAATTACAAACAGGTTTGATAAAAGCCAGCAATGGTACAATTCATTTATCATTAAATATGCTGATACCGCAGCCAGCCCAATTGTTTCCCTCTTTGCGCTTAGCTACGCAATGGATGTTGATCAGGACACAGTAAAAAATGTGCTGGCGCGAATAGAAAAAAAATGGCCTGGAAATTCTTCTGTTATTGCTGTAGCAAATCAATTTAAAGAATATGCGCAATCACAACAATCCCAATCACCACAGCAAGGCCTTGCAGTGGGTACGATGGCTCCTGAGATCACAATGCCTGATGCCTCCGGTAAACCTTTTTCTCTGAGTTCCTTGAAAGGCAAATATGTGCTTGTTGACTTTTGGGCAAGCTGGTGCGGACCCTGCCGCGCCGAAAATCCAACTGTGGTAGCAGCGTATCAGAAATTCAAAGACAAAAATTTCACGGTGTTGGGTGTTTCATTAGACCAGAGCAAAGATGCGTGGCTGAAAGCGATTGAAAACGACCATCTGGATTGGAAGCAAATCAGTGATCTGAAATATTGGAATAGCGCTGCCGTGCCTTTGTATCAGATTCAGGGAATTCCGTACAATGTATTGATCGATCCAAGCGGCAAGATCATCGCTACGGAGCTGCGCGGCGCGGCGCTTGAGAAAAAATTGGCAGAAGTTCTTTGATCTCTTTCAAAATCACTTTTATTTATAATTTTTAAAAAAGATCACCTGGCTGGTGGTCTTTTCTATTTGTGAATAAAATACCTCAATAACCGGGTTTTCAAAAGGCTGATTTTTTTCAACTTTACCTTCAAAATTTAAAAGATGGATGAGCAGGAAATATTAGATTACGAAAGGGTGGCAAACGCTATTGATTATATACGCACGAATTTTAAAGAACAACCAGCTCTTGAACAAATCGCTGCTCATGTACACTTAAGTCCCTATCACTTTCAAAAACTTTTTTCGAAGTGGGCCGGAACAACGCCAAAAAAATTCTTACAATTCATCAGTGTTGAATATGCCAAATCGCTTCTTTGTGAAAAGCAAACCACTTTATTTGATACCGCTTTTCAAACGGGATTGTCGGGCACGGGCCGATTACTCGACTTGTTCGTAAATATTGAAGGAATGACACCCGCAGAATTTAGAAACCGTGGAAAAGATCTGCAAATCAATTATGGATTTTGTGATACTCCTTTTGGCCCTGTAATCATTGGCGCTACCGCCAAGGGCATTTGCCATTTAGCTTTTTATGATGATCAAGAGCAAGCAGTAAATAAACTTGCAGGTCAATTTCCCCTTGCTGTCATACAACTGAAATTTACAGAAGCGCATGGGCGAATTGCCAATTTATTTTCATCGCGCTCGAATGAAATTTCAAAAATCAGATTGCATGTAAAAGGTTCGCCATTTCAGATAAAAGTGTGGCAGGCACTGCTTACTATTCCGGAAGGACAATTATCTACCTACGGAAAGATCGCCGGCAAAATTGGCAATGCAAAAGCTTCACGTGCTGTAGGCACAGCAATTGGAACCAATCCGGTTGCCTATTTAATTCCGTGCCACCGTGTAATTCAATCAGGTGGCCAATTTGGTGGTTATATGTGGGGCAGCACGCGCAAAGCTGCAATAATCGGATGGGAGCAGGCAAAAACGAATCCTTAGCGGTTGGGGCGCCAAAAGAAATATTTTGTAATTCGGAATACCTGCGTCCCTGTGTTTTTTTATTCCTTCACTTTTGCGCAAACAAGATTGGCAACGTGCCGGAATATTTTTATTTAATTCGGATTACCTGCGGTGATCCCTTAAGTTGGGGGCTTAAACAATCAAAAAACGGGACTATCGTCCCTCTGTTTTTTTATTCCTTCACTTTTGCGCAAACAAGTTTGGCAACGTGCCGGAATA
>Ga0182738_1000050_pt1 | contig 230258 bp, 208 predicted proteins | sample eDN5th30CBELigMG_FD_128876 | JGI IMG/M metagenome (GOLD analysis project Ga0182738, IMG submission 128876) | Enriched Miracle-Growth compost microbial communities from Emeryville, California, USA - eDNA 5th pass 30_C BE-Lig MG (version 2)... ...
AGCTCGTTGGCGATCTCGTCGACAGCCCGGTAGACGTGCAGATGCCAGTGGCCTTCGAAGTTCGCCGCGCGATCCAGGCCGAAGCGGCGCGCGAAGACCTCGTACGCAGCGGCCGGCAGGAGCTTGCGGACTTCCTCCGCATCCCAGGCGTAGAACTTGCCTTCATGCCCCTCGGAATCGGCATCCAGCGTCGACCAGTAGCCGCCCTGCGGTGATTGCAGATCGCGCACGATCCAGTCGGCGGTTTCGCCGGCGACGCGCCGGAACAGCGGATCGCCGGTGGCCACTGCGGTCTGGGCCGCGATGTTCAGCAGCTGACCGTTGTCGTAGAGCATCTTTTCGAAGTGCGGAATCATCCAGAACTGATCGACCGAGTAACGCGCGAAGCCGCCGCCGAGCTGATCGTAGAGTCCGCCTTCGGACATGCGCGTCAGCGTCAGTGTGGCCATGTAGAGCGCTTGCAGATCCGGCTGGTCGCTGGATGCCGTCGCGCGCCAGTGACGAAGCAGGAACGCGATGTTGGTCGGATGCGGAAATTTCGGCGCGGAGCCGAAACCGCCGAACTGGGCGTCGAACTCGCGCGCCAGCATTTCGCGGGCGACTTCCAGGGGCTGCGTCGTGAGCGGCGTTTCGCCGGCCGCAGGCGGCGGCGTCATTTCATCGAACGCCCGCTGCAACGCCACGCTTTGCTGCGCAATATCTGCCGAGCGGTCGCGATAGAACTGCGCGACCCGGCGCAGCAGATCGGTGAAAGCCGGCATCCCGTAGCGCGCTTCGCGCGGAAAGTAGGTGCCGCCGAAGAAGGGCCGCTGATCCTGCGGCGACAGGAACATGGTGAGCGGCCAGCCGCCGCCGCGCTGGATCAGCATCTGGTGCGCCAGCTGGTAGATCTTGTCCAGGTCCGGGCGCTCCTCGCGGTCCACCTTGATGTTGACGAACAGCTCGTTCATCACCTGCGCGGTGGCCGGATCCTCGAAGGATTCGTGCGCCATCACATGGCACCAGTGGCAGGCGGAGTAGCCGATCGACAGCAGGATGGGCTTGTTTTCCTGGCGCGCGAGCTGCAGGGCCTGCTCGCCCCACGGATACCAGTCCACCGGGTTGCCGGCGTGCTGCAGCAGGTAAGGGCTGGTCTCGTGACCCAGGGCGTTGCGGTGAGTTGAGCTGGAAGAGTGCATGGGAGGTGGGAAGCTCGGATAGAATCCACGCAATATAACGATGAACACCGCCAACGACACCCTTCGGGCTGAGGCAACAGCCCCCCTGCGTGAGCTGCGCCTGAAGCGCGGCGAGGACCGCCGTCTTTCCGCCGGCCATCTGTGGGTGTTTTCCAACGAGGTGGACACGGCCCGCACGCCGCTCACGGCTTTCGAGCCGGGCGAGCTGTGCCGCGTAGTCAGCGATCGCGACAAATTCCTCGGTTATGCCTACGTCAACCCGCATTCGCTGATCAGCGCGCGGCTGCTTGGGCGCGACCCTGAGTTTGTACCCGGCAAATCGCTGATCGTGCACCGGCTGCAGGTCGCGCAGTCGCTGCGGCGCTCGCTCTACGAGCGGCCGTTTCATCGCCTGGCGTATGGCGAGTCGGATGGCCTGCCCGGGCTGGTGCTGGACCGTTTCGGCGACATCGTGGTCGGCCAGATCGCCACCGCCGGCATGGAGAAGCTGAAGGGCGAGATCGTCGATGCGGTCAAGAAAGTGCTCGCGCCGACCGCGCTGCTGTGGAAGAACGATAGCGGCGCACGCGAGCTCGAAGGGTTGCCTTCCTACGTCGAAACCGCGTTCGGCGAAGTGCCGGAGCACGTCACGGTGGAAGAGGGCGGCCTCGGCTTCCAGGTGCCGGTCGGCTCCGGGCAGAAGACCGGCTGGTTCTTCGACCAGTCGGCGAACCGGCTGGCGCTGCGCAAATACGTAGGCGGCGCCCGCGTGCTGGACGTTTTCAGCTATCTCGGCGCCTGGGGTCTCGGGGCGCTGCGTGCCGGCGCAACCGAAGTAACGTGTGTCGATTCGTCCGCGACTGCACTGGAGACGCTGCAGGCGACGGCCCGCGCGAACGCACTGAAACCTGCGACGATCCGCGGCGATGCGTTCGACGTGATGGAATCGCTGCATGCCGAGCGGCGTCGCTTCGACGTGGTGGTGATCGACCCGCCGGCCTTCATCAAGCGCCGCAAGGACATTCCGAAAGGCGAGGCGGCCTACAAGCGTCTCAACCAGCTGGCGATGCAGCTGCTGGAACGCGACGGCATTCTGGTGTCGTGCTCCTGCTCCTATCACCTGGAGCCGGAGAGCCTGGTGGCAGCGATCCAGCGCGCCGCGCGTCATGTCGGCCGCTTCGCGCAGATCGTCGAAGTGGGCGGTCAGGCGCCCGATCATCCGATCCATCCGGCGATCCCGGAGACGCGGTATCTCAAGGCTTTCTTCTGTCGCGCCGTGCAGGAATAGGATTCAAGAACAACAATGATCCAATACCCGGCCATCGATCCCATCATCGTCTCGTTCGGTCCGCTCGCCATTCGCTGGTACGGGCTCACCTACGTCATCGCTTTCGCGTTTGCGTGGTGGCTGGGCCGGCGCCGCGCCGGGCAGGCCGGCTCGACCTGGAAGCCGCAGGACGTCGATGACCTGATTTTCTACGGCGCGCTCGGCGTCATCCTCGGCGGGCGTCTGGGCTGGGTGCTGTTCTACGGTTTCGAGCGCCTGATGGACGATCCGCTGATGGCCTTCCGCATCTGGGAAGGCGGCATGTCGTTCCACGGCGGGCTGGCGGGCGTCATCATCTCCGCATTGCTGTTCGCCCGCCGGCAGGAGCGCCGGATCACCGACGTACTGGATTTCCTCGCGCCGCTGCCCGGTCTGGGCATCCTCGCGGTGCGCTGCGCCAACTTCATCAACGGCGAGCTGTGGGGCAAGCCGACGCAGGCGCCGTGGGGCTTCATCGTCGATCCGGCCAAGCTGCATCCCTCGCAGACCGCCGAGGCGCTGCGCCTGTGCGAGCGCTTCAGCATCGATCCCTGCATCCTGCACGTGCACGCCTCGCAGCTGTACGAGGGCCTGCTGGAAGGATTGGTGGTGTTCGCGATCCTGTGGATCTACACCGCCAGGCCGCGGCCGCGGCTTGCGCCGTCGGGTTTGTTTCTGATCTGCTACGGCGTGTTCCGGTTTGCGGTCGAGTTCGTCCGCGTGCCGGACGAGAACCGCGGTTATCTGCTGTTCAACTGGGTGACCATGGGCCAGATCCTGTCGACGCCCATGATCCTCGCGGGCCTCGCCATGCTGCTGCTGGCCTATCGTCGCAACGAGCCTAGCGGCAATGTGACTGCAACCGACCGATGAGCCGTCAGTATCTCGACCTGCTGCGCCACGTGCGTACCCACGGCGTCCGCAAGGACGACCGCACCGGTACCGGCACGCTCTCGGTCTTCGGCCACCAGATGCGCTTCGACCTGGGCCAGGGCTTCCGCTGCTGACCACCAAGAAGCTGCACCTGCGCTCGATCGTGTACGAGCTGCTGTGGTTCCTCAAAGGCGACACCAACGTGCGCTACCTGCACGAGCACGGCGTCTCGATCTGGGACGAATGGGCCGACGAGCACGGCGAGCTCGGCCCGGTGTACGGCCGGCAATGGAGATCCTGGCCGGCGCCGGATGGCCAGGCCATCGACCAGATCAGCCGCACCGTGGACCTGATCCGCCGCAACCCGGATTCGCGCCGCATCATCGTCAATGCCTGGAACGTGAGCGAGCTGGAGCAGATGGCGCTGACGCCCTGTCATGCGCTGTTCCAGTTCTGGGTGGCGCCCGCGACCGATGGTCCGGCGAAGCTGTCCTGCCAGTTGTATCAGCGCAGCGCCGACATCTTTCTCGGCGTGCCGTTCAACATCGCCTCCTATGCGTTGCTGACGCACATGTTCGCGCAGCAATGCGACCTGCAGGTGGGCGAGTTCATCTGGACCGGCGGCGATTGCCACCTGTACCTGAATCATCTCGATCAGGCCGACGAGCAACTGCGGCGCGAGCCGTATGCGCCGCCGCAGCTGGCGCTCAAGCGCAAGCCGCCGTCGATCTTCGAGTACGAGTACGAGGACTTCGAAGTGCTCGGCTACCAGGCGCATCCCAGCATCAAGGCGCCGATCGCCGTATGAGCCCGCTGCATCGTCCGGCAGATTGCGCTTCAGGACTGGCGCCGCGTTTCATCGGGCGCGCCTGAAAGCTCCGCTACGTATTCCCGTTTCCTTCATCCCACCGTTCCTCATCGGTCAATTTCATGCCCAAGAAATCGCGTCGCAAGAAGTCCGGCGATTCGCCGCGTTCCACCCTCAAGCGCAAGCCCGCTGCCGCGAAGCAGTCGTCGCTCGCAGCTTCGCAGCTGGTGGAAGCCCGCAATTCGCCGATCCATGGCAAAGGTGTCTACGCACGTATGCCCATCAAGAAGGGCACGCGCATCCTCGAATATCTCGGCGATCGCATTTCGCACGCCGAAGCCGACCGTCGCTACGAGCGCAAGGGCGATGACGACGGTCATACGTTCCTGTTCATTGCCAGCCAGCGCACCGTGATCGATGCCGGCATCGGCGGCAACGATGCGCGTTTCATCAATCACCACTGCAATCCGAACTGCGAGACGGTGATCGAGAACAGCCGCGTGTTCATCGACGCCATCCGCAACATCAAGCCCGGCGAGGAGCTGGGTTACGACTATCAGCTGACCTGGGAAAGCACCGACGAGCCGACCGAGCTGGCGCTGTACGAATGTCGCTGCGGCGCGAAAAAATGCCGCGGCACCATGCTGGACCGCGAGCCGCTGGACAAGAAAAAGCCGGAGAAGAAGGCCGCGAAGAAATCTGCCAAGAAGCCGGCCAAGAAGCCGGTGAAAAAACCTGCGAAAAAGCCCGCGACGAAGCGCGGGCGCTAAAGGCGTTATCCTCCCGGCCATGGCGCTCTCCATCGTAGTCGCGGTTGCGGAAAACGGCGTGATCGGCCACGGCAATGCGTTGCCGTGGCATCTGCCGGACGATCTGCGGCGGTTCAAGGAGCTGACGCTGGGCAAGCCCATCGTCATGGGTCGCAAGACCCATGATTCGATCGGGCGGGCCCTGCCGGGCCGGACCAATATCGTCGTGTCGCGCCAGGCGGACCTGAGCGTGCCGGGCTGCCTGGTGGTGGGCTCGGTCGACGAAGCGCTCGTCGCCGCCGGCGATGTGCCGGAAGTCGTGCTCATCGGCGGCGCCGAGCTGTATCGCGCGGCGCTGTCGGCTGTCGACACGATTCACCTGACCCGCGTCCACGCGGCGGTGCCGGGCGATACGTTTTTCCCCGTGCTGGACCCGGCGCAATGGCGCGAGACTACGGTGGGCACACACCCGGCCGACGAGCGCCATGCGTATGCGTTCAGTTACCTGACTCTCGAAAGAATCCGGGTGTCCTCATGAGCTCCCAGACTTCCAAACCCCGCTTCGATTGTTCCAAGTGCCCGGGCTACTGTTGCAGCCACTCGCGCATCGCGGTCAGCGACTACGACATCGCGCGCCTGGCGAAGCACTTCGGCCTGTCGCAGGCGGAGGCGAAACGCCGTTTCACCTACCGCTACCACACCAAGGAAGCCGACGAGCAGATCCTGCGGCACCAGCGCGACCACATCTACAAGACCATCTGCCGCTTCTTCGACACCGACGAGCGCCGCTGCACTGTGTACGAGGCGCGGCCCAACGTGTGCCGCAAGTATCCGTACGGCAACCGCTGCGGCTACTACGATTTCCTGAAGTTCGAGCGCGAGCACCAGGACGATCCGGAGTTCATTCCGTCGGCTTGAGTTGCGCATGCGCCTGAACAAATACATCAGCGAAACCGGCATCTGCTCGCGCCGCGAGGCCGACGGCTGGATCGAGGCCGGCCGCGTGACCATCAACGGCCAGCCGGCGCTGCTGGGGACGCAGGTCGGGGAGGGCGATGTGGTCTGCGTCGACGGACGTCCGGTCGGCGCGGCCAAGCAGCACATCTACATCGCGCTCAACAAGCCGGTCGGCATCACTTGCACCACCGAACGTCACGTCGCCGGCAACATCGTCGACTTCGTGCGCCATCGCGAGCGCATTTTTCCGATCGGTCGCCTCGACAAGGATTCGGAAGGGCTGATTCTGCTGACCAACCACGGCGACATCGTCAACGAGATCCTGCGCTCGGAGAACGATCACGAGAAGGAATACGTGGTGACGGTGGACCGGCCGGTCACCGACATTTTCCTGAACGGCATGGCCAGCGGCGTGCGCATCCTGGGCACGGTCACCAAGCCCTGCCGGATCGTGCGCGTCGGGCCGAGCACGTTCCGCATCATCCTGACGCAGGGCCTGAACCGGCAGATCCGCCGCATGTGCTCGTTCTTTGGCTACAAGGTCGTGCGCCTGCAACGGGTCAGGATCATGAACGTCACGCTGGGCAAGCTCAAAACCGGCCAATGGCGTGAGCTGGAGGACGCGGAAGTACGCGGCCTGCTGCGCGACGCGGTCCTTTGACGCTGACCTTCGCTTCCTGCGTTATTCCACCGTCACCGACTTCGCCAGGTTCCGCGGCTGATCGATGTTGCGTTCCTTGGCGAGGGCGACGTGATAAGCGAGCAGTTGCAGCGGAATGTTCAGGAGCAACGGATCCAGCGCCGGCTCCGACTTCGGGACCTCGATAATGCCATCCACCGCGACCGGCAAGGCTTCGCCCGGCTGCGTGACTACGAAGGTCTGGCCGTTACGTGCGCGGATCTCTTCGATGGTGGAAATGTTCTTGGTGAACAGGTCATCGCGCGGCATCACGATCAGTGTCGGCGTTTCCGGGCTGATCAGGGCCAAGGGCCCGTGCTTGAGCTCCGACGCTGGATACGATTCCGCGTGTAAGTAGCTAACTTCTTTGAGTTTAAGAGCGCCTTCCATGGCGATGGGATAGCCCGCGGCACGGCCGACGAAGTAGGCGTTCTCGCACTTCGCGAAGGCTTTGGCGATGGCGGCAATTGCGGCTTCCTGCTGAAGAATGGTCTCGACCTGTTCGGGCAGCGCTTGCAGCGCTGTCAGCAATCTCGCTCCCTGTGCCGTCGATAGGTCGCGCAAGCGTCCGAAGTGAATCGCGAACAGCGCGAAGGCAACGGCAGTGCAGGTGAAAGTTTTCGTTGCGACTACCGCCACCTCCGGTCCGGCGTGGAGATAGATGCCGCGGCCGCATTCGCGCGCAATGGTGCTGCCGACGACATTGACGATGCCGAGCACGCGGCCGCCTTTACGCTTGACCTCCTGCACCGCGGCCAGCGTGTCGAAGGTCTCGCCGGACTGGCTGACTGCGATGTGCAGCGTGTCCTGCTCGATCACCGGATTGCGATAGCGGAACTCCGACGCCGGTTCGGCGTGCGCCGGAATGCGTGCCAGCTGCTCGATCAGATGGGCGCCGACGCTGCCGGCGATGAATGCCGAGCCGCAGCCGAGGATCTTCACCCGTTTGACTTCGAGCAGCTCGCGCGCCGCCATTTCGAGGCCGCCGATGTGCGTGGTCTGGAAGCGCGGCTCCAGCCGACCGCTCAAGGTGCGGCGGATCGCTTCGGGTTGCTCGGCGATTTCCTTGCGCATGTAGTGCGCGAATTCGCCCTTGTCGAACGATTCGTCGGTCCAGGCGATGGTGGAGGGCGTCTTCGCGGTTGCGCCGCCGTCCAGCGTGGAAGTTTCGAAACCGTCGGCGCGAATGACCGCGATCTCGCCGTCGTCCAGGTGCACGACACTCTGTGTGTGCCGTACCAGTGCCGCGGGATCGGAGGCGACGAACATTTCGCGTTCGCCGATGCCGATCACCACGGGACTGCCATTGCGCGCCACGACGATCGATTCCGGTCGTTGCGCATCGATCACGGCGATGCCGTAGGTTCCCGTGATCAGGCGTAGCGCGGCGCGCACCGAATCTTCGAGCTTGTCCGCCGGCAGGCTGGCGATCAGGTGAGCCAGGACCTCTGAATCCGTCTCGGAGCGGAACGTCACGCCGCTGGCCGCGAGCCGGGAACGCAGCTGCGCGGCATTCTCGATGATGCCGTTGTGGACAATGGCGAACCGTTCACCGGCGTCGCAGTGTGGGTGGGCATTGCGATCGCTCGGTTCGCCATGCGTGGCCCAGCGCGTGTGAGCGATGCCCGGGGTGCCTTTCAGGCGCTCGGGCAGGATTCTCTCCAGGTCACGCACTTTGCCCTTGGTTTTGAACACGCTGAGCTTATCGTTGCGCACCACGGCAATGCCGGCTGAGTCGTAGCCGCGATACTCGAGCCGATGCAGGCCTTCCATCAGGATCGGTGCCGCATCGCGCTTGCCGACGTAACCCACGATTCCGCACATGAGAGAACCTCCAAAGAAAGTCGCTGCCGAGCGCCTGTCGCCGCGCGCGGGGCTGTGCTGCTCGCCGCTGGCAACGCTGCCGGTCGCCGCGGACGACCTGGCTGGAAGCTGCGGTTGGCAGTCCAGTGCTACGGCCTATCCGTAAATGATTCGCCGGATCTGACGTTCGCTAAGCTCGGACGCGCGAAATCGCCGCTGCGTCAGCTCGGCCGCGATCCGCGAAAAGATTTCGCTGTTGGAGCAGCCGGCCGATTGCAGCGCCCGATGGCGCCGGCGGATGAAGTCCTCGGGCGTGTCGTCCATGAAGCTCAGGACTTCATGCACCACGCGCGTGGCCTCGGCTGGTGTCAGTCGGGTCGTCCGAACCAGGTACGCGATGAGCTCATCGAGTTCGGTCTGGTCCGACATGGGGGCGCACTTTGCCTCGGGGCGGGAGATTCCCCAAGGATTTTGCCCGAAATCGGGCAGGAGTGGCTGCGTGCGGCCGGCCGGATGCGGCTTAGAGTTGAATCGTGCCGCGTCCCAGCTCGATCACGTCGCCGCTGACCAAGATGCGTCGATCTGCGGTCACGCTCAGATACAGCGTCGATGGACGACCGACGTACTCGCCCTGTGAGATCTCGTAGCTCAGCGGCAGCTCGCGCTGCTGTGCGAGCAGCCAGCCGCCGAGATTGGCGGTTGCGGAGCCCGTGGCCGGGTCTTCCAGGATGGCGCTGCCGCCAGGGAAGAAGAAACGTGACAGCAGCCGCCCGGGTGCGGTCTGCGCAAAGATGTAAGCCATGCTGTGGTCGTCTTCGCTCTTGATGGCCGCGAACGCCGCGCTGTCCGGTCGTGCCCGGCGGACTGCATCTTCGGAGTTCAATGGAATGATCAGCTGCTCCTTGCCGGCTTTGACCCACAACGGATGGGTGCCGATATCCGATGCTTGCAGGCCGAGCATCGCTGCCAGTGCTGCCGGCCGCGCATCGGCAGGACGTGAGGTCGGTGCGTTGGCCTGCAAAGTCCAGCGCGCGCCCTGTGCCTTCACCGGAATGATGCCGGCCTGCATTTCCAGCGTCAGATCGTCGCCGCCGAGCTGCAATGCACGGCAGACGAACGCCGTGCCCAGCGTCGGATGACCGGCGAACGGCATCTCATAGTCAGGCGTGAAAATGCGTACGTGCGCGTTGGCGCGACTGGAAGGCAGGATGAAAGTGGTTTCGGAGAGATTGAACTGACGCGCCAGCGCCTGCATGGTCGCGCTGTCGAGACTCGCGGCGTCTTCGAACACGCAGAGCGGATTGCCGGTGAGCGTGCCCTGGCCCTGCGTGAAGACATTGAGAATCCGGAATGGCAGCGATGGCATGGAGCGATCCCTGTGCGGCGGACGGGAGAGTGCTTGCAGTTCTAACGACTCGCGCGCCGACGGTAAATGCACAGTAACGGATGGTGCATACCGGCACAGGGTCATCGAGGCGCGGGATGCGCGGTCGATCGATGCCGGGGTTCGGTTCGCGGGCGCGCTCAGATCGGCGGCAGTTTTTCCTGGATGAGCGCGCTGGCTGCTGCAAAGTCGATCTGATCGAGCGAAGCCGCGCTGTGCGTCAGCTCAGTGAGGATGGCTTCCTGGATGCGGCCGCGCTCGAACGCGACCGAGTAGGGAATCTCGTCGTGAAACATCACCATGGAATAGCGCGGCACGAAGCGGTCGGGAAAGCGTCGCTCCAGTTCCAGCGACAGCGCTTTTTGCAGCTGGAATTTGGGATGCCGCACGGTGTCGCGCATCTCCTGGTAGTTCTCGATGGCCATGTCGGCGATGGCATCGGTGTTCGGTCGGCGCGTGTGCTCGAAAGCAGCGAATGCATCGCTCCAGTTGGAGTGTTGCTGCAGCAGCAGATCCAGCTCGCGACAGTCTTCGAACGCGCAGTTCATGCCTTGACCATGGAAAGGCGTGATGGCGTGCGCGGCATCGCCAATCAATAGCAGCCGATCCTCCAGTGTCCAGCGGTCGCAGCGGATCGTGCCCATGACGCCGGTCGGATGCTGCAGGAACTCCCGCGCCAGGCCCGGCATCAGCTCGGCGATGTCCGGGAAATGTTGATCGAAGAAGGCCTGCACGCTGCCGAGATCGCGCAGGGTCTCGAAACTCTCCGGCCCGGTCTGCGGCAGGAACAAGGTCACCGTGAAACTGCCGTTCAGATTCGGCAGCGCGATCAGCATGAAGCCGCCGCGCGGCCAGATGTGCAGCGCGTTCTTGTGGATCCGGTGGCCGCCGTGTGCGTCGGGTGGCAGCGTGAGCTCCTTGTAGGCGTGCTCCAGCAGGTCTTCGCTGCAACTGGCTTGCAGGTTCTCTATCAGCGCGCGTCGCAGCGGCGAACCCGCGCCATCGGCGGCGATGATGCGCCGCATCGGCAATTCGTAGCTTGCGCCGGTGGCTTCGTTGCGCATCAGCACGCAGCCCAGGCGGAAGTCGGCATCGACGGCGCTGTGCCGGAAATGGATCTCGACGCCGGCTTCTTCCGCTGCGTCCAGCAGAATGCGGTTCAGGCCGGGACGCGACACCGAATAGATGACCTCGTGCTCGCGCTGCCCGTAGGGCACGAAGGTCAGCGTGCCGTCCACCGCATGCAGCAGGCGGCCCGGCATCGGAATCAGCAGCGGCAGCACTTTCTCCATGACACCGGCGATTTCCAGCCCGCGGATGCCGCGAGCGGCGAGCGCCAGGTTGATCGAACGTCCGGCGGGAATGATTTCGCGACGCATGTCGGGCAGGCGCTCGTAAAGCCGGACCTTGTGGCCGCGCTGCGCCAGCAGGATCGCCATCAAGGTGCCGGCGAGGCCGGCGCCAATGAGGGTAACGATGTCCTTGTCGGTACTTGCGGGAACGGACATGAGAGTACGTCTATCGCTGCCTGGCGTGCAGCGCCTGCTCGAGCGCTGCCACGAATTCCCAGACTTCCACGAAGCTGTTGTACAGCGGCACGGGCGCGACGCGAATGACATCGGGCTCGCGCCAGTCGCAGATATAGCCTTGCTGCGTCAGCACGGAATGCACATCGCGGGCTGCCGCAGGCGATCGATGCAGGCGCAGCGACAGCTGGCAGCCGCGAGCTGCGGGGTCGCGCGGCGTGAGGATCGTCAATGAATCGCCCAGTCGTGCGTCCAACAGCGATTCCAGGTAGCCGGTCAGCTGCACGGATTTCGCACGCAGGCGCTCCATGCCAACGCTATCGAACGTTGCCAGCGATGCCAGCAGCGGCGCGGCGGACAGGATCGAAGGATTGGAAATCTGCCAGCCCTCGGCGCCTGGCAGTGCGTGGAATTCTTCCGGCATGTCGAAACGCGAATCTTTGTCGTGTCCCCACCAGCCCGCGAATCGCGGCAGGTCGAGCTCGCGTGCGTGGCGTTCGTGGACGAAGCAGCCGCCGATGGCACCTGGGCCGGCGTTCAGATATTTATAGCTGCACCAGACGGCGAAGTCCGCATTCCAGTCATGCAGCGCGAGCGGCACGTTGCCGATGGCGTGCGCCAGATCGAAGCCCGCGTGGCACCCTTGCGCGTGCGCGCAGGCTGCGATGGTTGCCATGTCGAAGCACTGGCCGTTGAGATACTGCACGCCCGGCAGCATCACGGTGGCGATGCTGCGGCCTTCGCGCTCGATGCGCTCGCACACGTCTTCCATGCGGATGCTGGATTCGCCGGGGCGCGGCTCGATCTCGATCAGCGATTCGGCGGGATCGAAGCCGCGCTGACGGATCTGCGAGATCGCTGCGTAGCGATCGGAAGAGAATGCGCGTTTCTCGATGAGCAGCTTGTGCCGCTCGCGCGTGGGTCGATAGAAGCTGACCAGCATCAGGTGCAGATTGACCGTCAGCGAGTTCATCGCCACCACTTCCTGCGGCGCGGCGCCGGTCAGGTGGGCGAGGCCATCGCTGAGCTGCTCGTGATACGACAGCCATGGGCGAGCCGAATCGAAATGGCCCTCGACACCGTATCGCGACCAGGCATCGAGCTCTTCGTTGACGATGCGAGTCGCGCTCTTCGATGCGAGGCCGAGCGAATGCCCGCAGAAGTAGACGCTCGACGAGCCATCCTTGCGCGCCGGGATGCAGAACTCCGCACGCAGCGGTGCCAACGAATCGGTGGCGTCCAGACGCTCGGCTGTGGCTCGATCGGTGGCGCTCATGCGGGCACCACCGGGTACAGGATCGGCCGGCTCGGTGCCGCATCGGCATCGAAGGGCGCGACCTGGAGATTGAGCAGGTAGAAGCCATCCGCAACCGCAGCGTCGATGTAGGCAAGCTCGGTCACTGTGGCGTTGGCGCGTGTGGCCGTCGCGAAGCTCCTCTCGCCGGGCGGCATGCCCCAGAACAGGCGATGCGTGGTGAGATGTCCTTCATCTGCGCCGCGATCGAGCGAAGGCAGGTCCACGACGAGATGTCGCACGTTCTGCTCAACGATCCAGCGCATCGCGTCGGCGCTGAAGTAGGGCGGTGTATCTGCGGTGCCGTAGTCGCGCGACAGCTTGTCCTTGTCGTTCGGCAGCGTGCGAATCACCAGCGCGCCAAAGGCCGATGCGGAATGTGCGTTCGCCGACTGTTGCAGCGCTTTGCGAGTGATGAGCCGATCGCCCGACCGCGGCGCTGGAATCGAACCCTCCGCGGTCGCCTCGCTGGCCTCGGGGGTGACCGACAACAACAGGGCCGGAACGAGATGATCGACTGCGATGTCACGCACGCTGATGCGCTCGCGCGTGATGTGACCGACGCATTCGGTGTGTGTGCCGTTGCAGTGCGGGGTCAGCGAGTAGCTGTTGCAGTTGCAGCTGCCGCCGCGGCGCACATCGCCGACGAACGATCCCGCTTGCAGCGCTTGTTCTCGTGCGGCGTCCGCGCCGAAGGCACTGGGCTGCGGACCGTCGAACCGCAACGGGATCGACAGATCGATGGCGCGTGCGGCGTCCGCCAGCCAGCGCCGACCGGCGGTTTCGACGACCAGCGCCGCCTGGCTCAACCTCTCACTCATGCAGGATCCGGATCAGCGCTTGTGGGCGACCGCGCCGCAGGCCTGGCAGGTGCGATGCTGCAGCGAGCCGTAGAAATGCTCGAACACCGGCGGCAGCTGTTTCTCGATGTCGCTGACGTGCAGGTATTGCGCGAACAGGGGGTACTGGCAGTGCTCGCAGTACCACAGAAAACCATCCTCTTCGTCCGGGCGGCGCTGGCGCTCGATGACCAGTCCCACCGTGTTGGCGAAGCGTTGCGGCGAATGCGGGACCCGCGGCGGCAGCAACAGGATCTCGCCCTGACGGATGGGGATGTCGACCCGCGCTCCCTCCTGCATGGTCCGCAGCACCATGTCGCCTTCGAGCTGGTAGAAGAATTCCTCGCCTGGATCGTCATGGTAATCGCTGCGGCTGTTGGGCCCACCCACCACCATGATGATGAACTCGGAATCCCGGAACACCTGCCGGTTGCAGACCGGCGGCTTGAGGAATTCGCGGTGATTGTCGATCCATTCGCGGAAATTGAAGGCTTTCAGTGCATTCATGAGGCGTCTCCGGCTCGCGCGACAGTATAGCCGTGCCGCCGCTGCGTATGGCTTGCAATCGCCCGCGCGCGCCGGAGAATGGGACGACCGGCTTGCCGCCGCGGTCAGTTTTTCCCGGAGATCCGACATGACGAACAGGCTGATGACGAGCGCGCGCCACTGCCTGCTGGCTCTCGGTGCAGCGCTGCTCGGGGTGCTGGCGACGGTGCCACCTGCCGGCGCTGCCGAAGAGGCCGCAGCTGCGGCCGAACAGGTCTCGGCCGTCTGGAAGCCGCAGCAGATCAATTTCTACATGCACACCATCACTTCGGTCTATTCCTGTCGGGCCCTGGAGGACAAGGTGCGGCAGCTGCTGCTCGAGCTGGGCGCCGACAAGGACACGACGGTGCGCTCCGTCGGCTGCTACGGCAGTGAGCTGAGCCGCTCGCCGTACCTGAGAATCAAGCTGGTTTCGCCGGTGGAGGCGACGCCGCAGGTGCTCGCCGAGCTGGAAAAGAGCCGTAGCACCCGCGAGCTGGCGGCGCGGGTGAAAGGCGAGCGTCCCAACGAAATCACCGGGCAGTTTCCGGCGCAATGGCGCAAGGTATCGCTGTCACGCGGCAAGCTGGGCCTGGAGGAAGGTGATTGCGAGCTGATCGACGAGCTCAAGCGCAAGGTGCTGCCGAAGCTGGCGATCCGCGTCGTCAAGGACGAGGTGAGCTGCATGCCCTACAGCGTGACCATGGGGCAGCCGCGGCTCGAAGTGGAGGCGCTGACGCAGATGCCGCAGCCAGATGCGGCCGCCTCGGAGCAGTCGAACAAGAGCTAAGGAAGGTCGAATCCTGGTCATTCCGCGCAGGCGGAATCCATCCGGATCAGCAGAATGGACTCCCGCTTGCGCGGGAGTGACGAGCAAGGCGGAGAGCCTATTCGCCGCCCACCGACAGGCCGGATGAGCTGCACGGCACGAAGACCGGAGCGGCGCGCCGGTCCAGACGCACGGCGCACAGGCTCTCGCCCCACACGCAGCCGGTGTCGATGCTGAGGACGCCGTCGCCATCGTGATAGCCCAGGGCGGACCAATGGCCGCACACGATGCGCATCCGGCGCGAGCGTCGGTGCGGCGCCCGGAACCACGGAAACAGTCCGGGCGGAGCCTCTTCCAGCTTGCCCTTGTACTTGAGATCCAGCTGGCCGTCGGCATGGCAGAAGCGCAGTCGCGTCAGGCAGTTCGTGATGAAGCGCAGGCGCTCGAAGCCCTGCAGATCCTCGGACCAGCGGCTGGGCTGGTCGCCGTACATGTGCGCGAACAGGCTGCGGCAAGTGTTCTGGTCGCGTAGCGCCGATTCGAGCTCGCGCGCGCAGGCCACTGCGGCGTCGAAATCCCATTGCGGCGGCAGGCCGGCGTGGATCATGGTGTAGCCGAGCCGCTCGTCGTGATGCAGCACCGGCTGATGGCGCAACCAGTGCAGCAGCTCGTCGCGATCGGGCGCCGCGAGAATCTCTTCCAGCGTGTCCTGGCGTTTGAGCTTTTCTTCGGGCGACAACGCCACTGCCAGCAAGTGCAGATCGTGATTGCCCAGCACCGTGATGGCTGCATCGCCGAACGCTTTGACCTTGCGCAGCACGTCCAGCGAGCGCGGTCCGCGGTTCACCAGATCGCCCACCAGCCATAGCCGGTCGCGGTTCGGATCGAACTGCAGCCGCTCGAGCAGCTCCTCGAACTCATCGCAGCAGCCCTGGATATCGCCGATGGCGTAGGTGGGCATGATGAAGGGTGACGGCCGATGCTCGCAGCGCTGTGCGGCCGGCGCAGAGCCTAGTGCAGCAGGCCCGGCATCGCCAACGTGATCGGGGCGATCGGCGCATCGAAATGGGCGCCGTCGTCCGCCACCATCTGGTAGCTGCCTTGCATGGCGCCTACCGGCGTTTCCAGCACCGCGCCGCTGGAATAGCGGAAACCCTGACCCGGTAGCAGATACGGCTGCTCGCCGACTACGCCTTCGCCGCGTACTTCCTTCACTTTGCCGTTGGCATCCGTGAACACCCAGTGGCGCGTCAGCAGGCGCGCCGGGATCTCACCTTCGTTGCGGATGGTGATGGTGTACGAGAAGACGTAATGGCCCTCGTCGGGCTTGGATTGATCGTCCACGTAGGCAGTGCTGACGTCGACGCGGATTTTGTGGCGGATTTCGGTCATGGAACGGCCGGAACGGCTGACAATGCGGCACGTCGATTGTAACAGCACACCGCTCGGGCCCGGCCGCGACTTGCCGCGCCGAGAGTCGCCAGCTTGCCAGCGGCTCGGACGCTGCCGATTGTCACAGCCGCGACCCCGCGGGTACGGCGATACTTATGTCAATGCAGTCGCACGGCGAGGACATCGCAGGGCGCTGCGTGCAGAACGGTGTCCTCGGTGAAGTTGAGCAGGATGGCCAGGCCGTGCCGCTCGCGGCTGCCCAGCACGATCAGGTTCGAGCCCAGGCGCTGCGCTGCGCGCACGATCTCGGTCTTGATGCTGCCGGTCTCCACCAGCTGCTGGCACTGGCTGAGCGACAGCTGTTGCGCCAGCTCGCTCAGCTTGGCGCGAGCCCGATCCACCAGCTCGCTTTCGATCTGCACGGTGGGCAGCAGCGCTTCGCCCATGGGCTCCACCGGTACGTATTCGACCACGTGCAGCAGCGTGATCTCCGACTGGTAGCACTTGGCGACGACCTTGGCGCGCTCGCCGATGACCCTGCTGTCCTCGGACAGATCGACGACCAGCAGGATCTTCTTGTATTCGCCCATGCGACGGTCCCCCGTGACGATGTTCGAGGTCGATTATAGGACCATCGCGGGCGAACGGGCGTCAGCGCAAATTCGCCAGCGCGGCGAAGCCGGCGGGAGGAACGACTTCGGCGCGGTCGCCCGGGTCGACGCCGGCCTGCCGGATCTGGTCCTCGCTGAGCCAGGCCTTGAGGGAGTTGCGCAGCGTCTTGCGGCGCTGTGAGAACGCCGCCGCCACCACGGCTGCGAACCGCGACTGATCTTCGATGTGAAACGGCGGCGCCGAATGGGGTTGCAGCCGCACGACGGTGGAGACCACGCGCGGCGGCGGCCGAAATGCGCCGGGGCCGATGTCGAAGAGGGGTTCCACTCGCAGCCACGGCGCCAGCATCACCGAGAGCCGTCCATAGTTTTCATCGCCGGCGCCGGCGGCCATGCGGTCCACGACCTCTTTCTGCAGCATGAAATGCATGTCGAGCAGCTGCTCGCGCTGCTCGATCAGGTGGAACAGCAAGGGCGTGGAGATGTTGTACGGCAGGTTGCCCACCACCCGTAGCAGGCGGCTGTCGGTGCGCAGTGAGCCAAAGTCGAATTCGAGCACGTCGGCTTCGTGGATCCGCAGCGAGTGGCCGGCGCTGGCTTCGGTCAGGTGCCGGATGGCGTCACGGTCGATCTCGACGGCGTCCAGCTGCGGCAGGTGGCGCAGCAGCGGCAGCGTGATCGCGCCCAGGCCCGGGCCGATTTCGACCATGCGGTCCCCGGCCTGCGGATCGATGGCGCGCACGATGCGGTCGATGACCCCGGGATCGTGCAGGAAGTGCTGGCCGAAGCGCTTGCGGGCGATGTGCATCCGTCAGTGCTTCGCGGCGTTGGAGATTGTCAGCGCCAGTTCCAGCGCGGCAGCGAGGCTCCCCGGGTCGGCCTTGCCGGTGCCGGCGAGTGTGAGCGCGGTGCCGTGATCGACCGAGGTGCGAACGATGGGCAGGCCCAGCGTCACGTTCACCGCGTTGCCGAAGCCGGCGAACTTGAGCACCGGCAATCCCTGGTCGTGATACATGGCCAGCACCGCGTCGGCCTGTTCGAGCTGATGCGGCGTGAACGCCGTGTCGGCGGGAACCGGCCCGATCAAGCGCAATCCCTCGCCGCGCAGGGCGGCGAGGGCGGGCGCGATGGTTTCGATTTCCTCGCGGCCGAGATGGCCCGATTCGCCGGCATGCGGATTCAGGCCGCAGACCAGGATGCGTGGGGCGGCGATGCCGAAGCGCGTTCGCAGATCATGATCGAGAATGCGCAGCACCTGCTCCAGCAGGCCACGCGTGATGGCTGCGCTCACCGCCGTCAGCGGCAGATGCGTGGTCGCCAGGGCGACGCGCAGACGATCCGCAGCCAGCATCATGACGGGCAGGGCGGCACCGGTGCGTTGCGCCAGGTATTCGGTATGCCCCGAGAATGGAATACCGGCGTCGTTGATGATGCTTTTCTGAACCGGCGCGGTGACCATCGCGGCGAACGTGCCGTCGACGCAGCCATCGACGGCCGCATCCAGCAGATCGAGCACGTAACGTGCATTGGCCGCATCGAGATGCCCGGGGCGACAAGCCACGCGCAGCGGCCGATGCAGGACACGCATCGTGCCCGGTCGGTGCTCGTTCGGCTGCTGCGCGAAGTTCTCGACGACCTCGATCTGCAGATTCGCATTCAGCGCGCGTGCGCGCTCTTCGAGCAGACCGCGATCCGCCGCGACGACGAGCTCGCACGGCCAGCGGCGTGCGGCGATGTCAATGCAAAGATCCGGACCGATACCCGCGGGCTCACCGGAGGTGAGGATGATGCGGGGCAGGGGCATTACATCCGGTACTCCACGAACGCCTCATCGCGCAGGCGCCGCAGCCACAGCTCGGTCTCTTCCTCGGCCTTGGATTCGCGCAGCTGGGCGAACACCTGCTGGCGCATCTTGTCTTCGGTGGCGTCGTGCTGACGCCGGCCCAGCACCTGCACGATGTGCCAGCCGAACTGGGTCTTGAAGGGCTGGCTGATCTCGTTGTCCTTGAGCGCGGCGATCTGCTTCTCGAACTCGGGCACGAAGGTGCCGGGGCCGGTCCAGCCCAGGTCGCCGCCGTCGGCCGCGGAGCCCGGATCCTGCGAGGTGACTGCCGCGATCGCCGCGAAATCCTCGTGTCCGTCCAGGATGCGCGTGCGGATACCGTTCAGCTTCTGCTCCACGGTCTGATCGTCTTCCAGCTCGTTGGTGGTCAGCAGGATGTGGCGGGCATGTACCTGCGCCACCACGGCCTGCTGGATGCCGCCGCGCTGCTCGTTCAGGCGGAAAATATGGAAGCCGCTGGGGGTGCGGATCGGCTCGGACACATCGCCGGCCTTCATCTTCGCCACCTGGTCGGCGACGATGGACGGCAGCTGCGAGCCCTTGCGCCAGCCGAGCGAGCCGCCTTCGATGTTGGTGGTGCTGTCGGAATAGGTCAGGGCCAGCTGGGCGAAATCCTCGCCGGCCTTGGCCTTGTCGTAGGCTTCCTTGGCGCGCGCCTCACGAGCCTCGATCTGCTCCGGGCTGGCCGTCACCGGCACCGATACCAGGATGTGCGAGACGTTGTACTCGGTGTTCTGGTTGGGCGAATCCTTGGCGCGCGCCATGGCCTGGTCCAGCTCGCGCGGCGAGATGTTGATGCGGCCGATGACATCGCGCTGGCGCAGCATCTGCAGGGTCATCTGCCGGCGCACTTCTTCGCGATAGGTGCGGTAGTCGATGCCCTGCTGCGCCAGGGTCTGCGGCAGGTCAGGGAAATTGATGCCGTTGTTGCGCGCCACGCCCTCGAGCGCGCTGTTCAGCATTTCGTCCGAAATCTGGATGCCCAGCTTGTCGGCGCGCTGTACCTGGATCTCCTCGACCACCAGGCGCTCCAGGATCTGCCGGCGCAGCACGTTGCGCGGCGGCAGCTCGGTATTCTGCTGGCGCAGCCGGGCGGTGATCGCTTCGGTCTGCTCGTCCAGCTGGCTGGTCAGGACCACGCCCTCGTTCACCACTGCCGCAATGCGGTCGAGCAGCACGCCGCTGGTGGAAAGATCGCGGGTCTGCGCCAGTGCGGCACTGCCCGGGGCGAGGCAGGGCAGGGTCAGTAGCAGAGCCAGGAAACCTGAACGGAGGGACTTCGACTTCATAGGGAAAATGCGCAATCTGTCGAGGGGGAGCAGCGATTCTACGGCGGCGTGGGGTCGGACGAGTAGCCCCGGATGGAACGCTGCAGGAAGGTGTCGGCGCCGACTCCGACACTGGCCAGGCCATTAAGTTCAAGCTGCACCATGAAGCTGGTGTCGATGTCGCCCTCGCGATTGCTCACGTAGCGGCGGGTGACGAAGCGCAGCCGCCAGCAGCAGGCGCGGTATTCGAAGCCGGCGAACTGGTCCAGGGTGGTGTTTTCCTCCAGCGAATACACCATGCGCGCGTAGGCGCTCCAGCGCTGGCCGATGGGCCAGGCCACCGAGCCGTCCACCTGCTCGATGTTGTCGCGGCGGAAGCGGTAGCCCATGTTCACGACCTTGTCGTGCGCCGGCTTGTACTGGATGTTCACGTCGCCCTTCTCCGAGCGCTTGTCGCCCGGGTCCCACTGCACGCCCATGCGGATGTTCCAGTTGCGATAGGCAGTGAGATCCAGCTCGGCGACGATATCCGAGGCGCTGGTGTCGCTCAGCGGCATGCCCGGCAGCGTGACCCGTGGCGTTTCGAAGTAGTACGCCTGGCCGATGGTGCCGGCGATGAACTGCTGGCCGGTGTCCGAGTCCAGCAGGCGCGAGGTGACGCCGACGCTCACCTGGTTGGCGTTGCTGATGCGGTCCACGCCCACGTAGCGGTTGTCGCGGAACAGCTGCACCACGTTCAGGTCCGCCTCGCCGGTATCGAACACCGGCAGCTGATCCTGGTTGCGGTAGGGCACGTACAGGTACATGAAGCGTGGCTCGAAGGTTTGCAGACGCTGGCCGTGCTCGCCCCAGTTGCGCTCGAAATTCACACCGCCATCGAGGCTGAAGATCGGCAGGGTGCGGCTCACCGTGCGGTCGGCGTCCGGCGTCGTGTCGTCGAGATCGTAGGCCGTGTAGCGCCAGCTGGCGGCCGGTTCGATATAAACGCCGGCGCCGCGCAGCGGCATGCGCACTTCCGGCATGACATCCAGGCGCATGCCGGTGACGCCGTCGTTGCGCAGGAAATTGCTGAACTCGCCATCGAAACCCAGGGTCAGGCCATAGGCGCGGTTGGGAAAGTTCGCCCGCACTGCCAGCTGCGGCAGCAGGGTATAGGGACGATCCAGCCGGTCGATGGTGCTGTCGAGGGTCTGGAAGTTCTGCGCCCGCGCCGAAGCGAACCAGCCCTCGTCCAGGTACAGCAGGTTCATCGTGCGGTTCAGGTAGCTGACGCTGGTGCCCTCGGGCCCCAGCCCGAAGTCCTCGAACCAGCGGTTGTCGCTGACGTTCGAGGCGTCGGTGCCCAGGCGCAGGTGCTCGTTGAGATCCGATTTGTCGATGAAATGCACGAAGGTGCGCGAGTCGCCGAATTCCTTGTCGTCCGGCAGATAGTCCGCATTGAGCGTGCCGCGGCCGATCGGCGACAGGTAACGGAACTCCGTGTCCAGCCGCGCGCCGCGCTTCGAGTACCACGTCGGCAGGAAGGTCGCGTCGTATTCCGGGGCGATATTCCAGTACCAGGGCGCTCCGATCTGCGTGCCGCTGCGCGAGGAAGTGCCGAAGATCGGGAACAGCAGGCCGGTCTTGCGCTGCGTGCCGGCCGGAAACGAGATGAAGGGCGTGTAGAGAATCGGGATGCCCTTGAAGTCGAGCCGCACGTTGCGGCCGGTGCCGATGCCCGAGCTCTGGTTGATGTCGATGTCCGAGGCTTTGAAGATCCAGTCGTCATTGCCCAGCGGACAGGTGGTGTAGCGCACGTCGTCGAGGCTCAGGTTGCCCTCGGCCGTCGCGCTGATCCGCTCCGCCGAGCCACGGGCCGAGCGCGTCGGCAGCTCGAATTGCGCGCCTTCGAAGGTCGCGCCGCCGGCCGGCGCCAGGTCCGCGCTGCGGCCCTGGACCTTGAGCTGCGGGTCCGAGTACTCGACGCTGCTCTTGGTGGAGAAATTCTGGGTTTTCGGATCGTAGGTGGCATCCGAGGTGGTGAGCCGCCGGTCCCCCTGCGAAATGCTGACATTGCCGTTCAGATTCCACTGCCCGTCGCGGGTCGCCTCGAACGTGTCCATCTGCAGATGGATGTTCGGATCCTCGACAGCGGGTTTGGAGGGTGCGGGTTCGGCAGCGGCCGCAGGCTCGGGGCAGTCCGCCGCGACGGCGATGCCGGTGAAGCCGCCGACGCCGGCGGCAAACGTGGTCGACAGCGCCGTGAGCACGCGAACGCGACCTGAGATTGTTGCTGTTGGGGTGAGCGGGCCTGGCATTGGCTGCGATTATAATGAGCGATCGTTTGCCGCGGCCGGCTATTTACGGTGCGCGGACAGCTTTCGGCCCTTGGGTTCGTCTTCTTTTTTACAAACGGGATTCGCGTGTCACTCATCTCGGGCAGCGCCAGCACGGCAAGTCACCCCTTCGATCCGCGCCTGGAGCAGCTCGAGCAGTGGCTCGCGGCGCTGTTCGGCGTCCGCGATTTCACTATCGCCGTGGCCTCGGCGGATGCGAGCTTTCGTCGCTATTTCCGGGTCACGCGCGGCAATCAGTCATGGATCGCCATGGACGCGCCGCCCGAGAAGGAAGACATCGAGCCGTACATCCGCATCGCCAACATGCTGGTGGACGTGGGCGTGAACGCGCCGCATATCCTCGAGACCAATCTGCAGCAGGGTTTCCTGCTCAACTCGGACCTGGGCAGCCGCACTTATCTGGCGCAGATCGATACCGGTGCCGACGCCGAACCGCTGTACCAGGATGCCATGAGTGCCCTGGTGCAGATTCAGGCCAACGGCAGGCAGCACGCATCCACCCTGCCGCCGTACGACGAGGCGCTGCTACGGCGCGAGCTGACGCTGTTTCCCGAATGGTTCTGCGGCCGGCACCTGCAGCTGACGCTGTCGGCCGAAGACCTGGCGGCGTTGGAACAGGTCTTCGATGTGCTCACGAGCGAGGCACTGGCACAGCCGCGCGTGTTCGTTCATCGCGACTATCATTCGCGTAACCTGATGGTGACCGACGGCGCGCGCTTCGGTCCCAACCCGGGCATTCTGGATTTCCAGGACGCCGTGTATGGGCCGGTCACCTACGACCTGGTTTCGCTGCTGCGGGACTGCTATGTCGCCTGGCCCATCGAGCGAGTGCACGGCTGGCTGCACCTCTTCCGCGAAACGGCGCGGGCGGCCGGCGTCGATACAGGCCGCGACCAGGCGACGTTCCTGCGCTGGTTCGATCTGATGGGCGTGCAGCGCCATCTCAAGGCCATCGGCATCTTCGCGCGCCTGTGGCATCGGGACGGCAAGCCGGGCTATCTGAAAGACATTCCGCGGACACTGAACTATGTGCGTGTGGTCGCTGCCGCGTATCCGCAATTGCAGTTCCTGCGAGAACTGATCGATAGCCGTGTCATGCCGGCATTGAATCAAGCTTCCGCCGCAGCGCTCGCGCAGGCATGAAGCAGGGCAGCCCTCCGATGCGGGCGATGATTCTGGCGGCAGGTCGCGGCGAGCGCATGCGGCCGCTGACGGATGCGACGCCCAAGCCATTGCTGGCGGTCGGCGGCAAGCCGCTCATCCAGTATCACATCGAGTCGCTGGCTGCGGCCGGCGTGCGTGAGATCGTGATCAACTTGGCCTGGAAAGGCGCACAGCTACGTGAGGCGCTCGGCGATGGAGCGCGCTTCGGCGTGAACATCGTCTACAGCGACGAGGGCGATGCCGCGTTAGAGACCGGCGGCGGCATTTTCAATGCCTTGTCATTGCTGGGGTCGGATCCGTTCCTGGTGGTGAGCGGCGATATCTGGACGGACTATCCGCTGAACCGGGCGGCGGCACAGCTGGCAGCGGGCGACGTGGCCCATTTCGTGGTCGTGCCCAATCCGGATTTCCATCAGCGCGGCGATTTCGGGCTGCGCGGCAATCGCATGACCGATGACGGCGAGCGCCATACCTACGCCAACATCGGCGCGTTCCGGCCGGAATTCTTCGACGGCTGCAAGCCGGGCCGGTTCGCGCTGGCGCCGCTCATGTATGAGTGGATAGGGAAGGGGCGCGTCGGTGGCGAACTCTACCGCGGCCGCTGGTACAACATCGGCACCCCGGCGCAACTCGAGCAGCTGGACAGCGAGCTGCGCGCGCAAGGCTGATTGCTGCTGCTTCGATTTTCCGCCGTTACAGCTCCGCCCAGCGCCGCAGCAGATTGTGATAAACGCCGGTGAGCTGCACCACGCTGGGATGATCCGGCGTGTCGCGGGCCAGGCGCTGAATGGCCATGTCCATGTCGAACAGCACGGTGCGGTCGCTGTCGCTGCGAATCATGCTCTGAATCCAGAAGAACGAGGCAACGCGACTGCCGCGCGTGATGGGCTGCACTTTGTGCAGGCTGCTGGCGGGGTAGAGCACCATGTGTCCGGCGGGCAGCTTCACTGTTTGCGGTCCGTAGGTGTCTTCAATCACCAGCTCGCCGCCGTCGTATTCCTCGGGCGCCGAGAGGAACAGCGTTGCGGATAGATCCGTACGCACGCGATGCGGCGTGCCGCGGATCTGGCGAACCGCGTTATCCACGTGCAGGCCGAACGAATGACCGCTGTCGTAACGATTGAACAGCGGCGGGAAGATTCTCAGAGGCAGTGCGGCGGATACGAACAGCGGATTGCGTTCGAGCGCACTGACGACCATTTCACCAAGCTGGCGCGCCACCGGAGAATCTTCGGGCAACTGCGAGTTGTCCTTGGTGCGTGCGGACTGATGGCCCGCGGTGACGCGACCGTCGATCCACTGGGCGCTGTCGAGCTGGCGGCGCGCTTCGGCGACTTGGGCCGGCGTCAGGACGTTGGGAATGGCGATGATCATGAGGCAGTGTCGGCCAAAGCCGGAGAGGTTGTAAATGACGGCGCTGGACGATGAAAGGGCCCCGTCCGGCAGGACAGGGCCCTCGCATTGCGTCGACGTCTAGAAGTTGCCGGTCGCGGTCAGGATGAAATTGCGGCCCTGACCCGGCGTGGCCCAGCCGTTGTTGCGGACGCGCTCGTAATACTCCTTGTCGGTGAGATTGTTGGCATTCAACTGCAGGCCGAAGCGCTCGTTGAAGGTGTAACCCACCATGGCGCGGTGAACCAGGTAGTCCGGCGTCTGGTAGAGCACGGCGCCGCTGTTGTTGAGATGGAACGCGCCCTGGTAGGTCGCGCCGTAACCGAAGCTCCAGCGGTCCAGCGTGTAGGTGGTCCACAGACTGGCTGAGTGCTTCGGCACGTTGGTCAGCGGATTGCCCTTCTGCGCGTCGATGCCGGTGCTGCGCTTGACGTAGTCGGAGACGCCCTGCAGCACTTCGCTGTCGAGATAGGTGTAGTTGGCGAAGATCGCCCATTGCGAGGTGATCGAGCCGGCCACGCCGAGGGTCAGGCCATCGACCCGCGCCTCGCCATCGAGCTGCTGCTCGCCGGTGGGATTGTCGGGGTTGCCCGGGTCCGACACCTTGTAGTTCTGACGGTCGTTGCGAAAGATCGCCGCGGTCAGCGCCAGCCGCTGATCGAGCAGGTCCCACTTGGTGCCCAACTCGATGTTGACGGCCGTCTCCGGATCGGCGTTGCAGTTGGCATTGCCTTGCAACTCGCCGTCGCGGTTAGGGGTCTGCACGGCAGTGCAGGAACCGTTCACGGATGCCTTGGAAGGCGTCTTGCTGTTGGCGAAGGAGAGATAGACGGTGCCTGTTTCAACCGGCTTGAACACCACACCGGCGCGATAGGAGAACAGATCGTTCGCGTTCTCGGCCGGCGGGTTGTACGTGATGTCGCCGCCCGCTGCCGGCGTTGCGTATGTGACGGAGCTGGTGCTGCCCTCGTTGTGTTCATAGCGCGCGCCCAGCGTCAGCCACCACTGTGGCGTGAACTTCAGCGTGTCGAACAGGTACAGCGCCTGATTGTCCAGTTCGCCGTCAGTGGTGCCGGAGCGGACGAAATTGACCGGGCCATCCCAATACGAGTCTGGGTTCGAGATGCTCTTCGGTGCGTACAGCACCGTGGTGCCGTCCGGATTGCGCAGCGAGTTGCCGGTCGTCAGGTCGAAGGTCTCGTGGGTCAGCGCTGCGCCTGCCACCAGGGTGTGTTCGATGATGCCGGTGTTGAAGTTGAGTGTGGCGTCGGTCTGGTTGTAGAGAATGGTGTTGCGGGTGTCGCGAGTGTTGCCTGCCGGACCGCCTTGCAGGAAGAACCCAGGCGTGGCGCAAGCCGCACCAGTGGAGACGTTGATGCCGCTGGCAAGACACCACGTGCCCTGTGGCGGCGTCACGCGCGTGAGCTGGTCCACTTGCGACCAGCGCGTCAGGTTGCGCAGCGAGAAGCCGTCGCTGAAATTGTGATCGATGATCGCAGTCACCGTGTCGTTGGTGATCTCCTGCTTGTCGAAGTTGTGGTAGCCGTAATAGTTCTCGCTGTCGGCGCCTGGGAGCGGCCCGTTGTTGAACGCGTTCCTGAAATACGGCACGCCGTAGGAGGGGACGTTGTCGTCTTTCTGGTGCAGGTAGCTCAGCGTGAAACGAGTGTCGGTACCCAGCCCGAAAACCACTGACGGAGCGAAGCCCCAGCGGCTGGCATCTTCATAATCCCGGCCCGGCACATCGTTCTGGTGTGCCATCACATTCAGGCGCAGCGCGCTGTTCTCGCCGAGCTGCCGGTTCATGTCGCCGGTGAACCGGCCGTAGCTATCGGTGCCGACACCGGCCGCGAAGCGGTTGAAGTCGCCTTCGCGCGCGGTCTTGGTGACCAGATTGATGGTGCCGCCCACCGAGCCGGCGCCGGAGTACACCGAGTTGGCGCCATTGACCAGCTCCAGCGATTCGAGATTGAAGTTGTCGCTGCGGGTGTATTGCGCGCTGTCGCGCACGCCGTCGGTAGTGATGTCGCTGCTGGCGGTGAAGCCGCGCAGGTTGATGCTGTCGCCATATCCGCCGCCGCCTTCACCGGCACCGAAGGTGATGCCCGGCAAGGTCGTGAGCACATCGCGCAGGCCGATCAGGCTCTGCTGATCCATGACCTGGCGAGTGACCACGGTGACGCTCTGCGGCGTATCGCGCAGCAGCTCGGTGTACTTCGGCGAGGACAGCACCTCCTGTTTATATGTGTCCTCGGCGTCGCTGCCGACGGAGATCTTGGGCAGCTGCTGGGCGGAGGCGGGCTGTTGCTCGGCTGCCTGGACTTGGGCGGTGGTGGCGTGCAGAGCAGCCAGAATCGCAGCGGCCAAAGGGGTTGGCCGCAGCACGGTCGTGTTGCGCATCGAATCGGTTCTCCCGGATGAGTGATCGCAGAATCTGGCTGGCGCGCGGTGGAGAACCGACGGGAGCTGGCTGGTCTGCCCTTGTTGTCAATGCGACTATAAGTGAGAAACGTTCTCATTTGCAACGAGCCGGGCTTCGGTGCATGATCCGCGCTTCTTTGTAGCGTTCGAGGCCAATTGCAGTGATCGCCGCCGACCGGCCGCGCCACCTGATCGTGGGAGGAGCCATCGTGCTCGTACACGCGGTGACGCTTTATGGCTTGCTGCTGCTCGGGCCGGAACGCGAGCCGGTGGTGCTGGAAACACCGGTGGTGGTGAATTTCATTGCGCAACCGCAGTCGCAACCGCAGTGGCAGCCGCCGCCGGTTAAGACCGTCGCCCCGAATATTCTTACGCCAATGCCCGACGCCCCTGTGATCGAAAGCCCGGTTCTGCCCCCATCCGAGCGCGCAATTTCGGTTCCCGTGCAGCAGGTTGCGGCAGTCAGCACCGAACGTGTCGACCGCAGCGTCCCCAAGCTGATCTCCAGCGTGGAGTACGTGCGTGAGCCGGCACCGCGCTATCCGCCCCAGTCCCGCAAGCTGCGAGAGCAGGGGCTGGTCGTCTTGCGCGTCCTCATCGACGAGCGCGGCGTTGCCTGCAACATCGAAATAGAGAGCTCCAGCGGCTACGCCCGCCTGGATCACGCGGCCCGTGAAGCCGTGTCCCGCGCCGCCTTCCGTCCCTATGTAGAGGACGGTCTGCCGCGGCGCGCCTTGGTGCTCATTCCAATAGAGTTTTCGCTCAATCACGCCCGCGCGTGAGCCGTCCGGAGCCCTGTTTTCCAACGCAAATGGCGCGCTGCGGCAGCGGCTCGCCGCAGGCTTGCGCCTTGCCGCGCCGGCTGGCGATCCGGAACAATGGGAGCCGGGGGCCGTTCTATTCCAAGGTCCGCCGCATGGGGCGATGCGGAGGTCTGAGCGTGACGAAATTCTCTTCGGTCAAAACAACGAACCCGCGGCGAATCACGCTGTTCGCAGCGTGCGCGCGGCGTGTTTCAATGCGTTTCGAACCGACGCGGCAGTCACGAAATCAGCTGGCACATTCTCCCCCTCAGTGCTTGCCTTCCACGCAGAAACTTTATACCTTGCGCGGCGTTTCTGCGGTCCGTGTGAGCCGTAACGTCAAGTCCGTAGTTCACGGAATTTCTCCTGGCGTTACATTCGCTCGTTCGGCCGGGGGGAACGGGGATGTGTGCGGCAAGACGCATACAGTAGCGAACGACCAGATCACGGTTACGCATTTAGTAGAAGTACGGGGCTGATTCAGACCCCGGTTACACTCGAGCGGCACAGCATGGCCTACGCACCATCAGATTCTTCTTCGTTTTTCACGCGACGTGGACTCGTCTTCCTGTCCATCGTGGCGCTGCACGTCTTGTTCTTCTGGGCGTTGGCGAGCGGCATGTCGCATCGCATCGTCGAGGTGGTTCTCGGCCCGGTAGAGACGCGCATCATCGAAGAGGCGCCGAAGAACGAGGAGAAGCCACCGCCTCCGCCGCCCAAGATCGAAACGCCGCCGCCGTTCGTGCCGCCGCCCGAAGTGGCGATCGACATCCCGGTGGAGGCCGCTCCGGCCACGGCGATCCGCCAGACCACCAATCAGGCGCCCGTCGCGCAGCCGCCTCCGGCTCCGCCGGCACCGAAAGTGGCGGCGACGCCTCCGCGCTCGGATCCGCGGCGGCCGCTGACTCAGCCCGAATATCCGCCGTCGTCCCGCCGTGCGGGCGAAGCTGGCACGGTCATTCTCGAGGTTTACGTACTTGAGAACGGGCGCGCAGGGGATGTGCGCGTCAAGCAGTCAAGCGGCTTCCCGAAGCTTGACGAAGCAGCAGTGCGTGAGGTCAAGCGCTCCTGGCGTCTTAAACCAGGCACTGAGAACGGCAAGCCCGTTCCGATGTGGGGGCAGTTTGCCGTCACATTCAAACTCACGGACTGATACGGATATTTCGATACAGCAGCGTTCTTGAAGAACCGAAACCCGACGACTTAGGTCACAGCTTACTAGTAGAGGACATTGTTCCATGGCTCCGAACCCCAACCAATCCGTAGAAAATCCTTTTGGTTTTGAGGCATTCCTCAAGCAGGCCGACAGCGTCGCCATGGGCGTGCTGATCATCCTGTTGGTGATGTCGCTTGCCTCTTGGTACGTCATTTTCACCAAGCTGTGGGACCAGCGCCGGGTTCGCAAGGACTACCAGGAAGTGCAGAAGGGCTTCTGGACCGCCGGCAACCTGCGTGACGGCGTCGCCAAGCTCGGCAAAGAAAACGTGTTCAAGATGGTGGCCGAAGACGGTCTGCGTGCTGCGCAGCACCACGAAGGTCGCCTGACCGATCAGATCCCGCTGCACGAGTGGATCACGGTGTCGCTGTATCGCTCGTCCGAGAGCATCAGCAGCCGCCTGGCCAAGGGCCTGTCGATTCTGGCCACCACCGGTTCGGTGTCGCCGTTCGTCGGTCTGTTCGGCACGGTGTGGGGCATCTACAACGCGCTGATCTCGATCAGCATGGCCGGCCAGGCCAGCCTCGACAAGATTGCCGGTCCGATCGGTGAAGCGCTGATCATGACCGCCATCGGTCTGTTCGTCGCCGTGCCGGCGGTCATGGGTTACAACTGGCTGCTGAACCGCAACAAGGACATCCAGGAGAAGCTGAAGTACTTCACGGCCGACCTGCATTCCTACCTGGTCAGCGGCGCTCGCGTCGAAGCCCAGCAGGCTGCCCGTCCGGCGGCCAGCGCCGCCGCGGCCAGCGCTGCGGTCCGCAAGTAACTCAAGCATTTACTTCGGAGCCAGACGATGAGCAGCGCATTTCTGGAAATGAACGCGAGCGAGGGCGGGGGCGGTGATCGTCCGATGAACGAGATCAACACGACGCCCCTCGTGGACGTCATGTTGGTGTTGCTCATCGTGTTCATGATCACCGTTCCGGTGATCACGCAGACGGTGCCGGTCAACCTGCCGCAGGTCCGGAACCAGGCCACCGAGACCAAGCCAGAAAACATCAATATTTCGGTGAACAAGGAAGGTCAGGTGTTCTGGAACCAGGGCCTGCTGCCGGACAACAACGCGTTGCTCGAGCGGCTCAAGGACTCGGCACAGATGGTGCCGCAGCCCGAGCTGCACATCCGCGCCGACCAGCTGACTCGCTATGAGTTCGTCGGCCGGGTGATCCTCGACGCGCAGCGTGCCGGCATCCAGAAGGTTGGTTTCATTACCGAGCCGGGCGCGGTCGGCGGCGGCTAAGCCGCCGCAGCACCGCAGTACCGATCAGACTGAGGTAACGTTTCATGGCAATGAGTGTAGGCGGCAGCGACGAAGGCGCGCCGATGATGGAAATCAACACGACGCCGTTGATCGACGTCATGTTGGTGTTGCTGATCATGTTCATCATCACGCTGCCCGTGATGACGCACGCGGTGAAGCTGGATATGCCACGCCAGAACACCAGCCCACCGCCGACGACGGAGATCACCGAGCCGATCCGTCTGGACGTGGACTTCGACGGCACCATCATCTGGAACGGCAATGTGGTGCAGCTGAGCGACCTGGAAGGCTACTTCCGCGTCGAGGCGGCCAAGGAGCCGCAGCCGGAATTGCACGTCCGGCCCGACCGTCGTGCCAACTACGACACCGTCGCCAAGGTGTTGGCGCTGGCCCAGCGTAACGGCATGCAGCGCATCGGCTTCGTCGGCAACGAACAATTCATGGAATAAGTTGCGTCCGACGCATTGATCCCGACGGGGTGAAACTTCTTCACCCCGTCGTTCGTTTAAGGGCATGTTCAGTTTCGGATCGCGAATATCCGTTTCGCCATATCCATCTATTTGGGAAGTGCTATGACCCGAGTCAGAAGTATTGCGGCCGCGTTGAGTGTTGCGCTTGGTATGGTTTCCGCCACGGCGGTGCTGCTGCCGGTGACCGTGCAGGCGGCAGATCAGCCCGCCAAGCCGAAGATGAGCAAGGCGGTGGCCGTGCCGCTGCAGGCGGCGCAGAAGGCGATGCAGGCCAAGCAGTGGGATACCGCGATGGCCGAACTGAAGAAGGCCCAGGCGGTCGAGAAGCGCACGCCGGCCGAGGATTACCAGATCGACGAGTTCTTGGGCTACATCCTGGTGCAGCAGAAGAAGTACTCGCAGGCGGCGCCGGTGTTCGAGCGCATGCTCAATTCCGGTCTGGTGCCGGCGGAGCAGGTGGATGACCGCACCAAGGCCGTGGCGCAGATGTACTTCCAGGAGAAGGAATACAAGAAGTCGGCCGACTGGACCAAGAAGTGGCTGGACAAGCACCCCAACAACGAAGACATGGGCGTGCTGCTGGGTCAGTCCTACTACCTGCTCAAGGATTACAAGAACGCCGCCTCGGTCATGAGCAACGTGGTGAACACCGCCGAGAAGGCCGGGCAGACGCCGAAGGAGAACTACATCCAGATCGTGCTCAGCTCGCAGTTCAATCAGAACAACCAGGATGGCGTGGCGGACGCCCTCAAGAAGATGGTCCGCTACTATCCGAAGCCCGAGTACTGGGGCAACCTGACCGACATCTATCGCCGCAAGGCCAGTGGCGACCGCATGACGCTGGGCTACTACCGGCTGATGAGCGAAGTGGGCGTGCTGAAGGACAAGGGCGACTACGTCGAGTCGGCGCAGCTGGCCATCGAGGCCGGCGTTCCGGGCGAAGCCCAGCAGCTGATGGAGAAGGGCATTGCCGACGGCGTGCTGAAGAGCGACGACAAGACCGAGCAGGGGCGCTATGACCGCCTGCTGGCCGCCGCCAAGAAGCAGGCTGCCACCGACCGTGCCTCGCTGGCACAGCAGGCGAAGGAAGCCGAGAAGGCCCCCAAAGGCCAGGCCAGCGTCGGCCTCGGCCAGGCCTACCTGAGCTACGGCATGTACGACGAGGCGATCGCTTCGCTGCAGAACGGCATCAAGAAGGGCGGCGTGACCGACCTCGACGAGGCACAGATCAGCCTCGGCCAGGCCTACCTGAAGAAGGGCCAGAAGGATCAGGCGCTGCAGGCGTTCAAGGCCATCAAGCCCGAGAGCAAGTGGACCGATCTGGCCACCCTGTGGACGCTCCGCGGCCAGAGCGCCTGATCTGCAACGATCGTCGTCACGACAGAAGTGACCAAAAGCCCGGCTTCCAGCCGGGCTTTTTGTTTTGGGACCGGCCACTGGCCCGATAGAATGTCCTAAGTCGGCCTTTCCAGCGAAGTGTCATCCGTGAGCCAGTTCAAAGGCATTCCCATCGTTCCCAGTGTCGCTGCCAGTGCGGCAGCGTCGGCTGCGGCAGCCGTTCCCAGGGCCCGCAGCGGCGAGAAATATCGGACCCAGCAAGGCTTTTCCGCCATCAAGGACGGCATCAAGGCCGCTCACGGCGCCGATCCGCTGGTCCTGGGGCGCAAGCCGCAGTGGCTGCGGGCACAGATGCCGGCCGGCTCCGGGTTCGACGCGGTGCGCTCGCTGGTCAAGGAGCATCGGCTCGCCACGGTCTGCGAGGAAGCCAAGTGCCCGAACATCGGCGAGTGCTGGAATGCCGGCACTGCCACCCTGATGCTGATGGGCGCGGTGTGTACGAGAGCCTGCCGTTTCTGCTCCGTAGACACCGGCAATCCTCACGGCTGGCTGGACCACGATGAACCCGCCAACAGCGCCCGCACCGTGCAACTGATGCGCCTGAAGTACGTGGTGCTGACCTCGGTCAATCGCGACGATCTGGCCGACGGCGGTGCTGCGCACTTCGCCGCCTGCGTTCGCGAGATCAAGCAGCTCAATCCGGGGACGGCGGTCGAAGCGCTCACGCCGGATTTCCAGGGTCATCTGCCCGACGTCGAAACGGTGGTCGCGAGCGGACTCGACGTGTTCGCCCAGAACGTCGAGACAGTGCGTCGCCTCACGCATCCGGTGCGCGATCCGCGCGCCGGCTATGAGCAGACGCTCAAGGTGCTGGCGCATTCCAAGCAGTTCCGTCCGGAGGTGCTGACCAAGACCAGCCTGATGCTCGGCCTGGGCGAGAGCGACGCGGAAATCGCCGAAACGATGGACGACATTCGCGCCGCCGGCGTGGACATCCTGACTCTTGGCCAGTATCTGCGGCCGACGCCCAACCACCTGCCGATCGAACGCTGGGTGACGCCGGAGGAGTTCGAAGCCTACCGTGAGCTGGCGCTCGCCAAGGGTTTCCTCGAGTGCGTTTCCGGCCCGCTGGTGCGTTCGAGCTATCGAGCCGAGCGCGCGCTGGAACGCAATAACGCGGGGCTGCGACGCAGTTGAGCCCGCGTCTTCGTTGGCTGGGTCGCGTCGACTACGAGCCGACGTGGCGCGCCATGCAGGCGTTCACCGAAAGCCGCAACAGCGAAACGCCGGACGAAATCTGGTTCCTGGAACATCCACCGGTGTTCACGCTCGGGATGAATGCCAAGCCCGAGCACGTGCTGGCGCCGCGTGAAATTCCGGTCGTGCAGATCGATCGCGGCGGTCAGGTGACGTACCACGGACCCGGGCAGCTGGTGGTGTATCCGCTGCTCGACGTGCGGCGCTCGTCCTTGGGTGTGCGGCAGCTGGTGGTGGCGTTGGAGAACGCAGTCATCGCCATGGTTGCGCAATGGGGCGTGTCGGCGATCGGGCGTCGCGATGCGCCGGGCATCTACGTCGACGGCCGCAAGCTCGCCAGCATCGGACTGCGGATACGCCGGGGCTGCAGCTATCATGGCCTGGCGCTCAATGTCGCGATGGATCTGGAGCCGTTTCAGCGGATCAATCCGTGCGGCTTCCGTGGCCTGGAAGTGGTCGACCTGCAGTCGCTGGGCGTCGCGATGTCAGTGGAGGCGGTGGCGCACACCTTTGCTCCGCATCTGTTGCAGGCACTGTCGTTGCCGGCCGAGGCCGCCTGGGCGGCCTAGAGAACGATCAGCACTTTCTCGCAGGAGGTCAGCTCGCGATACAGCGCATCGAGCTGGTCTTTGCTCTGCGCGCGCAGCGTGCAGGTGAGACTCAGGTAATTGCCGTCCTTGCTGGGCCGCTCCTCGATCCTTGATGCATCGATGTCGCCGGCGTGCTTCTGCACGATGCCCAGCACCAGGCTGCGGAAGTCGTCGGTGCGGCGACCCATCACCTTGAGCGGAAAGTCGCAGGGAAATTCGAACAAGGTGTCGCTGTTGGACATAGAGCTCACAATGCCGGCGTTGCAGCGAGCCGGGTTCTGGATTCGACGAAGGCCGCGCTCAGCTTACGCCACCACGGGCCGGGTTTACCGTCGCCGACGGGCTGACCATCGATCTGCGTGATCGGCAGTACATCGCGCGTTGCTGCGGCAAGCCAGACCTCGTCGGCTGCTCGCATCTCTGCCACCGTGACCCGTCGTACTTCGGTCGGCATCAATTCCGCAGCCAGCTCCATCGCGGCATCGCGTGTCGTGCCGGGAAGGATGCGATGACTATTCGGCGGCGTTGCAGCGATGCCTTTGCTGACTACGAAGAGGCTGGTGGACGATCCTTCCAGCACCTCGCCGTCACGCACGATGATGGCTTCCTGCGCACCCGCGTCGAGCGCCTGCTGCTTCATCAGCACATTGGCGAGCAGGGCTGTGGACTTGATGTCGCAGCGTCCCCAGCGGAAGTCCTCGACCGTGATGGCAGCCAAGCCGCTTTCCCGCAGCTGCGGCGTCAGCGTCGGCAGTTGCGAGGCCAGCGCGAACACGGTCGGCGGCACGTCTTTCGGAAAGTTGTGATTGCGCCCGAATTCCACGCCACGCGTAACCTGGACGTACACGTACATGTTGCCGCCGTCGTTGCGCCGGACCAGCTCTTCCAGGATCGCAAGCCATTGCTCGTGCGAGTGCGGCGATGCCAGCCGGATCTCGTGCAGGCTGCGGCCCAAGCGATCGAAGTGCTCGCGGAAGCGGAACATGCGGCCGTCAAAAACCGGCAGTACTTCGTACACGCTGTCGGCGAACAGGAATCCGCGATCGAGCGGCGAGATCCTCGCTTGCGCCAGCGGCAGGTATTCGCCGTTCAGGTAACAGACGGGCAGCGGCATCAGTTCAGCCAGAGCTTCACGTTATCGACCATGCGGCCGAACACGCCGGCTTCCGGCACCTCCTCGATGGGATGCAGTGCATATGTACCGATGGGCTGGCCGTTCTGAAGAACGCGCAGCTTGCCGACATCGCTGACGATGGAGAGCGGTGCGAGCAACGGCTGCGGCACATCGACAGCTGCGCTGAGCGTCTTCTCCTGGCCGCGCGGAAAGGTCACGAACACATCCTGCGCCACGCCGAAACTGGCTTCGTTGGCATCGCCTTTCCAGACCCGGGTGGTGATCACAGGCTGGCCGACCGCGAACAGGCGCTTGGTCTCGTAGAAGCGAAAACCGTAGTTCAGCAACGCCGAGCTTGCCTCCTCGCGCGCACGGACGCTGGGCGAGCCCAGCACCACCGAGACCAGCCGCATGTCGTCGCGTTTGGCCGAAGACACCAGGCAATAGCCGGCACTGTCGGTATGACCGGTCTTCATGCCGTCCACGGTGGGATCGCGCGCCAGCAGGCCGTTGCGGTTCCGCTGCGTGATCTTGTTCCAGGTGAACTGGCGCTGCGAATACCACTTGTAGTACTCGGGGTACTCACGGATCAGAGCAGCCGACACCACGCCGATATCGTGCGCGGTGCTGTAGTGCTCGGGGTCGGGCAGTCCCGGCGAATTCTGGAAATGCGTGCCGCTCATGCCGAGCTGCTGTGCATATTGATTCATCAGATCGACGAACACCGGCTCGCTGCCGGCCACGTGCTCGGCCAGCGCCACCGTGGCGTCGTTGCCCGACTGCACGATCAGGCCCTGGATCAGATTCTCCACGCTCACCTGCGTGCCCACGTCGACGAACATGCGCGAGCCGTTCTGACTGCGCGCATGGGGACTGATGGTCACCATGTCGGTGAGCTTGATGCGGCCGTCCTTGAGCGCGTGGAAGATGACGTAGGCCGACATCAGCTTGGTCAGGCTGGCCGGCTCGAGGCGCTCGTTCTCGTTGCTCGCTGCCAGCACCTGGCCGCTCACGTAATCCACCAGGAAATAACCCTTGGCCTGCACCTGCGGCGGCGCTGGAATCGGCGGTGCCTTCTCGGCAGCGGCGCCGGGTGCCATCGCGTCGGGCAGGGTCGCGTCGATGCTGTCGGTGGTCTGGGCGACGACTTTCGAGTCCGAGCAGGCGGACAGGCTCATGCCGAGCGCGGCGAGAAATGGCAGCAGGGCCAGCGTGCGGAGGCGTTGGGGCATGATCGACATCACCATGAACGGAAGCGGCGAGAGAAACGGAATTCTACCGAGCGAAGCGCAACGAATGTAGATGAAAAAATCGCCGGGAGCGATTTTCAACGTCGCGCCAGCGACGGCCCCGTAGGGGTGGCCACCAAGGATGGTGGGCCATAAAAAATCGCCGGGAGCGATTTTCAACGTCGCGCTAGCGACGGCCCCGTAGGGGTGGCCACCAAGGAGGGTGGGCCATAAAAAATCGCCGGGAGTGATTTTCAGCGTTGCGCCAGCGACGTTCCCGCAGCGGTGGCTGGCAGGGATCGCGGTCCATGAGTGGCACAATTCGGCCGGAATCCGGTCAATCCGGCGCGCGCGTTCATTCCTCTGGCGCGAGCATCGCATCGGCAATGCCCATTGTTTTCAGTCGTGCGATGACGCGATCGAATTCAGCGACGTTGGGAATGGGGCCGACGCGAACGCGGTAGCGAGTCTGCCCGTTGAGCTGATCCTCGCGGATGAAGCTCTTGTCGACGCCGTTGGAGCGCAGTTGCGCCAGCAGCTTCGAAGCGTTGGCTTCGTTGCCGAATGCGCCAGCTTGCACAAACAGCTCGCGCACTGCGGGTGCGGCGCTGGTCGCAGCAGTCGATGTCGATGCCTGTGTCTGTGCAGGCGCCTGTTCCGGTGTCAGCGCGCGCACTTCGACGAAAGCCGTGCCGGCGCGCAGGATGTCGAGCTTTGCGGCAGCCGTGTAAGAGAGATCGATGATACGGCCGTCTTTGAAAGGGCCGCGGTCGTTGACGCGCAGTACCACGCTGCGGCCATTGGAGAGATTGGTGACCTGCACGTAGGTCGGCAGCGGCAGAGTCTTGTGGGCTGCGGTCATGCCATACATGTTGTACGGCTCACCATTGGAAGTTTGTGCGGCGTGAAAGCCTGGCCCATACCAGGATGCGACACCGCGCTCGACGTAGCCAGCCGCCGTCGGCAGCACGAAGTAGCGTTTGCCCAGCACCTCGTAGAACCGTGGATTGCCTCTGGCGGAGCGAGGCTCGGCACGCGGCACTGCGTCCGGAATCGCCGCGATGTCTTTCGGCGCCTGCGGTGAGACGACGGGCGGAGTTCCGGGCTGGGAAGGGGAACGCTTGGGTGCGCCGGTACAACCGGCGAGCAGGGCCACGGTTGCAATGGCAACCATCGACAGCAGCGATCCGGTGGGAGTTTGTCGTGCGCGTGTGGAAGTCATCTATCGTTCCGCATCCGGGATCGTTGCACGCACCGCCTGGCCCAACTCGTGAACCGCCATCGCATACATGTTGCTGCGGTTGTAGCGCGTGATGACGTAGAAATTGTTGAAGCCCACCCGGTACAGCGGACCGTCCTTGCCCTGCGCCACGATCAGCATGGCGGGCGCGTCGGCCGGCAAACTCGTTTCGAAACGCACGCCCTTGTCGCGCAGCGATTGCACCGACTCGTTCAATGCGATGGTCGAGGTGTCGAAGGCGGCAAGGTCAGAGTTGGCCAACGTAGCCTCAGCGAACACTGGCTCGCCGCCGCGCCAGCCGTGTACGCGCAGATAGTTGGCGACGCTGCCGATCACGTCATCCCAGTTCGACCACAGATCGCGGTGTCCGTCGCCGTCTGCGTCCACGGCGAAGTTGCGATAGCTGCTGGAGATGAACTGCGGTGAGCCCATCGCTCCGGCGTACGATCCCAGCGCGACCTTCGGATCCACCGCTTCCTCGCGCGCCAGGATCAGAAACTGCTGCAGCTCCTTGCGGAAGAAGGCGGCGCGCGGCGGATAGTCGAAGGCCAGTGTTGTCAGTGAATCGATGACGCGATAGCGGCCGGTGATACGTCCGTAGGAAGTCTCGACTCCCAGGATGCCGGTGACTGTTTGCGCAATGCCGTCGTCGCCGACTGCTGCGAGCCGTTGTGCGTGGGCGCGCCAGAAACTGGTGCCCTGGCGGATGCGTGTGTCGGTGAGGAACTGCTGTCGGTACTCGTACCAGGGCACTACGCGTTCAGCGGGACGACTGATTGCATCGAGAATGGCCTGCTTGGTTTCGGCCTGCGCCAGCAGCTGCGTCAGCTCGTCGCGATCGAAGCTGTAGTCGCGGGTCATTTCCTCGATGAATTCGCGTACGTCGGCGCGGTTGCTGTCGAGCGCCAGGGCCGGAACGCTGAGAAAGGCGCAAAGAAGGGTCGGTAGGGACAGTCGGATCACGTCGCTCCCAAAGCGTGTTGAGTGAGTGTTGACGCGAGCGGCGCTGATGGCCGGTCGCGATCCACAGACGCGCTGGGTCAATGACCCACGAGCTTCCGCTTCGCGCACAGCGACATGAGGATACCGAAACCCGCCATGAGGGTCACCATCGAAGTGCCGCCGTAGCTGATGAGTGGCAACGGCACGCCGACCACCGGCAGCAGACCCGTGACCATGCCCGTGTTCACGAACACGTACACGCTGAACGTCAGCGCGAGGCTGCCGGCCGCGAGACGTGCAAAGGTGTCCTGCGATTGAGCTGCGAGATACAGCGCGCGGCCGATGACGAACATGTACAGCGCCAACACGGTGATCAGACCGATCAGGCCCCATTCCTCGCCGATCACCGCGAAGATGAAATCGGTGGAGCGCTCGGGCAGGAACTCGAGCTGTGCCTGGCTGCCGTTGAGATAGCCCTTGCCGAAGACGCCGCCTGAGCCGATGGCGATCTGCGACTGGATGATGTGGTAGCCGGCGCCGAGCGGATCGGTCTGCGGATCGAGGAAGGTGAGCACGCGCTGACGCTGATAGTCGTGCAGCAGGAATTGCCAGGCCACGTAGACCGCGGGAATCAGCAAGCCGACGGCCGCAAGGATGAAGCGCAGCGGCAGGCCGGCGAGCAGCACGACCATCGCGCCAGCCGCGGCAACCAGCACTGCGGTGCCGAGGTCGGGCTGCTCGGCGATGATGATGGTGGGGACCAGGATGGCCAGCACCAGCACCAGTAGCGACAGAAAGCTCGGCGGCAGCGGCCGCTCGTTCAGATACCAGGCGCAGGCCAGCGGCACGGCGAGCTTCATGATTTCCGAGGGCTGGAAGCGCACCACGCCGAGGTCGAGCCAGCGCTGTGCGCCCATGGCAACGTCGCCGGTGAACATCACGACCAGCAGCAGCAGCAGGCCGAGCAGGTAGACCCAGGGCGTCGCGGCACGGATCAGTCGCGGCGGTATCTGCGCCAGCATGATCATCGCCACCACGGCCAGCAGGAAGCGCATCACCTGTGCTTCCAGCATTTCCACGCTGCGCCCGGAAGCACTGAACACCACGGTAATGCCTACGCCCGCGACCAGGCACAGCGCCACGAACAGCGGACCGTCCAGGTGCAGCGCCAGCAGCACCCGCGCCGATCCGGTCAGCGTGCGTTGTGTTCGCGAGGTGTCTAGGGCGCCGTAGTCCATGCAGTCTCGAATGGCGGATCAGTCGTTGGCGGGAGCCGGGGCGGGCGGTGGCTGTGGGCGATTCGCTGGCTGAATGCCCTTGCGCTTGGCTTCGAGCTCGGCGCGCTTCGTCTCCTGCTCGGCCCATTGCTCCGGCGTCAGCAGGTAGGCGTCGAGAATACGCCGTGCGATCGGCGCTGCAAACGCCGAGCCGCCGCTCGGCGCATTCTCGACCACGATCGCGACCGCCAGCTTCGGCAGGGGTGCATCGGCCGGCGCGAATGCGATGAACAACGCGTGATCACGCAAATGCTCCTGCAATTCCTTGGCCTTGCGCATCCGCTCGTTGGCGGCTGCCTTGAATACCTGTGCCGTGCCGCTCTTGCCGGCGATGAGATAGGGCGCGTTGGCGGTCGCCCCGCGGGCCGTGCCGTACGGCGCATTGGCGACATCGATCATGCCGCCGATCGCGACATCCCAGGCCTCCGGCTCGGACTCCTTCACCGTCGGCAGCACCTTAGGCTTGAGCTCGCGAATCTCGCCGGTCTGCACATTGCGGATCGCCTTGACCAGCCGCGGCTGGAAGCGATGGCCACGTGCGGCAATCGTCGCAGCGAAGTGCGCCAGCTGCAGCGGCGTGGCCGACATGTAGCCCTGGCCGATGCCGATGCTGATGGTGTCGCCCGGATACCAGATCTTCATCTCGGGCTGTCGGAAGGCGTTCTTCTTCCATTGCGTGGACGGCAGGATGCCGCTCTTCTCGCCGGGAATGTCGATGCCGGTGGGCTCGCCCAGACCGAACTGCGCCAGGAAGTCGTGGATGCGGTCGACACCCATCAGGTTGGCCATGTCGTAGAAATACACGTCGCAGGACGTGGCGATGGCCTTGCGCATGTTGACCGGGCCGTGGCCGCCCCTGTCGTAGTTCCAGTCGCGCCACGGCCGGCTCACGCGCGGCAGGCGGAACAGTCCGCGGCAGTACTCGGTGTGCTCCGGCGTCACCACGCCGTATTGCAGCGCCGCCAACCCCATCAGCGGCTTGATGGTCGAGCCCGGTGGATATACGCCGCGCAGGGCACGGTCGTACATCGGCTTGTCGGGATCTTCGATCAGCGCACGATATTCGGCACGGGTCAGACCGCGCGCGAACAGATTCGGATCGAATGCCGGCGTGCTGACGAAAGCGATGATGTCGCCGTTCGCCGGATCGATGGCAACCGCGGAGGCGCGCTGCCCGCGCAGCGCCTCTTCGGCGATCTGCTGAACCCGCTGATCGATGGTCAGGAACAGGTCGTTGCCGGCGATCGGCTCCTTGCGCACCAGGTCCACCGGCGAGCGGCCGATGCGTTCGACGCTGCGGCCCTGCGCATTGACCAGCAGCTGCTGCAGGCCGGCGGTGCCGTGCAGCTCGCGCTCGTAGGCTTTCTCGACGCCGTTCTTGCCGGTGAGATTGGTGCCGGCGTAATCGTCGATGTTGAGCGTCTTCTTGTCTTCTTCGCTGATGGCGCCGACATAGCCGGTGGCATGCACGCTGCTTTCGCCCAGCGGGTAATAACGCGTCAGTCGCGGCCGGATATCGACGCCGGGAAAATCGTGGCGTCGTGCCGCGAACCTCGCCAGCTCTTCTTCGTTCAGCTGCAGGCGGATCGGCACCGCATCGAAAATGCGCCGGCTGCGAATGTCTTTCTTCAGCGCCGGGATGTCATCCGCTTCGAGCAGGCCGATGGCGGCGAGGTTCGCCAGCGTGCCGTCCAGGTCCGGCACCTGCTCGCGCCGCAGCTCCAGCTGGTAGGACGGCGCGTTGGTCGCCATCGGCACGCCGTTGCGGTCGAGGATCAGTCCGCGATTGGGCGGGATCGGCTCGATCTTGATCCGGTTGCCCTGCGACAGGTCCAGGAAGTAGTCGTACTTGAGGACCTGCAGCCACACCAGCCGCAGGATCACCGCCGCGATGGCCAGCAGCATGATGACGGCGGCGGCGATCGCACGCTGGTCGAACAGGCGATGTTCGGCGTTGTGGTCCTTGATGCGGGCGGAGCGCAGCATGATCAGGCGGGGCGGTCGAGGCGGGTCATCGTCTGCCGCGGTTCCAGGTATCCAGCACTGCGACCAGCAGCGGCCACAGCGCCGCGCTGGTGAGTACCGGCAGCCAGCGCAGCCAGGTGGTCACGGCCGGGCCGATGATGCCGTCGAGCCAGAACACGACGAACTCGTACACCGCCAGCAGCATGAACACGGTGAGCGTCTGATGATAGATGGGGAAGATCCGGATCCGCAGCTGGAACTTGTGGGTCAGGTACGCCACCAGCAGGAACGCCGCTGCATGCTGGCCGAGCAGCGTGCCTTTGAGCACGTCGATGGCCAGGCCGCACAGCCAGGCGAACATCAGTCCGGCGATGCGCGGCGCGCTCAGCGACCAGTAGATCACCAGCAGCAGCAACAGATGCGGCCGCGCCGAGCGGATGGCTTCCGGTAACGGCACGATTGCCACGATCAGCGCGACGATCGTGGTCAGCGTGATGCGTAGGCCGTTGGAGCGTCCGTCACTCGACATGGCCAAGCTTCCTTTGCATGAAGTTCACTGAGGCGGCGGTTGCGTCGGCGTCGCAGCGGGGGCGGGCGCCGAGGCAGCAGAAGCCGGTGTGGTCGCACCTGCCGCTGGCGGCGCGGGCTGCGATGCTGCGGGTGCCGCAGGCGAAGCGCCTTCGGCTGGAGCGTTCGTCGCGCGTGCGCTCGATGCTGGCGCAGCGGCAGGCTTGTCGACCGTCGCGGGTTTCTCGGTGGACTTTTCGAACCACAGCAGCAGCACTTCGCGCGAGCGATCGAGCTGCGCCAGCGGCTTGGCTTCCACCACGGCGAAGGTTTCGGACGGATCGCGCTCGACCTTGGTGATGCGTGCCACCGGGTAGCCAGCCGGGAAGATGCCGTCCAGGCCCGAGGACACCAGCAGGTCGTCGGGCTTCACGTCCGATTCGATGGTGAGAAACGGCAGGCTCAGCCGGTGGATGTCGCCGGTGCCGACCGCGATGGAGCGGATGCCGTTGCGATTCACCTGCACCGGAATGGCGTGCTCGTTGTCGCTGATCAGGATGATCTCCGAGCCGACGCGGTCCACCCGCGTGACCTGGCCGACGATGCCGAACGCATCGAGCACCGGCTGGCCTTTGAACACGCCGTCGTCGCTGCCCTTGTTGATGCGCACGCGATGCCGGTAGGGATCGACGTCGACACGCACGATCTCCGCGATCAGGGTGCGCTCGCCGATGCCCTGCGAGGCATTGCGGATGGCGCGCAGGCGGCGGTTTTCCTCGCTCAGCGCGTCGAAGCGCAGGAGCTTCACCCGGGCCTCGCGCAACTCGTCGTTGAGGCGGGTGTTCTCGGCCCGCAGCTGGGCACGATCGGTGAAGCTTCCGGTGAGCCAGTCCCAGGCCTGGAATGGCGCCTGCACCACGGCGTACAGCGGATTGACGGCGGTCTGCAGCCAGGAGCGGGTGGTCTCCAGATAACCGCCGCGATGATCCAGCACCATCACCACGATGGAGAAGACCGCCAAAAAGAAGAACCGCAGTCCGAGCGGTGGACCGCGGCCAATGATCGGACGACTGTCGGAGCTGAGAGTGACCACGGGCAGCCGCTAGGCGCTAGGCACTAAGAAGGGGTGGCAACATGCGCTGACGGGGCAGGCAGCATGCCGGACTGTTCACTCCAGATTGAAAAGCGCCGGGCCGTGCTCGTCAATCAGTTCGAGCATGCGGCCGCCGCCGCGCGCAACGCAGGTCAGCGGGTCTTCCGAGACCACCACCGGCAGGCCGGTTTCTTCCATGAGGAGCTTGTCGATGTCGCGCAGCAGGGCACCGCCGCCGGTGAGCACGATGCCGCGTTCGGCCACGTCCGCGCCGAGTTCCGGAGGCGTCTGTTCCAGCGCCACTTTCACTGCGCCGACGATGCCGGCCAGCGGTTCCTGCAGCGCTTCGAGGATTTCGTTGGAGTTGAGCGTGAAGGCGCGCGGCACGCCCTCGGAAAGATTGCGGCCCTTGACCGAGATTTCGTTGACCTGCTGGCCGGGGTAGGCCGAGCCGATCTCGATCTTGACGCGCTCGGCGGTGGCTTCGCCGATCAGGATGCCGTAGTTGCGACGCACGTAGTTGATGATGGCGTCGTCGAAGCGGTCGCCGCCGATGCGCACCGAGGAGGCATACACAATGCCGTTCAGGGAGATCACCGCCACTTCGGAGGTGCCGCCGCCGATGTCCAGCACCATCGAGCCGCGTGCCTCGTGCACCGGCAACCCGGCGCCGACGGCAGCGGCCATCGGTTCTTCGATCAGTCGCACCCAGCGGGCGCCGGCACCTTCGGCCGATTCCTGGATGGCGCGCCGCTCGACCTGGGTCGAGCCGTAAGGTACGCAGATCAGCACGCGCGGGCTGGGGCGCATCATGCGGTTGCCGTGCACCTTCTCGATGAAGTACTGCAGCATCTTTTCGGTGACGGTGAAGTCGGCGATGACGCCGTCCTTCATCGGGCGGATGGCCGTGATGTGGCCGGGGGTGCGGCCCAGCATGTTCTTGGCTTCCTGACCGACGGCCTCGATCTTCTTGCCGGCCCGGCCGGGCTCTTCGCGGATCGCCACCACCGACGGCTCGTTCAGTACGATGCCGCGACCGCGGACGTAGATGAGAGTGTTTGCAGTGCCGAGGTCGATGGACAGGTCGTTCGAGAAATAGCCGCGCAGATTCTTGAACATGGTTGTTGTAGGTCGAACGACAAAGGGGGGCAAAAAAGTTGCGGTACTCTAGCAACGGGTAGGACTTTGCACAAGGCGAGGTGTATGATTGCGCGCGCTTTTTTCAGGCATTTTTCAACGTTTTCTCCATCCTTCGTAAACGCCGCGGAAGCCGTCAATGAGTCTGACCCGTAAAGACGTCGAGAACATCGCTCATCTCGCGAGGCTGGCGATCACCGAAGCCGAAACGCCGGTGTACGTCGACAGCCTGTCGAAGATCCTGAGCTTCGTTGAACAGCTCAACACCGCCGATACCGCGCAGGTGGAACCGATGGCGCATCCCTTGAAGGATCAAGTGCAGAGGCTGCGCGCGGACGAGGTCGCCGACGTTGACCAGCATCACAAATACCAGCGCAACGCCGCGCGCGTGGAAGCTGGGTTGTACCTGGTGCCCAAGGTGATCGAGTAAGCGCTGACGAACGGTGACCCACTAGCATGACCGACTTTCATCATCAGACCCTGACCGAGCTGTCGGCGGGCCTCAAGGCGCGCCGGTTTTCCAGCGTCGAGCTGACCCGGCATTTCCTGGCGCGAATCGAGCGCCTGAACGGCGAGCTCAATGCGCTCATCACCGTGACCGGCGAGCAGGCCCTGGCCGCCGCCGCCCGGGCGGACCAGCAGCTGGCTGCCGGCAACGCCGGGCCGTTGACCGGCCTGCCCATCGTGCACAAGGACATCTTCTGCACCGACGGCGTGCTGACGACTTGCGGCTCGCGGATGCTGTCGAACTTCGTCGCACCGTACGATGCCACCGTGGTGGAGCGGCTGTCGCAGGCCGGCGTCATCATGCTGGGCAAGGCCAACATGGACGAGTTCGCCATGGGCTCCTCTAACGAGACCAGCTGGTACGGCCCGGTGAAGAATCCCTGGAACCTGAAAAAAGTGCCGGGTGGCTCCTCGGGCGGTTCGGCGGCGGCAGTGGCGGCGCGCATCGCGCCGGCAGCAACCGGCACCGACACGGGCGGCTCGATCCGTCAGCCGGCGGCGCTCACCTCGCTGACCGGGCTCAAGCCCACCTACGGACGCGTGTCGCGCTACGGCATGATCGCCTTCGCTTCCAGCCTCGATCAGGCCGGCACCTTGACGCAGTCGGCGCAGGACTCGGCCATGCTGCTGGGCGCCATGGCAGGTTTCGATCCGCGCGACTCCACCAGCGTGGATGCGCCGGTGCCCGATTATCTGGCGACGCTCGAGCAGCCGCTGGCGGGTCTGAAGATCGGCCTGCTCAAGGAGTTCTTCGACCAGGGCCTCGACGAGGCCAACGGCAAGCTGGTGCGCGATGCGCTCAAGGTCTACGAGGCGCTGGGCGCGAAGCTGGTCGAAGTGAGCCTGCCGAACCTGCCGCTGTCGGTGCCTACTTATTATGTGGTGGCACCGGCGGAGTGTTCGTCGAACCTGTCGCGCTTCGATGGCGTGCGCTTCGGCCATCGCTGCGAGAATCCGCACGACCTGCTCGATCTGTACAAGAGATCGCGCGGCGAGGGCTTCGGCGCCGAGGTCAAGCGTCGCATCATGACCGGCACCTACGTGCTGTCGGCCGGCTACTACGATGCCTATTACCTGCGTGCGCAGAAGGTGCGTCGGCTCATCACCGACGATTTCGCGCAGGCGTTCCAGAGCGTCGATGTGCTGATGGGTCCCACCTCGCCGACGCCGGCTTTCGACATCGGCGCCAAGGTCGACGATCCGATCACCATGTATCTGAACGACATCTACACCATCGGCGCGAATCTGGCGGGCCTGCCGGCCATGTCGATTCCCTGCGGCCTGCTCGGCGGGCTGCCGGTTGGATTGCAGATCATCGGACCCCATTTCTCGGAAAGCCGGCTGCTGAACGTCGCACACGGCTATCAGCGTGAGACCCAGTGGCATCGGCAGATTCCGCAGGGCTACGAGTAAAGAGAGCACCATGTCCTTCGAAACCGTCATCGGTCTTGAGATTCACGCGCAGCTCGCGACCCGGACCAAGATTTTCTCCACGGCCGCCACTGCCTACGGCGCGGCGCCGAACACCCAGGCCAACCTGGTCGACCTCGGCTATCCGGGCGTGCTGCCCGTGCTCAACGCCGAGGCCGTGCGCATGGCCGCCAAGTTCGGTCTGGCCATCGGCGCCTCGGTGTCGCAGCGCTCGGTGTTCGCGCGCAAGAACTACTTCTATCCGGACCTGCCCAAGGGTTACCAGATCAGCCAGTACGAGAAGCCCATCGTCGAGAAGGGCCAGCTCGATATCGTGCTGGAGGACGGCACGCGCAAGACCATCGGCATCACGCGTGCGCATCTGGAAGAGGATGCGGGTAAATCCCTGCACGAGGATTTCCAGGGCTTCAGCGGCATCGACCTGAACCGTGCCGGCACGCCGCTGCTGGAGATCGTGTCCGAGCCGGACATGCGCTCGGCCCGGGAGGCCGTGGCGTACATGAAGAAGATCCACACGCTGGTGCGCTACCTGGAGATCTGCGACGGCAACATGCAGGAAGGCTCGTTCCGCTGCGACGCCAACGTCTCGGTGCGTCCGGTCGGCCAGGAGAAGTTCGGCACCCGCTGCGAGATCAAGAACCTGAACTCGTTCCGCTACATCGAGAAGGCCATCAACTACGAGGTGGCGCGTCAGATCGACATCATCGAAAGCGGCGGCACCATCAAGCAGGAGACGCGCCTGTACGACCCGGAGAAGGGCGAGACGCGCGCGCTGCGCTCCAAGGAAGAGGCCAACGACTACCGCTACTTCCCGGATCCGGACTTGCTGCCGGTAGCTATCGATACCGTGTTCATCGAGTCGGTCCGCAAGACGCTGCCGGAGCTGCCGGATCAGAAGGCGGCCCGCTATGTCGAGAAGTTCGGTCTGTCCGTGTACGACGCGGGCGTGCTGACGGCGAGCCGCGAACTGGGCGATTACTACGAAGCCGTGCTCGCCGAGGTCGGCAGCGGCAACGAGAAGCTCGCGGCCAACTGGGTCATGGGCGAGCTGTCGGGCGCGCTCAACAAGGACGGCATCGAGATCACCCAGACGCGCATCGATGCGAAGGGGCTGGCCGGCCTGCTCAAGCGCATCGTCGACGAAACCATCTCCGGCAAGATCGCCAAGGAAGTGTTCGAGCAGATGTGGGCCGAAGGCCGCGACGCCGACGCCATCATCGAGGCCAAGGGCCTGAAGCAGATCACCGACAGCGGCGCCATCGAGAAGGTCATCGACGAGGTGATGGCGGCCAACCCGAAGCAGCTGGCCGACTACCGTTCCGGCAAGGACAAGCTGTTCGGCTTCTTCGTCGGCCAGGTGATGAAGGTCACCGGCGGCAAGGCCAATCCGGCGCAGGTCAACGAACTGCTCAAGAGCAAGCTCGCCGGCTAGTCATGCACGATCGCGATTGTCTGCACCGCTTTCTGTTCGAGCACTATCCGATTCGTGGCCACATCGTGCATCTGGATGCCGCGTGGCGCGCGCTGCTCGAGCATCGGGACTATCCCGTCGCCGTTCGCGACACGCTGGGCGAGGCGGTGGCTGCGTCGGTGCTGCTGTCGGCGACCCTCAAGTTCCAGGGCACTTTGAGCCTGCAGCTGCAAGGGCAGGGGCCGATGCACCTGATGCTGGCGCAGTGCTCCAACGAAATGGGTGTGCGGGCCGTGGCGCGCTATCGCGAAGCGCCCGAGATCCACGCGGCGGCGGCTGGGCTGCTCAGCCTGTCGGGCGAAGGCCGGCTGACGGTCACCATGGAGAACGACGACTTGTCGCAGCGCTACCAGGGCGTGGTGCCGCTCGATGGCGACCGGCTCGCGAGCTGCCTGCAGCGTTACTTCGAAAGCTCCGAGCAGCTACCGACGCGGCTGTGGCTGCACGCCGATGAGAACGGGGTTTCCGGAATGCTGCTGCAACGCCTGTCCTACGACAGCGTGGCGCTGCGGCAGGCTGCTGGCGGCTACGAGCGGCAGGCCATCATTACCGACCGGCGGGAAATCGACGACGCCTGGCAGCGGGTGCAGCTGCTGGCCGATACGCTGCAGCCGCAGGAGCTGCGGACGCTGACCGACCGCGAGATCCTGCGGCGACTGTTCGTCGAGGACGATGTCCGGATGTTCGAGTCCGCCCCGGTGTTCTTTCGCTGCCGCTGCTCGCGCGATCGCGTGGTCGACATGCTCAAGGGACTGGGGGTGGATGAGATCCGTTCTGTGCTGGCGGAGCGCGGCAACGTCGAGGTGCACTGCGACTTCTGCAATCGCGCCTACCGCTTCGATCCGGTCGATGTGGAGCAGATCTTCAGCAGCGCGCCCTCGGCCGATCTGAGCGGTACTGTCCACTAATCAAAGCCTTATCAGGCTTTTCTCTTGTTTCTACTAAGGTGATGTTTACTGCCCGGCAACGGGCCGTGAACCCGATGGCGCTTGCCCGTAGTGACTTGCCGGATTAAGGTCGCGGGCACATAAAGACTTCTTTATGTCTTTAATCTCATGCCCACTGCCTTTCTGCCTGCCGTAGCCGTATTGCGAGCCGCCGCCGAGCCCACCCGGCTGCGGCTGCTGGCGTTGCTGGCGCACGGTGAGCTGACTGTCGGCGAGATCTGCGAGATCGTCGGCCAGAGCCAACCCCGCATCTCGAGGCATCTGAAAGTGCTGTCCGATGCCGGGCTGCTCGATCGGTTTCGCGAGCAGCATTGGGTCTACTACCGCGCGCCGTCGACCGGCGAAGCGCGTGAGACGGCTCGGCAGCTGCTCGCCCTGGTCGATGCGGATGACGACGTGCTGCGCCGGGATCGGCGCAAGCTGGACGCGGTTGTCGCCGAGCGTGCGCGCCAGGCGTCAGCTGCCGCGGAAGTGTCCATGGATCTGCCGGGAGAGGTGGATCGGATACTGCTCAGTGAGCTGGCCGCCGAACCCATCGGCGCGCTGCTGGATGTCGGAACCGGCTCGGGTCACATGCTGGAGCTGCTGGGCGCGCAAGCCACGCGCGCGATCGGCATCGACATCTCCAGCGATGCTTTGCGCCTGGCGCGCACCAATGTCCATGGCGCGGGATTGAGTCACTGCGAACTGCAGCGTGGCGACATGTATGACCTGCCGTTCAGCGCGCCTTTGTTCGATACCGCGATTGCCGATCGCGTATTGGCACGGGCCGAACGGCCGCTGGCCGCGCTTGCGGAGATCAGCCGTACGCTCAAACGCGGTGGGCGCCTGATCGTCATCGAAGATTTCGACGTGCTGGCCGATGCCGGCGAGAACAACCCGATCGCAACCTTGCGGGCCTGGTTCGTCCAGTCCGGCCTGAGCTGCGATCGCATTCATCCCGTGGATACCGAGCACGGCCATCTGCTGCTGGCGATCGCGCGGCGTGTGTCGCCGGCGAGCGTTGCGGCATAGGGAAGAGGGAAGCATCATGTCAGTGGAACAACTCAAAGATCATATCGGCAATGGACTGGCGCAACTGCGGACGCGGCCGATGGTGTCGTTCGAGTTCTTCCCGCCCAAGGACGAGCAGATGGAAAGGACGCTGTGGGATTCGATCCAGCGCCTGTCGCCGCTGCAGCCGCGATTCGTGTCCGTGACGTACGGTGCCGATGGCTCGACGCGTTCGCGCACACACAACATCGTGACCAAGATCCAGAGTGCCACGACGCTGACCGCCGCGCCGCATCTCACCTGCGTCGGTGCCCCGCGCGAGGAGATTCTGGATATCGCTCGCAACTATTGGGCGCACGGCATTCGACACATCGTCGCGCTGCGCGGTGATCCGCCGCAGGGCGCGACTTCATACGTGCCGCATCCCGGTGGCTTCGCGTACGCGGTGGATCTGGTGAAGGGGCTGAAGTCGGTGGCCGATTTCGAGATCTCCGTGGCCAGCTACCCGGAAGTGCATCCGGAAGCACCCAGCCCGACGTTCGACCTGGACAATCTCAAGGCGAAGATCGACGCCGGCGCGGATCGCGCCATCACCCAGTTCTTTTTCGACACGCAGCGCTTCCTGCGTTTTCGCGATCAATGCGCGGCCGCTGGTATTACCGCTTCGATCGTGCCGGGCATTCTGCCGATCACCCGCTTCCCGCAGCTGCAGCGTATGGCGCGAACTTGCGGTGCGAGCGTTCCAGACTGGCTGTCGCACCGCTTCGATGGCCTGGATGAAGATCCGGAGACGCGCCGACTGATCGCTGCGGCCGTTGCCATCGAGCAGGTGCAGCAGCTGGAGCGTCATGGCGTAGAAGAATTCCATTTCTACACGCTCAATCGCTCCGAGCTGACGTTCGCGATCTGTCACGCGCTGGGCGTGCGGCCGGTTGCGCCGCTCGCGGCCGCCGGCTGATCGTCTCGTCGCGACTCCTTTCCACCTATCGGCAGCTCAACTCAAGGCTTCCATCATGACCCGCTCCGACCGCATTGCCGCCTTTCAGCGCCTGCTCACCGAGCGCATCCTGGTGATCGACGGCGCCATGGGCACCATGATCCAGGGCCGCTCGCTTACCGAAGCGCACTATCGCGGCGAGCGCTTCAAGGACTGGAAATGCGATCTGAAGGGCAACAGCGACCTGCTGGTGCTGACCCAGCCGGACATCATCGGTTCGATCCACACGGCCTATCTGGAAGCCGGCGCCGATATCGTCGAGACCAACACGTTCACGGCGAACTACTCCTCGCAGGCCGACTACGGCATGGAGGACCTGGTCGGCGAGATCAACCTTGCCGGTGCGCGAGTGGCGCGCAAGGCGGCTGATGAATTCTTCGCCAAAACCGGCCAAGTGCGTTTCGTCGCCGGCGTGCTCGGGCCGACCAACCGGACCGCGTCGCTGTCGCCCAGCGTCACCGATCCGGCGTTCCGCAACATCGATTTCGATCAGCTTGCCGGCACCTATCTCATCGGCGCGCGCGCCCTGATCGAAGGCGGCGCGGATCTGTTCCTGATCGAGACCATCTTCGACACGCTGAATGCCAAGGCAGCCATTTTCGCGGTGCGCCAGGCGATGGACGAGACGGGGATCGAGCTGCCCATCATCATCTCCGGCACCATCACGGACGCTTCCGGCCGCACGCTGTCGGGCCAGACCACGGAAGCCTTCTGGAACTCGGTAAGCCACGCGCGCCCGATTGCCATCGGCCTGAATTGCGCGCTCGGCGCCAAGCAGCTGCGTCCGTACGTCGAAGAGCTGTCACGCATCGCGGATACCTACGTTTCCGCTTATCCGAACGCTGGCTTGCCCAACGCTTTCGGCGAATACGACGAAGTGGCCTGCGAGACCGCGGACATGATTCGCGACTTCGCCGTCAACGGTTTCGTCAACATCGTTGGCGGCTGTTGCGGCACTACACCGGATCACATCAAGCACATCCGCGAAGCAGTCGAAGGCGTTGCTCCGCGCAAGCCGCCGAAGGTCGAGCCGCGCTGTCGCCTGTCGGGACTGGAGCCCTTCAGCATCGGACCCGACAGCCTGTTCGTGAACGTCGGCGAGCGCACCAACGTCACCGGCTCGGCCAAGTTCCGCAAGCTGATCGAGGCCGACGATTACAACGCCGCGCTCGACATCGCGCGTCAGCAGGTTGTGAGCGGTGCGCAGGTGATCGACATCAACATGGACGAGGGCATGCTGGATTCGGAAGCGGCGATGGTTCGCTTCCTGAACCTGATTGCCTCCGAGCCCGACATCGCGCGCGTGCCCATCATGATCGACTCCTCGAAGTGGAGTGTGATCGAGACGGGCCTGAAGCGGATCCAGGGCAAGGGCGTGGTGAACTCGATCAGCCTCAAGGAAGGCGAGCAGGCATTTCTGGAGCACGCCCGCAAGGTGCGCGCCTATGGCGCTGCCGTGGTTGTGATGGCCTTCGATGAAACCGGGCAGGCCGACACGGTTACCCGCAAGATCGAGATCTGCAAGCGCTCCTACCAGCTGCTGACGCAGCAGGCCGGCTTCCCGCCCGAAGACATCATCTTCGACCCGAATATTTTCGCGGTCGCCACCGGCATCGAGGAGCACAACAACTACTCGGTGGACTTCATCGAGGCCACTGCCGCGATTCGCCGCGAGTGTCCGCATGCGCACATTAGCGGCGGCGTCAGCAACGTCTCATTCTCGTTCCGCGGCAACGATCCGGTGCGCGAGGCCATGCATTCGGTGTTCCTGTATCACGCCATCAAGGCCGGCATGACCATGGGCATCGTCAATGCCGGACAGCTGGCGATCTACGAGGACATCAACCCGGAGCTGCGCGAGCGCGTCGAGGACGTCATCCTGAATCGTCGTCCCGACGCCACCGAGCGGTTGCTGGAGATCGCCGGCAAGTTCAAGGGCGAGGCGGGTGCCAAGAAAACCGAGGACCTGGCATGGCGCGGCTGGCCGGTGGTGAAGCGGCTGGAGCATGCGCTGGTGAAAGGAATCGACGAGTTCGTGATCGAGGATACCGAAGAGGCGCGCCAGCAGTTCATCGATCGTCCGCTGCAGGTCATCGAAGGCCCGCTGATGGATGGCATGAACGTGGTGGGCGACCTGTTCGGCGCCGGCAAGATGTTCCTGCCGCAGGTGGTGAAGTCCGCGCGCGTCATGAAGAAAGCGGTGGCGCATCTGATTCCGTTCATCGAACAGCAGAAAGCGGCGGGCGGTGGCGGCGCGCGTTCCAACGGCAAGATCGTGATGGCGACGGTGAAGGGCGATGTCCACGACATCGGCAAGAACATCGTCGGCGTCGTGCTCCAGTGCAACAACTTCGAAGTGATCGACCTGGGCGTGATGGTGCCGTGCGACCGCATTCTGGAAACCGCACGACGCGAGGGCGCGGACATGATCGGCCTGTCGGGCCTGATCACGCCTTCGCTCGATGAAATGGTGCACGTCGCGCGCGAGATGCAGCGTCAGGGCTTCGACAAGCCACTGCTGATCGGCGGCGCGACTACCTCACCGGCACATACCTCGGTGAAGATCGATCCGCAGTACAAGGGGCCCGTCGTTTACGTGAAGGATGCTTCGCGTTCCGTCGGTGTCTGCCAGCAGCTCGTGACCGGCGACACGCGGTCGGAATACGTGTCGAAGCTCAAGGCCGAGCACGCCACCCGGCGCGAGCAGCACCAGGGCAAGAAGACCAAGAGCCCGCAGCTGTCCATCTCGCAGGCCCGCGCCAACAAGTTCAGAGGCGGCTGGGATACATACGAGCCGCCGGTGCCGCGCATGCTGGGCATCCGCACCTTCGACGACTACTCGCTGGAAGACCTGACGCGCTACATCGACTGGATGCCGTTCTTCAACGCCTGGGAATTCGGCGGCAAGTTTCCGGACATCCTCACCGATCCGGTCATCGGCGAGCAGGCGAGCAACCTCTATGCCGATGCGCGCCGCATGCTGAAGCAGATCATCCGCGAGCGCTGGTTGACCGCGCGGGCGGTGATCGGCCTGTTCCCGGCCAACAGCGTCGATGACGACGATGTCGAGATCTATACCGACGAGTCGCGCACCAAGGTCGCACACCGTTTGCACTTCCTGCGCCAGCAGAAGGGCAAGCCTGACGGCCAGTCGCACGATTCGCTCGCTGATTTCATCGCGCCGAAGGACTCCGGTCGCCGCGATTACATCGGCGCCTTCGCCGTGACCGCCGGCATCGGCATCGAGCCGCACCTGGCTCGTTTCCATCAGGCGCATGACGACTACTCGGCCATCACGCTCAAGGCGTTGGCCGATCGCCTGGCGGAGGCGTTCGCCGAACGGCTGCACGAGCGTGTGCGTCGCGAGTTCTGGGGCTACGCGTCCGATGAGCGTTTCACCAACGAGCAGCTGATCAAGGAAGAGTATCGCGGCATTCGTCCGGCGCCGGGTTATCCCGCCTGCCCGGACCACACCGAGAAAGCAACGTTGTGGCAGCTGATCGATCCGCTGGGCAACGCCGGCATCAGCATCACCGAGTCTTTCGCGATGACGCCGACGGCAGCGGTGAGCGGCTGGTACATGGCGCATCCGCGCTCGCACTACTTCCCGCTGGGGAAGATCGATCTGGATCAGGTCCGCAACTACGCCGCGCGCAAGAAAATGTCCCTGGAAGACGCGCAACGTTGGCTTTCGTCCAATCTGGGATATGACCCGGACTCGGACGCCAACGCGGCGTAGCTGCTGCGCACGCACGGAGTTCGTCATTCCCGCGAAAGCGGGAATCCATCCGAACTGAAGTGAAGACACTGGATCCCCGCCTGCGCGGGGATGACGGACCGCCGAGCGATGGCGGTTTTCAGGTCGCGGCTGCCGGCCATTTTCGGTTTCCTGCTCGGACTTTCAGGTCCCATTCCGCGTTGCAGACGGTACAATCACCGTTCTGCTCATCTCGGGGGGATTGCACGGCTATGACGACTTCGAAGGTGTATCCGGACGCGCAGCAGGCGCTGGCGGGCGTGGTGCGCGATGGGCTCACGATCATGTCCGGTGGATTCGGGCTCTGCGGCATCCCGGAGAACCTGATCCTGGCGTTGCGCGATTCGGGCGTGCGCGATCTGACGGTCATTTCCAACAACGCCGGCGTCGACGAGTTCGGGCTCGGCCTGCTGCTCAAGAGCCGCCAGATCAAGAAAATGATTTCGTCCTACGTGGGCGAGAACAAGGAGTTCGAGCGCCAGTTCCTGGCGGGCGAACTGCAGCTGGAATTCAATCCGCAAGGCACGCTGGCCGAACGCATTCGCGCCGGCGGTGCTGGAATCTACGGGTTCTACACGCGCACCGGCGCAGGCACGCTGGTTGCCGAGGGCAAGGAGCAGCGCGTCGTCAACGGCGATACCTACGTTCTGGAAACGGGGCTGACGGCCGACGTGTCGCTGATCAAGGCGTGGAAAGGCGATACCGAAGGCAATCTCATCTATCGCAAGACCTCACGCAACTTCAATCCGATGATGGCAACGGCCGGTCGCGTCACCGTGGTGGAAGTCGAGGAGCTGGTGGAAGCCGGCACGCTCGACCCGGATCAGATCCACACGCCAGGCATTTTCGTGCAGCGCATTTTCAAGGGCACGAATTACCGCAAGCCCATCGAACAACGCACCGTGCGCAAGCGCACGGCGGCCTGATTCCCACTTTTTATTTGCGGAGCTTCCAATGCCCTGGACTCGTGATCAGATGGCCGCCCGCGCGGCACGCGAATTACGCGACGGTTTCTACGTCAATCTCGGTATCGGCATTCCGACGCTGGTGGCGAACTACATTCCGGAAGGAATGAAGGTGGTGCTGCAGTCGGAGAACGGCATGCTGGGCATGGGCCCGTTCCCGTTCGAAGGCGAGGAGGACCCCGACCTCATCAACGCCGGCAAGCAGACCATCACCGAGCTGCCGATCTCGTCCTATTTTTCCTCCGCCGACAGCTTCGGCATGATCCGCGGCGGCCACATCGACCTGTCCATCCTGGGCGGCATGGAAGTGAGCGAGCACGGCGATCTGGCGAACTGGATGGTGCCCGGCAAGATGGTGAAGGGCATGGGCGGCGCTATGGACCTGGTGGCTGGCGTCAAGCGCGTGGTGGTGGTGATGGAGCACAGCTCCAAGGACGGCTCCGCGAAGTTCAAGCCGCACTGCGAGCTGCCGCTGACCGGCGCCAACGTGGTGGACATGATCATCACCGACCTGGCGGTGTTCGCGCGTCCTGATCGCAAGTCACCGTTCAAGCTGATCGAGACCGCGCCGGGCGTGACGGCCGACGAAGTGCGGTCGCGTACCGCAGCGAGCTATACCTGACCGCAGCGGTTTCCCGCTAGCGTTCTGTGTTGTGAAGAGCCGCGGCACCCGAGGGGTGCCGCGGCTTCTTTTTTTAGTGGCGTGCCAGGAAATCGCGAATCAGTACGGCGATCTGGGGAGCATGCGTCTCCAGGGCAAAGTGCCCCGTATCGAGCATGTGGATTTCCGCGTCCGGGTTGTCGCGACGATATGCCTGCGCCCCCGCAGCCAGGAAGATCTGGTCGTTCTTGCCCCAGATCACCAGTGTCGGCGGGCGGTGCTTGCGGAAATAGGTCTGCCATTCCGGATATTTTGGCGGATTGTTCCGATAGTCGTAGATCAAGGCCAGCTGGATCTCGTCGTTTCCGGGACGATCGAGATAGGCCTGGTCGAGCATGTAGGTGTCGGGGCTGACCAACGTCGGGTCGGGCACGCCATCCGTGTACTGCCATCGCGTGCCTTCCAGTGTCAGCGCCGCCTTGCGAATGACGGCACGATTGGCTTCGCTGTTGTCCTTCCACAGGGCCTTGATCGGAGCCCAGAACGCGCCGATCCCTTCCATGTACGCATTACCGTTCTGCACGATCAGTGCATCGATGCGTTCCGGGTGTGCGCTTGCCAAGCGGAATCCGATCGGAGCGCCATAGTCCATCACGTAGAGCGAGTAGCGCTCGAGTCCAAGCTGCTGCGTGAAGCGCTCGATCAGCTGTGACAGGTGGTCGAAGCTGTACTCGAACTTCGCAGGCGATGGCGCATCGCTCTGGCCGAACCCTGGATAGTCCGGTGCGATCACGTGGTAGTGATTGGCGAGAAGCGGGATCAGCTCGCGGAACATCTGGCTGGACGTAGGAAAGCCGTGAAGCAGCAGCAAGGTCGGAGCGTCACGTGGACCGGCTTCGCGATAGAACACGTCGATCCCTTCGACCTTGACGTGACGGTGATGCACGGCCGCGGCCGCGAGTGCGGGAATATCGGCGTCGGTGGCAAGAACCATGGACGGCATCGAGGTAGCGGCCAGCGACAAGCCAAGCAGTGACGAGCGCAGAAGAGTGGACATGGGGGTACCTGCTGAGGAGGAAATATACCGAACGATCGGTACAATACGTTCGTCCTCCCAAGAACGTCAAGCGCCAGACAGATTCCGTGCGTCAGGAAATATAGGATCAACGATGCTCAAGCCAGATTGACGCTTTCCAGCGCGCCGGGCATATTGGACTGATCGATTCAGAGGAGTGCCCGACCCGCATGCCCGCGCCGCTACTAAGCCGAGATGCTGTCGTCGACAGACTGCTCGGCGCTTTTCGACGCTACGGTTACGCCGCTGCCTCGCTGGGCGAGCTGTCGAAAGCCACCGGACTGGGACGCTCCAGTCTTTATCACTACTTCCCCGGGGGTAAGGAAGAGATGGCTCGCGCGGTCTTTGACCGGGTGGATCAATGGGCTCAGGAAGCCGTGTTCGCTCCGATCCGCGGCACTGGCACGCCGGAGCGTCGTTTGAGCCAGGTTATTGCGGCACTCGATACCTATTACGCGGGAGGTGCCGAGGCGTGCCTGTTGGGCAATCTCGTCGTCGGTGACGCGCGGACACTATTCCAGGACAAGCTGAGCGCGGCGTTCCATCAGTTGATGGATGGCCTGGCGCAACTGGCCCGGGAAAAAGGCATTCCTGAGCGCGACGCGCAGCAACGCGCCGAGGACGCAGTAGTGCGTATCCAAGGCGCGCTGATCGTCTCGCGTGGAATCAGCGATCCGGCGCCGTTCCGGCGTGTGCTCAAGCGACTGCCACAGAATCTGCTTGGCTGAAAGCGCCAAGGCGTACGCATCAAGACCGGTGCGGTCGAGCCAGGTATTCCTGCGACTGCATCTCGATCAGCCGGCTCGACGTGCGCTCGAATTCGAAGGCGAGCTTCTGGCCGCGATAGAGCTGGGGTGCGGGGACCGCCGAGGAAATGATGAGCTTCACGCCGCGGTCGTAGAACTCGTCGACCAGCGTGACGAAGCGGCGTGTCTGATTGTCCTGCTCGACGCCCAGCGCGGGAATGTCGCTCACGATGACGCTGTGGAAGCAGCGGGCGATCTCGATGTAGTCCGCCTGGCCGCGCGGGCCATCACACAGCTCCTTGAAGTCGAACCAGACCGTGTTCTGCGCCAGGCGTTTGGCGTGCAGGCGGCGATGATTCAACGTCAGCGTTGCATTCGCGGTGCCGGGCTCGCCGGCGACGGCTGCGAATAGCCGCTCCAGCGTGGCGCTGGTAGCCGGATCGGCAGAGTCGAAAGCCGTGGTTGCCTGTTCCAGCATTCGCAATCGATAGTCGGCACCGCCGTCCATCTGCACGACCTGCGTGTTCTCCTTGAGCATGCGGATCGCTGGCAGAAAGCGTGCGCGTTGCAGTCCTTCCTTGTACAGACCGTCCGGCGGCACGTTGGAAGTTGCCACCAGCGTGACGCCGCGATTGAACAGGCCGCGGAACAGGTTGCCCAGGATCATCGCATCGGCGATATCGGCGACGAAGAATTCGTCGAAGCACAGTACGCGTGTCTTCCTGGCAATCCGCTCTGCGACCAGCTCCAGCGGATCGGCCTGGTCTTTGTGCTTCTTCAGCTCGTCGTGTACCGACTGCATGAAGCGGTGAAAATGGCTGCGCTGTTTGTCCTTGAACGGCAGGCTCTGGAAGAACAGGTCCATCAGCCAGGTCTTGCCGCGCCCGACGCCTCCCCAGATGTACAGGCCGCGCTCCAGTTCGCGTGGCTTGCTGCCCAGGAGCGTCTTGATGAAGCCATTGGTGCGCGGTTCGAGCAGCCGTTCACGCAGCTCATCCAGCAGCGTGACGATGTGCTGCTGGGCCGGGTCCGCCACATATCCGTGGCGCTGGCACTCACGCTCGTAGAGTGCGGCGACGCTGAGACTCACGCCTGATCCTTGGCCCGTTACAGGTTCTGGTAGTTCGGGCCCGAGCCGCCTTCCGGCGTGGTCCAGGTGATGATCTCGTACGGATCCTTGATGTCGCAGGCCTTGCAGTGCACGCAGTTGGCGGCGTTGATCTGCAGGCGCTTGCCGCCGTTGCCGTCGGGCACCATCTCGTACACGCCGGCGGGGCAGAAGTTCTCGCACGGATTGCCGTATTCGACCACGCAGCGGGTGGCGCAGATGTTGGTATCCGCGACCTTCAGGTGAATCGGCTGCGCTTCGTCATGGACATTGCCGGCGAAGAACACCGATGCCAGTCGATCGCGGGGCGGCAGGGTGCGTTCGCCCCAGCCGCGATCCGGCGAAGCGTAGTTGCCCAGCTTCTCGAGCGCTGACCAGTCGGCCGTGTTGCGCAACGTCCAGGGCGTCTTGCCCTTGAGCAGGGCTTCGATGCCGGCGTTGATCATGGCGAGATACAGGCCCTGTTTGAACGCCGGTTTGAAGTTGCGGACCGCATGCAGCTCCTTGTGGCCTTCGGAGCCGCGCCAGCGCGCATCGAATCCTGCGCTCTTGCCTTGTTCGGCGAGGTGCTCGGCGGCGAGCACGCCGGAGCGGATCGCCTGGTGGATGCCTTTGATCTTGAATACGTTCAGCGTGCCGCCGGCATCGCCGATCAGCAGCGCGCCCGGCATGTCCAGCTTCGGCAGCGACTGATAACCGCCGGCAGCGATGGTGCGCGCGCCGGCCGAAAGAATCTCGCCGCCTTCCAGCAGCGGCTTGATGCGCGGGTGATTCTTGAACTGCTGGAACGCCTCGAACGGCTTGAGCCGTGGGTCCTTGTAGTTCAGGCCGACCACATAACCTACGTAAACACGATCGTTGTCGAGGTGATACAGGAAGCTGCCACCGTAGGTGGCCGGATCGAGCGGCCAGCCGAAGGCGTGCTCGATGCGTCCCGGCTGCACGCGTCCCGGCGGCAACTGCCACAGTTCCTTGTAGCCCAGGCCGAAAGTAGGCGGATCGACGCCCTCGGCCAGGTTGAATTTCTTGATCAGCTGCTTGCTGATCGAGCCGCGGCAGCCTTCGGCGAGGATGGTGGTGCCGGCATGGATCTCGATGCCCGGTGTGTAATTCGGGCCGGGCTCGCCATTGCGCTCCAGGCCCATGTCGCCGATGCGCACACCCTTGACCGCACCTTGCTCGTCGAACACGGCTTCCGCCGCGGCGTAGCCCGGGAAAATATCCACGCCGAGTTTCTCGGCCTGTTCCGCCAGCCAGGGCGTGAGCTGCCCCAGCGAGATGATGAAGTTGCCGTGATTGTTCATGGGCGAGAGATTCACTGCCCAGTTCGGCAGCTTCCACGAACCGGTGCGGCTCATCAGCCGCACGTCGTCCTCGGCCGCGGGCACTTTCATGCCGGTGTATTCGTTGCGCCAGTTCGGCAGCAGTTTCTCCAGCGCCGCCGGTTCCAGCACTGCGCCGGAGAGCGAGTGCGCACCGACCGCCGAGCCTTTCTCCAGAACGCAGACATTCAGGTCGGGCTTCAACTGCTTGAGCCGGATCGCGCACGCCAGGCCTGCGGGGCCGGCGCCGACGATCACGACGTCATATTCCATCACTTCGCGTTCTGTCATGGTTCGCTCTTCAAAATCGAAAGGCAGACTTACTGCTTGCTGGCCGCGTCCGGCTTGGCCGCGCCTTTCTGGGATGCCGCGCTCTGCTTGATCGCTGCGCGTAGCGGCGCAACGGCCTCGATCTGCGGCTGCACGGTCTTCAGATCGCCGACGACCACCACCGACATGTGGGCCGGGTCGAGATGATCCTTGGCGGCCTGCGTGATCTGCGCCGGGGTCACGGCATAGAGCCGCTCGACGAAGCTGGTCAGCCAGTCCGACGGCAGGTTCTGCAGGTTCATGAAGGCGAGCTGGCCGATGAGCCCGCCGCGCGTGGCGTTGGACATCACGAAAATGCCGTTGCGATAGTTCTTGATCGACGTCAGCTCGGGCTCGGTCGGCGGCTCGGCGCGCAGCTGCTCGATCTCCTTGAACACTTCGCTGATGGCCGGTCCGGTGGAGGCGGCTTTCACGTCGGCGTTCTCGATCCAGGTCGCCTGGTGATAGTTGGTGGCGAGGACACTGCCGGGGGAATAGGCCCAGCCCTTGGCTTCACGCAGGTTCATGGTGATGCGCGAGGTCAGCACGCCGCCGAGCAGCGTGTTCGCGACCGACAGCGGCATGAAATCCGGCTGCGTTACATCGATGACGCGCAGACCGATTCGCACCGTCGACTGCGGCGCGCCCGGACGATCGATCAGCTTGACCGTCTGCGGCTTGCCAGCGGGCGGCGGGAGTTGCAGCGGCACCGGTCCTTCACGCCATTCACCCAGGTTGTCGCGGATCGACTTCTCGACCGCGGCCCGATCGAATTTGCCCGCCACGTAGATATGAGTGCGACGCGCGCCGAAGTTGCCGTCGTAGTACTTGCGGATGTCCTCGATCGTGTACGAGCTGAGCTGCTGCTCGGTGGGGAAGGTCTTGCCGTACGGATGATCGGGATACATCAGCTCCGCGAACGCCGAGCCGGCGATGGCCTGCGGCTGCGTAGTCTGCACGCTCAAATTGCGCAGGTAGTTCTGGAGGATGCGCGGCAGCTCGCTTTCGGGCAGCTTCGGCTGCGTCAGCATCTCCGCGAGCAGGGCCACCGCGTCCGCACCGTATTCCGACAGCACGTCCAGCGACAGCATGGTTTCGTCGGCGCCCACACCGACACCGACTTCGCCGCCCATCAGGGTCGAGGCCTGTGCGATCTGCTCGGCGGTGCGGTTGGCGGTGCCTTCCTTGAACAGGTCACCGGTCAGGTCGGCCAGCCAGGTCTGATTGCCTTCGTTGAGATTGCCGGTGCGCACCGTGATGGCGATGCTGACTTTCGGCACCGTGCCGAAATCGACGAACGTCGCCTGCACGCCGTTGGGCAGCGCGATCGTTACCGGCGTCGGCAGCTGAAACGGTCGTGGCGGGCCTGGAGGAGGAGGGGCCTGCTGCGCGACAGCCAACGAAGCCAGGCACAGAGTCGCAACACCGCCGATCAGCACACGCGTAAGACCGTTCATTTGGCTGCTCCTTCGCTGGGCTTCTGCCCCGGCTCGATCACCAGCACGGTGCGATTTTCGCGGCGGAGATATTCCTGCGCGGTACGCAGCACCAGCTCCGGCGTGACCTTGGCGAACTCCGCTTCGATGCGGTTGATGCGCGCCGGATCGTCATCGAACAAAGCGAAGCTGGCGAGCAGATCGACGAGACCCAAGCGCGTGCTGGAGCCCATCAGATCGTAGAGCTGCGAGCGAATCGTGCGCCGCGCGCGGTCGAGTTCGTCCTGCGTCACCGGCTCGGTGCGCAGGCGTTCGATGTTCTCGTCGATGGCGCCGAGGATTTGCGCCTCGCTGGTGGCGGGATCGTGGATCAGCGCGGCCGACCACAACATCGGACCGCTGTAATTGAACATGTTGCCGAGCAGGTTGATGCCGCCGAAAACGCTGTCGGTGTAGCCGCGCTTCTGCACCAGGTCGCGATGCAGGCGGGAGGCGTCACCCTGCAGCAGGATCTCGTCGATCAGTCCGAATGCGAAGTGTTCGGGCGTCCAACGCTCGGGCACGTGATAACCCACTGCGAGCGCGGGCCGTGGTGCGAGCGGATCTTTCAGTACCGCGCGCTTCTCAGCCGTCTGTCGCGGCTCGGAGATATCTGGCAGTGCCGGCGTCGGTCGCGCGGCAATGTTGCCGAAGTATTCGGTGATCCACTGCTTCGTCTGCGCGGTATCGAAGTCACCGGAGACCACCAGCACCGCATTGCCCGGCACATAGTAGGTTTGGAAGAACGCGCGCGCTTCTTCGAGCGTCGCTGCGTCGATGTGTTGCAGATCGCCGTAGAAGTTGTGTGCGTTGTACCAGTTCTGGTTCGCGTACTGCGGCAGTTGCAGCCAGGGGAAGCCGCCGTACGGCTGATTCAGCACGTTGACCTTGACCTCTTCCTTGACCACACCCTGCTGGTTGACCAGGTTCTCCTGGGTGATGTCCAGGCTGTGCATGCGGTCGCCTTCGGCCCACAGCATGGTCTGCAGTGCGTTGGACGGGAACGCTTCGTAATAGTTGGTGAAGTCGAAGCGGGTCGAGCCGTTCAACTGGCCGCCCAGGCCCTGCACCAGCTTGAAGAACTGGCCCTTGGCCAGGTTCTGCGAGCCCTGGAACATCAGGTGTTCGAACAGGTGCGCGAAGCCGGTGCGATCCTTCGGCTCCAGCCGAAAGCCGATGTTGTAGTACACGCCGATGGTGGCGACCGGCACCGAGTGGTCCTCGGAGAGGACCACTCGCAGGCCGTTGTCGAGCTTGTAGTACTCGACCGGCACGTTGAGCGCGGCCACGGGAGCCTTGGCGGCGGGCGGTTCGGGTTTCGCTACTTGTTGAGCGCAGCCCTGCAGCGTCAACGCCATGGCCGATGCTGCAATCAACACGAATTTTCGCTTCATCCCGATCCCCCGTGCCCGTGGCCGATCCCGTGGTTTACGCTGCAGCGTGCGTTATTTCGGCGCCATCCGGATCGCGCCGTCCAGACGGATGCATTCGCCGTTGAGCATGGTGTTCTCGCAGATGTGAGCAACCAGCGCGGCGTATTCCTCGGGGCGTCCGAGACGCGGCGGGAACGGCACCTGCCGGCCGAGCGAGTCCTGCGTTTCCTGCGGCATCGCAGCCATCATCGGCGTCTTGAAGATGCCGGGGGCGATGGTCATCACGCGAATGCCCGCGGTGGACAGATCGCGCGCCAGCGGCAGCGTCATGCCGACCACGCCGCCCTTGGAAGCGGAGTAGGCGACCTGGCCGATCTGGCCGTCGAAGGCCGCGACCGAGGCGGTCATGACGATCACGCCACGCTCGCCTTCTTCATTCGGCGTGTTGGCCTGCATCGCGGCAGCGGCAGCTTTTGCCACCAGCAGCGTGCCGACCAGGTTGATTTCGACCACCTTGCGGAAGAAGTCGCCCGGCATCGGGCCTTCCTTGTTGACGGTGCGGCGTGCCCAGGCGACACCGGCACAGTTCACCGCCACGTTGAGGCCGCCCATGCTGGCGACGGCGGCGGCGATGGCGTCGTTCACCGCGGTCTCATTGCTGACATCGACCGCCTGGAAGCGAGCTGCCTTGCCCAGCGCGGCTGCCGCGGCTTCACCGGCGGCCTGGTTCACGTCCAGCAGGGTTACCTGCCCGCCGGCCTCGACGAGGCGCGCCGCCACGGCGTTGCCCAGTCCGGATGCGCCGCCGGTGATCACGGCGCGAATCTGATTCAACTTCATTGCCTGGTTCCTCTAAGGAAAGCTGCTAAAGAGCAAGCATAGTCAAAAACACGGTCTCAAAGTCGTTGCGCGCCGTCGATCTCGACGACGCGTCCGGAGAAGTAATCGTTCTCGGCGATGAACACGGCGGCATGCGCCATTTCAGCCGGTTCGGCCATGCGCTTCAACGGTACGCCGGCTACCGCACGCTCGATCATCTCCGGCTTCATGGCATCGAGAATGTCGGTGCGCGTGAATCCTGGTGCGATGGCGCCGGTACGGATGCCGTAGCGCGCCAGTTCTTTCGCCCACACCACGGTCATCGATGCGACCCCGGCCTTGGCGGCGGAGTAGTTGGTCTGTCCGATATTTCCTGCACGCGAAATGCTGGAAGTGCTGATGATGACGCCGCCGCTGGCGACGCCGCTTTGCGTCAGGGCGATCATGCGGGCGGCGGCTTCGCGGGCGCCCAGGAAAACACCGGTGAGATTGATGTCGATGACGGCTTGCCACTGCTGCAGCGACATCTTGCCGATCACCTTGCCGTCCTGGACCTTGACCAGCAGTGCATCCTTGGTGATGCCGGCGTTGTTGATCATCACGTCCAGGCGGCCGAAGTCGCGGACCACGGCGTCGAGTGTCGAGCTGATCTCGTCCTCGCGCGCGACATTGCAGAGATAGGTTTTCGCCTGCACACCTTGCGCTTCGCACAGTGCCCGGGTCTGATCCAGATCGCCCGCATTGAGATCGAGCAGGGCGAGGTTCGCGCGCTTGCCGGCGAACGCCAGGGCCATGGCGCGGCCGATGCCGCGGCCGCTGCCGGTAATGACGACGAGCTTATCGTCTAGCTGCATTGCCGCTCCCCCTGTGGCTGCGGATGATCGCAGGGCGCCGGATGTTAGCCGCTTCTTTTGCGACGCACAAAGGGGCCGGCGGATGAATTTCGGCGCAGGTTCTGCATCCCGAAATTCAAGGCAGCCAGTTTGCTTTGCGCCGTTCCAGGAACGCGGACAGACCCTCCTTGCCTTCGGGGGTGACACGCAACTTCGCGAGCAGTTGCGCGGTTTCCTGGGCGAGCGCATCGCGATCTTGCGACGGGGAGACGGTTCGCACCAGAGCTTTCGCGGCGCGCAGTGCCGCCGGTCCGCCACGCAGCAATAGTTCGAGCTGTGCTTGCACCGCTTGATCGAGCTCCGCGGCCGGCGCAGTGAAATGCACCAGGCCCAGTTCTTTTGCTTCCGCAGCATCGAACATGGCGGCGGTGACGAACAGCCGACGTGCCTGTCGCGCGCCGACAGCGGGAACCACGTACGGTGAGATCACGGCGGGAACGATGCCCAGCTTGACCTCGGTCAGAGCGAACTTCGCCGTGTCCGCAGCAATGGCGATATCGGCGCACGCAACCACTCCGATGCCACCGCCGAAGACATTGCCATTGATGCGTGCGATCACCGGTTGCGGCAGCTCATCGAGTGCTCGCAGGCAGCGCGCCAGCAGCATGGCATCGTCGATGTTCTCTTGCTCGGTCGCATTCATCATCGAACGCATGTGCCCGATGTCGGCACCAGCACAGAAGCTCGCGCCAGCGCCCGTCAGCACCACGACGCGAATCGTCGGGTCGTTTTCGATCTCGACCAGCGCATCGTGGAGTTGTCGCAGCGTTTCGTCGTCCAGTGCGTTGTGCTTGTCCGGTCGATTGAGCGTCAGCGTCGCGACGCCCCGGGAGTCGGTGGTGCAGGTGATGAGAGTGGTCATGATTGCATCCGTAACGCGCCGTAATTTTTCTCACTGCACACGCGGACGCATCATCGATGCAGCGTCGCGCGGCGGAACATGCCGGAGGCGTTCGTAAGGAACGCCTCCGGATCGCGGCCCTTGCGGGCGTGAATCAGGCAGTGGCCTCGTACAGCTCACGGCCGATCAGCATGCGGCGGATTTCGCTGGTGCCGGCGCCGATCTCGTACAGCTTGGCGTCGCGCAGCAGTCGGCCGGTGGGGTACTCGTTGATGTAGCCGTTGCCACCGAAAGTCTGGATCGCGTCGAGTGCCATCTGGGTCGCGCGCTCGGAAGCCTGCAGGATGCAACCGGCCGCGTCGAAGCGGGTGACCTGTCCACGATCGCAGGCGCTGGCCACTGCATACACGTAAGCACGCATTGCGTTCGTGGTCGTGTACATGTCGGCGAGCTTGGCCTGCATCAGCTGGAACGTGCCGATCGGCCGCCCGAACTGGCGACGCTCGTGCAGATACGGCACCACCAGATCCAGGCACGCGCGCATGATGCCGAGCGGGCCACCTGCGAGCACGACGCGCTCGTAATCCAGGCCGCTCATCAGCACCTGGACGCCTTTGCCTTCCTGGTGCAGTACGTTGGCAGCAGGTACTTCACAGTTCTGGAACACCAGTTCGCAGGTGTCCGAGCCGCGCATGCCGAGCTTGTCGAGCTTCTGTGCCGTGCTGAATCCCGGCATGCCACGTTCGATGATGAACGCAGTGATGCCGCGTGCGCCGAGCTCGACATCGAGCGTCGCGTACACGACCAGCACGTCGGCGGTGGGACCGTTGGTGATCCACATCTTCGAGCCGTTGAGGACGTACTTGTCGCCACGCTTCTCGGCACGCGTGCGCATGCCGACGACGTCCGATCCCGCGCCGGGCTCGCTCATGGCAAGTGCGCCGAGGTGTTCGCCGCTGATGAGTTTGGGCAGGTACTTCGCTTTCTGTTCCGGCGTGCCCCAGCGACGCAGCTGGTTCACGCACAGGTTCGAATGCGCGCCGTACGACAGGCCGACGGAGGCGGAGGCGCGGCTGATTTCTTCCATCGCCACCACGTGCGCCAGGTAACCCAGGCCGGTGCCGCCGAATTCTTCCTCCACCGTCAGACCGAGCAGGCCGAGCTCGCCCATCTGCGGCCACAGCTCGCGCGGAAAGCGGTTCTCGCGATCGACCTCGACCGCCAACGGCGCGATGCGGTCGTTTGCGAACTGGGCCACGCTGGCGCGCAGCGCGTCGATGTCCTCGCCAAGGCCGAAATTGAAATCTTCCACGCGAAACTCCGAAAGAAGGGTGTCGATGAGGGATTGTGAAGAATGTCCTATTGTCGGACAATCCGACATCATGTCAACCCGCAGCAAGTCGGTGACCCGGCCGAGAATCCGGCGCAGTGCAGCAGGGGCGGCCGTTGCCGCCGGTGGTGCTCCGCTCATCGCGGGCAATTTGTTCGATCCGGTGGAGCGTGAGCCGGCCTACACACGAGTGTCGGCCGCGATCGAGGCCAAGATCCTGTCGAGGACGCTCAAGGACGGCGATCTGCTGCCGGCGGAAGCCGATCTGGCGCAGCAATTCCGCGTACATCGCTCAACGGTGCGCGAGGCATTGCGGCAGCTGGAAAGCGCGGGCCTGGTGACCAGGCCGCCCGGTGCGAAACGCATGGTGGTCAGCCGGCCGCACGCCGACAAGGTCGCTTCCGGAATGCGCCAGGCCCTGGTGCTGCACGACGTTTCGTTCGTCGCGGTGTGGGAAGCGATGATGGTGATCGAACCGGAAGTCGCCGCGCTCGCTGCAACGCGTCGGACGCAGACCGACATCGAAGTGCTGCTGCAAGTGAGTCAGGCATTCGAGGCCTCGACAGAATCAGGCCCTCAGTCGGTGGACCTGGTCATCGAGTTCTTCGAGTTGATGGGAGCGTGTGCGCGCAACCAGGTGCTGGTGCTGGCCAAGCACTCGCTGGCGCAGGTCCTGGCGCCGTCGCTGGTGCAGATGATCGATCGGGTCCCGCAGGCGCGGTCGCGTATCGTAGTCGCGCAGCAGAAGCTCATCGCGGCCTTACAGGCGAAGGACGCGGACGAAGCACGCAAATGGATGGCTAAGCACGTCCGTGACTTCAAGCGCGGCTATGAAGTTGCCGGCATTTCGCCTGATGCGGCGGTGTCGGTTTAGAAGGTTCTGATTTACCCGTCAGCCCGGGATTTACCGGCTACCCGGATTTGTCCGTCACTCCCGCGAAGGCGGGAATCCATCCTTGCTGATCCAGATAGATTCCCGCCCCCGCCTACGCGGGGGCAGGCTTTGCGCGGGAATGACAACGGTCCTCGGCGCGCTGCGACTGATCGAAAGACTCGTAGTCGAGCGCGCCAAGGATTGCCGTTGGCGCTGGGCGAGCGTTAGACGAGCTCGACCGCGAACGCAGTAGCTTCGCCGCCGCCGATGCAGAGCGAGGCGATGCCGCGCTTCTTGCCGCGCTCCTTGAGCGCATGAATCAGCGTCGTGAGGATACGTGCACCGGTCGCACCGATCGGATGACCGAGCGCACAGGCACCGCCGTTCACGTTCACCTTCGCATGATCCAGGCCCAGGTCCTTGATCGCGGCCATGGCGACCACGGCGAAGGCTTCGTTGATCTCGTACAGATCCACATCGCCGGCCGTCCAGCCGGTCTTTTCCAGCACGGCCTTGATGGCGCCGACCGGCGCCGTGGTGAACCACTCCGGCGCCTGGGCGTAGCTGGCGTACGCAACGACACGAGCCAGCGGCTTCAGGCCGAGGCGCTTGACCGCTTCGCCGCTGGCCAGCACGGCCGCGGCTGCGCCGTCGGAAATGGACGAGGAGCTGGCAGCCGTGACGGTGCCGTCCTTGTTGAAGGCGGGCTTGAGCGAAGGAATCTTTTCGATGTTGCAGGTGAACGGCGTTTCGTCCTTGGCGACCACGCGCTCGCCCTTGCGGTCCTTCACCGTGACCGGAGCAACTTCCTCGTTGAACTTGCCGGCTTCGACGGCGGCCAGCGAACGACGCACCGATTCGGCAGCGAAGGCATCCTGCTGCTCGCGGGTGAAGCCGTACTTGGCGGCCGTGGCATCGGCGAAGTGGCCCATCATCTTGCCGTCGAACGGGCTCTGCAGGCCGTCATAGAACATGTGATCGATGACTTCCTGGTGACCCATGCGCATGCCGCCGCGCGCCTTGGGCAGCAGGTAAGGGGCGTTGGTCATCGACTCGATACCGCCGGCGAGGATGACGCTGGCCGAGCCGGCGCGGATCTGATCGCTGGCCAGCATCATGGCCTTCATGCCCGAGCCGCACATCTTGTTGACGGTGGTTGCCGGCACCTTCTGCGGCACACCGGCGGCGAGCGCAGCCTGGCGCGCCGGCGCCTGGCCGATGCCCGCGGAGAGCACGCAGCCGAAAATGGTTTCTTCAATCTGTTCCGGCGACACGCCGGAGTCCTTGACGGCCGCCTGAGCGGCAGCGGCGCCCAGCTGCGGGGCGGTCAGCGCGGCGAGTCCACCCTGGAACGAGCCAATGGGGGTGCGGCGTGCGGCGACGATGAAAACTTCTTCGGTCATGCTGGCTTCCCACTCAAAGTGAAATAGTGCGATGCAAAAGAAACGACGTCGGGCTTGTATCTAAAAGCGTCGCGTTGGGTCAAGCATGATTCATGCGGAACCGGATTTACGGGCCTGCAGCGTAGCGATCCCGTCGCTGTCGGCCAGGTCCGGCTCGCCCAGCGCGGCCAGGATTTTCGACCGCGCTTGATCCCTTGTCATGGTGGCAATTGCCGATGGGTCAAGGCCGGCCGGCGGCGCGATCTGCGCCAGCACCTGTACCTCGATGCGTCCGGATCGGGGTAGAAACTGACCGCTCGCCAATATATTGCGCGTACCTCTTATGACGATAGGTACGACCGGCAGAGCGCTCCGGGCGGCGATCACAAATGCGCCGGTGTGGAATTTCCCGAGGCCGGGCTCCGACGTGAAGGTGCCTTCCGGAAACAGCACCAGGGCCTGCCCAGCCTCCGCTGCCTTCATCAATCGGCGTGCGTCCATGGCACCAGTATGGCGATTGAAGCGATCGACGAACTCCGACCCAATGCGCCGCAACAAAAGCCCGACGAACGGTAGCCGCGAGAACTCTTTGGCGATGACGAAGCTGAAGCGCCCGGGCAGGACGCCCTTGAGCACGATGCCGTCGAGATAGCTCGCGTGGTTGGCGACGACCACGCACGGACCTGCCGGCAGCTGTTGCTTGTCGAGCAGCCTGATCGGGATGCCGGCACAAAAAAAGAAGGAGCGGGCGGTGACCCGGGCAATGCCGCGCCGCATGCCCGTCCCCAGTCCCGGCACCAGCGTGACCAGCAGGAACGCGAGCAGGCCGAGCACCAGGAAGGCGCTCAGGGCGTATAGGCCGTACAGGGTTTCAAACAGGCGGCGCAAGGCGCGCAGGGGGTTGAGCGACACGTGTCCGTGAGTCCGTTGGTTTCTGAATTCGGTGGTGGCGAAGCGGCGGTTTTCTGTGAACTGGTTCTCTTTATGTAAACACCAAAAAGGTTCTGTGATAACTATCACTGCCCGGTCGGGCCCCCCCTTTGCATACTCGCCGCACTGCATGACGGGACGGCCGCGTCTTTTTCTCGCGATCCGGCCCGGTTGCGCAATTGTTGAGAGTGATGAGCACTGTAACGAAGGCATCAGTTTACGCGAGGACGGGCGGCGGTACGTCCAACGCACCATCCGCGGCGGCGATCGATCGCTTTCTGGACGCGGTGTGGATGGAGCGCGGCCTCTCACCCAACACGCTCTCTGCCTATCGCGCAGACCTGACGGCACTGGATCGCTGGTTGCAGGCCCGCGGCAGCTCCAGCGTTGCCGCCAAGCGTAGCGATGTACTGGATTTCATAGCGTGGCGCGTCGAGTCTGGAGCGCGTCCGCGTTCCACCGCGCGACAGTTGTCTAGCTTCCGTCGTTTTTATCGATACCTGGTGCGCGATGGCGTGATCACCGACGATCCCACCGCGCAGATCGCCATGCCCAAGATCGGCCGCTCGCTGCCGAAGTCGCTGACCGAAGAAGAGGTCGAGGCACTGCTGGCGGCGCCGGAAATCGAGCAGCCGCTGGGGCATCGTGACCGGACCATGCTCGAGGTGCTGTACGCGACGGGACTGCGTGTCTCGGAGCTGGTCAACCTCAAGGCCGGTCAGGTGAACATGAACCAGGGCGTGCTGCGTATCGTCGGCAAGGGCGACCGCGAACGCCTGATCCCGCTGGGCGACGAAGCAGTGCAGTGGCTGCAGAAGTTCATCGGCGGCGCACGGCTGGAAATCCTGATCGAGCGCCAGACCGACTATCTGTTTCCCACCCGGCGCGGCGACCGCATGACGCGCCAGGCGTTCTGGCACATCATCAAGCGCTATGCGCAGAAGGCGGGGGTACAGAAAGCACTGTCACCGCATACGCTGCGTCACGCCTTTGCCACCCACCTGCTGAATCACGGCGCAGACCTGCGGGTGGTGCAGATGCTGCTCGGGCACAGCGATCTATCGACGACGCAGATCTATACGCACGTGGCCCGCGAGCGTATGAAAGACCTGCACGCGCAGCACCATCCCCGCGGCTGACCCCAGCGGTCAGAACCTTAAATTAGGCCGACCGGTCGGTCGTTGCCCCGCGCTCTGCTAGACTTCCGCAGGCTTGAATCGAACCGCTGCCCTGGCGTCCAGGTCGCCGGCGGTCTCACCTTCGGAGCTTTGATGAACAATCTGATCCGGATCCTGTGCGCCTTCCTGTCGCTCGCCGCCGTCGGCGTGCTCCATGCCGCCGAGCCGGCCAAATCTGCCGACCCGCGCGCGGCCATCATCGCCAAGTTTCCAGGCGTCAAACTCGACGACATCCGCAAATCGCCCATCAACGGCGTGTACGAGGTTGCGATGGGGGCCGACACGGCCTACGTCAGCGCCGACGGCCGTTACCTGTTCAGCGGCGATCTGTACGAAGTGGAAACCCGCACCAACCTGACCGAAGCCAGCCGCATGACGGCCCGGGCCAAGGTGCTGGCCAAGCTGGATGAGCGCGACATGATCGTGTTCGGCCCGGCCAACGCCAAGTACACCATCAACGTGTTCACCGACGTCGAATGCGGTTACTGCCGCAAGCTTCACAGCGAGATCGATCAGCTGACCAAGCTGGGCGTGCGCGTGCGCTATATGGCCTATCCGCGTGCCGGGCCGAACACCGCCGACTGGCGCAAGATGGAAGCCGTCTGGTGCTCCAAGGATCGCAACGAGGCGCTGACCAAGGCGAAGAAGGACGAAGCGGTGGATGCGAAGTGCGCCGCCACGCCGGTGGCCAAGCAGTACGCCCTGGGTGAAGAAATGGGCGTGCGCGGCACCCCGGCGATCTTCACCGCCGCGGGCGATTACATCGGTGGTTATCTGCCGCCGCGGGAAATGGTGCAGCAGCTCGATGAGCTGCGCCTGGCCGCGGCCAAGTCGGCCAGCAACAACAAATAAGACCCGGACGGGTCGCGATTCTGCGTGGACTCTGAAGCGGCGCTCGCCGCTTCAGAGAGCCCTGTTCACGGCAGTTACCGTTCCAGCAGCTTGAGCTTGTCGGGCTTGCCGTCCCATTCCTTGGCATCGGCCGGCGCCGCGATCCTTTCGGTGAGGACCGGCCACTGCTTGGCCAGCTCGGCATTGATCTGCTTGAACTGCTCCTGGCCGGCCGGCAACTCCTCCTCGGAGAAGATGGCTTCGGCCGGGCATTCCGGCTCGCACAGGGTGCAGTCGATGCACTCGTCCGGATCGATCACCAGAAAATTCGGACCGGCGTGAAAACAATCGACCGGACAGACCTCGACGCAGTCGGTGTACTTGCACTTGATGCAGTTTTCGGTGACGACAAAGGTCATTGAGGAGCTCTTTAACGTGGTGCGCGGACGATGTGCCGCCTGGAGGGCAACTATTGTGCCAAAGGGGGGCGGCGACTTGAAGCACCGCGAGCTCACCGTCACCGGTCGGTGATGACCAGATTGCCGTCGCGCCAGTCGATGTCCCGGAAATGCGCACGTTCCTGGCCCGCCTGCCGGTCTTCCAGGTAACGCCGTAGCGCGAATTCGACGCTCAGGAAGGCGATGTCGTCCCAGGGGATCTCGCTGGGGTCGCACAGCTTGGTCTCCAGGCTTTCCGGGCCGACGCCGAATTCGCCGTCGAGCAGACGCGCGCGGAAGGTGATGTGTACCTGGTGCGCACGGATTACGTTGACGATGGAGAGCAGCGAGCCGATCTCGACGCGGGCCAGCGCTTCCTCCATCGCTTCGCGGGCGGCACCGTCCTGCACGGCTTCGCCGTTCTCCATGAAACCCGCTGGAACTGTCCAGTAACCACGGCGCGGCTCGATGGCTCGCTTGCAGAGCAGGATCTTGCCCTGCCACTCCGGCACGCAGCCGGCGATGATGCGCGGATTCTCGTAGTGCACCGTCTTGCACACGGTGCAAACATGCCGCGGCAGGTGGTCGCCATCGGGAATGGTCAGCGTTACCGGGGCGCCGCAGGCGGAGCAGAACTTCATCGCAGGATCGTAGCGGCTCTATCGACCCGATGACAGCGGCGCAAGCAGCGGTGCGACGGCCTCGGCGATGGCCAGCAGCCGGCGATCCGAACCGTGGGTTCCTGTCAGCATCAAGCCGACCGGCAGGTCCCCGGCGCGGTGACATGGAAGGCTGATTGCGCATCCGTCCAGGAAATTGATGATCGCCGGATTACGCAGCACCAGCATGTTGATGCGCGTGTACGCATCATCTTGCTGCAGCTCCGACACGCGCGGCGCGACGATGGGCACGGTCGGCATCAACAGGGCATCGTAGGGCGCGACGATGTTGGCCACTCGACGCTGGAAGTCCGTACGCTGGCGCTGCAAGTCGAGATAGTCGGCTGCCTCCTGCTCCTTGCCGCGCACGATCCGCGAGAGTACGCGGGGGTCGTAACCCGAAGCATCGGTTGCGATGCGGGCTCGATGGAAAGCGTATGACTCCGGCGCAGCGAAACCGCCCTTGCGATTGATCTGCGACAGCTCGGCCAGCTCCTTGAGCGGGATTTCATTGATGCGGGCGCCGGCGTTCGCCAACGTCTTGAGCGCACGCTCGAATGAAGCGGCGACGTTTGCGTCCATGCCGTCGAGCACCACGGTCTGCGGTACCGCCAGTCGCAGTCCCGCGACCGGCAGTGGCGTGACACCGAGCTCGGTTTCGCCCGCCAACACGGCATCGAGCACGGCGCAGCACGAAACCGAGGAGGCGAGCGGGCCGATCGAATCGAGCGATTCGGACAATGGCAGCGCGCCATCGAGCGGCACGCGCCGGGCCGTCGGTTTGAAGCCGACGATGCCGCAAAGCGCGGCTGGAATGCGGCACGAGCCGCCGGTGTCGGTCCCGAGCGCGGCATAGGCCATGCCGTCTGTCACGGATACCGCGGCACCCGAAGACGAGCCACCCGGAATTCGCGCCGCGCCGCGATCATGAGGATTGAGCGGCGTGCCGTAGTGGGGATTCAGGCCGAGGCCGGAGAAGGCGAACTCGGTCATGTTGGTCCGGCCGATGGGAATGAAGCCCGCCGCTCGCAGTCTCGCTACCGATACCGCGTCCTGCGACGCTGGCGCCGAGTTGCGCAGCACGGTGGAGCCGGCCGTCGTCACTTCACCGCAGACATCGAACAGGTCCTTGATGGTGATGGGAATGCCGGCAAACGGTGAAACCGCAGCGCCGCTATGGCGCATGCGATCGTGATATTCCGCGGCTGCAATGGCCTTCTCTGGCTCGACCTTGAGGAATACGCGGGAGCCTTCGCCCGAAGTATCGGCGATACGGGCGAGGCATTCCTCCACCAACGTCCGGCTGTGAGTGCGGCCGGCGGCGAGGTCGGCGGCGAGCTGAAGCAGTGTTCTTGCGGTCATTGCGTTTTCATACTTTCCGCAGCCGACGGCGTCAATGGGAACGTGCATTGCGCGTGCGATCGTGAAGCTGCTCGGTGCGGAACCTCACCCGAGCTCCCAACGGACCGACGCTCGATCGGGCCTGTCAGTGGAGCGTCGCGACTGGCAGACGAGGCACGCAGTCGGCGACCTGGCAGAGGCGTAGAGGGGAGGCCTGGGCCGAGGCTGTCGGCGCGGTCCGGCGATGGCGGCCTGAGTCTCTCGGAGCGACAACTTTCTTGGGGTTCTTTGCGACGCTGGCCAATGGCGTCGGACGTGTCCCTGGTGCCGGTGGTCGGAGTCGAACCGACACATGGTTGCCCATGGCAGATTTTGAGTCTGCTGCGTCTACCAATTCCGCCACACCGGCGGCAAAAGGGGCGGGAAGTATAGTGCGAAAGCCGCGGGTCGTTGCGACCTTTTTCCGGGCTGTCGCATCTATACAGCCACCATGTCGCAGTTCCAGGGCATACAGATACCGCCGGAAGTCATCAGCGCCGCCGCCGGCGGCGACATGGCTGCGCACGACGCGATCTATCGTGCCTGCGGGCGAGCCGTTTACACCCTGATCCGGCGCCTGATCCCGCAGGCCGCGGCGGACGATCTGTTCCAGGAAGTCTTCGTCGAGATTCTGCGCAGCGCGCGCTCCTATTCGGGCGAGGGCTCGTTCGCCGGCTGGGTGCGCAGCATCGCGGTCAACAAATGCCTGACCCATCTGCGCTCTCCCTGGCAGCGGCGCGCCTTGTGGCTCGACGCACAAGAAGAAGAGTCGCCGGCGCTGGTTCTGATCGACAGCGCTTCGCATCCGGACGTGCAGGCCGTGGCCAGCGCGGACCTGGAGCGGGCGCTTGCGACCTTGCCGGCACTGACCCGCAGCGTCGTCTGGTTGCACGACGTCGAGGGCTATACCCATCACGAGATTGCACATCTGCTGGGCCGCACGCCGAGTTTTTCCAAGTCGCAGTTGTCGCGCGCGCATCTGCGCCTGCGCGAGCTGCTCGATCCGCAAGTCCCTGCTTCGAATGTCGAGAGTCTGTCATGCACGCCCGTATCGACCAGCTGCTGAGCCAGCGCGACGGCGAGCCCGTCGATGTGAACACCGTCCGGCACATCGAGAGCTGTGCACGATGCAGCTCGGAACTCGAGCGCCTGAAGACAATGCAGCAGCGTCTGCAGGCCCTGCCATCTTTCGATCCGCCGGCACTGTCGTCGATGCGACCTGTTCGGGCTCGCGGACGTCTGGCGGTACCGGCAGCGATCGCTGCTGCATGTGTTCTGGCGATAGCGATTGGAATCGCGCAGCGCGATCGCGTTGCGGAAGTGCAGGCGCCCGAGCCGGTGGCCGCGACGCAAAAGCCTTCTGCGAATCAGGCAGAGCCACTGGAAACGCTGGTGGCGCAATCGCGCCAACTGGATGAGCTGCTACGGCACCTGCCGGAACGGCCTAGCGTCGAGCGCGTCGCGCTGGCGGCGACCATCGACACCATCGAGCAACGCATCCAGTGGCTGGACGTGCAGCTGTCCTATGCGCCGGAAACCGGTCTGAACGACGAGCAGGCCCGCCGCCTGTGGCGCGAGCGGGTCGATCTGATGGATTCGCTGGTCAAGGTTCGTTACGCCGAAGGCCAGCCTCTTTCTTTCTGATGAGGAGATTGCGATGAGCAAGAAGGTATTGATCGCCGGCCTGGCGTCGTGCTGGGTCGCGCTGGCGCTGCCGGCAGTCGCAGCGCAGCCAGAGAAGAAAACGGAAGACTCGCGCGCTCAGTTGCAGCAGAAGCTCGAAGACGCGCAGAAGCGCCTCGACAAGGCAGCGCGCGAGGTCGCGGACCTGAGCATGTCGCTGTCCGACGATGTGCTGGACGTCATGCGGTTTCCGCCGATGGGTCCGCAGCGGGCGGTGCTGGGTGTGAACATCGGCGGCCACGACAGCGCGAACCGTGACGATGGTGTCGAGATTCTCAGTGTCAGTCCGGGCGGTGCGGCCGCGCAGGCGGGCCTCAAGACCGGCGATGTGCTGACCGAAATCGACGGTAAGCCGCTCAAGCGGGAAGGCGACGAGTCGCCACATGCCAAGCTCCTGGCGATGATGAGCGACGTCGAGCCCGATCAGAAAGTGACGGTGAAATACCTGCGTGACGGCAAGGCCGCCAGTGCAACGGTTACCGCGCGCGGCGGCATGTTTGCCGGCAAGCGCATCTTCAACATGCCACCGATAGCGATGGGGCGCGTCGATGCGCTGCCCACCTTCGCCTTCGCGCGCGCGGACGGTGTGTTCGGCAGCGCCGAGCTCGTGCCGCTCAATGCAAAGCTGGGTCAGTACTTTGGTACCGACAAGGGCCTGCTGGTGGTGCGCGCGCCGAGTGACGCACGCCTGAAGCTGGAAGACGGCGACGTGATCGTGGACATCGATGGCCGCGTGCCGTCCAGCCCGACGCATGCGTTGCGCATCCTGGGGTCCTACCAGGCCGGCGAGCAGCTGAAGCTCAACGTGCTGCGCATGAAGAAAAAGCTGACCTTCGACATCAAGATTCCCGAGGACGGCAAGTGGGAGCGGACGCACTTCACGCCGGGCGGCGACACGATCTACATGCGGACGGGGCCGGCGTTCGGGCTGCCGGCGCCGACGCAACCCCCGGAGCCGCCAAGCATCACCATCACGAGGCCGCGCCCGGGCGATGTGATCTGAGTTTTCTGGTACCGTGCGCGCCGCATGCGGCGCAGCGACTTTGCATACGAACTCCCCGCGGAACTGATCGCGCAACGACCCCCGACCCAACGGTCGGGGAGTCGTTTGCTGCGCCTGGGCGATTCCGGCGCAATCGAGGATCTGAAGTTCGTCGACCTGCCGCGCCTGCTGCGGCCCGACGATCTGCTGGTATTCAATGACACCCGGGTTATCCCTGCGCGCGTGGTCGGGTCCAAGCCGACCGGCGGGCGGGTCGAAATCCTGCTGGAACGGGTTCTGGAAGGGCGGCGCATCCTGGCGCACGTCCACGCGAGCAAGGCGCTGCGTCCGGAAGTCCCCATTCTGCTACCCGGCAACGTCCAGGCACACTTCGTCTCACGGCAGGACGATCTGTTCGAGCTGGAGCTCGACGCGCCGCCGCTGGAGTATTTCGAACGCCACGGCGCCATGCCGCTGCCGCCCTACATCGAACGCTCGTCCGAAGCCGAAGATGCCGCTCGCTACCAGACCGTCTATGCCCGCGAGGCGGGCGCAGTCGCGGCTCCTACGGCCGGACTGCATTTCGACGAAGCGATGATCGAGCAATGTGCGCGACTCGGAGTGCGCACCGCCTATGTCACGCTGCATGTCGGGGCCGGGACATTTCAATCGGTTCGCGTCGAGGATCTGGACCGGCACCGGATGCATCGGGAGCGGGTCCAGGTCAGCGCCGAAGTTTGCGAGGCAGTTGCCGAAACCCGCCGGCGCGGGGGCCGGGTGATCGCCGTTGGCACTACCGTCGTGCGCAGCCTGGAATCCGCAGCGGCGGCCGGTTCGCTCGTGCCGTTTTCGGGCGAGACGCAGCTCTTCATCCGTCCAGGTTATGAGTTCCGCGTCATCGACACGCTGTTGACCAACTTCCACCTGCCGGAGTCCACGCTGCTGATGCTGGTGTGCGCCTTCGGCGGGTACGATGCGGTGATGAATGCGTATCGGCACGCGGTGGCGCAGCGGTATCGTTTTTTCAGTTACGGCGATGCGATGTTCATCGAGCGCCGGCGTTCGATCGATGGTGGCCAGGTCTGAAATGAAGTTCGAGCTCCTCAATCGGGACGGCAGCGCGCGGCGCGGCCGGATGACGTTTCCCCGCGGTGTCGTCGAGACGCCGGCGTTCATGCCGGTCGGTACCTACGGCACGGTCAAGGCGATGACGCCGGAGGAGCTCACCGGCCTGGGTGCGCAGATCATTCTCGGCAACACCTTCCATCTCATGCTGCGTCCGGGCATGGAGGTGATGCGCGCGCACGGCGGTCTGCATCGCTTCATGCATTGGCAGGGACCGATCCTGACCGACTCCGGCGGCTTCCAGGTGTTCAGCCTGGCGACGTTGCGCAAGATCACGGAGGAGGGCGTCAGTTTTCGTTCGCCGGTGAACGGCGATCCGGTGATGCTGACGCCGGAGCGTTCGATGCAGGTGCAACGCGACCTGGACTCCGACATCGTGATGATCTTCGACGAATGCACGCCGTATCCGGCGACGGAAGCCGAGGCGCGTCGCTCGATGGAGCTGTCCTTGCGCTGGGCCGCACGCAGTCGCGCAGAGTTCGATCGACTGGAGAATCCGCATGCACTGTTCGGCATCGTGCAGGGCGGCATGTACGAATCGTTGCGGCGGGAATCCATCAGCGGGCTGACGCAGATCGGTTTCCACGGCTACGCCATCGGCGGTCTTGCGGTGGGCGAGCCGAAAGAGGAGCGCGAGCGCGTGCTCGCCTCGCTGGAACCGAATCTGCCGGCCGACCGGCCGCGCTACCTCATGGGCGTGGGCACGCCCGAGGATCTGGTGGAAGGAGTGCGTCGCGGCGTCGACATGTTCGACTGCGTGATGCCGACCCGGCACGCGCGCAACGGCCACCTGTTCACCAGCACCGGCGTGGTCAAGATCCGCAATGCCCAGTACGAAGCCGATACTCGTCCGCTGGATGAAAACTGTTCGTGCTACACCTGCGCCAACTACACGCGCTCGTACCTGCGCCACCTGGATCGCTGCAGCGAAATCCTGGCGGCGCGGCTCGGCACCATCCACAATCTGTTCCACTATCTGTCGCTGATGCAGGCGATGCGCCAGGCCATCGAACAACAACGTTTCGAAGCCTTCGTTGCGGACTTCTACGCGCGCCGCGCCGGAAGTCGAGGTTGACCATGCTAGCGGATCTTCCGACGGCGCCCTGGTTCCGGCGCCTGCTGGTGGCGGGCCTGATCCTGGGGATCGTGCTGCTCACTTTCAGCGTGCTGCGGCCGTTCATCGTGCCGCTGATCTGGGGCGCCATCCTTGCCTACGTGAGCTGGCCGTTGCATCAGCGCATGGTCAACTGGACACGCGGACGCAGCAGCGCCGCCGCACTGGCGACGACGCTGGTGGTGACGCTGGCGATCGTCGTGCCGTTGATATGGCTGATCCTGATGCTGCGCGTGGAGGCGATGGGGGGCTATGCCGAAGTGCAGGCGTTCCTCGCGTCCAAGCCGTCGCTGCCGCCGGCCCTTCGCGATCTGCCCTGGATCGGGCAGGCGCTGCAGGATGCGTTGCAGCGGCTGTCGGCCGATCCCGCGGCGATGCGCCAGCAGGTCGTGCTGGCCATGGAGGAGTCGTCGCTGGAAGTGACGCGCCTGATCGGCGGTGTCGGCCGCAACGTGGCGAAGTTGTTCTTTGCGGTCCTGTCGATGTTCTTCCTGTTGCGCGACGGGCCGCGGCTGCTGCGTGAGGCGCGCGCCATTCTCGAAGGCATCCTTGGGCCGGGTGTCAGCGACTACCTCAATGCGGTCGGCTCCACCACGCAGGCTGTGGTGTACGCGCTCATTCTGGGTGCGCTCGCTCAAGGCGCGGTTGCGGGGATCGGTTACTGGATCTTCGGCATCAATGCGCCGGTGCTGCTGGGCGCCGTCACCGTGCTGCTGGCGCTGATTCCCTTCGGCGCGCCAGTGGTGTGGGGCAGTCTTTCGATCTGGCTGCTGGTCACCGGCCACATCTGGCCAGGCGTGGGCCTGCTGCTGTGGGGCGTGCTGCTGGTGAGTTGGGTGGACAACATCGTGCGGCCGCTGGTGATCTCCAACGCCACGCGCATGCCGTTCCTGCTGGTGGTGTTCGGCGTGCTTGGCGGCGTGCTGGCGTTCGGGCTGGTGGGCCTGTTCATCGGCCCGGTGCTGCTGGCCGTGTCGCTCGCCATCTGGCGCGAATGGCTGGAGCAGCACCAGAAGCCGCTGGCGGGCTAGGCGCTGGTGCTGCGGCCGAGCGGCGCCAACAGCACCTTGTCGATGCGCACACCGTCCATGTCCATGATCTCGATCCTCAGGTCGCGCCAGGTGAGCGTGTCGCCGGCCTTGGGGATGCGCCCCAGGCGCGCGAGCACGAATCCCGCCACGGTGTGATAGTCGCGGCCGGTCATGTCGCGCCGGCCCAGTCGCCGCTGCAATTCCTCGATCGGCAGATGACCGTCGACCAGCCACGAGCCGTCGGTGCGCTGCAAGGCTTCGGAGCGCTCGCGGCTGCCCAGTTCCGGCAGCTCGCCGGCGATGGCCTTGAGAATGTCGATGGGCGTGGTGATGCCTTCGATCTCGCCGTATTCGTCGGTGACGATGGCCAGGTGGGTGCTGGACTTCTGGAACTGGTCCAGCAGCTGCAGCACCGTGAGCGAGTCGGGAATGTGCAGCGGCGGCTGCAGATCGCGCTCGGCGTCGAGGCGGCCGCGGTGCAGCACCTCGCTCAGATCCGCCAGCGAAATCATGCCGAGCAGGTTGTCGAGCTTCTCGCGTGCCACCAGAAAGCGTGCGTGGCCGCTTTCCTTGGCCTGTTGCCACAGGGCATCGAGCGGTTCTTCCAGATCCAGCCAGATCACGTCCTGGCGCGGCACCATGATGGAGCCCACCTTGCGGTCCGCCAGCGCCAGCACGCCTTCGAGCAAGCGGCGCTCCGAGGCCAGGAAGACCCCGGCGCGTGTGCCTTCGGCAACCAGGGCGCGCACGTCGTCTTCCGTCACCGCGGCCTGCGGTGCCGATGACACCGGTAGAACTTTCAGGACCAGGTTGACCGAAGCGCGCAGCAGCCAGACCAGCGGCGCCATCATGCGTGCGAACACCCGCATCACCGGCGCCACGAACATGGCGAGCGACTCGGCGTGCGTCAGCGCGACGCGCTTGGGCACGAGCTCGCCGATGATCAGGGACACGAAGGTCACGATCAGGACCACCGCCACGAACGCGACTTTCTGGGTATAGCGTCCGTCCAGGCCGAGCTGCATCAGGATGTCCGCCAGCCAGGAGGCCAGCGTCGCGCCGCTGAACACACCGGTGAGGATGCCGATCAGGGTGATGCCGATCTGTACGGCCGACAGGAAGGTGGTCGGATCCTCCATCAGCGCCAGCGCCGAGCGGGCGCCGGCCTTGCCATGCTCGGCCGCTGCCTGCAGGCGCGTGCGGCGGGCCGAGACCAGGGCCATCTCCGACAGCGCAAAAAATCCGTTCAGAAGAATCAGCAGCAGAATGACCAGTATTTCACCGGACGGCATGGGCACAACCTGTACGGCCCCGCTGCGGGGCGGCAAGCCCCCAATACTGCCTGAAAGCGCGCAGGCGCTGTGTATAATGCGCCGCTCTTCGGCCCGGGCCCGATGCCCCGTGGCCGGCTTTTCCCGGCCCTGGTCCGGGCACAACTGCAGGGGAATATTCAAGATGGATTGGCTGATCTCCACGGCTTCGGCCCAGGCGCAGGGCGCCGCCGGGCAACCCAGCGCGCTGATGCAATTCCTGCCGCTGGTCCTGATCTTCGTGGTCTTTTACTTCCTGCTGATCCGTCCGCAGTCCAAGCGCGCCAAGGAGCACGCGGCCATGGTTGCAGCGCTGGAAGTGGGCGCCGAAGTGGCTACCAGCGGCGGCATCCTCGGCAAGGTGGTCGAGGTGGCCGAGCAGTACCTCACGCTGGAAATCGCCGATGGCGTGAACGTCAAGGTACAGCGCCATACCGTTTCGCAGGTTCTTCCCAAAGGCACGATCAAGAACGCCTGAAGTTTTTTGCATCGGCGGTTGCGTATGTACCAGTTTCCAGTCTGGCGATATTGGCTCGTCTCCATCGTGATGATCGTCGGCACGCTGTTCGCGTTGCCGAATTTCTTCGGTGAAGATCCGGCTCTGCAACTCGCTCGCGAGGACCGTGCCGCAATCGATGCCGGCGCCGAGCAGAGCGTCAAGAGCATGCTGGAGAGCAAGCAGGTGCCGGTGGCGGCCTCGCATCTGCAGGACGGCAGGCTGGTGCTGCGCTTCGCCACGGTGGACCAGCAGCTCAAGGCGCGCGATGTCATCACGGACGAAAAGCAACAGGACTACCAGGTCGCGCTGACCAGCGAGCCGCGTACCCCAGCCTGGCTGCGTTGGCTCGGGCTCAAGCCCATGAGTCTGGGCCTGGACCTGCGCGGCGGCATTCATTTCATGTATGAAGTGGATGTGCAGGGTGCGCTGACCCAGGCGCTGGAGCGTCAGGAGCGCGACATTCGTACGCTGCTGCGCGATCAGCGCATTGCCTACGACAGCGTCGTGACGAAGGACGGCACGATTCGCGCGACTCTGAAGGACGCAGCGAATCTCGCCACCGTGGCCGCAGCGATTCGCAAGGATGACGTCGGCGTCACCGTGACCACCCGCAACGATGCCGACGGTCCGGTGGTGCTGGTGGCGATGACGCCCGAGCAGATCAAGCAGCGTCAGGATTTCGCGATTCAGCAGAACATCACCACGCTGCGCAATCGCGTCAACGAACTGGGCGTGTCCGAGCCGATCGTGACGCGGCAGGGCGTCGACCGCATCGTGGTGCAGTTGCCCGGCCTGCAGGATCCGAACCAGGCCATCCGCATTCTCGGCGCCACGGCCACCCTCGAATTCAGGCTGGTGGACGAAGCCAACGATCCTTACGAGGCGGAGCGCACCCGGCGCATCCCACTCGGCTCCAAGCTGTATCAGCGCCGCGAAGGCGGGCCGATCCTGCTCAAGCGCGACATCATCGTTTCCGGCGATCAGCTGACCGACGCCACTTCCGCGTTCGTCGAGGGTCTGCCGGCCGTGAGCGTCCGGCTCGACGACCGCGGCGGCAAGGAAATGCTCAAGACCACGCAAGCCAATGTCGGCAAGCGCATGGCGGTGGTGTACATCGAGAAGAAGCGCCTGGCGCCCGGCGAGCGCTGCAAGGGCGTACGCAGCGGCGAGCAATGCACCGAAGAAGAGGTCATCAACGCGGCCACCATTCAAGGTGTGTTCTCGTCGAGCTTCCAGATCACCGGTCTGGTGGCGGGCGAGGCGCAGGAACTGGCGCTGCTGCTGCGTTCCGGCTCGCTGGCCACGGCCAACTACCTGGTCGAACAGCGTGTCATCGGTCCGAGCCTGGGTCAGGACAACATTGCGAGCGGCCTGCGTGCCATGCTCATCGGCATGGCGCTCACGTTCGGGTTCCTGATCATGTACTACCGCGGCTTCGGTGCCATCGCCTGCGTGGTGCTGTCGGCAAACGTCATCCTGCTGATCGCTCTCATGTCGATGCTGCAGGCCTCGCTGTCGCTGCCGGGCATCGCCGGTATCGTTCTGACGGTGGGCATGGCGGCCGACGCCAACGTCCTCATCTACGAACGTGTGCGCGAAGAGCTCAGGCTCGGCAATACGCCGCAGTCGTCGATCGCCGCCGGTTTCGACAAGGCGTTCTCGGCGATCGCCGACTCCAACGTGACCACGCTGATTGCCGGCGTGGTGCTGTTCGCGTTCGGCAGCGGTCCGATCAAGGGCTTTGCCGTCACGCTCGTCCTCGGCATCATCACTTCGTTGTTCACCGCCGTCGTCGGCAGCCGCGCGCTCATCCAGGTGATCTGGGGACGTCGTCGCAAGCTGGCCGCGCTATCGGTCTGACGGGAAGTCCAGCACCATGGAATTTTTCAAGAAGACACCCGCCGTTCCCTTCATGGAGAAACGGTTCTGGGCCTATGCTCTTTCCACCGTCCTGATCGTCGGCTCGATCATCTCGCTGGCGACGCGCGGGCTGAACTTCGGCATCGATTTCACCGGCGGCGTGATCGTCGAGGTCGGCTATCCGACCAGCGTCGATCTGGACAGCGCCCGCGATGCGGTGGAAGCGGCCGGCTTCCCCGATCCGCTGGTACAGACCGTGGACAGCTCCAGGGAGATCATGGTCCGGGTGATGCCGCAGGAAGGGGAAGACGTCAATCACGTCGCCGACCGGATCGTGGCAGCGCTGAGAACCGTGGACAACCAGGCGCAGTTGCGCCGGACCGACGTGGTCGGGCCGCAGGTCGGTGCCGAGCTGGCCGAGAAGGGTGGGCTGGCGATGCTGTTCACCTTCATCATGACCTTGATCTATGTCGGGTTCCGCTTCGAGAAGAAAATGGCCACCGGCACCGTGCTGGCGGCGATGCACGATCCCTTCGTGATTCTCGGCTTCTTCTCGGTGACGCAGCTGACCTTCGATCTGTCGGTGCTGGCGGCGACGCTGGCCGTGATCGGTTATTCCATCAACGATACCGTGGTGGTGTTCGACCGGGTGCGCGAAGTGTTTCACACCATGCGCAAGGCCACCTCCATGCAGGTGCTGAACGCCGCGGTGAACCAGACCCTGTCGCGTACCTTGATGACCAGCTTCTCCACGCTGTTCGTGGTCGGCTCGTTGTACGTGGTCGGTGGAGAGGCGCTGAAGGGGTTCTCGGTGGCCATCACCGTGGGTGTGGTCGTCGGTACCTTCTCGTCCATCTTCATTGCCGCGGCGCTGGCGCTTGACATGAGGCTCAAGGCCATCGATCTCATGCCGCCGCAGGCCGAGAAATCAGAGCTGGACGCCATGCCTTGAACTGGATCGTCTGGCTCGGGTTTTTCGCGGTCTTCCTGGGCATCCTGCTGCTCGATCTGAGCGTTTTGCACCGTGAGTCGCGGGCCATGGAAGTGCGCCAGGCGCTCGGCTGGACCGTGGTATGGATCGTCGTGGCGATGTCGTTCGCCGCGCTGGTGTACGGCCTGTACGAATACAGCTGGTTCGGCTGGCATGCCGGCGCCGGCCCGGGCGGCGCCGAAGCGGCGTTGCAGTACATCACCGGCTACCTGCTCGAGTGGTCGCTGTCGGTCGACAACATCTTCGTGATCGCCGTGATCTTCACCTTCATGAAGATCCCGGCCCAGTACCAGTACCGCGTTCTGTTCTGGGGCATCGTCGGCGCCATCGTGCTGCGCGGCCTGATGATCGCGATGGGCGCGGCGCTGATCCATGCCTTCGACTGGATGTTCTACGTCTTCGGCGCCATCCTGCTGCTCTCAGCGGCGCGGATGCTGAAGACGGATGACGAGTTCGATCCGTCCAAGAGCGTGCTGGTGCGAGTGGCGCGACGCGTCTACCCGGTGACGGACAAGCTCGACGGCGAGCGATTCTTCACCATCATCGACGGCGCGCGCGCCGCGACACCGCTGTTCGTAACGCTGCTGTTGGTGGACTTCGCGGACGTGGTGTTCGCGGTCGATTCGATCCCGGCCATCTTCGCCGTGACCCAGGATCCGTTCATCGTCTTCACCTCCAATGCCTTTGCCATTCTGGGACTGCGTTCGCTGTACTTCGCGATCGCGGGCCTGATGGTCATGTTCCGCTACATCAAGTACAGCCTGATCTTCATTCTGGCCTTTGTCGGCGTAAAGATGATGCTGCATCATCACGTCGCGATTTCGCACGCCATGTCGCTGGCCATCATCGTCGGCTTCCTGGTGATCGGCATCGTGGCGTCGTTGTGGGTGTCGCGCCGCGAGCGCGTGTCTGAAACCGATCTGGGAGAATGATTCGTGTTGGAAATGCTGACTGATCCGCAAGTCTGGCTGGCCTTTGCCACCCTGACGGCGCTTGAGATCGTTCTCGGCATCGACAACATCATTTTCATTTCCATCCTGGTCGGCCGGCTACCGAAGTCGCAGCAGGCGCGCGGCCGCACGATCGGTTTGTCGCTCGCGATGCTGACGCGCATCGCGCTGCTGCTGTCGATCACGTGGGTGATGAGCCTGTCGTCCGATCTGTTCAGCGTGTTCGGCCAGGGCGTTTCCGGCCGCGATCTCATCCTGATCGGCGGCGGCCTGTTCCTGCTGGCGAAGAGCACGCTGGAGATCCACCACGGCCTGGAAGGGGCCGAGGAAGAAGAGCGCAGCGTGAAGGGCGGCGCCAGCTTCCTCAGCGTCATCACCCAGATCGCCATCATCGACATCGTGTTCTCGCTGGATTCGGTCATCACCGCCGTCGGCATGGCCGATCACGTCGAAGTAATGATCGCCGCGGTGATCATGGCGGTGCTGGTGATGATGTTCCTGGCCGGGCCGATCAGCGACTTCGTCGACCGTCACCCGACCATCAAGATGCTGGCGCTGTCGTTCCTGATCCTGATCGGCATGGCGCTGGTGGGCGAGGGCTTCGAGTTCCACATCCCCAAGGGCTACATCTACTTCGCCATGGCCTTCTCGGTGGCAGTGGAGATGCTCAACATCCAGATGCGCAAGCGTCAGGCGCAGGTCGGCGAGCCGGTCAAGCTGCGCAAGAAATTGGAAGAAGAATAGGCGCCTGATTTACTCGTCCCAGTCATTCCCGCGCAGGCGGGAATCCACCCGGACCCGTCAGATGACTCCCGCTCCCGCCTACGCGGGGCGGGCACGGGAGTGACGAGTAAACCCTGAGCGCCCTTTAGCCGCCGCTGCCGTCTTCGCTCACGCGCTTCTTGTGAGTGCTGACCAGGTACAGGTTGTACAGCGCCACGAACAGCGGGAACAGGTTGGAAAGGATGCCGACCGAGTCGTTCTTGCCGAACACGAAGTAGCTCAGCAGCAGCACGCTGCCGGCCGCACTCATGTACCAGAACGTGGTCGGCAGCACCGGCTTGCCCGAGATGCGGGAGGCCACCAGCTGCACGAACCAGCGGCCTGCGAACAGCAGCACACCCAGATAGCCCACGATCTTCCACGGTGTCACCGTGACACCGAACATCACAAACAGGACGTCGTTCATGGGCGCGCTCCCCGCGGAGCTCCTTGCTACTTCGGTTTGCGCAGCGCGCTGTGCCGGTAGCTGTAACCGAAGTAGATGACGAAGCCGATCAGGATCCAGCCCGACATCCAGTGCCAGTTGTCCTGGAAAGCCCGCAGGAACAGCCAGAAGCAGGTGAGGGCGCCGAGCGTGCAGATGACGGGTGCGAACGGCACGCGGAAAGCGCGAGGCAGATCAGGCTTGGTCTTGCGCAGCACCAGCACGCCGATGCACACCGTGGTGAAGGCGAGCAGGGTGCCCATCGACACCAGATCGCCCAGTACGTTGATCGGCAGCAGGCCGGCCAGCGTGCAGGCGATGATGCCGACGAAAATGGTGCCGACGTGAGGTGTCTGATAGCGCGGGTGCACGCGGCCGAACATGCGGCCGATCAGACCGTCCTTGGACATGGCGTAGAAGATGCGGGTCTGGCCGATGATCATCACCAGGATGACCGAGCTCAGGCCGGCGATGGCGCCGACTTCCACCACCGTCTTCAGCCACAGCAGATTCGGATAGGCCTCCAGCGCCGTGGCAACGGGCTTGGCCGTGCCCAGCAGGGTGTACGGCATCATGCCGGTGAGCACGGCTGAGACCACGATGTACAGCAGCGTGCACAGCACCAACGAGCCGAGGATGCCGATCGGCATGTCGCGCTGTGGATTCTTCGCTTCCTGCGCGGCGGTCGAGACCGCGTCGAAGCCGATGTAGGAGAAGAACACGATGGAAGCGCCGCGCACCACGCCGTCCCAGCCGAAATGACCGGGGCCCTGAGCGGGCGGAATGTACGGATGCCAGTTGGCCGTGTTCACGTACTTCAGGCTGAAGGCCACGAACATCAGGATGACCGTGACCTTGATGGCGACGATGATGGAGTTGACGAAGGCCGACTGCGAGATGCCGCGGTAGCACAGCGCAGCCACGGCGGCGACGATGGCGATGGCCGGCAGGTTGATGAGGGCGCCGGTAGCCACCAGCCGGCCGTCGACCACGTTCAGGGGCGCCGACACCAGTTCCGGCGGCAATCCCAAAGGCATGCCGGTGATGTCGCCGATCGAATGCAGCAGGCTGTTGAAATAGCCGGACCATCCGACCGCCACGGTGGAGGCCGCGAACAGGTATTCCAGCACCAGGTTCCAGCCGATGAACCAGGCGATGAACTCGCCCAGGGTGGCGTAGGAGTAGGAGTAGGCGCTGCCCGAGACCGGCAGCATGGCCGCGAACTCGGCGTAGCACAGGCCGGCGAAGGTGCAGGCGATGCCGGCCAGTACGAAGCTCAACGTGACGGCGGGTCCGGCGTGGTTGGCTGCAGCCTGGCCGGTCAGCACGAAAATGCCGGCGCCGATGACCGCGCCGATGCCCAGCATCACCAGATGCCTGGCGGTGAGGGCTCGTTTCAGTGTCGCTTCACCCTGCAGCGACCCTTCGGTCTCGCCGGCATCGACGTGCGGCGAGGCCTCGACCGGCTTCGTAATAAAGAGATTCACTCGAGCTCTCCTCCCAATCGAAAGTTGGACTGCAGCTCAAAGGCCGATGCGGCGCCCGGCCATGGTTCTTCTGTGGCCGGTCCCGCGGCCCAGCTCATCATCGAGATCGGCTTATCACGAAAAATTGTGGGCGGGACTGTACCGGACGAATCCTGGCGAGGCCAGCGCGGCGATTGCGCGCTCGCTAGACTTCAAGTGAATGTCTCCGGCACGTCGGGCGCCAGTGCTTCGAGCAATGCTGCATGCACTTTGGGAGAGCCGGCGAGGATGTGTCCCTGTTGATTGTATTCAGCGCCGCGCAGCGTGCTCACCAGGCCGCCGGCTTCGGTGATCAGCAGCGAGCCGGCCGCCGTATCCCAGGGAGCGAGCCCGAACTCCCAGAAGCCGTCGAGACGGCCGGCGGCGACATAGGCCAGATCCAGGGCGGCAGAGCCGGGGCGGCGGATGCCGGCCGTGCGTTGCATGACCGTTTTCAGCATTGCCATGTAGTTGTCCAGCCAGCGCACGTTCGAGCGATAGGGGAAGCCGGTGCCGATCAGCGCGCCTTCCAGCCCGGCATGGGTGCTGACACGGATCCTGCGGCCGTCGAGCTGTGCGCCGTCGCCGCGCGAGGTGGTGAAGAGCTCCTGGCGCAGCGGATCGTATACGACGCCGTGCTCCACGCGGCCGCGCCGCGCCACTGCAATCGATACCGAGAACTGCGGGAAGCCGTGGACGAAATTGGTGGTGCCATCGAGCGGGTCGATGATCCAGGTGAACTCGCTTTCGCCGCGGATGCCATCCAGCTCGCCGCTTTCCTCGGCCTGGATGGCATGGTCGGGATAGTGCTTGCGGATGGTCTCGATGATGTCGCGCTCGGCCGCCAGGTCGATTTCGGTGACGAAGTCGTTCTGTCCCTTGGCCCGGATGTCCAGGCGATGCAGCCGGTTCATGCCCCGGACGATGATTTCTCCGGCACGGCGGGCGGCGCGAACGGCAATATTGACCAGCGGTTGCATGTATTCCTCAGGCGGGCGGCGGTGGCAAAGAGCGTCAGAGGCGGCAAGCGCCTCGAGGGGCCGATAGAATACCAGCTCAATGTCTATCCGCATCGTCCTTGTCGATCCCAAACACCCCGGCAACATCGGAGCCGTGGCGCGCGCCATGAAGAACATGGGGCTGCGCGAGCTACGCCTGGTTCGTCCGGTGCTTTTTCCACACGCGGAAGCGACGGCGCGTGCCTCGGGCGCGGACGACGTGCTCGACGCGGCGCAGGTGCACGAGGACTTCGGTCAGGCGATTGCTGATTGCGGGCTGGTGGTCGGAACCAGCGCACGCCAGCGGCATATGCCCTGGAACCTGGTGGAGCCGCGCGAATGCGCGCCGCAGATCGTGCAAGCCGCAAATGCGAGCGGGGCGGCCATCGTGTTCGGGACTGAACGCACCGGGCTCACCAACGTCGAACTGGAGCGTTGCAATCTGTTGCTGACCATTCCCACGGATTCGCAATACAGCTCGCTGAACCTGGCGATGGCGGTGCAGGTCGTGGCCTACGAGCTGTGGCTCGCCACCCGTCCCGGCGCACCGGAGCCGCCGCCGCGCGAGGTGCCGCTCGCCAGCGCGGAAGAGGTGGCGCGCCTGTATGTCCATATCGAGCAGGTGCTGGAGGAAATCGATTTCCGCGATCGCACCGGCGGTGGCTACCTGATGACGCGGATCCGCCGCCTGTTCAATCGCGCGCAGCTGGACCAGAACGAGATGAACATTCTGCGTGGCATCCTGACTGCAGTTCAGTCGCGTCGCCGGCCGGCGGGTCGAACGGGCTGAAGGAGGGTTCAGATGAACACCACCATCTATCTCGACTACGCCGCTACCACGCCGGTGGATCCGCGCGTGGCCCAGCGCATGATCGAATGCTTGTTGCCGAGCGGCGAGCACGGCAATCCTTCATCGGCAGGTCATGCTTTTGGCAGGCGCGCTCGCGCGTTGGTCGAGAAGGCGAGGGCACAAGTCGCTGCGAGCATCGGCGCGCGCCCCGAGAACATCGTCTGGACGTCCGGTGCGACCGAGTCCGACAACCTGGCGATTCTCGGCGTGGCACGCTTCCATGCGGATCGCGGCCGTCACATCGTTTCCTCCCGGACCGAGCACAAAGCGGTGCTGGACGCGCTCAAGCAGTTGGAGCGCGAAGGATTCGAGGTCACGTACCTGAAGCCGGATTCGCAGGGCATCGTGCATCCGCAGCAGGTGAGCGAAGCATTGCGCAGCGATACGCAGCTGGTGTCGCTGATGCACGTCAACAATGAAACCGGCGTGATTCACGACATCGCGGCTGTCGGGCAGCTGTGCCGCGAGCGCGGCGTGCTGTTCCATGTCGATGCCGCGCAGAGTGTCGGCAAGCTCCCCATCGACGTGCAGGCACAGTGCGTGGACCTGTTGTCGGTGACGGCACACAAGGCTTACGGGCCGAAAGGCATCGGCGCGTTGTACGTGCGGCGTCAGCCGCCCATCGGCCTGCGGCCGATTCTCCACGGCGGCGGCCAGGAATCCGGCTTGCGCTCGGGCACATTGGCAACTCATCAGATCGTGGGCATGGGTGCTGCGTTTGAGCTTGCAGCTGCCGAACGCGAGTCGGATTGCGCTCGTCTGCGAGTCTTGCGTGATCGGCTGTGGCAGGGCCTTGCCGCCATCGGCAATGTCGAGCTCAACGGCCATCCCGAACAGCGCGTCTCCAACGTTCTCAACGCGAGCTTTCATGGAGTGGAAGGCGAGAGCCTGCAGTTCGCGCTGCGCGAGCTTGCGGTCTCTGCCGGATCGGCGTGCTCGTCTGCTTCGGAGGAAGCTTCGTATGTTCTGCGTGCGCTTGGGCGCAGCGATCAGCTCGCGCAGAGTTCGTTGCGCTTCAGTCTCGGCCGCTTCACGACCGACGCCGAGATCGACATTGCCATCGACGCCGTCGGCCGCGAGGTGCGGCGGCTGCGGCAGCTGGGGAATGCGTCGTGAGCTTCGAGGTCTCTTCCGAGGTCGACTACTCGCCCACGGTGATCGAGCATTTCGAGCGGCCCCGCAACGTCGGACATTTCGATCCGGCACCCGATGTCATCGTTGCCACGGCCGGCCGCCGTGATCAGGGTGTGCAGTTCCATCTGAGCGCGCAGGTTGCCGGTTCTGTCATCCGTGCGGTGCGGTTCGAGGTTTACGGCTGCCCGCACTGCATTGCCGCCGGCTCCTGGCTGTCGCAGCGGCTGGTTGGCGCCACACTGGACGAACTGCGGAGCTGGAGCTGGCGCGAAGCCGCCGATGCGCTGCAGATGCCGGCCGAAAAACGTGGGCGACTTCTCATCCTGGAAGACGCGGTGCGGGCTCTGGCTGAAGCCTGGGGGCGCTTGGCATAAGATCATGCCACCCGCAGGCTTGACTCTGCGGCCACGCGCCGCAACATGTAGGTCATGTCGATCTCGCTGACTCTCGCCGCTGCCGACCGTGTCCGTACATTCCTGACCCGCCGGGGTCATGGTCTGGGCCTGCGCCTGGGCGTGAAGAAAACCGGCTGCTCGGGCTTTGCCTACGTGGTCAACTACGCCGATGACCTCGGCGCCGATGACGTCGTGTTCGAGCAGCAGGGCGTGAAAGTCATCGTCGACCGCGACTCGCTCGGCTACATCGACGGCACCGAGATCGATTTCGTCAAGCAGGGCCTGAACGAGGCCTTCCGCTTCCGCAACCCCAACGTGAAGGGCGAGTGCGGCTGCGGCGAAAGCTTCACGGTGTAAGAGACCCTCACCCCTGCCCCTCTCCCTGGAGGGAGAGGGGAAAGCAGCGTTCTTTGCCCTCACTGGAGGGGAAGGCAGTGTTCTTCGCCTTCACGGGAGGGGGAAAGCAGTGTTCTGCATTTCACGCTTCGAGGAAGGGAGGAAAGCGGCGTTCTTCGTCTCTGCCTTCCAGGGAGAGGCCGCGCGATAGCGCGGGTGAGGGCTCTCCTCTAACTCCTCGCCGCCATTCGCTTTCTTGCCGCACCCGACCCCGGCGGGTAGACTGCGCGGCGCGTAAATCCGGCCCCCGTTTCCATTGCCTGGCCGCGCTTCGGCGGGACGGGGCTAACTCATTGTTTTTCACCTGATCTTTGAGGTCGACGATTCCATGGCCCTCGAACGTACCCTTTCCATCGTGAAACCCGACGGCGTGCAGAAGAACGTGATCGGCGAGGTTTACCGCCGCTTCGAGCAGGCCGGCCTCAAGATCGTCGCTGCCCGCATGCTGCACCTGAGCCATGCGCAGGCTGAAGGCTTCTATGCCGTGCACCGCGAACGCCCGTTCTTCAAGGACCTGGTGCAGTTCATGACTTCCGGCCCGGTCATGGTGCAGGTGCTGGAAGGCGAGAACGCCGTGGCCAAGAACCGCGAGCTGATGGGCGCGACCGATCCGAAGAAGGCCGACAAGGGCACCATCCGCGCCGACCTGGCGTCGGGCATCGAAGAGAACGTGGCGCACGGCTCGGACAGCGTCGACAACGCCAAGATCGAGATCGCCTATTTCTTCGCCGCGGCCGACCTCTGCCCGCGGACCCGCTGATCCGCACATTCTCATGAGCTGCGTCGCCGCCAAGACGAACCTGCTCGGGCTGACCCGGCCCGAGCTCGAAGCGTTCATCGCGGCGATGGGCGAGAAGCCGTTTCGCGCCCGGCAGCTCATGAAGTGGCTGTACAAGCGCGCCACCAGCGACTTCGACCAGATGACCGATCTGGCGAAGTCGTTTCGCGAGCGCCTGAAGGAAGTGGCCGAAGTCGTCACGCCCGAGATCCGGCTCACGCAGGTCTCGAGCGACGGCACCCGCAAGTGGCTCCTGTCGATGGCGGGCGCTGCTTCGCGCAACGCCGGCGCCGACGAGATCGACGCCCGGCAGGCCATCGAGATGGTGTTCATTCCCGAGCCGGGCCGCGGCACGCTGTGCATTTCAAGCCAGCTCGGCTGCGCCATGGATTGCACTTTCTGCTCCACCGCGCAGCAGGGCTTCAACCGCAATCTGAACGTGGCCGAAATCGTCGGCCAGGTGTGGCTGGCCAACCGCGAGCTGGGCTACGAGGCCGGCGGCAACCGCGTGATCACCAACATCGTGTTCATGGGCATGGGCGAGCCGCTGGCGAACTATCGCAACGTGGTGCCGGCCGCCGAGATCCTCATGGACGATCTGGGTTTCGATATCTCGCGCCGCCGCGTGACCGTCAGCACCTCCGGCCTGGTGCCGCAGATGCTGAAGCTGGCCGAAGAAACCAACTGTGCGCTGGCGGTTTCGCTGCACGCACCGAATGACCAGTTGCGCGACGAGCTGGTGCCGATCAACCGCAAGCACAAGATTGCCGAGCTGCTGGACGCCTGTTGGCAGTACGTGAACAAACAGAACGCGCGCAGCATCACGTTCGAATACGTGATGCTGGACGGTGTGAACGACCAGCCCGAGCACGCGTTCGAACTGGTGCGGCTGCTCAAGGGTCGGCCGGCCAAGGTCAATCTGATTCCGTTCAACGCCTTTCCCGGCACCCAGTACCGGCGCTCGACGCCGGCAGCCATCGAGCGCTTCCGCGACATCTGCAATTCACACGGCGTGATTGCGACGACGCGCCGCACCCGCGGTGACGACATCGACGCAGCCTGTGGCCAGCTGGTGGGGCGGGTGCGCGACCGGACCACCGTACGCCTGGGATCCAAACTCATTTCCGTGGCGGTGCAACCGTGATTCGATCGGCGCTGATTGCGACCTTGCTGTCCTGCGCCGTCGCAGCCTGTACCAGCACCAGCACCCAGCCGCTGTCGGTGCCGCAGCCGAATCGGGCCTCGGACATCAACCTGGAGCTGGGTGTCGACTACTTCCGCAAGGGCAATCTGAAGGCGGCCAAGGAAAAGCTCGATCGCGCGGTCGAGCAGAATCCGCGCAACGCCCGGGCGCATGCGGCATCCGGCCTGCTGTACGACACGCTCAACGATCCCAAGAAGAGCGACGCGCATTTCGACAAGGCGTTGGATCTCGATCCGCAGAACCCGGAGATCCTGAACAACTACGCAGTGATCCTCTGCAAACGCGGCAAGGCCGAGCAGGGTGAGAAGTATTTCGTCAGGGCGGCGTCGAACCCGCTCTACAAGACGCCGGAAGTGGCTTACCTGAATGCGGGCAGCTGCGCCCGCGCCGCCGGCGATCTGAAGAACGCGGAAGGACATTTCCGCAAGGCGTTGGCCGTGTCTCCGCGGTTCGCGCGAGCGCTGTACGAGATGGCGGACCTGGAGTATCAGCAGAAGAATTATCTGTCGGCGCGCGGCTTCCTGGAGCGCTACCTGGAAGCGGGCAAGACCGACTCGACGACCCTGTGGCTGGCGCTGCGCATCGAGCAGGGCCTAGGCAATGCCGCGGGCGCCAGCAACTACGCGCAACGGCTGAAATCGGAATATCCCTCCGCGGCGGAAACCCAGGAGTTGCTGAAGTCCGAGCGGAATTCCGGATGAGCATCGATCCAGGCGGAGCGTCCGACAACGTCGAGCCGGCGGCGACGCCGCCCACGCCCCCCAGGTCCGGCCAGCCGACTCCCGGCGAACTGCTGCGTGAGGAACGCGAGCGGCGCGGCTTGTCGGTGCAGCAGATGGCCGACGAGCTGCATCTGGACGTCAAGGTGATCAATGCGCTGGAGGCCAACGACTTCCAGCTGCTGGGCGTGCCGGTCTACGCCAAGGGACATTTGCGCAAGTATGCGAGCGTGCTGGGGCTGTCGCCGGACGAGGTGATCACGCACTATCAGGCGCTCAGCGACATCCCGGCGATGCCGGACGTGGTTCCGGCCGTGACCGCGCCGCCGCAACTGCGGCCGCGGGTGTCACTGCGGGTACCGTTGTGGATCGTGGCGGGCGCCGTCGTCGCTGCCGGGGCCCTGTGGCTGGCGGGATGGCTGCTAGATCGGTTGCAGCCGGGTGAGCCGGCGCAGACGTCGAGCTCGACGACGCTCGTCGTGCCCGAAGTTGCGGCGCCGCAAGCGGATGCACAGCCTGAGCAGGCCGTGATCGAGCCCGACGAGGCGGAAACGCCGCCCGAGACGGAAGCGTCATCGGCAGAGGAGACTCCGCCGGCCACGGCCGCGCCGGCGGCAGGCAACGTGACTGTGCGGCTGCAATTCTCTGCGGCGTCGTGGACCGAGATCTACGATGCCCGCGGTCAGCGCTTGATGTACGGCATCGGTCGGCCTGGCGAGGTGCGTACCTTGTCTGGCGAGCCGCCGTTGAAGGTGACCCTGGGCGTGGCTTCGGCTGTCGCCATGGAAGTGAACGATCAGTCGGTGCCCGTGCCGCGCCGCGCCGGCAAGGATGCGGCGCGCTTTACGGTGGCGGCCGATGGATCGGTGAGATGAGTCGGTAACGAATAGATGACGTCGAATCAGAACATACAGCCGGTCCGCGGCATGAACGATGTGCTGCCGGCCGAGATCGCCGCCTGGCAGCGCCTCGAGAGCATCGCGCGCGAGCTGTTTTCCTCGTATGCGTACCAGGAAATCCGTGTGCCCATCGTCGAGCACACCGCGTTGTTCAAGCGCTCCATCGGTGAGCTCACCGACATCGTGCAGAAGGAGATGTTCACGTTCGACGATCCGAGCGGCGACTCCCTGACGCTGCGTCCCGAAGCCACGGCCGGCATCGTGCGCGCCATGATTTCCAACGGCCTGCTGCACAATCAACGCCAGCGCGTCTGGTGCTCGGGGCCGATGTTCCGGCACGAGAAGCCGCAGCGCGGCCGTTTCCGCCAGTTCTACCAGCTCGACGTCGAGGCCTTCGGTTATGCCGGCCCGGATATCGATGCCGAGCTCATCATGTTGAGCTCGCGCCTGCTGCACGCGGTCGGCGTGCATCGGGTGGAGTTGAACCTGAATTCGCTCGGCAACCCGAGCTCGCGTCGCGCGCACCGCGAAAAGCTGGTGAGCTACTTCACCGCTCACAAGTCCAAGCTCGACGCGGACAGCCTGCGCCGGCTGGAAGGCAATCCGCTGCGTATCCTCGACAGCAAGAACCCCGAGCTTACGGACGTGATCGCCGGCGCGCCGCTGTTGTCCGAATATCTCGATGCGGAATCGAAGCAGCACTTCGACGGTCTGTGCCGGCATCTGGATGCCGTGGGCATCAAGTACGTCATCAACCCGCGGCTGGTACGCGGCCTCGACTATTACTCGCACACCGTATTCGAGTGGCTGACGAGCGAACTGGGCTCTCAGGGCGCGGTATGCTCCGGCGGCCGCTACGACGGTCTGGTCACGCAGCTGGGCGGCGAGCCGACCCCGGCGGTGGGCTGGGCGATGGGCCAGGAGCGCATCGTCGAGCTGCTGAAAGTGCAGGGGCTGGATGCGCAGGCGCAGGCCCCGGACATCTATTTCGTGATCGCGGGCGAGCGGGCCGAGGCCCAGGGCCTGACGCTGGCGGAGCAGCTGCGCGATGCACTGCCCGGAATCCGGATCGAGACGCACTGCGGCGGCGGCAGCTTCAAATCCCAGCTCAAGCGCGCCGACAAGAGCGGCGCCGGGCTGGCATTAATTCTCGGCGACGGCGAAACCGAAAGGCGTGTGGTGGGTCTGAAGTCCCTACGCGTCGAACAGCCACAAGCGGAAATCGCCTGGGACGCCCTGGCGGCAGAAATCGGCACAAGACTCAAAGGCAAGTGATTCCAAGCTATGGTCGATGAACTTCTTTCGGATGACGAACGCGAAGAGGCGCTGCGGCAATGGTGGCGCGAGAACTGGCGCTGGATTCTCGCCGGCATCCTGGTGGGCATTGGAATGCTCGTCGGCTGGCGCTACTGGCAGAATCACAAGGTGCAGCGCTCCGAAGACGCGGCGCAGCTCTACAGCGACGCCCAGACCGCGCTCAACGACAATGACATCGGCAAGGCCGAAGCGGTGCTGAAGCAGCTCGAGACCGAAGTCGATGCGACCGCCTACACGGAGCAGACGCAGTTGTTGCTGGCAAAAGCGCACGTCGAAGCGGGCGAGTTCGCCAAAGCCGAGCCGCTGCTGCGGACCGTCGCGGACAAGTCGAAGGACCAGGAGCTGGCGAAGATCGCGCAGCTGCGGTTGGCTCGTTTGCTGGTGCAGCAGGGCAAGCACGACGAAGCCGTGCAGCTGCTGCAACCGCTGACCACCGGCGGCTTCAGCGCGCAGGCACATGAAATCCGCGGCGATGCACTGGTTGCGAAGGGCGATGCTCAAGGCGCGCGTGCTGAATATGCCGCGGCGCTCGCCGCTACCGACGCACAACTGGATCGCGCGCTGGTCGAACTGAAATTGCAGGATGTCGGCGGCACCGCGCCGGCAGCGAAGAGTCAGGGGCAGCCGTAATGTACAAGTCGATCACGCGTGGTCTGGTGTTCCTGGTCGTACTCGCGGGCCTGGCGGCCTGCGACAAGGACAAGGACGTGGATCCGCCGGCCGAGCTGGTCGACATCGTCGCCAAGCGCAACGTCGAGCAGCTGTGGAGCATGGGGCTGGGCGGCGACGCCGAGCGCCTGCGCCTGGCGCTGCGGCCCGCGGTGGCCGACGGCATGGTCTACGCTGCATCGCACGACGGCGAAGTGATCGCCACCGCGGCCGAAACCGGTCGGCGCGCCTGGTCGGTAAAAACCAAGGCGCCGCTGTCCGCCGGTCCGGAAGTCGGTGCGGGATTGGTGGTGCTGGGCTCCAGCGATGGCGACGTGCTTGCGCTGGATGCCGCCACCGGCGAGCAGCGCTGGCGCATCTCGATCGGCAGCGAAGTACTCGCACGGCCGCTGATCGCCAACGATCTGGTCGTCATCCGCACCGTCGACGGACACCTCGAAGGCCTGTCGCTGACCGATGGTGCCAAGCGCTGGGCGGTGGATGAACAGGTGCCGCGCCTGACCCTGCGTGGCACGGCCGCACCGGTCCTCGCGGGCGACAAGATCATCGCCGGCTTCGACAGCGGCAAGGTGATCGCGGTCGATTCACGCAATGGCGATGTGCTGTGGGACAGCATCGTCAACGCGCCGCGCGGCCGCACCGAGCTCGAACGTCTGGCCGATATCGATTCGCCCGCGCATATTGCTGGCGACGATGTCTTCGTCGTGGGCTTCCAGGGCCGTGTCGCCATGCTGGCGCTGGACTCCGGCCAGATCTGGTGGGCACGCGATGCGTCGAGCTATCGCGGCTTCGCCATGGATGACGAGAACATCTATCTGACGAATTCCGACAGCGTCGTGGTCGCGATGAAGCGCACCGACGGCGCAGTGCTGTGGGAGCAGTCCGCGCTCAGGCGCCGTGGCCTGACCGCGCCGGCGATCGATGGCGATTCGCTGGTGGTGGGCGATTTCGAGGGCTACCTGCACTGGCTCGACAAGGCCACCGGCGAGGTGGTCGCGCGCCGCAAGACCGATGGCGAGCGCATCACCAACGCTCCGGTGACCGAAGACGGCCGCGCCTTCATCCAGACCGATGCCGGCAAGCTGATTGCGTTGAAATCCACACCCCGAGGCGAGCGGTCGGCCGACGCCCGCTGAATGTCCCCATGCTGCCTGTCATCGCGCTCGTCGGCCGGCCCAACGTCGGCAAGTCGACGCTGTTCAACGTACTGACGAGATCGAGGGATGCGCTGGTAGCGGATCTGCCCGGGCTGACGCGTGACCGCAATTACGGTTACGGCAAGCTCGGCGCGATTCCGTACATCGTGGTCGACACCGGCGGCCTGGTAGCCGAGGCCGAAGGCATCGAGGAACTGATGGCGAAGCAGACGCTGCGCGCCATCGAGGAAGCCGATCGGATCCTGTTTCTGCTCGATGCGCGCGAAGGCTGCACGCATTCGGATCGCTTCGTCGCGCAGACGCTGCGCAAGCTGAACAAGGATGTCATCGTTGTCGCCAACAAGGCGGAGGGCGTCGATGGCGCCACGGCCGGGGCGGATTTCCATCAACTCGGTCTCGGCGAGCCCGTCACGATTTCGGCGGCGCACGGCAACGGCATCCGCGCGCTGGTCGACAAGGCGCTGGACGGCTTCGAAATTGCCCACGGCGCACCGGCGGTCGAAGACCTCGGTATCCGCGTCGCCGTCATCGGTCGTCCCAACGTCGGCAAATCCACGCTCATCAATCGCCTGATCGGCGAAGACCGGCTGATTGCTTTCGACCAGCCCGGCACCACGCGCGATGCGGTATTCGTACCGTTCGAACGCGATGGCCGTACGTACACACTGATCGACACCGCCGGCGTGCGTCGCCGCTCGCGGGTCGAGGAAGCCATCGAGAAGTTCAGCATCGTCAAGACGCTGCAGGCGGTGGATGACGCCAACGTGGTGATCGGTGTCATCGATGCGCACGACACGGTGGCCGAGCAGGACGCGACGCTGTTCGGCATGGTGGCCGAGCGGGGCAGGGCGTTGATCATCGCCGTCAACAAGTGGGACGGCATTCCCACGGACAAGCGCGACGAGATCCGCACCGGCCTGGACCTGCGCCTGCCGTTCCTCGATTTCGCGCCGGTGCATTTCATTTCGGCCCTGCACGGCAGCGGCGTGGGCGATCTGATGCACACGGTGAACCGCGCCTACGACGCCTCGATGCGCGATCTGGCGACGCCGGAGCTCACACGCGTGCTCGAAACAGCCATGCAGCAACACCAGCCGCCGGTGGTTCGCGGCCGGCGCATCAAGCTGCGCTATGCCCACCAGGGCGGCCGCAATCCTCCGATCATCGTGGTGCACGGCAACCAGGTGCAGCACGTTCCCGAGGCCTACCGGCGTTATCTCGCGGGTGTCTTCCGCAAGAATTTCCGACTCGAAGGCACACCGGTGCGCGTCGAGTTCCGGTCCGACGAAAATCCGTTCAAGGGCAAACGCAACGAGCTCACCCCGCGCCAGGTCCGCTCACGCAAGCGGTTGATGCAGCGGGTCAAGAAGCGGTAGAACGACGCCCAGGCGAAAGTCATGGCCACAGCAAGAAAAATACTGAAGCTCGCGCATCCGTTCGAGATGCGCCGTGGCGGCACGCTGCGCGACGTGCAGGTTGCCTACGAAACCTGGGGCGACCTGGAGTTCTGTGCCGACAACGCCATCATGATCTTCACCGGCCTGTCGCCCTCGGCGCACGCCGCGTCCTCCACCGAGGATGCGACGCCGGGCTGGTGGGAAGACATGATCGGGCCGGGCCGCCCCATCGATACGCGCCGCTTCTTCGTCATCTGCATCAATTCGCTGGGCAGCCCGTTCGGCTCGACCTCGCCGGTATCGATCAATCCGGCGACCGGCCAGCCGTACCGGCTGACGTTTCCGGTCCTGACGGTCGAGGACATCGCCCGCGCCGGACACGAAGTGGCGCGCGCGCTCGGCGTGCGCAAGCTCGCATCGGTGGTCGGCCCGTCGCTCGGCGGCATGAGCGTGCTCGCGTACTGCGCACTGTTTCCGAACGAAGCCCGTAGCGTCGTGACGATTTCGGGCGCCGCGCGCTCGCTGCCTTTTTCGATTGCGCTGCGCTCACTGCAGCGTGAAATGATCCGGCGCGATCCGGACTGGCGGGACGGTGCGTACCCGATGGATGCGATCCCGGTCTCGGGCATGCGGCTGGCGCGCAAGCTCGGCATGATCACGTACCGTTCGGCGAAGGAGTGGGCGCTGCGCTTCGGGCGCGAGCGCGCCAACGTCGAGCGCAAGCCGGGCGATCCGTTCGGCATCGATTTCGAGGTGGAGTCGTACCTGGAGAATCACGCCGACAAGTTCACCGGCCAGTACGACCCGAATTGCTATCTCTATCTGTCGCGCGCCATGGATCTGTTCGACCTCGCCGATCACGGCGGCACGGTCGCCGAGGCGCTGCAGCGCTTCACCGTCGAGCGGGCCTTGGTGGTGGGCGTGGAGACCGATCTGCTGTTCCCGATCGAACAGCAGCAGGAGCTGGCCGATGGACTGGCTGCCGGCGGCCGCGAGGTTCAGCTGGCGCGCCTGCCTTCGCTGCAGGGGCACGACTCGTTCCTGGTCGACATGGACCGGTTCCGCCCGGTGATCGGAGATTTCCTGAAGCGGCTGTGACGCCGTTACTCGGCGTCCTGCAGGAACAACGCCGGGTCCACCATCGCGCGATTGAGCGCAATGCCCCAGTGCAGGTGCGGCCCGGTCACCCGGCCGGTGGCGCCGACCTTGCCGAGCAGCTCGCCTTGCCGGACCGTATCGCCGGCCTTCACCGCTATCTGGCTCAGGTGGCAGTACATGGTCACCAGTCCATAGCCGTGGTCGATGTACAGCGTGTTGCCGTTGAAGAAGAAATTGCCGGCCTCGACCACCTTGCCGTCGGCCGGCGCGACGATCGGCGTGCCGGTGGGGGCGGCGATATCCATGCCCGTGTGGGGATTGCGCGGCTGGCCGTTGAAGATGCGGCGTGAGCCGTAGGAATCCGAACGCACCCCTTTGACCGGTGAGATCAACCCGAGCTGCGGCAGCGCAGCGGCCTTGGTAAACAACGACAGCGCCGCGCTGGAGCGCTTCTGTTCTCCGGCGATGCGCTTCAAGTCATCGGGATTGGGATCGACCTGCCGTTGATTCTTGATCGTGAGCTTCTGCGTGCGGTAATGCTTGTCGGTCACGTCGAAGCTGACTTCCGTCTTGCCGGTGCCGGAGTACACGTGCACGGTCTGGCGCCCGGGCTTGGTCGCCAGCGGAATTCCCACCACCGCCACCCAGCGATCGTCCTGGCGAATCACGGCGGTCTGATAGTCGCCGAACATGACACGCGGCGCTTGCTCGCCACCCGGCACCTCGATGAACGCAATTCCTCCTGGCACGCGCGCTTCGTGCGGCAGAGTAGCTACGTCAGCCGCGACCGCCGAGAAAGAGAATGCCAGCAATACGGCCATGGTCCGCAAGCTAAATTTGTTCATGAATCGGAATTCGTTTCGTCGGAAGGGAAGGTCTGTTCCACCCGCGCGCGCAGGCGGCCGGAAGCGAGCCGCGTTTCGATCTGGTCGCCCACGTTCACGGTGCGTGCATCGGCGACGACGTGCCCCTGCGCATTGCTCACGATCGCGTAGCCTCGTTGCAGCGTGGCGAGCGGACTGATTGCATCCAGTGTTCCTGCCGCGACCGCAAGTCGTCTGTGCAAGCCGTCGAGCTGGGTTCGCAGCGCTGCACCGATCGCCGCACTGGCCACGTTCAATCGTCCTTTCGCCGCCGCCAGTTTCACCATCGGCGAAGCATGGCGCAGATGGGCCGACAACTCGGTCACCAACGCGGCGCGATGTCGCAGGTGCTGCCGAAGTGCACGGGCCAGTCTCTGCTCGAGCTCGTCGAGCCGCTGCGCGCGTTGCCGCAGCTCGACGCCCGGGTGTAGTTGCCCCAACCGGCGCTGCAGCCAGACCAGCCGATCGTCTCGCCGCGTCAGCGACCTTTGCATCGTGCCCGACAATCGGCGCGACAGCAGCGCCACGTGCCGTAGCCACTCGTTGCAATCCGGAACCACCAGCTCTGCCGCGCCGGAAGGTGTCGGCGCGCGTACGTCGGCGACGAAATCGGCAATGGTGAAGTCCACTTCGTGACCAACGCCGCTGACGATTGGAATCGAGCACGCCGCAACCGCCCGCGCCACGATTTCCTCGTTGAACGACCACAGGTCTTCGAGCGAGCCGCCGCCGCGGGCGAGAATCAGCACATCGCATTCGGCGCGTGCCGAAGCTACCCGGATGGCAGCTGCGATCTGCGCGGCGGCCGCAGTGCCCTGGACCGCAACCGGATAGATCAGCACCGGAATGCTGCAGAACCGGCGCTGCAGGATATGCAGCACGTCGCGGATCGCCGCACCGGTCGGCGAGGTGATGACACCAATGCGCCGGGGAATTTTCGGCAGGGACTTCTTGCGCTCGGTTGCAAACAGGCCCTCGGCGGCCAGCTTGGTCTTGAGCAGCTCGAACTGGCGCCGCAGAGCGCCTTCGCCGGCTTCCTCGATGTGGTCGGCCAGGAACTGATAGTCGCCCCGCGCTTCGTACAGGCTGATCCGGCCACGCAGCTGCACACGCAGACCGTCTTTGGGCGTGAAGCGGGCCAGCATATTGCGCTGTCGGAACATGGCGCAGCGCAGTTGCGCCGACTCGTCCTTGATCGAGAAGTACCAATGCCCGGAGGAGGGGCGCGACAGGTTCGAGATTTCTCCTTCGATCCACAGGGCCGGGAAACCCCGTTCCAGCAGCGTGCGCGCTTCGCGATTCAGCCGGCTGGGGGTGTAGACATCGCGCTCCGGGACGCTCGGCTTGGCTGCCGGCGCCGCCGGCGGCAGATTCGAAAACAAGTCGTCGGTCATGCGCGAAGGCTACAGCCTGCGGGCCGCTGACGACAGCCGTAACCGGCCGGGCAAGCGGCGGGCAGTGAGGGATCGCCGCAAGGGTTTGACTGAGGCTGACGCAGCGGCAGTGGACGACGGTGCGCAATGGACGCGCGCACGGAAAGCTCCGCACCGCCAATCGCCAGGGTGACGGCAGCCCAACGACCGGGCGCCAGGGCGCTGTCCGAGCCAGCAGACGCTTCCCGGGCCCGCAACTGCGGTTTACCGGGACACTGCGCCAGCGTACAATGGCGCGCTTTCATCGACAGGCCGTGGGCCAAAACGCCATGCGTATCCTCGAGGAAGCACTCACCTTCGACGACGTCCTTCTCGTCCCGGCGTATTCTGCATTTCTGCCTCGCGACGCCGACTTGAGTACCCAGCTCACGCGCTCCATCCGGCTGAATCTACCCATCCTGTCCGCGGCCATGGATACGGTCACGGAAGCCCGCTTGGCCATCACCATGGCCCAGGAAGGCGGCATGGGTATCATCCACAAGAACATGAGCATCGAGGGCCAGGCGCGCGAAGTCGGCCGGGTCAAGAAGTACGAGAGCGGCGTCATCCACGACCCGATCACGGTCAGCCCCGACAAGACCATCCGCGAAGTGCTGGAGCTGACCCGCGCCAAGAACATCTCGGGCGTGCCCGTGGTGGTCGGCTCCAAGGCCGTCGGCATCGTCACTCACCGCGACCTGCGTTTCGAGACTCAGCTCGACGCGCCAGTCTCGACGGTCATGACACCGCAGGAACGCCTGGTCACGGTTCGCGAGAACGCCCCCAAGGATGAAGTGCTGCTGCTGCTGCACAAGCACCGTATCGAGAAGGTGCTGGTGGTCGATGCGAGCTTCAACCTCAAGGGCATGATCACCGTCAAGGACTTCCAGAAAGCCACCGAATTCCCGCGCGCCTCGAAAGACGAGCGTGGTGCACTGCGCGTCGGCGCGGCCGTTGGCACGGGCGCTGACACGCTCGAACGAGCGGCGGCGCTGCGTGAAGCCGGCGTCGATGTGATCGTCGTCGATACCGCGCACGGCCACTCGGCCGGCGTGTTGCAGATGGTCCGCAAGATCAAGAGCACCTGGCCGGATCAGCAGGTGATCGGTGGCAACATCGTGACCGCCGATGCAGCGAAGGCGCTGGTAGAGGCGGGCGCTGATGGCGTGAAGGTGGGCATCGGCCCCGGCTCGATCTGCACTACGCGCATCGTTGCCGGTGTCGGCGTGCCGCAGATTTCCGCGGTCTCGAATGTTGCCGATGCTCTCAAGGACACCGGCGTTCCGCTGATTGCAGACGGCGGTATCCGTTTCTCCGGCGACATCGCCAAGGCGCTCGTCGCCGGTGCGCATTCGGTCATGATCGGCGGCCTGTTCGCCGGCACCGAAGAGTCGCCGGGCGAGGTCGAGCTGTATCAGGGCGCTTCCTACAAGTCCTACCGCGGCATGGGTTCGCTCGGCGCGATGTCGCAGTCGCACGGCTCGAAGGACCGCTACTTCCAGGATGCGACCGCCGAACTGGAGAAGCTGGTTCCCGAAGGTGTCGAAGGCCGCGTGCCCTACAAGGGTTCGATGGTCACCATCCTGCTGCAGCTCGCCGGTGGCTTGCGCGCAGCGATGGGCTACACCGGCAGCCGCTCCATCGAAGAATTGCGCACCCGGCCTTCGTTCGTCCGCATCACCAACGCGGGCATGCGCGAAAGCCACGTGCACGACGTCACCATCACGAAGGAAGCGCCGAATTACCGCGTGCGCTGAGCTCACGGGTGACACGTGCCAGGCTGTGTAGTCTCGGGCGTCCAGATCGCGGTTTCCTGACGGCTGCAATCAGTGCGATTGCAGCCTTTGGCTGTTTCAACGTGTTGAGGCCTTTTGCGTGAACGCACCGGCAGTCCCGGCTTCCGTCTCGTCCCCCGACATCCACGCGCACCGGATCCTGATCCTGGATTTCGGCGCCCAATACACTCAGCTGATCGCGCGTCGTATTCGCGAGAGCGGTGTCTTCTGCGAGATCCATCCCTGGGATATGTCGGATGACGACGTTCGTGCCTTCGGCGCACGCGGTGTCATTCTTTCCGGCGGCCCCGAGTCCGTTACGGATGCGAAGCCGCCGGCTGCACCGCAAGCAGTGTTCGAGCTGGGCGTCCCGGTGCTTGGCATCTGCTACGGCATGCAGACGATGGCGCAGCAGCTCGGCGGTCGCGTCACGGCCGGAACGCACCGCGAGTTCGGCTATGCGCAGGTGACCGCGGCCGCTCCGTGCCGTCTGCTCGATGGCCTGCGCGATCACACCGACGACCAGGGCAGGGCGCTGCTCGATGTCTGGATGAGTCACGGCGATCGCGTCGATCAGCTGCCGGAAGGCTTCGTCGCCACCGCCTTCACCAATAACGTGCCGCTCGCTGCGATGGCGGATGAATCGCGCAGCTACTACGGCGTTCAGTTCCATCCCGAGGTGACGCACACCCTGCAGGGCGCAGCGTTGCTCGAACGTTTCGTTCGGGAAATCTGCGGCTGCGAGGCCCGCTGGAGCCCGGGCAACATCATCAGCGATTCGATCGCGCGTGTGCGCGAGCAGGTCGGTAAGGATCATGTGCTGCTCGCGCTGTCCGGCGGTGTGGATTCTTCCGTCGTCGGCGCGTTGCTGCACAAGGCCATCGGCCAGCAGCTGACCTGCGTATTCGTCGACCACGGTCTGCTGCGCCAGAACGAAGGCGACCAGGTGATGGAGACGTTCGCCAAGCACATGGGCGTGCGCGTGATCCGCGTGAATGCCGAAGAGCGTTTCCTCGAAGCGTTGAAGGGCGAAGCCGACCCCGAGCGCAAGCGCAAGATCATCGGTCGCCTGTTCGTGGAAGTGTTCGAAGAAGAGTCCGCGAAGCTGTCGGGCATCCGCTGGCTGGCGCAGGGCACGATTTACCCCGACGTGATCGAGTCCGCCGGTTCCAAGACCGGCAAGGCCCACGTGATCAAGAGCCATCACAACGTCGGCGGCCTGCCCGAGAAGATGAACCTGAAACTGCTCGAGCCGCTGCGCGAGCTGTTCAAGGACGAGGTGCGCAAGCTTGGTGTCGAGCTCGGTCTGCCGCGCGAGATGGTCTATCGTCATCCGTTCCCGGGCCCCGGCCTCGGCGTGCGCATTCTTGGCGAAGTGACCAAGCCTTACGCCGACCTGCTGCGCAAGGCCGACGCGATCTTCATCGAAGAACTGCGCCGCCACGATCTCTACGACAAGACCAGCCAGGCGTTCGCGGTCTTCCTGCCGGTGCGCTCCGTCGCCGTCATGGGCGACGGCCGTCGTTACGATTACGTCATCGCGCTACGCTGCGTCGAAACCATCGACTTCATGACCGCGCGCTGGTCGCGCCTGCCTTACGAGTTCCTCGACCTGGTGGGCCGTCGCATCATCAACGAGGTCCACGGCATCTCACGCGTGACCTACGACATCTCCGGCAAGCCGCCGGCGACGATCGAGTGGGAGTGAGGCGGGCTCGCCATTATCATGAACCCGCTCAAAGCTTGAACCACGGTTCGAATCCCGTGGGAACGCTGGCAACAACATTCAGGTTCGCTTTTCCGTCCTAATAACAAGGCCACCCGTGAACATCATCGGCAGGCTGGTTCCCCGCGAGAATCATTTCTTCGAACTGTTCAACCAGCACGCAAGCCTGGTCGCCGAGGCCGGTGGCGTGCTGTGCGGCTTGCTGCACAATTATCAGGGCGAGGCGCAGCGATCTGCCCGGATCGAGCGCATCAACGATCTCGAGCACGACGCCGACCGCGTCACGCATGAGACCGTTGCGTTACTGCAGACCATCTTCGTCACGCCACTGGACCGGGACGACATCCATCGCCTCATCTCGCGCATGGACGACATCCTGGATCTCATGCAGGACGCCGCCGAATCGCTGCATCTTTACGACGTGCAGCACGTGACCGAGCCGGCGATCGAACTCGCCGGGCTGTTGCAGGCTTGCTGCTTGCGCCTGCAGTCCGCTGTGGCGCTGCTGAACAACATGCGCAATGCGCCCGAGGCGCTGAAGCTGTGTCGTGAGATCGACAATCTGGAATCGCAGGCCGACCGGGTAATGAGCGCGGCTATCTCCAAGCTCTTCCGCGACGAGCCCGATATCCGTCAGGTGATCAAGCTCAAGGCGATCTACGAAATGCTCGAGGCGGCGACCGACAAATGTCAGGACGTCGCGAACCTGATCGAGAACATCACGCTGCAGAACGCCTGACCGTGTTTTCCGATCCGATCGTAGCGACGCTGTGGCTGCTCGTGCTCCTGGCGCTGGCGTTCGACTTCCTCAATGGCTTTCACGACGCAGCGAACTCCATCGCCACGGTGGTATCGACGCGCGTGCTCAAGCCCTATCAGGCGGTGGTATGGGCGGCGTTCTTCAACCTCCTTGCCATCTATGTGTTCGAACCGAGGGTGGCAGCGACCATCGGCACGGGCATCATCGATCCCGCCTTCGTCGATGATGCGGTGATCTGCGGCGCGCTATGCGGCGCGATCGTCTGGAACCTGGTGACGTGGTATTTCGGGATACCGTCGAGCTCTTCGCATGCGTTGATCGGCGGACTGATCGGGGCCGGGATGGCGAAAAGCGGTCCTGCGACGCTGCTGGCCCCTGGCATCATCAAAGTGGCGGTGTTCATCGTGGTGTCGCCGGCACTGGGTCTGCTGATCGGCGGCCTGTTGATGCTTGGCATCAGCTGGGCCTGCTTTCGCATTGCGCCGATGCGGCTGGATCGCTGGTTCCGGCGCGCACAGCTGATTTCCAGCGCGCTCTACAGTCTGGGCCACGGCGCCAACGATGCGCAGAAGACCATGGGCATCATCTGGTTGTTGCTCATGAGTCGAGGCCTGGCGACGCAGCAGCACTTGCCCGTATGGGTCATGGTGAGCTGCTATGGAGCCATTGCGCTGGGCACGCTGATGGGGGGCTGGCGCATCATCAAGACCATGGGTCAGAAACTGACACCACTGACGCCGGCGAGCGGTTCGGCTGCCTCGGCTGGCGGCGCGATCACGCTCTTCCTAGCTTCCGGCTACGGCATTCCGGTTTCGACGACGCATACGATTACCGGTGCCATCCTGGGGGCGGGCGCCGTGCAGAACCCCTCGCGAACGCGCTGGGATATTGCGACGGCGCTCGTCTATGCCTGGGTGGTGACGATTCCGGCGGCTGCGTTGATCGCCGCCCTGACTTACTGGGCGACGCGGGTGCTGTTCTGAATCGGTCTTTGCATTTACGGCTGCACAGCTGCCGTGCGGGTTCTCGATGACAAGGCGGGCTTAGTCCACTACGGGATAGAGTTTTCGTTTTTGGGGGGGGCGAAAAAAATGACACTCAAGTTGTCAGGCGCATCTTGCTCTGCCGGTTCCAGGCACCGTCTTCTTGTCAGGATCGCCGCTACGTTGTGGCTGGTGACACAAAGCGTCGCCCCGCAGGCACGAGCGGCCACGATGGAATTCGACGACGCCAGCGTCGCTGAACTGGAAGCCGCCATGGATGCCGGGACGCTCACTTCCAGGAGGTTGGTGGAGCTGTGTCTCGCCCGGATCGAGGCCTACGACAAACAGGGCCCGAAGCTGCACGCCGTCATGGCGCTCAATCCCAAGGCGTTGGAAGAAGCCAAGGCGCTGGACGCCGAGCGCAAAGCCAGGGGGCCGCGCTCGCCGATCCACGGCATCCCGGTCATCCTGAAGGACAATTTCAATACGGTGCAGATGCCGACCACCGGTGGTTCGGTCCTGCTGGAAGGTTCCATCCCGCCCAAGGACGCCTACGTCGTGAAGAAACTGCGGGACGCTGGTGCCATCATCCTGGCCAAGGTGAACCTGTCGGAGTTCGCGGGCGGTGGCCAGTTCAGTTCGTTGGGTGGCCAGACCCACAATCCACACGATCTGGCACGTTCGCCGTCCGGGTCGTCGGGCGGCACCGGCGCGGGCATCGCCGCGGGCTATGCGCCCCTGGGCATGGGAACCGACACCGGAGGCTCCATCCGCGGCCCGGCCGCTGCAAACGGTGTCGTCGCCTTGAGGCCGACTCTCGGCCTGCTCTCCCGAAGCGGCATCATCCCGCTGGCCCTGAGCTTCGACACCGGTGGGCCGTTCGGGCGCAACGTTTCGGACATCGCGGCCATGCTGACGGTCATGGTCGGGGTCGACCCGGCCGATGACGCGACCCAGCAGAGCGTCGGCAAGACGGAGACGGATTATTCCCAATTCCTGGTTGCCGGCTCGCTCAAGGGCGCGCGCATTGGTGTAGCCCGGGATTTCATGGGTCGGGATCCGGATGTGGATTGGGTAATCAACGCCGCCATCGAACGGATGAAGAAGGCGGGGGCGACCCTGGTGGACGTGCACTATCCCAAGTGGCTGCTGGAGCAGAGCGGCAACTTCTATACCGCTGTGCGCTGGCCTGAGTTCCCGGTCCAGATCCGTGACTACCTGGCCACGCTCGGACCCCGGTATCCGAAGTCGCTCGACGAGATGATCGAACGGGCCGAACAGTTCACCAGCACCCGCCCGGACGGCGCGGGCCCCAACCCCGGTCGCTGGACGCTGTTCAAGAACGAGGCGGCGAGCGGCACGATGCAGGACTACCGCTATACCTCGGTGAAGGAACATGTCCTGCCGGCGGTTCGTGCGGTGGTGGAAGGCGTGATCACCTCCAACACGCTGGACGCCATCATCTATCCAACCTCGAGCACCAAGACTCCACTGATCGCCGCACCACCGGCGCGCACCGAACGTCCCGGGGCTGGTGGAGGCACGTATATCCAAAGCCTCACCGGCTTCCCGGATCTGATCGTGCCCGCGGGCTTCACCGGCGGCGACAGATTGCCGGTCGGCCTGTCGTTCGTCGGCCCGGCCTTCAGCGAAGGCAAGTTGATTTCGCTCGCCTACAGTTTCGAGCAGTTGGTCCATGCTCGCCAGCGCCCCGTGAACACGCCGGCGCTGAAAGGCGCAACCGTCGTCCTCGGCCGCACCTCCGATTGAGCGCTGCATCAGATCTTGTTCATGAGCTCTCCGCTACTGGAATGCTGCGCCGGACGTCCGGGGCCCCATAAGCCCACCTCGTAGGGTAATGGGTTGGGGAGATGTCACGCTGCCACTCGATCGTCGCCGGCGGCTTCCCAGCGATGTCGCCGGATACGCGTGATATGTCTATGCAATAAATCCGGGTTCGACACAAGAACGATGCTCGCCGGGCGCCTTCTTTCGAAGACGCGCCCCTCGCCGCGCCGACGCCGGATCGGACAGTGTATTTTTACAGCTGTTTTTCAGGGGTTTGCGCTCGATTTCTTCTCTGGCCGTGGTCGACATGAAATGACACAGGAAGAATTGCACAGAGAAATTTTGTGTGTTACTTCTGCCCGCGCGAAGTCATAGGGCAGAGACACTCTGCTCGGCCGAAACCGGAGAAACGGATACGTGCATGACTCGAGTCAGGAGAGGGAAAGGCCAGGTGCTGGCCCGTGATCGTGGCGCGTCGTCGTCAAATATCTGCTCTACAAGAATACCGACGATCGCGATTCCGCTCACGACCCGCTCGACGTTCATCTGAATTAATGGGGGATTTGGATTTATGAGCTCGACGGAAAACCAGTTCGCCACTCACCATGTTGCAGTGAATGGCTTGGTCAGGGCGGCTATTCGCATGGCATTGGCTGCGGTCTGCACCAGCCCACTGATGATGATGAGCGGCGCGTACGCCCAGGATGCGGGCTCGACCAACGGCGCCGCAGCCTCGACGCTGCAGGAAGTGACGGTGACCGGTTCGCGCATCCGTCGCGAAGGATTCGAGGCACCGACGCCTGTGGCGGTGATCAGCACCGAGGCGCTGCAGACCAACGCAACCTCGAACCTCGCCGACACGCTCAACACCATGCCGAATTTCCAGGGCAGCGCGACGCCGCAGTCCTCGGTGGTGACCGTGACTTCCGGCACCCAGGCCGTCAACGGCTTGAACATCGGTGGTCTGGGCGTCAGCCGCACGCTGACCCTGGTCAACGGTCAGCGTACCGTTGGCTCGACTCTGGAAGGCACGGTCGACGTGAGTGAATTGCCGCAGCAGCTCATTACGCGCGTCGACGTGGTGACCGGCGGCGCCTCCGCCAGCTACGGTTCGGACGCGCTGACCGGTGTCGTCAACTTCGTGCTCGACACCAAGTTCACCGGCTTCAAGGCCGAAGCGTCCGCCGGCACGACCAACTACCACGACAACGACAACTGGAAGGCCTCGATGACCTTCGGCACCACCTTTGCCGAAGGCCGCGGCCATTTCATCCTCAGCGGCGAAGCCAGCGACGATGAAGGCCTGCTGGTGGCCAAGCGGCCGTGGAACAACTACGGCTATGGCTTCGTCAACAACCCGGACTTCACTTCGGCCAACGGTCAGCCGCGGCTGATATTCGGAGATCAGTTCAGCCTCGCCACGGCGTCGTGGGGCGGCATCATCAACAATACCCGCGGTCAAGTCCCGAGCTTCCCGCAGGGAACCACCATCATGTTCGGGCCCAACGGCGAGCAGCTGCCGGTCACCTACGGGCCGCTCATCAGCGGCGCGGTGATGTCGGGAGGAGACTGGAACAATCCGCTGCTGCAGGTCGGCAACCAGAAGGGCGGCGCCGGCCTGACTCCCGATCAGCAGCGCCAGAACGTGTTTCTACGCACCAGCTACGATCTGGAGAACGGCAGCGAAGTCTACTTCCAGGCGTCTTACGGCCACCTGGAATCGTTCTCGGCCAGCGTGCCGGTGTTCTACAAGCTGAGCTGGAACGTCCCCGGGGACAATGCCTACATTCCGGCGAATCTCGCCGCTGACCTGGGCTGCGATACCAGCAGCAACGCAGCCTGTTTCAACTTCGGCACCATCAACGGCGACATTGGCGGTCAGCATCCCATCACCGAGCGCTCGGTGACCCGCTTCCTGGCGGGCATCGACGGCAGCTTCAATCTGTTCCAGACCGATTGGACCTGGGACGCCTACGCCTCCTACGGGCGCAGCCTGCAGCACGTCATCTCCGGCAACACCATCAACCAGGTCAAGTACGACATGGCCATCGATGCGGTGCGCGATACCAACGGCGACATCGTTTGCCGTTCGACGCTCACCGATCCGGGCAATGGCTGCGTGCCGCTCAATTTGTTCGGCCTGGGGGTAGCCACTCCGGAAGCGTTGGCCTACGTTGGCGGCGATCCATGGAGTGCGGCGAGCCTGAAGCAGACGGTGGGAGCCGTCAATGTCCAGGGTACGCCGTGGCAGGGATGGGCCGGACCCATTTCCGTAGCGTTTGGTGTGGAACACCGCCGCGAGGAGACCAGTCAATCCGCCAATGATCTGGAGACCGCGGCACCAGGTGTTTGCGCCCCTGGTTCGACAAAAGCCACGGGCAGCTGCTGGTTCCTTGCGGCTGGCCGGCCGTATTCGGGTTCCTTCAATGTGTCGGATGTGTATCTCGAGACCAATGTCCCGCTCGCCAAGGATCTGCCGTTCGCCCGGGCGCTGGACCTGAGCGCCGCTGTGCGCGGGACCTACTACAGCACCTTCGGTTCGACCGGCACCTGGAAGCTGGGCCTGAACTGGAACCCGATCGATGACCTGCGTTTCCGGCTGGTGCGCTCCCTGGATATTCGCGAGCCATCGCTGATCGACCTGTACCTGGGCGGTCAAACCACCTCGAACAACATCACCGACAAGCGTGTCAACACCGCCAACATCACCTTTCAGTCGACGAATTCAGGTAACCCGGATCTGCTGCCCGAGCGTGCCACCAACACCATCGTCGGGTTCGTGTACCAGCCGTCCTGGCTGCCGCGGTTCAATTTTTCCGCAGACTATTATGTGATCGACATCGAGCGGGGCGTGAACACGCTGTCGGCACAGCAGACCTATGATTCCTGCGTGATGGCCGGGATTGCCGAGGCTTGCAACGCCTATACCGTGAGTGGCTATCACAATGTCACGGGTGCCGACGGGAACGTGTACAGCGTCCCGGACCAGATCACCGGCATGAGACTGGTGCCGCACAATACCAACGGCCGCAAGGCCGAGCGCCTGGAGATCGCGGCCAGCTACCGGCTGCCGATGGACGCCATCGTCGACGGCTGGTACGGCAACCTGGCCTTCCGGGGTTCGGCGACGAACTACATCAAGGACGTGGAAGACGGCGGCATTCCGTACGTGTTGCCCAACGACCGCATCGGCAACAACAGCAGCGGTCTGCCGCATTGGAAGTACCAGCTTTCGGCCATGTACGCGCTGGATCGCTTCAGCACCACGCTCACCATGCGCGGCGTGAGCTCTGGCGTCTATAACGACCTGTGGATCGAGTGTCAGACCAACTGCCCGGTATTTGCGGGCGGTGCTCCCGGATCGCCGGAGGCGGTCGCTGCGGCCAACTACGTCACCACCACCAACAATCACATTGCCGGTGGAGTCTGGTTCGACCTGGGCGTGAACTACAAGCTGGGCTTCGAGAAGGCCGAGACGGAGTTGTTCTTCAACGTCCGCAACCTGCTGGACAAGGACCCGGCGGTGGTCGCCCGGCAGCAGGCCGGCACCGGTTGGGACTTCTCTCCGTCGAACAGCGGGTTGTACGATGTCCTCGGCCGTTTCTATCGGGCAGGCTTCCGAGTGCAGTTCTGAAGCCTGATTCGAGGGTGCAGTTCAAACGGCCCCGCGCTGCGAGCCAGCGCGGGGCCTGCGAACAGGACGATGCACGCGGCGGCGGTGGTGTTTTCATTTTGGAAGTCACGCTCTCGGGCATGACGGAGGGGACGTAGGTGCAATCGGTTCAAACTCGACGGATCCGATCTTCGAGGGCGTTCAGCCGCGCGCTCTGGGTGGGTGTGACAGGCGCTCTCGTGCTCGGAGTCGCAGGATGTAGCCGAGATCGGGGGCCGGAGGATGCCGGCAGCGTGCCCCGCGCGCGCTTCATGACGTCGCAGCAGTATTCCAACATGATCGGCGATGTGTTCGGCAGCGACATCCAGATAGGAACGCCCATCCCTCCTCGGGCGCGCGCTGCGGATGGCCTGTTGTCCACCGCTGCCAGTTCGGTGGGCATACCCGGCGGCCAGTTGATGCAGTTGCAGCGTGCGGCCACCTCCATCGCCAACCAGGTGATGGACGACGGCGACATCGAGAAGGAGTTGCCGGCACACCGTGCCTATCTCGTTCCGTGCAAGCCGCAGGCGGACAACGCCCCTGACGACGCCTGCGCGGAGAAGTTCATTCGTTCCACCGGCCGGCTGCTGTTCCGTCGTTCGCTGGATGATGCGCAGGTGGCCGAGTGGGTCGGCAAGGCGCACGAAGGCGCCGACCACCTGAAAGATTTCTACGCCGGCTTGGCGAGCGTGCTCGAGGGCATGCTGATCGATCCGATGGTGCTGATGGTCGTCGACACCACCGAGCCGGACCCGGACCGCCCCGGGCAGCGCCGCCTGGATGCGTATTCACTGGCCTCGCGCCTGTCGTTGTTCCTGTGGAATTCCGTGCCGAACGATGCGGTGCTGCAGGCTGCCGAAAGCGGCGAGATCCAGACTCCCGCCGGCCGCGAACGCGTGGTCGAGATGATGCTGGCCAGCCCTCGGGTGGAAAACGGCATTCGCGCGTTTTTCGACGACATGCTGGCCTACGACAACTTCGACTCGCTGGCGAAGGACGGCAAGGTCTACTCCAGAGAAAGCGCCGCCGTGCTGAAGGACGCTCGCGAACAGACCTTGCGCACGGTGTACGACCACCTGATCGTGCGTAATCGCGACTATCGGGATTTGTTCACCACGCGCGACACCTTCATGTCGCCGGCATTGGCGTCGGTCTACAACGTGCCCGCTGTTCCAGGCTGGGCGCCTTATTCCTTCCCTGAGGACAGCCCGCGCATGGGCATCCTGAACCAGGTGAGCTTCCTGGCGCTGCATTCGCATCCGGGGCGCAGCTCGCCGACACTGCGCGGCAAAGCACTGCGCGAGACGCTGCTGTGCCAGATCGTGCCGCCACCGCCGCCCAACGTCGATTTCTCCGCGGTCGAGGATCCGGATTCGAACCTGCGCACGGCACGTGAGCGCCTCACGGCCCATCGCGCCAATCCCGTGTGCGCGGGCTGCCACAAGATCACCGACCCAATAGGCCTGGCCATGGAGAATTTCGATGGCGCCGGACAGTACCGCGCCAACGAAGGCGGTGCGCCCATCGATGCCAGTGGCAATCTGGATGGCAAGGAGTTCACCGACCCGCAAGGTCTGGCGCAGGCCCTGCACGATCATCCGGGCGTGCCTGCCTGCCTGGTCAAGCGCATGTATGGCTACGGGGTGGGTGGCTTGACCACCGCGGCCGACAAGCCGCAGCTGACTTATCTCAATGAACAGTTCGAGGCTTCCGGCTATCGGGTGCCCGACCTGCTGCGGGCCATTGCGTTAAGTCCTGCCTTTGGCAACGTTGTCGAGCCCGCCGCTGCGCCGACTCCGGCGATCAAGACGGCGGGCCTGACGGCCTCCGGTTCTGCGGCTCAATAGCTTCAGGAGATACTCGAATGACCGATTTCAATCGACGCCGTGTACTGCGTGGCATGTTCAATGGCACGGCGGTGGCCGTCAGCCTGCCGCTGCTGAACTGTTTCCTGAACGACAACGGCACGGCGCTGGCCAGCGGTGCGCCCATCCCGCAGCGTTTCGGCACCTGGAGCTGGGGCCTGGGGATGAGCAAGTCCATCTTCGTGCCCAAGAAGACCGGCCCCGGTTTCGATCTGCCCGAAGAGATCGCCATGTTCGCGCCGATCCGCGACAAGATGAACCTGTACACCAACTACAACGCCTTTCGCGACGCGGCGCCCAACCTCTGTCACACCACCGGCTGGGTCATCTTGCGCAGTGGCACCGCGCCGCTGAACGGCGGTTCCAAGCCCGGTGAAACCATCGACGTCACGGTCGCCAAGAAGATCGGCACGACCACGCGTTTCCCGAGCATCACCGTGACCGCTACGGGCGATCCGCGCGACACGCAGAGCTATGAGAGCGCCACTTCGGTGAACAATGCCGAAGGTTCGCCGCTGGCGCTGTATTCGAGTCTGTTCGGTGCCGACTATCAGGACCCCAACGCCAAGAACTTCACGCCCAGCCCGAAGATCCTGGTGCGCAAGAGCGTCCTGTCCACCGTCAGCGAAGACGCCAAGAAGCTGATGAGCCAGGTGGGCGCCGAAGACAAGGCGCGCATCGACCAGTATTTCACCAACCTGCGGGAGCTCGAGAACCAACTGGATCGGCAGTCGCAAAAGCCCGAGCCGCGGGAAGCCTGCGTCAAGCCCAAACTCCCGCCCGAGCTGGCAACCGGCGTGGACTATCAGCTGGTGGCGCGGCGTCACCGTCTGTTCACCGACCTGCTGGTCATGGCCGTGGCCTGCGATCAGACCCGCGTGTTCAACGCGACCTACTCGAAGTCGTTCTCGTCGACGACCAAGCCCGGCTATGAGAAGCCGCACCACACGGCCTCGCATGAAGAGCCCATCGATCCGAAGCTGGGTTATCAGCCCATGGTGTCCTGGTTCCTGCGCCGCGGCTTCGAGGAGTGGGTGTACTTCGTGGAAGCGTTCTCGAAGGTCAAGGAGGGCGACGGCACGCTGCTGGACAATATGCTGATCTATGCGTCCACCGATCAGTCCTTCGCCAAGATCCACTCCATCGAGGGACTGCCGATGTTCTCCGCCGGTCGCGCCGGCGGCAAGATCAAGACCGGCCTGCATCTCGACGGCGGCGGCACGCCCGGCACGCGTCTGGGTTACACCATGATGAAGACGCTGGGTGTCGACATTAAGTCCTGGGGGACGCAGTCGAACGACACCTCGAAGGAAATCGGCGAGATCCTGGTCTGACGTCGAAGGATGAGGCAATGAGACTGATCGTTGGAGTGACGGGAATCCTCATGGCGTTGGGCCTGGGCAGTGCGTCGGCGGCGGAGCCCTCTGTCCGCGAGGCGTACGTCGATGTGCCGATGCCGCCGGGATTCAAGGTGGTTTCCACCGAACTGGAAGGGCCGGTGTTCGCCGATGCGCGTGGCCACACTTTGTACAAGTGGCCCATTGCCTCGTTGCGTAACGGCTATGCCGGCGATCCCAAGGACAAGTCGGCGTGCGAGGATGTGGTCACGACCAAGACGGGCGGTTACATGAGCCCGTATCCGGGCGGCTTGGACCTGCCGGATCTCGATGCGCGCAAGAGCTGCGTAGCCGAATGGCCACCGGCCCTCGCGGATGCGAACGCCAAGCCCGTGGGTGACTGGAGCATCATCAAGCGCAGCGACGGGACTTTGCAGTGGGCCTACGACCATCAGCCGCTGTACACCTCGCATCTCGACCAGTCGCCTGGCGACGTCCTGGGCGGTACCAGCCTGTTCCGACGCGGCGGCGATACTCCGGCCGAGCGCTTTCCGGTTGGACCGCCATCGGCGCTGCCGCCGGGTTTTCGCATCGAAGGCACGCTGCACGGCCGGATGCTGGTGAACGACAAGCGTTATTCCGTCTACGCCTCCGACGCCGATGAAGCGGACAAGTCCAATTGCACCAGTGAGGCGTGTCTGCAGCGCTGGCTGCCGATGCTTGCTCCGGAAACAGCGCAGCCGCGGGGAGAGTGGTCGATCGTCCAGCGCTCGCTGGGCGTGCGGCAGTGGGCGTTCCGCAAACAGCCGCTGTACACCTATATGCGCGACACCCGCGCCATGAGCCAGGACGGCGGTGACGAGCCGGGCTGGCACAACGTGTACGCACAGCCGGGGCCGGCTTATCCCAAGTCGTTCACCGTCCAGAACACCACCTATGGCGATGTGCTGGCCGAACGCAACGGCAAGACGGTGTATTTCTACACCTGCGGCGATGATTCGGCGGACCAGCTGTCCTGCGACACCCTGGGCAGCCCGCAGCAGTACCGCATGGCCATCTGCGGCGGCGGCGATTGGGCGCGCTGCCATGAACTGTGGCATTTCGTGCCGGCTTCAGCCGACGAGAAAAGCGAGGGCAGCGTCTGGTCGATCATCTCGGTCGACCCCAAGACCGATCGCCAGGCGGCTGAAGGGCAGGCGGGTGCAGTGCGCGTCTGGGCTTTCCGCGGTCGGCCGATATACACCTATTCGGGCGACCAGCAACCCGGCGAGTTCCGCGGTCACTCGATGGGCGAGTGGCAGGGGCGCCGCAATGGTTTCCGGGCATTCTGGCTACGGGTGATCTGACATGCGACTCGTATCAAACAAAACGTGCGCAACGCTGGCGGCGCTGGCTGTAACGAGCCTGACAGCCGGCATGGTTCTGGCCGACGGCAGCCAATCGATAGCGGCCACCCGCACCATCGGCTACGTCACCACGGACCTGCACTGGGCTTTCTACCAGACCGCGGATGTGGACAAGGACTGCCCGCAAGGATTGGCCGGGTATGGCCCGCGCGAAACCTTCAAGGCGCTCTATCCCAACGGCGGTCCGGTCGGAAAGACCCAACTGGCCCGGGAGAGCCTGAAGTTCTTCCCCAACGACAAGCAGATGCAATTTCCTTACATTTTTTCCAAGGCGACCATCGGTGTCGGCGTGAATCTCGATGGCAAGGTCGGACCGAACGACTACGTCAGCCCGACGGGCGAGAAGGGCATCGACAATGCGCTGCAGAAGGTGCTCGGCTGCAATGCGCAGTTCCGCCAGCCCGAAGGCCAGCTGCAATTGTTCGGCAACAAGTTCGTCCGCACCTCGACCTGGAATCGCACCCTGATCGAGATCAGCAACGTCGACGATATATCCAATTCGGACAACGTTGCCGTGACCATCTATCGCGGCCGTGATCCGGTGTTGCTGGACGCGACGGGTGAAGGCGTGGCGCCGGGCGGCACGCAGCGTGTCGACATGCGCTGGGGCAAGCCGATCATTCAGCACCTGAAGGGCAAGATCGTCGACGGCGTACTGATCACCGAGCCGATCAAGGAAGGCATCTATCCCTGGGCGATCTACAACGATGTGCCCACCCTGCTGAACTGGCGCGACATGCGTCTGAAACTGACGCTCACCCCGGAGCGGGCGGACGGCCTGATTGCCGGCTACATGGACGTGGAGTCCTACTACACCTGGCTGACTGCCTGGTCCACTCACCACCTGTCTTACGGGCGTCTGGATCCGGCGGAGTTCTACTGGACCTTGCGCAAGATGGCCGATGCCTACCCGAACGAGAAAGGCGAGATGACCGCCATTTCCTCGGCGCTCACGGTCAACATGGTCCAGGCATTCATTTCGCATCCGGATGCCGATGCAATGAAGAGCAACCAGAAGATAACGGATGCAAGGCACTGAAGCCGGTCCTTGCATCAACCCAGCCACCTTCACACGGGGAATTTCTGAAATATGCACGGTTATCGTAGTGCGCTCGTCGCCCTGAGCTTGTTGTCCGGTGTTGCCCTGGTGCAGGCGGAGCCTGTACGCGCCGCTGCCGCCAGCTCCTCCATCGAACTCGAATTGATGACGTGGCCGGAAGTGAAAGCCGCCATTGCCGCAGGCAAGACCACGGCGCTGTTCTATACCGGTGGCGTCGAGCAGCGTGGCCCGCAGAACGCCACTGGCGGTCACAACATGATGGCGCGTCCGATCGTGAAGGCCATCGCCGAGAAGCTCGGCAATGCCATCGCGATGCCGGTGATGCCGTTCTCGCCGACAGGCATGTCGGCCGAGCTGCCCGGCAGCCTCGATCTGCCGGTGGAATTGCTCGGCCCCGTAATGGAGCGTCTTGCCGAGGACGCCATCGTCAGCGGCTTCACCACGATCATCCTGATGGGCGACAGCGGCGGCGGTCAGGGGCCGGACGGCATGTATGCATCGGTCGCAAAGAAACTGGACGACAAGCACAAGGCCAAGGGCGTGCGCGTGTTCTATGCGGACGAGAGCTACACCAAGGCCAACCGCGAGTTCAGCGACATGCTGGTCAAGGAAGGCTATCCGGCCGGTACGCACGCCGGCATCCTCGATACTTCGTTGATGATGTATCTCGATCCCGACCACAAGTACGTGCGCCGCGATCAGCTCGCCAACGCGTTGGGCGATCCCGTGCGTCCGCGCGGTCAGAAGCCTGAGCCCGGCTACAAGGCCGTCAACAACGGCATCAGCGGCGACGCCCGCCGCTCGAGCGAGGAAATCGGCAAGCGGTTCTTCGACTACAAGGTCGAGACGGCGGTGAAGCAGATCAAGGCGCTCCAGGCCAGCCGCTGAGCCTTGCGCACAGCGACGTACGGTTGCCCCGAATACGGAACGGACAGGGAATGAAAAAGAGATCCTGCGTGTTCGGGCTGGCCCTGCTGCTGGTTGCAGCGGCAGGGATGGGGGCGTCAGGGCAGACGCTGGCGCAGAACGTCAATGTGCCGTGGGATGAGGCGCCGTCGAATCCCGATCGCTGGTTCGCGACGTTTTCGATCATCGCCTACGATCCCGCGACTCAGGAGTTGGGTGTCGGCGTGCAGTCGCACGCCTTCACCTCTGGCGCCGCCGTGCCCTATGCCGTTGCCGGTGTGGGTGCCGTCGCCACGCAGGCCGCTGCCAACCAGCTCTACGGTCCCAAGGCGATGGAGCTGCTGAAGCAGGGGCTGAGCCCGGCGGAAGTCGTCAAGCGCCTCACCGACGAAGACCCGGGCCGAGACCGGCGGCAGCTCGCGGTCATCAATGCAAAGGGCGAGTCCGCCGTCTATACGGGCAAACGGGTCCTCGATCGCAATTCCGACAAGGCCGATCCCATCCATCTGGGCGGCTATGCGGGCAGTGTGATCGGCAAGAATTTCTCCGTGCAAGGAAACACGCTGGCCAGCGAGGATGTGGTGCAGAGCATGGCTCGCGCCTATGAACGCAGCAAAGGAACGATGGGCGAGCGCCTGATGGATGCGCTCGACGCGGGCCAGGCTGCCGGCGGAGATACGCGTGGCATGCAGTCGGCTGGCATATTGGTAGTGCGTCCGATAAGGCCAGGTTCGGACGAGGTCAACGAGCGGATCGTGGATGTCAGGGTCGACGATGCGGTCGATCCGTTCAAGGAATTGCGCCGGCTGCTGAACATCAATCTGGGAACCCCACGCAAACTCACCGACCATTCCGCTGAGCTCGCCAAGGCCGGCAAATTCGACGAAGCCATCGAGGAACAGAAGAAGGCGCTGGAGATTCAGCCGAACAGCGACATCTTTCACTACGCGCTGGCGCAGCGCTATGCGCAGGCCGATCGGCCGCTGCAGGCGCTCGTACCGTTGCGCGAGTCCATCCGCCTGCACCCGAACCTGGCGCGGCAGGCGATCGCGGATCCAGTTTTCGCCGCGCTCCAGGGGAATCCCGAGTTCAAGCGCATCGTCTCGATGGCGGGGCAGTTCTCCGGCGGGAAATAGCGCTCACTTGCCGGTCGCCGAGATGAGTTGAGGTTGTTCCGCAGAGACTCGGCTGTCGACAAGGGCCTCGCGAGCCGCGAGAGAGCGCCAGCTCTCCGTGAGTATCATCGCTACGTAGCTCCACGTCAGATCGCGCGCGCTCTGTATCGCTCCAGTGTTGCGATTGAACTGCTCGGAGAGTGAGCAGTCCTCACCGGCATGCAACTGTACGCGCCGCAGATAGGCATCACCGGCTGCGAAGAGGCCAGTGACAATGGCGCGATGCTCTCTCGACTCCTGGCGAACGGTGTTCCCCGCTGCCAGCGCTATCGATGGGTCCGTGAGCTGCGCCGCGAGGTTCAACATGCCGACGTTTTGGCCGTTGATGCTGATCGACGGTTTGCTCTTGAACAGGGACGAGGCCTTGTAGCAAAGCTCGCTCAGCGTGAGCGTACAGAGGAACCACGGGTTCCCGACATTACGCGGCTGCCCGCCGTCGTAAGTGTCGTCCGGGTAGCGCCCGATGCCTGGAAAGATGGGCTTCCCTTCAGTCGTGCGCGCGAGCCGATTGATCGCATACATCGGCAGAAAGGCGCTGTGCAGCGCGAACGCCGTCGCCAGGACCCGGTCCGAATCGGGCGTGTAGGACGGGAAGTGCTTCGAGTAGGTCTCGCACACAGCGAGCACCACGGCCGCGTCCAGATCCGTCGACTTGAATCCGCCCGGGGATGGCACCGTCGCTTTCAAGTAGTTCTCGCCTGGGCTCCAGAACTGATCCATTTGCGACTCGATGACGCTCGCCTGCTCGAGATAGTAGGCCGCTGCCCTCGGGTCTCCCAGATGCTCGGCGAGCGCGGCGCCTTCAACCAGCGCCTGGCGCTGCTGCAGCCGGGTGAAGAAATGCTGCCCACTGATCTCCTCCCACAGATCGAAGCAGGGATCCCGCCAGTGGTGGGCTACGAATTCCAGGTCGGTCTTGATGACGCTGAACGACGGCAGCCTGCCGTCGTAGAGCACGCCCCGCACATAAGCTTCTTCACCCTCCATCAGCAGGTGCTGCGCCCAGCGCGTCAGCACGTATGCCCGCTGCGCAGGGCCGTCATTCTGAGGTCGACCCCACGCCTCGGAGTAGGACTCGCCGGTCACGTAGAACTTCGGCTCGCCCGGGCTGGCGCTGAGTGTCGATGTCGCCTGGTTCAGTTTGGAGAAAGTGACGTAGCGTTCGAGCAGGGTGTGGTAATCGATGCGAGCCAGCCTTTTTCCCGAGGCATCGCTGGTGTTGTACAGATGCACGAACAGTCGCATGGTGCGCGCCGCGTCTCGGACCCAGTGGTAGTAATAATCGGGGTTGGCGCGCGATGGGGACGCCAGCACCGCCCCGGGCTGTCCGTCTGCCGGAGACATGTTGGCAAGGGTCTTCGCTAGTGCAATGTCCTTGGCGTGTCGAGCCCATTTCCCCAGAGCGTCAGTGGGTGTGTGCTTCGATGAAGCCTGGCTGAAAGCCGCCGCACGGGGCGTGTTGCTGGTGCTGAGCATCGATTGCCTCCTGAGCCGGCGTGCGCTGGCGCAGGAGTGAGTCGGGGTGGCCTTGGGCGAACCTCGCGACATCACACCGACGTTGCCGCCGCATCCATGAGGCTACTCTGTCAGGGTGGGTTTCCGTGGCGCGCGATGCCTTAAATTTCTGCAATCGAGTCGATGGGCGATCTCGCCCGGAAGAACCTCAGGTTCCTCGGGCGAGATCCCGTCATGGTGATGAGCTATCGGTCTTCGGAACGCTGCGGCGTGACTTCGTACAGCGTCACTGTGCCGCTGATCTCATTCGCCACTGCCAGGAGCGGTGCGCGGGTCGGGCTGTCCTTGGCGTCGATGAAGATCACGCCTTCGGGTCCGAGATCGCGCGCGGCTGCGGCGGTGGCCGGATCGACCGAGAAATCGCGGTTGTTCACGTAGTTGACGAATACCGGCGAGGTGGCGTTGGTGACGTCGTAGATCATGATGCCGCCCATGCGCTCCAGGCCGATGAAGGCGTAGGTGCGTTTGCCGATATTGCCGATGGTCACGGCTTCGGGTTCGGGGCCCTTGTTGTCGGAGCGGCTGTCGAAGCTGCGATCGTCGTTGCTCGCATTGAAGTACTCCGGATTGCGCGCCGCGATGATGCGTTCGAAGTCGCTGCCGCTGTCGAACACCAGCGAACCATCCAGACCCCAGATCGCGAACGAGCGCCCGCCGAGCGTGTACAGCGCGTCGTAGTCGCCATCGCCGTCCACGTCGCCCAGGGTCTTGGTGACGTTCAGGCGGCCCAGATTCGCGTTCTTCTTGAGCGTCGTCGCATCCGGGAATGCAGCCGGATCCAGCGTGAGCGAGCCGATGCGCGCTTCTTCGGAGAAGCCCGGCCAGTCGCGCGCGTCGCCTTCGTTGGCAGTGATCAGGTAGTGGTTGCGGCCCGACTTGAACAGGGCGATCGCATCCGGCTGGTACATGCCGAACACCGGCCACTGCTGGATGTCGATCCGCTCGTCGCGGTCGGACGCATCGAGCCCGGGCACGTTGACCATGCCGAGCACCACATCTTCCGGCACGTAGCCCGGCGCCAGCGTGAAGCGGCCGGTGGCATTGTCGATCACGATGCCGGCCACGCCGAAGTCGTTGTCGTTGATCAGCGCGAGCTGACCTGAATCGAGCAGCGCCAGACCTTCCACTTTCTCGACGCCGGCATAGCCCGCCTGCGCCAGATCCACATGCAGCTTCTTGGTCGCGGGCTGCACACCCACGGCCGCGAGTTCCTCGACTGTCATCTGGTCGACGCTCTTCGACACGCCGTCGACCAGGAACGGACCGAGGTTGGAGATATCGGTCGCGTCGGTCAGCGAGGCGGCGTACACCTTCTTGGTGATGGTCTCGATCGGATCCTCCGGCACGGCATCGTCATCGCGCTCCAGTACCAGGAATCCGCCGCCGGGCATCGCGGCCACGTCGCCGATCTTGTCGGCACGAGTGTCGTCGGGGCTGACCGCCGGCGGATTGTCCATGACATACAGGAACTGACGCGTCGCGCGCGTGGCTGGATCGAACTCGACGATGCGCACGTTCTTCATCGCATTCAAGGCTGAATTGCCGAGCGTCGCCGGGTTGCGCAGCGGGCTTTGCACGAACGCATAGATCTTGCCGTCCTGAATCGCGATGCCTTCCATGCCGCGATTCTGGCGCCGTTGTGCCAGCACCGCCGGGAGCGCTTCGGTGCCGAAGCGGCCGGCCGTGCCCGCGGCCGGGACTGGTGCATTCGCGGCGGCGTGCGTGCCGATCGGCACCAGCCGTTCGATCAGTCGGCCGGACTTGCTGAAGTGATAGATCGCGGGCCGATATTCGTCGGCCATCCAGAACGTGCCGTCCGGCGCGACGGCGATGCCTTCGAAGTCGCCGCCCAGCGGATCGAGCGGCAACACATTGTCGCGCAGGTCGACCGGCACTTCGTCATTGTGGGGCTGGTTGGGATCGGTCGAGATGCCGGTGTTGGAGACGCCGGTCAGCGGTTTGCCTTTCGAGTCCTGCAGCGAGATCTGCTGCGTCAGCTCGAAGGTGCCGTCGGCCGGATCGAGCGTGAAACGCACGATGCGCGGATTGAATTGAGGTAGCAGGAACGGGCGGCGAATACCGGTGGGCTCGCCGTTCGGGCCCCGGTCGGTGTGGGTGATGAACTTCAGCTTGCCATCCTCGGCCACGCCTTCGTAAGCGAGTCCGGAGAAGCCGCCCAGCTGCAATCTCTGGCCGGCTGCCGTGGCGCCGATGGACGGACGACGCTTCCATTCATAGGTAGCCGCAACCTGCGGCGGCGTGCTGTAGTCCTTGAAGCCGAGCGGCCGCAGCGCCTTGACAGTCGCGCTCTCGATGTCGATCTCCGCGATCGCATTGTTCTCCTGCAGCGTGACATAGGCGCGGCGCGAGTCGGGCGAGACTGCGATGTACTCCGGTTCGAAATCCTGCGCCGCAGTCGCGTTCGGTCCGTAGATGCGGATTCCCTGCGAGCGCAGCTGCGCTTCGAGTCCGTTGAATTGCGTGAATGCGGCCGTACGCACGTCGGCATCGGTCAGCTTCTTGATCTGCCCCGGGGCCTTCGGGATGCGTACGATGCTCACCGACCCTTCCGGATCGGTGTGGCCCGTTCCATAGCCGCTCGGTTCTCCTTCATTGGCCACCAGCACGTGATGACCGTCGGGCGTGAACGTCACCATGTCGGGCAAAGAGCCGACGCGTACGACGGCGAGGAGCTTGCCACGGGTGTCGTACAGAGCCAGGCGGCCCGGATCGGTCTTCGGATTGCTCTCGATGGCGACGGCAACCAAGCCATCGCGTACCGCCACGCTGTTCGGCGAGCCGAAGCGGGAAGTATCGATGGTGGTGATTTTTGAGGGTTGCCGGGGATTGCGTACGTTGAGCACGTCCACGGTGGCGGTCGCCGCATTCACGACGAACAGCCGGCGCGAGCTTGCATCGTAGGCGACGATCTCGGCGGAGCCTTCGCCGCCGGCAGTGTAGGTGCCCAGTGCTGTCAATGTGATCGGACGGTCGCCTTCGTCGAAGTTGTCGTGGCCGCGCCGATCGCCCCAGTGCCCGTCATCATCGCGATCGTGTGCAACCGCAAAGCCCGAGCTGCAGGTGAGGGCGAAAGCAATTGCCGCAGCCAGGCTGCGGCGGGCAGGGCGATCGAACATGCGAACCTCCGGGTAATACGCCGACGGCCCGCAACGCGATGGCGTGCGGGCGTGTTGTTGTGCAGGCGTGATTACAGAGGGTCCGTGTTACAACGGGGTGACAGGAAGAAGCGTTGCGCCTCGCGCAACTCCCATCGAGCGCCTCAACGTCGTTCGAGTATGATGAAATGCGACATGACAATGACAATGTCCGACAGATGACAGGTGTGAATCGTGGATGAATTGACCCAGGAAACCAGTGAACAGACGGCCTCGGCCAGCTATCTGCTGCCGGTAGAAGATACGGCCTTCCTGCTGCGCGATGAGTTGCGTGCGATCCGTTTCGCGCTGGAATATGCGAAAGCCGAGCTGTTGCTGCGTGATTGGGGGATTCGTTCCACCATCATCGTCTTCGGCAGCGCACGAGTTCCTTCACCGGAGCATGTGCAGTCCTGGCAAGGCGCGGATCGCTCACTGGACGAGAAAGAAAGACAGCGCATCGAAAGACAGTCGGGGTGGTATGCCGCTGCCCGCGAGTTCGGGCGTATTGCCTCGGAACGAGGAGGTGCTCGCGCGCCGAAAGACCGGTGGCGCGACAACGTGATTGCAACCGGCGGCGGTCCGGGAATCATGGAAGCGGCCAATCGCGGTGCGCGCGAAGCGCAGGCACCGACCATCGGATTCAACATCCGCTTGCCGCACGAGCAGTTGCCGAACCGGTATTCCACGCCCGAGCTGACCTTCCGCTTTCACTACTTCGCGATGCGCAAGATGCACCTCGCCATGCGGGCGAATGCGCTGGTGATCTTTCCAGGCGGCTTCGGCACTCTGGATGAACTGTTCGAGCTGCTCACGCTGCGCCAGACCAAGAAGGCGCCGCAGATCCCGATCGTCCTGTTCGATCGCAGCTACTGGGAACGCCTGCTGAATTTCGAGGCTCTGCTCGATGAGAAAATGATCAATCGCGAGGATCTCGAGCTGTTCGATTACGCCGATTCGGCGGAACAGACCTGGGAGACACTGGTGCGCCGCGGGCTGCGTATTCCGGGAGCGTCGTCGGATTCCCCGCCCGGATCAGTGTGACGGCAGATCCGCCGGCATCGCATCGGGGCTGCGGCTCATCTGATATCCAAACCAGAGGCTGCGTGCGATACGTCGGGCCATGGTGTAAGCCTGTTCGCCCATGGCCTGATTGGGCTGCGCCGCCGTGGTCCGGCGGAACAGGGTGAGCCATCGCTCGAACAGCTCCGCGGACAGGTCGGGCAGGGCGACGTGCTTGGTCATGGGCGAGCCGGTGAAGCGGCCGGTGCCACGCAGGATCGAGGACCAGAAATCCACCAGCACGGCCAGATGATGATCCCAGTCGGCGACGTGACCGTTGAAGATGGGCCCCAGCAACTCGTCGCGGCGCACGTCGGCATAGAAGGCATGGACCATCTGTGCGATTTCCTGGTCGGTGCAGAGATCGGGCGCGGCCATGAGGATTCCGAAGGGGCGGGGGATGAGGTCAAATATACCTTGTGAGATGCCCGAGGGGTGTCTACGGGAGATCCAGTGATTGACTCTGCAGAGATTCCTGACGCTGTTTTCATGGCCCGTGCCCGCGAGCTGGCCCTGGAGGCCTGGGCCGCGGGCGAAGTCCCCGTCGGCGCCGTCATCGTCAAGGACGGGGTCATTGTGGGCGAGGGATGGAATCGGCCGATCAGCACCTCGGATCCGAGTGCGCATGCCGAGATGGTCGCAATGCGTGCCGCTGCCCAATCCCTGAGCAACTACCGTCTGCTCGACACTACGCTCTACGTAACCCTGGAGCCCTGCGCGATGTGCGCCGGCGCAATGGTCCATGCACGTGTGAAAAGGCTTGTCTATGCAGCGACAGACCCGCGCGCAGGTGCGGCAGGATCAGTGTTCAACATCGTGCAGCACTCTGCGCTGAATCACCGGCTCGAGATCACGGCCGGTGTCATGGCAGAGGAGTGCGGTTCGATGCTGCGAGAGTTCTTCGCCGCCCGTCGTTGAGAACGGACCCGCGTCCTGCGGGTCCGTCGACAGGCGATCAGCGCGCCTGCGGCTCGTTCATGGACCAGTTCACGCCGAACGGATCGCGCAGCTGGCCGTAGCGGTCGCCCCAGAACATCAGCTGCAGTGGCAGCGTGATCTCGGCGCCTGCGTCCACGGCGCGCTTGAACCAGTCGTCGATGCCGCTCTGGATGTTCAAGTTCAGGGTGAAGCCCTGCGGCTTCTCTTTCGCATGGCCGTGTTCCGGATAGAAATCGGCCAGCATCACCGAACTGCCGTTGATATGCAGATGGATGTGCATGGTCCGGCCCTTGTCATCCACCGGATAGCGGAAGACCTCCTTGGCATCGAAGGCGCGCTTGTAGAACTCGGCGGCGGCGCTGGCGCCGTCCACCATCAGGTAAGCGATCACGCCGCCCAGGACGGGAACGGCTGGGGCCTTGGGCATATCGTTGCTGGCGGTGCTCATCGGAACTCCTCGGTCGGTCGGGTTCAAGTGATCGTCGCTCCAAGGACGGTCGGGGCGATGTCGATCCGACATGCCCCAGCAGAATTTGTTGCGGCGGCGAGCATCCATCAGCGCGCAAGGCAGCGCGGCTGCGCGTCAAAGTTGCATCTGTTGCGCTAAGTATTCCGCGCCGCATCGGCGCTCCGGCTAGTTTCGGCCGGTTCGCATTGCTATGTGCTGGATCGGCTGCTTTGCGGATAGGAGGCCATGTCCTCATTGGCCCGCTCCCATTCGAGCTTGTGTGACAACCAGATCTCCCGGGTCGGCGGAAAGGCGTCGGGCGAATCGAGTGAGGCGGTCGTTACGTCGATCGTCTGAGACTCCGTTTCGCGCTGATAGGTCAGCGACGTTCCGCATCGACTGCAGAAGGTGCGACGGATCGAGGCAGAGGAGTAGTACACCTGCGGCGTGCCATTGATGAACGAAAGATCCGCCGCATCGAGGACCACCCAGGCAACCGAGGGCGCGCCGGCGGCAAGACGGCAAGTGCGACAGTGGCAAAGCGACGTGGCGCGCGGCTTGCCGGTGATGCGATAGCGAATCGCGCCGCAGAGACATCCGCCTTCCACGATCTTCGTATTCATGGCCGATCTCGCTCTGTGAGGCCCGCAGCGATAGCCTGGCGGCTGCCGGCTCGGTGCAACGTGTCTACGGCGGTCGCCTGCCGCGGGGCAGTGCGGACTTCAACGCTCCACGGCCAGCTTCAGTTTCATCAGCGCGTGATCCCACTGCTGCGCGATCAGCTCGAGCGAGCGTCGGGCTTCTTCGAGCTGCGTCGGCTCGAATTCCCACAAGCGCTCGCGCCCGACTTTTACATCGTGAACCAGCCCGGCATCCGCGAGCACATGCAGGTGCTTCGTCACCGCCTGCCGCGTGATGTCGGTACCGGAGGTGAGCTGCGCGATCGACATCGCACCGCCGGCGCAGAGGACGGCGATGAGACGCAGCCGGGTCTCATCGCCCAGCGCAGCGAAGATCGGTGCGGTGCTTCGCAGCACCGGGCTGTCCGGCCGCAGGTTCTTCGAAGCTGCGTTACGGCGTGGCGACATGTTTCTCGATATTTTTCATCTGTTCGCTCCAGCCATCGCTGTTCATGCGGAACGCATCCAGGCGGCGTGCTGGCGGGACTGCATCGAAGCCCGATTCGACCACGCTGAGCAGGATGCCGCCTTCGGCTTCCTGCAGCTCGAATTCCACCAGCGTGGTCGGCTCGTTCGAGTAATCGGCGGCGGGGTCGATCGCGGCGGGATGCCAGCGCCAGGACAGCAGCCGCTGCGGCTCCACCCGTTCGATCCAGATGTTGAAAACCAGGTGCTCGTAACCGGGGTAGGTGATGTTTCCCTTCACGTGCTTGCCGGGCGCGAAGGTCTCGCCCGTGAGTTTCACGCCGAACCAGTTGCCGAATTCTTCGGCGTTCGACAGGGCGCGCCAGACTCGGGCACGTGAGGCGTTGAGCAGGATCTTTCGCTCGATGCGATCGGTGGCTGTGTTCATAGGCTACCTCCTGGTTGCATGTTAGTGCGGGTTCCTCGTTACGCGCAACCATTGAGTTGCATTTTGTCCTCGCTGGGTCCTGTTGTTTCAATGCAAATCGATGGCAAATGATATCCATTATCATTTAAAATACTTCGCGCCAGCGCCCGCTCTTGGCGCCGCGAATGGCCTCTCGCCAGCGACTTCGATGTCGACGGCGCGAGAGGCGTCTGGCAATCAAAACAATCGGTTTGCTCGAGGAGTGTCTCGAAAGTGTCCAACGATTCCGTCTTCGCGTGGGAGAACTCACCTTCACGCAGCCTGCTGGCGTCCGCCATTGGAGTTGCTGTTGCGGCCGCGCTGCCGCTCGGCCGGGTGGATGCGGCCGAATCGACCACGCCGCAGCGCCAGCTGGGCAAGATCTCGGTGAATGCGGATGAGGAGGAGGCTGGCTACAAGTCCGACACCGCCGAGTCGCCCAAGTACACGGCGCCGTTGCTCGACACCCCGCGTTCCGTCACGGTCATTACTCAAGACGTCCTGCGCAGCACGGCTTCCACGTCGCTGGTTGAAGCGCTGCGCACCACACCCGGCATCACGCTCGGTGCTGGTGAAGGTGGCAACCCGGTGGGCGATCGTCCGTTCCTGCGGGGCTTCGACACCCAGAGCAGCACCTATGTCGACGGCATGCGCGACATCGGCGCGCAGTCGCGCGAAGTTTTCAATCTCGAATCCGTCGAAGTAGCCAAAGGTCCGGGCGGAACGTACGACGGACGTGGTGCCGCCGGCGGCACGCTCAATCTCGTCAGCAAGACTCCGCGTCAGGGAGATTTCCTCGCCGGAACGTTCGGTGCGGGCACGGATGATTACAAGCGCGCCACCGTCGACGGCAACTTTGCCTTTGGCGAAAGCTCGGCGTTCCGCTTGAATGCGGTGTATCACGACGCCGACGTGGCGGGTCGCGACGAGGTGTACAACAAGCGCTGGGGCGTGGCTCCCTCGCTCGCGCTCGGTCTGGGCGGCGACACGACCGCGACGCTCAGCTACTACCACCTGCAGAGCGACAACCTGCCGGATACCGGCATTCCTTACAGCAATCCCGCGTTCCGTGCCCGCCCGGATGCCCCGGCGCAAGTGCTCGGCACCGGCGATGGCAGCCCGCTCGATGTGGACATGGATACGTTCTACGGTCTCACCGACCGCGACTTCTACAAGGACCGTTCCGACATCGCCACCGTTCGCATCGAGCACAAGCTCAGCGACGCGCTGCGGATCAGGAACTCGACCCGCTACAGCCAGACCCATCAGGACTACATCTGGACGCAGCCGGACGACAGCAAGGGCAACATCTACTACGGCCAGCTCTGGCGTCGCATCAATTCACGCGTGACCACCGTCGACACCATTGCCAACCAGACAGACCTGTTCGGTGAATTCGTCACCGGCACGCTGCGGCACAGCTTCTCGGCAGGTATCGAGCTGTCGAAGGAGAAGGGCGAGAACGACAGTTACAGAGTCGAAACCGGCAGTGGCGACATTCTCACCGGCACGCCGCCTGCGCCGAATCCGAACTGGAGCTGCGGCGCGAACGTCGGCGCTGCGGGCGGCTACAACTGCGTGGATCTGTTCAACCCCAATCCGCACGATCCGTGGAACGGCGCGATCACGCGCAACAACAATCCGACCAACCTTCAGACCACCACCCGGTCGGCCTATGTCTTCGACACCATCGAGTTCTCGCCGCAGTGGCTGCTGAATCTCGGTGCGCGTCTGGACGACTATTCCACCGAGTCCATCAGCGCCATCAACCGTACCGTCGGCAATCCGGCTTACGGCACCCGTACCACGCTCGAGCGCGACGACAACCTGTTCAACTACCAGGCCGGCCTGGTGTTCAAGCCGCTGGAGAACGGCAGCGTCTACGTCTCGTATGCGACGTCTTCGACGCCGCTGAACGCGACGCTGGCGCAAGGCAGTGAATCGCAGTCGCTGACCGTGGCGACGCAGGATCTGTCGCCCGAAAAGAACCGCTCGATCGAGTTGGGCACCAAATGGGATCTGCTGGATGCGCGGCTGTCTCTCACTGGCGCGCTGTTCCGTACCGAGACGACCAACGCACGTATCACGCTGGCCGACGGGACGGCTCGCATGGCGGGCGAGAAGCGGGTTCAGGGCGTGGAGCTGGGTTTCGCGGGCAACATCACCTCGGCCTGGCAGGTCTTCGGCGGCTACACCTTCCTCGATAGCGAGCTGGTAAGTGCCGGCGGTTCCGGCGCGAACTTCGGCCTGGCCAATGGCGACAGTTTCCCCAATACGCCGAAGAACAGCGCGAGCTTGTGGACCACCTACCGCGTGCTGCCGAAGCTGGTAGTCGGCGGCGGCGCGTTCTACATGGACAAGGTCTGGGGCAGCGAGCTCAACAACAAGTGGGTGCCTTCCTATGTGCGTGTCGATGCGACCGCCACGTATGAATTCAGCCCCGCCTACTCGTTGCAGATCAACGTGCAGAACCTGACCGACGAACGCTACTTCGACAAGGCGTATCCGACTCACTATGCGAATGTCGCGCCGGGCCGCTCGGCGACCGCGACACTCAACGTGCGCTTCTAGGATGCGATGACCATCCCGTCGATCACCACAGAGCAACTACGCGCTGTGCTCTCCGGCCCTCCGGAGAACGCAGCGCCGTGGTTGCAGTTGGCGGCGGAACAGGGATTGCCCGAGGCGCAGACGCGCTTCGGGCAATTGTTGCTGGAAGGACGGGGTGTGGATCGCAATCCGCAGGAAGCGGTTCACTGGTTCACTCGTGCGGCGCGAGTCGAGCATCCCATGGCCATGAACATGCTTGGCCGCTGCCATGAGCTGGGATGGGGCGTCGCTGCAGATTCCATCGTCGCTGTGTATTGGTACCGGCTCGCCGCGCTCGCGGGCAGCGACTGGGGCATGTACAACTACGCGACGGCATTGATGCTGGGCAAGGGCGTCGCCGCCGATCGTGCGACAGCTTTCCTGTGGTTTCGCAAAGCAGCCGACCTTGGACATGCCAAGTCGGTCAATGTCGTCGGCGGCTTCTACGAAGATGGCTGGGAAGTGCAGCGCGATCTCGAAGTCGCGTTCGATCACTATCGTCGCGCAGCGGACGGTGGCGATTTTCGCGGCCAGTTCAACTATGCGCGCCTGCTCGCTGACAGAAATGAAATGGAAGCTGCCATCCAATGGCTGCGGCGTGCCTGGCAAGCCGGCACGGATGCTTTTCGCGAGAAGATGCTTGGTTTCCTGGCGGGTTCGCCACGCGAAAGCCTGCGAGAGCTCGGTACACGGCTAGGCGCCGAACGTTCGGCACGGTAGCTTTGGGAGTCCTGCTCGTTGCAGGCCCAGTCTCTCGTATCCATAGGTCGATCGGGGCTCGCCTTCATCGAGAGCCCGATGAAAGCCATGCGGATTCTCCGACTACTCAAAGCAGCAGCGATCTTCCATCGTTGCCCGCCCGCGATAGAAGGAGCCTGCCATGTCCAGTGAACCCATTCGCGATCCCGTCAGGGACCCGCTGCTAACGCCGCAGAATTCGGCGTTCATTCTCATCGATTACCAGCCGATCCAGGTCAGCTCGATTCGTTCGATGAGCCAGGAGGAGCTGGTGTTCAACATCGTCCACACCGTCAAGGCGGCGCTCAACTACAAGCTGCCGATCGTCCATTCGACGGTGAATGTGGCAACCGGCAAGAACAAGCCGCCGATCCAGCCGATCCAGGATCTGCTGAAGGACTATCCGACCTACGATCGCACCTCGATCAACAGCTGGGAGGACGTCGAGTTCAAGAAGGCCGTGGTCGCGACCGGACGCAAGAAGCTGATCATGACCGCCCTCTGGACGGAAGCGTGTCTTGCCTTCCCTGCGCTCGACGCGATGCTGGAAGGGTATGAAGTGTATGTCGTCGCCGACGCCGTAGGCGGCACGTCCGTGGCTGCACATGAAGCGGCGCTGCGCCGCATCGAACAGGCGGGCGGCAAGCTCATCAGCAAGACCCAGCTCTATTGCGAACTGCAGCGCGACTGGGCGCGCACAGCAACCGTTCCCGGCTTCATGGACGTGTTCGAGAACTGGGACGGCTCCAATCCCGAGAGGGATTTCAAGGGATAATGTCGCTTCGGGAAAAGGGGAGTCATGCGATGGCCGATATCCGTATCACCAGAGAAGACGATGGTCGCCATGGCCGCTATGTTGCGACAGTGGCCGGCATCGAGGCCGAAGCCGAACTGACCTTCACGCATCGCGGTCCCAGGCTGATCAGTGCGGATCACACCGGCGCCCCGGAAAGCCTGAAGGGAACGGGCGCCGCCGCGGCGTTGGTCGAGCGGCTGATTGCCGATGCGCGCGAACAGGGGTTCAAGATCATTCCATTCTGTCCCTACGTTCGCGCGCGCTACCTCAGAAACCCGGCCTGGCAGGATGTGATGACGGTAAAGCCGGGAGAAGTGCCGGAGCCGTGCACCGACGAGGGGTGAACAGCACGGATGATGTAACGCGGATACATTTGTCCCGTCGATCAGTGCACCGATATTCGCGTCCTTGAGGGCGATTGGCAGGGGTGGCTACGGATACTGCTGATCGTGCTGGTGTCATAGGTATGCGTACACGGTCGTGGCATCGGCCCACAATGTGCTGGGCAGCGTAATGCTCCGCGGGCGTGTTTTTCTGCAGAGCTTGCAAGGTGCGGCTGCGCCGTCGTCGATTTTTCGGTAGGCTCGCCCGCCGATTTCGTCGGCCTGGATACGCGTCATCCTGCGTTGGTTTGCAGAGATGGCGATGCGATTGAAGGAGTAACAGTGAATGTCAGTGCGTAAGTCGTCGGTCAGGCGGACTGCCAGGGCGGCGACGAAGTCGGCTGTCAATGCGACGGTCACGTCAGCGTTGCGGTCATCGGGCAGGTCGGCTGCCAGATCTGCTAGATCGAAGTTGCGCGATCAGACGCCGGTGTCGCTGCATCAGCGCATCCTGGCCGACATCCAGCATTGCATCCTGTCCGGCGAATGGCCGCCGGGCCATCGCATCCCGTTCGAGCACGAGCTCATGACCCAGTACAACTGCTCGCGCATGACGGTGAACAAGGTGCTGACGCAACTCGCCAGCGCCAGAATGATCGAGCGGCGGCGCAGGGTCGGCAGCTTCGTCAGCCGGCCACATCTGCAGTCCGCGGTGCTGGACATTACAGACATCAAGACCGAGGTCCTGGCGCTCGGAATGCCTTACTCTTTCGAGGTCCTCAAGCGCCACAAGCGCCGGAGCAACCGCGAAGATCGCGAGTTTCTTGACGTGCTGCCAGCCGCGCCGGTACTCGAGCTGACCTGCCGTCATTTCGCCGGCGAGGAGCCATTCTGCTTCGAGGAGCGACTCATCAATCTGGCCGCGGTGCCGGAAGCGGAAGAGGCTGCGTTTGCCGAGGTCGCGCCGGGCACCTGGTTGCTGCGGCAGGTGCCATGGTTGACGGCGGAGCATAGGATTCGCGCCGCCGAAGCTTCGGGCGCGGCGGCTGAGATGCTCCGCGTTCGTCAGGGACTGCCGTGTCTGATGATCGAGCGCAAGACGCGAAGTGCGACTCACGCGATCACTTTCGTGCGGCTCACTTATGTGGGCAGCGCACACGAGTTGGTCGCAAGCTTCGCTCCCGAAACGTCGCAGACGCCGACGTGCGTTGAGTCGACCTACCGAGACGGCGGCAGACAGGGGTCCGCATCGCCTGCCGCCGGCAGCTTTCCCAACGACAAGTCCATCCGCCGTCGTGCGGTGATGACGAAGGTGCGGAATTCGGCGCCGAACGGGCGATCAAGCGTGCCGCGTTCCCGGACGGCGAAGTAGGGGCGGGCATGCTCGGGCGCCGATCGATCGGTCACCAAGCGGCTGCTCTCCAGGTATTGAGTATCCCGATACTTAATTAATCGTCGATGCCGATGAATCGCAGCGGAGCTGCCTGCATGTGCCGTGCGCCACTATAAAAAGCAATGCATGCAACCGAATGGAAACGGAGGCGGTGCCACTCAACACGATACCCGTTTCGAGCGCGTAGGTTGCGGCGCGTGCTGGGTTTGATGCAACTGATTGCAGCTAACGCGAACGTTCTCGGAATGCACGGGCGCGCATGAAGAGAGCAGCGAGCGATCGTTGCACTCGAGCAAGAGCACGTTCAGCGTCTCCCCTATCTTGCGTAATTGCTGACACAGCATCGTAAGGAGGCGCTCAGTTTTCTTCTGCCGTCGTGGCTACACGCGCGCAACGGGCGACCATATGACTGCATCGTGCATGCTTGCATTCTGGCTACTTATGTCTATACATTAAAAGCAGGTAGCGTCCGGCAGGTGGATGACCAGTTCGCGATCACAAAACCTCTGACGCGTTACTCGTTGTTCGATCGCCGTGCGTCTGTGCAGACTCGATCGACACATATCAAATGGATTCATGGCCGAGCGGCGTCGACCGCAACGGGGGGAAGATGGCTTTGCATTACCGTACTGATCGTGCGAAAACCTTGGCGGCGCTGACCGTGACTTCTCTCGCGGTGCCGGTGTTCGTGCACGCCCAATCCACCGATCCGGCACCGGGCGGTGCGTCGGTCGAAGAGATCACCGTCACCGGATCGCGCATTGCCCGCACCGACGGTTACGAAGCCCCGACGCCGCTCACGGTGGTCGGCGTCCAGGAGATGCAGTCGATGGCGACCAGCAACGTCGCCGACGCGGTCAATACGCTGCCGGTGTTCTCCGGCAGTATCTCGCCCGGATCGACCACGACCACGGCGAGCACCGGTGCCTCGAACATCAACGCACTGAATCTTCGGTCGCTCGGCGCGAACCGCACGCTGGTGCTGCTCGATGGCCAGCGCTCGGTAGGCGCGACGTTGTCCGGCCTGGTCGACGTCAATCTGATTCCGCAGGCGCTGGTGGAGCGCGTGGAAGTCGTGACCGGCGGTGCCTCGGCCGTGTACGGTTCAGATGCGCTCGGCGGCGTGGTGAACTTCATTCTCGACAAGAAGTTCACCGGCCTCAAGGGCGATGCCTCATACGGTGCGACCACCCATGGCGATGGCGGCAACTGGAAGGTGTCCGTGACCGGGGGCGTACCGTTCGCGGACGATCGCGGGCATTTCCTGGCGAGCGCGACCGTGAAGCACAGCGACAGTATTCCGGTGAACAGGCGCGACTGGAACCTCAAGGGTTGGCAGTTCATGAACAACCCGAACTATGTGCCGGGCAACGGCCAGCCGCAGCGTTTGCTGCTGGATCAGGTCGCGGTCAGCGACGGCATCTCGGGCGGCATCATCACCGACAAGACCTACGACGTGAATGGCGTCGCTACCCCGTTCCCCTTGCGAGGCACGGCGTTCGGCCCTGGCGGTACGCCTTATCAGTTTCAATACGGCGATCTGGTGTTCGATCCGGACATGCGAGGCGGCGACTGGAGAAAGGCCGATGTTCGCGGCACACCGGCGGGCGAATCGCTGGGGCCGAAAGACGACAACCTGAGCGTCTTCACGCGCCTGAGCTACGACATCACCGACAACTTCGAAGTGTACGGTCAGTTCAGTTTCGTTCGAGATGAGAACGTCAACAACGCCTTCTCGCTCCAGGACAACGGCAGCATCCTGATCCACGGCGACAACCCGTTCATTCCGGATTCGGTGCGCGCCGAGATGCTGGCGAACGGCATCGACGAATTCCACATGGGCAGCATGCATCCGGACATTCCCATCGTGCAGGGCGACAACGATCGCAAGCTGTCGCGTTACGTGGTTGGCGCCAACGGCTCGTTCGACCTGATGAGCTCTCGCTGGACCTGGGATGCGTACTATCAGAGGGGCGAGTCGGACACGACCAATCGTGCTCCGAACATGGCGGCCTATCCCAACTACGACCTTGCGACCGACGCGGTCAGCGATCCGAACACCGGCGAGCCCATCTGTCGCTCGACTCTGACCGATCCGGGCAATGGCTGCGTGCCGTACAACCCGATGGGCATCGGCGTGAACTCGCAGGCCGCCATCGACTACGTGACCGGCGCCGGCACGATCATGTGGCGCCGGCAGAAGATCGAGCAGGACGTGGCGGCTGCCTCCGTACAGGGCGAGCCGTTCTCCACCTGGGCGGGGCCGGTGTCGGTCGCGTTCGGCGTCGAGCATCGCAAGGAACACGTGGAGGGCGTCAATGATGACATCTCCGACCGGTTCGGCTGGTGGGTAGGCGGTTACGCTGTCACCGAAGGCGGCTATCACGTGACCGAAGGCTTCCTGGAAACGGTCGTGCCGCTGGCCAAGGATCTGCCGTGGGCGAAATCGCTGGATGTCAGTGGCGCCGTTCGCGAAACCGACTACAGCACCTCCGGTCGCGTCACGACCTGGAAACTCGGTGCGACGTACGCGCCCGTGGACGATGTTCGCTTCCGTGTGACCCGGTCTCGCGACATTCGCGCTCCCAATCTCGATGAACTGATCAGCAGGGGCAGCGGCGGCGCACCGGGCATCGTCAATCCGTTCAACAACAACTTGTCGCAGCAGGTGCTTTCGCCGCGCCTGGGCAATCCGAATCTGACGCCGGAGATCGCGGACGGGCTCGGCGTGGGCGTGGTGCTGCAGCCGAGGTTCCTGCCGGGCTTCAGCGCGTCCATCGACTACTGGAAGCTGGATATCGAGGACGCCATCGACCAGATCGACGCGCAGGAGATCATCGATCGGTGCTACCAGGGCAATCAGGACTTCTGCCAGGTCATCTCGTTCCGTCCTGGCTCCAACATGATCGACACGGTCATCCGCTCGCCGTTCAACTACGTCACGCAGCTGGCGCGCGGCATCGATATCGAGGCCAGTTACCGGATGCCGGTGGGAGCGGGCGATCTCTCCTTGCGCCTGCTGGGCACGCACTACCTCAAGAATGAGACCGACGATGGCTCGCATTTGCCGATCGACACCGTGGGTCAGAACACGTCCGACGGTCCGCCGGATTGGCGCTGGACGGCCAACGTCAGCTACGCCCTCGACCCGATGAACGTTTCGCTGACGGCCCGCGGCATCAGCAGCGGTGTCTATGACAACCGCTACATCCAGTGCACTTCAGGCTGCCCGGTTTCGACCATCGACCACGTGACGGTCAGCAACAATCGCATCGATGGCCAGGTGTTCCTCGATGCTGCGTTCAGCTACAAGCTGGCGCTGGGCCCGACCGACATGGATCTGTTCGTCAACGTCCGGAATCTCCTCGATAGCGATCCGAAGGTGGTTGCGGCGGACCCGGGTGGCTACAGCTACAGCCTCTCGGCAGCCAATCCGGTTCTGTACGACACGCTCGGACGCGTCTATCAGGCAGGTGTCCGGATCCAGTTCAAGTGATCGACTGGAAGAGAGTTTGAAGCGCGCGGGGGCGTTTGCCCCCGCGCGACTTCGTCGGTCGCGCCCGTCGAGCAGATCCTCCTTCCTGCTCCTTCTCTTCTTCCCTTTCTGTTCGCGTTGCGCCGCTCGTTCTAACCCTTCCAGCCGTTCTCGCTGCCGTGCCACATCTCTGCGAGGATCTTCGTTGCAAGGAGATCTGCTCTTTCGTCCTCGTCAGGTGTTAGCAGATCAGCCAATGGTCCTTCATTTCCCTTAGACCCTTGCGCTATCTGCAGATGCTCTGTTACCGCCAGCGCGGTGGCGATGAATCGCCACGAAGAGGAAAAACAAGCCTCGCGCACCGTTCACGCCGTCGATAGGTCACGCATTTCTACAAGGACTGTGACCCCGATATAACGCGGCCTCGACTGAGCCCGTGACCGTCGATTCCTAGAATCCTCTACGCAGCGTGCGGCTACGCAGCCGATGTCTTCGACGTCGACTGCGGCTCCCACTGGCTGTCGTCCCTGACAAGTTCAAGAAGCTTCGAGCCCACCGGCGATACGCCACGGCCGAACAAGAGGAGTCTGGCATGAATGCGAATGGTTCTTCCGGCTGCGGCAAGGTCGCGGCGTTACTGAGTCTTATGGCGGCAGTTGTGTTCCACGCGCAGCTGCATGCCAAAACGCTAGGTGAGGAGCAGCTCGTTGGTCGCTGGGATGCACAGGCAGTCAACGAGAAGGGACAGGTGGTGCCCTTCAGGCTGGACATCGTGACCGAGGCCGGGGCGCTCAAAGGATATTTCTACGACAACCTCAAACCGTCTAGTGCGGTAGTGAAGGTGGAGATCGTCGACGGACAGCCGACACTGTCGATCAGCAACCAGAAGGATCGCCTCCTTGGTGAGATCTATCGCACCATCGACGCCCAGCTGGTCGACGGCGGCCTCAACGGCACGTTGTCGTTGGCCTACAAGGACGATGCGCTGCGTAGCCTGACGGGCAAGCTCGTCAAGGGTGGCGACTACAAGTTCAGCGCGGTGCAGCACCCGGCGCAGGCGGACGCGAGCGTCCCGAATATCGCCGGCGAATGGGAGATTCCGCTCAACGCGCCCAACACCAAGGGCGAGAAGAGCCAGCGTCTGCTGGTGCAGCAGAAAGGGCCGGATATCGCCGCTTCGGTGCTGCGCGTCGACGGTGACGGCGGCGCGTTTGACGGCTACTACCGCGACGGCAAGTGGATCGTCAGTAGCGTGAATAGCCGCGGCCTCGCGTTCTACGAGATCAAGCCGCAGGGCGACGGCACGCTGAGCGTGAAGACCAACTCGGGTCGCACTGTGGATACGCATAGCGTGGCGGCTGATTACAGCGGTGAAGGCGAGGCCTCGGATACCTCGATCGCCTATCGCCCCGCGGTGGCCCGACAGAAGGGCCTGCCAGCACCGGCCGACTACGCCGCGCACACCACGGTCCGCGACAGCAACGAAACGTTCACTTTCAATTTCCCGGATGCGGCGACCGGCAAGCTGGTCTCCAACGAAGATCCGCACTTCAAGGGCAAGGTGGTGGTGGCGGTCGTGACTGGTACCTGGTGCCCCAACTGCCACGACGAAGTGCAGTACCTGGTGAAGCTGGACGAGAAGTACCGGGACAAGGGCCTCGCCATCGTGGCGCTGAACTTCGAAGAGCCGGAACAGCTCGCCACGCTGTCGCGCCAGAAGCGTTTCATGGAGCACTACGGTGTCAAGTATCCCTATCTCATCGCCGGTACACCTGCCGAGATGTGGGAGAAGGTGCCGCAGCTGGTCAACTTGAACACTTGGCCGACGACGGTGTTCGTCGGGCGTGACGGCAAGGTGCATCGCATCCACGCTGGCTTCGCATCGCCGGCCAGCGCGCAGTACTACGAGAAGCTCCAGGAGGAGTTCACCTCGACCATCGAGCAGCTGCTGGCTGAACCGGTGCCGGCCGCCGTATCGGCGGACGTTTCGCGACATGAAGCGCAGACGGCGGCAGTGGCGGAGGCGATCCGCTAGATCGGTTCTGCTGAGCTCAGGACGCGGCACTCGCGCCGGCGGCAAGGCCGGCGCCATCCAGGCGACGTATCCCTCGGTTCGCGTCTCTGGCTTCGGCTGGAGACGCGGACTGCGGGCACCACGCGGTGTCATTCGTCGCCACTTGCGCCGCCATTTTCATCATGCGGCTCTCTTGAAGGGGAAATCGGTTGACTGGTTGGCGTGTGCGACTCGGGTGGTTCGGGATGGTGCTGTGTGCATTCCTCGGGGTGGTCCGTGCGTTGGCGGACGGATCCGGTGTGCAGATCGGGACCGCAGCGCCACGAACGATGGATCTCAGGGTGCTTCCCCCCGATCTGTCCCGCGACGAGGTGAGGCAGGTCATGGAGCAGTACAAGGCCGAGCTCGGCGTCGGCTGCAGCTACTGCCATGCGAAGGACCTGGACACGGACGATGTCGACTATGCATCGGAGGAAAACCCGATGAAGTCCAAGGCAAGGCTGATGATCGAAATGACGGACGAGATCAATCGCAAGTTTCTGTCACAGCTCGGCGACGGTCGCTACACGGAACCGTTCGGCTGTGGCGGCTGCCATCGCGGCCGGGCCAAGCCGGCAGATGCAGAAGGTTGAGTGGCATTGACAGGTCTCACGGTGGAATGGCTATGAGAAGGTTCGGATTCGATATCGAGGCGGTGGATACGGCAGGCGACTACCGGCGCATATCCGTGGTGGGTCGGCTGGGTGCTGCCCTGGTGTTGTCGGCGCTGGCATGCGTCGGCGCTAGGGCGCAGATCGCCGTCACCAATCAGGGCTTCGTGCCTTACAGCGATGAACCCATCAACTACCGCAGCGCTCCGCTGACCGACCCGGTCGCCAAGCTCAAGGAGAAGATCGACAAGGGGCGGGCACAACTCAAGTACGAGCCTGAACACGGCTATCTCAGATCGGTGCTGCGGCTGCTCGACATTCCGCTCGCTTCGCAGACACTGGTGTTTTCCAAGACGAGTTTCCAGTACAGCAAGATCTCCCCCGACCATCCGCGCGCGCTGTACTTCAACGACGACGTCTACGTCGGAGCGGTGTATGAAGGCAAGGCCATCGAGATCGTTTCCTTCGATCCCATGCAGGGTGCCGTCTTCTACCTGCTCGATGAGCCCAAGGCACAGCGTCCCAATTTCGAGCGGGCCGAGCTCGATTGCACTCAGTGCCACATAGCGTCGGGGACGCGCGCAGTGCCTGGCGTGCTGCTGCAGTCCGTGTATCCCTCCACCACGGGAACGGTGACCACGGGCACACGCACATACATCACGGATCAGCAGAGCCCCTATGCGGAGAGGTGGGGCGGTTGGTACGTCACCGGGCTCGACACGCAGGGAACACTGGCCAACTCGATAGTGCCTGCCGGTGAGGCGAGCGCCAGCGGCAAGGCCGAGCGCTCGCGCGCAGTGTCGCCTCTGCCAGCTGGGTCGTTCGATGCGAGCCGGTATCTGTATCCAGGCAGCGATGTGGTGGCGCACCTGGTGCTCGCCCATCAGACGCAGATGCACAACTTGATCACGCTGGTGAACTACAAGACGCGCATCGCCATCCACGATTGGGAGAAGACACATCCCGAAGACAAGGGCAGAAAGGATGTCGACTACCCGGATGCGGTGCGTTCGGCATGGGAGAAGCCAGCGGAACGACTGCTGCGCTATCTGCTGTTCTCCAAGGAGGCGCCGCTCACCGAGCTGTCCACGAACCTGCGCCCAGAGGATTCACCGTTCGCCAGGACGTTCACCGCGCAGGGGCCGAAGGATCGTCAGCGCCGCTCGCTGCGGGATTTCGATCTCAAGACGCGGACGTTCCGCTATCCGTGCAGCTACCTGATCTACAGCGAACACTTCGATCACATCCCGGAGCCAGCGAAGGCTTACGTCTACCGCCGCCTGCTGGAGATTCTGACGAGCGAGCAGGGCGGTAGCCCGGACTTCGCGCATCTGACGGCAGCGGACCGCAAGGACATTCTCGAGATTCTCCTGGCGACCAAGAAGGGTCTGCCGCAGGAATGGCACGCGCAGGCGCGCAATGCACAGCTGGTCGCGACGTCGCCTTCTGCGGCGGACGTTCGCAAATAGAAACCTACAAACTCAAGAGTCAACTCACGTGTCAACCAACATCAGTCGATTACCGAGCCGGGGAAGCCGGGGACGGCAGTTGTCGAGTACTAACGGCAAACGCAATGGCGTTGCTGCGGCCGTAGCCGCATCGCTCCTGTCGCTTTCAACAGCCGGTGCGGTCGCCGCCGAGAACACGGCGACGCCGAATAGAGTGGAGACAATCATCGTTACCGGCGCTCGCGGTGAAGCGCGAACGGCGGAGGACAGCCCGACACCCATCGATGTGCTGTCGAGCACCGCGATCGGCGAGGCGAACCGGGGGAATCTGCTCGATACGCTCAATACGCTGCTGCCCTCTTACAACCTGCCGCTCGAGACCGGAGATTTAAACAGCATGGTGCGCGCAGGGCAGTTGCGCGGCCTGGACGCGGGGCACACGCTGGTGCTTATCAACGGCAAGCGCTGGCATTCCACGGCGCTGCTGGGCGCGGGTGGCTTCGGTGCTGCGGCACCGGTGGACATGGCGTTGATTCCAAACCGAGCCATCAAGCGTATCGAAGTGCTGCGTGATGGCGCTGCGGCGATCTATGGGTCCGATGCCATCGCCGGCGTCATCAACATCATCACGGACGACAGTGCATCGGGAGCCGACCTGTCTTACAGCGACGGCCAGTACTATCAGGGCGACGGCCGCAATCGCGTGGTGAAGGGCGGGGTGGGTTTTGCCTTGGGCGACGGTGGCCATCTGCACCTTTCCACGCAGTATGCGCACCAGGATGCGACCAACCGCACCGGTCCATCGCGCTCGACGTTCCTCTATTACTTTCCACTCGACGCCGATGGCAACGAGATCGTGCCGGCCGGCAGCCTCAGCAGCAACCCCACGCTGCCGGCCGGTGCGACGCCCAATCCCAAGGAGGCGACCCGCGACAACTACGCCTGGAAGAATCGCGGCATTCGCGAGTTCGAGCTGACTTCGGTGGCGGCGGATTGGTCGCTGCCTCTGAGCGAGGCTGCGGAACTCTACGGCTTCGGACTCTACTCCTCACGCCAGGCCCGCGCGCCACAGAACTATCGACACCCGGCGCGCGATGAAACGGTTCGCGCCATTTATCCGAATGGGTATGCGCCCGTCGAACGCCTGGACGAAGACGATTACGGCTTGATCGTCGGGTTGCGTGGCGAGCTGGCAAACGCCTGGCATTGGGATCTCTCCAGCAATTACGGCCGCGATCAGATCGACATCAATCTGTTCAACTCGGCCAATCCGACCTATGGCCTGGACAGCCAGACGGATTTCTACATCGGACAACTGCGCTACACCGCCTGGACCAACAATCTGGACGTGAACCGCGGCTTCGACGTGGATTGGCTAGCAGCGCCGCTGCAGTTGTCATTGGGTGCCGAGTATCGCAAGGAGGACTACGCGGTGGGCGCAGGCGATGAGCAGTCGTACTCGTATGGTGGGCAGCCCGTTCTGGACGGGCCGCGTGCGGGCACGCCATTGGGCCGTGGCCTGGGTGGTTCCCAGGCGCTACCCGGCTTCAGTCCTGCCGATGCGGTGGACGCCTCGCGGCATAGCGTGTCGGGATATGTCGGCGTGTCGCTGAATCCAGCCAGCGCCTGGTTGGTGGATCTGGCGGGGCGCTACGAGGACTACTCGGATTTCGGCAACGAGGTCACGGGGCGACTGTCGACGCGCTACGATTTCACGAACGCCATCGCGCTCCGTGCGACGGTGAGCACGGGCTTCCAGGCGCCCTCCCTGGCCGCCACGGAGTATCGCCGCACGACGAATGGCAACTATTCGACGAGCCACGTGCTACCCCCGGGGGCCGCGGAGGCGATCGCGCTGGGAGCCAAGGCGCTCAAGCCGGAGAAGTCGACGAGCTATACGCTGGGCACGGTACTCAGGCCGCTACCCGATCTCAGCATCGCGCTCGATCTGTACCGCATCGACGTTCGCGACCGTATCGCACAATCCACCAGCTTTCGCGATGACGCGTACCCTGGATCGGGCGCGCTGGTCGCAGCCGCCGGCTTCGGGCCGGAGGACTCGATCAGTTACTTCATCAACGCGGCCGACACGCAGACCAAGGGTGCGGAAGTGACTGCGGAGTACCGCTCGGACTTTGGCCGCTACGGGCGCATCCTGTGGTCCCTGGCCGTCAATCACAACGAATCGAAGATCGAGAATGTCGCGCCGACGCCAGGCGTGCTCGCCGCGTTCAACATCCCCCTGTTCAGCACGGGCTCACAGAACGACCTGCTCTACAAGTCGCCCAAGGACAAGCAGGTGTTCGGTGCCAACTGGAGTCTGGGGGCATGGCGGGTCAACCTGCGTGAAACGCACTATGGCGGCATTCAGCGCTGGGGAAGACCGAGCCCGGTGCCAACCACCGGCCCCTATGCCGGACAGGCCGAGATTCCCTACAGCATCGGCGACGTGTGGCTGACGGATATCGAAGTTGGCTGGCAGGTCACGGAGCATCTGTCGGTGTCGATCAATGCCAACAACGCGTTCAACCAGCGCGTGGTCAAGCTGCCCGAGCCGCTGGTGCCCGCGAACATGGAGTACTACTACGCGACCGGCGGTCCCATCGATTCCTCCGGCGGCTTCTACTCCGCGTCGCTGAAGTTCCAATGGTGAGTCGTGGGTTCTTGCAATGATGAATCGTTCGATTGCGGCATGAAGGCATGGGTTCGGCGGGCCACGGTGGTCGCGCCGCTTGGGTGGTCTCGATTGGGGTCGGTGCTATGAAGACATTGCGAAAAGCGCGCTGGACGGTTCCGGTTTGGCTGGCGCTGTTGTGCTGGTCGTTCGGAACGGCGAGCTCTCAGGAAGCGGAGCGGGGTGATAACGTGCTGCAATGGACCTGGCACGCGGAACCTGTGACGAGCGGCACCGGCAACGAAGTGGACCTTGTGCTCGAGGCGGGAATCCGTAACGGCTGGATCCTCTACTCGTCGGACTTCGCGCCTACGGACTTCGGACCGAGACCCGCGCGCATCGCACTGGAAGGCACCGATGGATCAGTCGCAGTCGGCGATCCGCATCCTGTCGGCGCAAACCGCGGGACCGGCAAGGATATCGATGGCGAGTTCTCCTACACGTACTTTTCGAAGCAGGCCACTTTCCGTCAGCGCGTGCGTGTGCCTGAGGGCGTACGCGTGGTGGCGGGTGTAGTCAACGGACAGGCGTGCTTCCAGCAGAGCGGGCTGTGTACGCTGGTCAAGCAGGCATTCTCGGTGCCGCTGCAATGAACAGAATTTCGTTGCCGGTGTTGGTGCTGCTGTCGATTCCACTGATCGCAGCGGCAGATGGAAGTACTCCGGGAGTGCAGGACGTGGCGGCGGTCCTTGCGACTCGGCTGCTCGATCTGGAGGGGCAGCCGCACCAACTCGCGGAATGGAACGGGCAGCCAGTGCTGATCAACTACTGGGCCACCTGGTGCGCGCCCTGTCTGAAAGAGGTGCCGGAGCTTGAGGCGTTTTCCATTGCGCAGCAGAAGCGTAAAGGCGGTATTCGCGTGGTGGGCGTAGCGCTCGATGAGCCGGATGCCGTGCGCTCCTTCGTCAAGCGCGGACGCGTCTCGTATACCGTGCTGGTTGAACCTGTCGAGCCCGGTGCGAGCACTTCAGTAGCGCTCGGCAACAAGCATGGCGCGCTGCCGTTCTCCGTGTTGCTGGATGCGCGGGGTCGCGTCCTGCGCTCCAAGTTCGGAGCAATGACTGCCGCGGATCTGGCCGCCTGGGCAAGCATCAAACTCTGAACTACCGGCGCTCCTAAACAAGAGCGGAGACAATCTGGAAACAGGCCCCTTGTTAGGGGAGCGGCGCCGACTTGCGGAAGGCTTCGCAAGCCCTTGAATTGGCGGAAAGGGTGGGATTCGAACCCACGAACACCCGTGAAGATGTTACTGGAATTCCAGTCCAGCGCCTTCGACCACTCGGCCACCTTTCCGCGCCCGTCGACTTCCTGTCAGGGGCGCGAAGGTTACACGTCGGGCAGGGCGTCAGGCAATCGCGATTCCGGCGGCGTGCAGGGCGTCCAGCACTTGGCCGTGGTAGGGCTGGGCGAACGGGGTCAGCGGCAGCCGCAGTCCATCGCCGATCAGGCCCATGCGGGCCAGGGCCCACTTGACCGGAATCGGGTTGGACTCCAGGAACAGGGTGCGGTGCAAGGCAGCCAGGGTCTGGTTGATGCGGCGGGCCTCGTCGACCTTGCCGCCCAGGGCCGCGGCGATGGCGTCATGTACCTGGCGGGGAGCCACGTTGGCGGTGACGGAAATGACGCCCCGGAAGCCTTCCAGCGCGCTTTCCACGGCGATGTCGTCGTCGCCGCTCAGCAGGGTGATCTTGTCGCCCACCAGCGAAATCAGCTTACGGTTGCGTTCCAGCGAGCCGCTGGCTTCCTTGAGTCCCACGATGTTGGCGACGCTGGCCAGCCGGGCCACCGTCTCCGGCTGCATGTCGCAGGCGGTGCGGCCGGGCACGTTGTACAGCACCAGCGGGATCGAGACGGCCGCGGCGATCGCCTTGAAGTGCTGGTACAGGCCTTCCTGCGTCGGCTTGTTGTAGTAGGGCGTAACCAGCAGGCCGGCGTCCGCGCCGGCGTCTTTGGCACGGCGGGTCAGCTCGATCGCTTCGCTGGTGGAATTGGCGCCAGTGCCGGCGATGACCGGGACGCGCTTGGCCACTTTCGCCACCACGCGACGGACCACTTCGATGTGCTCGGACACGTCCAGCGTCGCCGATTCACCGGTGGTGCCCACGGCCACGATGCCGTCGGTGCCGTTGTCGAGATGGAACTGGACCAGGCGGTCGAGCGCGCCGAAATCCACTGCGCCGTCCGCCTGCATGGGCGTCACGATCGCCACGATGCTGCCGCTGAACATGGGAATCCTTGCAAGGGGGAAGGCGTGATCCTACTGGCCGCGCTCGGGGCGGCGCAAGGACCTTTATAAATGGAGCACAGCCTGTACACTCGATGCCAGGCTTCCTCATCTTTTCCATTCGATGCAATTCATCGTTATCTGCGCGCTGGGCAGCGACCGTACCGGTCTGGTGTTCGATCTCACGCGGGTCGTGCTCGACTGCTCCGGCAACATCGTCGACAGCCGCATGAACGCTTTCGGCAACGAATTCGCCATGCTGCTGCTGGTGTCCGGCAACTGGCATACGCTGGCGAAGCTGGAGACCGAGCTGAAGAAGCTCAGCGATGCCAGCGGCATCACCATCACCGTGCGCCGCACCGAGCAGCGCCAGCCGCGCAAGGACGTGGTCACCTATTCGGTGGACGTGGTGTGCCTGGACCAGCCCGGCATCGTGTTCAACCTGGCCGGTTTCTTCAGCTCGCGCGGCATCGACATCGCGGAGCTGAACACGCGCAGCTATGCTGCCGCACACACCGGCGCGCCGATGTTCTCCGTGCAACTGGTCGCGCACATTCCGTCCAAGATCCACATTGCGGCGTTGCGCGAAGAGTTCATGGATTTCTGCGACCAGTTCAATCTTGATGCTATTCTCGAACCACTGAAATCCTGATGCCTGCCAGCGCTGTGCAGATCGACAAGAAAGTCCCAGCGTTCTCCCGGCCCTCGACCGGCGGCAAGAACTTCAAGCTGGCCGATGCGGCCGGCAAGAAGCTGGTGCTCTACTTTTATCCGCGCGACAACACTCCGGGTTGCACCAAGGAAGGCGAAGCCTTCCGCGACCTGTATCCCGCCTTCAAGAAGGCCGGTGCCGTGGTGGTCGGCGTCTCGCCCGACAGCCTCAAGTCGCACGAGAAATTCAAGGAGAAGATGGCGTTCCCGTTCGAGCTGCTCGCCGACGAGGACCTGAGCCTGTGCGAGCTGTTCGGCGTGTACAAGGAAAAGAGCCTGTACGGGCGCAAGTACATGGGCGTGGAGCGCAGCACCTTTCTGATCGACGGGAAAGGCGTTCTGAAACATGAATGGCGCAAAGTGAAAGTCCCTGGACACGCTGACGAGGTGCTGACCGCTGTCAAAGCCCTGTAGACACAGTCGCCGGTCGCACCTTCACCTCGAGGAGACCCAATGATCAAAGGCGACACCCCCGACCCCCGCCGCGGCCGCGTCGCCGCCCGCGGCCGCGAGCGACGCATTTTCGTGCTCGACACCAATGTCCTGATGCACGATCCCACCGCCATCTTCCGTTTCGAAGAACACGACGTGTTCATCCCCATGATCGTGCTGGAGGAGCTGGACGCCGGCAAGAAAGGCCTGTCCGAAGCGGCCCGCAACGTGCGCCAGGTCAGCCGCTTCCTGGACGAGCTGATGGCGAATGCCAACAAGGCGCAGATCGACAAGGGGCTGGAGCTGCCGGCGGCGAAGTACACCAACGGCCACAAGAAGCAGGCCTCGGGGCGGTTGTTTTTCCAGACGCGCGTGCTGAACGGCGGCTTGCCCGACACGTTGCCCGGCCACGGCGCGGACAATGCCATCCTGGCGCAGACGGTGGCGCTGCAGAAGCAGCATGACGGAGCGCGCGTCACGCTGGTGTCCAAGGACATCAACCTGCGCATCAAGGCTTCGATCATCGGTGTCCAGGCCGAGGACTACTACAGCGACAAGACCATCGAGGATGCCGATCTTCTCTACACCGGCGCGCTGGAGCTGCCGGCGAATTTCTGGGAGAAGCATGGCAAGAACATGGCCTCGTGGCAGGAGCACGCACGTACGTTCTATCGCGTGCAGGGTCCGATGGTGCGCGACTGGCACGTCAACCAGTTCCTGTATCAGAAGGACTCCGACGGCCTGGAAGCGATGGTGCGCAAGATCGACGGCAACGGCGCGGTGATCGAGCTGGTGCGCGATTACCGCAATGATCGCCATGGCATCTGGGGCATCACGGCGCGCAACCGCGAGCAGAATTTCGCGCTGAACCTGCTCATGGACCCGGAGATCGATTTCGTGACGATTCTCGGGCCGGCAGGCACGGGCAAGACGTTGCTGACCTTGGCGGCCGGGCTGGCGCAGACGCTGGAGAGCAATCGCTATAGCGAGATCATCATGACCCGCGTGACCATTCCGCTGGGCGAGGACATCGGCTTTTTGCCTGGCACGGAAGAGGAAAAGATGGAGCCCTGGATGGGCGCGCTGATGGACAATCTTGAAGTGCTGACGCAGAGCCAGGAGGGCGGCAACTGGGGCCGCGCCGCGACCAACGATCTGCTGCGCAATCGCATCAAGATCCGCTCGCTCAACTTCATGCGCGGCCGCACCTTCCTGAACCGCTTCCTGATCCTGGACGAGGCTCAGAACCTGACGCCCAAGCAGATGAAGGCGCTGGTGACGCGCGCCGGCCCCGGCACCAAGCTGGTCTGCCTGGGCAATATCGCGCAGATCGATACGCCGTACCTGACCGAGACCACCTCGGGACTCACCTATGTTGTGAATCGCTTCAGCGGCTGGGAACATTCCGGGCACGTGACGCTGATGCGCGGCGAACGCTCGCGCCTGGCGGATTACGCTTCGGAGAATCTGTAGATGGAGTGTGCTTGATGGCTCGCCGCAAAGCTGCCGGCCCGAAAAGGGCCGGAACCGCGCTGCTGGGAAAAAAGGTCGAGTGGCCGCAATCGCCGCAGGCGGCGACCCTGGAGCGCGTGCCCAATCCGCATCCGGACAAGCTGTACCTGGCCCGTTTCACGGCGCCGGAGTTCACCTCGTTGTGCCCGGTCACGGGCCAGCCGGATTTCGCGCACCTGGTGATCGACTACGTGCCGCGGCGCTGGCTGGTGGAGAGCAAGTCGCTCAAGCTCTACCTGGGCTCGTTCCGCAATCACGGCGCCTTTCACGAGGACTGCACGATCGAGATCGCGGACCGCCTGGTTAAATTCCTGGCGCCGCGCTGGCTGCGCATCGGCGGTTACTGGTATCCGCGCGGCGGCATCCCCATAGATGTCTTCTGGCAGACGGGGCGGCCGCCGGCGAATCTGTGGATTCCCGACCAGGGAGTCGCCGCTTATCGCGGGCGAGGTTGATCGCGCCCTTTCTGGTATAGTCCCGCGCCCTCGCAATGTCGGGCCGTCTATGGCGGCTCGCGTCGGTTTCTCCGCGACGATCGGCCGCAAACCCCGCCAGGCCCGGAAGGGAGCAACGGTAGCGGTTATATCGGGCGCCGGAGAGGTGCCGGCGCGGGCCGTCGCCAACCGAAGCGCCGCGGCGGCGGTCTCGTGTAAAGTTCGGTTTCTATGTCCTATCTTGCACTTGCGCGCAAATGGCGGCCTCGCAACTTCGGTGAGCTGGCCGGCCAGGAACATGTCATGCGGGCGCTCACCAATGCGCTGGAGTCGGGCAGGGTGCATCACGCCTTCCTGTTCACCGGCACGCGTGGCGTCGGCAAAACCACCATCGCCCGCATCCTGGCGAAATCGCTGAACTGCGAAACCGGGATGACGGCCACGCCCTGTGGCCAGTGCGCCGCCTGTCGGGAAATCGACGAAGGCCGGTTCGTGGATCTGATCGAGGTGGACGCGGCTTCGCGCACCAAGGTCGACGATACACGTGAGCTGCTCGACAACGTCCAGTACGCCCCGGCACGCGGCCGCTACAAGGTCTACCTCATCGACGAGGTCCACATGCTCTCGGCGCATTCGTTCAATGCGCTGCTGAAGACGCTGGAAGAGCCGCCGCCGCACGTGAAATTCCTGCTGGCGACCACCGATCCGCAGAAGCTGCCGGTGACGGTGCTGTCGCGCTGCCTGCAGTTCAACCTGAAACGCTTCCCGCCGGGGATGATCTTCAAGCGTCTTACCGAGATCGCGCAGGCGGAAAAGATCGAGTTCGAGCCAGATGCTCTGCGACTGGTGGCGCGGTCTGCCGAAGGCAGCATGCGCGATGCGCTGAGTCTGCTCGATCAGGTGATTGCGTTCGGCGGCAACAAACTGACGGCGGCCGACACGCGCACCATGCTCGGGACGCTGGATCGATCACAGGTGTTCTCGATCGTCGATGCGGTCGCATCGCGTGATGCACGCAAGGTGCTCGAGTGCGTCGAACAACTCGACGAGCGTGCGCCCGAGTACCGCGAAGTGCTGGCCGAAATGGCGGCGGTGCTGCAGAAAATCGCCCTGGTGCAGGCCGTACCGGATCTGCAGCTCGACGAAGCGGATGACATCGAGACCTATCGCCGGCTGGCGACGACCTTGACGCCGGAAGACACCCAGCTGTTCTACCAGATCGCCATCGTGGCCCGGCGCGACCTGGAGCTGGCGCCGGAAGCGAAGGCCGGTTTCGAGATGGCGCTGCTGCGTATGCTGGCTTTCGCGGTGGCAGACGAAGGCACGATCGCGGCCACGACTCCAACCTCGACGCCGGCCCCGAGACCAGCAGCCGCTGCGCCGCCCCCCGTCGGGGGTTCCGCGGCGTCGCAGGCGGCGCCTAAACAGTCGGCCGCACCTGCCAGCGAATGGTCGAAAATCGTCGAGCAACTGAATCTGACCGGGCCGGCGAGCCAACTTGCCGTCCACAGCGTGCTGATCGCAAAAGAGGGCAACCGCATCCGGCTGGCGCTGGACGCCGAAGCCGAACCTTATCGGCGCCCGGCGCTCGAAGAGCGGCTGACACAGGCCTTGTCGACGCACTTCGGTGAGACCATCGTCGTCGAAATGTCGCTGGCGACCCAGGCGACGAACACGCCGGCGCGTCAGCAGAAGGCCGCCGCGGACGATCGCATGCAGGGCGCGCGCACGGCCATCGACAACGATCCCAACATCCGCGCCATGCGCGACGTGTTCGGCGCCACGGTGCAGCCGGACTCGATCCGACCCGCGGACTAACTGGAGCTTCCAATGAAAGGCAACATGGGCAATCTGATGAAGCAGGCGCAGATGCTGCAGGCGAACATGCAGCGTGCGCAGGCGGAAATCGCCAATCTCGAAGTCACCGGCGAGGCGGGCGGCGGCATGGCGAAAGTGGTCATGACCGGCAAGCACCAGGTGCGCCGCGTGACGCTCGATCCGTCCATCGTCTCCAGCGACGACAAGGAAATGCTGGAAGACCTGGTGGCCGCGGCGATCAACGATGCGGTACAGAAGGTCGAGCGCACCGCGCAAGAGAAAATGTCCAGCCTGATGGGCGGCATGAACCTGCCGCCGGGCATGAAGCTGCCGTTCTGATGTCTCCATGCTGTATCCGCCGTCGCTGATCCGTCTCATCGAAGCCCTGCGCTGCCTGCCTGGCGTCGGGCCCAAGTCGGCCCAGCGCATGGCGTTTCATCTGCTGGAGAAGGACCGCAACGGGGCCGCAGCCATCGCCGAAGCGCTGCAGAAAGCCGTGGGCGAGATCGGCCGCTGCCAACGCTGCCGGATGTTTGCCGAAGCTGAGCTGTGTCCGGTGTGTGCGTCGCCCGCACGCGATCGTTCCCTGCTGTGCGTCGTCGAGTCGCCGGCGGACGTGGCGGCGATCGAGCAGTCGGGCAGCTATCGCGGCTGCTACTTCGTGCTGATGGGCCACTTGTCGCCGCTCGACGGCATCGGCCCGGACGAGCTGGGTTTCGCACAGCTGGAAGCGCTGCTGGCCGAAGGCGAGATCAAGGAAGCCATCCTGGCGACCAACACCACCGTCGAAGGCGATGCCACCGCGCATGTCATCTCGGAACTGGCGTCGCGGCATCGCATCAGATCCAGTCGCATCGCGCACGGTGTGCCGGTAGGCGGCGAGCTGGAATACGTCGACGGCGGCACGCTGGCGCATGCCCTGGCGGGGCGGCACGTGTTGAGCTGATGCTCAGAACGACAGCAGCGCTGTACCTGCCCATCAGCGAGCGGCTGCTGAATCGGGTCCTCGACCCGGCCGAGAGCTTCAACGATGCCGTCGTCGGGTTGCCGGTGCCGCAGGTGGCCGCGCTGGTCGTTCTGCAATATCTGCCGCGGCTCGAATCCGGCTCGACCACGCCGGGCCGCATCCTCACCGAAGTCATCAAGACCGGCAATGAGCAGGCAAGAAGCGCCGGCTTGCCGGCTTTCGTAGCGGACATGCTGCGAGTGCTGGAGCGCGCGCAGATCCATGCAGGCTATCGATTGCTGCCCGACTTCGCGATCGCGCTGCTCGACGACGAAGCGTTGAAGCAACGCGGTTACCTGACCATCGAAGGCGAATGGGACGGTAGTTACTGCGAGCGCCACGAGGCACGGCTGACTGAACCGCTGCTGCGCGTCGATCTGCCGGACGGGCAGGGCGTGCTCACCGCGGAGCAGAGCCGGATCTTTCGCGAGGTGACGACGCAGACCGACGATCACATGCACGTGCAGGGTTATGCAGGCACGGGCAAGTCCTACCTGATCAAGTCCTTGCTGAGCACGTTGCAGGCTGCCGGCGCCACCACGCTGGTTCTCGCCGAACGCCGGCGGCAGCTCGATGCGTTGCTGGGCGGGATGAGCGCGATGCCGCAGGTGCACCCGAGACGGTTCGATCAGCTGATCGACGAGATGGTGCCGGCGGATCTGATCGATCCCCGCAACCGGCGCATGCACCGTACGGACTATTCGCTCGCGCCGGTCGCGGACGACGACATCGTGCGACATCTCGGTGTCCAATCGAGCGGCGAGCTATCTGCGTATGAGGTCGTCAGGATCGTGCGCGCCACCGTCTGGTCGTTCTGCTACAGCGACGACAGCGACATCGACGCGAGTCATATTCCAGCCCGCTTTGCTTTTTCTCTGGATGCGGCGACCCGGCAAGTCGTGTTGCATCATGCAACCGAGCTGTGGAAAGCGATCCTCCTGCCGGCGTCACGCGACTTCCGGCTGCCAGTCCGCGGTTATCACCGGGTCAAATGGGCAGCGCTCAAAGGTTGGCGCATTCCGGCGCGCTATACGCACGTGCTGATCGACGAATGTCACGATGTGGCCAAACCGATGCTGCAGATTCTCGACCGCAGTCCGCAGGCCGTGATCAGCCTGGGCGATGAATATCAGAATCTGCAAGGTCGGCCGCAGCAGCGGACGAATGTGATTCGCCAACGGGCCGTGATCCACTCGGTGCGTTCCGGGCAGGTGCTCGAGGACGTCGTGAACCCGATCATCACCGCGCATCCGGGCAAGACCAAGCTGCCATTCCTCGGCAATCCATTTCACAAGACCCGGATCGCCTATTACGACAAGCCGCAGGTTCCTGAGCGGGCTGCCGTCATCGTCGTGGCCGATACGTGGGGCTTGTTCGAATGGGCGCAGCGCCTAGCCGAGAAGGTCGATTTCGAGCTGCTGAGCCCGCTGCGCGATCTGGATGCTTTCGTCAAGGATTGCATCGAGCTGCATCGGCACGGCTCGCGGCCGCGTCATCCCGAGCTGTTCCGTTTTGGCAGCTGGCAGGCGCTTGCCAGCCGTTATTACGCCAACAGCGGCTTTCAGCGTATCGACCGCATGCTTGGCAATGGCTACGGCAGCGGCGACTGGATGAAAACGTCCGCCAGGATGGTCAAACACAACCCGCAGGGCTATGCGCTCGGGCTGATCGACGACGTGCGCAATCGTGAGTTCGAAGCAGTCATGCTGGCGCCAGAGGTTGTCGACCGCGTCTGGGGCGCTGAGCGCGATGCGCTCGCTGCAGCGGGTTCGGCACTCTACGTTGCAGTCACACGGGCGCAGCGCAACCTGATCGTTCCCGAGCGGCTGCGAAACTGGATCGAAGAGATTTCCGCGGCCTAGGCAAGGTCTGATCTACTCGTTACTGGTCATTCCCGCGCAAACGGGAATCCGTCCGGATCAGCAGGGTGCCTCTATCAGCAGGGTGGCTCTATGATCATCGCAGCACCACGCATCAACCCTTCAGTCCGCAGGCTCAGCCGGGCCAGGGCCATGCTTTGCGAGTCGCTGGATCAGAAGCTGACGCTCAATCAGGTTGCCCGCGAAGCGCAGCTATCGCCCGGTCAGTTCATTCGCTCTTTCAAGGCCGTGTTCGGGCAGACGCCGCATCAAGTACGCATCGATGCGCGCCTCGATCTGGCGAAGCGCCTGCTTGTAACTGACTGCGCGTCAGTGACCGACATCTGTGCGGCGGCCGGATTCTCGAGTCTCGGCACGTTCAGCTATGTGTTCACACGCAAGGTCGGTCTGTCGCCGTCTGCGTTCCGTCGGGAAGCGCGCGCACTGGTGCAGGTGCCAATGATGCTGCCGCCGAAGCTCTATCCCGGCTGTTTGACGCTCATGGGGTACTGCCCAGCCTTGACCGACCGCAATTTTTGAGAAGCGCGCCAGCGCGGTTTCTGACACGCTGCCTGCTCCAACTCAACGCATGCAAAGCGAGCAGGAGCCATGAGCCTGAAGATCAAGCTGAACAGCGTCATGGTCGACGACCAGGACAAGGCGCTGAAGTTCTACACCGAGGTGCTGGGCTTCGCGAAGTGCCGCGACATTGCCGTAGGCAACGGATTTCGCTGGATCACCGTATTCGCGCCGGACGGCCATCCGGATGTGGAGCTCGCCCTGGAGCCCAACGCCAATCCGGCGGGCCGGACCTTCCAGATGGCATTGTTTGAACAGAACATCCCGGCGACCGCGTTCGAAGTGGATGACCTGGAAGCGGAGCACCGTCGTCTGAAAGCTCTCGGTGTGGTCTTCACCATGGAACCAACCCGGATGGGGCTGGTGGATATCGCGATTTTTGCGGACACCTGCGGCAACCTGATTCAGATCTATCAGGTAGCGAAATAACGCACGCAGACGACTCGAAGCCGCGAACCGCGACTCGGCCCGGAGCAAAGAAGACGCGTTACCGTCTTCGTTCGTACTCCGGCGCGAGCCCGCGCATGATGTTCAGCAGTCGCTTGTAGCTCTCGTACCTTCTTGGTGAGAGCTTGTTGTCGGCAACCGCAGCGAGCACGGCGCAGCCCGGCTCACGCAGATGCAGGCAGTTGTTGAAGCGGCACTCCGGCGCCAGCGCCAGAATTTCTGGCCAGCCGACTTGGACGTTGGCATCGTCGATCAGTGCCGGTGCGTAGTCGCGTACGCCGGGTGAGTCGATCAGCTCACCGCCGCCAGGAATGCGGAACAGCGCTGTCGATACGGTGGTGTGGCGGCCTTCGCCGGTGGAATCCGACAGCGTTCGGGTCAGACGTTCGGACTGCGGCACCAGCGCGTTGGTGAGCGTGGATTTGCCGACGCCGGACTGGCCGGCAAGCATCGTTGTCTGGCCGCGCACCAGCTCGCGAACTTCTTCGATCGCCTGGTTGCGCAGTGCCGACAGCGTCAGCACGGGATAACCTGCCTGGCGATACTCGGCGACCATCGCTTCGAAAGCGGCAGGTGTCGCCAGATCGCACTTGTTCACGATGAGGGCGCCGCGAACATTGGCGTAGGCCGCTCCGGCCAGATAGCGATCCACCATGAAGGGATCGGGTTCGGGCTCGGGGGCGATGACAACCGCGAGCAGGGTGAGATTCGCGGCCAGTGGTTCGGTCCGGCCGCGGCTGTCGGTGCGCTCGAACAAAGTACGACGCTGTTCGACCGAGATGATGCGTGGTGCATCTCCGGAAGCAGCGGCGACGGGGCGCGGCAGCCGTACCTGCACCGAATCGCCGCAGACAATCGTCAGACGCTTGCCGAACAGCTCGGCGGCGAAGCGCTCGCCGTCGGCGGTTTGTACGATGGCGCGACGGCCGAACGATTCGATAACGCGCGCGGGGAACTCGACCGGCGCGTTGATCAGGCTCATGTAGCAGTGCTCACAGGCTGCGCGTCGCCAGCTGTTGCAGGCGCGCGATGCGGATCAGGGCCGGCGGGTGCGAATCGTAGAACGTCGAATGCAGCGGGTCGGGCGTCAGCGTCGTCGCATTGTCGCGATAGAGCTTGACCAGCGCCTGCGCCAGCTCGCTTGCATTAGCGAATTTGGCCGCGAACTCGTCGGCTTCGAATTCGTGCTTGCGCGACCACCATGCACCGATGGGAGTGAGGAAGAAAGTGAATGCCGGCAGCACCACCATGAAGAGCAGCAAAGCTGCGTGCGCCGACGGCTGGGTGACGCCGAGCGAGCTGTAGAACTGCGGCCATGCCGCGAGTGCGCCCAGCAGCGCAAGCCCGCCCAGGCTGAAGGCAAACGTGAGCAGCAGCCGCGAGCGCACATGGTGCAGGCGGAAGTGGCCGAGCTCGTGCGCCAGCACCGCTTCGATCTCCGGGGCCTGGAGCCGCTCGATGAGCGTGTCGAAGAACACGATGCGCTTGTTGCGGCCGACGCCGGTGAAATAAGCATTGCCATGAACCGAGCGGCGCGAGCCGTCCATCACGAACACGCCCTTGGATGAGAAGCCGCAACGGGCCAGCAGGGCTTCGGTGCGCGACTTGAGCGATTCGTCTGCCAGCGGCGTGAACTTGTTGAACAGCGGGGCGAAGATGGTCGGCCAGGCCCAAGTGATCAACAGCGTGAACGCCAGCCAGACGAACCAGGCGTACAGCCACCACAGGTTTCCAGCGCGCTGCATCAAAAACAGGATGATGAAGACCAGCGGGCCGCCCAGGAGCAAGGTCAGGCCCAGGCTCTTCAGCAGATCGGCCAGGTACAGGCCCGGCGTCATGCGGTTGAAGCCGAAGCGGGCCTCGACGCCGAAGGTGCGGTAGACGGACAAGGGCAGGCTGAGCGCCGACATCAGCAGCAGTGTAGAAAGGACAACCGCGGTTCCGTGCCACGCCGCTGGGAGGCTTGCCGCGCGCCAGGCGCGGTCGATCGCGTCGATGCCGCCGCCGAGCGTCAGCAGCAGCACCACGACTGCGTCGAGGAGAATGTCCCAGCGATTGAGCCGCGCCAGCGAGACGGTGTAATCGGCGGCTTTGCGGTGGGCGTCCAGATCCACCTGCGACGCGAACGCCTCGGGTACGCGGTTGCGATGCGCGGCGACGGCCGCGATCTGCCGCTGGTTCAGCCAGCTGCGCAGCGCGGTGGAGGCGAGGAGGAGGACGACGAAAAGCGTTGCAAACCAGTGCATTCAAGCGAGCTTAGCGGCTGCTGTTATGATGGGCAACGCCGTCAGCGCAGCAACCAAAGGGCTTTACGAGTGAGCGACCGGGACCCGACACGACTCATCTGGATCGATCTGGAAATGACGGGCCTGAAGCCCGACACCGATCACATCATCGAGATCGCCACCGTGGTGACCGACAAGCATCTGAACACCTTGGCCGAGGGGCCGGTGCTTGCCATTCATCAGCCCGACGCCGTGCTCGACGCCATGGACGATTGGAACCGTCGCCAGCATGGTTCTTCGGGCCTGGCCGCGCGCGTGCGCGCCAGCAAGGTCACGGCAGCGGAAGCCGAGCGCCAGACCATCGATTTCCTGAGCCGCTGGATCGAGCCGGGCCTCTCGCCCATGTGCGGCAACAGCATTTGCCAGGACCGGCGCTTCCTGGCGCGCGAGATGAAGGATCTGGAACGCTACTTCCACTATCGGAACCTGGACGTCAGCACGCTCAAGGAGCTGGCGAAGCGCTGGGCGCCGGAGGCGTACTCGGGCTTCCAGAAATCCTCCACGCACCTGGCGCTGGATGACATCCGCGATTCGATCCGCGAGCTGGCGCACTACCGCTCGACTTTCCTGCGGGTCTCATGAAGCCATTCTCCGAAGCCTGCGACCGCAACAAGGAGCCGATCCTGAAGGTCCTGCAGCATTCGCTGCTGGAGCCGGCCACGGTGCTGGAGATCGGCTCGGGCACCGGCCAGCATGCGGTGCATTTCGCGCGGCACCTGCCGCATCTCACCTGGGTGGCGACCGATCGCGAGGAGAATCTGCCAGGAATCCAGCAGTGGTTCGACGAGGCGGCGCTGCTCAATCTGCGTGGGCCGCTGCGGCTGAATGTGCTCGATGCGACCTGGCCGGTCGCGACAGCCGATCATGCGTTCAGTGCCAACACCTCGCACATCATGGGCTGGCCGGAAGTGGAGGCGATGTTCGCGGGCGTCGGCGCCCGGCTCGCAGCCGGCGGCCGGTTCTATCTCTACGGGCCGTTCAACCGCGACGGCGAATTCACCAGCGAATCCAACCGCGCCTTCGATGCAATGCTGCGTCAGCGCGATCCGGCGATGGGCATCCGCGACGACCGGGCGTTGCTCGCCCTGGGGCGCCGTTGCGGGCTGGCATTGGTGGAAGACCACGCAATGCCAGCCAACAATCGCTTACTGGGCTTTGTTGCCGGCCAGGAATAGCCAGGTTTCGATCACCGAGTCCGGGTTCAGCGACATGCTCTCGATGCCCTGTTCGAGCAGCCAGCGCGCCAGGTCCGGGTGATCCGAAGGGCCCTGGCCGCAGATGCCGATGTACTTGCCGGCCTTGCGGCAGGCGCCGATGGCCATGCCGAGCAGGGCTTTCACCGCATCGTCACGCTCGTCGAACAGCTTGGCGATGATGGCCGAGTCGCGGTCCAGGCCCAGCGTCAGCTGCGTCATGTCGTTGGAGCCGATGGACATGCCGTCGAAGAACTGCAGGTAACGATCGGCCAGCAGCGCGTTGGTCGGCAGCTCGCACATCATGATCACCTTCAGGCCGTTCTCGCCGCGCTTGAGGCCGTTGGCGGCGAGCAGGGTGGTGACCTGTTCGGCTTCCTTCAGTGTGCGCACGAACGGCACCATGACCTGCACGTTGGTCAGCCCCATCTCTTCACGCACGCGCTTCAGGGCGCGGCATTCGAGTTCGAAGCAGGGACGGAAAGTCTCGTCCACGTAACGTGAGGCGCCGCGGAAGCCGATCATCGGATTCTCTTCGTGCGGCTCGTACTGGCGGCCGCCGATGAGGTTGGCGTATTCGTTCGACTTGAAGTCCGACAGGCGCACGATCACCGGCTCGGGCGCGAACGCCGCGGCGATGGTGCCGACGCCTTCGCAGATCTTGTCGATGTAGAACGAGACCGGATCCTGGTAGCCGGCCATCTGGCGCCGGATGGTGGCCTGCAGGTCCTGCGACAGCTGGTCGAACTCGAGCAGCGCACGCGGATGCACGCCGATCATGCGATTGATGATGAACTCCAGGCGCGCCAGGCCCACGCCCTTGTTCGGAATGCTGGCGAAATCGAAGGCGCGGTCCGGATTGCCCACGTTCATCATGATCTTGGTCGGGATGGCGGGCAGGGCGTCGAGCTCGATTTCCTTCTGCTCGAACGGCAGCTCGCCGTCGTAGACATAACCGGTATCGCCTTCGGCGCAGGAGACGGTGACGCCGGCGCCTTCACGAATCGTCTCGGTAGCATCGCCGCAACCAACCACTGCCGGAATGCCGAGCTCACGCGCGATGATGGCTGCGTGACAGGTGCGTCCACCGCGATTGGTCACGATGGCGGAGGCGCGCTTCATGACAGGCTCCCAGTCCGGATCCGTCATGTCGGCGACCAGCACGTCGCCGCTCTGCACGCGCGTCATTTCCTTCACGTCGCGAATGATGCGTGCCGGGCCCGCGCCGATGCGCTGGCCGATGGAACGGCCGCTGGCGATGACCTTGGACTTCTTGCCCTTCAGCGCAAAACGCTGCAGCGTGCGGCCGGCGCGGCTCTGCACGGTTTCAGGACGCGCCTGCAGGATGTAGATCTTGCCGGTCTCGCCGTCCTTGCCCCATTCGATGTCCATCGGACAGCCGTAGTGCTCTTCGATGATGAGCGCCTGTTTGGAAAGCTCGAGGATGTCGGCATCGTTGATCGAGAAGCGCCTGCGGTCTTCGGCAGGCACATCGACCGTCACGGTGCGTGCCGCGCTGTTGGCATCGCCGTAAACCATCTTGATCGCTTTCGCGCCCATGGTGCGACGAAGGATCGGTGCCTTGCCGGCGCGCAGCGCCTGCTTGTAGACGTAGAACTCGTCCGGATTCACGGCGCCCTGCACCACGGTTTCGCCCAGGCCGTAGGAAGCGGTGATGAACACCACATTGCGGAAGCCCGAGTCCGTGTCCAGCGTGAACATCACGCCGCTTGCGCCGACGTCGGAGCGGACCATGTACTGGATGCCCGCGGACAAGGCGACCTGATCGTGCGCGAAGCCTTGATGCACGCGATAGGCGATGGCGCGATCGTTGAACAGCGAGGCGAACACTTCATGCACGCACTTGAGCAGTGCTTCGCGCCCGCGCACGTTCAGGAAGGTTTCCTGCTGGCCGGCGAAGGAGGCATCGGGCAGGTCTTCGGCGGTGGCCGAGGAGCGCACCGCGACGGCGATGTCGCGTCCGCCGCTCATCGCCGCGAAGGCATCCAGGATTTCCTTTTCGAGCTTGGCCGGGAACGGCGTGGCCAGGATCCAGCCGCGAATCTGCGCGCCGACTTCGGTGAGCTTCTCGACGTCGTCCACGTCGAGCTTGGCGAGCGCCTGCGAGATGCGCGTGGCGAGGCCTTCGTGCGCCAGGAAGTCGCGATAGGCCTGTGCCGTGGTCGCAAAGCCGCCGGGTACCGACACTCCCATCTTGGCCAGGTGGCTGATCATCTCGCCCAGGGACGAGTTCTTGCCGCCGACCGTGTCTACGTCGTGTCGGCCGACTTTTTCGAAGGGCAGGATATACGTCAAGGCAGGTCCTCTTGAATCTGGGCTCTTGATCTGGGCCGGGATGGGATGAAACACTGTGATCGAGCGATTTTACTTGGCCGAGCGGCTCAAGGGCACCGGCAATTCAAGAAACCGGGATTCAATGGAACGGCGAACCGTTTTTTTCGTGTCTGACCAGACCGGCGTGACCGCTGAGACGATGGGTCACAGCCTGCTGACGCAATTTGACGGGCAGGCATTCAGACAGGTGACTCTGCCATTTATCTCCACTATTGACAAGGCGGAAGAGGCGGTCCGCCGGATCAATGCCACCGGCGAGGTGGAGGGCGTGCGGCCCGTGATTTTCAGCACTTTGGTGCAGGAGGACCTGCGCGAGATCATCCGTCGCGCCAACGGTCTGTTCCTGGATTTCTTCGATGCGTTCTTGAATCCGCTGGAGCAGGAACTGAAGGCGAAATCATCACGGACCCAGGGCCGGGCGCACGGCATGCAGGACATCGGCGCCTACACCCTGCGCATCAACGCCACCAACTTCGCGCTGGCCAACGACGACGGCGCGATCGCGCACGACTACGATCGCGCCGACCTGATCCTGGTGGGCGTGTCGCGTTCGGGGAAAACGCCCACCTGTCTGTACATGGCATTGCAGTACGGGATTTTCGCCGCCAATTATCCGTTCGCGGACGAGGAGTTCGAAACCGGCCGGCTGCCCAAGACGTTGGTGAAGTACGAGCGCAAGCTCTACGGCCTCACCATCGAGCCGGAGCGCTTGCAACAGATCCGTAACGAGCGTCGGCCCAACAGCCGCTACTCCTCGCCGGCGCAGGTCGAGTACGAGCTGCGTGCCGCCGAAGGCATCTTCCAGCGCTACGGTATTCCCTTCATCAGCACCACCGAATGCTCCATCGAAGAGATCGCCAGCCGCATTCTCGACAAGACCGGCGTGGAGCGACGCTTGCGTCCGTGACGCAGATCTCAGACAGCGGCAGCGCGTGCGCCCGGGGCGGGCAGACACGCAAATCTGCTGTGCTATATTCGGGCCATGATCGCCGCTGAGTTACAGACAGACACCGACTGCGCGGTAAGCTGGCGCTCGCGGCCTGCGAGCTTCGTCAGTCTGATGTCGCTGTACGAAAGCAATTACATCCGCCTGGGCTGGCTCATCAAGGATCTGGCCACGGTGTCGGACGCGGCGGTGTCCAGGGTCGAGGGCGATTGCCCGCTGCATCTCACCGTCGAAGATCGCAGTCGCTATACGACGACGTTGCTGCTGACCTATGTGTTCGATGGCGAGCACGCGCCGGTCACCGACCCCGATCTGCAGATCCGTGTGTATCACGATGCGCGACTGGCCGAGGTGCAGTCCTGTGCCCGCTGGCATCGCCATTGCCTGCTCGAATCGATCCGCTCCGAGCTGGCGCGCGAACTGGGTGATCGCTGGTTGCGCAACGTCATGTTGAACAAGTGGCTCGACTACTGCGTCGAGCGCGGCCACCGTTTCGCCTGACTCCGAAAACGACGCGCCCGCAACCAATCCGCAACGAAGTTACGTGGGTATCTCCGACCGGCTGGGAAATCTGCGCCAGCTGCTGCCGGCAAGCCGCCAACCCGTCGAAGACGAGCGGCTGCTGCAGCTCTACTGGAATCGCGCCGAGCTCAAGAAAGAGCTCGGGCGGTTGCAGGATGAGCGTTACTCGCTGCTGGAGCAGGTGAAGAAGCAGGAAGGCGCCGCGATCCGCGCGCGCGAGCAACTCGAAGAACTCGAACGCTATCTCGGAGACGCCGACGCCGCCACGCACGCGCTGGTGTACTTCCAATTGCGCGCCTTGTGGCGCTCCTGTGCGCTCAAGGTGGAGCGATTCGCGCAGCAGCTAAGGCAACAGCAGCAAGATCGCGAACGTCGCCGACAACTGATCGAGTTCAACCACGCGCGTCGCAGGCAGACAGCCGAGCTCGACCGGCGCCTGGCAGAAATGCGCGCCGAAGCGGATGCGCTCCAGACGCAGGTCAGGCAAATGGAAGAACAGCTGGCGTCGCTGCGCGACTTCTGGAATTACTTTGGTCGCCGCAAGCTGGCCGAGGAACTGGAGCGAGTGCGATCGAGCTGGGACGTGGCGGCGACGCAGGTGACGGATCTTTCCGACGATCGGGCCGACGTCGAGAGTCAGGCGCCGCCGGCTTTCCCCGGCATGTCGGTCGAAGGTCGGCGCGTCGTCAACACCGCAGTGATCGCTTATGCGCAGCAACTGGTCAGCCAATTGTCGAACGGCGGACTGGCGCTGCTGGCCAAAGAGACCACGGCCAAGCAGGTATTCGATGTTCACTACGGCAGCCACGACGACTGCGTGCGGCTGACGGCGCTGCTGCGTGAAGCCAACGAGATGCTCGGCAGCGGGAGCGAGGATCTGAGCGGCCTGAAGCAGCGGACCGAGGCGCTGCGTTCCCAGGCCCGCTACCGCAGCGATGCCGATAGCGTGCCGCTCACCGATTCGGTCGACGCGCTGGCGTTGCCGACAGCGCCCGTCTCAAGCCCGGAGAGCATCCATCGCACCGGCATCCATGTCCTGGTGGACGACTACTGGGACCTGTACCAGGCGTTGCTCCAGTAGTCGTCTATCTCCCCGTCAGGGCGTGGTCGCGCCTGCGCCTTCGGCCGCCTTGAGCTTCGACAGGTACTGATTGTTCATGCCGCTCATGTCGGCGGCGATCTCGGCCGTCTCCGCCAGCATCGGGTCCGGCTGATCGGCGTTATTCGCATCCGCCAGCTTGGCCAGCGCCGGCAGGCCGTGCGCAGCGCGGCGCGTGTTCTCACGGGCCAGCCGATCGTGCTCGATCTGCTCGCGCTCGGCCATGCGGGTCTTGAGATTGAGCGATACCTTCTTCTGGGTACGCACCTTCTCGAACGCATCCAGATCGCCCAGCAGCGAGCGGAAATCCGGATCCTGCGAGATACGCTTCTCGTGGGCCTGCGTCAGCTCGGCCACTTCCTGGTTGAGCTGGGTTTCCTTGCCGAAATCCACCGGGCGGATGCGGTCCCAGGGCAGGGCGCTCTCGCGCGTGCTCTCGCCGACTTCCTCGGTGCTGATGGCCGTCGGCATGGAGATGTCCGGCTGCACGCCACGGTGCTGCGTGCTCTCGCCGGTGACGCGGTAGTACTTGCCGATGGTCACCGTGAGCTGGCCGAAGCCCGGATCGGGCCCGAGCGCGTAGCGATCGAGCGGATACAGGTTCTGCACCGAGCCCTTGCCGTAGGTCTGCTGGCCGACGACCAGGCCGCGACCGTAGTCCTGGATGGCGGCGGCGAAGATCTCGGACGCCGAGGCGCTGAAGCGGTCCACCAGCACGATCATCGGGCCGTCCCAGGCGATGGTCGGCTCCGGATCGTCCAGCACTTCGACACGGCCGCCGGTCTCGCGCAGCTGCACGATCGGGCCGCCGGGAATGAACAGGCCCGACAGGGCCGTGGCTTCCGTCAGATGGCCGCCGCCGTTGCCGCGCAGGTCCATCACCAGCGCGTCCATGTGCTCCGTCTTGAGCTCTTCGATCAGCTTGCGCACGTCGCGCGTGGTGCTGCGGTAGTCCTTCTCGCCGGCCGCCTTGGCCTCGAAGTCCTGATAGAAGCTCGGCACGTTGATGATGCCGATGGTCATCTCGCGATCGCCGCGCTTGATCTTGCGCACCTGCTTCTGCGACGCCTGGCTTTCCAGCGTCACCTTGTTGCGGGTCAGCAGCAGATGCTTCTCCTGCGAGCCCGGCGCGGCGCCGGCGGGCAGGATCTGCAGGTGCACCGTCGTGTTGATCTTGCCGCGGATCAGCTGCACCACGTCGTCGAGCCGCCAGCCGATGACGTCGACCAGCTTGCCGTTCTTGCCTTCGCCGACCGCGACGATGCGGTCGTTGGCGTTGAGCTGGCCGCTGGCGGCGGCCGGGCCGCCGGGCAGAATGCTCTGCACCGTCACGTAGTCGTCGATCAGCTGCAGCGAAGCGCCGATGCCCTCGTACGACAGGCTCATCTGGATCTTGTACTCCTCGGAATTGCGCGGTGAGAAGTAGCTGGAGTGCGGGTCGAAGACGTGCGCGAACGAATTCATGAAGACTTCGAAGATGTCGTCGCTGGTGACCTGCTCGGTGCGCTTCAACACGCGCTCGTAGCGCTTCTGCAGCACATCGTGCGTCTCCTTCCAGGGCTTTTCCGTCAGCATCAGCGACACTGCGTCGTTCTTCACGCGCTGACGCCAGATCTCGTTCAGCTCGGCCGTGGTCTTGGCCCAGGGCGCCTTGGTGCGATCGAACTCGAACGACTCCTCGACGGTGAAGTCCGGCTCGGTCTTGAGCAGGTCCATGGCGTAGGCGATGCGCTCGCGGTTGCGCTGCTGGAAACGGTTGAAGATGGCGAACACCGGCTCGAGCTTGCCGGCGACCACGGCGTCGTCGAGCTGGTAGCGGTAGCGCTCGAACTCGGCGATGTCGCTGGCCAGGAAGTAGCTGTGCGAGCCGTCGAGCTGCTCGATGAAGCGGTCCAGCACCAGCGAGGAGACCGGATCGTTGATCGGCGACTGGCGATAGTGCGAACGTTCGATGACGTTGCTCACCAGCTTGCTCACGCGGCGCTGGCGCTCGGTGGGGCTTAAATCCTGGGTCGAGGCAGTGGCGATGGCGTTGGCCACCGGCGTCTGCGCGGTGCCGGCCAGCAGTGCGCAGGCGATGAGCAGCGCCGGCAAGCTGAACAGCAGACTGAAGCGCCGCGGACGGGCGGGCTCACGGGAGGGCAGCTGATACACTGTTGCAGATCCTCGATCGGTCGAACCTTAAGCGTTCGATAGCCTTGCGGGCCATATTACGGGAGTCAACATAAATGCGGCCACTTGCCGTACTGAACGCCATTCTTTTCGGCTCGGCGACCGCGATCACCTTCGGATTGTGCTCGGTGGTGGTCATTTACCTGGTCTTGCAGGGCCGCCATCCGCAGCTGGCCGAGGAAATGGCGCCGCTGCTGCGCTCGAGCGCGCTGTTCGCGGCGCTGGCGACGATTTCCGGCCTCAGCCTGCTGGGAACGCTCAAGGGCCTGAAATGGCGCTGGTGGGCGCAGGCGGCCATGTGGGTCACCGTCATCTTCACAGGCATCTTGTACTGGCCCCGGTGAGCGCCGGGACATGAGGGAAATCCCCAAAAGGAAATGGGGTAGGACGTTAAGGGGTGAAACGCTGATAGCCAATGCAGGCGAGCCTACGCGGTGCGCCGTGCCGGGGTCAATGAAGCGCGGCGCGGTAGTCAATTCAGCGACGGCCGGTGCGCTCCCAGGCGTTGCGGCGCTCGAACGAGCCGCTGTTGTAGGGATCGAAACCCTTGCGCTTGGCCTCGGTCACGCTCGGCTGGAGCGTCAGCTGCGATGGCGGGCGCTTGGCCGGGGCGGCTGGAGCTTTGGCGGCCGGCCGAGGGGCCGGTTCCACGCGGGGCTCTTCTTCGGCGCCTCGGTCATGGCGTCCGCCGAACAAACGGGCGAACCACATACATTGCTTCCCGAGAGAATCGACTTGGATCTGCTTGTTGTGATGCGGAAGCTTACATGGGGTTCCCCGCGCGACTGGGGTGGCTTGCGCAAACTGTGATCCGGGTCACGTGCATTTCGACACTCTTTGTGCTGTGTCGAAATTTCTTCCACTTTCAATCGAGTGTGACGCGTGGCTCGCGGCGCCGCTGCTCCTGCTCGGAGACGCGCGGTTCGCGCCGGCGTTGTTCAGATTCCATGACGCGAGGCTGTGGCGTCGCATCATCTTCGGCTTCTGGAGCCGCCCGGCGCAGGAAGATCAGGCGCAGCAGCGAAACGATCAGCAGCGGCCCCAGCGCCAACGCCCAGGCCCGCGGCGAACCGGTGGCCAGATCGCCGAAGAGGTCGCCGTAGAAGGTGCCGGCGCTGGCCGCTTCCTGGTACGGCCCCAACAGGTGGGTGCCGACCCAATAGACGATTCCCGGCAGGACGAACAGCCCGAAACCCAGCAGCAGACTGCCGAGGATCAGTTCGAAACGCAGGCGGTGCGGGGTGTGGCTCATGACTTCAAAGCTGCTTGCGTGGGCGCGGCATCCTATCATCGCCGCCTGGCTCAGGTTGAACCCGGAAGGTGAGGCATGGTGAATCCGTCGCAGTCGATCGCAACAGCCGTGATCGGCGTGGGCTATCTGGGGCGCTTTCATGCGCAGAAGTACGCTCAGCTCGAAGGCTCGAAGCTGGTGGCGGTGGTGGATGCGAACGCGGAAGCCGCGCAGAAAGTCGGCGCCGAGCTCGGGGTCGAAGCAACGACCGACTATCGGGCCGTTCTCGATCGGGTCGCGGCCATCAGCATTGCGGTGCCGACGCCGCTGCACCACGCGATTGCCTGTGAGGCGCTGGAGCGTGGCATCCATGTGTTGGTCGAGAAGCCCATCGCCACCACTGCGGCGCAGGCGCGCGAGATGGTCTCGATTGCGCAGCGTCGTGGCTGTGTGCTGCAGGTAGGGCACCTCGAGCGCTTCAACCCGGCCATCGTGGCTGCGGTCGGCAAGTTGCAGACGCCGCGCTTCGTTGAGTCGCACCGGCTGGCTCCCTTCAAGCAGCGTGGCACCGATGTGAGCGTGGTGCTCGACCTGATGATCCACGACATTGATCTGATCCAGGAACTGGTGGGGCAGCCCATCGAAAGCATCGACGCCGTCGGTGCGCAGGTGTTCTCGGGCGAGATCGACATCGTTAATGCGCGCATCCATTTCCGGGGTGGCTGCGTGGCCAACACCACCGCCAGCCGTGTCAGCCTCAAGCAGGAACGCAAGATCCGCATCTTCCAGGACGACGCCTACCTGTCCATCGACATGCAGCAGAAGATCCTGACCGTGATCCGCAAGAAGGATGCGGCGCCGGTGGAATCGCCGGCCCAGGTGTCGATCGAAGAGGAGTCTTTCGAGCAGGGCGACGCGCTGCGCGATGAGATCGCGGCCTTCCTCAAAGCCATTCGCGAAAAGAGTGCACCGGTGGTGACTGGCGAAGACGGCCTGCGGGCGCTCGAGACCGCGCTACAGATCACCGAGCTGGTGCAGAAGAGCGCGCAGCGCTAGTCGCGTACGCCGGAGAGGCGCTGGCGGTCGAGTGACTGCAACGGCTTGCCGGCGACCTGCTTCGCGATCGATTGCAGCAGCTCCAGGCTGACCTCGCCGCGGCGCTTCGCCAGCTCGCCGGCCACGTTATCGAGGCTGGCGCGTCCCTGGGTGAGTTTGCGTATTTCCCGGTCGGCGTCTTTCAAGACGACCACGGCGCGTGCTGTCTGCGCGCCCGAGGAGCGCTTGGTGAAGAGGTCGGGTGTGCGTTTGCCCCAATCGCTCAGGCGCTGCATCGCTTCTTCGTAACGCTGTTTGCTGATGCCGCCGGAGCGCCGCAAGGCTTCGATCGAGTAGAACTCGGCAAAGCCTTCGACGATCCAGTCGCTTTCGTGATCGCCGCGAATGCCCATCGCCACGTGCACCAGTTCGTGCAGCAGCGTGCTGGTGCGGTTCTCGCTGATGAGCGGACGATCCGCGTGCAGAAACAGCGAACCTGGTCCTGATAGTCCGCCGCGCCACATCGGATCGCCGGCGGAGACGATCAGCAGGCGCTTGGGGAACGTGGGGAACACGTTCGCCAGTTGCGGCAGGTTCCAGTTCAGGAAGGAAAGCGTGTCCTGGCGGCGCACGCTGTCGCCGGCGGGTGCGGCCACGATGGTCTGGATGCCTGCGATCCGTTCGCCGCGGTTGCCTAGCTTGCCGACCAGCATCCAGCCGGTGGGTCGGTCGAAGCGCCGTTGCGGATCATCGATGGGCAGTGCGCCGTTGCTTGCAGGCGCATACGGCGTGATGGCGGTCCATTTCTCCGGCAGCACGAATTCGAGCGTGGCCTGCGATTCGAGTCCCTTCACCGCGGTGACGGTCGCTCGCGGTACCAGCTTGTCGCCGCGGAACAGCGCCCAATCCTTGGTCATCAGCGAGTCATAGCGCCCGGGGTTGCGTTCGTGATTCACCACGAAGTCGTAATTCAGACGCGAGAATTTGCCGCGTGGACGCCAGGTGACGCGATTGTCCTGCACATCGACAGGATCGGTGGAAGCGAAGGACAGATGACGCTGCGGATCGATGCGCAGGACGATCTTGCTCGGCAGCTTCGCCCCGGTGAGTTTCAGCTCGACGTGAATCCTGCCGGTCTCGGGCTGGATCTGTGCGCCATAGCGCGCTTCGTAGGTAGCAGCCTCGGCCGAGGCCGGTGCAAGAAACGCCAGCCCGAGCAGCACGCCGGCAATACGCAATGAAGTCAACATGGGCTCAAGTGTAGCCGACTCGCGCCCCGACCCTTGAATTCGATACCGGCAACCGCACTTCCCGTGTCAGGCAGATGACTGCTTCCTATACAACGTTTTCGAGGAGATCGATCATGACGCTGGTTCATTATGAGCCGTTTCGCTACGACGTCGGACAGGCGCTGAATCAGCTGCAGCGCCGCTTCCACCACGCCTTCGATTCGCAGGTCGCCGCCAACGGCTCGGCCGTGGTCGCTGACTGGATTCCACCTGCGGATATCGCCGAGTACGCTGATCGCTTCGTGCTGCAGCTCGACGTTCCGGGCGTAAGCATCGAGGCCATCGAGATCACGCTGGATCAGGACGTACTGACGATCAGTGGCGAGCGTGCAGCGCAGGCTGAAGCCAAGGATGTGGAGCGTAGCCGCCGCGAACGGTCGCACGGCCGGTTCCATCGGCGCTTCACGTTGCCGGAGACGGTGGACGCTGCCGGTGTGCGCGCCACGGGGCGCAACGGAATTCTGGAAGTGACGATTCCGAAGCAGCCCAAGGTGCAGCCGCGGCGTATTGAAATCGCTACGGCCTGACACGCGCGACATCGCTCGCATGCGGGCCGGACGCAGGAGCTCGTCCGGCCCGTCCTTCATGGAATTCGCCGGGTAATCCCGGTACGATGCAGTGCGCCTCGATCGAGCCGCGCCTGCCGATCGAGAAGTTCCTGCGACGAGGAATTGACGAGTCCATGTCCGTCCACGATTACAGATCCGCGTACCGTCCGGCTCCGGATCGAGTGTTGGCCGACATCGCGGACTACGCACTTTCGTTCGACATCGAAAGCGCCACAGCCTACGAGACCGCGTACTACTGTCTGATGGATACGCTCGCCTGCGGCTTGCAGGCGCTGAAGTATCCTGCTTGCACCAAGCTGATGGGCCCCGTTGTCCCCGGCGCAACCATGCCGGGCGGCGCGCGCGTGCCGGGAACGTCGTACGAGCTCGATCCGGTGCAAGCGGCGTTCAACATCGGCGCAATGATCCGCTGGCTCGACTTCAACGACACCTGGCTCGCGGCCGAGTGGGGCCATCCTTCCGACAACCTCGGTGCCATCCTGGCGGTCGCTGACTATCTCTCGCGCCGCAACGTCGCTTTGGGCAAGAAACCACTGACGGTGCGCGACGTGTTTACCGCCATGATCAAGGCGCACGAAATCCAGGGCATCACAGCGCTGGAGAACAGCTTCAATCGGGTCGGGCTCGATCACGTGCTGCTGGTGCGCATCGCATCCACGGCCGTTGCCACGGTGATGCTCGGCGGTACGCGGGAGCAGGTGATCAACGCTGTCTCCAACGCGTGGATCGACGGCGGTGCGCTGCGTGCATATCGCCACGCGCCGAACACAGGCTCGCGCAAGAGTTGGGCTGCAGGCGACGCCACTGCCCGGGGTGTGCGGCACGCACTCATGGCGCTGACCGGTGAGATGGGCTATCCCTCTGCGCTGACCGCGAAGACCTGGGGTTTTCAGGACGTGCTGTTCGACGGCAAGGCGCTGGTCTATCCGCGCCCGTTCGGCAGCTATGTCATGGAGAACATCCTGTTCAAGATCTCCTATCCGGCGGAATTCCATGGCCAGACGGCCGTGGAGGCCGCCATGGCGCTGCATCCGCAGGTCAAGGACCGGCTCGATGCGATCGAACGCATCGTGATCGAGACGCAGCAGGCCGGTCTGCGCATCATCGACAAGACCGGGCCGCTGGCGAATCCCGCCGACCGCGATCACTGCATCCAGTACATGGTGGCGGTGCCGCTCATCTTCGGTCGCCTCACGGCTGCGGACTACGAAGACGGCGTCGCGGCCGATCCGCGCATCGACCAACTGCGCGACAAAACGCAGGTGCAGGAGAACACGACCTTCACCGAGGAGTACTACGCAGCCGACAAGCGCTATATCGGCAACGCCGTGCAGGTGTTCTTCAAGGACGGCAGCGCCACCAACCGCATCGCGGTGGATTATCCGATCGGCCATCGCCGCCGCCGCGCCGAAGGCATGCCGGTGCTGGTGAAGAAGTTCGAATCCTCGGTGGCCGCGCATTTCTCGGCGAAGCAGGGCGATTCGATCAAGGCGTCGTTCGCCGATCGAGCGCGGCTGGAGCTGACGCCCGTCCACGAATTTATGGCAGGATGGGCAAAGAACAACTAAGAGGGCGCGGGGATGGCGACGGCTTTCAGGGCTTTGCTGGTCGGCGATGCGAACGAAACCCATGCACTGTTGGTCCGGATGCTGGAAGGCTCGGACATCGCCATCGATGACGTGGTCCCGCACGATCAGGTGATCGCCAGCGTGGCGCGGCGGGCACCCGATCTGATCGTCTTTGCGATGGATTCCGAGGCGCGGCCGCTGGCCGATGCCTGTCGCGCGCTGAAGGCCAATCCCGCCACGGTATCGTTACCGGTGCTGGCCCTGGCGCGCTCGTCGCGTTCACGGCTCTCGGCGTTCGATGCGGGTGTCGATGACTTCCTCACGCATCAAATCCGGCAGGAAGAGTTTCTGGTGCGAGTCCATGGCCTGCTGCGTGCCGCCGCTTCGCGGCGCCAACTGGCAGCCGAACAATTGGCCGAGGAAGTTAAACGCCGCGAGCTGATCCGTGCCGCCTTCCGTCGCTATATCTCACCGAAGCTGGCGGATCGCATTCTCGAGAATCCCGATCTGTGCGATTCCATGCTGGCCGGCTCGAACTCGCGCGCCTATGCCGCAGTCATGTTCGCCGACATGCGCGGATTCACCGGGATTTCCGAACGGTTACCGGCGGCCAGCGTAGTCGAGCTGCTGAACGAATTCTTCGGCCTGCTCACCGACATCACGTTCGAGTACGACGGCACCGTGTTCAGCATGGCGGGGGACAGCCTGATGGTGGGATTCGGCGTTCCCATCGAGCAGTCCGACGGCGCGCAGCGGGCCATCGCCGCGGCCCGGCAGATGCTGTCCAAGTTCGGCACGCTGGCGGATCGCTGGAAAATGCGTCACGACATCGAAACCGGCCTGGGGATCGGCATCAATGTCGGCGAGGTCATTGCGGGCAATGTCGGCTCGGCCGCGTACATGAACTACACCATCATCGGCGATACCGTGAACGTGGCCTCGCGACTCGGCCAACGCGCGCGGGCCGGGGAATTGCTGTTCTCGGATGCGGTCAAGCGCTCGCTGGATGCGACCGGGGTCAACGTGGATGCATTCGCGCTGCCACCGCTGATCCTGCGGGGTCGTTCCAATCCAATCGACATCTTCTGCATCCCCAGCGATCACCGCATCGACTTCCGGGGGCATTGAGATTCGCGCGGCGCTCCGTTAGATTCCAAGCCATGATCCGCAGCGCACACACTTTTCGATTTACCGGCCCCCGGCCTGTTTCAGGTCGCGGGCGTTGCCGGTAGCGTGCGCAAGATTCTCTTCCCCTGGATCTGCCTCACATCCTCTCGGTTCGCCTGACCGCCTGAACACCGGTGCGGGGGTTCGATTCGTTCGCTGCTCGCGCAGCCCGTCACGAACTTGCAACCGATTCGAGGTGTGTCATGTCAGTCAGGGTTCTCGATGCGCCGGCTTATCGCCGCGCGCTAGCCGTCCGCGATCTCACCGATGCCGCTTGGGGGCCGCACGCGCTGCAGCTGCTGGTGCAGCAGTCCATCGAGGCGTTACGTCGCGCCTGGAAATGCGAGGTCATCGTCTATCGTGCGCCGCCCTTGGTGCCCATCGCCGACAACTATGACGATTTGCGTTATCCCGCCGACGGCGTAGCGCGGGATGCACGCTACACGCGATATCTCGACGATCGACAGCTGTTGCGTACGCAGACGACTGCAATGATTCCGCGGGCGTTGCGCATGATCGCCGCTGCCGATTACGACGATGTGTTGATCGCGTGCCCGGGCCTGACCTATCGACGCGATGCAATCGACCGCCTGCACGTGGGAGAGCCGCACCAGCTGGACCTGTGGCGAATCCGGCGCCAGCCGCTGACCGACGACGATCTGCAGGAAATGATCGAGATCGTGGCCGGTGCGATGCTGCCGGGAGCGGCAGTGCGCTCACAGCCGGCGGTGCATCCCTACACGGTGAATGGGCTGGAAGTGCATGCCTGCGTGAGGGAGCAATCGGTCGAGATCCTGGAATGCGGTCGGGCCGCGCCAGATCTGCTGAGTGCCAATGGCCTGGCGTATTCCGGGCTTGCGATGGGCATCGGCCTGGATCGCACGCTGATGCTGCGCAAAGGCATCGACGACATTCGTGCGCTGCGCTCCACCGATCCGCGCATCGCGGCGCAGATGTTGGATCTCGAGCCGTGGCGGCCCGTATCTTCACAGCCGGCCATTCAGCGCGATCTGTCCCTCGCGGTTGCTACCACGATCACCCCGGAAGAACTGGGCGACAAGGTACGTGCCGTGCTCGGCGAACGCAGCAATGCGCTGGAAGCCGTGACGGTATTGTCGGAGACGTCCTGGCTGGATCTGTCGCTGGCGGCGCGACGGCGCCTGGGGATGCGGCCTGATCAGAAGAACGTGCTGTTGCGGCTGGTCATTCGCGATCTGGAGCGCACGCTGACGTCGGTACAAGCCAACGAGCTGCGCGACGAGGTCTACGCCGCCCTGCATGAGGGAGCGCTGCGCAGTTGGGCGGCACGCGAAATGATCTGAAAGGGCAGGCATACTGCGCGGCGAATCGTTGCAGCCATCGAGACAGACGAATGCCTACGCCGGGTCGCGCCCTTGTTCAGTGGATCGTGTTCATTGCCGTGCTGGTGGGGTTGCACGGTTGCGTGACCCCGCCATCGCGCCCGCAGCCGCCTAAGGGGCCTACGGAGCCTGCGGTGCCGACGGTGCGCTACGAGCCGGCGCAATGGTCGCAGCTGGATGGGTGGCAGTCGGATCAACCACAGGAAGCGTGGAGCGCATTTCTGCAAACCTGCAAGGCGCGTGCTGCACGTCCTGAATGGAGCGCCGTGTGTGCCGGTGCTTCAACCGGATCGAGCGCGGGTGCGCGGAAGTTCTTCGAAGCGAACTTCACGCCGTATCGCATCGTCAAGGCCGAAGGTTCGAGCATCTCCGATACCGGGCTCGTCACCGGCTACTACGAGCCGCTGCTGCGCGGTGCGCGCAAGCCATCGTCGACGTTTGCGGTGCCGCTCTATGCGCCGCCCGATGATCTGCTCACGATCGATCTCGGCGATCTGTATCCGGAGCTCAAAGGCAAGCGCGTGCGTGGCCGGCTCGAAGGCAAGAAGGTCGTGCCTTACTACACCCGCGGCCAGTTGAAGCCGACCATGCTCAAGGGCAAGGAGCTGGTGTGGGTCGACAATGCCGTCGATGCCTTCTTCCTGGAAGTGCAGGGTTCGGGGCGCGTGCAGCTCACGGACGGTACGACGATTCGTCTGGCGTACGCGGATCAGAACGGGCAGCCGTACCGCTCCATCGGCCGTTACCTGGTCGATCGCGGCGCCATGACGCTGGACCAGGCGTCCGCGCAGACGATCCGGGGCTGGGTGGCGGCGCACCCCGAGCGCAAGCAGGAAGTGTTGAACGCGAATCCCAGCGTCGTGTTCTTTCGCGAGGAGCGACTCGACGATCCGACGCAAGGCCCCAAGGGCGCACTCGGTGTGCCATTGACCGCCGGGCGCTCGATTGCCGTGGATCCGCAGTTCGTGCCGCTCGGCGCCCCGGTATTTCTGGCGACCACGTATCCCAATTCCGATGTACCACTCAAGCGCCTGATGCTGGCGCAGGACACCGGCGGCGCGATCCGCGGCATCAATCGCGCCGATCTGTTCTGGGGCTTCGGTGTGCAGGCTGCTGAAGCGGCCGGCCGGATGAAGCAGCAGGGCAAGATGTGGCTGTTGTGGCCGAAGGGTGCGCCGTTGCCGGGGCCGTGAGTCCGGCCCAGTCGGTTCGATCCGCAACGAATGAAATCATGCGCGCCGACGTGGTCGTCGGCCGCGCCGTCGCTGAGCGATGTCGGCAAGCGACAGCGGGACGCTAGAACAGCCCCAGGAATTTCTTCGCCACGTTCTTGCGTCGAGGATCGACCAGGTCGTTGTGGCCGCGGTCGATCAGGGTGCTGAGCAGGAACTCCATGCCTTTCTCGGCGTGCAGCGCCATCTCTTCCTGGTAAAGCGGAATGGCGCTGTAGAACTCGATGCGTCGTGTGCCGAGATCGAGCTCGTAAAATTCCGTCGGCACCAGCAGCGAGGGCGCGACAATGACGCCGCACAGCTCTGTGCCGGGCGCATAAGGCGCCGGAGGGTCGCCGTTGGGGACGATCTGGCCCCACACCAGCGCAGTCTTCTGCTGCGGATAGCGCGCCAGCTGGGTGAGCAGGCGTATCGGCCAGTGGCCGGTGCCCTTCGACTTCGGCGCATCCTCGAAATTCCAGTCGCGCGGCAGCGTCATCATCAGCTCCAGATAGCGCGGCGCCTTGCTGTTGCCGGCACTCGGCAGGGGCAGGTCGCTCATGCCGGCGGTGACGAGCGTGTGGATGGGCCGCTCGACCGTGGAGGACACCCGGTAGATATCGACGGACTGGCCGTCGGTCGCGGGTTCGCGGAAGGTCTGTTCGACGACTCCCAGGTGGCGTTCGATATGCGCGCGGATCGGCTGGCGCTGGTCATTCACAACAAAGAGACTCCCTGGGGCACCCGCACCACTGCGGTGCCGGCAATCTTATCGTGCCACGCCTGCCGGCCGTCATCGAATACGATCCAGAGAAAGCCCAGTCCCGCCACGATCAGCGACAGGAAGCAGCTGAGCGCGCGCACGATCGTCGTGCTCCAGTCCAGCTCGCGGCCATCCACGCGCACGACTTTCAGGTTGCACAGGATGCCGCCGATGGTGGTGCCCTTCAGTTTCCACATGATCGCGCCGTAGGCGGCGAGGGCGAGCAGGAAGGCGTCGTCGGAGTGCAGCACGCTGAAGACGATGCCGATCAGCAGCACGTCGATGAACAGCGCCAGCATGCGAATCCAGAATCCGGCGCGGGGCAGGGCGGTGACGTCGACAGCGGCAGCGGCAGTCGGGCCGGCTGCCGCTGCGGCGGGCTCGGATGTTTCCGGTGCTGCCTGCGCCGCCGGTTCAGCGGCGGAACCGGACTCATTGGCACCGGAGGCAGAAGCACCAGCGGCTGCTGCGGCCGCCGCCGCCGCAGTAGTGCTAGTCGAAGCGGCGCTCGGACCTGCAGCAGCGGGCCTCGGTGCGGGCCCGGCCGCGGCCAGCTGGCCTTCGCGCTTCTCGCGGACGGTGAGCATGAGCGTGTAGATCACCACGCCCAGGCCGAGAATGCCGATCAGCTTGTAGGCAATGAAGCCCAGCACCGGTACCAGATACAGCCCGATCACGATCAGGCCGCCCACCAGCACCGCGAATGCGATGTCATTGAGCGGGCTGGAACCGATGAAGCCGGTCACGCGCCGGCCGATCGCGGCCAGGATGACGGCCTTGCCGAACAGGCCGATCGCGAACAGCGCCACCCACAAGAACGGCAGCAGCGCGATGCCGACCACCGTGATCATCAGCAGCACGCTCAGCACCGGCACCAGCAGCAGCGTCAGCAGAGCTGCCAGCAGCGAATGGCCGGGACGGGTCTCGAGCGTCTGCACGCACTTCTCGACGCCGCCGGAGAACATCAGCGCCAGCACCACGTACAGCGTCAGGAAACCGAACGCCAGCGTCCACGCCCAACCCAGGCCGGGTTCGAGCGCCAGCGGACGGCCGAGCAGCAGGCAATGCTTGATCCACGGGCGCAGCCACTGGAAACCGCCGAACTCGATCGGCGGCACGACCTGTTCGATATTGCCACGCACCCGCGCCTCCGGATCCTGGATCAGCTGGCCGCCGATTACGGCTATGTCGCCGGCGACGCGCGCCTGCGGACCCAGCTCGACGTTGCCGAAGATGGCGACCGCATCGCCGCCGATCCGGCTGTTGACGTAGGTGTTGCCGAGGATCGCGACCACGCCCTCGCCAACCCGCCCGGTGACGTGGGTGTTGCCCATGATGGCCACCACGGAATCCAGCACGTCGCCGGCCGCGGTCGAGGAGCCGCCGACGCTGATCACGGCCTCCGCCGTCTGGCCCGCCGGCAGATTCGAATCCTGGTTCAAGTGCACGATGACGTTGCGCTTGCCGCGATGCTGCGGGAAGTCCCAGTCGGGATCGTCCGCAGGCGCCGCCGGCGCCTCGGCCTGCGGCGGCGCGGCTGGTGCTTCGGCCTGGGGGGCTGCCGGCGCTTCGACCGGTGGCGGCGCCTCGGGCTCCTGCGCCGCAATGCAGCGACTGAAGGCGAACAGGCCCGCGAGTGCGATGTAAACGAAGCGGTTGAGTTCTTTCATTAGCGATTCACGTACAGCGTGCGGTAAGCGGCGGCGCCGATGCCGAAGAGGGTCGTGTACATCACGGCCACCAGACCCAGGCCGCAGTAGATCCACAACGGCGGAATGATGCGGGCCACCGACGATGCGGCCGCGAGGGTGGCGCTCACCGAAGTTGCGGCCGGTGCGATGTTAGGCAGCGAGCCGGCGAGCGCACCGGACTGCACATCGCTGATCACCCAGCCGGAAGCCCGAACCACCAGCGCGATCAATGCGGCACAGGCGATCAGGAAGAGCAGGCGCACCGGCGCCGGCCAGTGCGCATAGCTCATGCGCCACCAGGGCTGCGCCAGACGCCGTTCGATTTCGGCCAGCACCTGCGATTCCAGAGTGCGAGGCGCCCGGCGCGGCGGCAGTCCACGTACTGCGGTGCCGATCAGTCGTTCGAGATGGTCGGGAGGAGTTGGCATGTCAGTTCCGTAGCTGCTCGGCATCGAGCCCGCGGCTCGCCAGCGTTTTCGCCAGCCGCGCGCGGCCACGCATGATGTCGATCTTCACTTTCGGCAGCGAGATGCGCAGCCGCCGGGCGATCTCGTCGTAGGGCATGTCCTCGAAATGGTAGAGCACCAGCGGCAGGCGCTGATGGTCGGGCAGCCGGGTCAGCGCCTCATCGATCAGCTCGCGGCGCTCCTCGGCGTCCAGTCCCGGCAGCAGCACTTCGGGCGCCTCGAACTGGTCGGCGATCTCGTCGCCTTCCTCGTCGTCGCGCCGCATCTCGGAGAAGAACCGCCAGCGCTTGCGGTAGCGCGAGATGAAGTTGAGGGTCAGGTTGGTGGTCACCGTCTTGAGCCAGCCGCCGGCCGAGGGGCTGGCGCGCAGCTGGCCGAAATTCTCCCAGGCCTTCAAGAACACCTCCTGGGCGATGTCCTGGGCCTGGGCGTCGTTGCCCGTCATCCGCACCGCGGTCGAGAAAACCATGTCCTGATAGGCACGCATAAAGCCTGCAAAGTCGTCCGGCCGCGCTGAGTCCTTGGGGTTGAGCACGTAAAGAGTGTCGTCGTTTAGGGCGAGAACACGCCTGCCGGCGCGAAGTTACACAAATCTCACCCCGCCGGACGGGGACAGCTCCGGCGGGGTTTGGCAAGTCTTGTTGGCCGGGACGTCCTTCTGCATAGTTCGCGCCCTCGTTTTACATTGGCCTTCAGTCGCTCATGCTGCCATCGATCGAGTCCCGCATCGCTGCCGAACTTTCCGCCCGGCCCGCCCAGGTTGCCGCGGCCGTGGCCCTGATCGACGAGGGGGCCACCGTGCCCTTCATCGCACGCTATCGAAAAGAAGCTACCGGCGGGCTGGACGACACGCAGCTGCGCACCCTGAGCGAGCGCCTGGTGTACCTGCGCGAGCTCGAGGAGCGCCGCGCCGCAATTCTCAAGAGCATCGAGGAACAGAACAAGCTGACGCCGGAGCTGAAGGCCAGCATCGAGGCCGCCGACAGCAAGCAGCGCCTGGAAGACCTGTACCTGCCGTACAAGCCCAAGCGCCGCACCAAGGCGCAGATCGCCCGCGAGGCCGGCCTGGAGCCGCTGGCGGAGGCGCTGCTGGCCGACCCGCGACTGACCCCGGCCGAGGAAGCGGCGAAGTACCTGAAGGAGCCCTTCAAGACCGAGGCCGGCGACAACCCCGGCGTGCCGGACGTCAAGGCAGCGCTCGACGGCGCGCGCCAGATCCTGACCGAGAAGTTTGCGGAAGACGCCGAGCTGCTCGGCTCGCTGCGCGAACACTTGCAGGAGAACGCGGTGATGGTCTCGGTGGTCGCGGAAGGCAAGGAGGAGGCCGGCGCGAAGTTCCGTGACTATTTCGACTACAAGGAAGCGCTCAAGTCGATCCCGTCGCATCGTGCGCTGGCGCTGTTCCGCGGCCGCACCGAGGAGATGCTGCGAATCACCCTGAAGCTGCCCGAGGAACTGCAGCCGAGCGACAAGCCGGCCACGGTGGCGTCGCCGAACAGCTGCGAGCTCAAGATCGCCGCCCGTTATCGCATTGCCGACCAGGGCCGTCCCGCCGACGCCTGGCTGCGGGACACGGTGCGCTGGACCTGGCAGGTGAAGGTTGCCTGGCAGCTGGAAGCGGAGCTGTTCACCGCACTGCGCGAGCAGGCGGAAGAGGAGGCGATCCGCGTCTTCGGACGCAACCTGCACGATCTGCTGCTGGCGGCACCCGCCGGCGCGCGGATCACGATGGGCCTGGACCCGGGGATCCGCACCGGCGTGAAGGTTGCCATCGTCGATCGCACCGGCAAGCTGCTCGATACCGCGACGGTTTATCCCTTCCCGCCGCGCAATGATCTTGAAGGCACGCTGCACACGCTGGCTGTGCTGATCAAGAAGCACGGCGTCGAACTGATCAGCATCGGCAACGGCACGGCCTCCCGCGAGACCGATCGCCTGGCGGCGGAGTTGATCAAGCGGCTGGCCGATGCGCGACTGACCAAGATCGTCGTGTCCGAAGCCGGTGCCTCGGTGTATTCGGCGTCGGAGCTGGCGTCCAAGGAATTTCCGGCTCTCGATGTCAGTCTGCGAGGTGCGGTGTCGATCGCGCGGCGTTTGCAGGACCCGCTGGCGGAGCTGGTAAAGATCGACCCCAAGTCGATCGGCGTCGGCCAGTACCAGCACGACGTGAACCAGACGCGACTGGCGAAGTCGCTGGACGCGGTCGTGGAAGACTGCGTGAACGCCGTCGGCGTCGACGTAAACACGGCTTCGCCTGCATTGCTGGCGCGCGTCTCCGGTCTTACCTCGACGCTGGCCGAGAATATCGTCAGCCATCGCAATCAGCATGGCGCATTTGCCAATCGCGCTGCGCTGAAGGGCGTGCCGCGCCTCGGGCCGAAGACGTTCGAGCAGGCGGCCGGCTTCCTGCGCATCGTCGACGGCGACAATCCGCTCGATACCTCGGCGGTGCACCCGGAAGCCTATCCCGTGGTGGAACGCATCCTGGCGGACCTGAAGCGCCCGGTGAAGGAAGTCATGGGCGATGCGGCCTCGCTGAAGAAGATCGATGCGGGCAAATACACTGATGAGACTTTCGGCTTGCCGACGGTGCGCGACATTCTGCGCGAACTGGAGAAGCCGGGCCGCGATCCGCGGCCGGAGTTCAAGACCGCCGCCTTCAAGGAAGGCGTGGAGGATCTGAAGGACCTGCAGCCGGGCATGCTGCTGGAGGGCGTGGTGACCAACGTCACCAACTTCGGCGCCTTCATCGACATCGGCGTCCACCAGGACGGTCTGGTGCACATTTCCATGATGTCGCACAAGTTCATCAAGGACCCGCACGAGGTGGTGAAGGCCGGTGACGTGGTCAAGGTGAAGGTGCTGGAGGTCGATGTCGTCCGCAAGCGCATCGCGCTCACCATGAAGCTGGACGAAGCAGCTCCGCGTCCGCGGGCAGGCGATCAGTCGGGTCGTCCGCAGCAGCGTGGCCCCGATCGCCGTCCGCCGCCGCAGCGCGAGTCGCAGCCGGTCGGCAGCGGGCAGATGGCCGAAGCGTTCGCCCGCGCGCTCAAGAAGTAGCGGTCAGCCTTTCAGATAAGGCCGGGCCAGTTTCAGATCGGTCAGGAACTGCTGGTACGCCGCTGCGCGATCCTCGTCCGGAACGCGCAGCAGATAAGAAGGATGGACGGTGACCAGCACGTCCGGCAGGTCAGGGGCATGCCCGTCGGCCCGGATGATCCGGCTGCGATTCTTCTCGATGGCAGTGGCCCGACCGAACACCGAGCGCGCCGCGGTCGCTCCCAGTGCGACGACCAGGCTCGGTGCGATCAGCGTCAATTCCCGCTCCAGCCAGGGATGACAGGCGTTGATCTCCATGCTGTTCGGTTTGCGATGCAGCCGTCGTTTGCCGCGCTGCTCGAACTTGAAGTGTTTCACCGCATTGGTGACGTACGTCGCCTTACGCTCGATTCCCGCTTCCTGCAGCGCGCGATCCAGTAGCCGGCCTGCCGGACCGACGAAAGGTTGACCCGCCAAGTCTTCCTGATCGCCGGGCTGCTCACCGACGAACAGGATTCGTGCGGACGCGCGACCTTCGCCGAAAACCGTCTGGGTGGCGTTCTTCCACAAGGGACAGGCGCGACAATGCAGCGCTTCGGCCCGCGCTGCATCGAGAGAATCGCGAATGGGTATTGCACGCGCCATCCCTTCAGGAATGGGCGCCTCACGCGCAAGTTCCGCCAGCGGCTATTTGCGTCGGCCCTTAGGCGAGTCGGGTTCGTCGATCTCGTAGTCGTCCAGGTCCGACATCAGCGCGGCGGTCTCGCGCTCCTCGCGCCGGCGTTCCAGGCGACGCCATGCGGGCTCGCCGGGCTTGGAGCCGCCTTTCTTGCGCTTGTCGAAATCGTCGAGCAGATGATCCAGGACCGGATCGTCGCCATCGGCAATGGCGTCGTCCTCATCGCCGTCGAATTCCTCTGACTCCGGCTTCTCGCTCATCTCACGTTACCGAGTGATCGGGGGTCGAATAGCGGACAAGACTGCAGGTACGGGTCGCGACGCGCGGAGTATATAAAAGGAAGGTGAGGGCTTCGCAAGAGTGACTTGGGCGCAACAGCGCTGTCACACAATGTCGCGATGGCTTGCGGTTTGTACCGTATCGCCGGCGGTGCACGCCTGGTGTGCCAGGCCTGCCGCAGATCCCGCCCAGCGGGCGTTGGTGGCCTCAGGCAATCAGCTCGTTGAGCTGGAAGATAGGCAGCAGCATCGCCAGCACGATCAGCAGCACGAAGCCGCCCATCAGCAGGATCATCAGGGGGCCCAGCAAGCCTACGAAGGTGCCGAGGATGGAATCCATCTCGTGCTCCTGGTTGCTGGCGGCGCGATCCAGCATGGTCTCCAGGTCGCCGCTGGTCTCGCCGCTGGAGATCAGGTGAATCATCATCGGCGGGAACATGCGCGTCGCCGCGAGCGAACGGCCGATCGGTGCGCCTTCGCGCACACGTGCTGCGGCTTCCTGCACGGCATCGCGCATCGGCAGGTTGGTGACGACTTCTCCGGAGATGCGTAGCGCTTCGAGCACCGGAACGGCGCTCGAAGTCAGCGTTGCCAGCGTGCGGGCAAAGCGTGCGGTATTGGTGCCCCGCACCACCTTGCCGATCAGCGGCAGGTGCAACAGGAACGCGTGATAGCGTCGTCGTGCTGCAGGATTGCGTAGCCAGCGGAAGAACAGCCATAGCCCGCCCACTACCAGCAGAATGACCAGCCAGCCCCAGTCGCGCGCGAAGTCGGAGATGGCGATCAGCCCCTTGGTGAGCAGCGGCAGCTCGGTCTTGGAGTTCTCGAACTGCTTGACGATCTTCGGCACCACGAACGCCAGCAGCAGGAACACGATGCCGGTGCAGACCACGAACAGCAGCACCGGATACAGCATGGCATTGACCGTGCGGCTGCGCAGTTGCTCGCGGCTCTCGGTGTAATCGGCCAGGCGCTCCAGCACCGTGTCCAGATGTCCCGACTGTTCGCCGGCGGCGACGGTGGCGCGGTAGATCTCGGGGAATACCCGTGGAAAATCCGACAGGCCGTCGGCAAGTGCGTGACCTTCCAGGACCTTGGCGCGCACACCGAGCACCACACTCTTGATGCGCGGCTTTTCCGTCTGCTCCGAAACCGCCTGCAAGGCTTCATCCAGCGGCAGGCCGGAGCGGACCAGCGTCGCGAGCTGTCGGGTCAGGAGCGAGAGGTCTGCGGCCGATACGCCGCGGCGCAGGTTGAACGAAGCCCGTTGCTCACGCTTTTCCTGATGAGCGACCTCGCTGACCGTGACCGGCAGCAGACTCTGATCGCGCAGCAGCTGGCGCACCTGGCGGGCGGTATCGCCTTCCAGAACACCCTTGCGTTCGCGTCCGGTGGCGTCGACGGCGACGTATTCGAAAGCACCCATGGAGGACGATCAGTCTTCGCGCGTGACGCGCAGGACTTCTTCGATGGTGGTGACGCCGGAAAGGATCTTGGCGCGGCCGTCATCACGGATGCTGGGAGTGAGAGTGCGCGCGTGGCGTTCCATTTCCTGTTCGCTGGCGCCGTCGTGAATCATGGTGCGCATCGCATCGTCGATCATGACGAGTTCGTAGATGCCGGTGCGGCCCTTGAAGCCCTGCGCCGTTTCCACGCCCGGACGATAGAGCGTGGGCGAGGGCGCATCGGCCGGCACGTTGAGCAATCTGCGTTCGTAGTCACCGGCGACATAGGCTTCCTTGGTCTCAGGGTTGAGAACGCGCACCAGTCGTTGCGCCAGTACACCGACCAGACTGGAGGACAGTAGGAAGGGCTCCACTCCCATGTCGCGCAGACGGGTCACTGCGCCGACGGCGGTGTTGGTGTGCAGGGTGGACAGCACCAAGTGGCCGGTGAGCGAAGCCTGCACCGCGATATGCGCGGTTTCCAGGTCGCGGATTTCGCCGACCATCACCACGTCCGGGTCCTGGCGCAGGATGGCGCGCAGGCCGCGGGCGAAGGTCATCTCCACCTTGGTATTGACCTGGGTCTGGCCGATGCCGTCGATGTAGTACTCGATCGGATCCTCGACCGTCATGATGTTGCGCGTGTCGTCGTTGATGCGCTCGAGCGAGGAGTACAGCGTGGTGGTCTTGCCCGAGCCGGTGGGCCCGGTGACCAGCAGGATGCCGTGCGGCTTGTGGATCAGCTCGTCCATCAGCGACTGGGTGCGCGATTCCATTCCCAGCGAATTCAACTCCAGCCGTCCGGCCTGCTTGTCGAGCAAGCGCAGTACCACACGCTCGCCGTGACCTGCGGGAATGGTGGAGACGCGCACGTCGACTGCCCGGCCGGCGATGCGCAACGAGATGCGGCCGTCCTGCGGCAATCGTTTCTCAGCGATATCCAGCTTGGACATGACCTTGATGCGCGAGACCACCAGCGGCGCAACCGCACGGCGCGACTGCAATGCTTCACGCAATACGCCGTCGACCCGGAACCGGACCACCAGCCGGTTCTCGAACGGCTCGATGTGGATGTCCGAGGCGTTGTCCTTGACCGCCTGGGTCAGGATGGCGTTGATCAGCTTGATGATGGGCGCGTGATCGTCGCTTTCCAGCAGGTCCGAAGGCTCCGGCAGATCCTGCGCCAGGTGCGCCAGGTCGGTGTCGCCCTCGAAGGTGCCGGCCATCTGCATGGCGGTGTTGGTGCCGCCTTCGTAGATCTTGCGCAGCTGCTGGTCGAACTGGTCGCTGTCGACGCGCCGCAGCTGCAGCGGCATGCCCAGCACACGGCGTACCTCGGCGATGCTCGACGGATGCGCGCCGACGCGATAGACGGCCTCGGCGACGCCGTCGACGATGCGCTGGATGAGCACGCCGTGACGCTTGCAGAAGGCGAAGGAAAGCTGCGGTGCTACCGGCACGACGACCGGCGCCGCAACCGGCGGATCTTCCACGAGACTCAATGACTGGCTGTCAGCGCTCATCGCCTGTCACTTCAGTTTGGAGGCGGAGGTTGGGGCTGCTGCGTTTGCGGCGTCGGCGGCAGCGGGGTGGTCTGCAGCGGCGGCTCCTCTTCGGGCCGCTCGGTGCCGGGCTGCGGCGGCTTGGCGCCGGCGGTCGGATCGGCGTACTTCGACAGATCCTCGATCGGCGGCAGCAGCGGCTGACGCTCGCCCGGCAACAGCGTGACCTTGCCGCCGCGACGTTGCAACTGCTGATCGCGGATCACGTTGTACTTGGCATTGGTCTCGACCGCGGCGGACACGCCGTCGCGCAGGATCTTCGGACGGATGAACACCATCAGGTTGCGCTTTTCCTTCTGGCCGTTGCGCGTCTTGAACAGCTCGCCGATCAGTGGAATCCGGCCCAGTATCGGCACCCGGTTCTCGCCCTCCATGGCGGTGTCGGAAATCAGCCCACCCAGCACGATGACGCCGCCATCCTCGACCAGCACCTTGGTGCTGATGGTGCGCTTGTTGGTCACCAGGTCGACGGCGCCTTCGGTGGTGGCGGCCACGCCGGAGGATTCCTGCTCGATCTTGAGCATCACCGAATCGCCCTTGTTGATCTTGGGCGTGATCTTGAGGATGGTGCCGACCTCTTCGCGCTGGATGGTCTGGAACGGGTTGACCGAGCCCTGGTTGGCGCCGGTGTTGGTGAACTGGCCGGTGATGAAGGGCACTTCCTGCGCCACCTTGATCTCCGCTTCCTCGTTGTCGAGCGTGATGATCGAGGGGGTCTGCAGGATGTTGGTGGAAGCATCGCCGCGCAGCGCGCGCAGCAGGATCGCAAAGTTGGTGCCGGAGTCCGGGAAGCTGCCGGCGCCCATGGTCACGCCGGTGGGCAGACCGCTTTGCAGCAGCGATGTCGGATTCTGCAGGGCTGCCGCAATGCTGCCGATACTGGCATTGCCGATCGGTTGATTGAACATGCCGATCGGTACCGTGCCGCCGTCTTCGCCGCGGCTGCCCACGGCCCAGTTGACGCCCAGCTCGGCGGACTTGTTCAGCGTCACTTCGACCAGGATCGCTTCCACCAGTACCTGCGCACGGCGGATGTCGAGCTTGTCCACGATCAGCATGATCTGGCGCATGATCTTGGGCGGCGCCGTGACCACCAGCGCATTGGTCTGCACGTCGGACCAGATGCCGACGCTCTTGTCGGCCGAAGCGCTGGCACCGGCCGCGCCGGGCTGCGGCGGGGCGCCTCCCGGTGTGGCCTGCACGATGCCCTGGATCTGTTCCTTGAGCTTGCCGGCGATGGTTTCGGCGTCGGCGTATTGCAGATAGCGCACCTGGGTGTCGCCGCCAGCTTCCAGCGGCGTGTCCAGATGAGTAATCAACGCCTTCAGGCGCAGGCGCTGGGATTTCTCGCCGGTCAGCAGCACGCTGTTGGTACGGTCGTCGGCCACCACCTTGGCGCCGGAGGCGCCGGCTTCCTGTTGTGGGCCGGCTTGCGTGTACAGCGTATTGACCACGCGCACGATTTCGGCGGCGCTGGCGTTTTCCAGCCGCACGACGTCCACGTCCTCATCGCCTGCCTGATCGATGCGCTGAATGATGCGCATCAGCCGTGCTACGTTGCTGGCGCGGTCGGAAATGATCACGGTGTTCGATGCCTGGTGCGCCACGAAATGCGCGCCCTGCGGCACCAGCGGTCGCAGCGCCGGCAGCAGGTTGGCGGCGCTGACGTTCTTGAGCTGGATCACCTGCGTGACGATCTCATCGGAATTCGGATCGACCTTGGCGGGCAGGTCATTGCCCGGCATCCAGCGCGAGTTCTGCGCCGGCACGATCTTGACCACGTTGTTGCCGGCCGGCACGGCCACGAAGTCGTGGACCTGCAGCACCGACAGGAAGGCGTCGTAGAAGGCATCGGCGCTCATCGGCGTCGAGGACAGGATGGTGACCTGCGCCCGCACCCGCGGATCGATGATGAAGGTCTTGCCGGTGATCGACTGCACCGCCTGCACCACCAGCGCCAGGTCGGCATCCTTGAAATTCGGTGTGATGGTGCTCTGCGCCTGCGGGGCCTGGGCGTTGCCGACGCACCAGAGGGCGGTCAGGGCCAGTCCGTAAAGCGGGCGGCGCGACAGCCACGTACGCGGTTTTTTATTGGAGGTCGTCATGCGCGGTCCTGATATTCGTAAGGCGTCGTCGCAACGCTCATTGAGTGACGGGCTGGTTGCCCGGCGGCGGCAACGGGCCGCGAGGCGCTCCCTGGCCCGGATTCTGGCCGGCGCCGCCGGGGGCAGGGTTGGCCTCCGGCAGCATGATCTGCGCGGTGTTCAGCGTCAGCTCCTGAGACTGCCCGTTGCGTTCCACGGTGACTGTGACGCGGTCGGAAGTCCCCATGGTATTGAAGATCTCCATGCCGCGTTGCGGGTCGTCGAGCGCGGTGCCGTTGATGCTCAGCACCAGATCGCCCGGTTGCAGCCCCAGGCGGGCGAACTGCTGACGGTTGCGGCCGGGATAGACGCGATAACCGCGCTGCACGCCATTGGCGAATACCGGCTGCGGCCGCACGATCTCGGCGAACGCGCTCGGGTTGGTTTCGGCGATGCGTCGCAGGTTGTTCGCAAACTGCGAGCCGCCAGAGCGTGCTGCGGGTCGTGGCGCAGAGACCAGTCCCGCCAGACTCTGGGTTGGCAAGGCGAGGGCTTCGAGCTGGCCGCCGCGATCCAGGATCACGCGATCGGGATATACCGCGTGCAACGTCGTGCCCTGACGTACGACTTCGCCGACGGTGAATACCTTCGCCGCCGCACCTGACTCACCGATGATGGCCCAGCCCTTGGCCGGATCGTTGCTGGCGAAGACGGCCGACAGCACCAGGTTCATCTGGGTTTCGGGCGCCGCTGACGGATCCAGCGCGGCCGGAGCCTGCGATACGCCGAACAGATGAGCATCCACGATGGATTGGATGTCCGGACCTTTGCGACCGGCAGCGTTGTTGACGGCGGCCGGTGGCAGTGCCGTGGCCGCTGGCTGGTTGCGATCCAGCAGCAGCCAGGTCAGCTGTACCAGCTGCCAGGCGATGGCAACGACCAGAACCACCGACAGACCTTGCGGCAGCGTACGCGAGGCACGGTCCAGCCACTGTTGCGGTGACAGGTTCTCGAAAGCTCGCAGACTGGTGCGGATCGACATTCGTTCCTGGCGGTGGCCCTGATGAAAAATGACAGCCTGCCCCAAGGCTGTAACCCGGGGATGATACGGAGTCGCGATAGGCTGTCACAAGAGATTGTTCCCATTGATGAAAACTGTGTCTCACTGTGTCCATTCGGAGTCACCCGCAGGCCGCTGCGCGAGGTTGTCGTTGATGCGTCGCAGCTGCGCCATGGCGAGCTTGCCGCAAGTGTGTTGCGGCGGCGTGAATCGACGTCGGCAAGTCGTCCGTATCTGTTTCGCGAACAGGAACTTAATGCGGGTTTGGCTGCCTTGTATTGTCGTTCGTATCCCCCTATAAAGAGTCACGTAGGTCACTTGTCGATACTGATGGCGGAAGAGCGCACACGTCACGAACGCGAGCTGGTCACCGAGGAGGCCGAGCCGCGGCTCCGCAAACCGCCGCTGTATCGGGTCATTCTGCTGAATGACGATTACACGCCGATGGAATTCGTCGTCGACGTGCTGGAGAGCATCTTCGGCATGGACCGCACCACCGCTACGCGCGTCATGCTCGAAGTCCACACCAAGGGCAAAGGCGTCTGCGGCGTGTTCACGTTCGAGATCGCCGAAACGAAGGTCGCGCAGGTCACCACGTACTCGCAGCAGCACCAGCACCCGCTTCTGTGCACGATGGAAGAGAACTGAAGAAGTGTTAAGCAGCGAACTTGAAATCTGCCTCAACGAGGCATTCCAGTCGGCCCGCGAGGCGCGCCACGAGTTCATGACGGTGGAGCACCTGCTGCTGGCCATCGTCGACACCCCCAAGGTGCGCGAGATCCTGCGGGCCTGCGGCGCGGACGTGGTGCGGCTGCGCAAGGACCTGAAGGATTTCATCGACCAGACCACGCCGCGGCTGAAGGACGACGACGATCGCGAAGTGCAGCCGACGCTGGGCTTCCAGCGCGTGTTGCAGAGAGCGGTGTTCCATGTGCAGTCGAGCGGCAAGAAGGAAGTGACCGCGGCCAACGTGCTGGTGGCCATTTTCAGCGAGAAGCATTCGCATGCCGCTTATCTGCTGTCGATGCAGGACGTGGCGCGGCTGGACGTGGTGAATTACATCGCCCACGGCCTGTCGAAGATCGCCGAGGATCGCCCCGACAAGGAAGAGCCGACGCCCGGCACCGAGGCCGAGCGCGAGAGCGAAGGCGGCACGGCGCTCGAAAAATACACCACCAATCTGAACAAGCTGGCGAACGAAGGGCGCATCGATCCGCTCATCGGGCGCAGCCTGGAGATCGAGCGCACGGTGGAGATCCTGTGCCGTCGCCGCAAGAACAATCCGCTGTACGTCGGCGAAGCCGGCGTCGGCAAGACGGCGCTGGTCGAAGGCCTGGCGCGCATGATCGTCGAGGGCAAGGTGCCCGACGTGCTGGCGGACAGCACGGTGTTCTCGCTCGACATGGGCGCGCTGATCGCCGGCACCAAGTACCGCGGCGATTTCGAGAAGCGCCTGAAGGGCGTGATCTCGGAGCTGAAGAAGACGCCGGGCTCGATCCTGTTCATCGACGAGATCCACACCGTTATCGGCGCCGGCGCGGCCTCGGGCGGCGTCATGGACGCCTCCAATCTCATCAAGCCGGCGCTCGCCAACGGCGAGCTGCGCTGCATCGGTTCCACCACGTACAACGAGTACCGCGGCATCTTCGAGAAGGACCACGCGCTGGCGCGGCGTTTCCAGAAGATCGACATCATCGAGCCGTCGGTGGCGGAAACGGTGGAGATCCTGCGCGGCCTGCGGCCGCGCTTCGAAGAGCATCACGGCATCAAGTATGCGGACGACGCATTGTCGGCCGCCGCAGAGCTCGCGGCGCGACACATCAATGACCGGCAGCTGCCGGACAAGGCGATCGACGTCATCGACGAAGCCGGCGCGCGCCTGCGGCTGAGGCCGGAAGGCGAGCGCGAAACGACCGTAACCACCTCGATGATCGAAGACGTGGTGGCGCGCATCGCGCGCATTCCACCGAAGAGCGTGTCGAAATCCGATCGCGACGTGCTGAAGAATCTCGAGCGCAACCTCAAGCTGGTCATCTATGGCCAGGACGCGGCCATCGAGTCGCTGGCGGCTTCCATCAAGATGTCGCGCTCGGGCCTGGGCGATCAGCACAAGCCGGTCGGCTCGTTCCTGTTCGCCGGTCCCACCGGCGTCGGCAAGACCGAAGTCACCCGGCAGCTGGCGATCGCGCTCGGCGTCGAGCTGATCCGCTTCGACATGTCCGAATACATGGAGCGCCACACCGTGTCGCGTCTGATCGGCGCGCCTCCCGGCTACGTGGGCTTCGACCAGGGTGGATTGCTGACCGAGGCGATCAACAAGCATCCGCACTCGGTGTTGCTGCTGGACGAGGTCGAGAAGGCGCACCCGGACGTGTTCAACCTGCTGCTGCAGGTGATGGACCACGGCACGCTCACCGACAACAACGGCCGCAAGGCGGATTTCCGCCACGTCATCATCGTGATGACCACCAACGCCGGCGCTTTCGAGATGAACCGGCCATCGATCGGCTTCACCCCGCAGGATCACACCTCCGACGGCATGGAGGCGATCCGGCGGCTGTTCTCGCCGGAATTCCGCAACCGCCTGGACGCCATCATCCAGTTCAACGGCCTGGATCCGCGCACCATCCAGCGCGTGGTCGACAAGCTGCTGGTCGAAGTGGAAGCGCAGCTCGAGCAGAAGGGCGTGCAGCTACACGTGGACGATGCGGCGCGCGAATGGCTGGCGCAGAAGGGCTACGACCCCAAGATGGGCGCGCGGCCCATGGCCCGCGTCATCCAGGAAGCCATCAAGCGTCCGCTCGCCGAGGAGCTGCTGTTCGGACGCCTGGTCGGCGGCGGTCACGCCTTCGTGACGGTCGGAGCGGAAGACAAGCTGAAGGTGGAAGCTCGCGCGGACAGCGAGCAGCCGCTGCTGGAGAACGGCTGAAGAATTACATTGAGATCAACGGCCGCGGTAAATGATGCGGCCCTTGGTCAGATCGTAGGGCGTGAGCTCCACGGTGACCTGATCGCCGGTGAGGATGCGGATATAGTTCTTGCGCATCTTTCCCGAGATATGAGCCGTCACGGTGTGGCCGTTGCTGAGCTGGACCCGGAAGGTCGTGTTGGGAAGCGTGTCGATGACACGGCCTTCCATCTGAATTGCGTCCTCTTTCGCCATGCACACTCGCGAGAATTACTCCGGGGCGCGCTCCCGGAAAGCGCGCGAATTGTGCATAAAGGGCGAACCCATTGCAATGAAACCACAGCCATTGGAGTTTTGCCGGCGGCTGCCGTGGCTTCATTCCAACGAAATGACGGGCTCCGGGCTGGGTTGCGACCATGAACCCGGCAGATCGTCCGCCAGCGAATGCTCCGCCAGCTCGCGGATGAACTGGGCTCGCGGGATCAGCTGCGCGCCCAGGCTCATCAGGTGCGGCGTCGCCATCTGGCAATCGATCATGTGATAGCCGCGTTCGACCAGCTCGGCGCACAGACGGCCGAGTGCGATCTTGGAAGCGTCGCGCTCCAGGCTGAACATGGATTCGCCGAAGAACACGCGTCCGACCGCCACGCCATACAGTCCGCCCACCAGGCGGCCGTTCTGCCAAGTCTCGACACAATGGGCATATCCCTGCGCGTGCAGCAGGGCGTAGGCGTCCTGCATCTCCGGTGACAGCCAGGTGCCGCCCGGCCGTATCGCGGTGCTGCCGCAGGCATGGATCACGTCGCGGAACGTCGTATCGAAGCGGGTCTCGAAACCCTTGTTGCGCATGTTCTTGGCGAGGCTGCGCGAGGTCTTGAATTCACCCGGAAACAGCACCGCGCGCGGATCGGGGCACCACCACAGAATCGGCTGGCCGTGCGAGTACCAGGGAAAGATGCCGCGCCGGTATGCGGCGATCAGGCGGGCCGGCGACAGGTCGCCGCCAGCGGCGAGCAGGCCATCGGGTTCGCGCAGGGCACGGTCCACCGGCGGGAAGGCATCCGGCGAATCGTGTTCGGACAACCAGACGATGGAACCACGCAAGCGAACCTCGAAGGCGCCCGGGCTCAAGGCTTCAGACGCGGGTCGGAGTTGGAGAAGCGAACCGTAAGCTACAACGCATTGCCGTCAGTGCCTAGCGCCCGAAAGGCACTGCCCGCGAGCGGCTTCTAGGTCCTTTTGAAGGGCACGTGCTCCTCGACGCTCGCCATGTATTGATCCACGGCGTCGCGCTCCTGCGCAAGATAAGTTTCCACGGCACGGTGAAAGCGCCGGTCGGCAAGCCAGTGCGCCGACCAGGTCGCGGTCGGCTCGAAACCGCGTGCCACCTTGTGCTCGCCCTGGGTGCCGGGCTCGAAGCGCTGCAGTCCTTGTTCGATGCAGTAATCGATGCCCTGGTAGTAGCAAGTCTCGAAGTGCAGGCTGTGAAAGTTTGCGGCAGCGCCCCAATAGCGGCCATACAGCGTGTCGGAACTCCTGAAGAAGATCGCCGCCGCGATCGGCTCGCGGCGCAGCACCGCCAGCTTGACCATCACTGCACCGGGCAGGGCCGTGGCCACTCTCTGGAGGAAGCCTGCAGTCAGATAATGTTCGTGGCCGTGCAGCTCGAAGGTGCCGGCGGAGAAGGCGAAGATGACCTTCCACAGTTCCGCGCTGATTTCCTCGCCGGCCAGCGTTAGGAAGCTGACGCCGCCTTCCTGCACACGTCGACGCTCGCGTAGCGCCTTCTTGCGCTTCTCGGAGCGGAAGGAAGCCATGAAGTCATCGAAGCTGGTGTAGTCGCGATTGCGCCAATGAAACTGGCAATCCTTGCGCCACAGAAACTGGTTGTCGGTGAGCGCCTGACGATCGCGTTCGGTCGTGAACAAGACGTGCGCCGACGAGAGTGAATTGCGGCGCGTCTGCTCGATCATCGCCGCCGCCAGCTTGCGGCGCACCGCGGTCGCATCGACGTGCGGTGCAACCAGGAGCCTGGCATCGGGCGCTGGCGTGAACGGCGTCATGCTGAGCAGCTTGGGGTAGTACTCGAGGCCAGCTTCCGCGTAGGCCTTGGCCCAGCTGAAATCGAAAACGAACTCGCCCCAGGAATGCGACTTCAGGTACAGCGGTACTGCGCCTTGCAGTGCACCGCGCTCGTCTTCCAGCAACAGATGATTGGCGGCCCAGCCCTTGGATTCGCCGACGCAGTCTTCCTGTTCCAGCGCCGCGAGAAATTCGTGGCGCAGGAAAGGCGAGCCACCGAGGTCCAGCGCGTTCCACTGCGCCGCCGGGACCTCGGTGATGGAGCTCAATATCCGCGTGGACATGACGCGGCGACGCCGGTCTTCAGGCCTTGTGCGAGGCGTCCAGCTGGTCCAGGTACTTGTCGGCGTCGAGCGCCGCCATGCAGCCGGTACCTGCCGACGTGATCGCCTGGCGATAGACGTGATCGGCCACGTCGCCGGCCGCGAATACACCGGGCACGCTGGTCTGGGTGGCGTTGCCGTTCAGGCCCGAGCGCACCACCAGGTAGCCATTGCGCATTTCCAGCTGATCGACGAACAGCTGCGTGTTGGGTGCGTGGCCCACGGCGATGAAGACGCCGGCGACGTCCACGTCCTGCTTGAGCTTGCTGGTGGTTCCGACCACGCGCAGACCGTTCACGCCGCTGTCGTCACCGAGCACTTCGTCGACCTGGTGGTTCCACAGGATCTTGACCTTGCCTTCGCGCTCGCGCTCGAACAGGTGATCCTGCAGGATCTTTTCCGAGCGCAGCGTATCGCGACGATGCACCAGCGTGACGTGCGAAGCGATGTTCGCGAGGTACAGCGCTTCCTCGACGGCGGTGTTGCCGCCGCCGACCACCGCGACTTTCTGGTTCTTGAAGAAGAACCCGTCGCAGGTGGCGCAGGCGGAAACGCCGCGGCCGCGGAAATTCTCTTCCGAGGGCAGTCCCAGGTACTTGGCGGTGGCGCCGGTCGCGATGATCAGCGCATCGCAGGTGTAGGCACCGCGATCGCCTTCCAGGTAGAACGGCCGCCGCGACAGGTCCACCTTGTTGATGTGATCGTTCAGGATCTCGGTGTTGAAGCGCTCGGCGTGCTCACGCATGCGCTCCATCAGTCCCGGGCCGGTCAGGCCGTGCGGATCGCCCGGCCAGTTGTCGACCTCGGTGGTGGTCATGAGCTGGCCGCCTTCCTCCAGTCCCGTAATCAGCAGCGGCTTGCGGTTGGCGCGGGCCGCGTAAACGGCGGCCGCGTAACCCGCAGGGCCGGAGCCCAGGATCAGGACGCGGGAGTGACGGGGAGTGCTCATGTATGATTCACCTCAAGGTTTTCGATGGTCCTGCGCGCCGCGACCAATGCCATGACGCCTGCCTCTGGAAGTTGGAGCAGGTGCCGGGCCGTGCCGCAGCGAGTGGATGGCCAATGGTAAGTAACTACCGACATCGCGGCAAAATAGACTGCTTCAATACAGACGATTGATGCCGCGCGAGCGCGGAAGCCTTCCGCGGTGATGTCGCGCTCGTCGGCAGCCCCCTGCGAAGCTCCCTCGGTCCATCGATGAACCCTGATTAAGGTTGATATATATCAACTGATTACGTGTATATTTTGATTAATAGACGAAAGGTCGGCCGCATTGGCAAGCACAGCTCCCACTCGTAACGGCTCGCGCCAGGACAAGGCGTTGGGATCGACCGTCGTGCGATCTCTGCGCGAGGGCGCGCTGTGGGTGTTCGGTGCGCTGGCGCTGATCGTGCTGGCGGCGCTGCTGAGCTACGACCGCAACGATCCGTCGTTCGCCACCACCGGCGAGCCGGGACCGATCTCGAACGTGATCGGGCCGTTCGGCGCGCATCTGTCGGGATTGCTGGTGCTGCTGTTCGGCGCGCCGGCGTTCCTGTTTCCCATCATGATCGGCTTTGCCGGCTGGCTGCTGTATCGGGATCGCAGCAAGGACGATACGCAATCGCGTGCGACGCTGGCGTTCCGCAGTGCTGGTTTCCTCATCACGCTGGTCACGAGCTGCGGACTAGCCAGCTTGCATTTCACCGCGCCGAGCTATCCGAGCTCCGCCGGCGGCGTGCTGGGTTCGTTCGCCGGCCACGGCCTGGAGTCGAGCCTGAGCTTTCTCGGCGCGACGTTGCTGCTGCTGGCGCTATGGCTGGCGGGTGTGTCGCTGTTTGCCGGGGTATCGTGGATCGAGATCATGGATCGCACTGGGCGCGGCATCCTGCAGGCGCTGGAGTGGATCTCCGAGAAAGTTACCAACGCGCGCGAAATCAAAACCGGCCGCGAAGTGAAGCAGGCGCGTAACGAAGTAGTGCGCGAAGAGCAGAAGCGCGTCGCCAGCCGGCCGCCGCCCAAGATCGAGCCCGTCCCGCCCAAGGTCGAGAAGAGCGAGCGGGTCGAGAAGGAGCGCCAGGTGGCGTTGTTCGACAAGCCCACCTCGAAGGAGCTACCGCCGCTGTCGCTGCTGGACGATCCGCCGCCGCAGCAGGTGGGTTATTCCGCTGAAGCGCTCGAAGCCATGTCACGGCTGGTGGAGCTCAAGCTGCGCGACTTCGGTGTCGAGGCGGAAGTCGTCGAAGTCCATCCAGGCCCGGTCATCACGCGTTTCGAGCTGCGGCTCGCACCTGGTGTGAAGGTCAGCCAGATCACCAATCTGGCGAAGGACCTGGCGCGTGCGCTGTCGGCAGTGAGCGTGCGTATCGTCGAGATCATCCCGGGCAAGACCACCGTCGGCCTGGAAACGCCGAACGAGAAGCGCGAGCTGGTGACCTTGGGCGAGATCATCAAGTCCAAGCCCTACGACGAGATGAACTCCGCACTGGCGCTGGTGCTCGGCAAGGACATCGGTGGCCTGCCGGTGGTTGCCGACCTGGCGCGCATGCCGCACTTGCTGGTCGGCGGCACCACCGGTTCGGGCAAGTCCACCGCCGTCAACGCGATGGTGCTGTCGCTGCTCTACAAGGCGACCGCCGAGCACGTGCGGATGATCATGATCGATCCGAAGATGCTCGAACTGTCGGTGTACGAGGGCATTCCGCACCTGCTCGCGCCGGTGGTGACGGACATGAAGGAGGCCGCCAACGCGCTGCGCTGGTGTGTCGCCGAAATGGAACGTCGCTATCAGCTGATGGCCGCGCTCGGCGTGCGCAACCTGGCGGGTTTCAACCGCAAGATCAAGGAAGCACAGGAGGCGGGCACGCCGATCCGCGATCCGCTGCTGCTCAAGCACCTGGGGCCCGAAGGCACGCCGGAGCAGGTGCCGCTGCTGGAACCTTTGCCGTTCATCGTCGTTATCGTCGACGAGCTGGCCGACATGATGATGATCGTCGGCAAGAAGGTCGAAGAGCTGATCGCGCGGCTGGCGCAGAAGGCACGTGCTTCCGGTATCCACCTGATTCTCGCCACCCAGCGTCCTTCGGTGGACGTCATCACCGGCTTGATCAAGGCGAACATCCCGACGCGTATCGCCTTCCAGGTGTCGGCCAAGGTCGACTCGCGCACCATTCTCGACCAGATGGGCGCCGAGCAGCTGCTGGGTCACGGCGACATGCTGTTCCTGCAGCCCGGCACGTCGGTGCCGGTGCGTGTGCACGGCGCGTTCGTATCGGATTCCGAGGTGCACCGGGTGGTCGGCGCGCTCAAGGGGGCCGGTCCGCCGGCGTACGTGCAGGAAATTCTGGAAGGTCCGAGCGGTCCTATTCCCGGGTTGCCGGGCGAAGCGCAGGAGGGTGGCGACGGCGATGGCGATGGCGAGCAGGACCCGCTGTACGACCAGGCCGTGCGCATCGTGCTGGAGAGCCGCAAGGCATCCATTTCCGGCGTGCAGCGGCGCCTGAAGATCGGTTACAACCGCGCCGCCCGCATGATCGAGACCATGGAATCTGCCGGCCTGGTCGGGCCGCTGCAGTCCAACGGCTCGCGTGAAGTGCTGGCGCCGGCGCCGGCGGAAGATTGAGGAGCATGAAGATTCATTCTGTCGCCACACGTGTGTGCGCCGCGCTGCTGTTGTTCCTGCCTGTGATCGCGCCGGCGGCGGACAAGGCCGGCGACGGTTATGCGCAGGTCGATCGGTTCCTCGGCAGCCTGCAAGGGCTGCAGGCCGACTTCCAGCAGACGCTGACCGACAGCAAGGGGCAGGTCACCGACCGCTCCAGCGGCACGCTGTCGATCCGCCGTCCGAACCGTTTCCGCTGGGATTATCGTGAGCCGCACCAGCAGCTGATCGTCGCCGATGGCACGCGCATCTGGCTGTACGACAACGACCTGGAGCAGGTCACGGTGCGGCGTATGGACGAATCGCTGTCGGCAACGCCCGCCATGCTGCTCAGCGGCGCGGGGAACCTCGCAGACAATTTCACGGTCACAGAAACTTCGCAGGATGCGACGGCGCGCTGGGTCATGATGGAACCCAAGCGCAACGACACCGATTTCAAGTGGGTGCGACTCGGGTTCGCCGCGGACACGCTCAAATTCATGCAACTCGCCGACAAGCTGGGCCAGATCACCACGCTCGAATTCAGCAACGTGGAAAAGAATCCACCGCTGGATCCGTCGCGCTTCACCTTCACCGTGCCGCCGGGCGCCGACGTCATCGGTGACGCTTCGTCCGCTGCTGCACCTGCTCAGACGCGCTGACGCAATGCTGCCTGTACGTCATCCGCGTTGGTGGCTGGTGATCGGCTGGGCGCTGATCCTGACGGCCGTGGTCGTGTGCCTGCTACCGGGCAAGTCGCTGCCCAATACCGGCGTCAACGACAAGTTCGAACACACGATCCTGTATGGCTTCCTGATGGTGTGGTTCGCCGGCCTGTATCCGCGTTCGCGCTATCTGATCATCGCTCTCGGCTTGTTCCTGATGGGCGGCGCCATCGAGCTGGCGCAGGGCGCGATGCACATGGGACGTGAAGCGGATCTGCGTGATGTGGTCGCGAACACCACCGGCATCGTCATCGGCCTGCTGCTGGCGCTGGCCGGGCTGGGTGGCTGGGCGGAATGGATCGACGGTTGGGCGCGGCCACGTGAACCTTCCAGAAGCACCGACTGACTTCGACCCACGGTCGGACGGACACGAACGACCGTTGGACACACACGCGTGAATTCTCCAGACGCACGGATCGACTCCGACGCCCGGCCGCTCGCGGACCGGATGCGTCCGTCCACGCTCGATGGTTACATAGGGCAGAGCCACCTGTTCGGGCCTGGCAAGCCGCTGCGCCGCATGCTCGAAGGCGGGCATCTGCATTCGATGATCCTGTGGGGGCCGCCGGGGACGGGCAAAACCACGCTGGCGCGGTTAGTGGCAAAGAGCTGCGATGCTGAGTTCATCGCCCTGTCGGCCGTCATGGCCGGCGTGAAGGACATTCGTGCCGCTGCCGAGCGAGCGTACGCCGCGCGCCAGGAGTCGGGACGACGCACGGTGTTGTTCCTGGACGAAGTGCATCGCTTCAACAAGGCGCAGCAGGATGCGTTCCTGCCCTGGGTGGAAGACGGCACGCTGGTTTTCATCGGCGCGACCACCGAAAACCCATCGTTCGAGCTGAACAACGCATTGCTGTCGCGGGCGCGTGTTTACGTGCTGCGTGCATTGACGTCAGAGGATCTGCGTGGCGTTCTGGATCGCGCACTTCGACTGCTCGATCGGCCCGACCTGCAAGCGGACGATGGTGCGCTCAACCTGATCGCCAGCGCGGCGGACGGTGATGCGCGCCGCTCGCTGAATATGCTGGAGCTGGCGATCGATCTTGCAGGTGCTGCCGAGCCGCCCAGGATCACCGATGAGATTGCCGCGGAGGTTGCCAGCGGCAGCCTGCGCCGCTTCGACAAGCAGGGTGAAGCGTTCTACGACCAGATCTCCGCCCTGCACAAGTCGGTGCGCGGCAGCGATCCGGATGCGGCGCTGTATTGGTTTTGCCGCATGCTCGACGGCGGTTGCGATCCTCGCTATCTGGCTCGTCGCGTGCTGCGCATGTCGTTCGAGGACATCGGCCTGGCCGATCCGCGCGGACTGACGATGACGTTGGAAGCCTGCGAGGTCTATGAGCGCCTCGGCAGCCCGGAAGGTGAGTTGGCGATTGCACAGGCCGTGGTTTTTCTTGCCTGCGCGGCCAAGAGCAATGCGGTGTATGTCGCCTATGCGGAGGCAATGCAGGATGCGAAAAGCCAGGGTTCGCTCGATGTCCCGATGCATCTGCGCAATGCGCCGACGCGGCTGATGAAGCAGCTCGGGTACGGCAAAGGCTACCGCTACGCGCATGATGAGCCCGACGCCTACGCGGCCGGCGAGAAGTATTTCCCCGACGAAATGCAGCCGCGCCAGTACTACCGGCCTGTGCCGCGGGGCATGGAAATCAAGATCGCAGAGGCTCTGGAGAAGCGAAGGAAGAAGTAGGGCGGTGCGTTGTCGCTGGGGCCTCCGCTCTGATACCGTGCTTGAGTTTACTACCCTGGTAGTTATTTCATGCTCGACCCTCGATTGCTTCGCTCTGAACCGGCCGCGGTTGCTGCCAATCTGGCCCGCCGCGGTTTCACCCTGGACGTTGCCCACCTCAATGCGCTGGAAGAGACGCGCAAGAAATGGCAGTTGCGTGTCGACGAGCTGCGCAACGAGCGCAATGTGCATGCGAAATCGGTAGGCAAGGCCAAGGCGCAGGGGCAGGACATCGCGCCGCTCCTGAAGCAGGTCGAGACGCTGGGCGAGGAGCTGACCAAGGCCGAAGCCGAGCTGTCGGCAGTGCAGGGCGAGCTCGACCAGATCGTGCTTGGTATTCCGAATCTGCTCCATGACAGCGTGCCGGACGGGCGCGATGAAACCGCGAATGTCGAAATCCGTCGCTGGGGCGAGCCGCGCCAGTTCGATTTCAAGCCGCGCGATCATGTCGAGATCGGCGAGAAGCTCGGGCAGATCGACTTCGCCGCCGCGGGCAAGATCTCCGGGGCCCGTTTTACCGTGCTGCAAGGGCCGATTGCGCGCCTGCAGCGCGCCCTGATCCAGTTCATGCTCGACCTGCACACCGGTGAGCACGGCTACCGCGAGACCTATGTTCCGTACCTGGTGAACGCCCAGTCGATGACGGGCACCGGTCAGCTGCCGAAGTTCGAAGCGGATCTGTTCGCGGTGCAGGGCGAGCACAAGCTGTACCTGATTCCGACCGCCGAAGTGCCGGTCACCAACATGGTCCGCGACACCATCGTGGACGCGGCGCAATTGCCGTTGCGATTCGTCGCGCACACGCCCTGTTTCCGTTCGGAAGCGGGCTCCTACGGCAAGGACACGCGCGGCATGATCCGCCAGCACCAGTTCGAGAAAGTTGAGCTGGTGCACCTGGTGCGCCCGCAGGATTCATATGCGGAGCACGAGCAGCTGACGCGCAACGCCGAGGAAGTGCTCAAGCGCCTGCAGCTGCCGTATCGCGTGGTGGCGTTGTGCGCCGGCGATATCGGCTTCGGTTCGGCGAAAACCTACGACCTGGAAGTGTGGCTGCCCGGCCAGCAGGCGTATCGCGAGATTTCCTCCTGCTCGAACTTCGAGGCCTTCCAGGCGCGACGCATGCAGGCGCGCTGGCGCAACCCGGAAACCGGCAAGCCGGAGCCGCTGCACACGTTGAATGGCTCAGGCCTGGCCGCCGGGCGCGCCCTGGTGGCAGTGCTGGAGAATTACCAGCAGGCGGACGGCAGCGTGATCGTGCCGGAGATACTGCGGCCGTACATGGGCGGCATCGAAGTCATCCGCAATTAGGAATGCTCTGATTGCTCGTCACTCCCGCGAAGGCGGGAGTCCATCGTGCTGGATCCGGATGGATTCCCGCTTGCGCGGGAATGACACGGAATAAGCAAAGCAGGTTTTTCTTGGAGACCGCGGGCGGACCAGAAGTCGCAGTTGCCGAGAGGATGCTGGGCAAAAGAAAAAAGGGCGCTGAATCATCAGCGCCCTTTTTTATCTCACGATGCCGCGATGGCGGCGCGTGCCCGATCAGTCGTCCCCGGATACCGCGCCCAGCAGGTGCAGCAAGCTCAGGAACATGTTGTAGATGCTCACGTACAGCGTGACCGTGGCCGTGATGTAGTTGGTCTCACCGCCGCGCACGATCTCGCTGGTCTGATACAGCATCAAGCCGCCGCTTACGATCACGAACAGGCCGGAGACCACCAGCGACAGCGTCGGCATGTTGAAGAAGTAAGCCACCAGTCCGAGCACGAAGGCGCCGATCGCGCCGACTGCCAGGAAGCCGCCCATGAAGCTGAAATCGCGGCCGCTCTTCACGGCGTAGGCCGACAGCCCCAGGAAGGCTGCCGCGGTGGCGCCCAGCGCCGTCATCACGACCTGCGAGCCGTTCGGCAGGAACTTCAGGTAGACGTTCAGGATGGGGCCCAGCGTCAGGCCGAGGAAACCGGTCAGCGCGAAGGTCCAGAGGATGCCCCAGCCGCTGTTCTGGGTCTTGTGGACCGCGAACAGCAGGCCGAAGTACACCAGCATGGTGATCAGGCCGAAGTGCGGGAAGCCCAGCGCCATCGACACACCGGCCATGGCGGCGCTGAAGGCGAGGGTGGCGCCCAGCAACAGGTACGTATTGCGGAGAACCTTGTTGGTGGTCAGCGCCGATACCGGGGCGCTGGCGACATGGGCGGGGTAGTTCTGCATGCTCTTGGGACTCCGTTGAACGATCCGATGCTGATGGACCGCGGCCGCCGCCGCAAGTTCGCGTCAGGACCGCCGATCGAGCCGTATTCTAACCACAGCGCTGCGTCGGCCGTCCACGCTACGCACAGCCGCAATGATCGTAGATCTCGGTACAAATCGGAGCGAAATCAAGGGCCCGCTTGTTCCGCGGCTGCGGAATAGTGACAATGCGCGCCCGCTGCAGGCCTGTGCGCCGGGCCACGCTTCTTCTGAGGTGGCAGGGCGATTGGATGCACCGGTCCTGAAATTTGCTGTAGTGGAAGCGTGGCCGAGCGGTTTAAGGCACCAGTCTTGAAAACTGGCGAGGGGGCAACCCCTCCGTGAGTTCGAATCTCACCGCTTCCGCCATTAAACATCAAAGAAGAAGGCCAGCACTGACCTGGCACCTGCGGCTCGCGGCAGCGCTACCAGCGCACATTCTCGAAGAGATACGAAGGACCGAACGGTGGATGCCCGCCTGGCCGCAATCGATTCGAGAAAGTGCTGGAGAATCCCAGGCCGACAGGCAACTGGGTCGGGTATTCTCACCGACGGGTTCGCTGAGCAACGCCCCTGGGCGGTAGGCTCGAAAACCAACACGTAACCGATTTTGCCTCCCATCCGTGAGTGGAGCTCCTATCCAAATGAATTCCATCAGGCCGAATTGCAGATCTGCCCGCCGTCTTGCCATGGCGGTTGCCGTTCTTGGGATGTTCGCTACGGCTGCAAGCGCCCAGCAGCTTCCGGTGCCTTCCGCCGGAGTGGTGCCGGATGTGCCCGGCGCCACCGACAAGCCCGATCCATCCCGCAGCTACCGCCTTGCGTTCGATGTGAAGTCGATGCCCAGCTCTGCCGACGCGGTCAGCCCCGCGCTCATGGGGATCGCGCGACTGATCAATACCTACCGGGCTCAAGGCGTGCCTGCCGACCATATCGAGGCGACTGCCGTCTTCCATGGCCCGACCATCGTGCTCGTGACCCGGGACGAAACCTACCGCAATCGCACGGGTGCGAAGGCGAATCCCAATGCCGCCCTGCTGAAGGAATTGGCCGCGGCGGGTGTGAAAATGGTGATCTGCGGCGTTTCGGCGCGGGGCCAGAACTATACCGCGACCGACCTCGTGCCCCAGGCCCATCTGAACCTGTCTGCGACGACCAGCTTCATCGACCTGCAGAGCCGGGGCTATGTGAAGATCGACCGCTGAATCTGGTTTGCCGGTGATCTTCAGTGGGTCTCGGGGACGAACATCACGCGCGAAAGCAAACCGCCCCGCGCGGGGCGTCAATAGACGGGTGACGGCATGCGATTCTTGTTGGTGGACCGAATCATTGCACTCGAACCGGGTAAGTCGGTCGAGGCGGAGAAGACGCTGCCGCAGACCGAGGAACTGTTCCTGGATCATTTCCCTGGTTTTCCCGTGGTACCCGGTGTGCTGTTGACCGAGATGCTGGGGCAGGCCGCGGGCAAATGCCTGAACGTGCAACGCCTGCCACGAGGCAATGCAATGCTTGCGGAAATTCGCAATGCACGCTTTCGCCAGTGGGTGCGCCCCGGCGAGCTGATCAAGCTGCATGCGACGATTTCGCAGAACAAGGACACCTTTGCTGTCGCCGAATGCCACGCCATCGTGGCCGGAGTCAAAGTGTGCTCGGCACAGCTGATGTTGTGTTTCAAGCCGATCGAGGATTTTGCGCCCGGATATCGGGATGAAGTTCTCGAGCGCTTCCTGTCGCAGCAGCATGACCAGACGGAACCCACGCAATCATGAACGAAGCATTCAAAGCATTCTCGATGCAGGACCGCGTCGTCCTCGTGGTGGGCGGCACTCGCGGGATCGGTCGGGCGATTTCACTTCAATTGGCACGTGCTGGCGCTACCGTCATCGCCAACTATGTCAGGGATCGCGCTAGCGCCGAACAGTTGGCGGCCGAGGCGCAGTCCGCACAGTTGGCCATCGAGGTGGTTCGCGCGGACGTCACATCGGAAAAGGGGCGGGAGCTGCTGATGGGCACGCTCGCCCAGCGCAATGCGCGGCTTTCAAGCCTGATTTTTGCGGCGGCCACCGGTGTGCACCGGCCCTTCGAGCAATTCACCGGCCGGCATTTCGATTTCACCTTCGATCTCAACGTGAAGACCTTTCTCGCCATCGTGCAGCGTTTTGCACCACTGATGACGGTGGGCGCAACGGTGGTGGCCGTATCGTCCGAGGGGGCGTACCGGGCGATGCCTCACTATGGCCTGGTGGGCTCGTCCAAAGCTGCCTTGGAATCGCTGTCGCGGCATCTCGCGACGGAGCTGGCCGGACGTGGAATCCGGGTCAACGTGCTTTCTCCGGGCACCGTCGTGACGGATGCATGGAAGGTACTGCCAGACGCCGATGCACGTCTGGCAGAGGCGGCAGCTCGCTCACCGAGAGGTCGCCTCAATACCTTGGAGGAAGTAGCACTGGCTGCTCAGTTCCTGGCGTCGGACGCCTCTGCGGGCATCATCGGACACACGTTGGTGGTCGATGGGGGAGCCCGCGTTGTCGGGTCCTGCTAAAGAAAGTCTGATTTGCCCACTCTCGGTCATTCCCGCGCAGGCGGGAATCCATCCGATTCAGTAGATGGACTCCCGCCTGTGCGGGAATGACCGGGTAAATCTCAAGCGCACCCAAGCGCATCGTTTCAGATCGGCGCGCCAGGCGGCAGCTTCGCGACATCGGCGCGACGCACGAACGTTCCATCCTGCTGCGCCCGTTCGATCATCGATAGCAGCAGGGTGTAGTTTGCCTGCGCCGAGGTAGCACGCTTCGTCGCTGTTTTCAGCCATTGATCCAGCTCAGAAGCCACGAGCCGTGCGGCGGCACGCACTTCCGGTGCGGCTTTATCGCCATAGCCGAGCATCAGCACATGCTCGACAGCGAGCAGATTGACGCGCTGTTGGATTTCACTGGCCAGGCCGGCCGGCATCGGCGCCTTCACCGTGCTGTCGAGCAGTTCACCGAATAGTTGGCGAGCGTCGACGATGGCAGCGTTCTCAGCGTGCTGCTGTTGCAGACGTGCGAGGCGTTCCGGAGCGAGCAGGTAGCTCAAGGTGTGCTCGCCGGCTGCTTCGGCCATGGTGATCGGATCCAGCGTTCCGCCGGTTCGTTCTGGCGGGCTTTCGCGCGTGGGATCGAAGGCGAGGGCAGGCGGCGGTATCAGCGCGCGGATCGATGCATTGATCGTCAGCACCTCGGGCGAAAGATTCTTCAGCAGCGCCGCACGCGCGCTCTTTTGTAACTGCGCGTCGACAGGTGCGAGCGTCATTGGCTGTGCATCGCCTTTGACGGCATAGCTGTAATCGAGGCCGCCGACCAGTTTTGCTACCGCTTCGGTCTGATAGCGGTGCAGGTAATAGATTGGAACCAGTACGTTTGCGAGTTCGGACATCGGCATGTCCGCGCGGATGCTGTTGGCGCCGAATCTATCGAGCGCGATTGTGCGTACCGACAGCAGGTGATCGAGCTGCGCCACCGGATTCGAGCCGTTGTCCCAGAGATGGGCGGTGCCACTGGACGTAGCGATCGAACGAGCGTCCTGATCCGACAGGTATCGCAATCCCTTCGATTGCGCTTCGGCAACCAGAGAATGCAGGAAGGCTGCCGGGTCGGTGCCGGCGTCCGCATACCCATAGGCAATTGCGTAACGGTCCCACGCACCGATGCCGACGCCGTAAGCGCTGCTCAGGTCGAGCGACTTGCCATCCGCGGCGATGCCGATGCGAGGATGCGGGTAGTCCATCACCGATTCGTTTTCAGTCGTGCTGGCCGCGAAATTGTGCGCCAGCCCGAGCGTGTGGCCGACTTCATGTGCGGACAGCTGACGTAGACGCGCGAGCGCCATCGGTGTCAGTGAGTCGTTCGCGTTGGCACGTCCGTCGAACGGCGAGGTCAGGCCTTGAGCGATCAGGAGATCCTGACGCACACGCTGCGAACCGAGGGTGACGTGGCCTTTGATGATCTCTCCGGTGCGCGGATCGACCACCGAGGCTCCGTACGACCAGCCGCGAGTGTTGCGATGAACCCATTGGATGGTGCTGTAGCGAACGTCCATGGGGTCGGCATCGGCCGGCAGCATGCGGACCTGGAAGGCATCGATGTAGCCGAGCGCTTCGAACGCGGCATTCCACCAGCGGGCGCCGTCCAGCAACGCACTACGCACCGGTTCGGGCGTGCCGGGGTCGAGGTAATAGACGATCGGCTTCACTGCTTCGCTGCGTGCCGCCGTGGGATCTTTCTTCTGCAGGCGATGGCGTGGAATGAAGCGGCGTACCAGGCTTTCCTGCAGCGGCTGGGCGTAATCGACGTAGTCGAACGGGAAATAGCCGCTGAACGGATGGAACTGGCGTGGCTCGTAGCCGGGCTCGGGCAATTCGATCATCGAGTGATGCGTGTGCACGCTCACGCTGTAGGGGTCGGGCACGACCGACTTCAGCTCGGTGCCGGGCTCGGTGCCAGTGAAGGTGAGCGTCGCTTCCAGCTCGGTGTTCTTGGGGAATGCGCGGGTATTCGGCAGAAACGGCGCCGAGCGATCTTCCTTCACGGCGTATTTGCCCTGCTTGGTGCTGGCCAGCCGCCCGACGATGTCGTGCACGTCGGATAACAGGAACGGCGTGTAATCGATCACCACGCGCTGCTGATCCTGCGCCACGACCGGAAAGCCCCACAGCACGGAGGAGGCGAACGCCTGTTGCGCCGACTCTCGCTCGGCATCGCTATTGCTGACTGCGCGATAGCGTGTATTGAGTTGCCGTAGCAGCACTTTGGCGCCCACGCGTTCGAAGCGGGCGAGCCGTGTGTCGCCCAGCTGGCCGCGATCCAGGCCGATGTCGTTCGAGCCGACCCCGTAAGGCAGGCTGCTCTGGAAGATGAACTCGCCGCGCTGCGCGGGAATTTCCAGGAACACCTGGCCGGAGGCGTCGAGCAGCACCGGGAAATAGCCGTCGAGGCGTTGCTTGCCTTTGGCGAAATCGGCATACGCACCGATTGGAGCGCACAGCGCTATGCCCGGGCAGATCAGGACCAGGAGCAGGGTCAGGATTCGCATCGGCAGACCTTCGTGGTTTTCTTGTTGGCAGGCGTCTACATAGCGGAAGCATGACATCGCTGCAAGCGATGCGGTTGCGCCAGGTGTTGCACTGGATCGGCATGCGGTCTGTAATCCGCCCTCGCAATCCCTGCGCGCAGGGAAGCTTGCCCATCCAGCGGAGCGAACCATGATCACCAACCGAGAGTCCGGCACGAACGTGCACGAAGTGGCGGATGGCATCTATCGGATCAACACGCCGGTTGCCACACCCGACGGGCCTGGCCGGTTCAACTTCAATCAGTATCTCATCGTCGATGACGCACCCATGATCTTTCACACCGGGCAGCGGCAGTTGTTCCCGCTGGTGAGCGAGGCGATCCGCGCAGTGCTGCCCCTCGAACGATTGCGTTACATCGGGCTGTCTCACTTCGAGGCCGACGAATGCGGCGCCCTTAACTCCTTCCTCGCCGCCGCGCCGCAAGCCGAGCCGGTATGCGGAAACATTGCGGCCATGGTGTCGATCAATGATTTTGCCGATCGCAGGCCGCGTGCGCTCGCAGACGGCGAAGAGCTTGTGCTGGGCCGCCACACGATGCGCTGGTTCGACACGCCGCACATGCCTCATGCCTGGGAATGCGGCTTGATGATGGATGTCGCCACGCACACGTTCTTCTGCGGCGATCTCTTTACTCAGGGCGGAACGGGCGAGGTGGCGTTGACGGAGACGGACATCCTGGGGCCGAGCGAAGCGTTCCGCGCACCGATGGACTACTTCGCGCATGCGCCGCAAACAGCAGCCATGCTGGAGCGTCTGGCCGGAGAGCGTCCGACAACGCTTGCCTGCATGCACGGTAGTGCCTGGCGTGGTGACGGTGCGAGGCTGCTGCGCGAGCTGTCGCTGGCGTTGTCCAAAGGATGAATGCGGCACATCCGTGCGGCCCGGTAGTAGTCCGGACTGCCGGACACCCCGGCCAGGTGGCGTGCGATTGCCGATTTCGGCCCATCGCCCCGGCTTTCCGGCCGCGTCGGGAGGCAATGCTATGATGGCTCGATGAATCGCGATCTGGACAAGCTGCGGCGCCGGCCGTTCTTTTTCCCGCTGGTGTTCCCGTTGCTGGTGTTCATCGCCGTGGTGGCGTTGGGGGCGTGGCTGTTCGATGCCCGTGCAACGACGGTCGTCATCGTTGTCCGTCACGCGGAGTCGGAGGTGGGTACCGATCCGGACCCGGGCCTGAGCGTCGATGGCCGCGAACGCGCGGCCCGGCTGGCCAAGGCGTTGTCGCAGGCCCGCCCGGTGCGTGGCGTGGATGCGATTTTCTCGTCCGAGTTCAAGCGCGCCCAGCAGACAGTTACGCCGCTATCCGAAACCCTGGCGCTGCCGGTGAATGTGGTGCCTTCGGAAAGCTGGAAGGAGCTGCCGCGCAAGATATTGCGCGGGCACCGCGGCGAATACGTCCTGGTGGCGGGCAATTCGAATACGGTCACGGCGCTGGTCGAGGCGCTGAGCGGCGAAAAGGTCACGTTGCGCGAGGATGAATACGACGCCATGTTCATCGTGTTCGCACCGCAGATCTCCAAGACCAAGGTGCTGCGTATTCGCTATTGAAAGACCGGCTTGCCTGGCGGCTTCGCGATGCTACAATTCGCGCCCCATCGGTGGGGCCGTAGCTCAGCTGGGAGAGCGTCTCGTTCGCAATGAGAAGGTCAGGAGTTCGATCCTCCTCGGCTCCACCAATTCAACTTCCGCGGGCATCCAAGAATTTCCAGAAACGCCCGTAATTTCAGCAAGTTAGGCATGATTCACGTCCGCGGACGTCCGGCTCGGTAGCTGGACTTCCGGTCACTTTTGGCAGTAACTTTGACAGTAACTGAAGGGTGACGACAGTAACTGGCACGGAGCCGAAGGAGTTACTGCATGCTGACCGAAGCCGCCATCAAGGCAGCCAAGCCCCGCCCCAAGCCCTACCGGATGACGGATGGGCACGGCCTTTATCTCCTAGTCAGACCGGATGGCGCTCGCTGGTGGCGTCTGGACTACCGCCGACCTGGCGGTGCGCGCAATACGCTGAGCCTCGGCGTCTATCCGGAAATCTCCCTGAAGAAAGTGCGTGATCGGCGCGACGAAGCGCGTCGACTGCTGAAGGACGGCGTAGATCCTGGTGCCAAGCGCCAGGCGGACAAGGTCGCGCTGGCCGACAGCTTCGAGGTGGTGGCGCGCGAATGGTTCGCCAAGTTCTCGCCAAGATGGGCCCCCACTCACTCCAGCAAGATCATCACGCGCATGGAGAAGGACATCTTCCCCTGGCTCGGATCGCGGCCAGTGAGCGCGATCACGGCGCCGGAGTTGCTGACGTGCTTGCGCCGGATCGAGGCTCGCGGTGCGCTCGATACCGCGCATCGAGCGCATCAGAACTGTGGTCAGATATTTCGCTATGCCGTCGCAACCGGGCGGGCCGAACGCGATCCGTCGGGCGACCTGCGTGGTGCTCTTCCGCCGGCGACCCATGTGCATTACGCATCGATCACCGAGCCGGAGAAGATCGGCGCTCTGCTTCGCGCGATCGATGGCTACGACGGAACCTTCGTCTCGCGCTGTGCGCTGCGCATTGCGCCGCTCGTGTTTGTTCGTCCGGGAGAGCTGCGGGCAGCGAAGTGGGCCGAGTTCGATCTCGACAAGGCAGAGTGGCGCATTCCAGCCGAGCGCATGAAGGCGCGCGTCCTGCATATTGTCCCGCTTTCGACTCAGGCCATCGAAGTCTTGCGTGACTTGAAGCCGTTGACCGGCAGGTCCGAGTACCTGTTTCCGAGCGTACGCACGCGATCGAAGCCCATCTCGGACAACACACTCAACGCTGCGCTGCGCCGCCTTGGCTACACGACCGATGAGGTAACCACACACGGCTTCCGATCCATGGCCAGCACACTGCTCAATGAGCAGGGCTGGAGCCGCGACGCCATCGAGCGGCAGCTTGCACATGGGGAGCGCGATGAAGTTCGAGCCGCTTACAACTATGCGCAGTACCTGCCCGAGCGACGCAAGATGATGCAAGCGTGGGCGGACTACCTCGATACGCTGCGACAGCTCGCTGGTGCATCGAGCGGCAAAGTCGCGGCTTGAGTGGAGCCGCGCCCGCGCCGCTGATTGTTGCCTTCAGAAGCTGTCTCACCCATCGCTCCGCCGAGTGGAACTACTGAGCGACGGAAGCGGGTTAACGCGCAGGACCAGATGGCCGGCTGGAAACGATCCGCTGCGCAATCCAATCGTGAACCTCGCCTTCGAGCCAACCAACGGTTCGCGTCGTCAGCTTGATCCGTTGAGGGAACAGCCCATCCGTTTCGAGCTGATAAATCATCGAGCGGCCCAGCCCGGTGATCTCGCAGACCCGCGGCAGCCGAAGAATGTGCGGCGATGATGTCGAGGCGTTCGACCGCGTATCCGTGATGGAAATGTCAGTGGCCATGGACGTCTACCCGTGTGTTCGTGATTCCGAGCGCTTAGGGACGAGTTGTCACGTGAAGCAAATCGTCCACGATCACCGCAAGAAAGTCAGCGGGAGGTTTCGTGGGAAATTCGGCCAATACCGGCACCAAAATGTTCAGCAGAAAAGCGCGGCAAGAATCAGGCGCGGCTTCCCTTGGGGTATTGCCCGAAAAAGCGGTGAAACTTCGCGAGATGGCTTTTCCCGTTGCCGTGGCAACGCCGCGCTTCCATCAGTCTCAATGACTGTAGCTCTGTGTCAGGAAGGTCGTAAAGGCTTGATTATTCTAGAAAATCGTGATGATGATCGGGTCGCCGCTTACCTTCGTGTAAGCGGGAAGCGGCGCCCGACAGTGTTACTACCACCGCCGGACGCCTGACCACCCACCCAACCCCAGAGAGGTTGAGCAAATGGCTAAGGCACATTCTAGCCGCGGGCGGGCTGCACGCCGTACCCGGATCAATTCCTCGACACCCAAACCCAGATCCAAACCCACTAAGCCGGCAGTTGCCGATCAATCTGAAGAGTTCGATGAGATCCTCGGGCGTTTCTCCGACGCGCTGGCGCTCGCCGAAGCCGCCTACAGCGCCCTTGAAGCAGCCGAGGAAGATGCGGAACTCATCGCTCCCGGTGTCCTGACGCTTAGGCGCGGCATCGACGATCTGAATAGCGTCTACACCGACTTGGACCTTGCCATTCTGCGGCTGGATTGAGGTGCGTCATGGCCAAGAAAGCCTCCCAGCCCGCGCCCGCGAAGCCGTCAAAGACGCTGCCGTCTTCCAACGATCCGACAGCCGATCGCTTGCCAGATAGTGCGGCGCTGATCAGTGCGATTGAAGTCGAGCGTCAGCGGATTTTCCGTGCGCGTGCGGTTACCCAGGTCGTTGCGAAGCTGCTTCACGATCTGTGTGTCCTTGAGAACGACGAGCCCGACGTCGGCTTCGCGCTCGATGTCGTTGCAGGCATGCTGGAGCATTCGCTGGCAGGATTGGATCGCATCACGTTGGACAATCTCTGAGGCGCGATGGATGCCGCGGGCATCGGCCCGCGGCTCAAGCGTGAGGCCATGCATAGATCGCGAGCGCCGGTGTCAACGAAAGCACAGGAGAGTATCGCAGCACGTGTCGCGCGCTGTTTGCTGCGGTTCGCATGGGACGTGGTGCGCTTGCCGATCTTTTCGCTTCTTCTGATCTTCGAGCCAATCGTCCGGTTGGTGCTTTCGTGGCTGACGCTGCTGGCCGTTCTGACGGCGTTCTTGTTTGAGTTCTCAGGTGCTGCGCCCGGATTTCCTTTCTGGGGCATGATCGCGTTCTCGGTTGGTTGTGCTCTGGCGCTGACGGGCTACTACGCGCTGTTGAGTCTGCTCTCGAGGTCATAGTGCGAGCATCCAGCTGGGAGCTCTTGCTTCAGATGATCGGAAACACGCGATGGCAATTTGCCTTCAAGGCAACAAGCGAATCGCCCCGCTTTGAACAGCTTCGGCTAATGTGCTCACCATTTCTTCGCGTGACTTTCCATCTACTGAGATGGCATGTCGTTCAAGCTCTCCAAGTGAAGAGAGTTGATTGTGGAGAGCTGCAATAGCTTCTGGAGTAATCGATTCGTCGCCGCGCTCATGGCAGCGCCGAATAGCATTCTCCAGTGAAGGACGAAGAACTGCATAGTGGAGCGGAAGAGAAAGCGCCTTGAACGGTTCCAGAAACCATGGTCCGATGATGCCGTCCACGATCACGAAATAGCCGCCTCTGGCATATCCGGCCGCAGCGTTTGCGAGCACTTCGACAACAACAGAATTTTGCCTATGAGCCTCGGGCAAATAGGGAGGAACTGCTCCATTCTTGATGAAATGCCAAAAGTCATCTGAATGAAGATGAACTTTCGGCGATTCCGACGTCATAGCGAGAAGCTGTGCGGTCGTAGTCTTCCCCGAGCCGGGGGTTCCGGTAAGTATGAGAATTTCGCCTGCGTTATCCATGGTGCATCAGTTCAGAAGCGCGTTGCCGGGCTCGCCCCAGCGGCGCGGAAAAGAAGTCGAAGATTACCAAGATGCCGACTCGCGGGAGCGTTCCCGTCTCCAGATTCCCCTGTGGGACTTTGCGGTTGATGCGTTCTTCTCAACCTCGGCTAACTAGTGCTCTAGCCTCGTCGATGTGTGGGTCGATGAAGGCGGCCAATTCCGAGGCTACAGTCTCAAGTGACGGAGTGCTGGCCGAGAGGTCCCGGACAAACGCTGCCCACTGCTGCATCTTGCCTTCGTTGCGAAAGAATGCCGGAGTAAAGGCATCAGGTAGTGTCTGCGGAATTTCCGTTCCGCGTCTTGTGAACGTCGCGGCGATGGCCTGGGCGAGGCGCGATTTATCGAACTCGAAAGTTCTGCTTAGCACCCAGACATCATAGAAGTCTTTCATACGACTGTTGGCGAGTCCCAACGTCACCATCGCTTGAAATTTCTCCGCAATGACTGTCTCGCGAGCGTAGGCGCGCAGATGAGGAATAGGAAGGTCGAGCAGCACGGGAAGATCTATCTCCTCGAGGCCGGGTTCGATGGCATCGCCGAAACCGATGTCGACCGTCACGTGGATTTTCGCGCGGGCTAACGCCGCGGTCGTCCGAAGACGAACTCCGCCGTATTCCATGTCCTCGCGGATCGGACTGACGCTGAGCGCTCCACCATCGAACGTGATTCCGTCGTTAGCTTCAATCTCGCAGATACCTTTCCATACCCCACGCATGGCTTCAGACGACGACTCTCCGAATCCGAGCAGATCTAGGTCCCGGGTTGGACGGTGGGGGTCCTCGAACCAAGTGGTGACGAGCATCGCCCCCTTGAGGGCGAAGCGATTTCGATGTTCCGAAATGCTGAGCCGATACAGCAAGCGCTCAAGGGCGTAGCGAGTCAGCAGCAGGTCAAACACTTGGCCACGTTCACGGGCGAGGTTCAGGAGTCTCGCACGCACGGATACGCCGATGTCGCGAGGCGCCTTACCCATGTGTCAGCGCGCTCACGTAGGGCTCCATCACTTTCCATACTCCGCTGTCGGTGGCATATCGAGCGATCTCGCCAGCGGCGGCTTTGCGTTGGCCAATCGCCTCGCGCAGTCCTTCGATGGCGACAGCGAGGCCGATCGTGCGTCGATAGCGAAAGAGATCCGCAACGGTCTTGGGGACCGAGAAGATCGGAACGGACACGCCCTCGATGCGATGGCGTTCGACTCCGCTCTTCAGCTGCTCAGGCGAATAGTGTGCAAATCGCATTGGGGGATATGTGAGCCGCGGTTGCCAGTCCTTGGGTCCGATGGCGAGCCACACCCGAGCTGGAATCTGGTCAGTTAGTCCGTGATACGCCAGTGCGGAAGTGAGGCAGATGACGCCTTTGGGAACCAGCTTGGAAGCTTCTGCCAGCGTATGGTTTGCATCCACGTCTGCATCGGCGAGCTGATAAAGCCCTCGCGCCAGGCGCGTGATCGCACCCGCTGCCTCCAGGCGGGAAACCGTGGCTGAGGTGATCCCCGCTCGACGGAATTCAGATAGCCGGGCAAGCCCATTTCGCCGCAGTAGGGCGAGGGCCTTGTCAGGCTGGCTAACGGGGCGGGCTGTACTCATGGTGATACAAATCCTCGGGAGATAGGCTAACCTTACCGAGGATTTGTATCAACCCGTCTGTCGGCGAAGCCGGAAAGAATGTGCCGAGCGACGTACGGCCGCCCTAGCCGGCGATGATTCCATCTGTGCCGCTCAAGAGTTGCCCACTGCCTATGAATGAAATCTACATCAGTACGGACGTCGAGACCGACGGTCCGATTCCCGGTCCCCATTCAATGCTCAGCATCGGCGCGGCGGCGTACACCGCGGACAAAGTGCTCGTATCCACTTTCTCCGCAAACCTTGAAACGTTACCCGGCGCGCAGGCCCATCCGAAGACAGCTGCGTGGTGGGCTACGCAACCCGAGGCATGGGAAGCATGCCGCAAGGATTTAGAGCCACCCGAGCGTGCGATGACGCGCTATGTGACTTGGATCAAATCGCTCGCTGGCAAGCCGGTGTTCGTCGCTTATCCCGCAGGCTTCGATTTCATGTTCGTCTACTGGTACTTGATGAAGTACGTGGGCGAGAGTCCATTCAGCCACTCAGCACTCGACATGAAGACTTTCGCGATGGCTGTGCTCAAGACGAACTATCGAGAAAGCACCAAGCGGAACATGCCGAAGCGGTGGTTTGACGATTTGCCGCACACGCATGTCGCGCTGAGCGATGCGATTGAGCAAGGTGCTCTGTTCTGCAACATGCTCCGGGAGAGTCGTTGTTGACGAATATGCCGAGCGGTGCCCAGGTTGCGCGGTCGGGCGCGCCATCTTCTGGAATTAGTCACGCCGCGGCACGCGTTATCTTTCCGCAGAAGCGCATGGCGGACGCCATCTGCCTGTCGCACCTTCTCAAGGATTGCATCATCACTTGGGAGGCAAACATTCCCTCCGCCTTACACCCAACGCAATGCGGGTTACTTGCCTGTCCTGCGCCTTAGCGTCAATGTTCCGCTGAACAACAGGTCCATAGCAGCGCTGTCGTGATGCATTTGGCCACTAACCAGGCATCTTTATCTCGCTCACCCTTTCGAAAAATTGTGAGGGAGCGTACCGGACATCGATTTGCCAAAACAGAACAACCAATGCCCGGTACGCGATGACCGCACTGATCCGGCCCGATGAACACTTGGCTCAGAGCGCCGCGCTAACCAAGACTCCACGGCACCTCTGGTGCCTTGGCTCGGGACCGATCGCGTCGATCAATCTGCCGCCATTATTCTTCCCTGATATCGTCGGAAGGACCGTTCTTCTTCACTGATTCAATACCGCTCTCCCGAGCACTCGCCGAACCATACAGCTCACTCTTGCCGATGATCTGACCATTAGGCGACTTCAACACGAAGTACGGCGCGCCATTGCTGGCAGTCTTGCGATCGTAGTTCGAATCAGTGGGCGAGTTTTTCTGCACGGAACCGATGCCGTCCTGGGCTGCCGCCTTGCTGCTGTAGGTCTCGCTGGTCAGAATAATTTCGTGATTTCCCGCCTTCAGATTGAACATGTATTGGCCATTCGCAGCCTTCTTCAGTACGTAGTATCCAGCCATCTTTCTTGATCCTTCTTTTTGGTCGACAGAAATACCGGCAGGAAGCCTGCACATCCATGCCGACGTGCACGCTTCCGTCTCAGCTATAAGAGACAAAGCGATTACCACAAAATCTCAGGGGAAATGCAACGTCCGCCGACTTTCGAGCGCGAGTGATGACGAGTCGCAGGCTCCGTAGGTACAGAGGGAGTTGGTGGGGCTGGCCGCAAGGCCCTTTCCCCGTTCCGCGTTTCTTTTACGGCTTCACGCGCATGCGGGAGAAATGAAGAGGCAGACTTGCCTGTGCTCTGCCACAGTATCACGGCGTGCTCGCCGTCAATCGAACCGCAACGGGCTTTCGCGGCGTAAACGGCGCCTCCCCGCGAAGACGCGGGTCCCTTCCATTTATTCCACGTCCCGTCGCGGTTCGATTGACCGCTGTGCGCGCCGTGATTGGAGCACGCGTCGGCAAGCCCGCCGATGCCAGTGGAGATTCCGCCATGCTCCCGATCAACCAGGTTGTGCAAGGTGATTGCACGCGCGTACTGCAAAGGCTTCCAGGCGAGTGCGTCGATCTCATCGTGACTGATCCGCCGTACGGTGTGCGCTATCGGGATCGACTGGGGCGAACCATTGCGAACGACGATGACCCGATTCGCATCCTCGGTGCATTCTGAAGCCGGACAGTCTGTGGATCTGCTTCTACGGTTGGGGTCTGGTCGATACGTTCTTTCGCGCTTGGCGGCAGGCGGGATTCCACCCGGTCGGGCACATCGTCTGGGTCAAGGACTGCGCCTCGCGAGAACGCTTCCTGCGCTACCGCCACGAGCAGGCCTTCGTGCTTGCGAAGGGGTGGCCACCGCTGCCGGCACGGCCGCTGGACGACGTTCAGCCGTGGGTGTTCTCGGGCAACACCGATCATCCGACGCAGAAGGATGTGCGCATTCTGACGCCGCTCGTCGAAGCGTTCACGCGGCGGGGACAGCTGGTGCTTGATCCCTTCGCCGGTTCCGGCAGCACCTTGCTGGCGGCAGCCGTCACCGGGCGGTGCTATCTCGGGATCGAGCTGGAGCGAAAGTACTGCGACCTTGCTCGGAATCGTCTCGCCCGCGTCGACCGCCGTAATGCAGTGCAGATGTCACCGCGGGCAGCGTGTCAGGATTCACGCGTTGACCTCTCTAGGACTCCACCGATGTACATTATTTTGACATGTACACGAAACGTGTACATCATGGCGCCATGGACACGGGTACCATACGGGCCATGCCGACCATCCACAAGCGAGCCGCCGAGGGAGAGCTTGTCCTTGTCGAAGGGGCATTGGACACCCTCCGTAATCTGGGCATCGACGCGCGCATTGACCGTCAGCAGGCTGCAGCCGCCGCTCGGCGGGTTGATTACACCGCGACTTTGCGCCGCGGGGCGAAACGTGCGCCCTTTCAGATCGAAGCAAAGCGTGCCCTGCGGCCGGGCACGCTTGGCCCCGTGCTGTTGAGGCTGCAGGGCCTGAAGCCGCCGGCCCTGCTGTTGACCGACTATGTGACTCCGCAGATGGCCACGCTGCTGCGGGATGCGGGCATCGCCTTCGCGGACACGGCCGGCAACGCGTATCTCGAGTTTGCAGGCAACATCATCTATGTCACCGGCAATACTCCTGAACAGCGTCCCCGTGCCGAGAAGGTTGTTCGAGCATTTCAGGCAACCGGGCTGCGAGTCGTGTTCGCGCTATTGTGCGTGCCGGAGCTAATCACCCGGCCGACGCGAGAGCTGGCGGCGATGCTCGGTGTGGCCAACGGCACCGTTGGGCGCGTGATCGATGATCTCGCTCATCTGGGCTTCGTAACGACCACGGGCAGGCGGGAACGCCGTTTGCACAACCTGAAGGGCCTGCTGGAGCGGTGGGTCATGATGTACCCCGTTCACTTGCGACCCACGTTGCTGCGACGGCGGCTGACGACCGACCAGCCCGATTGGTGGAAGGATGAAAAATTCGATCCCCGGCATGTCGTGCTCGGTGGCGAGCCAGCGGCCGATCGGCTGACGCAGTATTTGAAACCCGGAATCGTCACGCTGTACGTGCGCGGTGAGCCGCGGCCGCTGAATGAGATCATCGCGCGCCACCGTCTGCGTACTGACCCGGCAGGCGAGGTGGAAGTGCTTGAGGCGTTCTGGCCGGCAGACGTTGCTACCGAGCAGCCAGGTCTTACGCCTACGCCGCTGATCTACGCAGACCTCTTGGCTACAGGCGATGCTCGATGCATCGAAACCGCGAAGCTTGTCTACGATGACTACCTCGCTAGACGTTTCACGCAAGCTTGATCAGGTCAGTACGGATCTGCTGCTTGCGGTTGATGCGACCGCGGCGGCTATGGGCGTCAGTTACTGCATTGTCGGGGCCTTCGCGCGCGACGTGGTCCTTGGGCTGTGCTTCGGAATCAACACCGGAGAGGCGACGCGCGATATCGATTTCGGCCTGATGATGGATGACTGGGCGCAATTCGACGAATTGCGGGCGCGCCTGATCGCGCAGAGAGGATTTGCAGAGCACAAGAGCATTCCGCATCGGCTCACGTTCCGGGGTGTGAGAGATCTCGATATCGTGCCGTTCGGTGCCATTGAGCGAAAGCCGGGCGAAATCGCCTGGCCGCCCGAGTTCACGACTGTCATGTCCACTATGGGCCTGCGACAAGCGCTCGCGCGAGCCCTGCGCATCACCATCGCAGAAGGCGCTTCGGTTGCGTTCGCTTCACCGGCCGCCCTCACGCTGTTGAAGTTGATCGCATGGAGCGAGCGAGGCAGTGCTGTCAATCGGAAGGACGCGCGCGATTTGGGTTTGCTGCTTACGACGTACCTCAGAGCAGGCAACGAAGAGCGTTTATACGGCGAGCATGCGGCCTTGCTCGACGAGGCAGACTTCGATCTCGGCGCGGCAGGTGTGCGCATTCTGGGGCGGGACTTGGCGGGCATCACCGGACATGAGATACGTCCCCGCCTGGAGCAGATTCTCGGGCAAGGCATGGATCTCGCGCGGGGTGAGCCCTTACTTCGAGCACTGCCGCTCAGGTATGAGGAAGCGCAGCGACTGTTGGAAGCCCTGAGAACAGGACTGCGGGAAGGTTGAGCGTTCCGAAATCCATTCGGGCGACTTGAGGCGGACGAGAAAGAACAAGAAAGAAGGCGGGCTTACCTCTGCCGTGCCAGCGTATCACGGCGTGCTCGCCGTCAATCGAACCGCGACCGGCTTTCGCGGCATAAACGGCGCCTCCCCGCGAGGACGCGGGTCCCCTCCATTTATTCCACGGTCCCGCCGCGGTTCAATTGACCGCTGCGCGCGCCTTGATCGGGAGCACGCGTCGGCAATCCCGCCGATGCCCAGCGGAGACTCTGCCATGCTCCCAATCAACGAAGTTCTGCAAGGTGATTGCACGAGCGTATTGCAACGGCTGCCAGATGAGCACGTCGACCTCATCGTGACCGACCCACCGTACGGGGTGCACTACCAGGATAGTCAGGGTCGGACGGTTGCCAATGATGATGATGATCTGAGTCCCATCCTCGGCGCATTCACGGACCTGTATCGCGTCTTGAAGCCCGACAGCCTGTGCGTCTCGTTCTACGGATGGGGCCAGGTGGATGCGTTCTTTCGCGCCTGGCGCCGGGCGGGATTCCGGCCAGTCGGGCACATCGTCTGGGTCAAGGAGTACGCCTCCCGCACGCGCTTTCTGCGATACCGGCACGAGCAGGCGTATGTGCTGGCGAAGGGGCGGCCAGCGTTGTCAGACCAAACGATCGATGACATCCAGCCGTGGGTGTACTCCGGCAATGCCGACCATCCAACGCAGAAGGCGGTGCGCATCCTCACGCCGCTCATCGAAGCGTTCACGCGTCCGGGGCAACTCGTCCTTGATCCCTTTGCGGGCTCGGGGAGCACCCTGGTTGCGGCGGCCATCACGGGGCGGCGCTATCTCGGCATCGAACTCGAACGGAAGTACTGCGCCTTGGCGCGTGGTCGGCTCGCGTATCTTGAACGCAATCCACTTTGGCCCAGGGCAACGGAAGCGGGGATCGTGCACGCGAGTTTCGATTCCCCGCCGGCGGCGGCCTTGGGTGCGCTCTTTCGGTGGTTACAGGAGCGCGACTACTGCGAACTTGCCCGGACGGTGCAGGAGGCAATGGAGCATCGCACCTCATAGCTCGGGGCGACCCACGCTCGACAGGTCAGGGACGACTTGTCGGGTTGGAGCAGATCGCGCCACGACGACGTGCCACGCGATCTGCAGCGTCTGCGCCGCCGTCGAGCTTGGAAACAGGAGATGTCAGAGCCGCGGGCCGGTACATGCGCGTCGAGGGAGCGCCGATCTGCGGAGACGGTGACCGGTGCTCCAAAGAGTGGCCTCCGCCGGTTTCTGGCGCGCGACTTGCAGTAATTTTGGCTTTGCAAAAGTTGAGTTTCGGCCGAATTTTCCGCGGATCGCAGGATAGCCTTGCGGCGACTCTTGTTAAACACTGTGGCCCGTGGCTGCCACGCACCTCATCGCTGCTCGCGTCTCATCGGAGACGAAGGCACTGTTCCGCACACTCGCGGAACAGCAGCAGGTGACGGAGTCGGTGCTGCTGAAGCGGATGGTCGATCTGGCCGTTCGCGGCGTTGACCAGAGCGATGCCCAGGTTCTGAAATCTCGTCACCGTCCGTTGCGAGGCTCACGCCTATGCGTGCGCCTGAATCCGGACGATCAACTGCTACTGAGGGAACGGGCGGCGGCCCGGCAGATGGCGGCAGCCACCTACGTCTCCGTCCTAGTGCGCTCGCACCTTCGGGCGCTCGCGCCGCTCCCCAAGGCAGAGCTGATGGCCCTCAAGCGCTCGGTGGCCGAACTCGGCGCGATTGGCCGAAACGTGAATCAGGTGGTTCGGTTGGCTCATCAAGAGACCAAGCCGGTGGGACGGGATCGGGAGGATCTGCGGATGATCCTCAAGGTGTGCGAAGCGATGCGCGATCACATCAAGGATCTAGTCAAAGCCAATACTCGTTCCTGGAGAATTGGGCATGAAAACGTTCCGCCTTGAGCGGTTCGAAGTACCGCTGTTGGACATCGGGAGCTATGCCCGCGGAGGTTCTCAGCAGCGCTTGGCTCGCCTGACGCCTGCGCAGGTGGAACGGATCCGCCGGACCGTCACTCGTACGCCCGAGGTGATGGTCAAGGTAACCGGCGGCGGCGCGGGCAGTAGCGGCGGCGTCAAGGCACACTTCAGCTACATCAGTCGACGGGGTGAGCTGGAAATCGAGACCGATGACGGCGAGCATTTGAAGGGGCAGGGAGCGGGGCTGTGCTTGCTCAATGATTGGGACTTGGATCTGGAACAGGATCGAAAGCGGCCCGACCTGTTTGCGACCAATCGCCGGCAGGCACCGAAGCTGGTGCACAAGCTCATCTTCTCCATGCCGGCGGGGACGCCGCCCGACAAGGTCCTATCCGCCGTTCGGGGCTTCGCCCGTGAGGAGTTCGGGCTTAAGTACCGCTATGCGATGGTGCTGCACACCGATGAGCCGCATCCGCATGTTCATGTGGTCGTCAAGGCAGTCAGTGAAGAGGGTGTGCGTCTCAACATTCGCAAGGCGACATTGAGGGGGTGGCGACAAGAATTCGCCCACCAACTGAGGGGGCAGGGCATTGCCGCGAACGCCACTGAGCGGGCGGTCCGCGGGGAAACTAGAACAAGAAAGACGGATGGCATCTATCGCGCGGCTCGTCGCTGTGCCTCGACGCACATGGAGGCGAGAGCAGATGAAGCAACGGCGTACCTTGCCCAGAGGCGTCTGCCGGTGGAGCCCGGCAAGGCGAGAATGATCGAGACACGCCGAAACGTGGAGCAAGGGTGGCGCGCGGTGGCTCGATTGCTGGAAGATCAGAGTGAACGGCCTCTGGCAGAAAAAGTCAGCAGCTTCGTGGAGGCGATGGGACTGCCGCTGACGGAAATGGAGGCAATGGTCGAACGACTGCTTGAGCGTACGAAGGCTCGCGAACGCGGCATGGTGCTGACCCGATAGTAGGACGGCTGGCCTCTTTCGAATCCAGGCGGGTCAGCGAGGACGGTGCCCTTGTAAGCCAGTGCCGTGACGCTTGCGCCGCCACTCGCCCTCGCGCGGGGTGGACACGCGCCGACCTCGTCGCGGTTGATGCGACCGGGAGACGTGTTGCCCGGCCCGCGACCAGCTCTTACGCCGGGCTGGGCAGAGCGACGTCTGGCCGTTGCAACACGTCACTCGTGGGCTTAAGCGGCTGATATATCGATATTGTAATGTGTAAGTTACGCTTTACGATACTGAGCGGCGAGCAGCTCTACCGGTAGCGATCATGCCAGCGACGTATGTCAGCCCCACGGACCCATTACCCGGCCAGTACGTCCGCGACACCGTGCTGACACCGAAGAATATGTCCGTCACCGACGCCGCCAAGCTGCTTGGCGTGACACGTCCGGCCCTCTCGAACTTTCTGAATGGCAAGGCGGCGGCCTCGCCTGACATGGCAGCCCGGATTGAGCGAGCCTTCAAAATCCCGGCTCAGAAAATCCTCGACCTGCAAGCGGCGCACGATGCCGCGAACACAAAGTCGAAGATTGCCTCGGCCACAGCCAAAACCTATGTGCCACCGTTCCTCGCGATCAAGGCAAAGGAGATCGAGAGCTGGGTCGACGGCAATATTCCGGCCCGCATCCGTCTCGCCGTTTTCCTGAGAACGCTGGTTAACTCCACTGGCATCGACCTATCGAAGGTGGATTTTCCCGGCAACGACGATGCCGAGCGCCACGGCTGGGACGGTGTTGTCACGGCAGGTGAAGGCACGCCTTGGATTCCTGAAGGCAATTCCAGCTGGGAATTCGGAGTTGACCAGAACCCTAAGTCGAAGGCTGACGGCGACTACACGACGAGAACCAAGAACACAGATAGAAGTGTCCGCGATGAGACAAGCTTCGTGTTCGTCACGCCGCGAAGTTGGACTGGGAAGGATGCATGGGTCGAAGCCCGCCGACGCGAGCGCAAATGGAAAGATGTTCGCGCCTATGACGCCAGCACTCTGGAGCAATGGCTAGAACAATCCATCGCCGGTCAATCATGGTTCGCCAATGAAACTCACCGCCCGGCCCGCGATGGTGTTTACTCCCTAGACAAGTGCTGGTCCGATTGGGCGAACGCGTCCGACCCGCCGCTGGCGGCAAGTTTGTTCGCCACCGCTGTCCGCATCGGAGTAAACGCCGTTCACTCGCGGCTAAAAGACTCGCCTGAAGAGCCAACTATCATCGCTGCAGACTCCACAGAAGAAGGATTGGCGTTTCTCGCGCAACTCTTCACGGGCCACCTTCAGTCCTACCGCGACCGTGTTGTTGTGTTCAGCAAGCAGGGCGCGCTGCCCAAGCTTGCCGAGGGCGCGTCGAACTTCATCGCCGTGGCAACAAGCCGGGAGGTCGAGCGCGAGCTTGCTTCTTTCTCCCGATCAATCCATTCAATCGTCATCTACCCGCGCAACGCCGCGAACGCCGAGCCTCACGTGACGCTCGAGCCGCTGAATTACGACGCCTTCCGCACGTCTCTGGAAGAGATGGGATTCGAGCGTGACGATATTGAACGGCGAAGCCATGAATCGGGCCGCTCGCTGACTGTTCTGCGCAGACGCCTATCAAACTTTCCGGCGATCAAAAACCCCGAATGGGCAGCGGATGAAAAAATCGCCGCGCGGCTTGTGCCTTTCCTGTTCGCAGGCGCATGGGACGCCGCCAACGAAAGCGACAAGAGCATGATCTCGTGGCTCGCGCGCGGCGCTGACTACCCAGCTTTGGAGCAAGAGCTGCAAGTGCTGACCCGCGTAAACGACGCGCCAGTCTGGTCAGTCGGAACGTATCGCGGGGTCGTCTCCAAGATCGATCTTCTCTTTGCCATCAGCGGCGCTGTCACGGAACTGAATACCTACTTCAACGTCGCCCGGCGCGTGCTCTCGGAGAGCGACCCCTCGCTAGATCTGCCTGAAGACAAACAGTGGGCCGCTGGTTTCTACGGCAAGACGCGGGAAATATCTGGAACGCTGCGCAAGAGCATTTCAGAGACGCTCGTTCTGCTCGCCGTCCACGGCAATACGCTTTTTCAATCGCGCCTCGGTTTCAACGTTCAAGCCAAGGCCGCCAGTCTCGTGAAGGAGCTTCTGACGCCGCTCACGACGCGAGCGCTCGAAGAGCATGAGCAAGATCTACCCACCTATGCGGAGACCGCGCCGGAGGTGTTCCTTGAAATCCTCGAGAACGATCTGAAGAGTGAAAATCCGGCGTCCTTCGGGCTCCTGCGCCCGAGCAACTCAGACATCTTCGGACGCTGTCTGCGCTCCGGGCTGCTGTGGGCGCTGGAAGGTCTCGCATGGTCGCCGACAACGCTTCCACGTGCGGCCAGCATTCTCGCCACGCTCGCGACGATCAAGATCGATGACAACTGGACGAACAAGCCGATCAACTCGCTGGAGTCCATCTTCCGCTTCTGGATGCCGCAAACGGCGGCAACGCTTGAGGTGCGTCTTGCCGTCATGCGCAAGCTCGCGGAGCGTGTGCCGGAGGTCGCGTGGGAAGTGTGCGTCGAGCAGTTCTCTTTCCATAACAGCGTCGGTGACTACAGTCACAAACCGCGTTGGAGAAACGACGGTCATGGGTTTGGAGAAACAGTCACGAACGGCGAGGCGTGGAAATTCCGAACGACGATGATTGAAATGGCGCTCGGCTGGAAAGCGCATACCCGTGACACGCTCGGCGATCTGGTTGAGCGCGTATACGCGCTCAGTGACGACCAGCAAATGAAGCTGTGGGAACTTGTTGGGCAATGGTCGAGCAGCGTGGCGAGCGATTTCGACAAGGCTTGGATGCGCGAGAAAATCCGCATCACCGTGACGCCCCGCCGCCGCGCGGCCACTCTGAAAGACCAGGTGCGAGCAGACAAGCTTGGCGCCGCCGCCGATGCGGCATGTATAGCTCTTCAGCCTCAAGACCTTGTAAACCAGCATGAATGGCTGTTCCGCCAGCTGTGGATCGAAGAATCCGTCGAGGAACTGGAGGAGCTGAACCACCGCGAGCGGGACGCGCGGATACTGAAGCGCCGCACCGACGCGCTCACCGAGATCTTCGGCCAGCGCGATGCCGCAGGCATCTTGCAGCTCGCGGACATAAGCAACGCGTCCGGCGTCATAGGTTCGCTGATGGCTGGCATACTGCCGCGTGCGAACATTGCCGAGTTCATCAGGACAGCCTTACCGTCACCGAGCACGGATGCATGGGCGCGGAAGGAGCTGGTGTCCGGCATTCTCGGCGCGGTGCCCACCGACACACAAAGAACTGAGGTGCTCCGGAGTATCGCGCGTACATTTGCGCAAGAAGATTTCGCACGTGTTCTCACGCTCGCTCCGTTTCAGGGGGCGACATGGGCGCTCGTGGATGAGCTCGGCGCGGAGGCGCAAAGCACGTACTGGCAAACCGTTTCTCCATGCTGGGCTCATCGGGGCAGCGTTGATGTGAATGAAGCCGTCGAGCGGTTCATTACTGCGTGCCGCCCAAGAGCCGCGTTCAATCACATCCACTTCCTGCTGAATGAAATGAAGCCCGCGCTTCTGTTTCGACTAATGAAGGAGGTTGCCAACAACAGCAACGAACCTTCCGGGCACTACAAGCTTGATCCTTACTACATCGCTGAAGCTTTCAAGCAGCTTGATGAGAGTGGACAGTTCTCAACCGATGAAATGGCGGGTCTGGAATTCCCATACATCGAAGCGCTGTCGCGCAACCACGGCGTTCATGGAGCGCGCGGAATTCCCAACATCGAAAACTACCTCGAAGACCATCCGGAGTTTTTTGCCGAAGCTGTTGCATGGGTCTACAGGCGCACTGATGGCAGGGAAGACCCGGAAGGCATGAGAGTTGATGAGAATAGAGCCAAAAACCGGGTAGAGCTTGGCTACAGGCTACTTGAAGCGCTGCAGCGCATACCTGGCCGAAACAACATCGGCGAGGTCGAAGCCGATCGGCTCCTCGCGTGGATAAACGCCATCCGGCAATCCTGCACGCAACTCGGCCGACTGAAAGTGGGCGACAGCTCTATTGGAAAGCTTCTCTCGAATGCGCCGAATGGCAAGGACGGCATTTGGCCGTGCGAGCCCGTGCGCGATGCGCTTGAGAGCATTCAGTCGGAAGAAGTGGCGGATGGAATGACCGTCGGACGCTACAACGCCCGCGGTGCGCACTGGCGCGGAGAAGGCGGCGGGCAGGAGCGTGAACTTGCCGCTCAGTATCGCAGGTGGGCGCAAGCGCTCGAAATTTCGCATCCGTGGGTCGCGGCCTATGTTCTGAAGCACATGGCAGATACGTACGACGAAGAAGCTAAGGGTCACGATACGAGGGCTAAGGTCGAGCGCCGGCTGCCGTAACGCGTACGTTGAAAGCAGCAGACAAGACTGAACAATGCCAACCCTTCACACTCACAGCGGGGTTGCAGGTCCCGGGCAAAAGGCCGACGCAATACAGGGCTTCGCACGCTTGTTGCTGGTCTTTCGTCTAGCGACGAAAGAGCGCGAGAGAAGTATACGGGTAGTGACCCTTGTCTATGTTCATGCCGAGTACCAAGCACCTGTCGACGTGGTCACATTCTGAAAGTGCTCGGCTAGCTATCGAGCCCATCGCGTCCCTTCGCTCGCTCGCCGCAGCATCCCTATAGACATACATGACGATGGCGTCGCTTCGCGCCTTGGGAGGGAGCAGTAGTACCGATGAGAGGTGATCTTTCTCCTGCCATCGCTTCATTACGTTCCGCTGCACATCGCGGAATCGGCGTTCGAGTTGTCGCTGGTCATTGGACTTCCCACGGAACAGTGGACACCTCCGGGCTATGATTTGAGCCCAGGAGAGAGCAATGAGCAAGCAACGTTTTACGCCGGAGTTTAAGGACGAGGCGGTACGCCAGATCACCGAGCG